>ERZ1066136.8-NODE-8-length-449724-cov-16.661896_pt1 | contig 449724 bp, 396 predicted proteins | sample MGYA00382783_ERZ1066136 | MGnify/ENA primary metagenome ERZ1066136 (study PRJEB33369, sample SAMEA5778366) | biofilm metagenome | biome: Industrial cooling water; feature: Water cooling tower basin; material: Biofilm | place: United Arab Emirates | collected...
AACTCCCATTTTAGCTCAATAACCCTATTTTACTATTTTTGAGATAGCTTCTAAAATCTGCCCAAACACAAGACTAACAGGCGTTGCGTTTCGAGTAACAGTAAGTTAACATTTGATGTTTAGTGCGCCAGAGGGTTAATTTTGGGTATCGAATTTGGATTGTCATAAATAGTTTAATATGAAAATAGTTGTACGCAAGTTTAATATGAAAATAGTTGTACGCAGTTTTATCCTAATCGGGTGCTTAATCGCTTGTCAAAGCGAGGTCGATAGCCCCGCCCAGGATGTGCCGTTTCAAGGAAAAGAGATTATTCTTGGCACTAAGCTTAGTAACCCCTACACAGTTGCGGTTATGCGCCAAGCTAAAGAAAATCTGATTGCCAGACAATCTAAGACCGGGTCGTTTGGACGCACTATAGCAGATCTTGATATTAGAACAACGACACTTTATATCCGATACCGGCCGTTGGATTCGTTGCAGTACGATAACCTGATCGCTAACAGCCCCTCTGAATTGTACAGCTACCCGCTCGACTATGAGATGATTGCTGAGGGGGACTACTACCACGATCCTGCTATTCCTTATGACCAACCTACATGGCAATACACCGCTATTGAAGTTGGGCAACCGATTCCTCAAAATGTAGCTTACGAGATCTTAGATGAGTTGTATTTGCCTGAAGACGACTACGATATTGTAGAGAACGGACAAATCGTTGAATTATGGCAACCGGTCATTTATGAGTTGGAGGATGAAGCTCTACGTCTAACAGGCAATGGTTATGAAAGAGTCACAAGCATTGCCCGCACGAAAGGAGGTAGCTGGAGACCCTCAGGTAGGATCATGTTGTTTGACGATGTTCTAGACAGAGACGTTCCGGTAGTAGGCGCCAAAGTAAATGCACGCAGGTGGTTTACGACCCATACTGGCTATACCGATGCAAATGGAAATTTTTCCGTTGATGGTACCTTTAGGAGACCCGCCAATTATAGTATAAAATGGGAGCGACACGATTGGGATATAAGAAGCGGTACTTGGGGACAAGCTTACTTTAATGGCCCAAAGAAGGAAGGTTCGTGGGAGCTCGTGATCCGCTCAGGTGCATCTAGAATGTATGCGATTGTTCATGCTGCTTTAAATGACTACTTTCATGGTAATCGATTGGGTCTGAAGAGCCCACCGACTTATGCATTTCTTAAAAATAAAATCAAGGTTGCGGTATTCGAAAAAGACAACATCGATGGTGATACAGAGACGACCGGGCGGCATGTTAAGGACTGGCGGCTCACCAGCATTGTTCCTAGGCTGTGGATTTGGAATGGCTCACGGACCAGTGCGCAGATTTATGGCACCACCATTCACGAACTGGCCCATGCCTCGCATTGGGAACTCAGAAAAAATAACTGGGTTAACTCACAGACAGAAGAAAAAGTAAAGGAGAGTTGGGCACGCGGTGTGCAATGGGCGCTGGGAAGACTCAGATATCCTAATTACCCTGGAGGCAATACAAATCGACCAAGTTACACACAGGTAGTAGTGGATTTGATTGATCCCAATTACCCAAGTATCTCAGCAAATGAAAACAATGGTTTATGGAACGACAACGTTACAGGATATTCGATCAAGCAAATTGAAGATATTTTACGCAATACATCGACATGGCAAGAAATGGAAACAAACATCAGAAACACGTATGACAATTCAACTGAAGGGAACTTGCAAGCGCTATTTATTCATTGGAATTAGTATCTTGATTGTATGTTTGGCGAGTTGTAATCAAGATACTGAATATGGAGTGACTATGGATTTGGTGTTTGAAAACGTTACAACAAGCTCGATCCGGTTTAACATAAAACCAAGCGTAAGTTCAATAAATCGACAAACTGTCATTCTCGCACCCCAGTCCCGAAGTAATATTTTTACTTATAAATTTGAGGGCGTTGATAAAAACCTGAATATTGAAACGTGTTGTCAGGATTTTTTGATTGATGTTTATGGAGGCCGAGGTACGGAAGGAGATTCTCAAATACTTGCACTTGATAACGATCTCTGCGTGACACACCTCAACGAGAAGTCGGTGGATTTGTCAAACTACGCAAAAGAAAAAGTAAACGACAGCCATTTTAGGTATCGCTATACATTTGATTCTATTGATATAGAAGATCCTCAACAGTGCCAATGAGTGCTTTACTTTTTGTTTAACCGTACTTCGCGAGCGACCGTAAAAAGCATTTGCTAAGTAGATGGCAAAAATAAGACAATTCACATCGTGAACTTTTCCCGCCAGAGATGGATTCAAAAAAAATGACTAAGCGTTGTCCGTGATCTCGGCACTCAAGTAACGTTTTTGTTGTAAAAAATGCCCGCCTGACGACTCAGGCCGGCATTTTTATTTACCACTACAACGCCTCCAGCGCAATCGCACTCACTTGTTTTTGTTTGACCAAGTCGTTGAACTTGGGCACGCGGTCCTTGAATATCGCATCCAAGGCGCGCAGTTGTTCATCAATTTTTCCGGTCACTTCTTGATACACGTTTTTCACTTGGGCCGAAGGGGCAAAGTCCGAGCCATCCGTTTCGCCACTGAGCGCGGCCAGCTTGTTGTTCAGGCGCACGGGGAAGTTGAGCGGATCCTGTCCGCTCCGGTTCTTGGTTTGATAGAGCGCTTCTTCAATTTTCTTCATGTCGTCCAGCATGCTCTTAGCCAGGTCGGTCACTTCCTTCATATCGTCTTTGCCTTTCATCGGTTCGGTTACGCGGTTGATTTGCTCGCGTGCCGTCCGTATTTTCTTGATGGCCTTGTGGGTTTCCGTCACCTTGTCGCGCACGGTCAATTGAAAGGCCACCTGCGCCTTGATGTCGTCTAACGTGCCACTCGTGCGCGGGTCTTTCACCACGTCAAATTCCGTTTCTTGCGTTTTGCCGTTTACGGTCAGTCGTGCTTTGTACGTGCCCGGTGCTACTTTCGGCCCGGTTAAGCCCGCTGCCCACATGATCAGGCCATCAAACCCTTCGGCATCGGCATAGCGCATGTTCCAATTGAACTTGTTCATGCCGGGTTTGATTTTCATTGCCTCTTCCTTGGCCTTCTTGTCGGGCTTGGTCGCATACTTTTTGATCAGCGTGCCGTTGGCCTCCAGAATTTCCAGCGAAGCCGTAGCCTGAGCGGTGTCTTTTAAATAAAAATGGACCATCACGCCATTGGGGTGATTCTTCCCTTCGTTTTTCGAGGCACCGCGCCAGCCGCCCGCGCCTCCGTTCATCCGGTAGCTGGCCATCGGCTTGTACAGATGGAAATCGGATTTGGCCACTGCCTCGTTGAGTTGGTGCAACGGGGTCAGGTCATCAATCAACCAAAAGCTTCTGCCTTGCGTGGCGGCAATCAGATTGTTGTTTTTGATCGTGAGGTCGGTGATGGGCACGGTGGGTAGATTCAACTGGAGGGGCTTCCAACTGCTGCCATCGTCAAAAGAGATGTACATGCCGTACTCAGTTCCTGCGTACAGCAAGCCCGCCCGCTTGGGGTCTACGCGCAACACGCGCGTGAAGTGAGGGGCTTTGATCCCATCGGTGATCTTCGTCCATGTTTTGCCATAGTCTTTTGATTTGTACAAATACGGTTCGTAATCGCCCAACTTATAGCGCGTGCCCGCCACGTACAGGCTGCCTGGCGCATGGGGGTCAAACTCCACGCTGTTGAACATCATCCAATCGGGCATTCCGGCCGGTGTGATTTTGCTCCAGTTTTTCCCGCCGTCGCGGGTGATGTGCAAGAGGCCATCGTCTGAGCCAGCCACGATCAAATCCTTTTCATACGGAGACTCGCCCACTGCGAAGATGGTGCAATAGTATTCCACACTCGTGTTGTCTTTGGTGATCGGCCCTCCGGAAGGCCCCATCTTGCTCGCATCGTTTTTGGTCAAGTCGGGGCTGGCCAATTCCCACGAGGCGCCTTCATTGTAGCTTACATGCAAGTGTTGCGAGGCGGCATACAATTTTTTCGGGTTGTGGGGCGAAAAGAAAATGGGGAAGTTCCATTGGAAGCGATACTTGGCCCCTTCGGCTCCGTGTCCCATGGGGTTGTCGGGCCACGGGTTGATGTTGCGCTCTTCGCCCGTAGCGTGATTTACGCGCGTGAGAAACCCATCGTAACTGCCTCCATACACGATGTCATTGTTGAGTGGGTCTACCGCCAGGTGACCGCTCTCGCCACCGGCCGTGGGCTCCCAGTCACGTTCGCCAATGGAGAAACCATCGGTGCGGTGAGCCACCCGCAGTGTGGAGTTGTCCTGCTGCGCGCCATAGATGCGATACGGAAAGGCATTGTCGGTGGTGACGCGATAGAACTGTGCGGTAGGCTGGTTGTGGTAGGTAGTCCAGTTGTCGCCTGCATCAAACGACACTTGGGCGCCTCCGTCATCGGCAATGATCATCCGCTGATTGTCCTCGGGCGCTATCCACAGATCGTGGTGATCGCCATGGGGTGCATTGTAGCTTTGAAAGGTGCGTCCCCCGTCTTTGGAGCGATGGTAGGAAACGTTGAGCACATACACGATGTCTTCTTCTTTGGTATCGGCATAAATGCGTGTGTAGTACCATGCGCGCTGGCGCAGGTTGCGGTCGTCATTCATCTTGCGCCACGTTTTGCCCGCATCGTCCGATCGGTACACGCCTCCGTTGTCATTTTCAATGATGGCGTATACGCGGTTGCTGTTCACAGGTGAAACCGTGATGCCCGCAATGCCCCAGATGCCTTTCGGCAACCCCTCGTTTTGGCTGATGTTGGTCCAGGTATCTCCTCCATCGGTGCTCTTCCACAGGGCAGAACCTGTGCCTCCGCTTTCTAAGCTATAGGGTGTTCTGCGCACACGCCAGGTGGTGGCATACAAAATGCGCGCGTTGTTGGGGTCAAAGCACAGGTCCACCGCCCCTGCATCGGCATTGGCAAAGAGTTTGCGCTCCCACGTTTTGCCACCATCAGCCGAGCGGTACACGCCCCGCTCTTCGGACGATTTAAACAAGTCGCCCATGACGGCCGCATACACCAGATCGGGGTTTTTGGGATGGATGCGGATGCGCGAAATGTGTTTTGAGTCTTTCAAACCGATCGGGCTCCAGGTTTTGCCGGCATCGGTGGATTTGTACATGCCCGTGCCGGACGATACGTTGCCGCGCACCGTTTTCTCGCCACCGCCCACATAGATCACGTTGTTGTCCCACTCGCTCACGGCCACTGCGCCAATAGAGCTCCCGAAAAACCCATCAGAAATATTTTCCCATGAGTTGCCCGCATCGGTGGTGCGCCACACGCCCCCGCCCGTGGAGCCAAAATAAAAGAGATTGGGTTTGCCGGGCACGCCTGTAACCGCGGCCGAGCGGCCTCCCCGGTAGGGGCCAATGCTGCGCCATTCCATGGCGTTGTAGAGTTTTTCGTCATAGCTGACGGTGGCCTTGGCAGGTGCGGCAGCCTTTTTCTGCGCTTCCGCGATAAAGACCAGACCGCAGACGAGAAGTGAAAAGAAGAGAAATTGCTTCATGTCAGGATGTTTTGGCTACGAGATAGCAAATAGTTGAGGAGGCCGAGGCGGGATTTTGATGAGTGGCCTTTGTGTGCCAATGTTGCCGCAGGAGAGTAAACACGTTGCTGGAGTGGATAACAAATGATAGGATTTTTTGACTCGTTTTTAAATCAAAAATTGTATAAATTTGACTTATTTTTAAGTCAAAATAAATGAATCAGCTCGTTGAGTTCCAAGAAAACCTGCTAAAAACGGTCAAAAATGACTTTTCAAGGGCTTCGGTGGCAAAAATTCACTGGCGCCAGCGAATGTTTGGCGTTCGGGGCTTGCGGGGTGTCGGGAAGACCACCCTTCTGTTGCAGCATTTGAAGTTTGCACTGTCCGGCAAGGGGCTCTACGTAACGGCCGACCACCCATGGTTTTACAAAAACACTCTTTTTGATTTGGCGGATATGTTTTACAAAGACGGAGGCAACACGTTGCTGATAGACGAGATACACAAGTATCCAAATTGGTCTACCGAACTGAAAAACATTTATGATGGCTACCCAAACCTGCAAGTGATATTTACGGCTTCTTCTGCTTTAGATATACAAAAAGGCGAGGCAGACCTGAGCAGGCGGGTAATTATGTATGATCTGCCGGGTATGTCCTTTCGCGAGTATCTTCAAATGGCATACGGGCACATCTTTCCAACGATTGCTTGGCGCGATTTGCTCGCAGCGCCCGATACGTTGACGGGTGCCGTCAATGACATTATGCGGCCGTTGCCGTATTTCAAAGCCTACTTGCGCAGCGGTTATTTCCCTTTTGCTTTGCAGGAAGAGGAAGGCGTTTTTTTACAGAAACTTTACCAGACAATCAATACCGTTTTAGAAGTCGATCTGGCTTCGGTGGAAGGGTACACGTTGGGAAATATTATCAAATTGAAAAAGCTCTTGGGCATCGTGGCAGAGTCAGTGCCCTTTACACCAAATATTTCGGCATTGGCCGAGAAAATGAAAATGAGCCGTGATGTGGTAACCGCTTTTATCCACCATTTGGAACGTGCGCGGATGCTCAACTTGCTGCACCGCCCCACCCGGGGGGTGGCGGCCCTTCAAAAGCCCGACAAAATCTATCTGGAAAACACCAACGTAATGCATGCCGTCAAATCGCAACCGGATGTGGGCACGGTGCGCGAAACTTTTTTTGTGAACCAGTTGCGCAACGCGGGCTTGGTGCCCATGCTCCCCGCCAAGGGCGACTTTCAGGTGGATGAATACATTTTTGAAATCGGGGGTAAATCCAAGGCCCTCACCCGGTCGATCCAAAATTTATACCTTGCCGTGGACGAAACCGAACATCCATCCGCCCATCGGATACCGTTGTGGGCTTTTGGATTCTTATATTGACAAACCTATGTTGCACGAAGACAAATCCCTTCGTCCGTTTTTTAGTATACCCGTCATTGTGGCCGCACTCGGCTATTTTGTGGACATCTACGATTTGCTCTTGTTCACCATCGTAAAAGCCCCCAGCCTGCGGGGCGTGGGTGCCACTGATGCCACCATGCTGGCCGATAGCACAAAAGTTATCAACTGGCAGATGGTGGGGCTGCTCATGGGCGGTATCCTGTGGGGAATCTTGGGGGATAAGCGTGGCCGGCTATCGGTGCTTTTTGGTTCAATCATCTTGTACTCCGTGGCCAATTTCGTCACGGGTTTTGTCCAAACGGTGGATCAATATGCGTGGTGTCGTTTTGTGGCGGGCCTTGGGCTGGCAGGCGAGTTGGGCGCGGGTATTACGTTGGTCAGTGAACTGCTGCCTCAAAACAGACGGGGCATAGGTACTTCGTTGGTCGCGGGCATCGGGTTGAGCGGGGCCGTAGTGGCCTACTATACTTTTCAGCTTACAGACGACTGGCGCCTGTGCTATAAAATCGGAGGCGGGCTGGGCATTTTGCTGCTCTTTTTGCGCGTGAAAGTGGCCGAGTCGGGCATGTTCAAACACGCCAAAGAGCGGGGCACTGTGCGGGGCGACTTTCGTATGTTTTTTACCAACGCCAAGCGCTTCAAGAAGTATGTGCTCGCTATCCTTATTGGGTTGCCCACATGGTACGTCATCGGCATCTTGGTCAATCAAAGCGACAAGTTTGGCGAGGCCATGTTTGGCAGCAACACCATTGACTCGGGGCGCTCCATTATGTTTGCCTATGCCGGCATTGCCGTGGGTGACATAGCCGTAGGCTTGCTGAGTCAGTATTTCCAAAGCCGCAAAAAAGCGTTGCTGACGTTTTATTTATTGTCCATCGTTTCGCTCCTGTTCTTTTTTGGCCCGGGCAACAAAAGCGACACGACCATGTATGCCGTTTGTTTGGCATTGGGTTTTAGCACCGGCTTTTGGGCGATTTTTGTCACCATGGGAGCCGAGCAATTTGGCACCAACCTACGGGCCACGGCCGCCACCACCATCCCCAACATGGTACGGGGCGCGTTACCACTCATCAACCTGTTGTTCCTCAACGTTTTTCAGAAGGCATGGGGTTGGTCGCTGGTGCAAAGCGGCATCGTGACGGGGGTGGTCACGTTATGCATTACGCTCATCGCCTTTTATTTCACCGAAGAGACCTTCCACAAAGACCTGAATTTTGTCGAAGAGGATCAGTCCACCGGTTAAGCGCCTTCCCGTCATAAATACCTTACGTGTAAGGTTTTGCCGCATACGTGCGAATTCGCGGAAGCAGGTAGCGCTACCTTTGGCCCAAGATTTTAGGTCATGGTGAGGTTTCGGTGGTTTGTTTGCGTGGTTGCGGTTTGGGTAGGGCCACACGCGTTGGAGGCACAAAACGTGCGGGTGGTAGATAGTTTAATGCAGCGACTGACCTCCGACACCGGTGCCGACCGTTTCGAGACCCTTACATGGTTGGGGTTTGAATACCGCTACTCGTACCCGGACAGCACCATTCGCTACTGCCGCGAAGCCTTTGACTTGGGCAACGAACTCGCGCTGGAGAAAAATCTCTCCCGGCCGTTGAGTTTTATTGGACTTGCGTACACCAGCAAGGGACAATTCAAAGAAGCGCTGGACTATCACGAACAGGCCGTTGCGTTGGCCCTTGAGCAAAACGATTCCATTCAATGGGCCCATGGCCTCAACAACCGGGGGCGCATGTTTTTCGACTACGGAAACCTGAACCGGGCCTACGATGACTTCTCAAAGGCGGAAAAGATTTTTGTTGCGCTGGGTGATCGCTCGGGCCTTGCGTACGTCTACCGCAGTTTGGCCAACGTGTTCAAATCGCAGGGCGATTTCCAAAAGGCTATCCAAATGAGCAACAAGGCCTACACGTTGCGTTCCGAATTGGGCAGCACGCGCTCGGTGGTTTCATCGTTGATGGAAATGGCCTTGCTGTATCAAGCCATGGGCGATCATGCCAAAGCGTTGATCCGCGTGGCACAAGCCGATTCCATTTTGAATATACAGAAAGACCGGGTCACGCGGGCCGAGCTGGACATGGCTACCGCAGAAATCCTGTGGAATAACAAACAGTATGATGAGGCCTTCCAAAAAGCAGGCGCTGTATTGGATGTTTTGAAACAGATTTCGCGCGAGAACAACCAACGCATGTACGTACGCGCGCAATTGCTGCGGGGCGATTATTTCCAACAACAAGAAGAGTGGACGCGGGCAACCAAAATTTTTGAAGAAGTGATGACCGAGGCACGCGCTGCGGGCATGGCCCAATCCGAATACGAAGCGGCCTCGCGACTGGCGTTCCTTTACAACCAACAAAAAAACTATGCGCGGGCCAACGAATTCGAGCAACGGGCCAGCCTGTTAAAATCGCGATTGGAGAACAAAGACCTGCTCTTGAAGATTGAACGCCTGGAATTTCAACTTCAGCTAGAGGCCAAAGACAAAGAAAACGAACGGCTGAAAATAGCGCGCGAGCGGGCCGAAGCTTTGATCGGAAAACAACGGTTTCAGAATATCCTGTTGTGGAGTCTGCTTGCTTCCATTGCCGTCATCGGGGTGCTGCAGCGATACTACGCGCACCGGCATCGCAAAAACAACCAACTGTTGAGTGAGCAGAACAAACAACTGGCCGATTTGAACCGCGAAAAAGATACGCTCATGAGCATCGTTGCCCATGATTTCCGGTCGCCCCTCAATCAAATACGCGGTCTCGTTCAATTGATTGAAATGGAAGGAGGATTGAACGAAGCACAAAAGGGGTACATCGCGCATGTGCGCAAGACAACACAGTCCGCCAGCGATCTCATCACCGACTTGCTGGATGTTTCTTCGCTGGAGGCGAAAGCGCAGCCGCTCGTCACCACGGCTGTGGACCCCGTGATTGCCGTGGGCGAGCGCCTAAAAGTGTGGCAGCCGGCCGCGCAGGCAAAAGAAATCGACTTGCAGTTTGACTACACACCCGTGGGGTTGGTGCCGATGGACGAAAATTACCTGGGCCGCATCGTGGACAACCTCGTGTCGAATGCCATCAAATTCTCCACACCGCGCAAAGAAGTACGCGTGCAATTGCTCAAGGAAGGGACCGAACTGGTGTTGCACGTGCGCGACCAAGGGCCGGGTTTTTCGCAGGCCGATCAGGCCCGTCTGTTTGGCAAGTTTACCAAGCTGAGCGCGCGCCCCACCGCAGGCGAGAGTTCCAACGGCCTGGGCCTGGCCATTGTAAAAACGTTAGTCAGCCGCCTCAAAGGAACCATTTCGCTGACCGCCACTTCGCCAAAGGGCAGTGTGTTCACCGTTCGGTTGCCCCTTTAGCAGAGCGGAAAAAATAAATCCGGCCGACAGTTGCCTGACTTTCGGATTTCCTTTTCTACCTTCCGCATAGAACGCGCCCGATGAAATTTGTTTATCGCTATTTGCTCAACCGGTTTACCGAGCCTTCGCAGCAGGCCACCGCGCGCACGGTTTTGTATTTTTCGATCACCGAGGCGGTCATTTCGTTCACGTACGGGCTGCTCCATCCGTGGCTGGGCTTTCATGTTCCGCGTCTGTTCTTTTTTGGTTTCTCCCTTACCATTCTGGCAGGTTTGTTCCTTTTTCGAACACGCCTGTCGCTACATGGGTTGGCCCATCTTTCGATTGCCGTCATGTGGGGCGGATTTTGTTTGGGCATTGCGTATTCGGGCGGGGTATTCTCGTTGGTATTGCCCTGGCTGGCACTCATGCCGTTGATGGCCAACTTGCTCATGGGTCTGCCGGCCGCGCGTACCTGGCTGGTGATTTCTGCGGCATCGGTGGTGTTTTTCTTCTTTTTCTTTAAGGACGCGCAACCCAATTTGGATAGTGGGGGAGATGTGCGCTCCGCCATGGCCCATGTAGGCTTGGTGGCAATCGTGTTTTTGTTTTCGTATCTGTTTTACCGCGCCCAGGCCAAGCTTATCCGGCAAGTGGAAGAAAAAAATGCCTACCTGCAACAACGCGAAAAAGAAATACTGGCCCAAAACGAAACGCTCCGAACGCAGCAGTACGAGATTCAAACGCAAAGTGACTTCATCCAGCGCCAAAACACGCTGCTCATACAGCAAAATGTCCGCATCGATAAAATGAATGAATTGCTCACCATGCGGGTGGCCGAAATCGCGGAACGCACGCGCCTGTTGGAGCGTCATTGGAAAACACTTTTGGCCATTTCGAAAAGCCGCGCCATCAACGTGGGGCAGTTTGACGAGGCCATCCGGCACATCACCCGCGTGGTGGCCGAAAGTTTGCACACCGAGCGCGTGAGTATTTGGGCCTATCAGCCCGACCGCAAAAGCATTTCATGTTTGGTTTTGTACGATGCCGTTAAGCAAAAACACTCTGCCGAAGAAGAACTGCTGCTCGAAAAATTTCCGCGCTATTTTGAGGCGCTGGAAAAACAGGACGTGATTCCGGCCGACAATGCGGAGGAAAACCCACAAACCTTTGAGTTCCGTGACGATTACTTGCGCCCGCGCCACATTGTGTCCATGATGGACACACCCTACTTTTTGGATGGAAAACTCGCGGGGGTTTTGTGTTGCGAAAGCGTGGACACCCAACGGCATTGGTCGCCCGAAGACATTTTGTTTGCCCAGTCGCTTTCGGATATCATTTCGTTGGCTTATCGCGCCAGCCAGCGCAGAGACTACGAAAACCGGCTGCGGCAAAACAGCCGGGAGATTGAGAAAATCAACCAAAGTCTGGAACAACGGGTGCGCGAGCGTACCGCAGCGCTGGAAAATCAAAACAAACAACTGGCCGAATATGCGTTTATCAACTCGCACTTGCTGCGTGGGCCGCTGAGCCGCCTGATGGGCCTGATCAACCTGATCGAGCTGTTGGAAATCGAAGAGAGCGAAAAGGAATTGGTACAGCACCTCAAAGACTCGGCCCAGGAGTTGGACGAGGTGGTGCGCAAAATCAGCCAGGCCATTGCCGAGGGAAAAAACATTCACCGCGACAAACTCGGCCCCGAGGCCAGTTAGCCGATGGCTTGGGCCAAATCGGCCCGCAAATCGCGCACGTCTTCTACGCCAACGCTCAGCCGGATCAGCGAATCGGAGAGTCCGTTTTTAACGCGTTCCTCCTTGGGGATGCTGGCATGGGTCATGGATGCAGGATGGTTCACCAGCGACTCTACACCGCCCAATGACTCGGCCAACGAAAAGAGTTGTACGCTTTTCATCACGCGAGCGGCATTCTCGAGGCTGTCATCTTTAAGCGTAAACGACAACATTCCGCCAAAATCGCGCATTTGTTTTTTGGCGATGGCATGGTTGGGATGATCCTCAAATCCGGGCCAGTACACGTGCGCCACTTTGGGGTGCGACCGCAAGAAATGGGCAATCTCCCGACCGTTTTGGCAGTGACGCTCCATGCGCAAGTGAAGGGTTTTAATGCCGCGAAGGACCAGAAAAGAATCCTGGGGGCCAGGCACGGCACCGCACGCGTTGGCGATAAATGCCAAATCGGTGTACAATTTTTCGTCATTCACCACCAAGGCACCCATGATCACATCGCTGTGGCCGCCCAGGTACTTGGTCACGGAGTGCATCACGATGTCGGCACCCGCGTCCAGCGGATTTTGCAGGTATGGGGAGGCAAACGTATTGTCTACCGCCACGCGGATCTGATGTTTTTTGGCGAGCGCCACACAGGCACCGATGTCGATGATGCGCATGAGCGGATTGGACGGTGTCTCCAACCAGAGCAGTTTGGTTTTGGGTGTGATGTATTTTTCGGCCTCGTGTGCGTTGCTCAGGTCGATAAAATGAAAGGTGATGCCAAAACGCTCATAAACCCTTTTGAAAAGGCGGTAGGAGCCGCCATACAAATCGTTGCTGGTGATCACTTCATCGCCCGGGGCGAGCAGGCGGATCACGGCATCGGTAGCACCCATGCCTGAGGAAAAGCACAGCCCAAACCGGCCATTTTCCAAAGCCGCGATGCTCTTTTGCAAGCTGTTGCGGGTGGGGTTGGCACCCCGGGCATAGGCATATCCTTTGTGTTGACCGGGGCCCTCCTGCACGTAGGTGCTGGTTTGGTAGATGGGCGTCATGATGGCACCGGTGGTCGGGTCGGGTTCCACCCCTGCGTGAATGGCTTTTGTACCGAATTGCATGTTATCGGGCATTTCCTTTTTGCGAATTGCTCCCCTAAAACGGGGATTTTTGCAAGTATACGGCATATTGGCGGCTCACGGATACTCAAAAGGGTCACCATGGCACACATTTTATCATTAATTTCGTCTCGGTTTATTCACCCCCAACTACCCCATGAAAAAGATACTACCGTTTCTTTTTGTCTTTGGCCTTTTTTCGATCGGAACGTACGCGCAGAATTCGGTGGGCATTGGTACCGCCACTCCCAATAACAAAGCCGTGCTGGATTTGGTATCGCCTGGCAACAACCAAGGTTTGCTCGTGCCGCGGATGACCACCACGCAGCGCACCGCGGCTACCTTCACCAGCACGCTTGGACCCAGCGAAAATGGATTGATGGTGTATGATAACGATGAGCAGCGCTTTTACTTTTGGCAAGCCAATCAATGGCGGGCAGTGCGCAGTTCTCCGCAAGATCTTTTGTTATCGGGCAGTACCCTCACCATCACCGATAATCCCAATGCCACACCCATCAATCTTTCAGCCTTTACCGGCACCAACACAGACGATCAAGTACTCAACTACAACCCTACAACCGGTTTGATTACACTGACACGTTTGTCGGGCGCACCGTACTCATTTACGATAACAGCCTTGGGCGCAGCCGGGGGTGATTTGACGGGCACGTACCCAAATCCGACCGTAGCCACCGGAGCGATCAACAGTGCCAAGATTTTGGATGGCAGCGTTGCCACGGCAGACATAGCCAACAATGCCGTCACCGATGCCAAAGTGGCCAACGGGCTTTCGGTAGCCAAGCTTACCGCGGGCACCGCCAACCAGGTTTTGACTACCGTGGGCGGTGTGCCCACGTGGGCTACGCCTACGCTCGGTGGCACCGTGACCAGCATTGCTACGGGCATTGGTCTTAGTGGAGGCCCTATCACTACCTCGGGCACCATTTCACTGGCCAATACCGCGGTAGCCGCGGGCGCCTACGGTTCGGCCACCAACGTGGCTTCATTTACGGTAGATGCGCAAGGTCGGCTGACAAGTGCTGCAAACGTGCCCATCACGGGTGTGACACCCGGTGGCGGTGCAGGAGGTGACCTGACTGGCACCTATCCCAACCCAACCGTTGCCGCGGGGGCCATCAACAGCGCGAAAATTTTGGACGGAGGCGTGGCTACGGCCGATTTGGCCGATGGCGCGGTGACCACCGCCAAGGTGGTGGACGGCTCCATCACAAATGCCAAGGTCGCCAATGGCCTATCGGTAGCAAAACTCACGATAGGCACTGCCAATCAAGTGCTGGTAACGTCCGGTGGCATTGCACAATGGGCATCTCTTCCAGGCTCGGTGACGAGCATCACTGCGGGCACTGGTCTGACGGGAGGAACAATCACGTCCAGTGGTACGATTGCCTTGGCAAATACCACCGTAACCCCCGGCACGTACGGAAACGCTACGGACGTCCCGCAAATTACCGTTGACGCGCAGGGCAGGATTACGTCCGTTACCCCTCAAACAATCACAGGAGTTCCTCCGACTGGGGCGGCTGGGGGTGACCTTACCGGCAGCTATCCCAATCCCACGTTGGCGAACAGTGCCGCAACCGGTGGTCGAGTAATTGCCGCGGTAAACAGTGCCACGGCAGGAACCATCAACACCGCGCGCCTTAATGCCGCGGTGGTATTGGATAGCGAAGCACCCACCGGGGGCGAGGTAAGCGGTACCTTTGGAACAGGCTTGACCATCAATACGGGGGTTGTGACGTCTGCCAAAATCACGGACGGAACGATCGTTGCCGCTGACATCGCTAACAGCACCATCACCAGCGCGAAACTGACCAACACGGGTGTGGCTGCAGCCACGTACGGCAATTCCACGAATATTCCCGTCATCACCGTTGATGCCCAGGGCCGTGTTACCAATGCAGGCATTGTACCGGCTGCCGGTGGCACAACGCCTCCGCTGAGGGATGTGTTGACGGCCGGCAACGATGCCACCGGTCAGGTGGCCGTTGGCTTTGGAGGCATGGCCATTGGTACATCGGCACCCACCGCTAACTTTACTGTTCATGGCTCCCAGTCTGTGCGGCCCACGCGCTTTCCAATCGGTGTCGAAGACTACGATGTGAAGGAGGATGACTACCTCATTTACGGACAGTCAACGACCGCTAAGCCGGGCAACGTCTTTTTGCCGAAGGCGGCCGCGTTCCCCGGAAGGATACTTATCGTAAGGGCTACTGGTGTTGAAGCAAATCAGGGATTGAGAATTTTGTCCGCTGATGGAATAGACGGAGGAACCCAAACGGGGGTACTCATTGCGACCCCAGGGCAAACGTACTCAGTATCGGTATTTTCAACGGGAACAACGTGGCTTACCTTCACCAAATCCACGTATTGATGAAAACTGCATCTGTACTTTGTTTGGGTTTGTTGGTCACGGTTGCACACGCCCAAAGCGTCTTTAACAAAGGCGCCACCGTTACGGTATCGGCTAACACCACCGTGGCGGTGGGGGAAAACCTGACCAACGAAGGCACGCTCACCAACAATGGGCAGTTGATCATTTCCGGTGCGTGGCAAAACCTGGGCACCTACAACCCCGGCACGGGACAAATCAACTTTAACAGCGACCAACCCCAAGTCATCAACCACAACGACCAGTCGTTTCAACGGCTCATCATCAGCGGGACGGGCGAAAAGATTTTTTCAGCGAACCTCACCATCGAATCGGAGCTGGATCTGCAAAGCAGTATCCTCCGCTCGCAAAACAATGCCAAGCTTACGTTCAGTCAGGGGGTGCTTATCACGGGAGGTTCCGATGCTTCGCATATCGTGGGCACGGTGTCGCACAAGGGCACAGGCGCGTGGCTTTATCCCATTGGTGATGGCGATCAATATCTGCCTGTAGTCATCGACAACGTGACAGACGCCACAGCCACCGGGGCCATCACGTTGCGCGACCTCGCCACCGGCCAAACCCTCAACGGCTCGTTTGAAGTCTCCCGCCTGTCGGACAAACGATATTTTGAACTGGCCCAAACCGGTTCGCTCGCCACCGCCACCATTACGCTGCCGCTGCGCGATGACAACCTGGGCCTTTCCGATGTGGCCAACACGGTGGTGGCCGCGGGCAACACAGTGACTGACCCGTTTGGCTCGTTGGGGCAGTCGGCCATTGCGGGAAGTTTTGCCTCGGGTTCGGTTACCAGTCAGTTAGCACCTTCATTTTCATTGTATGCGGTAGCTGCCCGCAGCGATGACAGGACGATCGAGGTGTTCAATGGTATTTCGCCCAACGAAACAGACGACCTCAACTCCTTTTTCCGCATTCAGAATATTGAATTTTACCCCGCCAACCGGGTAACCATCTTTAACCGCTGGGGCGACCGCATTTACGAAGCGCGCGGGTACAACAATGCCGATGTCGTATTTAACGGCACGGGGAATGTGGGCAACGCGGGCAAAGTACCGGCCGGTACCTATTTCTATCTGATCAACCTGGGCGATGGGTCCAAAGCGATGAACGGCTATCTGGAGATACGCTATTGAGCTGCCCGCTCACCCCAAAGCATCCCGTTTTACCCCAACCGACCCCGCGCACACCATCTTTTACGCGGTTTTTTGCGTTTAGGCGGTAGTAGAGTTGTCCATGCACGAAAATTTATCCGTCTTTTCGCGCCTTTCGCGTTGGTGGCAGTCGCCCTACCCGTTTTACTTTAATGATGAGCGAAAAAACCTCATGCTCACGGTGGGTATCGGGCTTTTTGTCATGTTTTTCCTTTCTGTGTACAAGAATGAAAAAAACGAGGTGCTCTTTGGTTGCGTGACCATCGCTGTTTTGAGCATCAACATCGTTGCCCTTCCGCGCTTGCTGCCCCATACGTTTGATTTTACCGCGTGGACCATCGGCAAATACATCGTGCTCACCGGCTGGCATGTCTTGTCGATTGCGTTGGTGAGTTCCTGGATCAACATAGCTTTTGTGCACCCGGAGCTGACACCCGAAGCCAACATTGCGCGCGCGTTTATCAATGTGGCCACCACGGGCGTCATTACCATTGCGTTGGTTTCGCTGCTGTTGCGCAACTACCAACTGCGCGAAAACCTGACCGATGCGCTGGAGGCCAAGCGCGAGTTGGAGAAAATCCATTCCTTGAAGGCACAAAAGGAACAACCGGCCGAGGTGATGACCCCCGAACGCCAACTCATTACCTTGCACACCGAAACAACTGAAACGTTCCGGTTTTATTTGCCCGATTTGTTGTATGTGGAGGCGGACGACAACTACTCCACGGTGGTCTGGAAAAACGGAACGGGCGTGCAGCGCAAACTGCTGCGCGTAAACCTGAAAAGCATTGAGAGCCAACTCAACAACGCCTTTACCATCCGCTGCCACCGCTCGTACATGGTCAACATCAATGCGATTACCAACGTGGTGGGCAATACCAATGGCTATAAACTCTCCATTGCCGATTTGGATGTGATGATCCCCGTTTCGCGGCCCAAAGGCAAAGAGGTAATCGAGCGCATCCAGCAGCTCCGAAGCATGATGGAGATCTCCTGACTCCAACATACTGGGTACTCACCCCAGACAGTTACTCAGATGATACTTCCCGTTGGCCCCAGCTCTTCTCAATTGGCCCCACAGACGCGGCATTGACCCCAAACTGCTCGCTGTTGGCGGCAAGTAGCAGGGCCGGATGCACCTCACCGCCCGCATTTGCGTCTACGGAAGAAACTTAAATCCCATCTCCATGAAAACACTTGTCTCTTTCTTTCTTTTTATGGTGGGCGTGTCATTGGTCTCCATGGCACAAGAAGCACCCGCCAAAGAGTTTACGGTTTCGCTTTCTACGGAAACGGTCGTTCTTCGCGCGGGCGAGTCACAAACGGTGACGGTCACGCTCAACAAATCACGTTCCTTTAGTAAAGCCAAAGCCGAGTTTGTCGTCACCTCGGGTTTGCCGCAAGGGCTTACAGTTGTTTTTGATCCCGCATCAGGCCTCGAGAGCACCAGCCAAGCCACCCTGAGCGTAGCGAAAGACGCGACTCCCGGCAGCTACACGGTAGCCTTGGGGGCAGCCATGTTTGGGAAAAAGAAAGCCGCGTTGGTCAAAGTGGAAATAACGGGGGCCTCGCTCACGAAAAACTGACATTGCCCGGCTTGATGTCAAATCGCAGAGTCGATGTCAAATTTTTCCAGATAGTCGGCCACCCTGCGCACCATGCTGCCGCCCAAGGCTCCGTCCACCACACGGTGGTCATAGGAGTGTGACAAAAACATCTTGTGGCGTATCACGATGGCATCGCCATACGGTGTTTCGACAACGGCCGGCTTTTTCTGAATGGCGCCAAGCGCCAGAATGGCCACTTGCGGTTGCATGATAATGGGCGTGCCCATCACGTTGCCAAACGTGCCCACATTGGAGATGGTGAACGTGCCCCCGGCCAACTCATCGGGTTTTAATTTGTTCTCCCGTGCGCGTTTGGCCAAGTCGTTGACGATTTTGGTCAACCCCGCCAGGTTGTATTGATCCGCATTTTTGATCACGGGCACAATCAAATTGCCCGAAGGCAACGCCACGGCCATGCCAATGTTGATGTCGCGCTTTTTGATGATGCGGTCACCGTCCACTTGCACGTTTATCAACGGGAAGTCTTTGATGGCTTTCACCACGGCTTCCACAAAAAAAGGTGTGAACGTCAACGCCTCGCCCGTGCGCTTTTGAAATTCGTCTTTCACCTTGCCGCGCCAAAACACAATGTTGGTCATGTCGGCTTCTACAAACGAGGTGACATGGGGTGAGATGCGTTTGCTGTCCACCATGCGCTCGGCAATCATCTTGCGCATGCGGTCCATCTGGATGATTTCATCCCCCGCGCTGACGGACGTAGGCACCAACGGTGTGGCAGAAACCGTTCTGGTGAGTGCGATGTTCTGGCCCGTTTTACGCTGCTGCACATAGGCCAAAATATCTTTCTTGGTCACGCGGCCCTCCATGCCGCTGCCGCTTAGCGACTCCAATTCGGCTACCGCAATGTTCTCTTGCTTGGCGATGCTCTTGACCAACGGGGAATAAAAGCGATTGGCATTTTTGTACGATTCATGCCCATGGCCATTGGATGACGGGTTGGCCGCGGCCACGGGGGTTTCTTGGGTGATGGTTTTTGGCTGTGCGGCCGAGGGTGAGCTGCCGTTGGTTTTTTCAGCCAGTGCCTCGGTGGAAAGGATGGCGATGGGTTTGCCTACCTTCACCACATCGCCCACATTGGCGAGTATCTCTTTGAGCACGCCCGCGTGGGTGGAAGGGACTTCCGTGTCCACTTTGTCGGTGGCTACCTCCAGCACGCTTTCATCTTGCTCGATTTTATCGCCCGGCTTTTTCAGCCAGTTCAATATCGTAGCTTCCATGATGCTTTCGCCCATCTTGGGCATGATCAATTCCACCTGTGCCATTGACAAAAAATTTTGAGTGACAAAGGTAGCGTTTTATGCCAACGATTGAAACGCGTTAATTTGAGATACGCCCGATCGAGGTATTTGCGCAGGTGGCTATGGAAGGTTTTGCCGGATCAGGTTGAGTACCGACAAGCTGGCGAGCCGGATGTTCATGCCGCGATCTTGCGTGAGTTGCAATTTTCGCGTCACGGTTTTGTATTTGTCGGAGTAGGCGATCCATACCAACCCCACGGGTTTTTCGGGCGTGGCGCCTCCGGGACCTGCAATGCCGCTGGTGGCCACGCCAATGTCCGTGTTGAATTTGGCACGCACAATGTTGGCCATTTCCATGATGGTGGGCTCGCTCACGGCCCCATGTTTTTCCAGCACCTCGGGCTTCACGCCCAGTTGTCGCATTTTTACTTCGTAGGCGTACGGAACCATGCTGCCCGCAAAGTAGTCGCTGCTGCCCGGCACGCTGGTGATCAGGTGCGATAGGTAACCGCCTGTGCAACTCTCTGCGATGGACAAGGTGAGCGTACGCGCGCGCAACATCTTGCCAATGGTCACCTCAATCGGTTCTTCGCCATAGCCATAGATGAATTGCCCAATGCGGTCTTTTAGTGTTTCCGTCAAGGCGTCCGTTTCGTGTTGAAGCTGTTCCCGTGACGACCCCGTGCCCGTTAGCCGCAACTTTACTTCGCCCAAGCTGGGCAGATAGGCGAGCTTGATGTGGGGGGGCAGCGCTTTTTCCCACTCCTCGATTTTGGCGGCCAGAAACGATTCGCCCAAGCCTATGGTGCGGATGATCTTATGGTAAATGACGGGCAACGCAAATTTCTGTTGAAGGCGCGGCAGTACGTGATCGGTCATCATCCGTTTCATCTCATGCGGAACGCCCGGCATGGACATGAATACCTTGCTGCCACGGTCAAACCACATGCCCGGAGCGGTGCCGATGGGGTTGGTGATTTTTTCGCATGCGGTGGGCAGCAGGGCCTGCAAGCGGTTCAGCTCGGTCAGTTCGCGGCCGCGGCTTTTGAAAAATTCCGTTACCTCCGCCAACGCTTCCTCGTTCATGGCCATGCCGCATTGGAAGTAGGTGGCCAGGCAGGGCTTGGTCAGGTCATCGCTGGTGGGGCCCAGGCCACCGGTTATCAATACGATGTCGGCCCGTTGCTCAGCTTCCGCAAAGGCCTTCAGGATTTCGGAATCTACATCGCCCACGGTGGTTTTCCGAATTACTTTCACGCCAATTTTGCTCAGTTCCACGCTCATCCAGTGCGAGTTGGTATCCAGTGTTTGCCCGTACAAAAGTTCATCCCCGATGGAGAGCAGTTCTGCCAAAATCATTTTCATAGCCGAATTTCAACGAAAGGGCGCAAGATAGCTGGGAAAAGGCAAGTACGGGTATGGCCCACCCAATGATTCTTTGGGCGTGTCGGCATCCGGCAATTAATCGGTATCTTTGCCGATTAATTTATCAATTCATGTCATCTTTTCAAGCGTTGGGCCTGTCCAGCGCCATCCTCGAAACCATTCAAGGCCTTGGCTTTGAAAACCCCACGCCCGTTCAAGAGAAAGCCATCCCCTTGTTGCTCAAAGGCAATACCGATGTAGTCGCGCTGGCGCAAACGGGCACCGGCAAGACAGCCGCCTTTGGCTTGCCGCTGGTCGAAATCATCGATACAAAAGATTCCACCACCCAAGCCCTGGTGCTGGCGCCCACGCGCGAGTTGTGTGTGCAGATCACTACCGACCTGGAAAAGTTTAGCCGCAATACTAAGTCGTTGAACATTGTGGCGGTGTATGGCGGGGCCAGCATCTCCGAGCAAATCAAAAAGATAAAACGCGGGGCGCACATCATCGTGGCCACGCCCGGCCGCCTGATGGATTTGATGGACCGCAACGTGGTGCGCATCCAAACCATCAAGTATGTGGTGCTGGACGAAGCAGATGAGATGCTGAACATGGGCTTTAAGGAAGACATCGACCAGATATTGGCCGATACGCCCGACACCAAAAACGTTTGGCTGTTTTCCGCCACCATGCCGCGCGAGGTACGCGCCATTGCACAGGCGTACATGAACAACCCCGTGGAACTTACGCTGGGCAACAAAAACCAAGGCAATGAAAACATCGAACATCAATATGTAGTGGTGGAAGACCGCTTCCGCTACGATGCCTTGAAGCGGATTGTCGACTATAACTTTGACATTTTTGGGGTGATCTTTTGCCGCACCAAGTTGGATACGCAACGCATTGCCGAAAACCTGATGCGCGATGGCTACAATGCCAACGCCCTTCACGGGGATTTGACGCAGCAGCAGCGCGACAAAGTAATGGCGAGTTTCAAAAATAAAACGCTACAACTGCTGGTAGCCACAGATGTGGCCGCCCGGGGTATTGACGTGAGCAACATCACGCACGTGATACATTTGAATTTGCCTGACGAGATCGAGTTCTACACCCACCGCAGCGGCCGTACGGCCCGCGCGGGAAAAAAGGGGATTTCCATCGCGGTCATCACCAAGCGCGAGGTAGGCAAGATCCGCCAGATCGAAAAAGTGGTGCAGGCCCGTTTCGAAAAGAAGGAAGTGCCCACAGGCGAAGAAATCTGTCAGCGCAGGCTGTTGCAATTAGTCGGCCGTCTGCGTGCCGTGAATGTAGTAGAGGAGGAGATCAAAGATTTGCTGCCGGCCGTGTATGAAGAATTGATGCCACTAAGCAAAGAAGACGTCATCAAACGCTTTACTTCGTTGGAGTTTAACCACCTGCTGGATTACTACCGGGGCGCACCCGATTTGAACAAGTCCGGCAAAGGGGACGAGGGAGGATATACCGACCGGTTTATCACGGGCGATCGGCTGTTTATCAACTTGGGCAAAATGGACAACCTGGACAAAGGGCGGTTGTTGGGGTTGATCTGCGACCGCACCGGCATCAAAGGCAAAGACATCGGCAAAATCGATGTGAAGGGTGCCTACTCCTTTTTTGAGGTGGACAAGTCGCTGACGCAAACGGTGTATCAACACCTGCACGGATTTGAATACAAAGGCCGCATGGTGCGCATCGAAATCACAGGTGACAAACCGGCCGAACACCGCAAGACCGATGAGCGCAAACGCGAAAAAAAGAAGGACTGGTTTGAATCCAAAAAGGAAAAGAAGAAAGACTGGTTTGACACCAAGAAGAAGAGTTGGCATAAGTGATGGCGGCCATGACGCAGGCCGTCAAGCAACAACTCATCAACCAGTGTGAGGCATACGTGGCCGATCGCCTCCAGCGCGTGCGCGAAGTAATCGAACGGGCAGGGCACGATGCGCAAGCCGAACAAAAAAGCGCCATGGGCGATAAATACGAAACCGGCCGCGCAGCCGCCCATCTGCAACAAGAAAACGCCTTGGTGCAACTGGCCGAGGCAGAAAAACTGAGTGCGTCCCTTCGCCTTCTTCGGCTGGGAAACGCCTACGAGCAGGTGGTTCCGGGTTGCCTGATACAATCGACACGACACCGGTTTTTTATCGCCATCCCGTTGGGGAAGGTGAGTGTGGAAGGCGATGTCTATTTCGTGATTTCGCCTCAAGCCCCGGTGGGAAAAAGTCTGTTGGGTAAGCGCGTAGGCGATTCCTTTGTGTTTCAAGGTCAAACGGAAATCATTACGACACTTGCCTAGCGTTGTTGAAACGATGGCTTTTGAAAGTCGGCAGGTAAACTTTAGTTTGGCGGTTTATTTGTCATGAGCCTACAAACCTCCCTTTTGCACTTGCTGCGCGATATACCCGACTTTCCCAAACCGGGCATCGTATTCAAAGACATCACACCGCTGCTGGCCCAGCCGGGCATGCGCAAAAAAGTGGTGGAAGAGCTGACGGCTCCGTACGTGGGCACACCGGTGGATGCCCTGGTGGCGGTGGAGGCGCGCGGTTTTATTTTCGGCTCGCTGCTGGCGCAAGAGTTAAACGTGCCGTTTATCCCGGTGCGCAAGGCCGGCAAGTTGCCGTATAGAAAAATCAAAGAAGACTACGCGCTGGAGTATGGCACCGCCACGTTGGAAATGCACGAAGACGCGATCCACAAAGACATGAACGTGATTATTCATGATGATGTGCTGGCTACGGGCGGCACGGCCTTGGCCGCTGCGGCCATGGTGAGGCGGCTGGGCGGCCGCGTGGCGGGTTTCTCGTTTTTGATCAACCTGGGTTTTTTGCCCGGCCGCGATCGGCTGACCGCGGAATTTGGCCTGGAACCCCACTATTTGGTGAACGTATAACCTTTTACCTTCGCACGTGTTTTAAACCCCAAGAGGTTGAATTGTGGACGAGGCCGTATTGATACCCATGTTTCCATTGTCGATTTTCCCCTTGCCGGGAGAACTCGTGCCGCTGCATATTTTTGAGCCCCGTTACAAACAATTGTTGCTCGATGCCGAAACGCGCGATATTTCCTTTGGCATTTACTTCAACCACACCATGAATACCGAAAAGCGCGGCTCGATGGTAAAGCTCGAGAGCGTGATCAAAAAATACAGCGGGGGCGAGTCGGACATCATCGTGCGGTGCACCGACCTTTTTTGGATGGATAAATTGTACCGCACCTTCAAGGATAAGTTGTACCCCGGTGGCGATGTGCGTTTGGAGAACATTGACATGCATGAACCCATCAGTGCCCGGTTGGTGGACACCTACTGTTCACTTTCGAACTCTGTGCGCACCGATGTGAAGCTAAAATCGCTTTCGGTGTACCATTTGGCCAATGAATTGAATTTTGATTTTGCCGAGAAATTGAAGTTTGTGGCATTGGATGGCGAAAGGAAAGAATTGTTTCTTCTTTCGCGGTTGCGGTACCGTCACCAACTGCAGCAGTACGCAGAAAAGGCTAAAGACGTGTTCCATCTCAATTAAGTTGCACACCAGCAACCTTAATTTTTTTCTTAACAATTTTCACGGATAATTAACGGTATTTAACAATACCGCATGTAACTTTTTGTCAAAGCCAGCCGTCATAAGGGCAAAGGTTCAGGTTATGAAAAAAATTACACTAGGTATGATGGCCGTGTTGTGTTCTGCAACACTGGTGTTCGCAAATGGTACAGAGGAACCCACCGCAGTTTCATCTGTTGCAGTAACGCGTGCTAAAGGCAGCAAGCAGTTTAAGCTTTTTTACAAATCAAATCGGACGGGCAATGTGGCCGTCACCATTGCCAATGAGCAAGGCAAAACGGTGTTCGCAGAAACCCTGCGCCAAACCGATGGCTTTATCCGTCCCTACAATTTTGGCGAATTGGCGTATGGCTCGTACACCATCACCATTGAGGACCAGGCCGGCAAACAAGTGCAAAGCATCCAGCACTCGGCCGACCGGGTGGAAAAACAAGTCCACATCATGAAATTGGAAGAAGAGGGCAAATACATGCTCACCGTGGCTTCGCGGGGAACGGATGTGATTGGCGTGCGCATTCTGGATGCCAACAATGCCGTCTTGCACGATAAGCAATACAACGTGAAGGGCGAGTTTGCGCAAGTGTACAATTTGCAGCAGATCAAAAAATTCAAAATTGAAGTAACGGACGACAGTGGCGTGCTGAAGACGCTGGAGTACTAAATCAGACAAATCTTACCGATCGGCCCGTGGCAACGCCACGGGCCGATAGGTTTTTTACGACCGAATGGATTGGCACTAGCCCCGCGCATGTCCGTTGCATTTGCTACCTTGTCCACATGTCAGCCAAAACCAAAATTGCTTTTTCAGTCATCGGTGCGCTGCTGTTGGCGTACCTGTTGGGGCCATCACCCGCAACACCCGCATGGAATAAACAAGAATTTACCGTGCCGCATCAACCCGATGAATTGGAACGCTATGTGGCGACTAACGAGGCAAGGCACCGGGTAAAGCCCGACAACGAAGCGCGTGTCGTTTGGTTCGACTCTGCCCAGAGGACAAAAACACCGTACAGCGTGGTGTACTTGCACGGGTTCTCCGCGAGTCAAGAAGAAGGCGATCCGGTACATCAGGATTTCGCCCGAAAATTTGGATGCAATTTGTTTCTGGCGCGCTTGGCCGATCACGGCATTGACACCACCGAGCAACTCCTCACATTCACGGGCGATCGCTTTTGGGACTCGGCCAAAGAGGCGTTGGCCATCCGGCCAGGCGCTGGGCGACCGCGTGATTCTCCTGAGCACGTCCACGGGTGGTACCGTGGCGCTGATGTTGGCTGCCTACTTTCCTGACCGCGTTCACGCGCTGATCAACTTATCGCCCAACATTGCCATCAATAACCCGCTCGCGTTTTTGTCCAACAATCCATGGGGGCTGTCATTGACCTATTGGGTCGTGGGAAAATACAATTTGGCGCAGACGGATTCCGTGCGCAAGCGCTATTGGAATGACCACTATCGCGTAGAGGCCATCGCCCAATTGCAAGAAATGCTGGAAGACCAAATGAATGAAGAACTGTTTTCGCGGGTGACTTGCCCCGTGCTAACACTTTACTATTACAAAAATGAGCAGGAGCAAGACCCGCAGGTGAAAGTAAGCGCCATGTTGACGATGCATGAACAATTGGGTACGGCCGCCCGGGAAAAACAAGCCACCGCGATTCCCACTGCGGGGGCCCATGTGCTGGGCTCGTATCTCGTGTCGCAGGATGTGCCCGCGGTGCAACGAGCCATAGATGACTTTGCGCAGCGCGTTTTGAAATTAGAGCCGGCACAGTAGCCTATCCACGCAAAAACTGTTCGGCTGCCTCTACATCCGCGGGCGTATCAATACCAATGGTTTCCCGATCGGTGTGTGCTGTGTGAATGGCATAGCCGTTTTCCAGCCATCGCAGTTGCTCCAATGATTCGGCTTGCTCCAGCGCAGATGGGGGCAGGGCCGACACCTGCCGCAGCACATCCGCCCGGTACGCATACATGCCAATGTGTTTGTAGTAGCGATGCTTGGGTAGCCAGGCGTCCGTACTGCCTCGCAAAAAGGGGATGGGGGAGCGGCTAAAATACAATGCCCTTCCCTGTGTGTCTGTCACTACCTTCACCACATGGGGATTGGCAAGGTCTTCCTCGCGTGTGATTGCTTTGATCAACGTGGCCAGTTGCGTGTGGGGTGTGAGCACGCTGGCCAGCAGGTCAATTTGAGCAGGCGCGATAAACGGTTCATCGCCCTGAATGTTGATGACGAAGTCGTACGTCTCTTTCTGTTGGTCCAGTACTTCGCGGCAGCGGTCGGTGCCGGAGGGGTGCGCGGAAGACGTCATGCACACGTGCCCTCCAAACGCGCGCACATGATCTTGGATTTCGGCATGATCCGTGGCGACCATCACTTTTTGCAGCCGCTGTGCTTGCGTGGCTTGCCGGTACACCCGTTCAATCATGCTCACGCCACCTATGCGGGCCAGTGGCTTGGCCGGAAAACGCGTGGACGCGTAACGTGCCGGTATGATACCCAAAATGGTCATCGGGTTGGCGCTATACTTTTCGCACGCGCAGCGTAACGCCCTCTACGGCAATAACCACCACTTCCTCACCTTTTTCCACAAACTCGCCACGGGTAAAGGCATCGTACAGTTGCGTGTCGATAAATATCTTGCCACTCGGCCGCAATACCGTCTGGGCAACACCCCGTTTGCCCACGAGTTGAGCCGCATTGGGCCCCACCGTGTACCCTTCGCCCTTGTCTTGCGTGTCCATCAGCGCAATGTTGCGGAACGCTTTGGTGCGTGTGAGGCGCGCGCCCCCAAAAAACAACAGGAGCACCCCGCCCGTTATGCCGCCCACCGTGGCAAACATGGCTGTAACGATATCGCGCAGCGGCACAAACTCAAAGTTGAAGAAGTCATTGTTGATCATGATAAGCACCAGCGAAGCCAGTGTGAGCGCGATGCCCGCGATGCCGGTGACACCAAAACCCGGTATGACGAATACCTCCACCAGAATCAAAATCACCCCTACAAACAGGGCAAGTATCTCCCAGTATTCCGCCAGGCCGCTCAGGTAGTAGGGAATGAGATAGAGCAACAGCGCGGTGATGGCCGCAAACAACGGGAAACCCACGCCCGGGGTCTGCAGCTCAAAATAAATGCCCCCGATGATCACCAATATCAACAGCCCGCTGATGAACGGATTGAGGAAAATGGCAATGATCTTTTCTACAGCCCCCAGGCGAAAGCGGTCAATTTCATAGGAGGTGACTCCGTTGCGCTCCAGGATTTCTTCGATGGAGTTTACCTTAGCTTCGCAGTAGCCGTTCGCGAGTGCCTCAGTGGTGGTAAACGTAATGACCTTGCCCGCTTGTTTGATGCTGTCAATGACCAGCGTTTCATCCACCATGCCCTCGGCAATCCGCGGGTCGCGACCGTTTTCTTCTGCGGTGGAGCGCATAATGGACCGCATGTAGGACTGGTACTTGTCGGGTGCAGCCTCGCCCGAGCCATCCACCACCGTGGCCGCCCCAATGCTGGCACCCGGTGCCATGTAGATGCTATCGCAGGCGATGGAAATGAGCGCCCCCGCTGAGGCAGCATCGGAATTGATAAATACCCAAAGGGGTTTTTCCACCGCCATCAGTTGGTCCACGATTTCTTTGGCGTCCGTCAGCACGCCTCCGTAGGTGTCCATGTCAATGATGACGTAGTCCGCTTTTGTTTCGGTGGCATGCTCCAGGGCGAGCTTCACATAGCGCGCCATACGGGGGTCAATCTCAGCTTTGATCTCCATCACCATCACTTTTTTCTTGGGCTGTGCCCAACCGCTGGCCGTCAGGCAGCAGAGCGTGGCCAGCCCCGCGAGTTTTATCCACTTCATGCGATCAAAAGTCTAATTTTGTATAAAAATAGTACGATAGAATTGAAAAACCGATCCGAGTTCCGCTGGCAGGCTCAGGCCGCACTTTGGAAGGTGTGTGTGTGGCCCCCGGCCTCGTTGGCCGTGGTAGAGGTGCGCGATGAGGCCAGTAGACGGGTAGAGTGGGTGGCATTGAACTATGAAAACGGCAAAACAATCTGGTCGGTTGCCTCGGGCAGCGAAGGCTGGTGGCGGCATCTGTCTTTTGTCACGGCCAACGAGGTGGTGCTGAGGCGGTTCGAATCATCGCGAAATCCTGATCGGGTCAGCTATGAAACATGGTCGCTGCTGCGGGGCACACCCGTGGCAACTTCTGCTCAAACTATTGTGCCGCCCACCCCGAATGAAGTAACTTTGCCAACGGATTATTGGCAAGGCAGCCCGGAGTTTGACACCGTGGCGCGTTACCTGCGGACAATGCTTGCGTGTGAGCCCACGGGGCAAATTGAATATGCGGCCGTCCACGACCGCCTGGCGATAAGCTGGTATGAAAAAGACCACGAGGCGCTGAGCCAATACGTGGCGGTGTGGCAGCCGGGCCGCGACCTGTGGCGCGAAACGTTGATGAGCCACGGCCGCGGGTTTGGGACCGACAGTTTTTTTCTGGCCCGTAATTGGCTATTCACTGTCAAAGAAAAAAAAGAATTGATCGTAGTATCGTTTTCGGACTAACTGGAATACCATGAAAGGATTTGCAACGCTGGGATTGCTGTGTGTGGCTTGTACGGTCAGTGCCTACGACTCGCTGCGCACCGAAGTCATTGACGGCAAAACGTATGTCATTCACCAGGTGGATCCCAAAGAAACGGTGTACAGCATTTCGCGGAGATACGGGGCCACCGTGCTGGAGGTAGTGGAGGCCAACCCCTCGGCTGCCTCGGGCATTGAAGTGGGGGCCATCTTAAAAGTTCCGTATCAACGCAAAGTAAGTTTGCCCGCGGCCAGGCGAACGCACACGGTAGCGGCCAAAGAGACGCTTTATTCCATCGCGCGGCAGTACAACCTGTCGGTGGAAGAATTGAAGGCACTGAACAACCTCTCCGACAACGCCTTGGAAGTAGGCCAGGTGCTGGCGATTAAAACAGGCAGCGTTTCGGCAACGCCCACGCCTGTTCCCGAAGTTAACACCAAGTCGCTGTCAGCCACACACACCGTGGCCGCCAAAGAAACCTTGTTTTCTATTGCCAGGCAGTACCAAATTACGGTAGACCAACTGAAGGCTTGGAACAACCTCACATCCAACGAAGTGAAAATCGGGCAGATGTTATATACCGTCCAACCGGTGAATTTGCCCACGCAACAAACCGTGCAAACCAAGAAGGAAACGCTGGTGAAGGAAAAGCAACCCGCCACCACCACCGCGCCCGTTACGGCCGTGACACAACGCGTGGTTGAAAACGGAGCGGGCTACAACGAGGTGCGGGAGTCAGGCTATGCCGAAGTGATACCCAACACGCAGGGAACGCGAAAATATTTGGCCTACCATGCTTCGGCCAAGCCCGGCACCATTTTAAAAGTACGCAACGAGTCCACCAACCGCGAAGTTTTTGTGCGGGTGGCCGGTGCCCTGCCTGCGGGCTCCAGCACACTAACGGTCATCCACGTATCGCAGGCTGCATACGATCGGCTGGGCGCGACCGAAGGAAAATTCAGGGCAGAAGTAACCTACTATAAATAGCGTGTCGGATCTCTCGCTTGACGAGCTCAAGGTGCTGTTGAACGCCAAAGTCAAGCAGTTCAACCATCGCAGTTTTATTGCCAACGACCCGATCTCGGTGCCCCATCGCTTTAAGCGCAGGCAAGACATTGAAGTGGCGGGTCTGTTTGCGGCCCTGTTTGCCTGGGGCAACCGGGTTACCGTCATCAACAAGTCGTTTGAGCTGATGAGTTTGATGGGCAACACGCCCCACGCGTTTGTGCGCGACCACACTCCCCGCGAAGCCAAACGGCTTGCATCGTTTGTGCACCGTACGTTCAATGGCGAGGACATCCAATACTTTGTGCGATTTTTGAAGCATCACTACCAACACCACGAATCGCTCGAAGACGCGTTCCCCGTGGGCGCGGACGATGAAAACGTGGAGCACGCGCTCAATGCCTTTCACGATTATTTTTTCTCCCTGCCGGAGGTGCCCGAGCATGTGAGGCTGCACATGGCCGCTCCCAAAAAACAATCTTCGTGCAAACGCTTGAACATGTTCTTGCGGTGGATGGTGCGTTCGGATTTAGCGCGCGTGGACTTTGGCTTGTGGAAAAAAATAAAACCCGCGCAACTGATTTGCCCCATCGATGTACACGTGGAGCGCACCGCGCGGAAGTTGAAGCTGTTGACCTATCAGCAACTGCATTGGGATTGTGCGGTTGAGTTGACGCACAACCTCAAAAAATTAGACCCGCGCGATCCCGTCAAATATGACTATGCGCTGTTTGGGTTGGGGGTGGAAGAACGCTACCAGACCTCGGACGAGAACGCGTAAAATCGGTACGATTCGCCCTTTCGGAACCACGCTCGGTCGGGAGGCAGTTCGATGAATCCGCTTTTGCCCAACAAGTTTACAAAGTCGCCCGAGCCGCCCCCGGCCGAAGGCACGGCATGGCATTGGCCCTCGTGAAGATGTGCCGTTACCGGCACGAAGTATGTAAGCGCAGGTTGGAACCGGACATCCTCTGCCAACATTACTTCCCGATAAACAGGTGGCACCCCCAAGCCCGCCAAAAGCCACGGCTGAATGTAGCGGTAAAAACAAATCAGGGTTGACACCGGATTGCCCGGCAGCCCGAAGACGGTAGTCGTAGAAGAGCGGCCAAACCACAACGGCTTGCCCGGCTTTTGCGCCACTTGGTGAAAAACTTCGCGCACCCCAAGGTCTTTCAACACCGAAGGGATAAAATCAAATTTCCCTTTTGACACACCTCCCGAAAGAATGAGTACGTCATAGTCTGGCAGTGCTGCCTGCAATGTCTGCTTCAACATGGGCGCATCATCGGCCACATGGCAGCTCGAGGCGCTCATTCCCATCATGCCAAGGGCAGCGGCAAGGGCCGAAGCGTTGGACTGCCGTACTTGCCAGGCCTCGGGCTTTTCCTCTACGGGAACTACCTCATCGCCCGTGCCAACAAGTAAAATACGGGGCGGCTGTAGTACGGGCACCGAAGCAACCCCCACCGAAGCCAGCACGGCCACTTCGATAGCCGACAGACGGGTACCCTTCGATAGCAAAAGCGTCTTCTTCCTTGCATCACTGCCTTGGCGATGGATGTTTTGTCCATCCGTTACCGTTGCCCCGTTGATGGTTGCGTTTTTTTTGAGGGTGTCAATTGCGAGGTCTTCGTACCGGATCACCGTGGTGGCGCCCACGGGTAGCACGGCACCGGTCATCGCCTCCACACAGTGTTGGGGCAACAAAACTTCGGGCGGCATGCCTGCGGCTTGGGTGGCCTGGATGGCAAATGTGCGTTGGCCGTTCTGGAAATCGGCAAAGGAAATGGCAATGCCGTCCATGGTAATACGATCATAGGGTGGCAGGTCGCGGTCGGCCGCGATATCAAGGCCCAAAAAACGGCCGGTGCACTCGGCCAGCGGAACATGGGCGATATTCGGGATTACCCGGTGCTCGTGAATGTGGCGTGCCGCTTCGTGTACAGAAATCACTTTATGATGTACTTTTGAAAAGGTAAACCTACAAACTAACACACATACCGCATGGCCGGCTCCCAAAAACTCTCGCATGTCAATGACGAAAACAAACCCGCCATGGTGGATGTATCCCGCAAGGAAACCACCCGCAGGGTAGCCGAAGCCATGGCCGAAGTGTGGTTGGGCCCGGATGTAACAAAACATCTGCAGAACGATGACATCTTGACCCCGAAAGGACCGGTTTTTCAAACGGCTATCATTGCAGGGGTGATGGCGGCCAAAAAAACCAGCGAGTTGATTCCGTTTTGTCATCCATTGCCATTGGAAGACTGCCAAATTCACATTGCCCTCGCGGGCGATACGGCCCACATCCGGACGCGGGCCGTTACCACCGCCAAGACAGGAGTGGAGATGGAGGCATTGGCGGCCGCCAGCGTGGCAGCCCTCACGGTGTATGACATGTGCAAGGCGATTTCGCAAGAAATGGTCATTGGCGAAGTGTGTTTGCTTTCCAAGACGGGGGGCAAAACGGTTTTCAAACGAAAAGTGTAGCCTTTGTCAACACCTTGTGACAATTTCTCCCCACAGACTAACGGGGCCCGTGTTTTTGCTAACTGCAAGACAGAAAACAATTTACCTACGTCCAAAGAAAGTAGTTGAAAAGGTGCGGGCAGAGAATACCGGCCCAAAACCTACATCCAACCTACTTGCATGGTATTTGCCGAACTTTTCCCGACACGCTACGTTTTCTTCGTGTCTGTAAAATGTTGGCTTATGAAACTCACCGGAAAAAATCGATTGCCTGATCTGCACATGGATCCCATCCGCAGAGACCTGCTGGTGGTGATCACGACAGGGTTGCTCATTGCGCTGGGCGTTACCACGCTGGCCGTTTTGATTGCCAGTCAGTTCTAACGGCTCAGGCTTCTGCCTTGAAAGTAGGGGCGGAGGATGGTACGATCCAGCAACACCAACGCGAGTGCGAGGTTGCCGAGTATGACCGCGCTAACCACCGTTTTTACACTTACGTGAAGTGTGGGCGAGCCGATCATTTTGGTCAGCCACGGTTGTTGAAGCGTGAGCGGGGCCACCTCGGAGTCAAACGTACCAAAGCCCATCAGCAGGGCCGCGAGCCCGGTAGCTATCACGATACCGCCCAATATCCAAAAACCTTTGCCGTACGTCACGGGCAGTATGGGCTTTTGGCGGATGGCCGCCATGGTGCGGGCCGTAAACCGGGCTGAGGGTTCTTCCAAGGTCGCCTGGCGTTGCAAGGTTTCGCGCAGCCAGCGGATGTGGTCAGCGCGTGTTTGGATTGCTTCATCCTGCATCATTGCGTCCCGAATCTGTGCTTGCTCTGCTTCCGAAGCCTCGCCCTCGGCCCATCGCCACAATTGCTCATCGGTGATTGGTTCCATGATTTACAATGTTAGTGCTTCCTCATTTAATATCTTTTTCAGCTCCTCGCCCAATCGCAACCGCGCCCGGTGGATACGGACCTTTACGGTGTTCACATTTTGCGACAAGATACCCGCTACTTCCTCCAACGTAAATTCTTTCAAGTAAAACAATTGCAATGCCAGCCGGTCGGCCTCGTTCAGTTGCCCCAGTGCGCGGTGTACAAAGGTAGCCTTCTCGCGGGCTTCCACCGTGTCCGAGGCTCCGGCTTCGTCCGCCACTCTCAAACCCTCAACGGATTGCACGCCCGCGCGCTGTTTGCGCTTGTAGCTGACCGCAGTGTTAAAGGCAATGCGGTAGAGCCACGTGCTAAACCGGGCCTGGCGATTAAAGCCTTTTAGGTATTGAAACGCTTTCACAAAGGCATCTTGCGCGGCCTCTTCGGCATCGTCTCGGTTGTTCACCACTTTTAGTACCAACGTGAAAACATAGCGCTTGTACCGCTCTACCAATTGCTGGTATAGGTGTTCTTCGCCAGCCAAAATGCGGTCCAGCAGGCGGTTTTCCTCTTCGGGGGCAGTCACGGGTGGTTTGACGCTGCGTTCAGCGCGGAAGTTACAGCCATTTGGAAAAATCCTATCGTGGCCACAATCCGTTACCTCCGGAATAAAAATATCCGGATTTTTTGTGGGCCCGCGTAACGTGTTGTAGCGTGGCCGCGTCAAACGCCCAAAAAACACACCATGAACGAAAACGAAATCATCATCCCCATTTTGGGCATCTTGCTGCCGATCATCATTACGCTGGGCGCGTTTGTCATGATTGCGTATCTGCGCAAGTATGAAAATATCGAACGGATGGCCATTATCGAAAAAGGGTTGGCTCCAGATCTTTTTCAAAAAGAGCGTTCAACCTCTCCCGCACTTCGCTGGTCATTGCTCTTGGTAGGGGTGGGGTTAGGTGTTTTGATGGGCTATTGGCTTGATTCGGCCTTCAACATGCAGGAGGTTGCTTACTTTTCCATGCTTTTTATTTTTGGTGGTGCAGGGTTGGGCGTGTCGTACCTGATCGAAGAAAAGAAAAACCAACGGCTGCCTTCGTAAGCCATAGCACGCTCCGGCCTCGCATTATTTTGCTATTTTTAGCGAATGCGATCAAGGAGTTCGTGGGTCATGCTGCTGGCGGCCGGGGTGCTGTTCGCACTTGCCTTTGCCGCTGACCTTCAACAGACCGAGCGCGATGATAGCCCGCAGGCGGCACAGGCCCGCCAACGACTGCAGGAACAACTGGCCCAAGTGCAAAGCGAAGCACAGCGCCTCATGGTGGATTCGCTGCGGTGGCACCGCACCGCCCTTTGGTTTTATGAGTGGCACCACGACAAACTTACCCGGTGGAGTACCCATGCCTACCTACCGGAGGCCAGCGAGTTGCGCGGTGACTTTGGGCTGAAAGTAATCCATACCGGCCGCGGTGTTTTTGTGTTGCAAAAGTGGGTATTGGCAGATGGGCGCACAATGGCCAACTGTCTGCCCCTTTACCAAGAGTTCAAAGTCAAAAACCAATACCTGAAGCCACGCTGGAACGCAGCCGTCTTTGGCGCGTGGAAGCCACGCGTGTTGGAGGCGTCTACCGCAAACGGCTGGCCGTTGGAGGTGCCGGGCCAAGGGGTACTGTGCAAATTGCAATCATCCGCTACCGACCGCGTGGCTTCCAACTCGCTCGCGCTCGGACTGTGGGCAGCAGGCGTAGTAGTGTTCATGCTGGCAGTGGCAGTCTTGTGCCAGCGTTTTCACCGGGCGGGCTACCATGGCCGTGTGTTTGTTTGGGCACTGGCAGGGGTTGTGGTGCTTCGGTGCGCCATGATCTATGCGCGCGTGCCCGCGCGCTGGTGGCCCAGTCCGGTGTTTGACCCCGAGCGGTTTGCGTCTTCTTGGTACAACCCCTCGCTAGGCGATCTGCTAATCAATGCGCTGGTCGTGGTAGGCCTGTGTTTGTATCTCTTCCTCTACTATCCCCGCGTGATGTTGTTGCGAAACATGGGGCAGGCCGATCACGCATGGCGGTGGCTGGGGTCGGTGTTCGCATTGACCGCAGCATATTTTGCCCTGCTGTTCCCTTACTTGTTTGCCGAGACCATTTTCCACAATTCCGGCATCTCGCTTGACATTACGCAGAGTTTGGCCGTGGATTCATTGCGTGTATTGGCATTGCTGGCTGTGGTGCTTGGGGCCCTGGCGTCATTTTTTGTGTTGCACGTGCTCATGCGGCTGGTTGGCCAGCAGTATGCCAAACAGAAATTGGGTTTTTGGCTCGCCTTGATTGCGGCCACGGCATTGTTTGTCCTGTATCATGTGTTGGCCGACCGGCCGTACGGTGTGGTATTGCTGTTGGGGGCCGTCTTTTTTTCGTTTCTCTTTATTACGGGTTTTACCCGATCGCTTCGGTTCACCACGCACCGCACGTTTTTGTATTTGTTTTCCTATGTCGTGGTATTCAGTGTGCTGATCTCTTTTGGCATACGGAAGTTTGTGGAGGAAGAACGCTATGAAGATCAAGTACGGTTTGCCTCCACATATTTGGCTGATCGTGATCAGTTGGCCGAGTATCTGCTAAACGAAGCTGCGCAGCGCATCCGCGAAGACAACTTTATCATCGGGCGGATGGCCAATGCTTTTTTGAGCAAAGAACCCGTGCGCCAGAAGATCAGCCGTTACTACCTGGGTTCCTATTTTGACCAATACGATCTTTCGGTCTTGATGTTTAGCTCGCTGGGCGAACCGTTGGGCAACCGTTATGCCACAGACCTGTCGGATTGGCTTGTCTCAATCCAGTCGCAAGTGCAGCAAACCAACTACCCGGGATTGTACTTCTTCGCGCAGACCGGCCGGCTGCCGGCACGCAAATACTTTAACTACATCCCGATCCGGAAAGGGGATGTGCTGGTTGGATTTATTGCGTTGGATTTGACCCAGAAACGCATCATACCGAGGCAGGTGTTTCCTGAGCTGCTGCTGGACGAACGCTTTTCGGCCTATCTGCGGAACAAGGACTATTCGTATGTTTTTTTTGCCGGGGGCAACGTGGTGCGGCATTTTGGTCACTTTAACTATGAACGTGACTTTGACAAAGCCTGGATTGGCGATCCGCAGTTGTATCGTCATGGCATCGGCCATCGCGGTCATTTTCACGTGGCCGTGGAGGACGAAAACGGGGCCACGGCTGTGGTGACCGGACGGGCATACTCGCGCTTTGACCTGCTGGCCAACTTCGCGGCTTATTTTATTGTCGGGTTGCTGTTGATGGTGGCCTGGATTATTTTGTTGGTCATTCGCGCGTGGCGTGCGGGCACACGGCTGAACTACAGCACGCGCATCCAATTGTATGTCTCGCTGGCCTTCGTGCTGCCGTTGCTGATCGTCAGCTATACGCTGCAGCAATCAGTGAGCCGTGCCAACGACCGCCAGTTGAAATCCACTTTTGAAAATGAAGCGCGTTCGCTGGGCGATCAGTTGGCCTCTTGGATCAACGCGGCCGCGCAAGACTCACTGACCACTTCGCTCGAGATCACCGGCCAACTCAACTCCCTGGCCCGCCTGGCCGGAGTGGACGCCACGGTATTCTATCCTGATGGAACCCTGTGGGCGAGCAGCCAGCCCATGATCTATGACCAACACTTTATTGCACCGGTGGTCAACCCCATTGCCCGCGTGGCCATTGTTGGCCAGGCGTATAACGAGCTCACGCTGGATGAGTCGATCGGATCGTTGAGTTACAACACCGCGTATGTGGCGCTTCGTTCGTCCGCTTCGGGCTCGCTCATCGGGTATCTGAGCATTCCTTTTTTTGATTCGCGCGTGTTGTACGAGCGTAGTCAGGTGGTGGTGCTGGCCAACATCCTGATCATTTTTACACTGGTTTTTATCTTTTTTTCGATACTGTCCTACTTTGCCGCGGGGTGGCTCACGTTCCCGCTGCGGTTTATTTCGGCCCGCTTGGGGCGAACTACATTGTCTGGCGAAAACCAACCCATCGAGTGGAAGTCACAAGACGAAATCGGGCGGCTGGTACAGGAATACAATGCCATGTTGTTGAATCTCGAAAAGAGCAAAACCGATTTGGCACGCAGCCAAAAAGAAAATGCCTGGCGCGAGATTGCCCAACAGGTAGCACACGAAATCAAAAACCCGCTGACACCCATGAAGCTCACGCTGCAACAAATGCAACTGCGGCAGGAGCTTTCGGACGAGAAAACGAAACAGTCGCTGCAAACGTTGCTCACGCAAGTCAACGCGCTCAACGAGATTGCCTCTTCGTTCAGCGCTTTCGCCCGTATGCCGGCCCCTATTTTGCAAAAGCTCGAATTGAATGAGTTGGTGCGCAAAACCGTATTGCTGTACCAGATGCACCCGCAGGGTCGTGTTTCTTTTTCATCGGCACTGACCGAAGCGTGGGTCATGGCCGATGAGCAAGTGCTTACGCGGGCCGTGTCGAACCTGGTGCTCAACGCCCTGCAGTCGGGCATCGAAGGCGAACCCGTTACCGTAGTTGTGCGCACCGCACGGCTGGGGTCAGTGTATGAAATTTCCGTGGATGACAACGGTCAAGGCATCGCACCCGATTTTCAGGATAAAGTCTTTTTACCCCATTTCAGCACCAAACGGGCCGGTTCAGGCTTGGGGTTGGCGATCGTCAAACAAGGCATTGAGCAAAGCCACGGCTCGATTTTTTTCCGTACCGAACCCGGAAAAGGAACCACGTTCTTCATCCGGTTGAATACAATCGCGTAGCTACGCTTTTTTCTGCGCGGTGAATAGGCTCACGTGGGTGGATGCCGCTGAAGCGCGTTCAGTCATCGATCATCTTGCCCCACACCAGCTTTTTGAAAATCTCCGCGCTGGGCCGCGGGGTGCGTTCTTTGGTTTTCTCATCGCACGCATACAGCCCAAACCGGCAGCTTGGGCCCAAATGCCATTCAAAATTGTCCCAGGTGCTCCACCAAAAATACCCGCGCAAGTCGATGCCATCGCGAAGGGCTTGGTGCATGATTTTGGCGTAGTCTTTAATGGCTTGCTGCCGCAGCGTGTCGCTGGCATCGGCCACGCCATTTTCGGTGATGATGATGGGTTTTTTATACTTGTTCCAATAGCGGTCGAGGCATTTGCGCAGACCTTCGGGATGGTACTCCCACATATCATCATGCGGGCGGCCCAATTTTTTCATTTTTTCGGGTGTCAGTACGTTGGTAATGGGCACAGGATCGTGCGGAATGCGCGTGTAATAGCTCATCCCAAAAAAGTCTACTTTTTCGAAATGGCTGGGCACAAACTCCATAAACCACCAATCGCCCAACCGGGCCGGAAACCAGCCCAGTAAATTCTCGGCCGAAAAAATGGTGGCATTGTGCGAAATGCCCACGGGGTGATGGGGGTATCTTTTTTTGATCTGCTTGTAGGCGCGGTTATGCGCGGTACCCAGGTGACGAACCACTACGCTGGCCAAATACAAATTGTTTTTGAAGGGAGGGAAGAAACCCGTGACCCACCCGTAGCTGGCATACACGTTGGGCTCGTTGAATGTATTCCATACGCTCACGTAGTCGCCAAACTCGTCAATGACCTTTTTGCAATAGTCAATCCACAAGTCGATGTTCTCTTCTTTCTCCCAACCGCCCCGTTGGGCAAACCAAATGGGGTTGGTGAAGTGGTGAAGCACCATCATGATTTTGACGCCACGCTTTTGCAAATCGTCCAAAAAACCGCGGTAAGCCTTCACCGTGGGCTTGTGCAGTTTCCCCATCGGTTCGCGTTGCAGTTTGCTCCACAAAAAACCCATGCGGTAATAGGGTGCCAGTGAGGCAATCAGTTTGGCATCGTCTTTCAGCCGAAGCTCGTGATCGGTGGTGCGGTCAAAAACGGCTCCGTCTCGTGCCACCACACCTTGCCAGTCGTGTTCAAAGGCTGTTTCAATTTGTGCCGCGGCTGTGCTCGTTCCAAAAATAAAGTCACGCGGAAAAACCAGGCGCATCACTTTCGGCCGGTTTGCTGGTCGGGTACGGAGGCCCGCGTTCCCTGTTCGGCTTCCCATGCTTGCCAATAGGTTTGCAGCCGGGCGAGATCGCGCGTAAGCGTGGGGTACACCCGGGGCTGGGGCAAAGAAGGGAACGCGCCCTGTGCCAATGTTTGTGTGCTCAGGCCACCGGTCCATTCGAAATGTCCCGGGTCATACAAACTGCGCCAGCGGCCGCCCCAGCGCAAGCCCAGACGCTCGCCTTCGAGGCCGATTTTTTTCCACAGCGCTCGGTTGTCCCATATGGCCACGGAGTCTTTCAAAGGGACCACGTCCACCGCCAGCCCGTATTGATGTTTCGAGCGGCCGCCTTTCGAACGTGTATAGTTTTTGCCCATGCCGCGGTATTCATTCTGTTTGGCGTGCGTACGAAACGTTTCTACCACGGCCAGTTCAATGCCCTTATCGCGACAGCGCTGTATGAGCAACTGCACTTGGTCGCGAAAGTAAGGGTGCAGCGCATTAAGGTCGGCAATCATGGGCAGGGAGCCGCGGTCTTTGCCAAATGTAAAGTTGGCCACGGTTTTCCACCGCACCCACGCGTAGGAGGAGTCGGGGTCGGAGTCAACAAACGGTTCGGGCGCGAACACGCATTGCAAGTCGGCCACTTGGGCCGCATGGTCGGGCGTATAGGCCATCGGCATCATTTGTGCCACGGCCGGCATAGCCGACACAACCATCAGAAAAATGATCCCTAAACGCATACGCACACTTCGAACGATACAAAGATACAAGGTTCGGGCATCAATTCGCAAAGGTGAGTGAAGGGTTACTGGTGGCTGGTTACTGGATTCTGGTTTCTGGTCTCTGGTTACTGATCTCTGGTTTTTAGTCTCTCGCTACCAGTGACCAGAAACCAGCGACCAGCAACCACCAACAAGTCCCTAGCCCCTATCCAACCCTCAGCGTAGACATCCCTCCATCCACATGCAGGATTTGTCCGCTGATCCAACTCGCTTGGTCAGACAACAGAAATGCAGCCATGTGGGCGATGTCGTTCGCTTCGCCCACGCGCTTGAGCGGATGCCGCTCGCCAGACGCTTTTTTCTTTTCGTCCGATGACAGCAACCTCGCTGCCAGGGGTGTATCCGTGAGGGACGGGGCGATGCAATTCACACGTATCTTAGGTGCCCACTCGGCCGCCAGCGATTTGGTCAGCCCTTCCAACGCACCCTTGGATGCCGCCACGCTGGCATGAAACGGCATGCCTTGTGCAACGGCCACGGTGCTAAAAAAAACAATTGACGAAGCGTCTGCGGCTTTCATTTTGGGAAGCAGACTGCGCACGGCCTTTACGGCACCCATCACATTCAGTTGAAAGTCATCCAAAAACTCCTGATCGGTGAGCCGATGGAAGGGTTTCAGGTTGATGCTGCCGGGGCAATATGCTACACCATCCAACGTATCCGGCAGGGCAAGGGCCGATGCATCTTCGCTCAGCGCGTCAAACGCTACGGATTCGAGGCCGGATTCGGATACGGTTCTGCGGGCGGCCACCCACGGGCGGTGTCCTTGTGTTTGAAGTTGCTTGGCCAACGCCAGCCCAATGCCGGTGCTGCCTCCAATGATGAGATAATTTTTTTTCATAGCATGTTCAGGGTCAGCGTGTGGAGTATCTCACAAGCCGGAAACTCTTCTTACTTTCGCCATCAACAACGCGCGCCCCTTTGTTTTGTTTATGACCGAAGCGGAAAAAAACCAACGGCTAACGGCCTTTTTTCAACAGTATGTAACGGACCACAAACGGGACTTTATCGAACGCGTTTTGGCCCAACGCACCCGTCACATCACCGTGGTGCTGGAAGACATTGTTCAATCGCAAAACGCGAGTGCCGTGGTGCGCACCTGCGAGTGTCTCGGTTTGCAAGACATCCACATTATTGAAAATCAAAGCAAGTACGGCACCAATAAAAAAGTGTTGAAAGGTTCGCATCATTGGGTGGACTTGATTCGACACAAAGGCCGTGGCCGCGACAACACGCAGGCATGTTTTCAATATCTCCGCGAACGAGGCTACCGCATCGTGGTCACGGATCCCTCACCGGATGGGCGTTCCATCTGGGACATGCCCGTGCACCAGCCTTTGGCCTTGGTGATGGGCAACGAACTCCATGGCCTGTCGGATTCTGCACGAGCCCACACCGATGAAAAAGTGCACATCCCCATGGTTGGCTTTACCGAAAGTCTTAACATTTCCGTCAGCTCTGCCATTTGCCTCAGCGTGTTGTTGAATAAGATGCGCCAGTCGGCCGATATTGCGTGGCAACTGCCAGACGAAGAGAAGGACGCCATTCGTCTTGCATGGCTGCGCAACGTGGTGCGCAGGTCCGATGTGTTGGAGCGCGAGTTTCTGAAGTCAATTGCGTAACTTCGCGCAGGCTTTAATCAGATGGTATGGGTCGTATCAAGCGCATGTGGCGTTGGGCCGCGGTAAGCGGGCTGGTGGTAGCAGTGTGGATTGTCATTTCCAATGTGTGGGTGATCGAAAGCACCGAGGATTTTGTGTTCACGGATGCGCGGGCGGTGCCCATCAACAAGGTGGGTTTGGTGTTGGGTACCAGTCATCGGCTGAGCGGGGGTGCACCCAATCCGTTTTTTGAGAACCGCATGGCCACGGCCGCCCGTTTGTACAAAGAAGGTAAGGTTTCTTACTTGCTGCTGAGCGGAGACAACCGAACCAAATATTACAATGAGCCGGTGGAGATGCGCAAGGCCCTCATCAAGGCGGGAGTGCCCGACTCTGTTATCACACTGGATTACGCAGGCCTTCGTACACTCGATTCGGTCGTGCGCAGCAAAGAGATTTTTGGACAGGACAAAATCACCATCATCACACAACCGTTTCATTCCTATCGTGCCTTGTTTATCAGCCGCTACTACAACATGGAGGCCGTGGCGCTGGTGGCCGAAGAACCGCAAAACCCCGCGGCCGCACGAGTATATTGGCGCGAATACCTGGCGCGTGCCAAGGCCGTGCTGGACCTGTATGTGTTAAAGACCGAACCGCGGCATTTGGGCAAACGCGAACGCGTAGGGGCATAACAGCCGTTAGCCACAAAAAATAAAGTAGTCGCGGGCATCCCCACCGGCCTGTTCCATCGTATAAATGGTTATTTTTGGCATGGTAACGATGCTGTTTGTGCGCTTGAGGGCAACGCTGGGGTCAGTTGGCTTTTTTTGGATTGTTTCGATAACAGGCTGGGCACAAGAAACCGTGGTGCAGGGCAAGGTAACGGATGCCAACTCCGGTGATCCGATACCCTTTGTCAATGTCGTTTTCAAAGGCACGTCCATCGGCACCACGACTGACTTTGACGGGAACTACTCCCTCAAAACACTCAGCCCGGTCGATTCGCTTGTGGCCTCCTACATCGGCTACAAAATCAAAACACGCGCGGTACGCCAGGGCGCTCGCCAAACCATCAACTTCCAGTTGACCGAAGATGTGGTGAACCTTCAGGAAGTGGTTGTGAAAGCCGGTGAAAACCCCGCCTTCGAAATCTTGCGAAGGGTGGTGCGCAACAAGGACAAAAACGACAAACGCAGGCTCACCGCATACGAGTATGACACATACACGAAGATTGAGATTGACGTAGATAACATCTCGGATTCCTTTCGCGAGAAGAAAATCGTAAAAAAAATCACCGCGGTGTTGGACAGCGTGGAACGACTGGCGGGTGAAGATGGCAAGCCCATTTTGCCGCTGTTTATCACCGAGAGCATATCCAAACTCTATTATCGCGACAACCCCTCGCTCAAAAAAGAACATTTGCTGAAATCGAAAATCAGCGGGGTAGGCGTGGAGGACGGCAGCGTGGTCAGCCAGGTTATCGGATCTTCATTTCAAGAGTATAACTTCTACCAAAACTGGCTCACCATCATGACCAAAGATTTTGTGTCGCCCATCTCAGACGGGTGGCGGTTGTACTATGAATATGACCTGACGGACAGCCTGTACATTGGCTCAGACTATTGCTACCGCCTGGATTTCTTTCCGAAAAGCGAACAGGATTTGGCGTTCACCGGTACCATGTGGATCACCCAAAAAGAATATGCCCTCAAACAGATCGATGCCACCGTGGGGGCCCAGGCCAACGTGAACTTCATCGAAAAAATCAAAATACAGCAGGAGCTACAACCCACCGAACTGGGGCCGTGGCTGCCCAGCAAAAACCGTGTACTCATTGATGTGGGCGAGCTGACAAAAAATTCGGCCGGTATGTTGGCCAAGTTTTATACCAGCAACAAAAACATTGTGGTGAACAAACCGTACGAGCCACGCTTTTACGAACGGCCCATTTTGATTGCCGAGGATGCGCGCCTTTTTGAAGACGACCAGTACTGGGACACGCTGCGCCATGAACCGCTGAGCGAAACCGAGAAAAACGTGTACAAAATGATCGACACGCTCAAAAATATACCGGTGGTGAAAACGTACACAGACATCCTCAAAATTGTGCTGGACGGTTATGTGAAAGTAGGCAAGATTGAACTGGGTCCTTACCTGGGGTTGCTGGCGTGGAACAACATCGAGGGTTTTCGCGTGCAGGGCGGTTTTAAAACAAACTATGCGTTTAGCAAACGCTGGATTTTTGCGGGCCAATTGGGCTATGGGTTCAACGATCAAAAAGTGAAGTACTATGCCTCGGCCCAGCGGATTTTGTCGAGGCAACGATGGACAACGCTCACCTTTCGGCACCGCTACGATTTGGGGCGCCTGGGTGTGGATGACGAAGACCTGGCCGACAACCCGCTCTTTTTGACGGCCACGCGGTGGGGCTTTTTTAGGCGCGGCTACTATTTCAACGAAACGCGCGTGGCCTTTCAGCGCGAGTTGTTCAAAGGTTTTTCGCAGAAACTGTCGGTCCGGTACTCCACGTTCGATCCGCAATACAACTTTGGCTTTATCCAAAATCCGGGCGAGGTGACACCCGCCATTGGCGATGAGTTCCAGACGGCCGAAGTATCGTTGGAGGCGCGCTATGCCCGCGATGAACTGTTCATCCAAAATGACAACGAACGCATCAGCCTGGGCACCGACCGCTGGCCCGTGCTAACGGTGCGCTACACACGCGGCATCAAAGGCGTATTGGGCAGCGATTTCTCCTATGACAAACTGCGGATGTCGCTGGTGAAGCGTATCAAAACCGGGCCGTTGGGCGTTGCTTATGTAACCATGCAAGGCGAGTATGTGTTTAACGCTATCCCGTATCCGCTGCTCACCTTGCATTTGGGCAATCAGTCTTTTTTGTATTCGCCCATCACCTACAACCTCATGAACTTTGGTGAGTTCATCAGCGACCAATACGTCTCCTTGCAATACCGCCAATACATGGAGGGCTTTTTGCTCAATCGCGTGCCTTTGCTTAAGAAGTTAAATTGGCGCCTGCTGGGTACGGCCAATGTCATCGTGGGGGGCATGCGCCCGGCCAACCGGGCCCTCATTGCCGAGACAACCCCCAGTGGGCAAGAAACGGTGCGCACGGGATTTTTCACCGACCGGCCGTATCTTGAGTTGGGCTATGGCGTTGAAAACATCTTTCGGTTCTTACGCGTGGATTTTATCCACCGACTTTCCTACCTCGACAATCCCGATGTGCGCAAGTTTGGCGTGTTCTTCACCGCCCAGTTTCAATTGTAGCGCAAGCACAACCTTCGAACCTTTCAACCTTTCAACCTCCCAACTTTCCAACCTCCCGCTCACGGATACAACAAATACTTTTTTCTCATTGCCAGGTACGTCTGTAAAGCCGGCTGCCATGTGGCACGTATTTCGTCCTCGCTCATCCCCGCCTCAATTTGTTTGCGTAAGTCGGCCGTGCCCGCCAGCTTGTCGAAAAAGGGAATAAAAAACGTTTCCTTCTCGGGATAGTCGCGGTACAGGCGCATGAGGTGTTTTAGCGTGACCCCGCGGGGCGGCACGCTGTCCACCAGGTTGATGCCAAAACAGGTTGTGTTTTCGTGAGGCGGTTGCTTGCTCATGCCGTCAATGCTTTGGGGCGTAAACGAAAACGGGTAGGTGGTGAGCTTGGGGTGGCCGATCCATTCAAACGGGTGCAACGTGCCCCGGCCCACGCTCAGCACGGTGCCTTCAAACAAACAAGTGGAGGCATACCAGCCAATGGCATTGTCGTTTGGCAAGTTGGGCGAGGGGCGCACGGGCACCGCATAGCCATCGCTGTGTTTCCAGTGTTGCAAGGGGACGACATCCAGTTTGCACGTGATGCCATTTTTTAGCCACCCTTCGCCATTGATCATGCGGGCAATCTCGCCCACGGTAAGCCCATGTGCGATGGGGATGGGATGCATGCCGATAAAAGAGGTCAGTTCCTTTTGGAGTACGGGCCCATCCACATAGCCGTTGGGGTTGGGCCTGTCCAGCACGATGACGCGTTTTTGTTGCTCGGCACAGGCCTCCATCAGGTAATGCAACGAACTGATGTAGGTGAAAAAGCGGGCCCCCACGTCCTGGATGTCAAAGACCACCGCATCCACGTTTCGCAGTTGTTCGGGCGTAGGTTTTTTGTGGCTGCCATACAGCGAAATGACGGGCAAGCCGCTGCGGGCATCCACACCATCGGCAATGATTTCACCGGCATCGGCTGTGCCACGGAAGCCGTGCTCCGGGGCGAGAATGCATGTTACGTTTACCCGGTGTTTTAATAGTGTATCCACCAAATGTGTTTTGCCTACGGTGGCGGTGTGGTTTACCAACAACGCCACACGGTCTTTGCCGATCGCTTTCACCACGCGTGTGATCTGATCGGCACCGGTTTTCACCAGGTGCTGGGCGGGGGCATCGCACGCGAAAAACAAAATCGCGATGAAGAAAAAAACACGCTTCATTTTCTGCTAATTTGCTGATTGAAAAGCTAAAATTACGCCAATCGTTTGAACCTGCCGTTTTTCTTGGCCAAAAGAATCCGCGAAGGCCAGCAAGGAGACTTCGCTACGGTGGTACACCGCATTGCCATAGCCAGCATTGCCATCGGGTTGGCTGCCTCCATCGTGGCATTCTTGATCATGCGTGGATTTCAAGACACGATCAAAGAAAAAGTTTTTGACTTCACCGGCCACCTGCTGGTCACCAAATACACCCTCAACAACGCAGCGGAAGAAGAACCGTTTGACCTGAACAGCGAGGCCATGCGCGAGGCCACCCGTTTCCCGTTTGTGGATCACGTGCAGGCGTACAGCCATAAGTCCGGGTTGATCCGTACCGAAGAAGACGTGTTGGGCATTGTGATCAAAGGCGTGGGAGAGACGTTTGATTCGGTTCGCTTCCGGTCCAGCCTGCGCGAAGGCCGCTTTTTGCACTTGCCCGATTCGGGATACGCGCGCGAAGTGTTGGTGAGCCGCCAGATTGCCGATAAACTGAACGTCAACGTGCATGATGAGCTGACCGTTCACTTCTTTCAAAATCCTCCGCGTTTCCGCAGGCTCACTGTGGTGGGCATCTATGAGACCAACTTATCGGATTACTTCGACAACAAAGTGATCTTGGCCGATATCCGCCTCATCCAGCGACTAAACGATTGGCCTTCGTCATTGGCCGGGGGCGTGGAGTTTCGCATCGACCACCGGTATTTTTCGTGGTGGCAGGTTTTTCAATTTGCCGTGGCATCCGCCTGGGAGCAGGACTGGCCGGTGACACAACGCCTCGGTGCCATTTTCGCATTCGATTTTACCCGGGAGGCCGAACGACTGGCAGCCTTGCAAATCAACGAGGAGATTGACTACGATTTATTTGTTGAAACGGTACAAGAGCGCTACATGCCCATTTTTGAGTGGCTTGGGTTGTTGAATCGGCAAGTCGTGATCTTACTGGTCATCATCTTGGTCATTGTGTGCGTGAACATGACATCCGTGCTGCTGATTTTGGTGATGGAGCGCACGCCCATGGTGGGCGTACTCAAAGCCATGGGCGCCCCCGACCGCACCATCCGCCAGGTGTTTGTTTTCAACGGAATGAATTTGATTGCCAAAGGGCTGGTGTGGGGCAATGGGGTAGGGCTGGGGCTTTGTTGGGTGCAAAGCCGGTGGGGTCTTCTTACGCTCAATCCCAAAGACTATTACATGGATGTAGTACCCGTGGCCTGGCATTGGCCCACCGTTTTGTTTTTGAATGTCGTGATCTTTGCGGTCGTCTCCCTGGTCATGCTCATACCCGCCACGTGGGTGCTGCGCATACAGCCCGTAAAGGCCATCAAGTTTGATTAGTTGTTCCTCAGAGTGCCCCACACGTTGTGGAATTTTTCTACAGCCTCCGATCGATCACCTAAACACAGAAAATCCCGAATCATTGATTTTGCGACAAAAACGGCCTTTTTGATGAGGCATGTTCTTTCGGTCGGGGTTTTGCCTATGAGTGGCCAAAACCAATTTACAAACACATGACACGTAGAATCCTTTTGGCCGCCACAGCAGCGGGGCTTTTGTGGGGCTGTAACACGAAAGAGAACACCATGCTCAAAGCGAAGGTTGATTCTCTGCAAGTAGAGTTGCAGGCCAATGCGAAGTCATTGGCCATGCTGGATGAAGTAGGTGTGATGCTTGACTCCATCGAGACCAACCGCATCGTATTGCGTTCGGGCGTAGTGGAAGGTACCAAGTATAGCGACTACTCCCAGCGGTTGAAAAATCTGAATGAATACATTCAGACCACGCAGGTGAAACTGGCCGAATTGGAAAAGGCGTCCAAAAAGAACAAGACGTATGCCTCTATGGTGGCCAAGCTCAAGTCGGAGCTGGAGGGCAGCCGGCAACAAATTGCCGCGTTGCAAATAGAGGTGGAGAAGGCGCGCGAAGCCAATGCCTTGCTGGCTCAATCGGTAACGCAAAAAGATTCGTTGCTGGCCGTCAATGCCGAAGTCATCAAAGTAAAAGAGCAAGACATCGCCAGCTTGGAGTTGAAAGTGCAGGAGGTAAATCAGAACTCTGTGAACGCACAAGCCGACTTGTACTATGCACAGGGCCAAGCGCTGGAGTTGGCGGCTGCCCGCACCAAGCTGGCACCGCGCAAAAAGAAAGAAACGCAGCGCGAAGCACTGGAATTGTATAAGCGCGCGTATTCCTTGGGCAAGACAGACGCCAAAGACCGCATTGAGCAGTTGGAAAAGGCGCTGAGTTAATAGAAGGAGTAGGAGTAGGGTTAGTTGTAGAAAGAGGTCGCACGCAAGTGCGGCCTTTTTCTTTTTTGTGCACTTGCGTGTGGTGCTGCACCGTGTGGAAAAATGACACACCGAGTGCGGAAAAACCTCCACAATGTTTGATGACCCCAAATGCTAACCGCGTGACAATGAGCGAGCTGTTGGTTTGGCACGAAATTCATACCTGCGGGGTGTAGTAAAATCCATGTTTAACCAAAAAGTAAACACTATGAAAAAGTTGATGATTGTTGCCGCGCTGTTGATGGTAGGGGTAGCCACCGTGACCACCGCTGTGCCCGTGGCCAGCGAGGTGGTGATGAACCAAGGCGATGAAAAAGTGAAGATCAAATTGGCAGACCTGCCAGAGGCGGTGAAGGCCACTTTGCAAACGGAGCCTTACACCGGTTGGACGATAGAGAATGTATACCACAACAAAACGCAAGACCACTACGAAGTGGAAGTAAAAAAAGGGACAGAGAAGAAAACGCTCAAGTTTTCAAAGGACGGTAAAGCAATTGAATAAGCGGTAACAACCGTTTACCTGAAAGGCCGGAGCAATCCGGCTTTTTCTTTTTATTTTTCCCCAATGGCATCAATCCTGATCATTGAAGACGACCGTACTTTTGGACGCATTGTAGAGGGGTTTCTCGAAAAAAATGGTTTTCAGGTAACGCTGTGTGCCGAGGCACAAAGCGGATGGCGGGCCGTGCAGACACAGCGCCACGACCTTGTGCTGTTGGATTACCGCCTGCCCGATGGCAATGGACTTGATGTGCTGGAGAAAATCCACCAGGCACACCCGCACCTGCCGGTGATTATCATGACCGGATTCTCGGAAATACGCACTGCCGTGGCCGCCATGAAGTTGGGCGCCCGCGAGTACATCACCAAACCGGTCAATCCGGATGAGCTGCTGCTGATGGTACGCGGCCTTCTGAACGAAATCCACACGCGGCCGATGGTCGCCAAAACAGAACGCTCCGCCACCGCCACATGGGTGAAAGGCAGCAGCGCGGAATCGGCACAATTGTATGAATACATTGGCGTAGTAGCGCCTACCGACTTTACGGTGATCATCGAGGGGGAGAGCGGCACGGGCAAAGAGCAGGTGGCCCGCTCCATCCATGCGCAAAGCAAACGGCAGGCACAGCCGTTTGTGGCCATCGACTGCGGGGCGCTGTCAAAAGAATTGGCCGCATCCGAACTGTTTGGTCATGCCAAGGGCGCCTTCACCGGGGCCGTCAGCGACAAGATCGGGCAGTTTGAGCGCGCCCAAGGCGGCACACTTTTTTTGGACGAGGTGGGGAATCTTTCGTACGATGTACAGATAAAGCTGTTGCGCGCCATCCAAGAGCGCATCGTGCAGCCGGTGGGCAGCACCAAGGAAATAAAAGTGGATGTGCGCATTATCACGGCCACTAACGACAGCCTGCGTGAAAAAGTGGCCAAGGGCACTTTTCGGGAAGATCTTTTTCATCGACTAAATGAGTTTTGCCTGCGTGTGCCGCCCCTGCGCAACCGGGGCGAGGACCTGCTCGAGTTTATCACGTTCTTTCAGCAACAAGCATGCAGCGAACTCAACAAACCGATACTGCCGTTTTCAACTGAGTACCTGACCCTGCTGAAGCGATACGACTGGCCGGGCAACTTGCGCGAGTTGCGCAATGTGGTGCGAAGGTCCGTACTGCTTTCGGCCAAGGGCGAAATAGGCATTGACGTATTGCCTTCCGAAATGGTTGTCTCCATCAACCAACCTTCCTCAGGGGCCGTGAGCACCTACGACCTGAAGGCGATGAACGAGATGCAAGAACGCGAACTCATTGTCAAAACACTGCACGATGTTAAGTACAACAAATCCAAAGCCGCGCGCTTGCTCAATATTGACCGTAAGACGCTTTATCTAAAACTGGAAAAGTATGGGATCGAATGACGAAGAGCATTACCATTCTGTAACGCGGGCCGCCAGCGATGCCATCAACAAGGTGATTTGCTGACGAAGCTTCCGCTGCTCTTCGTCCGTCAGCGGCACCCCTGAGGCCAGTTGCGTTTCCGCCTGGGTCAGTTGCGCATGGAGTTGAGCAAACCCCAATTGCCCGGTACGTCCCGCCAGACGGTGCACCACGTCCCGCCACACAGTCGGGTCGGTTGCTTGGTTGAGGACTTTGAGATCGGAAACCGTATCGGTGTGAAAATCGGTTAACACCTCGTTGATCAGCTTGGCATCGTCACCTAACATGTTGCGCAGCATGGCCAGGTCGGGTGTGGGTGCCTGTGTCGAGGGGGTGCCTATTTTGGCCAACAGGTCGCCTTCCAAAAAGGGTTTCAACAAGAGGTCGTCAAATCCACTCCGGAGCAGAGCTTCTTGTTCCTCGGGCAGCGCGTGCGCGGTAAAAGCAACAAGCCGGGCGGCCGGAGCTTTCATGCGTATGATGTTGGCCACGTCCGTTCCCGACAGACCGGGCATACGAATGTCGATCAGCGCCACCGATACGCCACTAAGATCCGCCTGCTCGAGTTGGCGAGCATCGGTGAACAAGAGAAAGTCAATGCCGTGTTTTTGGAAGATCGTCTCGCACAAGCGCACAATCAGCCGATCATCATCCACCACCGCTATCGTACCGGCTGTTGTGTAATGGCCGGATATCACTTCGGGGCGTGGCGGAGGTGCGGCCGCGCGTTCGAAGGCGATACGCACGGTGAATGTGCTGCCTTGCCCCGGCTCACTCTGCACCTCCATCGCCCCGCGGAACAAGTCGATCAATTTTCTGACAATCGCGAGTCCAAGCCCGCTGCCGCCAAAGCGTTCCGCAATGCCCGTGTGGGCTTGCTCAAACTCCTGAAAAATTTTTTCGGTCTCTTCCGGGGTCATCCCGATGCCGGTATCGCGCACGATAAACTCACAAGCCGCCACCAAATCCAATTTTGCACGAGCTTCAAAAACAACCTTCCCCGCAGGGGTAAATTTGATCGCGTTGCTCAACAAGTTGTACAACACCTGTTTCAGGCGGAAGGCATCGCCCGTCACCCATGCGGGGGGTAGTCCGTCCGTGATCACCTCCAGCGGGAGATTTTTTTGTTGTGCCAAGACGCCAGCCGATTGCGCTACTTCCGCTACCACCAGCGGTAGCGAGAAGGGCGCATTCTCCAATTGGATTGTTTCCGAGGCCAGACGGTTATAGTCCAGCACTTCGTTTACGATTTGCAGCAAATGCTGCGATGCCTGCCGGATGGTGCGCACGTGCGGGTCAGCTTGATTGGATAGTTGCTCGCTAAATCCAATGATGCTCTGCAACGGGGTGCGTATCTCGTGGCTCATGTTGCTCAGAAACCGTTGCTTCACTTTTCCGAGCCGTTCGGCCTCGGCCTTTGCTTCTTCCAACTGTAGCCGGTAGTAGTTGCTCTTGGCGATATCCGTCAGGATCAAAAAAACCAGTACCGCAGCTACCAAAAAAAAGATGAGCATGATGGCCCCGATGGTCTGGGTACTCTTTTTTACCAACTGAAGTGCTTCCGCATTGTTGCGTTGGGCAGCCTGGATTTCTTCCGCTTCCAGATCGCGCAAAATGGAAAGTACCTGCGTAACCAATACCATGTTGGCGTTGGCCAACTCCAGCTCGCGCTGCAACAGCCGTTTGCTCTGTTGCTGTTGCGTGGCCTCCAGGGTTTTCATCAGGCGGGTCAGTTGCTGGATGGTCGAGTCCGGCCGGTGCATGGCCAGCGTGTCAACTTGTGTGCTGATCTCTTCCTTTACCTCGCTCAACGGCACGCTGCCGTCTTCTTTTTTCTTTCCTCCAAAGAGACGCGAAAAGAAGTTGGCTTTTTTCTCGGGTTCGCCCAGGTAGGTAGTGGTGGTTGTTTTTCGTTGGGTGGTGGTAACACTGGTGTCGGGGGGTGGTACCGCATTTACCAGCAAGTCCGCCAGCGAATCCAGTTGCCGCTGATTTTGTTTGCTGATCACGGCCCGCTGAATGGTCACGTACTCGGACAAATAAAAGTTCCGCTTGGCAAAAAGCCGTTTCACCGTTTGAAGGCGTTGCACTTGCTGCGGGTTTTGCCACGGTTCCGCCAGCAGCGAGTCGATAGAGGCCATGATTCGGGCCGATTGGCCGGGAAGGGCGCGCTGGGCACGGTCGGGCTTGCGCAATACGTCCGCGCGCTGGCGTTGGTCCAGCGTGGTGATGTCTTCAAACAGGTTGTTGAGGCGGATGAGTTTTTGATTGGGAGCGGCCAGTTCGTCTACCTTGGCAAGGAGTGTGTCAAAGCTGAGGTAGGTGGTGGCCACGGCCAAGGTAACCGCCACGGTGGCCAGCACAAACGCGGCAATGATCTTGTTGCGTGCGGAGTGGAGAAAATGCGTGGCAGATGAGTGGCCCATGTCAGTAAAGATGGCAACGTTTGGGCACACTTGCGTGCCGCTGGTATGCTACCCTCCGCCAACCATACCAAATACGGTGTTAGATGCCCGTGTAGTTGAACGGAGTGATCGCTTTGAGCTCCGCTTTCAGGCTGTCGCGGATGGCGAGCGAGTCGATAAACTCGGCCAAACGCTGTTGTGTTACTTTTTCATTTTTGCGCGTTAGCTCTTTTAGCGCTTCATAGGGGTTCGGGTATCCTTCGCGCCTGAGTATCGTTTGGATCGCTTCCGCCACCACCGCCCAATGGTCGTGCAAGTCTTGGTCGATGGCCTCGCGGTTTAACTCCAGCTTGCTCAGGCCTTTTTCCAGCGAATGCAACGCCAGCCAAGTGTGTGCCAGCGGCACGCCTATGTTGCGCAGCACGGTGGAGTCGGTTAGGTCGCGCTGCAAACGGCTGATGGGCAGCTTGGCGCTCAGATGCTCGAACAACGCATTGGCCAACCCCAAGTTGCCTTCGGCATTTTCAAAATCGATGGGGTTTACTTTGTGGGGCATGGCCGATGATCCCACCTCATTGGCCTTGATTTTTTGTTTGAAATAGTTCATGGCCACGTACTGCCACACATCGCGGCTAAAGTCGATCAAGATCGTGTTCAGTCGCTTGACCGCATCAAAATAGGCAGCCAGTTGATCATAATGCTCGATCTGCGTGGTGGGATGGCTGCGCACCAAGCCCAGGCGTGTGCCGACAAACGCATCCGCGAAAGCGAGCCAGTCAATGGCCGGATAGGCCACATGATGGGCATTGAAATTACCAGTGGCGCCCCCAAACTTGGCCGCGAACGGGATGGCCGTCAAATGTGCCCGTTGTGTTTGCAGGCGTACGCGAAAGACATCCAACTCCTTGCCCAAGCGCGTGGGCGAAGCGGGCTGGCCGTGCGTACGTGCCAGCATGGGCACCTCGCGCCACGCGTCTACCAAGGTTGTCAGTTTCGCAAGCAGTGATTCGAACCGTGGCAACAGCTCGCGTTCGGTAAACTCTTTGAGCAGCAGCGGGGTGGCCGTATTGTTGATGTCTTGCGAGGTGAGGCCAAAATGAACAAACTCCTTGTGGGCGGAAAGCCCCATCGTGTCAAACGCTTCTTTGATCCAATACTCCACGGCTTTTACATCGTGGTTGGTCGTTTTCTCAATGTCTTTGATGCGTTGGGCCGCTGTCTCGTCAAAAGTCAAGTAAAGTTTTTGTAAACGTTCACGCGTGGGCCGGTCCATGGGCGGCAACTGAGGCAAGCCCGCTTCGCTGAGCGCGAGGAAGTACTCGATCTCGATGCGCACCCGGTAGTGCATCAAACCTAATTCCGAGAAATACGGACGCAGGGGTTGTGTGGTGGCGGCATAGCGGCCATCGACCGGAGCAAGGGCCGTAAGGGATGAGAACTGCACGAACAGGCGCGGTTAAGCGGCAAAAATACATCAATTTAACGGTTCATTAACTACCAAAGGCCAGCCGATAGGTTGGGGTTTTGCGTTGAAACGGTAGTTTTGCGGCCACGTATGCGGATTGCCCTTGTCATTGGTTGTTGTGTGGTGTGGGGCATGGTGCATGCGCAAACGAAAAATGTGCCGGGCATGGCACTGCCCATCAAAAAAGCCAAGGGCAAGATACACCTGGATGGCAAATTAGACGAAGCCGACTGGGCCCAAGCTGCCGTGGCCACGAATTTTTTTCTCAACTACCCCGTTGATACAGCCGCAGCGCCTTTTCAGACAGAAGCTCGTCTCACGTTTGATGACCACCATCTGTATATTTCGTTTGTTTGTTATGACGATGCCACTCCGGACATCGTGCAGTCGCTGCGCAGGGATTTTGACTACGAGGGCAATGACAACATGGGCGTGTACATGGGCACGTTCAACGATGGCATCAACGGATTTTATTTTCAACTGACACCCCAAGGCGTACAAACAGAGGGCATCATTTCCGGAGGCGGTGCCGATGATGATAGCTACAACGACACGTGGGACAACAAATGGTATTCAAAAGTAGTGAAAGGCACGGACCGCTGGGTGGCCGAAATGATGATCCCCTTCAAAAGCATCCGGTACAAAAACGAGGTGAAGGAGTGGAACATCACCTTTTTGCGCTATGACCTGAAGCGAAACCTCACCAGCAGTTGGATTGCCACGCCCATCCAGTTTATCCCCGCTTCGTTTGCCTATGGCGGCAAGCTGGTATGGGAAGATCCGCTGCCGCCCAGCCACACCAATATTTCGTTGATCCCGTTTGTGGCCGGAGGGCTGAGCGAAAACAGATCTGTCAGCCCCACCGATCGGCAAGGCGATTTACAGGTAGGATTGGATGCCAAAGTAGCCGTGACCCCTTCGCTTAATCTGGATTTGACCGTCAATCCCGATTTTTCACAAGTGGAAGTGGACCGTCAGGTGATCAACCTCACACGTTTTGAATTTCAGTTTCCCGAGCGCAGGCAGTTTTTTTTGGAAAACAGCGACTTGTTTGACAATGCGGGTTTTCCGGACGCGCGTCCGTTTTTCAGCAGGCGCATTGGCTTGGCGCGAGATACTACCGAGCGCGGAAACATTGTGCAGGTTCCTATCGCTTATGGCGCACGACTCAGCGGGTCGCTCAACCAAAAGTGGCGTATCGGGGCCATGCACATGCAAACACGCGAGAAGGAATCCATCGGCTTGCCCCAGCAGAACTACACGGTGGCGGCTGTGCAACGCAACTTTTGGCAGCAATCCAATGTGTCGGTCACGTTTGTGGAAAAGCAATCGCACCGACTGGGCCCCATTGAAGAAAGGCGCCACTTCAACCCCAGTGTGCTTCGATTCCGCTACGAGGGCAACGACACCATTCCCTTTTACAGCCGATACAACCGCGTGATTGCGGCCGATGTTGACATGCGCAGTGCCGACAACAAGTGGTTGATGAGTTCGTACTACACAGCTTCTTTTGACGATGGCGAATCGCGGCAAAACAATCAATCCGCGGGTGCCTTCGGCAGCTATACCGTTCGCCATGTAGACCTGTTTGGTGGCGCCAGCCTCGTTCAGGAAAACTACAATGCCGCCACGGGGTTTGTGCCGAGCCGGGGCGTGTATCCCGGGCAGGTAAACTATTTTGCCGGTGGCGGTTATACTTTTTTTCCGGAGAGCAAAGTCATCGCCCGCATGGGCCCGCGCCTGGAGGGTAACGTGGTCACGCTGCCCGGTGGTCTCCGCACGGATGATGCCTTTAGTTTGGGCTATGGCATCGACTTTTTGAATACCAGCAGTGTGGAGGTCAATGTGAACCACACCTTTCAACGGCTCACCAATACCTTCCGGCTGATTGATGAGGAAGGAGCCTTGAGTTTTCAGCGGGGCGAAGAGTACCGTTGGACCAACGTGTCGGTCGAATACAATTCCGATCAGCGGAAGACCTTTAACTATTTTGCCGCTACCCAGTATGGCTCGTTTTACAATGGCACGAGTTGGAACGTGTTCACTTCCCTCAACTACCGCTACCAACCCTTCGGCAGTTTGGCCTTGCAAGCCGAGTATAACGATTTGCGCTTCGCGGAAGGGTATGGACAATCCAACTTTTGGCTCATCAGCCCGCGGCTCGATCTGACGTTTACCGACAAACTGTTCCTGACCACATTTTTGCAATACAACGAAGCACAAGACAACGTAAACCTGAACGCCCGCTTTCAATGGCGCTATCAGCCTGCGTCTGACTTTTTCGTGGTCTACACCGAAAACTACCTGCCCCCGCATTTCAAGAGCAAAAACCGCTCGCTCGTGTTCAAGTTTACCTATTGGCTCAATATTTAAGTTTCCGCGCGCCTGCCCGTCAACATTTGCGGGACGCTCCGTGTTTTACTGCCAGAATGGTTAATTTTGCACACCTAATTCTGTACTATGGCATTCGGGTTGTTTAGAAAATCAGACAAGAAAGACGAAAAAAAAGAGGAACACAGTGGCCCGCGATACTATGACCTCACCGTCAAGGACATTGTGGCCGAAACAAAAGACGCGATCCGCATCGTGTTTGAGCAACCCGCTCAAAAAATGGCCTACAAGTCGGGTCAGTTTTTGACGCTGATCGTGCCCGTGCAAGGCAAAGAGGTGCGCAGGGCATATTCGTTGTGCTCGTCCCCGTTTGTAGATGCCGATCTGGCGGTATCCGTCAAGCGGGTGGATAATGGCCTGATGAGCAACTGGCTGCCCGACCACCTCCGGGTAGGGGATAAAGTGAAGGTGATGGAGCCGATGGGGCAGTTCACCACCGAGTACGCCCAAGACAAGAAACGCCACCTGATGATGTTTGCCGGAGGCTCCGGCATTACGCCCATGCTGTCCATCATCAAGAGCCTGCTCACGCAGGAGCCCGATAGCATTGTATCATTGATTTATTGCAACCGCAACATCGACAGCATCATTTTCAAAGATGAATTGAGCACCTGGGAGACGCGCTACGAGGGGCGTTTGCACGTCATCCACATTTTGGATGAAGCGCCCATGAATTGGCAGGGCTACTCCGGCCTGCTCAACCATGACATGCTCTCGAAGTTGTTGGAGCGCATCCCCGATTGGGGCTTGGATAAAACGACTTATCTGATGTGCGGGCCCGAGGGCATGATGAAAAACGTGGAAACGCTCCTGGCCGCGCGTTCCATACCCGCGAACAAGATTTTTAAGGAAAGCTTTGTGCAGGGTACCATCGACAAAGACAAAAAAGAGCAGCAACAGGCGAGTGGGGAAGCGAAAGCCCGCGAAGTGACCATTCGCTACGATGGACAAGAATTTAAAGTCATGGTAGAGCCCCACCGCACCATTCTTGAAACCGCGTTAGATCAAGGCATTGACTTGCCCTATTCATGCCAGAGTGGGTTGTGTACCGCCTGCCGTGGCAAGGCATTGAGCGGGCAAGTGAAACTCGATGAGGAGGAGGGCCTCTCACAAAGCGAACGGGCCGAGGGCTACGTGCTCACTTGCGTAGGCCACCCGCTAACGGACGATGTAGTCATTGAGATCGGTTGAGCTGTCGAACTGATTAGTCGTCCGCTGCGTCCGATTGATGCGCTTCGTACCATTCGTCAATGATAAGGGGAGGACTCATGGCCGCGGCCACCGCCAGACGGTCGCACCGCTCATTTTGCGGATGCCCGGCATGGCCCTTGATCCAAACAAACTTGGGTTGGAATATCTTGTGCAGGGATAAATAACGCTTCCACAAGTCGGGGTTTGCTTTTTTGGCGAAGTTCTTTTTCTCCCATCCAAATACCCAGCCTTTCTCTACGGCATTCACCACGTATTGCGAGTCGGAGTAGACGGTCACCGGAATACCCTCTTTTTTGATCGCCTCCAATCCTTTGATCACCGCCAGCAATTCCATGCGGTTGTTGGTGGTCAACCGAAACCCTTCGCTCAATTCTCTTTCGTGGCCGTTGAACTGGAGGATCGTGCCATAGCCGCCCGGTCCCGGGTTTCCCTGCGCGGCCCCATCGGTGTAGATGCGGATCACAGCGCGTTGGATTTAAAAATCTTCACAGCAATGGCCAGCAGGATTACGCCAAATACCCTGCGCAACACCGCAAAGCCCGACTTGCCGATCACGCGCTCCAACCACGAGGACGAGCGCAACACGATGTAAACAATGACCAGATTCAATAAAATGCCGATGAGCACATTCACCTCGTGATACACAGCCCGCAACGACAAAATGGTGGTAAGGGTACCTGCGCCCGCAATGAGCGGAAACGCCAACGGCACCACCGAGCCGGTCCCCTTCGCATTGGGGTCGTCTTTGATCAATGTGATGCCCAAAATCATTTCCATGGCCACGATGAAGATGACGATGGAGCCAGCCACGGCAAAGGAGGCCACATCCAGGCCAAACAGTTTTAAGATGGAGAGGCCCAGAAAAAGAAAGCCCACCATGAGCACGGCCGAAATCAGCGTGGCCTTTTCGGCATGGATGCGGCCCTCGCGCTGGCGGATGAGGATGATGAAGGGAATGGATCCGATGATGTCAATCACCGAAAACAGGATGAGCGTAACGGAGAAAATCTCTTTGAAATCAATGTGTGTTTCCATGCAGGCCGCAAAGATACGCGAATTTTGAGGTCGTGAATATTTGAGCGTACCGATTGGGCAAAGTGATCTGTTTATCACAGTCTTGCTTCTCGCTTACAAACCTCCCTCAGTTTATTCAATTTATTCGCGAGAGGGTTAAACCGGCTGGTTCGATTGTCGAGGTCAAGAGTTGGCTTCAAATACATTGTTATCTTTTTTTCGACATTGCGAAGCTCTTGGTACGATAGGGGGCATTTCGGTGTCCAATAGCCTATCTCCAAATTTGATACCATCCAGTCTGTCAGCCTTTGTTCTTGATTAAATTTGAAGTTGTCAAATCGTTTGCCGTCATTGATGCCGCCACGAGGAATAGCTGTCAATCCGAGTTTATCTTTTAAAATTGCGCCAATCGAACGCCTCAGAGTCGACCTGCCAGTTTGCCCCGTTCTAAAGTGTTGGTTAAAATCCCGGTCACGTAAACTATGCTTTGCGATGCCTATATAGACGATTTTGTTGCCGTCACCAAAACCACTCAAGTTGGATTTTTCCGACAAAAAGATAGCGTAAATGCCTGAAGTTTCCGGGTAGTTTTCGTTTGCTGTTATTGATTGCTTTGTTCTCAAAAATGAAATTTCGACATCGTGTCTGATAAAGTCCGTCATGGTTTACAATATTAGAGAAGTCATTACAATCGATCAAGGGTAGAAAAATCCCCACCCTCATTTGGCCCGTGTAACATTCACCTCAGTTGGTAACCCGTTCAAAAATCCTTATAAACGATATTGGCGGTACTCAGCCGCGATCCCGAAGTGCCGGTCGCGCCCTATAAATAGTAAGAATCATCTTTGTCCACGAAATGAGAAAAAAGCGCGTGCAAGCCGCCCACAAAATACCAGTTTCAACTCTGCGTGTACTTTGGTATTTTTCGTCATCACCTAAACCCCCGTTGCATGAAACGTCTTGTTTGCATGGCCTTCCTTTGGCTGTCGGCTTACGCCCTCCACGCCCAGCCGGTCGATCCCTCTTTTTACTCCAACCTCAAATGGCGCAACATCGGGCCGCAGCGCGGGGGCCGTTCACTCGGGGCCAGTGGCAGCCCGGGCCGCATCAACGAATACTACTTTGGCGCCACGGGTGGCGGCTTGTGGAAAACCACCGATGGCGGGCAGGAGTGGTTCCCGGTAACGGATGGGAAAATCTCAAGTTCGTCCATTGGTGCAGTGGCGGTGGCCGAAACCAATCCGGACATCGTATACATCGGAGGTGGTGAAACGCAGTTGCGCGGCAGCATTACGCAGGGCGATGGCGTGTACAAGACCACCGATGGCGGAAAAACCTGGCGGCATTTGGGATTGAAAGAAACACAAGCCATTTCGCGCATTCGCGTGCATCCCACCAATCCGGATGTTGTGTATGTGGCAGCGCTGGGTCACCCTTACGGGGATAATGAAGAGCGTGGCGTGTTTCGCAGCACCGATGGCGGCAACACATGGAAGAAGATTTTGTATGTGGGCCCAAAGGCAGGCGCGGCTGATCTGATCATTGATCGCACCAACCCCAAAATTATTTATGCTACCACGTGGCAAGTGTATCGCAAAACGTGGAAGATGTGGGGCGGTGGGCCGGATTGCAAACTGTGGAAGTCAGAAAACGGGGGCGACACCTGGACCGAGTTAACGCGCAACCCTGGCATGCCCGCTGCGCCCTTTGGAAAAATAGGCATCACCGTGTCGCCTGCCGACAACAAAAGACTGTGGGCGATTGTGGAAGCGAATGACGGAGGCGTGTACCGGAGCGATGATGCGGGTGCCACGTGGAAGAAAGTAAATGACGACCGCAAGCTGCGCCAGCGTGCGTTTTACTACACACGCATCTATGCCGATCCGTTCGACCGCGAAACGGTGTATTGCCTCAATGTGGATTTCTGGAAGTCGACCGATGGGGGCGTGAAGTTCGATCAGGAAATTCAAGGCCAGCATGGCGACTACCACGACCTGTGGATTGACCCGAACAATCCGCAGCGGATGATTGTAGCCGATGATGGAGGTGGATCGGTGAGTGTGAATGGGGGCAAAAGCTGGACCGAGCAAGATTATTGCACCACGCAATTCTATCACGTAACTACCACCAACCACGTGCCCTACCACGTGGCGGGTGCGCAGCAAGATAACTCCACCATTGCGGTACCGAGCGAGGGGTGGCGACACATGAACGTGTTGGGCGAGTGGGGCTACGATGTGGGCGGTGGCGAGAGTGGCTACATTACCTCACATCCCAACGAGCCTAACCTCTATTATGCGGGCAGCCAGGGTGCGCTGCTCACGCGCAAAGATGTGCTCACGGGGCAGATCAGAGACATTCAGGTGTACCCACGATTTTTTTCCGGTGAGCCGGCCAGTTCGTTGCCCGAGCGCTGGCAGTGGACGTACCCGATTGTGTTTTCACCGAAAGATGCCAACACGTTGTTTACCTGCTCGCAGCACGTGTGGCGCACCACCAACGATGGCCAGAGCTGGGAGAAGATTTCGCCTGATTTAACGTATGCCGATCCGGAAACACTTGGGCCTACAGGTGGGGAGATCACCAAAGACATGAACGGCCCGGAGATTTACGCCACCGTGTTTGCGTTGGCGCCTTCTTTTCACGATGTCAATACGATTTGGGCAGGCAGTGATGACGGCAAAATCCACATCACGCGCGATGGCGGAAAAAACTGGGCTAACATCACACCTAGAGATTTGCCGAAGCATTCGGTCGTGGCCATCATTGATGAGTCGCGGCACAAGGCGGGCACTGCGTATGTTGCCGCCTTCCGTTATCAGGTGGATGACCGGCAACCGTATGTCTTTAGAACTACTGACTTTGGAAAAACATGGACGAAGATTGTGACGGGCATTAAAGACGGCCACTTTGCACGCACCGTGCGCGAAGACCGTGTGCGGCCAGGCTTGTTGTTTTTGGGAACGGAACATGGTGCTTATGTGTCGTTCAACGCGGGCGATGCCTGGCAACCGCTGCAACTCAATTTGCCCGACACGCCCATCCGCGATTTGGTGGTGAAAGATGACGATGTGGTGCTCGGCACCCACGGCCGCGGGTTCTGGATTCTGGACGACATCAATCCGCTGCGCCAACATACCGCTGCCGTGGCCAACCAGAACGCAGTGCTGTTTCAACCCAGCGATGCCATACGCGGTGTGTACGATGCCGTGTTTCAATATTACCTCAAGTCGAAAGTAGATTCGGTGGCCCTCGATATTCTCGATGCCAGCGGCAACGTGGTGCGATCGTTTGTCGGCACAAAAGCGGAGGAAAAACCCTCGGCCGGAGATTGGTGGGGCGCGGGCGAAAGCAAGCCCACCACGGCAGCAGGCCTCAACACCTTCAAGTGGAATTTGCGCTACCCGGGTGCCACCGTGTTTGATGGTATCATCATCTGGGGCGCACGGCCACAAAACGGGCCGAAGGCACCTACCGGAGAATACCAGGTGCGGCTGCGGGCAGGCGGGGTTACACAAACGTATCCGTTTAACGTAAAGATCAATCCCAACCTCAAGGGCGTAACAGAAGCTGACCTGAAGGAGACCTTTGATTTGGCGATGAAAATCCGCGACAAAGAAAGTGCCGCCAACGAGACGGTGATCCGCATACGCAAAATCCGCGCACAAGTAGACGAGCGCATCAAAGAAGCCAACGATGCCGCGTTCACCATGCAGGCCAACGAGTGGATGACGAAGCTGACGGCCATCGAAGAAGATTTGTATCAAACCAAAAACCGCAGCGGTCAGGATCCCTTGAATTTTCCGATCAAACTCGGTAACCGCATTTCGGCCGTCCGCAGAAGTTTGGAGACAGGCGACAACAAACCCACCGCTGGCGCTTACAAAGTGTTTGATGAATTGAGCAAAGAACTGGACGGGCATTTAACGAAGTTGGAGAACGTGATCGCGAGCCGCAGTGCGCTGAACACGTGGTTGACCGGGAAGGGCATGAAGGAAGTAACCGATTCAAAGAAATGAGCACGCGAAGAAAGCTCCTCAAATCACTTGCCCTTGCCCCACTGGCCTTGGGTGGCGTGAATGCACAGGCCAGTACGACCACAGCGATGCCAACGGCTGATGACCCGGACTATTGGCGCAAAATCCGCGACCAGTTTTTGCTGGCGAAAGACCGCGTGTTCTTCAACCCGGGCACCGTGGGAGCCATGCCACGCGTGGTGGTAGAGAAAGTGAACGAACACATGATCAAACTGGCCACCGAGGTAGCCGATTGGGAATACCGTGGCGATAAGGGTTGGATTTCCGGCTACTACCACATGCCGGAGATTCGCGAAAAAATTGCACGCCTCATTCATGCCGATGCGCCAAGCCTCGCGCTTACCGACAATGTAACATCGGCTATGAGCTACATTGCCGAAGGGCTTACATTGAAGCCGGGCGATGAGGTGATCACCAGTAACCAGGAACACGGGGGAGGACGAAGCTCCTGGATTGTCCGCGAAAAGCGCGAAGGCATCCGCTACCGCGAATTTGAACTGGGAAAGCCCATCCGCGATCCACAGGAAGTGATCGACACACTTGTGAAATCCTTTCGCCCCGAAACGCGTGTGCTGGTGCTGTCGCACATGATAACCGGAAGCGGTGCATTATTGCCTGTGAAAGAGATTTGTGCGGAAGCCCGCCAGCGTGGAATCATGACCGTGCTGGATGGCGCGCAGATTATCGGGCAGGTGGCGTTGGATGTTCAGGATATCGGCTGCGATGCCTACGTAGGTTGCTTCCACAAATGGATTGGCGCACCGCCCGGCACGGGCTTTATGTGGGTGCGGCCGGAGATTTTGAAAAACCTGTGGACGACCGTATCAAGCTACCAGTGGAACAACCACGAAGATGAAGGCTTTCGATTTACCCAGCGAGGGACAGGCAACTATTCCCTTTTGATCGGGCTGGAGGCTGCGCTCGACTTTCATTTTGAAATTGGGCCGCAGCGGGTGTACGACCGCATTAAGTTTCTCGGCAACCACCTGCGCGATGGGCTGCGTAAGATGCCGAAGGTAAAAATCTTTTCACCAGCTACCGAAGCGATGTGCGCGGGCATTACCGTGTACAATGTTCAAGGCGTAACCGGGCCTCAGCTACAGGATGCTTTTTGGAACGAAGCCCGCATGCGCCCGCGGTCGCAAGGCGATGAGTTTGGCGTGCGCCACTGCACCCATATTTTTAACAGCGAACGTGAGTTGGATACGGCCCTTCGGATTGTGCGCAAGGTGGCGGGATGACATGGGAAGCATGGTTGAACACTATACCTTTGCTCAATTGCCAGCCGGCCAAGCGCCACAGCGCATGCGAAAGTATATGCTGGTATGGTGTTCGCGTGGGCGATGCCAACTGGAGGTGGATGGAAGACAACTCAGTGTACCGGCCCATCATGTGCTGACGGTAACGTCCGGACAAATTCATCGTTTTCAAGACGTGAAGAAAAGTTCGGGTGTGGTGCTGTACTTTACCCTCGATTTTTTCAGCAAGGACGACACCGATTTGGAATTGATTTTCCACAACGGTCTGTTTTGTCATTTTGACCTGAACGAGATCATTCCCGTGCAGCATCCGCAGGCGTTGGAAACGCAACTGGATTTGATTCGCCAGGAATTGGAGCGAACGCCCTACCAGTACATGGCTTCCATCCATGCCCGGATACAGTTGGTATTGATTGAGATCAACCGATCGAAAATGGCAAGAAGTGATGAAGTGTATAAGCCCGATGCACTCTTTCTTCGTTTTCTGGAACTGATCAGGTCAAACTTTGAAGAAAACCTGACGCTGGCCGCAGCCGCAACCCGGCTTTCGACCACGGTGGCTAAACTCAATCAACAATCGAAGCTACACACCGGACGCACCGCGCAACAAGTCATCTATGGGCTGATGACGGCCGAGGCCAAGCGGATTATGTTGTATGAACATTTGTCGGTGAAGGAAACAGCGTTCCGACTGGGCTTTAAAGACCCATTTTACTTTTCCCACTTTTTCAAAAAGCACACCGGGCAGTCGCCCAAGGCTTTTCAGGGTTCCACCGCCTAAAACGTACATGCTTTTGTCAGAAATGTCCATTTCAAGCTGTGATGGATAGCCGGATTTTTGGGTCATCAATCAAAACCAAAAATCATGAAAACGAACATCCACGATTACATTGCCAAGAGCGCAGCGATGGAATGGGCACCCCTTGTGGAGCCCGTCATTTCCACAGCCGGTATTTTTGTCAAACCGCTCAGGCGAGACGAGAAGCAGGGCCGTGCCCCCGCCATTCTTTTGCGGTTTGAGGCGGGTGCGCGGTATCCGTACCACAACCATCCGGGCGGTGAGGAGTTGTTTGTGCTACAGGGCTCTGCCATTATTGAAGGCGCTACCCTCCATGCGGGCGACTATCTTTACACGCCTCCCGGTTTTAAGCATGCGGTAACCACCCAAACAGGCTGTGTGTTGTTGTTGAGTATACCCGCGGAAGTGGAGATTTTGGAGTAACGAAAGGGTTATCCATCGGGCCAGGCATTCCGTTTAACTGGTTGTTTTTCCGTTGGTCGTTCAACCCTTGTCCAGCATCGCGTAAAACAATACACTTGTTCGTTAAACCGTTTACGCATGAAACTTCTCCGACTTTTTGCCTGTGCGATCATGTGCACGTTTCTTTGGCAGGGCACATACGCGCAGCCTGCCGCAACCAAAGCCCTGGAACAGAAAGACCTGACGTTGAAGGAGCGCTATGCGACCATGAAAACCAATTCGCAGACCTTTCAAGACTACAAAGTCATTAAAGAATACATACTCGATGGCGTTTGGAAAATCTATCTTGATTCCGTAGCGGCCCAAAGGCAGTCATTGCGCTCCGCGGAGGCAAAAATAGAAACCCTGGAAGGGGAAGTGGCCGAAGTGAAAAAGCAGATGGCGGATCAGCAGGCCGACATGGAAGATATCACCTTTGCGAGTACGCACATCTCCGTGCTGGGCGTGTCTTTTCATAAAACCGCATTTCTGTTATTGGTGGCCGCAGTGGTGGGCGTGTTGGTCTTTGGGTGCCTAACCCTATTGGCGCGCATGCGGCTCATGACCGTTTCCATGCGCGAAAAGACGGAGAGTTTTTCCGAACTCAACCACGAATACGAGGCCTACAAACGCAAGTCGATGGAAAAACAAACCAAGCTGGCGCGCGAGCTCCAGAATGAACGAAACAAGTTAATGGAGCTGCGGCCGCATTGAGCGATTCATGGCAACCGGTTGGCATGCCGCTGCAACAGCATCCACCGCTTTTTTCCTTTCACGTATACTTCGGTGTAGAGCAGCGCGATCGAAAATTCATTGCCTTGGTTGAGGCCCGAAAATTGGCCACGCCCTGTTACGACCACACAGTTATCCACCTGCTTGGCAGCAGCCTGTTCCACGCGTACCGATCCGTAGTAAAGTTTTCCGGTTTTCAGGTCATCAATCACTTCGGAGGCGTTTTCCACCCAGCCGTTGGAGTGGATGTATGAGACCTTGGGGTGCAGGATCATCTGTAGCGAGTCGTACTGCTTTTGCATAAGCCACCGAAACTTTGTGTGGTGCAAAGCCAAAACCTCTTTTTCCGCTGGCGATTGCGCCCCGCTCAGGGCGGGCCACAGCAGGAATGCCCAAAACACGTTTTTCATAGGTTTGATGTAATTTTCGGTTCCTCAAAAATAGGACTTGCCGTGGAGAGAAAAATTTTTGACGTGATTGTTTTGGGCGTGGGATCAATGGGCGTGTCCGCGTGTTACCATTTAAGCCGCGAAGGGGCTTCGGTGCTGGGTCTGGAGCAATTTGAGGTGCCGCATGAACACGGATCGCACGGGGGCCAGAGCCGCATCATCCGCCAGGCCTATTTTGAGCATCCCGATTATGTACCGTTGCTTAAACGTGCCTACCACCAATGGGCGCAGTTGGAACAGCGGGCGTCCACACAAGTGTACTATCCCACCGGATTGCTCTATGCCGCGCCCCCCGGACACTTTTTGTTGGCGGGCACACGCTTGTCGGCCGCGCAGCACAACCTGCCGTTGCAAACCGTGTCGCGCCACGAGCAGCAAACGCACTTTCCGGCCTTTCGTATACCGGCTGAGTATGATATACTCCACGAGGCAGAAGCAGGGCTGTTGTTGCCCCACCGTTGTCTTTCCGTTTACAAAGAACAAGCAATCGCGCATGGGGCCGTGATCAAAGAACATCAGCGCGTGCGGGGGTGGCAAAAGAACGGCAGTGAGATCGTGGTAACCACCGATCAAGGTGTATATCATGCACGTAAACTGATTATCACCGCGGGGGCATGGGCGGGCCAGTTTATGCCCGCATGGGCTTCGTCCTTGCGCGTCACCCGCCAAGTCATTGCCTGGGTGCAGCCTCAACAGCCCGCGCTTTTTGAATTAGGCTCCTTTCCATGTTGGCTGATCGCGCATCCGAAGCTGCCTGGTTCGTTTTATGGTTTTCCCGTGCTGCCCCATGCCCAAATGGGCGGTCCTGCCGGTTTAAAGATCGCTTACCACTACCCGGGAACGGTTACGGACCCCGATGCACACGAATGGGGCAACACGCAGGAGGATGTGAACCTGTTGATGGACGCGCTGAAAACCTATCTGCCGTTGGGTTTTGAAAAATTGCTCACCGTGAAGACGTGTCTGTACACCAACACGCCCGATGAACACTTTGTCATTGACTTCTTACCGGATACCGATGATCAGGTGGTCGTGGCCGCGGGGTTTAGCGGCCATGGTTTCAAATTTGTGTCGGTGGTAGGGGAGATACTTAGCGACCTTGCGCTGCGCGGTCATACGTATTTGCCCATTGGTTTTTTACGCTTGTCGCGCCTGGCGGTGAGGTGATTCTTTCAGAATGGTGGGCTTACGGGCTCCTGTCGTACACGCGCACATAGTCGATTTCCATCCGTTGTGGCCAAATGGTCTCGTCAATACCCTGTTTGCCGCCCCAGTTGCCGCCCACGGCCATGTTCAAAATCAAATGAAACCGTTGGTCAAAGGGCCACTCGTTGGGCGTGTCGGTTTCCGCGCGCGTCACGGTATGATAGCGGGTACCGTCCACCCAAAAATCAATTTTGTCTTTGGTCCAGTCGATGGCATATAGGTGGAAGGTGTCCTGTGCATCGGCTATGGTAATTGTTCCTTCTTTTTGCGTTCGCTTGATGTGGTTGTAGGCTTCGGTGTGAATGGTGCCGTGGACGATGCCCGGGTCAAAACCCACGTGCTCCATGATGTCTATTTCACCGCTGGCGGGCCAGCCTCCATATTTCCAATCGGTGCTCAACATCCAAATGGCCGGCCAGGTGCCGCGGCCTTTGGGCAATTTGGCCCGTACTTCTATGCGTCCATAGGTCCAGTCGCCTTGGTGTTTGGTCACCAGCCGGGCGGAGGTATAAGCCTTTCCTCCAAGGGAGTCTTGGTGAGCTTCGATGATAAGGATTCCATTTTCGATTCGGGCGTTGCGCAAGTCGCGTGTGTAAAACTGGGCTTCGTTGTTGCCCCATCCACAAACGTTGGGGCACCCATCGCCCAAATCATACCGCCAGCGCGTGGAATCCGGTAACCCCGGGGTGTCAAATTCATCTTGCCAAACCAGCGTAGGTGGGGGCGAGCATGCCGTTATCGCCATCGCCACCATGAAAAGCGCGTGATACTTCATTCGACCAAACGAGTGGGTAGTTTAGATTGTCAATTGCTTTTGCAAATCGCCACTGACGTGCGGCCCGAGGCTACGCTTTCGGCAAAAGCCTGTCCGATGTTTCCCGCGGCCAAGATGATGTCCCGTTCCGGCCCGATGTCAGCCAAATGGATTTTAACGCTGGCCCGCAAACCGATCAAATCGGTATACGTGACGGCCGTTTCATCCGCCAGACGCGCCAACCGGGTTTCGCTTTGGCCAGTGGCGGCCGTCAGCGGGGTCAGCAGGGCGGCAATGTCGGCATCGGCTGTGGCCAAGTCGCCCAAATGCAGGTGTACCGGATGCTGGGCCGGCCCGGAAGTTCCATTCAATTCGACCAAGACGGTGGTTTGCCCGTCTTTTCGTTCCTTGAATGTCACCGTGCCACTCACAGGATACTCGGAGGCGGCCTGCAAGGCATACACCGTCTCGCGGCCGGTAAAATCACTCACCAACTCCGTTTCGCTACAGGCCCAAACGGCAAAAACCGCGAAACACATTGCCCAGCTTTTCATGTCTGCTTTTTGTTTTCAAGGTTAAAACTAACAAAAATCCCTAAATGTTCGGCCGTTGCACCGCTACCCGCAAACGACAAAGTTTAATACCTTTGACAGGTTTGGCACACATTGTGGTATGCTATAAACGACTACTAACCCGTCCTATTTTGTGAAGCCCGTAAGTTTACTGTTGGTCATCGCCCTGGCGGCCTGCGCCCCCGCGGCCACCTCGCAAAAGAGAGAAAAGAAGGAATCGAAAAAGAAACGCGAGGCGGCACCCGTGCGGCCGGCCTGGATGAGTGCCAAACCCAGCCAAGACATTTATTATATCGGTATCGGTCAGGCCGTCAAAGATGGTGTGAGCAATCACATCCAGGCAGCCAAGAAAAGCGCTTTGGAGGACTTGGTTTCCGAAATCAAAGTCAATGTGGCCTCCACCTCCGTGCTGAGCACCATCGATGCCAACAAGGAATTTCAGGAAAAATACGAGCAGATCATCCAAACCACCGCGGCCGATGAAATCGAGGAATTTGAGCAGGCCGATACGTGGGAGGACGAGCGCAGTTATTGGGTTTACTACCGCCTCTCCAAAGCGCGCTACCGCGAAATAAAGGAAGAACAAAAGCGCAATGCCGTGACCCTAGGCCTTGATTTTTTCACCAAAGCCAAACAGTCCGAGCGCAACGGGGACTTGGTGCAGGCGCTGGGATTCTACTTCCAAGGCTTTCGGGCGGTGGAAAAGTACCTGGCCGAACCCATCCGCCTGGAGTTTGAAGGCAAGGAGATTTTGCTGACCAACGAAATTCTCTCGAACATCCAAACGCTGCTGGACCGAATCGAGGTGACCACCGTGCCGGGTGAATTGGCCGTCAACCGCAGGGTGGCCGAAAGCGGCATCACCATCACGGCCCGCGTCATTTTAAAAGAAAACAAAAAACCCATCACCGGTTTGCCGCTAAAGGCTTTATTCGAAAAGGGTGCAGGCGATGTGTTTCCCGATTACAAAACCGATGTCAATGGACAAGCTCGGATTTTATTGACCAAAATCGCTTCGCGCGATTTGGAGCAGCGCGTGGCGGTGAAGGTTAGTCTTCAAGCTATGGCGGGCCAAAACGCGTCTGAAATCTACACGTTGGTGACCAACAAGATCGTGGTGCCTAAGTCCTCCACCTTGCTCAAGGTACAACGCCCGTTGGTGTATGTGACCTCAGTGGAGAAAAGCCTTGGGCAGCCGAAAAGCAATGAACAACTGACCAACCGGCTGCGGAACTTCATCACGAACGCGGGGTTTGAACTGACGGACGACAAGAAGAGAGCCGAGTTGTGGATGGACATCACGGCCGATTCGGAGCGCGGCTCGCAGTCGGGCAGCATCTTCATCACGTTTGCCACCACGGTGATCAAGGTGGTTACCGTAAAAGACGGCAAGGAGATTTACGCCACCACGCTGGACCGCATCAAGGGCTATAGTTTGGACTATGAACGCAGCAGCCAGGAAGCCTACAATGCCAGCCTGAAGATGCTCGAAAGCGAGAAGCTGCCGGAGTTGTTAAATATCATTTTACAGTGAAAAAACGGCTATTTGATGTATCGTGGCAGTTTTGCCAGCGTAAAAAAACCGCCCTGAAAAAAGAGCATAGTTTAAATGTGGCCTGTAAATTGTATTAGCTAAATTGCACAACCAAAATCCCTAAATGAATATGAAAAAGTTAGTGAACCTGTCGCTTGTTGCGGTACTGGCCGCGGCCGTCCTGATCAGCGGATGTAAGAGTAAAGAAAAAACACCCGAGGGTGAGAAAGAAGTGATCGTACCTTGCTCAGGTCCTGACTTCTTCACCACCAACAAGGTATTCCGCGCCAACTCCGTGGGCGAAAGCATGAGCCAAACCGTGGCCGATGACAAAGCCATGACCAACGCGCGCAACCAATTGGCGCAAAGCATCCAAACCACGGTAAAGACCGTGACGGACAACTACGTGAACTCCCGCACCTTCAACAACAAGGAAGAGTTGGAGCAACGCTTTGAGAGCCTGAACCGCGAGGTGGTAAACCAAACGCTGAGCGGCATCCGCAGAATTTGCCAGAAGCTGGTGCAGACCAAAGATGGTTCGTACAAGACCTATGTCGCCATCGAACTGTCGGCCGATGACCTGGTGAAGCAGTACAATGAGCGCCTCTCCAAAGACGAGCGGTTGAAAATCGACTACGACTACGAAAAATTCAAAGAAACCTTTGAAAAAGAAATGGAGAAAATGGGCAAGAACTGATTTCATAACCTAAATCTTTCGAGCTCAAGAAAAGCTGTCTGCGGAGACAGCTTTTCGCATTTTGATGGCTGGCTTTTGCAAGTCGGTTGCAACTGCTACCTTTCGCTTTTCGCAAAATTCATGGTTGACGTTCGTTCGCTTTCGTATCAGTATCCTCACTCGGCCGCGCTTTCCTTTCCAGATTTTTCGGCCGATGCCGGAAAACCCTATTTGTTGTTGGGACAATCGGGCAGCGGCAAAACCACGTTGTTGCACTTGCTGGGAGGTCTGCTGCGAAGCCAGCGAGGGAGCATCCGCGTGGGCGACACGGAGGTAGCCACGCTCAGCGAAGCCGCGTTGGATCGCTTTCGCGGAACCAACCTGGGGTTTGTGTTCCAGAAAAATCACCTCATCGGTGCGCTCACCGTGGAAGAGAATCTGTGGATGGCACCCTACCTGGCGGGGAAGGAAGTGAAAAAGCAACGGGCCGAAGAGGTGCTGGCCCAACTGGGGCTGGCCGACAAGCGCAAAGCGCGCATCAACGAGTTGAGCTATGGGCAAGCGCAACGCGTGTCCATTGCCCGCGCGGTCATGAACAAGCCCGCGTTGATCCTGGCCGATGAGCCCACCTCGGCCCTGGACGATGGCAACTGCGAAAAAGTGAGCGATTTGCTATTGTCTGTGGCGCAGCAAAACGAAGCCACCTTGGTCATCGCCACGCACGACCAACGCTTGAAAGCCAAAATCTCCCACCACCTTCAATTGACCTAGCATGAACCTGATCCGATTGGTGTGTAAGTATTTGGTGGCAAAGCCGCTCAACACCACCTTGAACATTATTTTGTTGGCACTGGGTATTGCCGTCATCACGCTGATCCTCGTGTTCAACCGACAGTTGCAAGAGAAAATTGCCTCCCACACACAAGGCATCGACTTGGTGGTGGGTGCGAAGGGCAGTCCCCTTCAGATCATCCTGTGTTCCATTTTTCACATCGACTTTCCCACCGGCAACATCAAGCTGGCCGAAGCCGAGCGGCTGGCCAAGCACCGATTGGTCAAGAGTGCCATTCCATTGTCGCTGGGCGACAGTTACCAGACCTATCGCATCGTGGGCACCACACGCGCGTATCCGGAATTGTACGGGGCCTCTTTGGCCGAAGGCGGTTGGTGGAACAACGATCTGGAAGTAGTGGCCGGGTACACGGCTGCCGCGATGCTAAAACTGAAGATTGGCGATCGGTTTGCCAGCGCCCACGGATTGGCCGAAGGCGGCCATTCGCATGACGAGCATCAGTTTGTGGTGGTCGGTATCTTAAAACCTTCGCAGTCGCCCATCGACAATCTGTTGCTCACCAATATCCAAAGCGTATGGCGTGTGCACGATCTGGTGCTAAACGACAGTACAACTCTTACAGACGAAAACGTTTCTCCGCTCGTGCCGGGAGTGCTGGCAGGCGATACTACCCTGGAGGTGACATCGCTGCTGATCAAATACCGCAATCCCATCGCGGCCATTCAGTTGCCGCGGCTCATCAATGCCGATACCAACATGCAGGCGGCTTCGCCCGCGTTTGAGAGTGCCCGTCTCTTTACCATCCTGGGTGTGGGCGTGGATGTGCTAATGGGTTTTGCCTATTTGCTCATCTTTATATCGGCCTTGAGCATTTTTATCGCGTTGTACAACTCTTTGAAAGAACGGCAATACGACATGGCGATTATGCGTTCCATGGGCGCCTCCAAAGCGAAGCTGTTCACGGCCGTCACGCTCGAGGGCATGACCCTTACGCTGCTGGGCTGCTGGTTGGGGTTGGCCTTGGGGCATGGTGTACTGGCACTGTTTGTGGGCGTGGTGGCCGAAAGCCGGAAAGCGGGCGTTACTGCCGGGGTGTTTTATGTGGAGGAGATGTACTTGATGACGGGCAGTTTGCTGTTGGGATTTCTGTGCTCGCTGTTGCCCGCGTGGCAGGCGTACCGCACCGATATCCACACCGTGTTGGCACGGTAATATGGGTTTCGCGCTTTTCGCTAACTTTGAACCCATGAAAGAGCGAATTACGTTGGAGGTTGAAGAAACGATTTTGAAACAAGCAAAGATTCTTTCAAAAAAGAAGCGCAAGTCACTTTCTACCTTGTTTACCGAGTGGGTACGCAGCCATGAAATCGTAAGGGATACTCCGGTAACGGATGCACTACAAGGCATTTTGAAAAAAAAAGCGCGCGGAAGGTCTTTTGAAGACTTACAAAGCGAAGCGCTACGTGCTAAATATGGCGTTTAAAATTTTTTTGTACACCAACGTATTAGCAGATCATTTGCTGGACCGGAACCGCAATTCATCGGAGGTTATTCGGGCGGTGGAGTCGGGGAGGGTGATCGCTTTTGCATCGTCTGCTTCGTTTTTTACGCTCGCAGTTATCATTGAAAAAAAGCTAAAAATGAATGCGGGCCTTATCTTGGATTTTTTATGTCGACTGCTCACGATCGTGCCTACCAGTCAAGCGAATCTTGTACAAGCCTTCGCTTCTCGCTTTGCTGACTTGGAAGATGCCTTTCAATACTATACCGCCAAGAATATAACGGATCTGGATTTTTTTGTTACCAATAACGTAAAAGACTTTGCTTCAGTAGCTGGAAAGCCAGCCGTGATATCAGCCAACGAGTTTGTAGAGAAATTTTTATGAAAAAACTGATTGTTTGTCTTGTTCTTCTATGGGTGGCCATTCCCGCCAAGGCCCAAACCGATGGTTGGGTGCTTTTTGCCAAAACCAAATTTGAAGCGAAATACAACGAAGCGGCCAAAGAGTATTTTCTGTACCCGGGCTTTCCTGCCGACCTCAAATCCCAGGAAGGGAAGGAGATTACGTTGGAGGGCTACCACTTGCCGCTGGACATCGAAGGAGACAAATACATCATTCTTTCCAAGTACCCGTTTAGCCAATGCTTCTTTTGTGGTGGTGCCGGCCCCGAGTCGATTGCCGAAGTGTACTTTAAAGTGAAGCAACCCAAGTTTGAAGCAGACCAATACATCCGCGTGAAGGGCAAGTTGCGCCTGAACGATAAAGATGTGGAACATGGCAACTTCATTCTGGAAGAGGCCGTGCTGGTCAGCAAATAAAAAATCAATGCAGCGTGTACCGCACGCCCAGAAATCCGCGTAGGCCCTGCACGGGGGCATAGCTGTAGGCTACATCAAACGTATATCCAAACGGGTTCGTATCCGGACGCGGGTTGCCATCCACGTCAAAGTATTTGCCACCGGGCCGGTCAAACGGGTCATCGGCATGCAACAGCGGGTTGCGTTGAATAAAATTTAACAGATTTTTGATCCCTGCATAAATCTCCCAATGCGCATGGGCCGTATGGATGTGTCGGGTCACTTGCAGGTTGAGCAACGGTACCCAGGGCGACTTTTCATTTCGAAAGTCGTTGGGCAGCACAGGCATAAACATCGGACCGTTTACCCGGGCGGTCAGGTCAAATGCCCAGCGGCTGGTGGGCGTGGTGTAGCTGAGTGATCCCGTGCCACTCAAGGCGGGCGCCAGTAACTGAGGTACTTTAACTAACGTTCCGTCTTCATTGATCATTTGATACACATCCATCCATGTTCCCCCCGCGATTACTTTGAACCCATTGTCAAACGAGGCATCGGCATTGAGCGTAAAACCGCGCGAAACGGCATGGCCATCCAAATTGTCATAGATGATTTTGTCGGGGTCCGCCAGAAAATCACCCACGATCTTGTTGGTAAAGTACGTGTAAAACGCGGACGCATCGATATTGACAAACCCCGATCCGAATGTCAGCGTCTGCGTGAAGTTCAAATTGCCGTTCCATGAGTTTTCCGGCCGCAAGTCGTTACGTATTTCCACCTGGCGCGCGCCCGAGAGGGCGGCATGGTCTTCGGTGAACAGATTGACCACGCGAAAACCGCGCCCGCCTGTGAGACGCAGTACACCCGATGGCGAAGTGGCCCATTTGACACTGAAGCGGGGCGTTACGATGGAGCCGTGCACATTGTTATAGTCGTACCGCAAGCCGCCCAACAACGATACTTTTCGAGACGCTATCCACTCATCTTGTACAAACACACCGGGCAGGTGCGTGATCGAAGGTTGATTGACAGCTTCGGCTGTAGCCGTGCCGGGCGTGTTGTCATCGTAGAAAATATACCGGTACGGTAAGCCCATCAACAGTTGATGTTTGCCCAGGGTTTTGTTCCAGCGCACTTGCGCGAAGCCGGTGTGCTGGTCGGCCTTGTAAAACGTGGTGCCGTAGTACGAGTTTTGCCTGTGGAAATTATAGGAATAATCGAACGAGAGATCTTCGTGCTCCGATAAAGGGACGGTGCCAATCAACTCGTATCGGTTGGTGTAAATGGACTCGCCATAAATCTGATCGCTGCCGCGCATGCTCGGATTCCATTGCAGCTCGCCCCCGGAGCGGTCTTCGTAAAAGACACGGCCCGCGATGGACGCTTCTTTGTTGTTGAAAACAGAAAACGACCATTTGTTGAATACCGAAATACGGTTTTGGAGCGTCACGTCTGTGAAGTTATCGTTGTTGATGTCGCGTTTTAGGTCATAGCGAAAGTGGTTCACACCCAGCAGTGAGGTGGCGCGGCCTACTTTGAAAGCTCCGGCCAAGTCGGTGTTTACTTCGCCCACCGAAGTCCCATACACATCGGCTTGCCAACGGGCGGCCGTGGCCGGATCGCGTGTGATGATATTGATCAACCCGCCCACCGCTTCCGATCCGTAAAGTGTAGAGGCCGGTCCTTTGACCACTTCGATGCGCTTGACCATGGCGTTGGGTATGCCCGTGAGACCGTACACCGTGGAGAGGCTGCTGACGATCGGCATGCCGTCAATCAATACCATCGTGTATGGGCCTTCCAGGCCATTGATTTGGATGCTGCCGGTATTGCACACATTGCAGGCCATTTGGGGTTGCACTCCGTTTACCTGATTGAGCGCTTCATAAATGTTGGGTGTCGGGTTTTTTCGAAAAAGGGCAGGGGCGTAGACCTCCACAGGAATGGGGGAATCCATTTTTGACACTTCTTTCATCGTGCCGGTAACCACCACTTCTTGCAATGAGTTGATGTCTTCGTCCTGAAAGAGCGACACGGTAGTTTCCGATTGCTGGTGTTGCACGGTGGCGGTAGCCGTTTTGTACCCGATGGCCGAAACGACCACAGTGTATTTGCCAAACGGCACCGGGTCGATCACAAACCGGCCCTCTTCATTGGTTACGGCCCCCAGCGTGGTGCCCGCCAGCACCACATTGGCAAAGGCCGCAGCACCTTCAGGTTGCATCACACGCCCGCTGATGCGGCCCGTTTGAGCGGTGACCATAGCCGACACAAAAAACAAGAGTCCTAAACCCAGTAGCGCTTTACCCATAGAACGGCAAAATTATCAAAATTTAGATTAGTCTAAAAAATAATTTAAAAAAGCCTAATACTCTTCGATTTATTTGCAACAAAGTTGCAAAAAATAACAGTATGCGGGGTACATAAAAAAAGAGGCTGTCTCAACGTACGGCAGCGTTGCCGTGTCGAGACAGCCTCGGGTTGGCCACGTGTGGGCGTCTATTTCTTTCGGGGCTTTTTGTATCCGTACGGACAATGGCGGCAGGCGCTCTTGCAACAAAAACCGCGCTTGCGGTGATAGCTCTCCGTGAAGACCATCAGCCCATTATCCATGTAGTAGTCTTCGTTCTCCACCAGGGCGAGTGGCTTAGCTCCAAACACAGTCGGGTTTGTCATAGTCGGGCGGTCATTCCAATGGTTCCATTTCGGCCCAGCGCGGTAAATCCAGCGGATTCCTCAAAAAATTGATCGAACAGGTTGCGCACTTCGACAAAAAACCGGATTCGATCTTCGCTAAACCGATACGACAAATAAACATCCAATAGCTGATATCGCCCCAACGTAACCGACTTTGTTGAAAAGGTAGCCAAGTCGAAGAAGCGATCGGGCCGTTCGCTAAAGGTTTTCAGGTTGGCACTGATAAACAAACGGCTATACGTGTACGAGGCAAACACACCAACCGTGTGGGTAGGCCTGCGGAGTAAATTATTGAACGTGGTATCGCGCCCGTTGGGCTGACGGGCGGTTACGTTGCCTCGCACATAGGCATAATGCGCCCGCAGGTGCACAGCATTTGATGGGCGCAGGTCGCCCTCTACCTCAACACCGCGGTCGTTTTGCCGGTCGATGTTGTCAAAGCGGAAGTCTCTGCTGAACACGATCACGTTGGTGAGCTTGCGCTGAAAGTATATCGCGCGGGCCGTGGCCTTTTTTCCCACAAACCATTGCGCGCCCGCATCCAAGCTTTGGCTTTGCTGGGGTTGCAGATCGCGGTTGGCACCAAATGAACCAAAGAGCTCGGTGAGGGTGGGGGCCTTGAAGCCGGTGCCCCAGTTGGCAAAGAGTTTGAGTTGGTCGTTGATCAGATATGAGGGGTTGAGGCTGTACGTGAACTTCCGGCCAAACTGCGAGTGATCGTTGTAGCGCGCGCCCACTTCGGCCGAAAAGCCCGCCAGGTTCCGGACAAACACAGAAGCGTAGGGGCTGATGATGGTAGCGGAGGGGTTGGGCTCGGCCAGGGCCGGGTCGATCATTTTCAGATACTGTACGTTGGCACCAACCAACATTTGCAGCGACTTGAACAGGTCGTAGTTCAGGAAAGCTTCGGCATGCTGAAACCGGCCGTCTGCCGAGAACGGAAAGCTGGAGATAAAGTTGCGCAGGGTGCGGTCTTGTGCATATAGCAGCGTAATGGCCCCTTGCCCCACATCATAGGTTCCTTTCAGCCCATAGTTGAACAATAGCGCCTCGTAGCGGGCGGTGGGGTCATCGGCAAAGGCGCCTGCATCATACTGGCCTTTGAAAGCGTTATAGCGTGCATACGGCTGCAATACCAGTTTGGGCGTCACGGCCCAATTGAGACTTCCTTGAAACGCATGCTGTTCAATACCGTCCCGGTCAAACCCGCTATTGAGCGTATCGCGCGCTTCGCTCACGCCCCGGCTTTTCAAATAGGTATAGCCCAGGTTGTAGCCCACGCGTTCGGTGGTGCCCGCCACGGTGGTGGTGCTTTTCACCGTTTCAAAGCTGCCGTAGGTCAGTGTTTGGGTGAGTCCGGGCTTCGTATTTTTTTTGGTGATGACGTTGATCACCCCCGCGATGGCATCCGATCCATACAGCGTGGATTGGCTTCCTTTGAGAATTTCGATCCGCTCAATCTGATCGAGCGAAAGCAAGCGGATATCAAATGCCGCGCCCGTGCCCGAAGGGTCGTTGACCGGTACGCCATCGATCAGAATGAGGGTGTACTGGCCGGCCGCCCCTTGCAAAAAAATGGACTTGTCTTTGCCCGGGTTGCTGTTGGCACCGCCCACCACCAAGCCCACCTGTTCGTTGAGTACCTGTGCCAGGTCTTTGCCGGCACTGCGTTGCAGTTGGGCCTCATCGATCACGTGCAGCACTTTGCCTGTTTCGCCCACGCTCTTACTGAACTTGGCCGCGGTAACGGTCACTTCATCGAGCAGGCGGGTGGAGTCTTGCTGCTGGGCGTTGATTTTGTTTGGCGCCAGCCACCAAAAGGCAATCAGAGTCATTGCCCAGACTTTTCTCTCTTTTTTCATGTGAAAAAGGTTAAGGGTTGAAAAAAGAGTAAAAGGCTGGAATGAAAAGACGGAAGGCCCCGGCACGGCCAGGGCGATTCAGGATTCTCATTCGTTGCTTTTTACCCGAAGCATTGAATTGAACATGCACCCCGGCAGGTCTCCTGGCTTTTCCGGTTTTTGCCGCCTTCTCATCTCGCGCCCAGCGAAACAATGGCTTTGGATTGACAAAAACATTTCCCTGACGTGCGTCAAGGCCGGAATTACAGTAGCGGGAACTGCCCCCGATTTTCACGGGGTTCCCTTTTAATCGCTTGAGGGTTGGAACTCTCAAGCAAACCACAGTGCGGCAGCAAATATAAGCCGCTGGCGGAAATTGCCGCCAACTATTAATGCAACATTGTTGCAAATTTATTCCGATCGTTGTTCATTGCGTCATAATTCGTCACAGCCATGATGTTACAAGCCTCAAATTTGAGCAAGTCCTATGCAAACGCGGTAGCCCTTCACCCCCTCAACCTAACGGTGCAGGCCGGGGAGATTTATTGCCTGCTCGGTGCCAACGGGGCCGGCAAAACCACCACCATCAACTTGTTCTTGAATTTTGTGCAACCCACCAGTGGCACGGCCACGGTGGCGGGCGTGGATGTGGTGACGCATCCGGAAGAAAGCAAGTCCAGGCTGGCGTATATTCCCGAAAACCTCATGCTGTACCCCAACCTGACCGGGTTGGAAAACCTCGACTATTTTTCGGCTTTGGCACGTAAACAGTACACACGCGATGAACTAACCACTTTTTTGAGCGAAGCCGGGCTGCAAAGCGAAGCGCACCACAAACGCATCAGTACTTATTCCAAGGGCATGCGCCAGAAGGTGGGCATTGCCATTGCGCTGGCCAAACGCGCAGACGCGCTCTTGCTAGATGAACCCACTTCGGGCTTGGATCCCAAAGCCAGCAATGAGTTTTCAGAGCTGTTGAAAAAAATGAGTCAGCGGGGTGTAGCCACGCTGATGGCCACCCACGATCTGTTTCGCGCCAAGGAAACCGGTACACACCTCGGCATCATGAGGGAGGGACGGTTGGTGGAGCAACTCACCACCGACCAAATTAATCACACCGATTTGGAAAAACTGTATTTGAAACACATGAATTGATCATGATACGCGCCATCATCCGTAAAGAACTGGTCGAAAACTTCCGCGAAGGACGCTTTCGCATAGTGGTCGTTACCCTGCTGTTGACCACCGTGGTCTCCGTGTTGGTAAGCAAACGGTACTATGAGTCGGTCAATGAGCAGCACGAACGGGCGCGCGCCAATGCGCGCCAGGAGTGGGTGGGGCAAGGCCAAAAGAATCCGCATTCGGCTGCGCATTACGGCACGTATGCGTTTAAGCCCAAATACCCGCTCGCATTAATTGACAATGGAGTGGACAAGTACGCAGGCGTAAGCATTTTTTTGGAAGCGCATAAACGCAGCGATGCCCAATACATGGCTGCCCAAGATCAAACTGCGCTGTCGCGTTTTGGCGACCTGACTCCGGATTTTATTTTGATGTTTTTGATTCCGCTGGCCATTATTCTGTTGGGCTTCAATGCCTTCACGCGTGAGCGCGAAAGCGGTACGCTGCGGCTGTTGAAAAGTCAAGGCTTGCCCGTGGGGCGGCTGTTGCTCGGCAAGTGGATAGCGTTGTTCATGCCTGTGGCCCTTATCACCCTGCTGCTGTTTGCCGTTGCGGCTATCTTGTTGTCGGGCATCCGCGATTACGGTGTTTTCGGGATGGGCTCGCTGGCATGGCTATTGGCGGTTTTTTTGATCTACTATGCCGTTTTTACCAACCTGACCCTGCTGGTGTCGGCTGTTTCTCCACGATCCAGTCTGGCCTTTGTAACGCTACTTGCCTTGTGGGTGCTTTCGTGTTTAGCCATGCCCAAAGCCTCGTCTGCCATAGCTGACTCGTTGTTTCCCTATCCCACACAAATGGAGTTTGAAGAACAAATTGCCACGGACAAGCGCAACGGCCTGAACGGACATGACCCGTGGAATGCGGCCGCCAAGAAACTGGAAGAAGAAACGCTGGCCAAACACCAGGTGAAAACGGTGGCGGAGTTGCCCTTTAACTGGGATGGCTACCTGATGCAGCAAGGGGAAGAACACGAAGCCGAAATCTATTTCAAGCACTACAACACACTCAGGGAGACCTATCACAACCAGACGCGCGTGTACCGGTCCTTAGCCGTACTGTCTCCTTTTTTGCCCACGCGCTTTTTGTCCATGGGTATTTGCCGTACCGACTACCATGCACACTGGGATTTTGCCGATGCCGCAGAGAAATACCGGCTCATGCTGGTGGGTAAAATGAATGGGGACATGGTGGAAAATTCCAAAACCGGTGAATGGGATTACCTGGCTGATGAGACCTTGTGGTCGGCCGTGCCCGATTTCGACTACCAGCCGCTGACGCCCACGGCCATTTTGGCTTTTCAGCGCGCAAATCTGCTCACGTTGTTGGGGTGGCTGTTGATGAGCTCGGGGCTGGTTTATCTGGCTGTAAAGAAGATGTCCATTTTTTAACGACTACCATGATCAAGAGTTTGGGTTATGAATGGAAATCCATCGTTCGCGAACGCTGGCTTTCTGTACTCTTTGTGCTATTCTTTGCCATCACGCTGTTTGCGGTGCGCAATGGCAAAGAGAAAATGGACGACCGTACCGCGGCAATTGCCAAGGCCCGAGACGAACAACGGGCTGGTGAGACCGCCAAGCGCCATGAGATTGATTCCATTGCGCGAGGGCTCAAACGATACGAAGAATCGTGGCTTGATCCGCGTATGCTAAGTGTGTATGGACAGCGTATGGGCCGCGTGGTGGCCATGGATGCGCAACCCTTGGCCTTTGTTTCGACCGGTCAGAGCGATTTGTTTACCCACTACGCCAAGCCCAAGCTGTATGGCGAGGCCTATGCATTGGGATTCTCCGAACTGGCAAACCCGGTGCAGTTGTTGTTTGGGTCGTTTGATCTGGCCTTTGTTTGCATCTACTTGCTTCCCTTGTTGGTGCTGGCGTTTAGCTACAACGTACTCTCGTCCGAGCGCGAGTCAGGCTCTTTGCGGTTGACACTCTCACAGCCCATTTCCGTGTTTGGCTGGCTGATGCGGAAGTTTCTGGTGCGTTTTTTGGCACTGGCGGGCGTAGTGGTTGTTGGTATCGTCCTCGCCTTTGCGGTAATGGGCCTGGGGCTTCCTGCGGGCACCGCCAGCTTCCTGGCCATTGTTTTGGTGTATGCCTTTTTTTGGTTTGCGCTGGCGTTTTGGGTAAACCTGACGGGCAGGTCATCGGGCAGCAATGCCGTGAAATTGGTGTCGGCCTGGATTATCATCGTGTTGTTGCTGCCCGCTATCATCGGGCAATTGGCCACCCGTTTATACTCAGTGCCTTCGCGTATCAACATGCTTCATCAATACCGCGTGGCCGAGGCAGAAGCGGACAAGCGGGCCAGCGAAATCCTCAAGACCTATTATCGCGATCACCCCGAGCTCGCTCAGCCGGATAGCCTTCAGCCCAACCGGTACCAGTTTTGGATCGAGTATTTTGCATCGATCGATTTGATCAAACAGGCGGTCATGCCGATTGTGGAACAATACGACCAGCAGTTGCAAAACCAACAAGCCTGGGTAGATCAGTGGCGTTTTGCGTCTCCCGCTATTTTAGTGCAAGACGCGCTCAATGATTTAAGCGGTACTTCCTCTCGGCACTATAGCGACTTCCGCCAGCAGGTGATTGCCTATGCGGATGCGTGGCGCGCCTTTTTTATGCCGCGCATGTTTCGCAACGAATGGATGACCGCAGAAAACATGGACCGGTTGCCCTCGCATGCCTACGAAAGTAGACATGTGGAAAGCACCTTTCGAGTTGATTTTATCCTGTTATTGCTGGTGGGCACAGGGTTCTTTTTGTTCAGTTGGATCACGTTTCGAAGGCTTTCCACCGAGCAGCTATTGACCACATAACATGATTGGCCTTTTTACCCACAGACAGCGGTTGCGACAGGCGGTGGTGGATGCCCCTCAGCGGCTGCGCGATATTGTGTCGGCCGATGTGAACTTGACGGTTTGGAAACGACCCGTTCAAGAAGATATTGATTTGTTGGGGCGGTTCATCATCCGGCAAGGGCTGCCTGCGTTTCAGGAAAGCGTGGTTCCTGAAAATGCAGTTTCGCGCCTTCGTACCTATTTGGAAGATATCCCGTTTTCGCCCTTGGCCAAACAGCTTTTGCTGCACGATGTACTGGTGTTGCTGGATGAAGCCTTTGCCCTGTCGGCCGACAATCGGGTGAAACTGATCTTGAAAACGGTAGCTGACGATGCCTGCACCAAGTTTCATACCGATGGCTATGATTACCGGTTGTTGTGCACGTATGTTGGTGAAGGAACCGAGTGGGTGCCCGATGCGTATGTCAATCGCGCAAAGCTGGTGAAGGGCACCAATACTGAAATCGTCACGGATTTGTTGCAGGTGCAGCGGCTATCCGCTTTTGATGTGGCCATATTGAAAGGAGAAGCTTCGCACGCCAACCGGGGAAAAGGAATTGTACATCGCTCGCCCCCGATAGAAACAACCCAGGTCAAACGGTTGTTGTTGCGCATTGATATCTAAGTCGTCAGCCGGGAAATACAGATCTTCCGCAACCCTGACCTCGTTCGAAACGGGTCTCCGTTCACATTTGTGTTTTTGGTGGCAAAATTTTTCCCGTCACCGTGATTTTTCACCGCGGCATTTCCCGATACTTGCACAATATTTAGAATTAGTCTAAATAATAATAACCTAAAAATAACCTATGGGAAACGCGCTGGCCACAGTTTTTTTGATGCTTTTCGCGGTGTGCACCTGGGCACAAACCACCGTGGAGGGGCGGGTGGAAGCGGACGGAAAGCCGCTGGCCTTTGCCAACGTTGTATTGGTGAGCACAGGCGTAGGAACCGTGACCGACCCGCAAGGCCGTTTCCGGCTCCAGGCCCCCGAAGGCACCTATGTGCTCGAAATCAGCTCGGTGGGATTCATCACCCACCGCCAACCGCTCACGGTCGGCCCGCAGTCCGTTACACTGGCCGTTGAACTTCAGGAAGATCAACATGTGCTCAGCGAAATCGTGATCCAAAGCACGCGCCACGAAGAGTATGTGGCCCTGAAGCCCTCCGAGTCGTTGCGCATCTCGGCCGACTTGATCGAAGTGCCTCAAAACATTTCCGTCACCACGCGCCAAACCATGAGCGACTGGGGTATTCTCTCTACCTCGGAAATGGCGCGCACTGTGAGCGGTGTGATCAAATCGTATGGCGATTACAACGATTTCAGTTTTATCATGCGCGGCACCGATGTGTACAACAACGTGTTTCGCAATGGCGTGGGCGGCTATTGGTGGAACCAGCAGGAAGACGTGGCCATGATTGAAAAAGTGGAATTTGTGAAAGGCCCTGCGGGCTTTATGATTGGCAATGCCGAACCCGGTGGACTCGTCAACGTAGTCACCAAACAACCCACGGTGGAAGAAACCAAAACGGTGGAGGTGGGCTATGGCAGTTGGAACATGCTGCGTGGCAGTGCCGACTTTGGCGGAGCGTTGACTTCGGACAAAAAACTCACGTATCGGTTGGTGGCGGGCGGCCAGCGTCAGGAAACACCCGTAGATTTTACCAACACCCGCAGAACGTTTGTAATGCCTGCCCTTCGCTATGCGTTCAACGGATCTACGCATGTGCAGTTTGACTTTATGCGGATGGATGCGCGCACCCTGGGAGGAACCAGTCCCAGTTTGCCCAGCATCAACGGACAGTTGTTTGCGCTGCCCAATAGTTTTGCCGTCACCGATCCCAACACCCAAGGGCTGAAGACATACGACAACTACAGTCGGTTAAGCGTGAGCCATCGCTTTAACTCGGGTTGGAAATTGAACGCGCAGGTGGCGCGGGTGAATGGACTGTATGGGGGTGATGGCATGTACATTTCGGGGCTTTCGCCTGCACAAGACACGGTCTATCGCAATTACTTCCGCAACGATTGGCGCAATGAGCTGACGGCCGCGCAAGCGTTTATCGATGGCACGTTTTTTACGGGAAGAGCCATCAAGCATTCGGTGTTGGCGGGGATCGATTTTGGTGACAGCCGTGTGAACTCCGCCTTTGGCGAACTGACCGATGAGGAAAAAATACGGGCGTTGGATTTGAGCCTCGCCAATCCGGGGTACCGGTTGCCCGAAAATCTTTTTACGGACGTGGAGTGGTTCACCCGCGCGTATTGGGGTCAACGCTGGCTGGCGCTGTACGCACAAGATCACATGAAGATACACGACAAAGTGGTGGTGACACTCGCAGGCCGGTTGACACAATCCAACGCGTGGTCGGATGAAGGGGTGCGCGTGGACAGCACTACCGTGCGCGATGTAGCCTTTGCCCCGCGCCTGGGCCTCACGTATCTCTTCAACGATCACTTCTCCGCCTACGCCCTTTACGACCAAACGTTTTTGCCGCAGATCGGCCAAACGGAAAACCGTGAGATGCCCAAGCCCTTGACCGGCCAAAATGCAGAAATCGGTTTGAAAGGCTCGTTCTTCCAACGGAGAATGAACACCAACCTCACGGCTTATCAAACGGTGAAAAACGATGTGCTCGTACAAAACCCTGCTTCGGGGCTGTATGTACAACGCGGGCAGATCACCAGCCGCGGAGTGGAGTTTGACCTGACGGGAAATATTTCTGCTGCTGTTGTGGCCATCGTCAACTATACATATACCGATGCCAAAGTAACAGATGATCCCAACCCGGACTTGGTGGGCTTTCCGAATTTTGGTACGCCTGCCCATGCGGGCAATGCCATGGTGCGCTACAAGTTTCTGCGCGGCTGGCTGAACGGATTTAGCGTGGGGGCCGGTGTGCAATACATGGGCGCGCGCACTGCAGTGTGGGCCGGCTGGAGCGATGTGGCCGATAGGGATGTGCGCACGCCCGACTATACGTTGTTGGATGCTAACGTGGCCTATGCACACGACCGATTCAGTATTACGTTGAATGTTTTCAATTTGTTGAACGAGCGGTTTGTCTCCAGCGGTTGGTTCAACTCGGCCAGTGACACCTCGCCAGCATTTTGGGGTTACACACCCGGCAATCCGCTCAACTTCCGCTTGGGTTGCCAGGTAAAACTATAAGGTCGATGCTCAAGAAGATAGCCGCCTTTTTGCATTTGTGGCTCGGCCTGATCTCGGGCGTGATCGTCTTTGTCATTTCCCTGACGGGATGTTTGTATGTCTTTGAAGCCGAGCTGCGCAGTTGGGTAGAACATCCTTTTACGCACTTCGAAGCGACACCATCGGAGCCACGGCTACCCGTGTCCGCGCTGCACGCGGTGGGTTTACGAGCCTTGCGAAAGGCAACCGGCCAGCCGTTAGACAGTGTGCAGTATGCCAGCGTATCGCTCTATTCCGCAGCCGACCGCACCGCGCTGTTCTATGCCTATGACGAAGCACAGCAACTCTATCACCACGTGTACATCCACCCGCATACGGGCGAAGTTTTGCGCATCAAAAACCGGAACCGGGATTTTTTCACCCTTGTGATCGACTTGCACACGCGGCTATTGCTGCCGCGCGCCATCGGTCATCACGTGGTGGGTGCATCGGTCTTTGTATTTGTGGTGATGTTGACCACCGGCATCATTCTGTGGTGGCCGCGCAACAAGGCCGCTCTGAAACAACGGTTTGCCATCAAATGGAATGCGCGGTGGAGGCGTGTCAACTACGACCTGCACAATGTCAATGGATTTTATTTTTTTCCATTGGCACTGATCATTGCCGTTACCGGACTGGTGTGGTCTTACGAGTGGGTGGGTCAATCGATTTATTGGATGGCCAACGGAGGCACACCAGTAACGGCCTATACCGAGCCTCAATCGGTCGCCCACGGGCGAAGGCAAAACACGCTGTTGGCGGATTCCTTGGCGGATGCCCTGCGTCAGCAGTTTCCCGAAGCTGCTTACTATTCCATTGATTTTCCGTCCCATGCGCGCGCTACATTAAATGTGGGAGTGTACCCGGACGAGTCGGTCTACTACAACAGCTCCTACTACTCGTTTGATCAATACACCGGTCAGTTGGTGAAAGCAGAGGTATTTGATCAGATGAACGCAGGCGAAAAACTACGCGCCATGAACTATGACATTCACATTGGCAAAATACTCGGTTTGCCGGGGCAGATTTTGGCCTTTGCCGCCAGTTTGGTTGCCTCGTTGTTGCCCATCACCGGCTTGTTGATTTGGCGTGGGCGCAGAAACAAAAACGACCCCAGGCACAAAGTGCATGAGACTTCGCAAATACTGGTGTTCAAGACCAACATCGCCTCCGAAAAACAGGTTGAAGAAGCGGCTGTATCCCTCAGTCGGCTCAAAGGCATTGTTTCATGGACGGTGGATAGGCAAGATCATGATCATGTGCTGCGGGTGGTGGGCAAATCGGTGCGGCCCCAACACGTGGAAGCCGGGCTGCGTGCGCGGGGGTTGATCTGTCGGGAGATGGAGGAGTAGCTTCGCAGGCCATCGGCCCACGTTTTTCTGATGACATGTTTATCTTTACAGCATGCGATCGCCCGCGGTGGACAATTTTCTGTTTGACTGGCCCGAAGAAAGGCGCCTGACAGCCGAAGTGCTGCGCGAGATCATTTTTGCTCATGTAAAGGGCGTACACGAACAAATGAAGTGGGGATGTCCGTTTTACAGCAAAGACGGCATGTTGTGTTACATCAACTTCGATCGGAAACTGAAAAAAGTGGTGTTGGCCTTGGTGGAAGGTTTTATGATGGAGGACAAATACGGCTTATTGACCGGAGACACCCAAAACATCAAAAAAATTGTCATTGATTCGCTGGAGAGCATCCACGAAAAGAAGATTGCCCATTACCTCAAACAAGGCGTACGCATCAACCAGACAAAGACCAAAAACTTCATGTCTATCCAAAAAAAGCGATTGTGAACCCACACGGTCACGCCTGTGCGCTTTTGGGTGCGGTTTATTTGATGGCCACCGTCAGTTTTTTCATTTCTTCGCCTAGGCGTCTCATGGTCGCCAAATACTTTTCTTCCCACGCTTTCAGATTGGCCGTAGAGCGCAGGCTCACTTCGTATTGAAAAGCCGGCAACATCCACGAGGCATAGCCGCTGTACGGATCGGTGGACGCATACAGAGAGCGGTACCATTTGCCATAGGGCATACCTTCGGCATCGATCCAGGCGCGTTCTAATTTGAGCAACTGTTGGTTTACCTGCTTGCGTTGGGCTGCGTTTAAGTTTTGATTGACAAACGTGGCGATGGCGGCATCGGCCGCTTCGCCTGTCGCGCGCAACTCATCGGCTGCTTTCAATAGAGCCTCGAAGGAAAAATCTTTTGCATAAGTGGCTTGTTTTTGGAGCGTTTCCAGATGCGTGCGCACGTCCTGTCCGTAGCGTGCAAGTTGATAGGGCAGGGCATCGGCATTGGCCAACCGCAATCCCATCACGCCAAACACTTGCTCCACCATCGGTCCCATATTGAAAGAGGGATCGACAAAACGCTCATAAAACGAAAAGTTGTCGTTGTTGCTGTGATACAAGGTGGGGCCGCCCGTGCCGCCACTCCACGAGGGGATGCCCACGTGCATGTAGAAACCGATGTGATCGGAGCCACCACCTAGGTTGCCCACGTTGGGTTCATTGCCTCCGCGGCTGCCCGCCAACCACACTTGGTAGAGCGACTTGGCCGAGTCCGGATACGTGACCGCCTTGGTCGCCTCCAATAAAAGTTCTTTCAGGGTGGGGCTTGCCGAGCCACCAAAGCTGCGCCCACTGACGGCCGCATCAGCATTGAAGTACGCCACGCCCTTGGCATTCAGTTCCTCGCGAAACTGCTCTACCCACTCCGTGGAACCGATCACGCCAAATTCCTCGGCATCCCAATGGGCGATCTTAATGGTACGTTTGGGTTTGTCGCCCGCTTGCGCGAGTTTGCCGAGCGATTCGCTCAGGGACAAAAGCATGGCCGTGCCGCTGTTGGGGTCGCACGCGCCAAAGTTCCACGCATCGTAGTGGCATCCCGCCATGATCCATTCATCCGGAAACTCGCTTCCCGTCAGCGTGCCCACCACGTTGTAGCAGCGTTGCAATTTTTTTTCCTGCTGCACTTTCACGCGCACGTGGAGGTCGCTGCCGCCTTCCAGCCGATAGGTAAAGGGCAAACCACCCTGCCAACCGGTGGGCACGGGCTTGCCTTTCATCAACGCAAAAATCTCTTTGGCTGCACCGTACGGTAATGGCAACACGGGTATCGTGTGAAAGGCCACGTCAGATGGATTTTTGCGGGCAATTTTCTTTTTGCCGTCCGTGGGCAGGGCCGGCTCAGAAGGGGTGAGCGGATCGCCCGTGAAGTCCAATGTAAGTAGAGAGCCGCGCTGGATGGTACTTTCATCGGGCTGGGGTCCTTCGGGATAGACCGGCCCCTTGGTGTAGCCGTTGTCGGCCGGATCGGTGTAGATGATGAGCGCGGCCGCTCCCGCAGCTTCGGCATACTTGGCTTTGTATCCGCGAAAGTTTCCGCCATAGCGGGCAATAACCACCTTGCCTTTGCACGATACGTTGAGCGCGGCCAGCTTTTCAAAGTCTTCTTTGCGGCCATAGTTCGCGTAGACCACTTCGGCTGTCACATCGCCCGAGCCGGAATAGGCATTCCATCCCGGGCCCAGGTCAGGGTGGGCGCTAAACCGATCTTCGGCATAGACATTTTCCATGTTGTTCAGCGCGACTCGTTTGGGCCGCACAATCTCTGCTTTTACTTCGCCCGGGCCCACGGGCAAATACAGATCATAGGGGTAGATGTCCACCTGCATGCCCGCCTTTCGCATCACATCGGCCAGGTAGTCGCGCACGCGCTCGTTGGCGGGTGTGCCCGCCACATGTGGTTCTTTTGTCAAGTTGACCAAGTGATTTTTGAACCGTTCGCGGCTCGGGTAGGAGAGAAACTGTTTTTCCAGATCGGCTTGCCGCGTGGCCGCGGAGGCACTAAAGCCGCGCGGCTGGGCGAAGGCCAACAGGCCGTGAAAAATGCACATCAAAAGTAGGAGGTATGGTTTCATGGCGCGGTTTGGTGATGTTTGCATCCCCTAAAAGTACGCGGGGCGCGTGTCGGGCGCTTCACCGGTCGTAAAAAAAAGTATTTCCACAGCGGGGACATTTTATTTGCGCGAAACGCAGGAAGTCCTATATTTGCAACATTGTTGCATAAATGATTTTGAAGAGCTGGTGGGTATGCTTTAAGGTTTGGGAGATTCTTTTGGTACTGCCCCCAGCTCTTTTTTTGGCGTTGAAACACAGGATATGGCGCGGGTGCTGATATTGTTTTTGTTGTCGGTTTTTTTGGGCGCGTGGAAGACCCAAGATTCGGCCAAGGAGGATGGCTGGGACACGTTGGCGCGGGTGCCGTTTCACTCCAAGTTTTTCAAAGAACACAACGAGTATTTTTTGGTACCCACTTTTCAAACGGCTATCCGCGCACGCGAAGGGAAAGAGATCGTCTTAAAAGGGCACTACATGCCTTTTGATTTGCCCGATAAATCCATCATTCTGTCGAAGTATCCCTATGCTGCCTGTTTCTTTTGTGGAGGAGCCGGACCCGAGTCGGTGGCGGAAGTGGTCTTTGCCGCCAAGCCCCCGCGCTTCAAAGCCGATCAGATCATCACGGTGAAAGGAAAACTGAAACTCAACGACAGTGATGTGAGCCATTTGAACTTTATAGTAACAGACGCGGAATTGGTCAAGTAATCACCCAATCTCAAACGAATATGAACGCACGTACTATTTCCTGGGTCGCAACGGTGTTGGTGACCGTAGCCTGTGGCGGAAGCAAAGAAGATCCGATGCTAAAAGAAGCAGCCTCCGTACACAACGAAGCGGTGGCGTTGGCCGGTACGTTGGAAGAGCGCATCAACGCGCTACAGGCGGACACCACGGCTGGTATTTCGCCTGATTCCATTGCCGCATGGAATGCCGCGATCAAGTTGTGGGAAAGCGACTTGGTGGAAGTGCCCGGCAACGAAGAACATCACCACCACGACCATGGCGAAGGGGAAGAACACGACCACCATCACCACGAGGCTGCCCCGAATGTAACCTCGGATGAAATGCTCATCATTCAAAAAGAGTTGAAGGCCCGCATTGAGGCCATCGCCAAACGCATCCCCCAATAAATCCTCGCATGCTCTCGCTCACGAAAAAGAAATTACCCGTCACCGTACTTAGCGGTTTTTTGGGTGCTGGAAAAACCACGCTGCTTAACCACGTGCTCAACAACCGCGAGGGGCTGCGCGTAGCGGTGATCGTGAATGACATGAGCGAAGTAAACATCGATGCCCGGTTGGTGGAAAACGGGGTAAAGTTGTCGCGCACCGAAGAGAAACTGGTGGAGATGAGCAATGGCTGCATCTGCTGCACGCTGCGCGAAGATCTGATACGGGAGGTGGAAGTACTGGCCAAGCAAAACAAGTTCGATTACCTGCTGATTGAAAGCACGGGCATCTCCGAACCCATTCCGGTAGCGCAGACGTTTAGCTTCGCCACGGGCGAAGAGCTGTTGGACCTGACGCGCATGACCCGGCTGGACACGATGGTGACGGTGGTGGATGCCTTTAATTTCTTCAAAGACTTTGGCAGTGCCGATACGTTGCTGACCCGAAAGCTCACCGATGATAACGAAGACCAACGCAGCATTGTCAACTTGTTGACTGAGCAGGTGGAGTTTGCCAACATCATCGTTTTGAACAAAACCGACTTGGTTTCGGCAGAGCAGTTGAAATTGCTAAAGGGCATTTTGATGAAGCTGAACCCGGATGCCCAACTGATCGAGTCGTCCTTTGGCCACGTGCCGCCCAAAGCCATTTTGAACACCAAGTTGTTCGACTACGAAAAAGCGCAACAGGCCGCGGGGTGGATCAAAGAATTGAACAACATGCACACGCCCGAGACGGAGGAGTATGGTATCTCTTCGTTTGTGTTCCGTGACTACCGGCCCTTTCACCCACAGCGGTTGTGGAATTTTGTGCAGGATTGGCCCGGCAACATCGTGCGCAGCAAAGGTATTTTTTGGATGGCCTCACGGCCCAACGATGTATTGCTGTGGAGTCAGGCAGGTGGTTCTACACGGGCCGAACAGTACGGGCGCTGGTGGGTTTCCGTGCCCCTGCGCGATCGGGCCAAAAGTCAGGCCTACATCGAAAATCAGGACTTTATCATGAAAAAGTGGGACAAACAGTGGGGCGACCGCCTCAATGAGTTGGTGATCATCGGCCAGCAACTGGATCGTGAAAAGGTGACAAAACAACTGCGCGCTTGTCAATTAACTGATGCCGAGGTAGAGCAATTTCAAAAAGGCCACACGTTTACCGACACGTGGCCGATTTGATCCATCTCAATGGGGTAGTCGATCGCGCCAAGCGCCATAGCAAAAGGTGCCGGCCAAGGCGCTGAGCAAGACGAGTATCGCTGCGCCAAATCCCAAACCGATCTGGGCAAAAATAGGTCCCGGGCAGGCACCCGTAAGCGCCCAACCGACACCAAACAACAATCCGCCTATTGGCACACCTTTGTGAAAAGGCTTCTTTGTGATGGTGATGGGTTCTCCATCCATCGTGCGTATCTTGAATTGGCGTAGCAACCACGTGCCTAGTGCCCCCGTGACCACGGCCGAGCCGATGACCCCGTACATGTGGAACGACTGAAAGCGGAACATTTCCTGGATGCGATACCACGAAAGCACTTCGGCTTTGATGAGTACGATGCCAAAGACAAAGCCCGCCAGCAAGTACTTCAGCATTGCCCACGACAGGTATGGGCCGTTTGCGTTGTTTTGTTCGGTATGTGACGAGGATGGGATCATAAACGCAAGAGGTAAGGAAGAAGAAAATGAGCACTCAGGATGCCACCCGCCATAAACGCCAACGTGGCGATCAGCGAAGGCCATTGCAGGGTACTCAAGCCATTGATTGAGTGGCCGGAGGTGCAGCCGCCCGCGTAGCGCGTGCCAAACCCAACCAAAAATCCACCGACTACCAAAATTAAAAAACCGCGCAGGGTGGCGGCCGATGACCAGGAAAAAAGTTCGGCTGGCAGGAGAGACGCCTGAGGCGTGATGCCATAGCGCGCCAACTCGCGTGCAAGGGCAGCGTTCACCACAATGGGTTCGGTCGGCAAGACCGACAAAAACATGCCGCTCAAAATCATCCCGGCCACAAACAATAAGTTCCAGGTTTCTGCTTTCCAGTTGTAGCGGAAAAATGAAAGGCGGGTGGGGATGAGGGCCGCGCACACATGGCGCAGGTTGGAGGAGATGCCAAACGGTTTATTGCCCAGCCAGAGCAACAACGGCACTGTGAGGCCGATGAGTGGGCCAGCAATATACCAGGGCCAGGGTTTTGAAAACATAAGCGAAGCGTAAAAGGGGTGATGCTTATTCTTTTCGAGTAAATAATTGATAGTTCTGTTTGTTGCTGCCCCAATGATAACCGAGCGAAAACGGCAGGGGCAAACGCGTGCCCGCCCGGTAGGCCGAGTCTAAGTCTTTTTGGTTTTTGTCTTCGCTAAAGTCTTTCACGGGTTTGGTGTATTCGCCAAAGAGGTTTACCCGCCATACGGTATCGCGTTTCATAAATCGGTACGGAATGCCGGTATCGTCCTGAAAGATGGAGGCACTCTGCTCCAACAACTGCTGGCGGATAGCCGCAAAGCTGTTCAGGTGCATGAGGTAAGACGCGGACTTGACGAAGGTGTTGTACGGAGCGCGCTGTTGCAAAAAGCGCAGAAACTCCGGCCGCTCTTTTAAGCCCTGGTTGGAAATACTGATGCTGAAATAATACACGGTTTTTACGGCTTGGCTTTCGCGATGGCGGAGCACAAAACGCACGCCCGGTGTTTTTTGCCAATGGAGTTTTTTGGCCTCGACCGGCAGCGGCATGCCTTCGTCATCCAAGGTGATGAACTCGCGCGTCAGCACTTCAAAGCCCGCCCGCTCCATAAAAAAGTAGAGTGGGGGCAACACGCCTTTAATGATTTTCAAGTCTTTTTTCATGTGCGTGGTGATGAAGTAGCTCTTGTGGAAGATGTCGCGCAGCGACCGGCCCAAGCTGTCCAAAAACATGTCGCGGTCTGCCACGGACAGCGTATCCAGCGCGGGGATTTCCGTCACGGGTTCCAGGGCGGCCAGCACGTATTCGGGCGCCTGAGGGTACAGGTAAAAAGCGTGCAGAAAATCGGGGCCCGAAAACGGATAGAACACGGGCAACGAAGGCTGGTGTGCATGCGAAAAAACAGAATCCTGCCATTGGCTCATTCTGCTAAGCCGGTTTGCATGCATTTTTTCCCAGTTCTTATCCATCGATTGCCGAAAATCTTGCCAATAGATGTCGGCCTGCAGAGCCGTGTATGAATTGGAATCCAATTGGGGCAGGCCTGCCGCAAAACGGGCCATGCGATCCAATGCCGTGTCCTTCGGCAGGATCGTCTCGACAACCGGTGGCGTTGAATCGCTGGGGATGACCAGCGTATCCGGGCTTGGCAGGCTGTCGGTGGGGGCGGGGGTGTCGGGTTGGCGCGGGGAAGAACAGGCAAGAACCATGGCTGCCATGGCCAGGGCGCATAACGTACGCTTCATGGGTTTGACTACGGTTGGGGTTTGGGTCGAACGGCAAAATAAACCAAAAGTCCCGGTATCATGGTGCCCAGCGCGTACAAGATGATGCGCGGATCATCGGACGTCACATAATAAATCATCCAGCAGGTGCACACGGTGAATACGATGGGCGGCAACGGATACAGCGGCACTTTGAAGGGGCGAGCCTCATCGGGGTAGCGCCTGCGCACCCAAAAAATGCTGAGCACGGTGAGCATGGAAAAAATGGATAGGCTGATGGAGATGTACTGGATGATTTCCTTGAACGAGCTGACGAGCACGAGAAAAATCGCCCAGCCCGCCTGCGTGGCAATGGCCAAGTAAGGCATGTGGTATCTGTTTTTCCGGGCGAACCACTTCATGGCTGGGTAATCTTCACCCATGGCCTCAAACACGCGTGGCCCCGCAATGGTCATGGCACTGAGCGTGCTCAGCAGTGCGAGGCTGAACAATGCGGAAAAGAGTGCCCCGGCCGTGGGACCAAAAAGTTTATAGGCCACCACGTTGCCGATGTCGTTTTGACCGGCCAATTCATCGAAGCGGGCGGTGTAGAGAAACATGGCGTTGAGCAGCAGATAAATGACCACCACTGCACACGTGCCCACGATAAGCGAGCGCGGCAGGTTGCGCACGGGGTTTTCCAGGTTGCCCGCAATGTAGGCTGCGGCATTCCATCCTGTGTAGGCATACACCACATATACCAACGACACCGCAAACCCCGCGCTGGTGATCAACGCGCCATCGCCCGGCTGCGGCCAAAACGAAATCCCCGAAAGGGAAACAGACGAGACAAAAAAGGGTGCCACGCAAAAGAATACGATGAGACTGATTTTGAGGGTGGTGAGGATGGTTTGCGCGATGCCGCCCGTGCGTACCCCAAACCAATGGATACCGGACACCACCAGGATAGACGAGACCGCGGTGACGGTAGAATCGAATGGCAGCAGCACATGTGAATACTCGCCAATGGCGAGGGCCACGGCTGAGATAGCACCGGCAAAACCCACCAACATGCTGATCCAGCCGGCCACAAAACCCAAAGCCGGATGGATGACGGCACTCAGGTACAGGTATTCCCCGCCCGAGCGTTTGAGCGTGGTGGCAACCTCGGCATACGTGAGCGCCCCGGACAGCGCCACAATGCCGCCCAGCGTCCATAAGGAGAGGATGGCAAAGCCGGAAGGCAGCGGCCCCACCTGGTAGCCGAGGGAAGTAAACACCCCGGTGCCCACCATATTGGCGATGACCAGGGCGATGCCGACTGCGAGCGAGTATTTCTTTTCCACAACGGTGGGGTGGTGAATTACGGGCGAGAAGATGCGAAGATTTTTGCCGAACCCAAGCAAGGGCCCTTCGGATAAACAAAAAAGCCCCGCCAGCGGGTGGCGGGGCTTCTAATTTCCGACAGGAAGTCAATTACAATTTCTTCGGCACGACAACCTTGTTGGTCATGTGGACTACCCCATTGCTTACCGCAACATCGGGGTTGGTCACTTCGGCTCCGCCAACATATACTTTGCCGTCCTTGATGGACACTTTCAGCTTTTCGCCCTGAAGGGTGGTCAGGTCTTGGCCATCTTTCAGGTCAGCGGCTTTAAATGTGCCGGCTACTGCGTGGTACTTCAGTACGTTCTGCAGTTTGCTTTTGTTCTCTGCTTTCAACAGCATGTCTACCGTGGGTTGAACCGCGGCAAAGGCATCGTTGGTGGGGGCAAAGAGCGTGAATGCATCCGATCCGTTGAACGCTTCGGCCAATTCGCCAGCCTGCAAAGCAGCCAACAGCGTGCTCAGGTTGGGGGTGGCCATCACAAACTGGGCGATGGGCTTGGGCAGCGCAGCGATGGAATCGGCTACGCGCTTGGCCTCAGCCGCGGCTTGTGCAATGGAGTCAGCAACACGGATGGAGTCCAACCGTGCTTTTTCTTTCGCAGCCTTGTCGCCACAGCTGGTGGCGCCTACTGCCAGTAGCCCAAAGAGGGCTACGATGAGGATTGATTTGGTGTTTTTCATAATTTTTCGTGTTTTCAGTTTCAGGCCGCGAAAATAAGCCTTCGAAGCCTATCCAAGAACCGCGAACCTGAGAATTTGTTTGCTACATCGATTTAATTCATTTGCGCGCGGTGAGTAGCGAATACGGTATTGTCCTTGCCCCGAATTTCGAAGGCGATGTCCGGTGTGGTGCCCTGCCAGCCGATGCGGATGAGCCCAAAATTTTTTTGGATGATCAAGTCGCTGACCCGGTGGCGGTTGGCCTCCCCTTCGGCCTGGCGCCAGGTATGCGTGAGCCCGCTGGAGGTGAAGTCGTACAGCGGATAAGGCAACCCGGGCACGGTGGTTCTTGAAATTTCGGCAATGTGCCGGTCACCGCTCAACAAAATAACGCGCTTGTCTTTGTGCTTCACCAGCAAATCAAAAAAACGTGCCCGCGCCTGGGGGAAGTTGGCCCATTTCTCGTAGCGGTGTTCTTCGGACAGGATTTGGATGCTGGAGTTGACAAGTATGACCGCGGCCCGGCTTTGGGCCAGTTGCTGATCGAGCCACTGCCATTGTGCTTCGCCCAAAATGTCGCCCTCGGTGGCCACGTAGCGGTAGCGCCTCTCGTTTGTCACAGAGTCGATCGTGTACGTCCGCTGCACGGTGTCACGGAAAAAACGGGTATCCAGGTTGATGACGTGCACTTGCTTTTTGCCTTTGCCCAAAACATAGCTGTTGTAAAGCCCCTCGTGCTTCCACACGTCATGATCGGGCCCGAAGCCAAGAAAATTGGCCGCCAGCTTTTTGCTCGCATGCCGTTGGGTGTAGCCTTTGCCTGCATCGTTTTGCCCGTAGTCGTGGTCATCCCACGTGCCGGTAATGGGCACCGCCTGAAGCAGGCGCTGGTAGCTGGCGCGATTTTTTTGTTTGTCGTATTTGGTTTGCAGCTCTGTCAGGTTGTGCGTATCGCCATAGATATTGTCGCCACCCCATATCCACAGGGCGGGCTGCTGGGCGATGACGTCATCCCACAGTTGGTCTTCGTTGTTTTGGTGCGAACACGAGCCAAAGGCGATAACGGTTTGCGATTGGGCCAGAGCAGTGCCGATGACGAGGCAAAGGAGCAGCGTAGATAAATGCTTCATGCGATGTAAGGAATCCGAAAGATAGGGCAAGCACGCTTTTGTGGGAGCAAGCCAGTGTTAAATTATTGTTTTGTTGGGTCGGGCTCTACCCAATCAAACAAATAGTGGTCTTCATAGGATATATGAAACGCCTGTAGCAGCGCGAGATACTCCTCTCTGAAGCGGGTTTTTTGGTGGTGATTTTTTTGATTGTTGATGTATTGGATAACGGTTGGCAGTTGTGAATGACCGTATGAAAAGGCTCCAAAGCCCTCTTGCCAATTGAATTTAGATGGCGATAGCTTTCGGTTGTTGATAAGTTCATTAGACGATTTCTTGACTTCGCGTACCAGATCAGAAAGACAGCATGCCGGCTTCATGCCAATCAACCAGTGTATGTGGTCGGGCATGCCGTTGATGGCCAGCATTTTTTGTCCTTTTCGTTGTACGATGCCTGTTATGTATTTGTACAAAAGTTCTTCATGTTGGGGTGAGATCAGGCTTTGACGTCCGTGGACGGCAAATACAACGTGAATATATATTTGGGAGTAGGTAGACATGCAATTTTTTACAGGGAAGGTAATTGTTTTTTGGTTGTGATGAATCCTTTGGTTGAATACGTGCGACCCCTCCGGGGTCGGTTTTAATACGCGAAAACGTTTCTATACGGATGTCACCCCGTTGGGGTGCTGGCATCGCTTTTAGAATAGCCACGGTTTTCTTCGATACCCGCGGCTGGAAGGTATCGGGCAGGGTATTTGAAGTGTTTGTTAGGGGATGGATTTTTTGGTTGTGATAAATCCGTTGGTTGAATGCGTTCGACCGCTCCGGGGTCGGTTTTAATACGCGAAAACGTTTCTATACGGATGGCACCCCGTTGGGGTGCTGGCATCGCTTTTAGAATAGGCGCGGTTTTCTTCGATACCCGCGGATAGAAGGTATTCGTCAGGGTATTCGAAGTGTTTTGTTCGATGATTGATTTTTTGGTTGTGATAAATCCGTTGGTTGAATGCGTTCGACCCCTCCGGGGTCGGTCTTAATACGCGAAAACGTTTCTATACGGATGGCACCCCGCTGGGGTGCTGGCATCGCTTTTAGAATAGGCACGGTTTTCTTCGATACCCGCGGCTGGAAGGTATCGGGCAGGGTATTTGAAGTGTTTGTTAGGGGATGGATTTTTTGGTTGTTGCTATTGCACCCCAGCGGGGTGCCATGTTTATAGACCAGATGTTATTTTTTTTCGATGCCAGCGGCATCGCACAGATGTGTAGGGTAGTCAGCCTTTGACGATAGACCATTATGGGACATTTAGTTCTCAAAACAATCTTCTGCCGCCTGCCGTCATAGATCAAGTTGTTGGCATATACCTCTTTTCGTGTCGCCCCTCCGGGGTCGTTTCGAATCCGCCATAAGATGGTTAGAAAGACGGTCTATGCTTGGTCAGTAGCGATGATCATTCATGTATAGTTAGTCCACCACGCCTGCGCATTCACGTGGGCGGTGTTTTATTTTTGCGTGTCGCACCCCAGCGGGGTGCCATGTTTATAGAACATATATCGTTTTTTGTCGATGCCAGCGGCATCGCACAGCCGTTGGTTCGCTCGATGCGAACAGGTTTGATTATCAGTGCTCCAACCTCATCTAGATTTTTTTTGAACGCGGAGTGCGGACATCCATCAAAATTCCGTTGTCTTTGGTGCCAATTACCCCTATTTTTCACCTTTCTTTTTATGCGATGAACAAACTTTTGTGCTGTCTTCTCTTTTTCGTGGCCGCGACTGCTTCGGCCCAGGTGCCCGACTCCACCTACATCAAACAAAACTATGACAAGCTGGAGGTACAGATACCCATGCGCGATGGTATCAAACTGTTTACGTCCATCTACCTGCCCAAAGACAAAACCAAAAAATACCCGATGCTGATGCAGCGCACATGCTACAGCGTGGCCCCCTACGGTAAAGACAAATACAGGCGTGCGTTGGGCCCCTCGCGTTTTTTGATGCGCGAGGGCTACATCTTTGTGTACCAGGACGTGCGCGGCCGCTGGATGTCGGAAGGCGTGTTTGATAACATGACGCCCAACATCCCCGGCAACGACCGCAAAAACAAGACTGCCATTGACGAAGCGAGCGACACGTGGGACACCATCGACTGGTTGCTGAAAAACGTGGCCAACCACAACGGCCGGGTGGGGCAGTGGGGTATTTCCTATCCCGGCTTTTACACCGCTGCGGGCATCCCCGATGCGCATCCTGCATTGAAAGCGTCATCTCCACAAGCCCCAATTGCCGATTTCTTTTTTGACGACTTTCATCACAACGGTGCCTTGTTGCAGAGCTACATTGCTGCCTTTGCCGTTTTCGGCTATCAGAAAGACAAGCCCACCACCGAGGCCTGGTACAACGACAAGATGGCGCGCTTCCGCGAACAAAAAATTGCCGATGGCTATGATTTCAACCTGCGCCAGGGGCCGCTGAAGAACTTTACCGAAAAGTACCACCACGACAACTTCTTTTGGCAGCAGATTGTGGAGCATCCCAACTACGATGCCTTTTGGCAGAAGCGGAATTTACTGCCACACCTCACCAACGTGAAGCACAGCGTGATGACGGTAGGCGGCTGGTACGATGCCGAGGATCTCTATGGCCCGCTCAACATCTACAAGAAAATCGAGAGCAGCAGTAAGGGGGCTTACAACACGCTGGTGATGGGACCGTGGAGCCATGGCGATTGGGCGCGAGAAACAGGCTTTCAGGCTGTCAACCACATCTATTTTGGCGACAGTATTTCTACGTTTTACCAACGCGAGGTGGAGCGCGAATTTTTCCATGCCATTTTGAAAGAAAACCGCCAGCCCAACTTGCCCGAGGCGTTGATGTACGACTGTGGGTTGAAAGAATGGAAACGCTTTGCCGAATGGCCCCCCAAAGAGATACCGCCTGTCACGCTTTATTTTGATGCCAACGGGAGGCTGTCGGTCAATAAACCTACTCCGGCCGAGGCCGTATTTGATTACGTGAGCGATCCGGCCAAGCCCGTTCCTTACACCTCGCAAACGGAGGGACTGGTGTTTACCCCGCGCAGGTTTATGACCGATGACCAGCGCCTGGCGGCCCACCGGCCCGATGTGCTGACCTTTCAAACCGAGCCGCTGACAGATCCGGTTACGTTGGCGGGGGAGATCATGGCCAAACTAAAAGTGGCCATCAGCAGCAGCGATGCCGACTTTGTGGTGAAGCTGATTGACGTCTATCCGCAAGACCATCCCGCGTACAAGCACAACCCGGCCAATATTGTCATGGGCGGCTATCAGCAACTGGTGCGCCACGAGGTATTTCGCGGGCGCTTTCGCAACAGTTTTGAAAAACCCGAACCGTTTGTTCCTAACCAACCAACCGATGTAAATTTCGCGTTGCAAGATGTACTTCATACGTTTAAAAAGGGGCACCGCATCATGATCCAGATACACAGCACGTGGTTTCCGTACATCGACCGAAATCCGCAGAAGTATGTGGACAACATCTACAAGGCCAACGAGGAAGACTTTATCAAAGCCACCATACAGGTTTTTGGGAGCTCCGTTGTGGAAGTGGGCAAACAGCGATTGGACACGCAGTTGGACAATACCCGCAAATGACCACCTGCCGCTGGGATAGCCGAGTTAAAACGATTCAATTCTTTGTGACGAGCGATACGATATGAAAAAAGTGATTGTTTTTTGTGTGATGGTGTGCTGGGCCGTATTCGCGCAGGCACAGTTCAAGAATATCCAAATCGCGGTGCGAAAACCCGGTATGCGCTACGCGCCCGTGGAGCCCAGCATCACGATCAACAAAAAGAACCCTGATAACATTGTGGCGGGCGTGGTGCTGGACCGTGCCATCTACACGCAAGATGGCGGTCTTTCGTGGCAGGAGACTACCTTGCAATCGCCTTTTGGTGTGTATGGCGACCCCGCCCTGGTGTCGGACGCCAAGGGGAACATTTACTTTTTTCATTTGGCCGACCCCAGCGGTCAAGGCCGGAGTAATGACGCGTGGCTTGACCGCATCGTGGTGCAAAAGTCGACCAACGGAGGCAAGACGTGGGACGAAGGGAAGTCCATCGGCTTAAACGCGCCCAAAGACCAAGACAAGCCGTGGCCGGCCGTACATCCCAAAAAGTCACAGATGGCCGTCACGTGGACGCAGTTCGACAAGTATGGCTCCACCGATCCCGCCTGTCAATCACATATTTTATTTAGTCAGTCCAGCGGGAAGAAGTGGTCGAAACCGATACAGATCAACCAGAACCCCGGCAATTGCGTGGACGATGACAACACGGCCGAAGGGGCCGTACCCGCCATTGCCATGGATGGAAAGATGTACGTGGCGTGGTCAAACGGGGGATACATTTACTTTGATCGCTCCTTCAACGGAGGCGAAACGTGGCTGACCAACGATTTGGTAGTGGCCGAGCACAAAGGCGGCTGGAGCATGAACATCCCCGGATTGGATCGCTGCAATGGCATGCCCGTGCTGATGGTGGACAACAGTCCTTCGCGCATGCAGGGTACGTTGCTTCTGGTATGGGCCGATCAGCGCCATGGCGAAGACGACACGGACATCTGGTTTAGCCGCTCCACCAACTATGGCGACCTGTGGACACAGCCCATGCGCATCAATCAAGATGGGCCGGGCAAGCACCAGTTTTTACCTTGGATGGCGGTAGACCAAACGACCGGATATATTTATATTGTGTATTACGACCGCAGGGCGTATGACGACAATCAAACCGATGTGTATTTGGCCTATTCTGTGGATGGCGGTTCGAATTTTTCAGAAGTGAAAATCAGCGAGAGCCCCTTTGTGCCAACGCCCAACGCGTTTTTTGGCGACTACAACAACATCTCCGCCCACAAGGGCGTCATTGCGCCCATCTGGACACGTATGGACAACGGGGAGAGCAGTGTGTGGACAGCGGTGATCAAACAAGATCATTTGATGAAAAAGTAGTTGGAACATAAAACCTCGAACGTTCCAACCTCGAACTTTCAACTACCTACCACAATCGGTGCGGCCAAACAACTCTTGGGAATATCAAAAGCATCAACCAGTGGCACCGCCTCTTGCCGGATGTCCCAGCACAGTTGGTTCACCATTTTGCGTATGGCCTTTGTCTTGACGCCCTCCATGTAGCCATTTTCCAGATACCAGCCTTTGTTTTTCTCGAGTTGCGAAAGTGCAAACAATGCGCACAGTCGGGTCAGCACGGTTTTACAACCTGCATCGGCAACGCGCGCCACGGCAGCCTGAAATTGTTCCAGGATGATGCGCTCCACATAGGCTTGCCCCACTTCAATCAGGTGATGCTGTGCTACGTTAAAGGCGTCAAACGAATCCATCCCCGATTCGATGTGCCGCTTGAGCCGCTTGGCGGCCGAGGTAAGAATGTCGCGTTCGCGAAAGCGAAAGGCATTCAAATGAAATTCTGGATCGAGTAAATGATCGTCATCGGTATTGCGCACGATGAGGGGATTCATTTCGGAGAGGGACGTTTTGGCCTGATTGCCGAGGTAGTTGAGCATGCCAAACAAGTTCATGTTGGCAAACTCCTGTTTGAATTCACTTAGCCTGCTCTTGGCCACCAGTTGAAGCATTACGGTGTTGTCGCCTTCAAACGTGGTGTAGATATCCGTATCGTTTTTCAGGTCATCAATTCGGTTCTCTGTCAGGTAGCCCTTGCCCCCGCACGCCTCGCGGCATTGTTGCAGCGTATGGGTATTGTTCCACGTGGCGAAGGCTTTGAGGCCGGCCGCCAGCGCCTCAATTTCCTGCATGTCTTCTTCAGTGCGTGAAAGAAAACGTTGCGTCAGATAACGAAGCGCGAAGTGCAAGGCATACACATTGGCGAGCAGCGGCATGAGCCTGCGCTGATGCGAGCGGTAGTTGAGGATGGGCACTTCCTCGCCCCCTTCGGGCCCAAACTGCCTGCGCTGATCTCCGTACTTGATGGCAATGGTCAATCCGGTTTTGGCGGTGCTCACACTGGAGCGCGGAATGCCGATGCGGCCTCCCACCAACGTGCCGAGCATGGTGAAGAACCTGCGGTTGTCGCTGGCAATGGGACTATCAAATCTCCCTTCGTCTGTTACTGAACTGAAGCGATCGAGCATGTCGTCTTTAGGAATGACCACCTGGTTGAAGTAAATGATACCATTGTCCACGCCATTAAGGCCCATTTTGTGGCCGCAGTCTTCGATGGTAATACCCGGCAAGACTTTACCATTGGCATCGCGCAGGGGAACCACAAATGCGCTGACGCCATAGTCTTTGCCATCGATGATTAACTTGGCAAACACCGTGGCCATGCGCCCGTGCAAAGCCGCGTTGCCGATGTACTCCTTCCGTGCGTGGTGGTTAGGGGTGTGGATGGTAAACGTTCGGTTGGCGCGGTTGTACGTGGCGGTAGTTTCAATGCCCTTCACGTTGCTGCCGTGGTTTGTCTCCGTCATGGCGAAGCAGCCGGGCAGCTCCAGTGTGCCAATCTGCTTCAGGTATTTCTTGTGGTGTTTTTCGGTGCCCAGAAAATACACGCTCATGCCCCATAGCCCAAACTGCACCCCAAACTTCACCACCAGGCTGATATCATGAAAACTCAACGCTTCCATAGCCGCAAAGTAAGCGGCCATGTCGCCCTTGCCGCCATACTCCTTTGGGTAGGCAATGTTGCCCAACCCTTGCTCCGCCAGGTAATGTGCCCAGCGCAACACTTGCTCGCGTTTGGTGTGGAGGTCGGTGGAGTCGGTATACCGGAAAGCCGGATCGCTGATGATGGTTTTTACTTTTCGGATGATGTCTTCTTCGCCTTGTTCCAAAATGCGCGTGAGCGCGGCCACGTCAAACGTGGTTTGGGTGGCCTGCTGGGCCGTCAGCGTGTCGCGGTGGCTATGAAAGTGATAGGCCCCCTCTTGGCTGATGAAGCCCAGCGTTTGTTCAATTTGATCCAGTGCGGGTTTGGCCTTCTGCAACGTGGAGGGCACTTCGCCTTGTATGTGGTGTTTGACCATGGCCATGCCCAGGTCCACCAGGCTTTGCTTTTGCGCGCTCCCGTTGGATATTGTCAAGATGGAATCGCGCCAATGGATAAGCTCTTGTGCAGTGGGCGGGCTGCCGGGGTTGATTTGTGACAGAAGAAATTCACGCTCTTCGTCCGTGAGCCATGATTGGCTGCGCAACAAGCCCTTCATCGTTTCCACCTCGCTGGGGGTTAGCACCGAATCGGACCACACGGTATAAAACAATGGTAGAAACACATACAGCGAAGGGTTTTTCTGAACGAGCGTTGATTCAAGCATAGCGGTATGTTTTTAATGGTTGAAAGATAGCATGAATGGGTGGAACTTGAAACTTCCTTTTTAGCTTGCGATCATGAATGAACGGCATCATTGGGACGCGCTGGCTCACCACTATAACGATGAAATCTTTGATGTGTTTGCAAGCGATCGGCTGAAACGTTTGCCGCATTACTTCAACAAATACGCCCGTGCGCAAGGCACCGCGCTTGATTTTGGATGTGGCAATGGCAAAGCATTTTCGTTTTTGTGTCCCCGGTTTCGCCACGTCATCGGCATGGATATTTCGGGAGGGCTTTTGCGAGCGGCACGCAAGCGCGGCTATGCCAACGTGGAACTACAGCGCAAAGACCTGAGCTCCAAAAGAGTGGTGCTGTCACGCGTGGATTTTCTGTTTTCGTGCAACGTGATCATGCTGCCCGAAATCGAAAAGAATGAGCAGATGTTTCGTAATGTGGCCAACGCCTTGAAACCGGGGGGCGCAGCCGTGCTGGTGGTGCCGTCTTTGGAGTCGGCTTTGTTTGCGGCTTGGCGCATGATTGAATTGCACCGGCAGGAGGGCACTGATGCGTTCGCCATCCCCACGGCCGACTTGCACAGTTTTAAAGGACATAAACGCGACATCCTCCGCGGCCTGTTGCCGATCGATGGCGTGGTGACAAAACACTATCAGGAACCCGAACTACGGGTTGTGCTGCGCGAGGCTGGCTTACAGATAACCGCCATCGAGCGGTTGGAATACGGCTGGGATACGGAATTGGCCGAACCGCCCGAATGGATGAACGATCCATACCCATGGGATTGGCTCGTGGAGTGTGTGAAGAAATAAGTAACGTTCAAAGGTTGAAACCTTAAACCTTGAATTTTGAAACTCGAGTTTTGAATTTTGAATCTTAAATTTTGAATCTTGACTTTCCCAAATCCTTCCCTATGACTCTTGACAAACTCCTCGGCATTGAGTACCCGATCATCGTGGCGCCCATGTTCTTGATTTCCAACACAAAAATGATCAAGGCCGCGCTGGCCAACGGAGTCACCGCTGCCTTTCCGGCCCTCAACTACCGCACCGATGCTGAACTGCGGGCGGCCATTGCCGAGATCAAGGCTTTCTCCAACAAGCCGTTTGGGGTGAACCTGATCGTGAATAAATCGAATCCCAAATACAAACCACAATTAAAAACGCTGCTGGATACGCGCGTGGACTACATCATCACTTCGCTGGGAAATCCGAACGAGGTGATCGACCAATGCAAGCCGTTGGGCATCAAAGTATTTTGTGATGTGGTGGACCTGGCCTATGCCAAAAAGGTTGAGTCGTTGGGGGCGGATGGAATCATTGCGGTGAATTCACGCGCGGGTGGTCATGCGGGTACTATCGCTCCGCGCGAACTCGTCACGATGTTGCGCGAGCATTGTTCGATCCCTGTTATTTCGGCCGGTGGCGTGGCCCACGGAAAAGACGTAGCCGAGGCTATGTCTTGGGGAGCTGCCGGTGTTTCCGTTGGCACTATTTTTATCGCTTGCGAGGAGGCAGATATTTCACCCGAGTATAAGCAAGCCATGGTGGACTATGGCGAAAAGGATATCGTGCGCACGACTAAACTTTCAGGTTCGGCCCTCACGGTTATCAACACACCATACGTGCAGCAGTTGGGTACCAAGGCCAACTGGTTGGAGTGGATATTGAACAATAATAAGACCTTAAAAAAATACGCCAAACTATTGCTTGCTTATTGGGGGATGAAAAAAGTGGAGAAAGCGGCTTTTGGCGCCACGTACAAAACGGTGTGGTGCGCGGGCCCCGCCATTGAGCACGTAAAAAGCATCCGACCGATGGCGGCCATTGTTCAAACACTTACTGCGGAGTTGACCGCTGCAACGAATCGCTAAGCTGTTGTTTGTGGATGTGGTCATTCATCCAGGCACGAGCCACATCTAATGCCACCGGTACGTTGTCCGCCTCCATGCGTTGCTCATCGTTTGGGCGCAGCAACCAAAATGATTTTCCGTCAAGCACTTGGGCTCCGTAGGTTTTGAGCCGCTCGATCAAATGCGTCAATGCATCTTCTGTGGAGCCCGCTCCCAGCGCAATTGCAAAACACTTTTTGTTGGTAAGCTCACACCGGTCGATGGCCTTGGTCACGGCCCAATCGGGGCGCCAGTTATAGGTGTTGGCAATGAAGACAAACACCTCTGCACCTGATACGTTGTCGGGCATGGCAGCCACGGTGGCCACGTTCACCTGCCAGGGGTATTGCGCCCAGGTATCTGCCAGGGCTTCGGCTATTTGTCGGTCAAGATCGTAAATGGGATCGGGGTCATAGATGATCCACATCGACCGCACACTGTTCTCGTTTCGTTGGTACAGCCTTGCCTCACCGGGTTGCTGCACCCAAAGGGTCAGTCCGATCCAGACCATCCCCAGCACGATAACTACATAGAGACTGATTTTGAAGGCTCGTTTCATGGCGTTTGGGTTTATGTGCCAAAATTGGCCAACCGCCCGCGCTTAGATCATGACATTTGGCCTTTCGCTTCATGACATTTATCATGCGTCCAACCCTTCCAACCTTTAAACCTTGAACCTTTCAATTTTTTGAACCTTGAACGGTTGACCTTCGAACCTTCGGCAGATCACTCAAGACTCCGGATCAGGAGCTTCCGAAACTCCACTTCCGCGCCCTCGGCCTGCAACGCAATTTGTCCCCGGGTGGCGGTGGCACGGTTCCCCTGGTTTACGAGCACGCCATTGACCCACACGCTCACCCCATCCCCGCGGCATTCGATCGCGAGGTGATTCCACTCGCCCAAGGGCTTTTCGCTGTCGTTTGTCAGGTTGGTAATCCTTCGCTGTTTGTCTTCCGTCACGCCCCACTGGTCGCGCGGGCCGCGTCTGCTTTCCATGTCCGGCACGGAGATGTCTTCGCCAATGCACCAGAAGTCGCCCGCGTTTTCATGCATCAATTGCACTTCGATGGATTGCGGAAACATGGCATACAATGCGCGGGGTGTGGAAGCGTGCACGAGCACCCCGCAGTTGCCCGGCTCGGCTGCAAAGCGATACTCCAGTTCGAGCCGGTAATCCGAAAAGACGGAGTCGGTAATGAGATGTCCGTTGGGCGTGCCGAGACTCACTAGCAGACCGTTTCGCACGATAAAGGGTGCTGCTAAGGTCGAGTCTTTTTCCATATCCGGCACATCCATGTGCCAGCCGCTCAGGTCATGGCCATTGAAAAGCGATAGGGGCCGCGACCGGGGCTATTGGCAAGACATCAACCAAATAAAAAAAGGCGTGGCTATCCAGGCAGCGTTGCGAAAGCGATCAAAGTAGGGGCGTGTCATCAAGCGGGAGTCGAATTTAATCGCGGTCTTTTTTTCAAAACTACTAACTTACCCCCTAAAGATACGTGGCGATCCGGAAACTTCATCGACAATTGGTGCGCTTGCGCACGGTGGTTGGCCAACGGTGGGTCAATCACTCGCTGCATGCCGCCAAGGTGGCAATGCACCGCATATATACGGTGTCGCAAGTGGTGATTCCGCTGTTGGTGCTGGCCAACATGGCGTTTATCATCTTTGATTTTGGGTTTCACCCGTTCCGCACGTTTGATGTGGCATTTTATCAATGGTTGATTTGGTTGCTCCGGGTGTTGCTCTTCCTGATGGTTGTACGCTTTTTGTCGGAATGGAACGAACGCCTGCATTGGCGCGCGCATTTTTTCAGTGCGTTGCTGGTGGTGTTAACGGGCTTTGCCCTTTGGTGGTGTGCACGCTTGTCCGAAATCCCTCCGGGCGGGGTCACTTTTTTGCGCGGCAAATTGTTGCTGTATGCCGCGGTGGTTTTTCTTTTTCTCTCCGAGGTGTCCGTTTTGCTGCGCTTTGTGTATCGCAGCCGTGTCAATCCGTCCTTTCTTTTTGTGGCCAGTTTTGTGGTGCTGATTGGGGCCGGGGCCCTGTTGTTGTCGCTGCCCACCGCCACCACTTCGGGTATCTCTTTTTTGGATGCCCTGTTTACTTCGGCCAGCGCGGTGTGCGTTACGGGCCTTACGGTGGTTGATACGGCCACCGCTTTTTCGGGTACCGGCAAGTTGATTCTGCTGGTGCTCATCCAGATTGGCGGGCTGGGCATCATGACCTTCACCGGGTTGCTCACCTATCTCGCGGCCGGGTCGGTGTCCGTTCAAAATCACCTCGCCCTCACCAGCATGGTCAACAGCAACCGTGTAGGCAGCATCATCAGCGTGGTTTGGCGCATTGTGTGGGTTACGTTGGTGTTTGAAGCGGTGGGCGCGTCGGCCCTGTATGGCACTTTGGACGCAACCCATTTTGCCCGCCCGGTAGACCATCTCTTTACGGCCGTGTTTCATTCGGTTTCTGCTTTCTGCAATGCCGGGTTTTCCACGTACAGCCTCGGTTTGTACGATCCGTTGCTGCGCTACAACTATCCGTTGCAGTGTGCCATCGCCACGCTGGTGGTCTTGGGCGGCATGGGCTTCCCCATCGTATTCAATATTTTTTCGTTTGCGCGGCAGCGGTTGGGCAATGTATTCCGCAGACTGGCCGGCCTTCCCCCCCGCGAGGCTTCTACCCGTATCCTACAGGTAAACTCGCGGCTGGCGCTGGCGGCCACGGTGTCTTTGCTGCTGGTAGGCTTTGGTTGTTATCTTGTTTTTGAGTGGGATGCCACCCTGCGCGATCACAGCAGTTGGGCGGGCAAGTGCACCACGGCTTTTTTTGGCTCCGTTACCCCGCGTACTGCAGGCTTTAATACCGTAAACATGGCCGACATCACGCTGCCCACTATCATGATTTACTTGTTGTTGATGTGGATTGGCGCATCGCCCGGCTCCACGGGGGGCGGCATCAAAACCACCACTGCCGCGGTGGCGTTTCTAAATTTGAGAAGCGTGATTTTTGGTCATACCCGCACGGAGGCCTTCCGCACCCAGATATCCGACAGCTCCATCCAGCGGGCCTTTGCCGTCATGGCCCTGTCGCTACTGGTTATTGGCTTGGCGGTTTTGGTCATCTCCACCCATGATGTGGAAAAGGGATTGCTGCCGATTTCGTTTGAAGTTTTCTCCGCGTATAGCACCGTGGGCCTGTCGTTGGGTATTACGGCCAGTCTTTCGGCCGTCAGCAAAACCACGCTGATCATTGTGATGTTGGTCGGGCGCGTGGGCGCGTTGACGTTGCTCATGGCCCTTGTTCGGCAAGTAAGCCAACCCAATTATCTTTATCCTAAAGAAGACATCTTATATTGATCCGATCACCTACATGGAATGCCTATGAAATACATTGTTTTTGGATTGGGGAATTATGGCGCAGCCCTGTCGGCCAAGTTGGTTCAACGCGGGCACGAGGTCATTGGGATCGATCAGCAATTGGACCGCGTGGAGAAATGGAAAAATAAAATCACCCACACCGTGGCCATGGACGCCACGCGGAAGGAAGCCATCGAAACCCTGCCGTTGCGCGAGGTGGATGCCGTGATCATCGCCATTGGTGAAAACGAGGGTGCCATTGTGATGGTGGCCGCACTGCTGAAAAACATGGGCGTGGCACGCATCATCAGCCGCGTTACATCGCCCCTGCAAAAGACCGTGCTGGAGGCCATGAACCTGAGCGAGTTTGTGTATCCCGAAGAGGAAGCCGCTGAACGCTTCGCCAACCAACTGAACATGCCCTCGGCCCTCGACTCGTACCGTATCACCGACCGCTACCAGGTGGTGGAGATTTCGGTGCCCGGCCGGCTGGTGGGCAGTAAAATCGCACAAGCTGAATTTGACGAATACAAAGACCTCCATTTGGTGGCGGTGACCCATGCGGTGGAGTCGCGCAATTTGTTGGGGTTGACGGGACGAAAAAAAGAGGTGGCGTGCCGCCCCGGTCCGGATTTGGAATTCAAAACCGGTGACACGTTGGTGTTAGTGGGGCCGGTGGCCAGCATTGAAGCCTTTGCGGAAGGATAGATTATGACCAACTTTACTGAACCTTTGGCAGGAGAGGGGCAACAGAGGGATAGGGTGCGCTGCCGGGTTGGGATAAGACATAACCAAACCGTGTTGACCTATGAAATCATGGCTCCCTTGGCTCGTTTTGTTGGCGGCCTGCCAATCCAAAACCGTTTCCGAACAACCCGCGGATTCCTCCGCCCAGGTTTTGTCCGAGGTAGCGGAAACCGCTGCCACCCCGTATCCGGAGGCCACTCGACCTGCGTCCACGTTTCGGGTTTCTACGTTGGATTTTGACGCCCTCGTGCTGCCCGAAACGACCGTGTACAAAGACTCCACCGAGGAGGCCGAGACGGTGGCCGAATTGAACCGGCTGGTTCCGGTGTCCATCATGGGCCAAACCTGGGCGAAGCACCCCCTGGGCGGGGATCTTTGCTCAGTTTTTCCCTGGTACCAGGTCCGCTTTTCCGATGGTGATATCGGCTGGGTGTATGGCGAAAAACTGATTCTGGCACCCGCGGACGGACGGCCTACGGCCTCATTCCGGTTGGCGGGCAACGACTACCAATTGTATCTGGGCTTTGACGCAGGTGTGGGTGCCTCCAACGAGGACGGGCTCACCGGCTGCAACTCGTATCAGGTGGTGTACGTGACGCAGCCACGCGACACATTGGTACACATGCTGCCGCACGAAACGCTGGCCAATGGTATGCAAAGTGCGGGCGTGGCTTTCTTTGGGTGGTTTAGTTTTGTCAACAACGAGGGCGTGGGCAGTCAGATCACCTCGGTAACCCCGCAACCGTTGGGTGGGGCGGAGGTGGTGCGTGTGAGGTTCTCGCTGTCATACCAGGAAGGCGGGGCAGAGGGGTATATGGACTTGGCGAAATCGGGAGAGGATTTAGTGATTTACCAAACCGTTTTTGAGGGAGCGGACGAGGGGGATTGAGTCCATGTTTTTTAATTTAAAATGATTCTAAATAACCGACAACATGGGTTTGCAAGACTATCGCCAGCGAGGTCTTTCACTCTCAAAATCGGAGTGTTGCTCGCGGACTTTCTGTCGAAAAATTTTTTGTTCAACCTCGTTCAAATAAAGTTCGCCATCACCCAAATTTAATTTGAAAAACCACGTTCCGGGCGTAGATTTGTGCCACTTCACCAAAAAGATGAAGTCCTACACGTCATGATGAACTACCGAGCCGCGCGTTTCAGTATCTTTCTCATCTCCGCATTTCTTTTTTTAGCCCCGTCACTGTCCGCTCAAACCGTTCCCACCGATGACGAATCGGTGAAAAACGGAGAGACCCTGTTCAAAAACAATTGCTACTCCTGCCACCGCGTAAAGGAAAAATGGACAGGCCCCGCGCTGGCCGGTTATCAGACCCGTGTTCCCTCTATTGAGTGGACCATTGCATGGGTAAAGAACTCAGCCAAGCTGATTGCCAGTGGCGATGAGTACGCCAACAAAATCTACAACGAATACAACAAGAGCCAGATGACGGCCTTCACCAATCTGAAGGACGATGAAATTTTGGACATTCTCGCGTATGTGGAAGTAGAGGCGGCCAAGCCTGATGCGGCCCCCGTAACTACGGCTGGTGACGGCACTACCCCGGCCGCGGGCACCGGCATTCCATCCGCCTACATCAACGCCATTGTCATCGGCATGATCGTGATCTTGTTGTTGCTCCTGGTCGTGCTCGGGTTTATCGTCAGCACGCTGAAGCGCGTGGTGGAAAACAGAAGCCTCAGCGAAGAAGAAAAAGAAGTGGTGGAATCTCCCATCACCCTGTCCACGGTCACCAAAAGTCCGGGTTTTATTTTTCTGGTCATATTCATTGTTACCACGGTGGGCTTTAAAACCGTTATTGACGGCCTGTTTACCATCGGTGTGCAACAGGGCTATGCGCCCAAGCAACCGATCGCGTTCTCCCACAAAATACACGCTGGCGAAAACGAGGTGAATTGTAAGTATTGCCACACGGGCGTGATGAAAGGCAAGCAAGCCAACATCCCTTCGCCCAACATCTGTATGAACTGCCACACGCAGATCAAAACCGAGTCGCCCGAGATCAAAAAAATCTATGCCGCCATCGGTTACGATCCCGCCACGGGTACCTACTCCGGCAAAACGGAACCGATCAAGTGGGTGCGCATTCACAACATCCCTGATCTGGCCTATTTCAATCACGCCCAGCACGTGAATGTGGGTGGCATCGAATGCCAAACCTGCCACGGCCCTATTGAAGAAATGGAGGTGGTGTATCAATACAGCCTGCTCACCATGGGCTGGTGCATCGACTGCCACCGCAAGACCGAGGTGAACGGCAAAGACAATGCCTACTACGACAAACTCATCCAACTGCATGAGCAATCGAAGGGCAAAAACAACAACAAAATGAAGGTAGAGGACATCGGTGGGCTCGAATGCGCCAAGTGTCACTATTGATCAGAAAAATTCAAAACTCAAGATTTCACGATTTGGACCTAGTGTATGAGCAATACTAAAACATACTGGAAAGGCTTACCGCAGCTCACCAACGACCCCGAGTTTGTCAAACATGCCGACAAGGAATTTGTAGAGCCCGGCAAAAACGATGACTTGGGCCACTCGCGCAGGGATTTCCTGCGCATGATGGGATTCAGCATGGCAGCCGTGTCGTTGGCCGCGTGCGAGGCCCCCATCCGCAAAGCCATTCCGTATGTCAATAAACCGGAAGATGTAGACCCGGGCATTCCTAACTACTACGCGTCCACCTATATTAATGGTGGTGACTATTGCAGCATCGTGGTGAAAACCCGCGAAGGGCGGCCCATTAAAGTAGATGGTAACAGTCTTTCGGGTGTTACCAAAGGTGGCACAAGCGCCCAAGTAGAGGCATCCGTATTGTCGTTGTATGACAACTATCGCTTGCGCGGACCCAAAGCCGGTGACAAGAGCACCGATTGGCAAACGCTCGACAGCGAAGTGATTGCCAAGCTCGGTGAAATTGCCGCCCAAGGTGGCCAGATCCGTATCGTGAGCAATACGATTTTGAGCCCCAGCACCCGCGCAGTGATTGAGCAATTCAAAGCCAAGTACCCCACCACGCAACACATCCAGTACGATCAGGTATCCAACTATGGAATGCTGAAGGCCAACGAGGAATCGTTCGGCACGGCCTTCATCCCCTCGTACGATTTCAGCAAAGCCAAGACCATCGTGAGCATCGCGGCCGATTTCATCGGCACATGGGTATCGCCCATCGAGTTCACCAAACAGTATGCCGCCACACGCGAAGTGAGCGTGGAGAAGCCGGAAATGTCGCGCCACTATCAGTTCGAAAGCATCTTGTCGCTGACGGGCGCCAATGCCGACTACCGCACGGCCATCAAGCCGTCTGAAGAGGGAACGGTGGCCGCGCAGATTTACAACCTTCTGGCTTCCAAAGCGGGCGCAGCCTCTATTGCGGCCCCGGCCGATCAAATTCAGCATGTTGAAAAAGCGGCCAACGAGCTGTGGGCCAACCGCGGCAAGGCGTTGGTCGTGGCGGGCTCAAACGACAAAGCCATTCAAGTCATTGTCAATGCCATTAACACCCTGCTCGACAGCTACGGAAACACCATCGATGCCACGCGGCCGCTCAACTTCCGCCAGGGGAATGACGAACAGATGGGGGCATTCATCAACGAAGTGACGGGCGGAAAAATCAGTGCCGTTGTTTTCTACGGATGCAACCCCGTGTACGATCACCCGAAAGGAGTTGAATTGGGCGCAGCGTTGAAAAATGTAGCCTTGTCGGTTTCCACTTCCAGCACGGAAGACGAGACCGCTTCGGCCTCCGCTTACAAGGCACCTGATCACCACTACCTCGAATCATGGAACGATGCCGAGCCCAAGAGGGGCATGTACAGTCTTTCGCAGCCGGCTATTACCAAAATATTCCGCACACGCCAGGCGCAGGAAAGTTTGCTGGTGTGGAGTGGTAACGGCCAAACCGATTACTTTGAGTTTGTCAAAGAGAATTGGAAAAATTGGTTTTACGGCAAAGCAGGCAATGGCATGGACTTCCAAGGCTTTTGGGACAAGTGCTTGTACGATGGCGTGCTGGAGTTTCCGGCCGAGCCCGTATCGCTGACTTTTAAAGGAGATTTGACTGCCGCTGCGGCCACGCTTTCATCCGCTCAAGCGGGTGGTTATGAACTGGTCATTTACGAGAGCTATGGCGTGGGCAACGGTTCGCAAGCCAACAACCCGTTGCTGCAAGAACTTCCCGATCCCATCACCAAAGCAGTATGGGATCACTACGTAACGATTTCGATTTCCGATGCCGGTAAGTTGGGCATTAACAACGATGCTGAAGGGCGCACCCAAAAAGTAACGCTCACCGTGGGCAACCAAAAAGTAACGGTGCCAGCGTTGGTGCAACCGGGGCAAAAGCCGGGTACACTTGGTATTGCCTTGGGATATGGACGCACCAAAGTGGGCAAAGTGGCCGAGGGCATTGGTGTCAATGCCTACCCTCTGATTGGGATGGCCAATGGTTCGTTGAGCTATGCCGTAGCAGGTGTGAAGGCCGAGAAGACCGATGAAAGTTTCCAGATCGCGCAGACGCAGATACACCAAACCTACATGGGCCGTACCAATGTGATTCAAGAATCCACATTGGAAGAGTTTAAAGCCAAGCCTACGGAGTGGTTGGAGAAATCGGCCAAGGTGACCGACTGGGAGAAAAAGGTGGATCCGTCCGCCCTGAGTTTGTGGAAAGGCCATGATTACAAAAATCACCACTGGGGTATAGCCATCGACCTGAACACGTGTACAGGTTGCGGTGCCTGCGTGGTGGCTTGCAATGTGGAAAATAACGTGGCGTTGGTAGGCAAGGAAGAAGTGATCAACAGACGCGAGATGCATTGGTTGCGCATCGACCGCTACTACAGCAGCGCCAGCGATGCACCCATGAACAGCAAAGAGTTGGAACAAGCGGCCGAAAATCCGGAAGTGGTCTTCCAGCCGATGCTTTGCCAACATTGCAACAACGCACCCTGCGAAACCGTGTGCCCGGTAGCCGCCACCACGCACAGCACCGAGGGATTGAACCAAATGACATACAACCGTTGCATTGGCACGCGCTACTGTGCCAACAACTGTCCGTATAAGGTAAGACGCTTCAACTGGTTCAAGTACCACCACAACCAGAAGTTCTACCAGGCCAACCCGGCCATGAATACAGAGTTGGGACGCATGGTGCTGAATCCGGAAGTGACGGTTCGTTCGCGCGGGGTGATGGAGAAGTGTTCGTTCTGTGTGCAACGCATCCAAACCGGGAAGCTGAACGCCAAAAAAGAACGCAGACCACTGAAGGATGGCGAGGTGATCACCGCTTGTCAGGCTGCCTGCTCGTCAGGGGCCATCGTATTTGGCGACATGAACGATGAAAACAGCCGCATCAGCGAGTTGCTGCAGATCAGCAAGCCGGAAGAACGGCCCTATGGCATCGACAAGAAGATTGGCAACCCGCGCGCCTACCGCGTGCTGGAGGAAATTGGCGTGAAACCCAACATCTTCTACCTGACCAAAGTGAGAAATAAAGACAAAGAGAAAAAAGCGGTTTAGAACAATGCGAATTGAAATTCAATAGCGCTTAAAAATAAAGGTGACCAAAACAAACTGAACAACAGGCCGGCAGAAAAAGACGGATTGATTTGTAAGAGACAGATTTTGAATCTGGCATTTTAGATTTTAAATCGTCTTCTGCCCACTACCTACTACAACAAACGAGTATGCAAGTAACGTCAGCGATTCGCGAACCTCTGATCACCGGTGGCAAAACCGTACACGATGTGTCGGAAGACATCAGCCGCCAGGTAGAAGGGAAACCCAGCACCCTTTGGAAGATGGCCTTTGGTATTTCGGCCGTCCTTTTTGCCTATGGATTTTACTGTGTGTGTGTGCTCCTGTGGGATGGTGTGGGCGTGTGGGGACTGAACAAAACCGTGGGTTGGGCGTGGGACATCACCAACTTCGTGTGGTGGGTCGGTATCGGTCACGCGGGCACGCTCATTTCAGCCATCTTGTTGTTGTTCCGCCAGAAGTGGCGCATGTCCATCAACCGCGCAGCGGAAGCCATGACGATCTTCGCTGTGATCTGTGCCGCTACTTTCCCGCTGGCGCACATGGGCCGGTTGTGGTTGGGTTTTTACTGGGCCTTGCCGCTGCCCAACACGTTTGGTTCGCTGTGGGTAAACTTCAATTCGCCTCTGTTGTGGGACGTGTTTGCGATCTCGACTTACTTCACCGTGTCATTGGTGTTCTGGTACATCGGGCTCATCCCTGACTTTGCCGTTATCCGCGACCGCGCGGTGCGTTCGGGCAATAAAATCCGGGCCACCATTTACAACGCGCTCAGCTTCGGGTGGGACGGTGCCGCCAAAACATGGATGCGCTACGAATCCGTGGCGTTGATCCTGGCCGGCCTTTCCACACCGCTGGTATTGTCCGTGCATACTATCGTATCGTTCGACTTTGCCACCTCGATTGTTCCCGGCTGGCACACCACCATCTTCCCGCCCTACTTTGTGGCAGGGGCCATCTTCTCCGGCTTCGCCATGGTGTTAACGTTGTTGCTCATTACACGGAAAGTGTTCAAACTGGAGGATTACATCACCATTTATCACATCGAGTTGATGAACATCGTGATCATCATCACGGGTTCCATCGTGGGCATTGCCTACATCACTGAGTTCTTTATCGCGTGGTACGGTCAGGTACCGGCCGAGAAATATGCGTTTATCAACCGCGCCACCGGCCCGTACTGGTGGGCCTACTGGTCGATGATGACGTGCAACGTGATTTCGCCCCAGCTTTTCTGGTTCAAGAAATTGCGCACCAACATCGCAGCTACATTTGTGTTGTCCATCATTGTGAACATCGGTATGTGGTTTGAGCGCTTTGTGATCATCGTTACCTCCATCCACCGCGATTATCTGCCGTCCAGTTGGTCCATGTTTTATCCGACCATGTACGATGTGGGCGAGTACATCTTTACATTCGGGCTGTTCTTTACCGCCTTCTTCCTGTTTGCGAAGTTTTTCCCGGTCATCAACATGGCGGAGGTAAAGAGCATTGTGAAATCATCATCTGAAAAGAAGCATTAACAGCACATGGATACGAATAAAAACTTTTTGGTGGGCATTTTTGGCGATGAAGACGTGTTGCTTCAGGCGGTGCCTGCCATCCGCGACCAAGGGGTGAAAATCCACGAAGTGTACACTCCGTTTCCGGTGCACGGGTTGGACGAGGTGTTGGGCTACAAGCGCACACGCCTGCCCATTGCCGCTTTCCTGTTTGGGATGACGGGCACCTCCCTGGCGTTGATCATGCAGCTTTGGATGATGGGCTATGACTGGCCCATGATCATCGGGGGTAAAAACTTTGTGGCCCTGCCGCCCTTTGTGCCGGTGACGTTCGAGTTGACCGTGCTGTTGGCTGCCTTGGGCATGGTGGCCACCTTTATGATCGTGAGCGATATGAAGCCGTACAAATGGCCGCGCCAGTATGACTTGCGCAGCACGGACGACAAGCACGTGATGGCTATTGACTTGGCCGACAACAAGCTCAGCAAGGCACAGATCGAGTCGATTTTGAAAAGCAGTGGTGCTCAGGAAGTAAACGAAAAGAATTTTGAATAAACGTATGCGGATAGTACACACATCATTGGCAGCGATCGCGATCGGAGTGGTGCTGGCGGGCTGCAAAGCCGGTGGCGACAACCCCGGTTTGGAATATGCCCCGAACATGTATCATTCGGTGGCTTATGAGCCGCTTTCGCAGATTACCGACACGACATCCGGAGCGTGGGTGAATGCCTTGGAAAACCCCAATGTGAAGGGCGAGTACTTTAACAGTAACTACTTCAACGGAAAGTCGGCCTTCGACCGGAAAAGCCCCGTGTCAAACATGCGCGAACCCGCGCCCCACACCGTGAAGCGCAACGCCTATGGTTGGTTGCCCTACCGCAACAAGCGCGTGTCCAAAGACAGTATTGACCTGGTGGTGGCGGGCATGAAAAACCCGTTCGACTCCACCAAAACATTGGTGGCCGAGGGCAAAGTGTTGTACGAATACTATTGCCAGCACTGCCATGGCAAGACGGGTGCAGCCGAGAGCAAGATTGCTACGAAATACCCCTTGGGCGTGGCTAACTTGACGGCCGCGGACTACTCCGAGCCGCACATCTTCCACGTGATTACCCACGGGGCGGGCAACATGGGCGCGCACGGATCGCAAGTGAGCCCGGACGACCGCTGGAAGATTGCTACCTATGTACGAACCCTACGCAAAAAATAACTGAAATGGCTGCACACGCACACGATACCCACATCGCTGACGAACGCTACATCTTTAAGCCCGAAACTAAACGCACGCTTTTTATTTTGTTGGCGGTGGGCTTATTGCTTTTCATCCTCGGGGTGTTTCTGGCCATAAACAGTGGCCACGACCATCACGAACATGCAGCTAACCCGGTTGCCTCCTCCCTCACCGCCAGCGCTGACCAGCACGAAGCGGCCGATGGCCACGCGGCCGAAGGGCATGAGCACCACGCCACTGCACCGTGGCTCAAGCGCATCTATACCTCGCTTTGGCACAACAATATTTTCTTTGCCGGCATCGGCATCATCGGGTTGTTCTTTATTGCCATTCAATATGCCGCTCAGGCGGGATGGTCTGCACCCATCAAACGCATCCCCTTGGCGATGGGCCATTGGATGCCCATCGCGGGGTTGATCATGATCGCCCTGTTTTTTGTGGCGGGTCATGACATTTTCCACTGGACGCATGACTACTTGTACAATAAAGAACATGCGAAATACGATGCCATTATCGATGGCAAGGCGGCCTATTTCTTTTGGCCCATGGCCGCGGGGTCGTTTCCGCTATTTTATGTAGTGCGGATGGTGGCATTTTTTGGTTTGTGGTACATGTTCTTTACCTGGATCAAACGCGAAATGTTGGCCGAAGACCTAAACGGGGGCACAGGCCACTGGTACAAAATGCGCAAGTACTCGGCCATCTTCCTGGTCATTTTTGGATTCAGCTCATCGATTGGTGCCTGGGATTGGGTGATGAGCATTGACACGCATTGGTACAGCACCATGTTTGGCTGGTATGTGTTCGCCAGTTGGTGGGTGACAGGCTTGGCCACCATTACGCTCATCGTGGTGAACCTGAAGGATGCCGGGTATTTGAAGATGGTGAACTCCAACCACCTGCACGATTTGGGCAAGTTTGTGTTTGCCTTTAGCATCTTCTGGACCTACATCTGGTTTGGTCAGTTTTTGTTGATTTATTATGCAAATATCCCCGAGGAAACGGTGTATTTCGTTCAACGAATGAAAAATGCACCCTATAGTTGGATCTTTTATGCAAACCTCTTCCTTAATTTCGTGTTACCCTTTTTGTTGCTGATGACGCGCGATGCCAAACGGCAGATGTCCATGTTGAAAGTTGTGTGCCCCATTGTGATCGCGGGCCATTGGTTTGACTTTTACAACATGGTGACACCGGGCGTGATGCAGCAAAATGGAGGCGTTGGATTTTTGGAGATTGGATTGGCACTTACCTTCCTGTCGGCATTTTTGTTGGTGGTGCTCACGGCCCTCTCCAAAGTACAACTGGTGGCCAAGAATCACCCCTTTATGGCGGAGAGTCTGAACCACCACATTTAACGTAGAACTGTTTAATTTGACTATATGATGCCTTTAGTAATCGGTTTAGGAGCAGTTTTGATTCTGGCGATATTCTACATGCTTTTCCGTGTGGGAAGGTTGGTGGATGTGGCCAAAGGGAAGCGGGAGGACGAAGTGGAGGAGAGTACCAACAACCTGCAGGCCTACCTGTTGTTGCTGTTTATGGTGCTGAGCATGGTGGCATTCTATTGGTACTCGTTTAGTCACTTTGACGAATACACGCTGCCGGAGTCTGCCTCGGCCCACGGCCGTGTGACGGACGGTTTGTTTTGGACCACCATGTGGATCACGTTGTTTTCGTTTTCGATCATTTTCGTGGTCATGTTTTGGTTCACGTTTAAGTACCGCTACCAGAAGCAACGCAAGGCGGTATTTTTTGCCGATAACCACAAGCTGGAAATCGTGTGGACGGTCATCCCGGCCATCGTACTGGCGTTGTTGATTTTCAGCGGTTTGCGCGCCTGGAGTGACATCACATCGCCTGCGGGCGAAAAGGCTGAAGTGATTGAAGTGATCGCCCAGCAATTTGCCTGGACAGCCCGCTACCCAGGTGTGAAAGACAATGCGCTGGGGCAAGTCAACTACAAAATGATTGATGCGTCCAATGAATTTGGATTAAATCTGGCGGATGCCAACACACATGATGATTTTAAGTCGTTGGAACTGCACTTGCCTCCTGATAAAGAAATCCTGTTGAAGATCCGCGCGAAGGACGTGTTGCACAGCGTTTTTTTGCCACACTTCCGCGTGAAAATGGATGCGGTGCCAGGGTTGCAGACACATTTTAAGTTTGTGGCCGAAAAATCCACGGCCGAGATGCGCAGCATCACGGGCAATCCCAACTTTAATTACGAAATGGCGTGCACTGAAATTTGTGGCAAAGGGCATTTCTCTATGCGTTTCCCGGTGTTCGTGCACGAGTCCATCGAAGACTATGAAAAGTGGAAATCGAGTCAGGAGACATGGTTGAAGCAGAACCCGGAGTATATGAAGTATGTGCCTGCCAATTTGAAAGAGGCAGCCATGTTGAAGGCAGGATTGAAAATAGAAGAAGTGCCCGTATCGGCCCTGGCAAACCCTACTGTCACGCTAAACTAACGACATCTTATTATGGCAACAATCGATATTCACACAAAGGTAGAAGCCGCTCACCACGATGATCATAGCCACGAGCATGAGCATCACGAAGGCAATTTTTGGACAAATTATATCTTCAGCCAAGACCACAAGGTCATTGCCAAGCAGTTCCTGATCACGGGTATTTTTTGGGCGGTGATTGGTGGCACCTTGTCGGTGCTGTTCCGCCTGCAGTTGGGTTTCCCGGAGTCCAATTTGGAATGGCTCCGCCCGATTTTAGGTGGTTGGATCACGCCTGAAGGAAAAATAGATGCCGAGTTTTATCTGGCGTTGGTAACAATGCACGGCACCATCATGGTGTTCTTCGTGCTCACGGCTGGATTGAGCGGTACCTTCAGTAATTTCCTCATCCCGTTGCAGATTGGTGCGCGAGACATGGCTTCAGGCTTTATGAACATGCTCTCGTACTGGTTCTTCTTTTTGTCCAGCGTGGTGATGTTCGTTTCGTTGTTCTTGTCCACAGGCCCTGCGGCTGGTGGGTGGACGGTGTACCCGCCATTGAGCGCACTGCCACAGGCAATTCAAGGTTCCGGATTGGGGATGACGCTGTGGTTGGTGTCCATGGCTTTGTTTATCGTCAGTACGTTGTTGGGAGGTATCAATTATATCACTACGGTGATCAACATGCGCACGCAGGGGATGTCATTCTCCAAAATGCCGCTGACCATTTGGGCCTTTTTCTTTACGGCCATCATTGGGCTGTTGTCGTTCCCCGTATTGTTTGGTGCAGCCCTGCTATTGATTTTTGATCGCAGTTTTGGCACCAGCTTTTACCTATCTGACATTTATGTGGCGGGCGAAGCATTACCCAATCAAGGGGGTAGCCCCGTGTTGTTCCAGCATTTGTTCTGGTTCTTGGGGCACCCGGAAGTGTACATCGTGTTGCTTCCGGCTTTGGGCATTACCTCCGAGATCATCGCCACTAATTCGCGCAAGCCAATTTTTGGATACAAAGCCATGGTGGGCTCCATGTTGTTCATTGCTATCCTGTCATTTGTGGTGTGGGCCCACCACATGTTCGTAACGGGTATGAACCCGTTCTTGGGATCTATTTTTACCTTGCTCACGCTGATCATCGCGGTGCCCTCGGCCGTAAAAATCTTTAACTACGTAACCACGCTTTGGCAAGGCAACATCCGCTTTACGCCTGCCATGTTGTTCTCGATCGGCTTGGTTTCGTTCTTCTTGACGGGTGGTATCACGGGTATATTCTTGGGCAACTCGGCAGTCGATATCCAGTTGCACGACACGTATTTTGTGGTTGCTCACTTCCATTTGGTGATGGGGAGCGCCTCATTTTTTGGCATGATTGCTGGGGTGTATCATTGGTTCCCCAAGATGTTTGGCCGCATGATGGATGATCGTTTGGGATACATCCACTTTTGGTTGACGTTTGTGGGCGTGTACCTGGTGTTTTTCCCGATGCATTACATTGGTATCGCTGGTTTCCCGCGCAGGTATTATAGCTGGACCAACTTCGAAACATTCAGCGGCTTTGCCGACCTTAATATGCTGGTCAGCGTGGCGGCCATTATCACACTCTCGGCTCAGGCTATCTTCATGTTCAACTTCTTCTACAGCATGTTCCGTGGTAAGGCGGCACCCGCTAACCCGTGGAATTCCACCACGTTGGAGTGGACGACTCCTCGCAATCCCGGACACGGCAACTGGCCAGGGGCCATCCCCACGGTGTATCGTTGGCCTTACGATTACAGCAAGCCGGGCGCCAAGGAAGACTTTATCCCGCAGCACATACCGTACTCGGAGACCCCGGAATCCAACCTGCCAGAGGAGAACGAACAGATCAAATTGGAATTGGGGGGCACGGGCGCCATCACGGCAAGCAGTGCCAAGCATTAATTTGCTTTCGCCCCGGATTCCTTGAAACCAACAGCGATCAGCGGTTTTTATAAGCTTTGCTTATCAACGCTGATCGCTGTTTTCTTTTTGATTCTCGTGGGTGGCATCGTGCGCAGCACCGGGTCAGGCATGGGTTGCCCCGATTGGCCCAAGTGCTTTGGGCAATGGATACCTCCTACATCCGCGGATCAGTTGCCCGCCAACTACAAAGAAACGTACTCCGAACACCGCCAACGAAAAAACGAAAAGTTTGCCCGCTATCTGTCGCTAGTTGGCATGGGCACTACCGCCCAGCAGATTGCCCAAGATCCATCCATCAAAGAGGAGGCAGACTTTAATGCTGTAAAAACCTGGATCGAATACGTAAATCGATTGATCGGGATGGTTATCGGTCTTTTTATCGTGGTCATGTTTTGGCGGTCCATCAAGTTTCGCCAGGCCTACCCCCGCGTGTTTTGGCTGTCGGCTCTTACGTTGGTGGCGGTGATCGTGCAGGGTTGGTTTGGGTCTATTGTGGTTTCCACCAACCTGACCACCTGGACTATATCGGTGCATATGCTGGTGGCGCTATTCATAGTTGCGTTGCTCGTGTATTTGTTTACCTACGTTCAGGGCTTGCAGGGCGCGGTAAAAACGGGCGTGGAGGGGCGGTGGCGCTGGCTGTTGATGCTGGCGATGATTTTGCTCCTGATACAGGTATTTTTGGGCACTCAGGTACGCGAAGCGATCGATGGGGTAGCCTCGCGACTGCTGCCGAGAAGTGATTGGATTTCAGGTGTTTGGGCGGATTTTGTGATCCACCGGTCGTTTTCGTGGTTGGTCATATTGGTACACGTGCCGCTGATTTGGGCCTTGCGAAAAAGTACCGCCCTCCGGCCTTTAACGGGCGGCTTGGCGGTATTACTTTTGTGCAACATATTGACGGGTGCGATCATGGCGTATTTTAACGTGCCGGCTGCCGTTCAGCCTGTCCATTTGTTGCTGGGAGCCTTGGCGTTTGGTTGGCAGTTCCACCTGTTTCTGCGGCTGAACACAAAGGCCACAGCCGTGTTAAATTCAGCGAAAGAAAACATAGCATGATCACCGCTTCCGAAGCTCGCGTAGACGTTGCCGCCAAGGCCAAGGCACTGGTGGAATTGCTCAAAGTGCGCTTGTCGCTTTTGGTGGCGTTTTCCTGTGCCTTTGGGTATGGATTGGCCACGGTAGGCACCACCCATTGGGGCACGCTGGCGTGGCTTACGCTGGGCGGTTTTTTGATGTCGGGGGCCTCGGTCACCATCAACCAAATATTGGAACGCGATCTGGACAAGCTGATGACGCGTACGCTATCGCGACCGTTGCCCACGCTGCGCGTAACCGTGCAAGAGGCGTGGGTTTTTGCTTTTGGCTGTATGATGCTCAGCACGGCTATTTTGTGGTGGGTTACCAACCCGCTCACCGTGGCGCTCTCACTGCTATCCATGGTCTTGTACAGTTTTGTCTATACGCCCCTGAAGCGGGTAGGGCCTATTGCGGTGTTTGTGGGCGCGATACCCGGGGCCTTGCCGCCCTTGCTGGGCTGGATTGCCGCTAGCGGCACCATCACGTACGAGGCGTTGATTGTCTTTGGCATCCAGTTTATCTGGCAGTTTCCGCATTTTTGGGCCATCGCCTGGGTGGCCGATGAAGACTACAAGAAGGCGGGGTTTAAGTTGTTGCCTTCGGGCGGTGGGCGTGATTTGAATACCGCCATCCAGATCATGATCTATACCTTGTTTCTGATCCCGCTGGGCTTGTTGCCCTCTACTTTTGGGATCACCGGAACTACTTCGGCTCTGATTGCCACCGTGTGTGGCGTGGCGTTTTTGGCCCAAACATTTTCGCTGATGAAAACGGGCAGCCGCCAGTCGGCTTTGCGGATCATGTTTGGTTCGTTTTTGTATCTGCCCGTGGTGCAGATTGCTTACTTACTGGATAAAATCTAATGTGATGGATATGGAGAAGACGGTGTCGACAGATTTTCGGATTGTGGAAGAGCCGCGCAAGCCGCTCGCCATGAATCCCAAGAAGTTTGCGTTGTGGTTGTTTATCGCCACAGTGGTCATGTTGTTTGCGGCCCTTACCTCCGCCTACATTGTGAAGCGGGCGGACGGCAGTTGGAGGGAATTCGAGCTGCCTGGCATTTTCATTTACTCTACCATAGCTGTGGTGCTGAGCAGCCTAACGATGCAGGGGGCGTATGCAGCCGCCAAAAAAGATAACCTAGCTGGCACCAAGTGGTTGATTGTGGCAACCGCGATTTTGGGGGGCTTTTTTCTGGTGGGGCAAGTACTGGGCTGGGGAAAACTCATCACCGAAGGAGTGTATTTTGCGGGGGGCAATACATCCGAGTCCTTTGTCTATCTGCTTACCGGCCTGCACGGCCTGCACTTGGTCAGTGCCATCATTTTTTTGGCGATTGTGTTGATAGCGGTTTTTCGTTTCAAGGTGCATTCCCGCAGTTTGAACCAGATAGAAATGTGCGTTACTTATTGGCATTTTTTGGGCGGACTTTGGATATATTTGTACATCTTTATGCTCAATTTCAGATAATCGAATTACGCGTTGACTATGGCACAAGCAGCAGCGGCAACAGCCGAAAAAGACCTTTGGAACGGTGGGGTATCCCCGATGGGCGCCAGCTACGGAAAGCTCATGATGTGGTTCTTCCTTTTGTCGGATGCATTTACCTTTTCGGGATTGCTTATTACCTACGGGTTGGTGCGCGCAGCCCATCCTGCATTTGAGGGGTTGCCTGAAGCGTTTGTGTTTAGCCCCGAACACTGGCCTATTCCCGAAAAAGTATTTGAAGCCATTCCTTTCTTCCACGGGGTGGCGGCTCCGTTGGTGTTTGTGGGCATCATGACGTTCATTCTGATCATGAGTTCCGTGACGATGGTGTTGGCCGTGGAGGCCGGTCACCGCATGGATCGCAAGGCAGTCGAGAAATGGATGCTCTGGACCATCGTGGGCGGCATTACGTTCTTGGCTTGTCAGGCGTGGGAGTGGACGCACTTTATCGTGGGGACAGATACCCCCACGCTGATCAAAGACTTTGTGTTTGTCAATGGCGAAGGGCAGTGGGTAACCAAAGAGGTAGTTGGGGCTAACCTGACTGTCAACCAATACGGCCCCCAGGCCTTTGCCGATTTCTTTTTCTTCATTACCGGCTTTCACGGCTTCCACGTATTTAGCGGGGTGTTGCTGAACTTTTTGATTTACTACAACACAGTGACGGGCGTGTACGAGCGCAGAGGCCACTATGAAATGGTGGAGAAAGTTGGTTTGTACTGGCACTTCGTGGACTTAGTGTGGGTGTTTGTGTTTACATTCTTTTACCTGGTTTAAACAACTCAATTCGATACTATCACTATGGCCTCTCATTCAAACGAACCACAGGTAACCGTCCTCCCGCCCGACAAAGCCAAGATCAAGAAGCTATGGACCGTGGCTGGTATTTTGGGCGCAGTAACGGCCGTTGAATTTTTGATTGCGTTTATTTTGCCGCACGGACCTCTCAAGACGGCCATTTTTGTGGCGCTGACGATCGTGAAGGCAGCCTACATTGTGCTGGAGTTTATGCACCTCAAATACGAGGTCAAAGTATTGTTTTGGTCCATCCTTATCCCCATGATTTTTGTGGTGTGGATGCTGGTGGCGTTTGTGTACGAGGGCATGAAGTTGCCCGTGTTGCCTTAAGCATTTTTGTGAAACGGATTCAAAGGCTAAGGTGTGAAACTTTAGCCTTTTTTATGTGTTGTAAAAGGGCATGTCAAAGAAACTGATCATCGGTATTTTGTTTGTGATTCTCTTGGCCCCTGGGCTGGTGTTCGTTTTTTTGCGCGTGTTTGGCAAAAACGAATTCGACATTCCCGTTTACCACACGGAGGGCGTCAGTATGTGGCCTTCCCCATGCACACCACCGGTGGTGGCCCGTCCTTACCGACTCGCTGCTTCGTGGGTCGACAGGAAGTCGCCCACATTGTACCTAACGAACACCCAGCCTGCCCTCGTGGCCAACGTGGAGCGGGTAACCGGACAGGTGGGTGATCAAATCCATCCCGTGTACGTGACGGATTTCGATTCCGCGCGGCAGCACGATGTGCGATGCCAATTGGTGTTGGAAAAGCCTTGGAACACTGTGTTGGTAGACACCGAGGGACAGATACGCGGCTACTATGAACTGAGTACACGCGAAGAAACCGATCGGCTGATTATGGAATTGAAAATACTTCTGAAACATTATTGATGAACACGCCCCCTGCCTCTGCCCACGATCCGTATCGAAAACTCATCATTGCGCTGTCGGTGATCATCCCGCTGGCGGTGGCCGCGCTTTTCCGCATCAAGATACCCGGTTATGATTTGTCGTTTCTGCCGCCCATCTATGCCTCCATCAATGGGCTGACCGCGGTGCTGTTGGTGGTGGCGGTATGGGCCATCAAGAACAAAAAACGGCCGTTGCACGAAACGTTGATGAAAGTCTGTATCGGATTGTCTTCGTTGTTCTTGGTCATGTACGCACTGTATCACATGACCAGCGATTCGACCCCCTTCGGTGGTCAGGGTGCCATCCGGTATGTGTATTATTTTATTTTGATCACGCACATTGCGTTGTCGGTGGTCGTTATTCCGTTTGTCCTGTTTACGTTTTCGCGCGCGCTGGCGGGCCGTTTTGACCGGCACAAACAACTGGCTAAATTTACCTTCCCGTTGTGGCTGTATGTGGCGGTGACGGGCGTGGTGGTATATTGGATGATTAGTCCGTATTATTCGTAACCTAACGTGAGCGGTATGAAGAAGTGGAGTTTGTTGATGGTGATCATGATGGCGGGGATATGGCCGGCCATGGCGCAGTGTGCCATGTGCAGAACCACGCTGGAGAACAATGTAAGCAACGGGAACCTGGGTATTGCCGCAGGCATCAACACAGGTATTTTGTATTTATTCTTTGCACCCTATCTCGCGATAGGGGTGATTGCTTTTTTCTGGTACAAGACATCCAAACGCAATGCACAAGCGCCATTGGCTAAGCGCCCTTTGGCAGGGTAGGTGCCCTCGTTGCCGCGAGGGGAAAATCTTTATGTATCCGGTGGGAATGATTTCCCACTTCTCGGAGATGAATCAAACGTGTCCGCACTGCGGAGTCTCCTTTCAGCCCGAACCCGGTTTTTATTTTGGTGCCCTGTATGTGAGTTATGCCTTCACCGTAGCGCTCTTTGTGGCGGTGTGGTTGGCGTTGTACGTGCTGGTGAAGCCGGCTGACTGGGTATATTTGGTTTGCATTGCGGGTTCGGCCATCATTTCTTCGCCCTTTTCTTTTCGGGCCAGCCGCGTGTTGTGGCTGTACTGGTTTGGTGGCCTCCAACCAAAGTCAGGAACTCATTAGTTCACGGGCACTGGCCAATGCACGGGTAGACGGATTTTCGCCCGCGATCATCTTGGCGATTTCTTCCACGCGTTCTTGTTTATTTAACAACTTGATGCGGCTCACCGTCTTGTGCTGTGCGCTCTCCTTGTACACAAAGTAGTGGGCGTGGCCTTTGGCCGCCAACTGCGGCAGGTGGGTGATGGTGATCAGTTGATGTTCCGTAGCCATGGTCTGCATGAGCCGGGCCATTTGCAGGGCCACTTCGCCCGAGATGCCGCTGTCGATTTCGTCCAGCAGGAGGGTGGGGATGGCTGTTTTTTCGGCCAGCACATATTTGACGCAGAACATAAGCCGCGAGAATTCTCCACCCGATGCCACCTGCTGTAATGAGCGGGCCGCCACGCCTTTGTTGGCACTAAATAGAAAATCAATCACATCCGCCCCATGGGCAGCGGCTTCCCGCAAGGTGTGTTCGGCTTTTAGCACGGCATCGGGCATACCCAACGCATGGGCCAGTTCGGTCAGTTGTCGGCACAGCGGGGTCAGTGCCTTGGCACGTGTTTGACTGAGTGCCTGTGCCGCTTTTTGCAATTCGGCTTCCGCAGCCGTGCATTCTTTTTCCAAACGAGCCAGGTCATCATCCAGGCTCAATGCCTGTTTGGCACGCTCCTGCAGGCTTTGCTGCAAAGTGATCAATTCGTCCACCGTGGCTTTTCGGTGCTTTTGCTGGAGCTGGTAAATGAGACTGAGCCGTGCTTGCATTTCCACCAACCGCTCGGGATTTGCTTCTACGTGCTCTTCCTCCCGCTCAATTTCGCGCTGCAAGTCACTCAACTCAATCCGCATGCTCTCGACTCGCGCTAGCAGGTCCTGATAGACGGGTTTGATGTTTGCAATGCCGTTCAGTTGCGTGCGAACTTCGGCAAGCGCTCGGTCAACCGCCACATCACCGCCCGTCAGCCATTGGCCTGCGGCCAGCAATCGGGCTTTGATATCGCCCGCATTTTCCAAAATGGCGGTTTGTGTTTCCAACGCTTCCTGCTCGCCTTCGCGCAACTGGGCCTCCCGCAATTCATTCAACTGAAACGAAACAAAGTCGGCCTCCTGGCGCAGGGTAGCGGCCTCGGTTTGCAGTTGTGCAAAAGCCTGCCGAAGGGCCACGGTTTTTTCCCACTGCTCGGCATACGCCTCGCGCTCGCGGGCGTTGTTCGCAAAGGTATCCACCACATGCAACTGAAACAGCCGGTCGCCCAACGCCAGTGTTTCGTGTTGTGAGTGTATATCCATCAAGCGAAGCCCCAATTGTTTCATCACGTCCAAGGTAACGGGCGTGTCATTAACAAATGCGCGGCTTTTTCCTGCGGCACTGATTTCCCTGCGCAACAGAGTGTGATCCGCATAGTCGAGTTCAAGTTGGGCAAAAAGCCGCTTCAATCCGTAGGAGCGAACGTCAAAGGTTCCCTCCGCCACACATTTCTCCGTCTCGTTCCAAAGCACCTTGGTGTCGGCCCGGTTGCCAAGGAGTAAGCCAATCGCTCCCAGCAAGATCGATTTTCCCGCTCCCGTTTCGCCCGTGATCACATTCAGGTGGCCCGAAAAATCGAGCTCCAGATGCTCAATGAGGGCGTAGTTCTTAATGGTGAGGTGGGTGAGCATGGGTTTCCGAAAATTACAAACCCCTGGGCACAGGTGGGCGTCAGTTGCCGATGATTTTTTGGTAAATGTTGCGCTTCGGGTCGATGGCCGTTAGGATGTCATACGCCTCGCGTCTCACCTGAATATTGCCCTGCGAAAAGATGTTGACCAACTCCGTGGCTTTGGTGTCAAAAAACGAAACCACCAAAATGGAGTTGGGGTTTATTTGCCAGGCCCTGCGAACTGCGCGCAACACCTCCAGCACCTGCTCGCGCCCTTGGTCGGGCGTTTTGTCAAAATTGTCCATGGCCAGGCGGTGATAGGTGTACAGCCCTTTCCGGATCTCGGCCATTTGGGGGTTGTTCAAGGCCTCGATGAGGGCGTAGCGGTTGCGGTTGCTGCCCAGTGCCTGCCATCCTGCGCGGCCCGATTGCTGTGCATTCGTAACCACGATCAATGCCTTTTGAAAATACGGGTTGCCGCCCAGCGGACTGAATGAGTCATAATCCATGCCCAAGATCACATACGCATAGAACGCCAGCATGGAGGTGAGGTTGGTGATAAAGGTGTTGTCGTTGTATTCAAGCGGCAACGACTCCACGTACTCAAACTCAAAATCGCGGTCGGCAAAGTTGAACACCACGCTTTCGTAGTTCGTGTTGAAGATCGGCCGGGCCGAGGCGATCTGCACATTCGCCTGAAAATTACCCAGGGACACGTTGCTCCCTTCGTTGATATTGATGAACAACGAGCAGTTGATTTTTTCTTGGGTGAGATAACTATCGGTAGTCCACTTGCGCGTGTTGAGGAAGTTGGCAAAGGCGCGTTCCATGTCGAGCAATACGGCCCGGTCCGAACTGGCCACGCGATCGGCATTGACCGTGACTTTACAATTAAGCTCTTGTGCATAGGTTGCCCAGGTGCTTGTCCAACAAAACAAGAACACGATCCAACGGCAAGCAAGGAGGACGCCTTTAGGCATGACGGTAGCTGATTATTGATTCAACGATATCAACGGCTACTTCTTTTTTAGATTTCAGATTTATTTCGCGCACACGGTGGCGGTTGTCCAGTATGGTAACTTTATTGGTGTCGTGGCCAAAGCCCGCGCCAGCATCGTTGAGCGAGTTGAGCACGATCAGGTCGAAATTTTTGCTGGTCAGTTTCTTCTGCGCGTTTGCACGTTCGTTTTCTGTTTCCAAGGCAAAGCCCACCACCACCTGGTGCTGTTTTTTGATTTTCCCCAGCGCGGCTGCAATGTCGGGTGTCTTGGTCAGCTCCAAGGTGAGGTTGGCGTCCGTTTTTTTGATTTTTTGATCGGCCGTAGTCACCGGTCGGTAGTCGGCCACGGCCGCTGACAGCACGGCAATATCGCTCAGCGGGAACAAACGGGCGCATGCTTCGTACATCTGTTGGGCCGAGGTCACGGACGTAACAGACACGGAGGGGTGATTCATTTTTTGTGATGTGGGGCCCGCTACCAAGTGTACATGCGCGCCATAATTCGCCAGTGTTTCGGCAATGGCAAACCCCATTTTTCCGCTCGAACTGTTGCCGATAAAACGAACAGGGTCAATGGCCTCGTGGGTGGGCCCCGCGGTAACCAGCGCTTGTTTGCCCTTCAACGCATCATGGTTGGTGAAGAAAGCGATAAGCGTTGCCAGGATCTCCTCCGGTTCGGCCATGCGCCCATTGCCGATCAGGCCGCTGGCCAATTCGCCATAGCCGGGTTGGATGAGTTGGTTGCCGTACGACTGCAGTCGCGCCACGTTTTGTTGGGTGGAGCCGTGTTGCAGCATATCCAAATCCATGGCCGGGGCAAAAAATACCGGACAGCGTGCCGACAGGTAGGTAGCGATGAGCAGATTGTCGCAAAGACCCGAGGCCATTTTGGCCAGGGTGTTGGCGCTGGCCGGGGCGACCACCAGCGCATCGGCCCACAGGCCCAACTCCACGTGGTTGTTCCACTGGCCCGTGGCGTCCTTCACAAAGTCGATGAGTACCGGGTTTTTGGACAGCGTGCTGAGCGTGAGGGGTGTAATGAACGAAGAAGCCGAAGCCGTCATCGCCACCTTTACTTCGGCTCCTTCTTTGACCAGCAGGCGCGTGAGCACGGCCGATTTGTAGGCGGCAATACTTCCACTGACACCCAACACGATTTTTTTGCCTGCCAGCGTCATGTGCGTGGGGATGCGTTATTCGGCCGCTTCGATGGTTTCGCTGCGCTGGCGGTACATCAGCTTGCCCTCCAAAAACTCTTCGGTGGCAGTAGAGGTAGGCTTGGGCATGCGCTCGTAGTAGCGCGAGATTTCAATTTGCTCACGGTTTTCAAAAACCTCTTCGAGATTGTCTACGGTGGTGGCGAACTCCGCCAATTTGCCGTTGAGCTCTTCTTTCAGGTTAATGGCAATCTGGCGGGCGCGCTTGGAAATGACCACTACCGATTCGTAGATGTTGCCGGTGGGGGCCGCAATCTTGTCGAGGTCGCGTGTGATGATGGACGGCTGTCCGGTTGCGTTCAGGCTCATGAATTTTTGGGTTTTAACTTGTTTACTTGTTCTTGGCTGGCCGTAAAAAGCCGCTGCGCATCTTTCAGCAACGGGCTGTTGGGGAAATTCTCCAGCAACTCCCGATAATAGCCCAGCGTGGCATTGTATCGCTCGTATTGCTTGTTGGGCAAACTGTTTTCGGCCAATAAAAACTGCGCTTGCAACTTGAAGAAGGCGGCTTCTTCCAGGTACTGCGAGTCGGGGAAGTTTTTTTTGAAGTTCTCAAATGCAATCACTGCGGCTTGGTAGTAACGCAGTTTCAGGTATTGTTTGGCGTTTTCAAAGCCTTTGCGTTCCAGTTTTACTTGGCTTTCCTGTATTACTGCCACGGCCTGCTCACGAAACTTGCTGGCCGGGTAGCGGTTCAAAAAGTTTTGCATGGCCGCCATCGCATCCACGCTGCTGGTTTGGTCTAGGTTGGTATCGGGCGAAGAGGCATACAACGAGTACGCGTACATAAACGTGGCTTCCTCCGCCAAGGGGCTGCGCCCATACGTTTCATAGAAAATCTTGAATTGGTTGGAGGCCAGCAGGTACGTCTTCTCGTAGTACTGGCAGTAGGCGAGGTAAAACTCCACTTTCTCGCCCTCGGGCAGCCCGCGCACAATGGGCTGTACTTGTTCGAACAGTACGGCCGTGCGGTAGTAGTCTTTTTTGGCGTAGTAGTTCAAGCCGGCCTCGTATTTTACACGCCAGTCCTCGCTCTTTTCAATCCGCCTGAATTTGCTACATGAGGTCAGGAGCAGAACCCCCGCCAGCACCCAAAAAAAGCCACTTTTCTTCTGCATTTCCCCGTAAATCGTGTTTAGAGCTTAAAACGCCCAAAACAAGCCTGCAAATATACGCCAATGGCTGGGAAACGGCAATTTTTTGCGGGCGTGGGTGGGGGGGCTACTTGCGCACCAATATTTTGCGGGTGAGCACCCCTTGGTTGTTCAGGTACAGGGTGAAAAAATAGACCCCCGCGGCCAGGTCTTCGGCCGAAATTTTCAGTTTGGTTTCGCCATAGGGCAACTCATAGTCGCCCATGCGCTGACCCAGGATGTTCTGGAGGGTGATTTTGGCTTTGACCGACTCATTGAGCAGACGGTAATCGAGGAAACCCACATCGGTAAGGGGGCTGGGGTAAATGTCGTGCACGCTGATGTCTTTGGTCTGGAAAACAAACGAGCGGCCCTTTTTCTCTTCCACCCACACGTTCACGGCATACTCGGCCACGGCACCCGTGCCCTTCGGGTCGGCCTCAAAGCGCAGCGTGTGCTGGGACGCGATGATGCCACTTTCCAGCACAAACGTCACATCGGTCAACTGCTCACCCGGTTCCAGTTTGCGCGTAAACTCGCGGTTGGCCTGCTCAAAACAGTTTTTGTCGAGGCAGAAGTAGCCGCGCTGCGTGGAGCCCAACTCGCCCGCCAGGCGAAAAGTAAATATCTGGGTTTTGTCGGACGTGTTTTTCAGGAGGATCGGAAGCCGTACCAGTTCGGACACGGACGTCTGCACAGATGCGGGGCTATCGGTGAACTCCAACTGGCCAAACGCGATGTTGGCACCTACCAAAGCAAGGATCAGTAACCCGGTCCGTTTCATGGAGACACACTAATTCAAAAGAAAGGTAGTGTTTTGCCCGGAAAATGCCAGTAGGGGCATGAAAAAAAATTCGCCCAAGCGAAATAAAAGCCGTCAGTTGATCGTTTTGCCCCCCGTTTTGACCACATCCGCCCGCTCGGGGCGCTCTTTTGCCCGCCACGCAAAGCCGCGCAGCCGCTTGTGCTCCTCCTTCCACTCGTGCGGGGGTATGAGCTGGGCATCGGGTTTTTTGTAGAAACTGATGTTGTTCACTTTGCCATCGCGAAAGCGGATGAGCATGTTGCTGCAGATAATCTTGTTCAGGCCCACAGTGGCCATCACCACCGTTTCCTCTTTTTGGTCGTTGGTGATTTTTTCCTCCTGCGTGGCATAGTAGATGCTTTCTCCGTTGCCTTCCACGACTACGTGATCAATCGCCTGACCGTTGAAAAAAGCGGTCATCTTGCGGCCCTTGATCTGGTTGTAGTTTTGAAGGGTGTCTTCTTGGATCACAAATGCATTGGCCACCAGAAAAATGCGATGGATGGCTTTGTTTTTCAGCAGCATCCGGATCGAGTCGGCCGTGAGTTGGTTGCCATTGGCCCACAGGATGGGGTCGCGGTACAGGTGGAGCAGACTGTCGGCCGACAAATAGGCAAGGGAATCGGCACTTCCCTGCAAGTCGCGCTTGAAGATTTTCACGTTGCGGTAGGCCAGCAATCGCTTCTTACGCGGGTCTACGCTCTCGATGGAAACCAGCGTATCGGCAGAAAGGAAAAGCGTATCCCCATCGTCTGCTACTTTCGCTACGTAGGCATTGCCGTACACTTTGCTGATTCCGGTTTTGCGGTCATAATATCCGTCATCGCCAAAAACGGTCATGTTTTCCTCTTTGGAGGTCATGGCCACACGCCCCACGGCCCGGTAAAACTTCCGGATGTCATCCAGATAATACTTATCGCCTTTCATGCGATTGTTGGGCGTTTCAATTTCCCCGTTGTTCAGATTGGATGTTTTTTGGTTGGTATCGTAAAAGCCGCTTTGGTAAATGGCCGTTTTGCCCTCCTTATCAGTCACCTTCGTGCTATCGCGAAAGTAGATGATCTTGGTTTTGGAGTTGTACTGCAGTGTATCGGAGGTCAGCGTGTAGTCGGGGCTTACGCCCACCACATTTTTTTTGAACGAGGCCAGGTTGGTGGGCAGGAAGTAATATCCCTTTTGGCTGGTGAGCGTGTTGGTGCTGTCTACCAACTTGCCCCCGTTAAAGTAGCGGGCTTCATTTTTTTGGCGGTCGTAGTCGAGAAAGTCGGTGTACAAGGTGGCCAAGCCCAACTTGGTGAACACCACATTTTTGCGCAGGTAGGCGATTTTGGAGTTGCCGTCATAGGTCAGTGCGTTGGCGGTACAGTTTACCGAGTCGCCCTCGGTGATGCGGATGCGGCCAAAAGCTTCCACCCGGTTCTGGCCTTTGTAGAAGTGGGCCGAATCGCAGTAGATAGTCGTGCGGTTTTGTTGCAAAACCACGTTGCCGAGTAGCCGGTCAAAGCGCTGCCCCTCTTTGGCGCTGCCAATCAGGTTGTCGGCTTGCTTGAGCTTCACCTTTTTTTGGGCGGTCAGCGGCAGCGAAAGGGCCAGCAGGAAGATGCAGATGAGGGCGCGCATGGACGGCTGCAAAAGTAAAACTAATCGGGGGTTTGTGGCTACCTTTGGCCTGACGGATGAAAGCCCTTTTTGAGTCGTCTCTGGCCGAATTGTGCCCGCAGGGCAGCCGCTTGGTGGTGGCCGCCAGTGGGGGTCTTGACTCCATGGTGCTGGCCCACTTGATGGAACAGACCGGGCAAGCGCTTTGCCTGGCACACGCCAATTTTCAACTGCGCGGGGAAGACTCGCTGGAAGATGAGGCATTTGTAAGACAATGGGCCGAGGCACGGGCCATTCCATTCTTTTTTGCCCGCTTTTCGACCAATAACTATGCCGAAGAGAAGGGGTTATCCATCCAAATGGCCGCACGCGCACTGCGCTACGAGTGGTTTGAGCACGTGCGGGCAACGCACGGATACGACTTTATTGCCACGGCCCATCATCTCAACGATAGTATTGAAACCGTCTTGTTGAACTGGACGCGCGGAGCGTCCTTCGAGAGCCTAGCGGGTATCCCGCGAAAGCGCGACCACATCATACGCCCCCTGTTGTTTGCCACCCGCGCTGATATAGAGCGCTATGCGCGAGAGCAAGCTCTGGTTTGGCGTCACGATGCCAGCAATGACTCGGACACATATGCCCGCAACCGCATCCGGCATCACGTAGTTCCTGTGTTGAAGGAAATCAATCCAGGACTGGAGGGCACGTGGGCGCAGCGCACCCATCACCTGGCCAGCGACATAGCCCTGGTGGAACAGGCCGTGGCCGATTGGAAGCATACCTACTGGCAAGAGCACACGCACTGGGCCGCCATCGCCAACGAAGGACTGCAGCGACCCGGGGCGGCTTCGATCCTGTATCGCCTGACGCGGGGCTTTGGCTTTGGCTGGGAACAATGCGAACAAGTAGTGCACGCAGCCGAGGGGCAACCCGGCAAACAGTTTTTGTCTGACACACATCAACTGGTGACGGACCGCACTGCGGTGTTGTTGGCACCCCGGGACGTTGCCCACGCACCCGTGGTGATTACAGGCGAGGGTACGTACCGATTGGGCAGCGCGGTGTTGCGCGTTCATCGCTCCCCGCAAGTGCACCTCCCGGCAGTGCCCTCTACCGCGGTGGTGTCGGCCAGTTCTTGCTCTTTTCCCGTTACGTGGCGCGTTTGGCAGCCGGGGGACTGGCTCCAACCCTTGGGCATGACGGGCAAGAAAAAAGTAAGCGATTTATTGATCGACCTCAAGGTGCCGCGGGTGGCCAAGCCCAGCGTGACGGTGCTGGAGCGCGAGGGTGACATTTTTTGGGTGGTGGGCATGCGCACAGACGAACGGTTTAAGGTTCGCCCTGAAACGGCATCCGTCATTTCTTTTACGCTCGCGTAAAACTGCCCGAGACCTTTCTTTTTTGATCGTGCCCGCTATACCTTTGCGAGCCAAAAAACGAATTCACCACCTAATCAAAGAAATATGAAAGTAACCGTAGTAGGAGCGGGCAACGTGGGGGCTACCTGTGCCGATGTGCTGGCGTACAAGGAAATTGCCAACGAAGTAGTATTGCTGGATATACGCGAAGGTTTTGCCGAGGGCAAGGCGCTGGATATCTGGCAAAAGGCACCCATCGACCTGTATGATACGCGCACCGTGGGCTCTACCAACGACTACGCCAAAACCGCAGGTTCGGAGGTGGTGGTGATTACCTCGGGGCTGCCGCGCAAACCCGGCATGACGCGCGATGACCTGATCGGTACCAACGCGGGCATCGTCAAATCCGTAACGGAAAATGTGGTGAAGCATTCGCCCAACGCCATTGTGATTGTCGTGTCCAATCCGCTGGATGTGATGACCTATCAGGCGCACATTACTTCACAACTGCCGCGCACCAAAGTGATGGGCATGGCCGGAATATTGGACACGGCCCGCTATCGCGCGTTTCTGGCCGAGGCGCTTAGCGTTTCTCCGAAGGATATTCAGGCCATGTTATTGGGTGGTCATGGAGATACCATGGTACCACTGCCGCGCTACACCACGGTGTCCGGCATTCCGGTAACGGAACTGATTTCCAAAGACAAACTCAATGCCATCATTGAGCGCACGAAAGTGGGCGGTGGCGAATTGGTGAAACTGATGGGCACATCTGCTTGGTATGCCCCCGGGTCGGCAGCCGCGCAAATGGTGGAGGCAATCGTGCGCGACCAGCGCAGAATTTTGCCGGTATGTATCCAACTAAACGGGGAGTATGGCATCAAGGACTGCTACCTAGGCGTGCCCGTGGTGCTGGGCAAAAACGGAGTGGAGAAAGTAATCGAGTTGGATTTGAATGCCGAGGAAAAAGCTTCGCTGGAAACCAGCCGCAAACACGTAAAGGAAGTGATGGACGTCCTCGACAAATTGGGCAAGTAGCATTGATTGAACACTAGCGGAAGCAAGGAATCGCCCCCATCAGGGCGATTCTTTGTTTTCAGGTCCGTCACTTTTTGCCGATGTAGAGAATTTCCTTCGGCTCAATCCCAAAATAATGCGCCCTGTCGCCCAGCGTACTCGCAAACCGTTGGCCTTCGGCTAGCAGCCCCGCGCGTTTGATCCGATCTGCGTAGTCTCTCCCGAACTTGCGCACATGGTCAGCCTGGCCAAAGGCTTTTTCCCGCGCCCGCGGCTCGGTGACCGTTGCATCTTCGTACGTGGTTTCGGGCACCGGGTGAAAAAAAGGCACCTGCAAGATTGCGTAGCCGCCCGGTTTTAACACGCGGTGGATTTCGCGCATCGCTTGAATGTCATCTGCCACGTGTTCCAGCACATGGTTGCACAAGACTACGTCAAACGTGTTCTCGGCAAAGGGTATTTGGTGAAGGTCCATCTTGACCTTGGCCAAAGGCGACTCGATATCGGCCGTGATATACGCATCTCCGTGCTGTTTTTGGAAGGGATGCATGAAGCAATGTTCCGGGGCTACGTGCAGCACGTGTTGCGGCCGGGCGAAAAAGTCGGTTTGCTCGCGCAAATAGAGCCAGATAAGGCGATGACGCTCCAAACTTTGGCAATGGGGGCATAGCGCATTGGGCCGTGGGTTGATGCGCCCGTACGGCAGAAATTGACGGTAGCGGTGGTCGCAGATGGGGCACTGCACGTTGCGGCCGCGGTAAAACAGTCCCAATACCCGCAGCCCGATACCGCTGACGCGCTGCAAATAGCTGCGCGGCACGAACCGGATCAACCACGAAATCAGTTTTTTCACGGCTGCAAAGATAGGGGCGGCATGACGGGAATATTTTTGTTCGCGTTAAAACTTTTTGGGGGCAATGGCCATCTTTATGTCGTAACCCAAGGGAGGCAAACAACCGAGCCGGTGGCCGAAACTTTACTCGACATTGCTATGATGCATTCCGATGCGCTCATCGCCCGGGCCCGCGAAGGCGATAAGAATGCGCAGGGCAAGCTGGTGCAACTGTGGTACAAGCGCATCTACAATTTTTGCTACAAGTTTTTCTATGACCATGACCAGGCCATGGAGGCTTCGCAAAAAGCGTTTATCAGCATGCACCGACACATGGCAGCGTTGCAAGATGTGGCGCGGTTCAAATCGTGGCTGTACACCATCGCCATCAATTGCTGCCGCGAGGAGGCCCGGAAACAAAAAAACCAGCGCGCATGGTCACTGAACGACATGCAGGCAGCACGCGGAGGCGACACGAGTTGGGAACAGTCGCACCACCGGCATGACAACCCCGAACGGCAATTGAGGCAAGCGGAACTATCAGACCTGCTGCACCAATGCCTGCATGAGCTGAGTGCGGAACAGCGCGAGGTGGTGATTATGAAAGAGTACGAAGGACTTAAATTCCGCGAGATTGCCGAGGTGCTGCACATCTCGGAGAACACGGCCAAGTCCAGGCTGTACTACGGGTTGGAAGCTATGAAGGGAATTTTGGAAAGACGAAACATTACCAAAGAAAGCATTGGATATGAGCTATAAACCGGATGAAGGCACTTGGATGGCCTACGTGTATGGCGAACTGAGTGAGGAGGAGCGGGCCCAGATGGATGCATATTTGTGGGCACATCCTGACGAGCAGCAGCGCGTGGCCGAACTGCGGAGCGTGCGGCAATGGCTTCGCCAGGCACAAGACCACGAGGTGATCGCGCCACCGATTTTTGTGGATGACAAAAAGACTTCGTTTTGGCAAACGGCTTATTGGCGCATGCCCATGGGGTTGGCCGCGGGCATCCTGCTGGTGCTGATGGCCGCCAAACTGCTCAACGTCAGCATCCGCTACGAGGCGCAGCAGTTGACCATTGCTTTTGGCGAAGCCCGGAGCCCCGAGCAGGGCGAAAACATTCCGGCTGCCGCGCTCACATCCCAGCAAGTGCAGCAAATGATTGACCGCTCGGTATCTGAAAACCGGCAACAGATGACAGCGGATTGGGAACAACAGCAGGCCGCCTTGGCGCAATCGATCCGGGCCAACCTGGCCAGCCACAACGGGCGCATGGACGAGTTGGTCGATCAGGTGTCTTCGGCTTCGCAGGATCAAATCCGCACGTTTGTGTCCTCGTTGAAAGAAGAAAATCAACGCGCCCTGAAAGAATACCTGACGCTTTCCGCCACGGAACAAAAGTTGTACATGGAAAACTTACTGGTCGATTTTTCCAAGTACTTAACCGAGCAGCGAAATCAAGACTTGGCGTTGGTGCAAAATCGTTTGCTGGCGGTGGAAAGCAATACCCATCAATTCAAACAAGAGACGGAGCAAATCCTTACCAGCATCATCGCCAGCAATGGGACTTTCGGAAAAAAACTGACGGCTTATTGACCGTGGTACTCACAAAGCGAGCACGATCAACAGCCGTTTATCTAAAACAAATGCAACACATGAAAACAAAACTGAGTATATTGATTTGGTTGGTGGCCTTGTCACCGATCGGTGCGCAAAAAATGGATGACGAACGCATGACGCGCGATTTGGAAATTGCCAAAAACGTGCTGGGCACCGTCATCAAACAACAGCAGGGGGCGCGCTCATTTTTCTCGATGGAAGCGGATGCGCACTACATGGCCGGGTATGGTGTCACCTTTCGGTTGCCCCACGACATGAATTTTATTTACCTCAACAGTGCCGTGGGCGATGTGCTGAGCATAACCGGAACGCGCTCCGCCCAAGCGCCCGGGTTTTATTATGAGTACGATTCGGATGATGAGGTGCGCTCGCAAGCACGCACCCGCGCGCGGGAAGCCGTTACCATCAATGGCCGCACGGGCCGGATCAGTAAAGGCAAAGAGATCAATGTGGACAGTGCCCGTAAGGCCTATCAGCAGAAATTGGTGGAGACCATCAAAGATTTCATGCTGGATTACACCGACCTGCTCACACAATTGCCTAACGCAGAAAAAATCTCGGTTACCAATCGCCAAGACGGGCGCGGTACATGGGCGTGGGGCAATAGACAATCGTTTTTATTGATCGAGGCCAAGAAAGAAGACATGGTTCAGTACAAACAAGGAAAGATGACGCGCGAACAGGCGGCCGCCAAGATAAGCGTGGTTCATTCAGAGAGGGAAGAAGAGGCTGAACCCGACTTGGAGTTGTTATCAAGTATCTTCAGCCGTCTGTATCGGTCGGATTTATCCAAGACGTATTTCACCAACGAGGATGTCTACTTTGAGCGCCTGCGCGACTATGGGGTCATCTACTACATGCAGGTATACTCCAGTAACGAAATGGACCACGGGCTGTACAGCATGCCTACGGTAAAGCTGCGCGATGTGGAAAAGACGGACCGCGACAAAAAAGTGAAAGAGCTTTACCCATTATTTGAGAAAGAACTGAAAGAGAATATGCTCGAGTACGGACGCACGTTAAAAAGCCTCAAAGACAATGAAACGCTCATGTTCAATGTACGGCTCACCCGGTGCGTGGCATGCGGCATACCAGCCTCCGTGGAGGCCAGCATCAAACAAAGCGTACTCCGCGATTACTCGTCAGGCAAAATCAGCCGTGAAACCGCTCTTGCCAAAATAGAACTCAAAAAAGGGCCAAATCAATAAGTGTAGCGGGGATGGGCAAGCGCGGTTGCTTGCCCATTCTGCTGTGGCGAGTGCCGTACGGATGCGGAAACGTGTTGCTGCCTCTTTATATTTTAAGAGCATTTTAACACACCCGTTGTAACCTTTTCGACAACTTGGCGGTAAATCGTTGGCCATTGACCGCATTTTTACCTATCTTTCTTAACCGAATTCAACTTGCATGAAACGCACGCTACTGCTTACCACCGGTGTCTTGGCCGTTCTTTTGATCATCTATTTTGCTTTTCGCGGTAGCGATACAAACGAACTGGCATCCGTTGTTGCCACCGTTCGGCAAGGCGAGTTTCGCGTAGAAATTGAAACCACAGGCGAGTTGGAGGCAAAGAATTCGGTGAAAATACTGGGGCCTCAGTCGCTTCGGAATTTTCAGATTTGGCAGGTGACTATCCAGGATATCATTGCCGAAGGCACCGTGGTCAAAAAAGGCGATTGGGTAGCTACGCTCGACCGGTCTGAGTTTCAAAATAAATTTAACGCCAAACAAATTGAACTGGACAAGGCCAGTTCTAAGTACAACCAAACCCAGCTCGACACCACATTGCAACTGCGCCAATCGCGCGATGAGCTGATCAACTTGCAGTACGGGGTGGAGGAAAAGGAAATTGTGCTGGAGCAATCCAAGTTTGAACCCCCGGCCACCATCAAGCAAGCTGAAATCAATTCAGACAAAGCCAAGCGTGCATACGATCAAGCCTTGGAAAACTACAAAATCAAGAAGAAGCAAAACATGGAGAAAATGCGCGAAGTGGCGGCCGAGCTGCGCAAAGTGCAAGATGAATTTCAAAGCATGACGAAGGTGTTGGAGTCCTTCAACGTGTTGGCACCCGAAGATGGTATGGTGATTTATGATAAGGGTTGGGATGGTAAGCCCATCAAGGCGGGTTCACAGATACAGATGTGGGAACCTACCGTGGCAACGCTCCCCGACCTTACAAAGATGCAGTCAAAAACGTATGTCAACGAGGTGGACGTGCGCAAAGTGAAACCGACCCAGAAAGTATCGGTGGGTTTGGATGCGTACCCCGACAAAAAGTTAACGGGTATCGTGACCAAAGTCGCGAACGTGGGCGAGCAGCGGCCCAATTCCGATGCAAAAGTCTTTGAGGTGTTGGTGGAAATTGATGAAACTGACCCCACATTGCGTCCATCCATGACCACCAGCAACCGCATCGTTGCTCAAGTTGTTGAGAATGCGCTATATGTTCCCCTGGAGAGCCTGCACAGCCAGCATGATTCCATCACGTATGTGTTCAAAAAGAATGGCCTGAAAACCGAGAAGCAGGAGGTTTTGGTGGGCGAGACCAATGCCAATGATGCCGTCATCCTCGCGGGGCTCGCTGCCAATGAGAAAATCCTGCTATCGGTGCCCAGCGGCTTGGACGGTCAGGCTGTAACGCTGTTGCCGCAACTTAATGGCAAACGAAGAAAGCAAGACAACACGGGTAGCGAGGTAGCCGCACAGACCGTTTCAAACCGGTAGCGAGTGAAGGGATTACCGTTTTTTATCAATCAGCGCCTGTTGGCCAACTTGTTCATCGCGGTGGATGCCGTAGTTGCCAACCGCTTGCGTTCCTTGTTGACGGCATTGGGAATCATTTTTGGCGTGGCTGCAGTCATTGCCATGTTGGCCATTGGCAATGGAGCACAGCAGGAAATACTCAACCAAATAAAATTGGTAGGGGTAAACAACATTGTCGTCAAACCCATCATTGAGCAAAAAGAAGAGAAAATAGAGGAAGCGGGGGGCAAAAAGGATAAGAAAAAGTTCTCGCCCGGACTTACCCTACGGGATGTGCGCAATATCGAACAGACCATACCGGGGCTGTCAAATATCAGTCCTGAAATCATCCTCAATACCTACGTCATACGCAGTGGCGTCAGGCGCTCGGCCAAGTTGGTGGGGGTGGCACCCTCGTACTTCGCCATCTATGATTTTCAGTTGGCACAGGGCGTCTACTTCAGCGAGGAACAACTCCGGATGGGAGCACCCGTGTGCATTGTGGGAGCAGCCGTGAAAAGCCGATTCTTTCCGACCGAAGACCCGATCGGGAAAAGCATCAAAGTAGGGCCGCACTGGCTCACCATCGTGGGGGTTATGCGCGAGCGGCTGGTGTCCGAGAGCAGCATCAGCAAGTTGGGAATTCGTGATTTTAACATGGATGTATACGCACCGTTGCAAACCGTGCTGATCCGGTACGAAAACCGTGACCTCATTACGGCCGAGGCCCTCCGGTTGGAGTCTATGCGGAGCCGCGGCATGATCATTGACAACGGCAACAACCCACAGAGTGAGGCCGAACGGAAGAACTATCATCAACTGGACCGCCTGGTGATACAAGTTGAAGAAACCGCGAAACTGACGAGCGTGGCGGAAATTATGTTGCGGCTGCTGTCGCGAAGGCATTATGAAGTAGTCGACTTTGAAATTGAGATTCCGGAGCTTTTGCTGAAGCAGCAACAACGGACCAATACAATTTTCAACTATGTGCTGGGTGCCATTGCCGGCATTTCGCTGCTGGTCGGTGGCATCGGCATCATGAACATCATGTTGGCCTCCGTCTTGGAGCGCATCAAAGAAATCGGGCTTCGCCTTTCGTTAGGCGCCAAGAAGAGCGATGTGGTGCAACAGTTTCTTTTTGAATCCATGATGATCAGTATCGGTGGAGGGTTGATCGGGGTGGTGTTGGGCGTGGCGCTGGCGTATGCCGTGTCTACCGTGGCCGATATCCCTACCGTCATCAGCTTTGCATCCATCATGTTGGCATTTGGCGTGGCGGCCAGTGTAGGCCTGGTATTTGGTATTGCCCCTGCGCGTAAAGCGGCCAGTCAAGATCCTATAACTTCCTTGCGATATGAGTAGAGCTGTTTATCTTTTCCTGGTGTTGATTTTGGTTTGTGTCGGTGAGCTAGCGGCACAACGTTCGTTTTCCATCGAAGAGGTGATCCAGCGTGCATTGGCGCAATCGCCCTTTGCCAAGCAGGCCGAGACGCGCAAGGAGAACCGCTACTGGCAGTACCGGAGTTTTCGAACCAACTACAATCCGCAATTGCGGCTAAACGGTGGCTTGCCCGGCTATAGCCAGAGTTTTATACCTGTGCGCCAGCCGGATGGTTCGCTGGTCTTTCAGTCGGTCAACCAAACCAATGCCAGCGCCAACTTGGGTTTGTTGCAGCCGCTACATTGGACCGGAGGGACTATTTCCGCCAATACCAATTTCAACCTGTTCAATGATCTGGATCGGGAGTTTCGTTCATGGAACGGTACCATCCTTAACGTGCAGTTGGAGCAGCCATTGTTTGGATTTAATGCCCTGAAGTGGGCAAGAGAGACCGAGCCGCTGCGCTACGAAGAGTCCAAGCGGGAATTTGTCGAACAGTTGGAGGCCATCTCGCAAGAAGCGGCCGACCGTTTTTTTGGCGTATTGGAAGCGCAAACGCGCCAACAAATCGCCAGCTTCAATCTGGCCAACAACGATACGATCTACAAAATTGAGCAAGGCCGATACAACATCGGCACTACCTCCGAGGACAAACTGTTGCAGGTTGAGCTTCAATTGTTGCGTTCGCGCCAAGACCTGGCGCAGGCGCGCTTGGATTTGGAAAATGCGAGCTTAGCGCTGCGCATCTACTTGGGCATTACTGACTCAGACGAGATTGCCCTGCAACTTCCCGAGAACATACCACCGTTTTCGATCTCGCTGGACGAGGCGTTGCTTTACGCGAAACAAAACCGGGCGGCCTACCTGGCGTTTGAGCGCAGACGGCTGGAAGCACAGCGCGATGTGGCCGAGGCCAAGGGCAGACGATTTCAAACCTCTTTGACAGCCTCCTACGGCCTCAACAACTCGGCTCCTGTGGTGGGCGACTTATACACCGACCCACAACGCCAGCAGCAAGCCAACATCAGTTTTAATGTACCCGTATTGGACTGGGGCCGAAACCGGGCGATGATGCGGACGGCCACCGCCAACAAAAAATTAAACGACTACATCATTGCGCAGGAAGAAGTGAATTTTGAGCAGGAAATTACCACGCAGGTCAGGCAGTTTGAACTTTTGCGACTGCAGTTGGAGATCACCAAAAAGTCGGACGAAGTGGCCCAAGAGCGCTACAAAGTAGCTCAAAACCGCTATCTGATCGGAAAAATTGACATCACCAACCTCAATATTGCGCTCACGGAAAAAGACGATGCGAAGCGAAGCTATATCCAGGCCCTTCGTTCGTTTTGGACTGCGTACTACAATTTGCGCAGATTGACCTTGTATGATTTCGTAGGTCGGAAGCTGCTTTATCTGCCCACGGAATAAACTGATTTTTTTGGATTTGAATTAGTCTTTAAATTCGTGGCATGCAAGAAAAAGCAATGCGCGATGATTTTCATGACTACCGGGTCGATTGCATGAGAAGACTGGGGCGTTCGCGTGGACTAAGTTCCCTTGTGATGATTGGTTTTTCATTTTTCGTATCGTGTTCGGGTACGAAACCGGAAAGCGAACAAGATACGCAAACGTTGCGAGGCCAAGGGTCAAACACGGAGGTACGCGTTGCTACGGTTAGAAAGGGCCCCTTCACATATACCATCGAGACGTCCGGCAAAGTCGAGTCATCCGTGGATGTTTCCGTTCAAGCCCAAAGCCCGGGCGTGATATGGGAGTTATATGTGGCTAATGGAGAGCAAGTTGCAAAGGGCAGCTTAATTGCGAAAATCAGCGATGATCGCCAGCGATTGTCGCTTCAAAAAGCAAAGTTATTATTGGCTGAAAAAGAACTCGCCTTTCAAGATCAGATAATGAACTATCAATCAAAAGGCGATAGTGCAAAGTACAAGCAAGCCATTGAAAACATTCGCACAAGTAGTGGTTTGGCTTCGGCTCAACTGTCGGTACAAGAGGCGGAACTGGACCTTGCGCGAACGACCATCCGCGCTACCGTTTCCGGGGTGGTTTCCAATTTGAGCATTGTTACGGGCAGTGCCGTAACAGCTGGTCAGCCTATTTTGAGTATTTACGATCCTGCGCAACTGAGGGTTTCTTGTGTGGTGATAGAAACGGATGCTATACGGATTAGGAAGGGAAACAAAGGGCAGATCCGAACACTGGATGGTCAGCATTTTTTGCCGGTTGTTGTATCGGAGATAAATCCGCGCGTAGATGAGAAAAGCAATCAGAGCAAGGTTTGGCTTCGGTTGAATCAATCCAGTCAGGTTTGGCCAGGAATGACAGTTGCCGTGTCCATCGATCTGCCCGAACGCTCGACCTTGCTGGTGCCCAAGGAAGCGCTCGTTTTGAGATCGGGCCGGGAAGTGGTTTTTGTAGCTGAAGGTGGCATGGCAAAATGGAACTACGTAAAAACGGGCCGAGAGAACGGTACTGATATAGAGGTCATCGAGGGTCTTCAGGAAGGTCAGCAGGTTATTGTAACCAACAACCTTCAATTGGCGCATGAGACCCCGATAACCATTGCTTCCCAATGAGGGTGTCTGCTTAAGCCCGAGCCGTCCGGTTCACCCTTCCATACGCGTACCCATACAGCAGGGGGATGTAGAAGAGGGCCGTAAAGGTGCCCACGAGCAGGCCGCCAATGGTTGTGATTCCCACGGGACGCTGCAGGTCGGCACCCAAACCTGTGGCAAATACGATCGGAACCAACGCCAAAACATTCGTGAATGTATTCATCACAATCGGCTTTAGCCGTTGAATGCCGGCCTGTCGGATGGCATCTTCAACAGGCATGGTTTTTTTCAGGCGATTGATCCTGTCCAGTTTCAGGATCGCATCATTGTCAATTACGCCCAGCACTACGATCAAACCAATCCCCGACATGATATTGATGGTACCCCCCGTTATCGCCAGTAGAATGAGGCTTCCGGCTAAGCCCAAAGGTAGCGTTAGTATGACAAAAAAAGGCTGTCGGACCGATTCAAACTCTGCCGTCAATATGACAAACATCAAAAAAACCGATATGAGCAGTAGGTAGAGTATATCCTGCAGATTTTTTCGATTGTCGAACCATTCACCCACGCTGTCCACAGCAAGGCCGTGACCTGCCAGTTTTCGCTGGAGCCATTCAAGAGTGTCCTCCTCGGCTCCTTTTTCGCTGATCGTGATTGCTTGATAAGGTCCCGAAGCATCGGCAGTGATGTAGCGGTAGCCCTGATACAAACGTATTGTTGCCAGTTCGCGAAGCGGAAACGAAGTGCCCTGGGTCGTTTGTATCCAAGTAGAATTCAATATCTCACCTATGTTGCGCTCGTCTGGTTTTAGCTTGATTTGCACGGTCTCACCAAAGTCGCTGAATTCACTCACCAGATAGTTGCCCAGGAGTTGTTTGAGTTTTCGGGTGATTTGAGCCGCTGTGACATTGACGCGGGCCGCCTTTTCAATATCGATCATAATGAGTGCCATCACCTCCGTGTCAAACCCTTTTGCTCTCGAGAATGTGAGTGAATCCTGGAGGTCACGGAAAAGACTGTCGGCCGTGGCGGGTGGCAAGGGCTTTTTGGATCGAGGGTCTCTGATTCGGGCTTCCAGCCAAGGCGTGGTGGACGAAAACAACTGTTCAAAAGCATTGGGTGCATTTTCAAATTGTACCGTGGCTTTTGGGAACTGATTCTGAAAGTACGTTTGCCATTCGCCCAAGGTACGTTCCCGATCTACGCCCTCCGCCAGTAAAAAATAGATGTCTGCTTGCTGTGGCGATTTCACCTCGCTTGACAGCAAGAACTGTTGGAAACCAACTTCGGCCTCCATCACGTGGTATGAATCTTTAAACTGATTTCCAATGTCCAGAACTCGATCCCGATTGGTATCGACATCAATCGGTTCGTCCCAATCGATCAGCAGACGGATTTCATTTCGTTCGATCTCCGGGAAACCTTGCTTTGGAAGAAAAACAAAGAGCCCGATAGCCAAAGGAATCAGCAGGGAGATTACCCAAAAACTCAGGCGTCTGCGATCCCAAATCCACTCGAAAACCGTTTCATAAACCCGTTGCAACAAATTAAATACTGCACTCTGGCGGGAGGGTGTATACGATCGGTTCTTGTGAAGGCCCAAAAAAAGCATGGGCACCGCGATGAACGTGCAAACGAGGGAAATCGACAAGATACAAGCCACCGCCACCGCTTGGTCAAAAAAGAGCGCACCGGTAATACCGCTGAGAAAGATCAGGGGAAGGAACACGACCAGGTTGGTCAAAGCCGAACCGACCAACGGAGCCATTACTTCTGCGGTACCGGAAACACAACTCTCTCTCAGCGAAAGTCCCTCTTGCTGTTTCAGGGCAATGGAGTCAATAACAACAATAGAGTTATCCACCAACATGCCCAAACCCAACGCTAAACCACTTAGGGAAAGCACGTTGAGCGATAGACCAAAGACATAGAAAAGGGAAAAGGTCAGGAGCAGTGAAAGGGGCAGCACCACACCCATCACCAACGGCTCCCGCCACCCTCGCATAAACAAGAACAAGACACCAAAAGCAAATAGACCACCCCAAAGTAGCGCTTGTGATAAGTTGTCGATACTGAGTGTTAGTAGTTTGGACTGATCTTGCGTTAGCTCAAAGTCATACTCCTCGTACGTTTGTCGAAATGCAGACACCGTTTCATAGAGTAACGGCATCAAATCGGGCATACGCGCACTGGCTTGTTTGTGAACAGTCATTACCAGGGCGGGCTGGCCGTTGAACAAATGATATCCTGTGGATGCATCGGGCTCAATGTAGACACGGGCGAACTGGCGCAACGGCAGTGTTCCCATGCGATCGGGAAGGGAGATGGGGATGTCCAGAAGGCGGTCGGGGTCTCCCATGCGGTTGTCGATTTTCAGATAATACCGATAGTTTCCGTCCTTGATTGAAATGGATCCCAAGTCGAGTTTAGCATCGACTATGTGCTGGACAATCGTTTCCTCATTTAGGCCGAAACGGTGCAACTCTTGGCGCCTGGGTTCTACGCGCACCACCCGCTGCTGCCATCCGTTTACATCGACCAGCCCAACGCCCTCCAGTTGCTCTAACCTTCTGCGCAGTACCTTGGAGGTCAAATCGGAAGCCACTAGCAGATTGGCGTCACGTTTGGGCACTACTTGAATGCGCGCAATGGGTATATCAGCCGTGGAGGCGCGTACAACGATCGGCCGGCCAAGCGACCGAGGCAGGGCGGTTAACAGTTGATCAATTTTTTCATTGGCGTCTATATAGGCCAAGTTCATGGGCGTTCCATACTCAAACATGAGAGTGACCTTGCCCGATTCGTTTTGTGCGATGCTCTCTACTTTTTTCAATCCGTTGAGCGTCAGCAGGGTCTCGCGAACTGGCTTCAATACGTTGGTTTCTACGTCTTCCGGGGTGCCCCCCGGAAATTTGACAGAGACCGTCATGTGGGGTACGTCCAGCGAGGGCAGCAGTGATACGGGCAGATGCCGAAAGGCAATGACGCTCAAGGTGCATGCCACGAAGAAAACGACAGCTACCCCCAGAGGACGGGAAAGCAAGAAGCGAAGCATTAACGCAAGATAGCGAAGTTCGCGTGTGCGCGCCTATAAAGCGACCGAATTTGATTTTTAGGTTTCCCATGGTTGCCGGAAAGGTAGCTTACGTGTTGGATGTAAGATTTAGTCCGACTTCGGTAGTTTTTTGATCGAAACGGTATTGGTAAATATAGCCCTGCCGGCAATTATCACAGGAGAGTAGCCAACCAAGCGGGAATGCGGGCGGCCATACCATCATGTAAGATTAGTTTTTGTTTTTTTTTTGAATTCTTGGAGAGCGGAGTAACTTCGTCTATGTGAACATCACGGAAAGGAGTTTGGCCTATGCAAATTGAAAAGTTGCAACATCGCATGCGGTATTTGATGCAGTTGATTGAAAGGGAATCCACAGGTGTGCCCGGGCAGTTGGCCAAGCGGCTGGGCATTTCGGAGCGGATGTTGTATCGGTATATAGCCGATTTGAAGGATTCCGGCAAAAGAGTGGTTTTCTGCCGGCTAAGGAAGACGTATAAATTTTCGCCAGACTGACATAAAATGGCAGTGAGAGTCTGGTATTTTGTGTCAATGCCATAAGGCAGAAATTTTAAATTACTTTTTATGAGAAAGCAGATTAGATTGTTAGTAGGCGTTGGAGGACTAGTGCTTTCAGCTCTTTTCTTGAGTTTTGGAGCAAATGCCGAAGGGTGTGCCGGAAATGACGGCACTTGTACGCAGACTTGGTGGTGTTGCAACTGCCATGGACAGTCTGGATGTCGTGAGGAGATCATTCAATTTGATGGCTACCGACCTATTTGATGCAAGCAGAGGGGGGGAGGAGATTGCATGTACTCCGCCTCCCTCTTTTTGGTTGAAGGTACAGCCCGTTCGCTTGGTACTACTTTTTGCGTTGTTGTTGATTCTGCTGTGCTCATCCTGTACAACCGAAACGCAGGGAACGGAGGAGGCTGTCACTCTCCGGTTTGATGAAGCGCCCGCACCGACTCGATTAGCGTCCGTAGAGCTCGATTGGGGTCCATTTTTTTTGCCCACCCGATTGAAGCAGATAGGCGATTATCTATTCATTGCCGATCTCAAAAATCCCGATGCGATGGTGACTATTTGGGATATTGATCAGCAGCGCGAAGTGAAACGGATCATCCCCAAAGGAGAAGGCCCCTTTGAGCTAAGTGCCGTATCGAGCATATTTCTGCAAAAGGGTGGCCGTGTCTATTTTTTTGATTTGCAGAGTCAGCGTATGTTGGAAGCCGACTTGGATAGCTTGGTGGCGTATCCACACTATCAACCGAAGTTTAGGAAGCGACTTGCTTCGGAAGACTATGAGTATGCAAGCCGCATTCATAGCGTCAATGACTCCGTTCTGGTAGCCATGACACTGCCGGCACTCCAAGGCCGATTTTCGCTTCTCAACAACAACCTTGAGTACACCGGGCACTATTTTGGTCAATTTCCCTTTTTGGAACGGACGGGTGAATTGAGCGGAATGACAGACATCTCGTTTGGCGCAAAGGTACTTGGAAACTTATTTGTGGCGACCATGGATGTCAACCAGCCGTTGAACAAACTTGTGGTGACCTACAACAACGTAGACATGATTGATGTCTACAACTTGACGGACCACACCTTGGAGTTGCGCGTGTTGGGCCCTGATCAGAATTATCCACCCAAATTCAGACTGACGGAGTCTGGGGCCCTGCCGTGCAGGGAGTGTCACGCAGGGTACAAAAGTCCCCAGTCAAATAATGACTATTTTGTCGCGTTGCGATTAAACAAACGATATGCGGACGTAGATGCTTACCAAAGTAGACATGTTTATGTGTTTTCCTGGAGCGGTGAATTGATAAAGTCGATTGAGTTGGATTTTGAAATAGCTGATTTTGTAATTGACCCGAAGCGCAGAAAATTGTTTGCCTTGGCGGTGGATGCCTCACAGCCATTGAGAGAGTATCCCTGGAGCATGAACTAGATGTCGGTCAGGCAGATTGTCCTTTTTGTCGTGGCTGATTTTTCCGAATCATAAACACCGGGAGAAGGATGAAGACGCAAAACAATGAAATGAGTAGCCCACCAATAGTACCCGATGACAACGCAGACCAGAAGACTTCGTTGGTGGCCGTTGCGATGAATGGAATGAAGGTGATAATGGTTGTTGACACAGTTAGCACGATTGGCCGTAGCAGCCGAGCTGCTGCTTTGGGGGCCGCCCTGTGGTTGCGCGGTAGTCTGTTAACTTCATTGATCAAATAAATGGCCGAGCTAACCGATAGACTTGACAGCAGAAAAAAAGCTGCGTAACCGCCTTGGTCAAAATAAACGTGGAGCCAGCCAAAGATCAAAAAGATGCCAATGTAGGATGTAACCATGGCCAAAAGGATGAGGAGTGGCTGGAAGAGATTTTCAAATAGTAAAACACTTATCAGATAAACGCTGATGAAAACCAATGCCAGTAAACCGTATTGTTTTTGGGTTTTGGCCCAATCGAAAGACCATTGGGCTGACTCGGCCGTAAATCCCGCGGGAAGGACTGGCGTAAATCGCTGTAGAACCTCGTCCAGGTACTGGCGACCAAATTGATGGCTCCCGTAATAGTCAAATCCCACATGCTTTATATACTGTCGATTTTCTTTGTGGATGGCGTTGCTCGAGACAGTTTTGCGGATGGTGGCGATGTCTCGCAGGAGCAGCAGTGACGAGTCGATTTGTCCGTAGTTATTTTTTAGTTGATACATGGAAAAGTTGGCCGCAGTGCGACTTTGGTGGTAGACTGGCAACATCCGATGGGCGAAGGGATAGTAGTAGTCTGGCTCCAAGGGGGGACTTTGATCGCGGACGATAGCCGCTGCCACCGCGGGATGTGTTTGCAGGCTTGCCAGTGCCCGATGATCAAAATGAAGCGTCAGCTCTTCAGATGCCCGCTCATCCCACGACAGTCTTTCACGGGTATTCACTTTTTGGATACGTTTGTGTTTAAGCAACTCCGCGGCAAGCACCTCACCGTATTTTTCCAGTTCATCATACTGATAGCCACGTAGCTCAACTCGGAAATACGGCAACGACTCACTACTTTGGTTGCTGAACCCGCGACCCACGCCATAGATGGTCCACTCGGCTCCTCCCCAGTCGAGCGATCGTGCTACAAGCCTCGCTTTAAGTTGATGGGGCAGTGATCCGTGCTCCGATTGCTTGTCAAAAGTGATCGCAATTTGGGCGTATTGACCTGAGTAAATCTGGGTCGTGAAATTTTCCAAACCTTTAATGCCCTTTAAAAATTCCTCCATGTAGTTCATAAGCCTGTCCATATCGGCCAAGGTATGACCGTACGGCAGCGAAGCAGCAACTACTAGTTTTGTTTTGTCGGGACTTCGATACCCGGAGTGCTCAAAGACGTTGCGTACAAACAATCGAAGGGCACCTCCCAAAATTCGGTCAGTATAAGGTCTTATCTGCTCTTGGTAAACCGAAGTGCCTATTGTCTTATCGTACCAATTGACACCCGGCCACTGAGACGGCAATAGGAACACGGGAAGACCAAAAGCGAGAATCAAAGCCGCAATCAACAGCTTTTTGTGATTCGCCAATGCCAGGAGCAGTTTTTCATAGCCTTTGAAGATCGTGACAGCAAGACGGGGGGGACGCTTTTTGGTCCGCTTAGCGTGCCCAGTTTGCATGAGGTGTTGGGCAGCAGGAACATAGTAGATCGCCACCAGCAGTGACATGCCCATCGCCAGGCAAACAATTGCACTGAAGTCAGTAAGATTGGCCCGTTCGGTGTCAGGCAATAAAAACGTAATCGATAGAACGCCCATGGCGCAGAGAGTCGAAGTAATCAGGGCCGCGGTTCTGCTTTGGCGTTGATGCTGCGCCTGATCAAGGGCCATGATCGCATTGTCGATCAATATCCCAAAGGAAATACAAAGACCGGCAATGGAATACAGGTGGATGGAGATGCCCAATCCGTAGGCCACCAACAGGGTGAGTGACAGTGTGATCAGCAGTGCGGAAATCAAAACAAGGATGGACTTGGAGCGATAGGTTATGAGTATCAGCACACTGAGAAGTGCCAGCGCGAGCCATGTGCGTAGTAGATTTTTGTTGACTTCGGTGGCAATAAACTCGGTATCGTCATAGTCCAGCGATAGCCAAACGCCCACGGGAAGATTACCGGCCGCTTGGGCCGCCATGTTTTTGACTTTGGCCGCCAGCGAAAGCCGGTTTACCTCAAGGTCTGCGTAGATCGATAGTCTCACGGAATTTTCTGCATTGACTCGAAAGATGGTTTGCGGGGGCATTTCTTCCATGTACACCCGGGCAAATTGGCGCAGCGGGTAGCTGCCAGTAGGCAGCATAATGGGTATATTTCGCAATTGCTCGAGTGAGCGGGACCCGTTATTCACCCGTAACGCAATGCGGGCTCCTGCCTGATGCGAGATAAAACCAATCGGTTCGTCAACGAGGAAGTCGTGGATGTTTTTTTGTAACGCTGCGTGGTTAAGGCCGTATTGACGAAGCTTGTCTGGGTCGGTTTCAACAGTAACTTGTAGCCCCTGCCCACCGGATAGAGTGATCTGGCTCACGTCCGGGAGAGTGGACAGGGGGATTCGTAACGCATCTTCTGCCATGGTGCGCAGCGTACCGGATGGCAACGGACCGTTGATGCGGTACACCAACAGGGGGCTGGCTTGTGCTTTGCTCCGCGTCCGCTGCTCAATCAAAGGAAAAGAAACACGGCTATTTAGTTGCGGATGCGTTTGACGAAGAATTGAAAGGATTTCAAATTTCTTAAAGTCCGGATCGGTATCACGCGCGAACGATAGCTCAATGATGCCTTGATCATAGTTGGACACCGAATAGATGTTCTTTAGCTCGCTGAGCTGCGACAACACATTTTCCAAGGGCGCGGTGGCCTCGCGCTCAACTGTTTCGGGGGGCGCGTGGGGTAGGGTGAAACGTAAAGTAAAGGTAGTCTCTTTGGGTTGTGGCAAAAGATCAATGCTCAACTTCGGAGCTAGCAGAAGCCCGATGAATGCCAGAAAAGCGAAAGCTACTATGGTTTTAAATGGGCTCAAAAACCTTTTAACTTACTGATTTCCTACCTTGCGCTACGTGGTAAAACTGTACGTATGCAGCCACACACATCAATAGTGTTATCGTTCTTCTCGAACCCAATTTTACCGTGCCTTCATTTGTGGGCAGATCAAGACGAAACGATGATCGTACCATTGGCGCGAAAAGTGGTGGCAACCGAGTTTGATCTGCCTTATTTCTGTGTCCAAATATAGTATTTTCTATATTCGTATATGAGCAGTATAAGTCCCGTATTTTTGCGTTTGTCGACAATAACGCGCATTGTATGTGGCTGACATTTTACAGCAGTAATTTTTTGATTCATATTGATGTTTTGATATTGAATTTTATCTATTTTAGGAACATTATGCATTAGTTACTACCAATGGAAACTCGATTTTTGAGAGTTTGTTTTCCAAGCCTGTATATTCTTGCTTTAGCCGGTTGTTGTATTTCGTGTGGGGGTGGGAAAGTTAATCGGGACACGGTATCGTCTGAATTTGCGTTGCAAAACCGGTCTGAGATCAAAGTTATTGATATCGGTACCGCTGCCGATCTCAAAACAAGTGATCTCGTTGCGACAAGCACATTTATCAAGCTGGAATCTTCTGAAAGGTCGTTTTTGGGTGAAATATCGAAGTGTATCAGTCATCACGATACGCTATTCGTGCTGGATAAGCAACATACAAAAGCCGTCTACGCCTTTCATGTAAGCGGAAAGTTTCTGTTCAAGGTTGGTACACTGGGCGAGGCTCCTGGCCAATACAGGTCTATTTCTGATTTTACGATAGTGCCACAAGCTCGGCACGTGGCGATTTTGGACGACAGAAGGCAGAGGTTGGTAGTGTATGATTTTACGGGGAAATTGATTAAAGATTTCGATATTCCGAAGGAGACGCAAGTAGGCGTTTCGCAAATTCTATATTCAAATGGAAGGTATTTTCTGTATACCAACTATACCTGTATTGATGCTAGTAATTGTCACAACCTAATCGTTACTGATTTGGACGGCAATACACAAGTAAAAGAAATGAGAGTTCCCAGTAAGCTTGAGAATTTTGGCGTATATGACTCGTATAACCTTAGTTCATCTGGTGATACAGTAATTTATTTTAACTACACAGAGGACATTATTTACTTTATTAGTAACAATCAGATTTGGGCAAAGTATAAGATTGACTTTGGAGGCATGAAACCAGATCAATTTGCGGTAGATATCAGCGCAGATAATATAGAAGATGTGTACAGCAATGCATCAGTGAATGCATACACATTGGGTGTGAGCTATTGTTCAGCAAGCAAAAAGTTTCTGATTGGAAGGTTTACTGTTTTCCAACGAGGAGTTGGTTTTTTTGTTTACGATCGACACCGTTCACGTGTCAAGTGGTCAACGCGTATTGCGTCTGATTCTTTGGGGTTATTGTCTACCACTATTGTTGGGTCTGAGGGTAATCGAGTTTTTTGCTCTTTTCCGTCTGAGATGATCGATAGAATGCGCGTGGGATTTGAAAAAGAACCTGATTACGAAGAGGCTTATCGAATTGGAACGGCAAATTACGGTAAGAGGTTTATGGATGTGGTTGTAAATTCAAAGTTGAATGATAACCCAATTTTGGCCGTTTACGAAATCAGGGATAATTAGTTTGGTTGACTAAATTGTGTATGGTAAATGCCATCCGGCTTCCGTGATCGTTCTCAGTATTGCACGCTGGTAAGGCCATGTGCTTGGGTATAGTCAAAGGTTTGAGTTTGGTACAAAAAGTAGCGGATGGTACGGCAATTTTCGGGAATTTTTACCCGAGCATTTCCTGCCGCTTCATTCGCGCAATTCCAACTACTACTTCAAATCCGAAAAGTCAAAGCTCGTCTCCAAAAATTTGGTCGTAAACTTGCCCGACCGGAAGACGGGGTTATCCATCAATTTCAAATGAAAGGGGATGGTGGTTTTTACCCCTTCGATCACAAACTCGCTCAGCGCGCGCTTCATGCGGGTAATGACTTCTTCGCGCGACTGGCCCGTGACAATTAACTTACCAATCATCGAGTCATAGTTGGGCGGTATGGTATAGCCCGCATAGACGTGGCTGTCCACCCGCACCCCGTGGCCGCCCGGTTTGTGCAAATGCAAAATCTTGCCAGGCGAGGGGCGAAATCCGTTGGCGGGATCCTCGGCATTGATGCGGCACTCCATCGAATACAGATTTGGAAAGTAGTTTTTGCCCGAAATCGGAACCCCGGCTGCCACTTTGATCTGTTCTTTGATCAAATCATAGCTCGTCACTTCCTCGGTGATGGGATGTTCCACCTGGATGCGCGTGTTCATCTCCATGAAGTAGAAGTCGCCATGTTTGTCTACCAAAAATTCAATGGTGCCTGCGCCTTCGTAGTTGATGGCTTTGGCGCCCTTGATGGCCGCTTCGCCCATGCGCTCGCGCAGCTCCTGGCTGACGATGGGCGAGGGGGTTTCTTCCACCAGCTTTTGGTGCCTGCGCTGAATCGAGCAGTCCCGCTCGGACAGGTGGCACACCTTTCCATATTGGTCGCCCACAATCTGGATTTCGATGTGGCGTGGTTCTTCTACAAATTTTTCCAGATACAGGCCATCGTTGCCAAAGGCCGCACCGGCCTCGCGCTTGGCATCATCCCACGCTTTTTTGAATTCCGATTCATCGTTGATGATGCGCATCCCTTTGCCACCGCCACCGGCCGTTGCTTTCACAATCACCGGGTATTTGATTTGTTTGGCTATCTCCATACCTTCCTCAATGGAGCTAAGCAGGCCATCCGAGCCGGGTATGGTGGGCACGCCTGCCTTCTTCATCGTGTCTTTGGCTGTTGACTTATCGCCCATGGCCTCGATCATCGCGGGTGTGGGGCCGATAAACTTGATACCATACTCTTGGCAGATGGCAGAGAACTCCGCCCGCTCGGACAAAAATCCGTATCCGGGATGGATGGCATCGGCATTCGTTATTTCAGCCGCAGAGATAATGCGGGGAATGTTTAAATAAGAGTCTTTGCTGGGCGCATCCCCAATGCACACGGCCTCATCGGCAAAGCGCACGTGAAGACTTTCGCGGTCAGCCGTGCTGTAGACAGCTACCGTTTTGATGTCCATTTCGCGGCAGGTGCGTATCACGCGAAGGGCAATTTCACCCCGGTTGGCAATCAATATTTTTTTAAACATGCAGTTTCGTTAAGGATGACAAATTCGGAGTTCAAAATTTTAACAAACCGAAGGGCGGCAACCGATCTCGTATTTTGAATCTTGAATTTTTGAATGCTAAACAGACGATCAATTTTAGTCGGGTTCTACCACAAATAGGACTTGATCGTACTCCACCGGTGACGAGTTTTCGACCATTACCTTTACCACCGTACCAGACACTTCAGATTCGATCTCATTAAACAGCTTCATGGCCTCAATGATACAAACGGTCTGCCCTTTGCTGACTTTGTCACCCACCGAAATGAAGGGCGGTGAATCAGGGTTGGCCGAACGATAAAACGTTCCGATCATGGGAGATTTGATATCTGCTGTTCTTCCTGCGGCCGGGATTGGCTTGTCGGCTTTGGTGGCCGGAGGCGCGGTTACCGTAGCCGGGGCCACTACGGGCGGGGCCGTGATCACCGAGGGGGCCGTTACCACTGGCGTAGATGATTTAAGTACTTTTTGATCCGGCTCGCGCTTGATGTGAAGCTTGAGTTCTTTCGTCTCCACATTTACTTCATTTAGCCCGGACTGGGCAATGAAATCGATTAGGTCCCTGATTTCGTTTGTTTTCATTTCCGAGGGGGTTGAAAGTTCTTTGGTAGCGGGTACGGCCTTTCTGACCGTTTTGTCCGTTGCTTTTTTTGATGCCATATCGCTTACTCCTTCACGCGTTCCACATACTCACCGGTGCGCGTGTTGATCTTGATGTTGTCGCCCGTGTTGACGAATAAAGGTACGCGAATTTCGGCACCCGTTTCCAGCGTGGCTGGTTTCAGGGTGCGGGTGGCCGTGTCGCCCGCCAGGCCCGGTTCGGTGTAGGTTACGTTCATGACTACGTGCTGGGGCGCCTCGGCCGTGATCGGGTTGGTTCCGTTTTCAAACGCGATAAGCAGCGTGACGCCTTCTTTGATATAGTTCACGGACTCGCCCAGCAGGGCTTTGTCGACATACACCTGTTCAAAGCTGTCGTTGTCCATCACCACCAAACTCTCGCCATCGGCATACAGGTACTGGTATTCTTTCGTTTCCACACGCAGGATGTCGGCCGAGTCGCCCGGGCGGAACCGGTTTTCGATGATCTTGCCTGTGCGCACGCTTCGCATCTTAACTTGATAGAAAGCGCGCAAGTTGCCCGGGGTGCGGTGTTGCAGTTCTTCCACTTGCACCACTTCCCCGTTGTAGCGGATGTAGTTTCCTTTGCTGAGGTCTGAGATAGTTGCCATATAGAATCGAAATATACTTACAGTTTATGGATTGTTCAGTTGCGCACCCGGCTGCCATCATAGGCCCACTTTACATACATGGCGCCCCATGTAAAGCCGCCCCCAAAGGCCGCCAGAATCAAATTGTCGCCCCGTTTTAGTTTCTTTTCGTAGTCCCACAGCAGCAAGGGCAATGTGCCCGCAGTGGTGTTGCCATACCGCTCAATGTTCATCATCACTTTGTCTTCGGTAATGCCCACCCGGCTGGCGGTAGCATCGATGATGCGTTTGTTGGCCTGGTGGGGCACCAGCCAAGTGATGGTGTCGGCCGTGAGGTGGTTGCGCTCGGCAACCTGTGCGGCTACATCGGCCATGTTGGTTACTGCAAATTTGAATACAGCCGAGCCTTCTTGGTACACGTAGTGCTGTCGTTTGTCTACCGTTTCATGCGAGGCTGGCATCCGGCTGCCGCCCGCTTTCATGTGCAGGTAGGTTTCGCCCGCGCCATCGCTGCGCAGGATGTAGTCCATCACGCCCTCTTCTTCCGAGGTGGGTTCCAGCAGCACGCAGCCCGCGCCATCGCCAAAAATGATGCACGTTGTACGATCGGTGTAATCCAGGATGGATGACATTTTATCGCCTCCAATCACGACTACTTTTTTATAGATGCCTGCCTGAATGAAACTGGCACCGGTGGCCAGCCCGTACAAAAACCCGGAGCAGGCTGCGCCCATGTCATAACTAAATGCATTTACCGCGCCAATGGCTGTGGCCACCACGTTGGATGACGCGGGAAACGTCATGTCGGGGGTGATCGTGGCAAAGATGAGCAGGTCGATTTCTTTGGGGTCGGTGCCGGATTTGGCCAGCATGTCTTTGACGGCCGCAATGCCCATCACCGATACGCCTTGGTTTTCGCCCTTCAGTATCCTGCGCTCTTTAATGCCGGTTCGGGAGGTGATCCACTCATCGGTGGTTTCCACCATCGTCTCCAGTTCTTTATTCGTCAGAACATAGTCGGGTACATATCCGCCCACGGCTGTTATGGCTGCCTTTATCTTGTTCATAGATTGGTTATGTTGGGCGCAAAAAAACGGATGCCCGATTGAACCTTATCAACCGGGCACCGCACATACGCTTAGCGTTGGAAAGCAATGTCTCCGACCGCGAACGATGACTGTTTCTTGGTGCGCATGTAGCGGACTTACGCCAGCACTTCTTTTTCCATCACCACATTGCCCTTGTAATAGAGCTTGCCTTCGAGCCAAAAGGCACGGTGGCGCAAGTGGTTTTCGCCCGTGGTAGGGCATACGACAAACTGTTTGGCTTCGGCCTTGTAGTGCGTCCTTCTTTTATCCCTGCGGGTTTTGGAGGTTTTTCGTTTCGGATTTGGCATAACCTAGAGTGTTAAAAGTACAATTGTTTATTTTAGCTTTTTCAGTTTTTCCCAGCGGGGGTCCATGGCACCCTCGCCCGTGTCAGCGGGTTGGGATTGATACACCAGCGTGACGGACGCTTCTTCCGGTTCGTTGGCAAACCGGGGGTGAAGCCGTTTCATCGGCAGGGCCAGCAGAATGTATTCATACATCAACTGTCCCACATCCAGCGAAACCTGGTCATGTGCGATGATGGTCAATTCCTCATGAATCTCGCCCGGCTCATCGCCATACTTGAACACCATTTTTGCGCGGATGTCGACCGGAAAATTAAAAGGCTCCAGCGATCGATCACATACCAAGGCCGCATGACCGGTGATGGTAAACAGCGCATCGATGAACGTCTCTCGTTTGTCCAAAACCAGATGGGCCGTGAAGTTACCGTCTGCCAAGCCCTCCTTACCATACGCTTCGAAAAAGGCATGGCCCAATTCGAAGTCATAGGCGTGAGCTGCATGAGACAGCCCGATAATATCAACGTGGTAAGCCCTCACCCCACAGGTTTTTAAAACAAGACGGCAAAGGTAGCCTTTTTTGTGGGAATTAGAAGGCCGGGGCTGGCGAATTTTCGGATTTAGAGAATGTAACTATCTGATTTTCAGAAGCAATCTACTTTTTCGATCCGCGGGCGTCCGCATTGGGTTCACAAATAGTCGGCAAAGGCGGCTTTTTTGAGCTCATCCCGACTTTTCGTCTGAAAATTTTCGACCAGAAAATCGATTATGTGCTTGCGGAAACCCAGTTTGATGGCGATGCTCCGGCAGAAGATCAGTTCGCTCTCAAACACCTTCTGATCCGCAAAAACGAGCTCCAAACAGGTCATCAAATAGTCAAACTTTTGGTCGTTGGAGAGGGCTCCCAGCCCATCGATGGGTTCCGGGTTGCGTATCAGGGCGAGCACTTGATCTTGCGGATAGTGCCGCTCTTGCGCCAGCTTCAGGATGAAGTCGCGCTCGACTTTGGCAAAGTGCTTGTCGGCCTCAGCCAACTGGATGAGTACATTCAACTGTTTCTTGGTCACAATATCCATGAGCCCGTGTTTTTATCCAAAACTACGCAATAACCACCCGTCCGCCACGGCAGACTGATGAACGGTTAAGCGGGTCGCCAAACGCGGTTATTTTGACCCCGAACGCTCAACCCGGTGTTTAATGACATCTATCGCCAGATAAATGGCTTGTCGCAAAGAGCTTTCATCGGCCATATTTTTGCCGGCTATGCTATAGGCGGTTCCATGGTCGGGGGAGGTGCGCACGATGGGGAGCCCCGCGGTGAAGTTCACCCCGTTGTCAAAATCCAGGGTTTTGAAAGCAATCAACCCCTGGTCGTGATACATGGCCAATACCGCATCGTATTTCGTGTGTTGCCCAGCGGCAAAAAAACCGTCAGCCGGGAAGGGGCCATAAATCAACTTGCCTTTAGTGCGAAGGTCTTCCACCACGGGCTTGATCACCGTTTTTTCTTCTTCGCCCAGGAGACCGTCATCGCCCGCATGGGGGTTGAGGCCGAGCACCGCGATTTTGGGTTTGGGCAGGCCAAAATCCTGTTTCAGCGATAGTTCAAGCAAGCGGATTTTCAGCTCTACGCGTTCGCGCGAGAGCAGGGAGGAAACTTCTTTGAGCGGCACGTGTTCCGTTACCAGCCCCACGCGCAACTGTTGGCCCGCCATCAGCATCAAACTCTCCATGGCGTTGAATTCGTGTGTCAAATATTCGGTATGGCCGCGAAAGGGAAATTCTTCCCCGTGGATTGTGTTTTTGTCGATGGGGGCGGTGACCAACGCATCAATCAGCCCTTCTTTTATCTCTTCCACGCTTTTGTGCAGGGCGGCCAACGCGGCTTTGCCCGTTTGGCGCGAAGGCTGGCCGGGCGTGATCTCGATGACATCTTCCCAACAATTCACCACGTTGATCGCTTTGGCGAAAAATTGACCTTTCTGTTTTACCTGACTGTAGTTGAACTCCTCCAAGGTCATGGTCTTTCGATAGAATGAAAGCACGCGGGTGGAGCCATAGACAACCGGTGTGATGAGGTTGAGCAGCCGGGCATCAGCCAGTGCCTTGATGACTACTTCCGGACCGATGCCGTTGATGTCGCCCAGGGTAATGCCGATGCGCGGTTTTTCGGGAGGCGTTTTGGAAGGTTGGTTCATGAGTTCTGTTTCTTCCAGTTTATTATCGACAGTCCTGTAATCGTTTCGTAGTGTTTTTCATTGTTTGTTACCAAAACCAAGTTTCGATCGAGCGCGATTCCAGAAATGAGCATGTCCGAGGTGCCAATATATAAGCCCTTTTCTCGTAAGGAAGCGTAGACTTTTGCTGAAAGAGATGCAGAGGAGGGCGAAACAGACAACAAATAATTATTTTTTGTAAACTCTTCAAAGTCATGGATTTGCCGGTTTGCCTTCTTGAATTGAAGTCCACTTAAAATCTCGAAATAAGTGATCGGTGTCCACCAAAGCCTCTTTCACAGTGCTGAGATTTGCCTGTCGGCCATTCGGTTTTTGTGTAAGTCTGTTGTCAGACGGGTGAAAAAATCGTCTGTCAAATCATCCCACTTGCCCGCCAGGCTCAACGTCACCTCCTTCGATTTAAATTGGCTTTCCAACTGCCGCAAAATGGAGGAGAGCTCAATCAGTTGCTCTTCTGATAGTTGGTTGCCTTTCTCATGTACGGTGTCCCTCAGGTTATCTTTTGCTCCCATACTGTAAAGATAGGTATTCTGGAATAAACATTGGGAACTCGTTGGGGTGCATTCCAACATTGGCTACTGGACGGGTTTTTCTGTCACGCCCGCCAAGTCAATGACAAAGGCATACATCAGGGCCTCGTCCTTGAGCGATTCAAACCGGCCGCTGTTGCCTCCGTGGCCTGCTTCCATATTGGTTTTCAGCAACAGGAGATTAGTATCCGTTTTGTATTCGCGCAACTTGGCTACCCACTTGGCGGGTTCCCAATACTGCACTTGGCTGTCGTGCAGACCGGTGGTCACCAACAGGTTGGGGTAGTTTTTCTTTTCCACGTTGTCGTAGGGCGAGTAGGAGAGCATGTACTCATACTCTTCCTGAATGTTCGGGTTGCCCCATTCTTTCCACTCAAACGTAGTCAGCGGAATTGTCTCATCCATCATGGTGCTGATCACATCCACAAACGGCACATCGGCAATCACTCCCTTGTACAGTTCGGGGGCCAGGTTGGTGATGGCACCCATCAGCAAGCCGCCCGCACTACCGCCATTGGCAAAGAGGTTGTCTCTATCGGCATAGTTATTTTCAATCAGGTATTTGCTCACATCAATAAAATCGTAAAACGTATTTTTCTTTTTCAGCATTTTGCCGTCCTCGTACCACTGACCTCCCATCTCTTGCCCCCCGCGGATGTGCGCAATGGCGTATACAAACCCCCGATCCAGCAGGCTCAGGCGGTTGGCGTTGAAGTAGGGTGGCATCGAGAACCCGTACGAGCCGTAGGCATACTGAAAACATGGATTGCTTCCGTCCTTCTCGAATTTGTCTTTTCGGTAAACGATAGACACGGGTATGCGGGCGCCATCGCGTGCTGTGACCATGACGCGCTCGGTTTGGTAGCGCGTGCGGTCAAAACCGCCCAGCACAGTCTCCTCTTTGAGCAACTTCTTTTCATGGGTATTCATGTCAAAGTCAAACTCCGATGGGGGCGTGGTCATTGATTCGTACGTGAAACGCAATAGGGTGGAGGTAGCCTCCGGATTACTTCCGATGCCCGCTACATAGGCGGCTTCGCCAAAGTCGATGCTGTGTTCGCTTTGGTCGGCCCATTTGATTAACCGTATGCGCGTCAGGCCTTCGTTGGTTTCTTGTACCACCAGGTAGTCATTAAACAGGACAAAAGATTCCAAGAACAGGTCAGCGCGGTTGGGAATTACCTCACGCCAGTTGCCCAGCGAAGGATCGTTTTCGGGTGCCTCCATCAACTTGTAGTTTTTGGCGTCCATGTTGGTGCGGATGTAAAACTTTCCGTTGAAATGATCGGCCGTGTAGTCCACGTTCTCGCGGATGTATTCGATCGGTTTTACCGTGGCGTTGGGATTGTCCCACTCCAGGTAGCGGACCATGGAAGCATCGGTACGGCCCGAGCCGATGATCAGGTATTTTTTAGATCGGGACTTGGACACGTAGGACGAAAGCGTTTGATCTTTTTCTTCATACACCAGCGCGTCTTTGGCAGGGTCCATACCCAGCGTGTGGCGAAGGACTTTGTCGGCCCGCAGCGTGTTGGCGTCTTGGGTGGTGTAGTACACCTGTTTGTTATCATTGCCCCACTCAACATTGCCGGTGGTGTTGCCGATCTGATCGGGCAAGAACTGTCCCGTGGACAGATTTTTGAATTTCAGCGTGTAAAATCTACGGCCCACCGTATCCATCGCCAATACGGCCCACTGGTGATCCGGGCTGGTGCGCACCAGCATGTTAAAGTAGCCATGCTCCTTGCCAAACTCGTTGCCATCGGCAATCACCTCCTCGGGCGCGGTGAGGGCGTCTTTCTTCCGGCAAAAGATGGGGTATTCATATCCCTCTTCGTAGCGCGTATAGTAAAAGTAGTTGCCGCGCTTCACCGGCACAGACTCATCCTTTTCTTTGATGCGCCCCTTCATCTCTTGAAACAACTGCTCACGCAGCCCCTTGGTATGCGCCATCATGGTGTCTAAGTAAGCGTTTTCTGCGTTCAGATAGTCGATGACGGCCTGGTCTTCGCGGTTGCGCAGCCAATAATAATCATCGATCCGTTTGTGGCCGTGCTTGGCCACTACTTCAAAAGGGCGTTTTTCTGCGGAGGGTGCTGTGACCATAGGGCGGGTGCGTTCGGATTCGGATTTACAAGCTGCCAAAAACGCAGAAGCGGTCAAAAGTCCAACAAGGGCTCGGGGAATGGATTTCATACGTTTTCATGTATTGGAAGCCAAAGCTACACCATACAAGCGAGAATTTCGCACTCGCGAAAGATTAGTGATAGCATGCGTTTGCCCCACGGTCTTACCCAACCTCTACAAATTCAACCAATACGTCAATTTTACCACCAAGGCACGACTGCGCGGCCTTCCGATGCGGAGGAAATCACCTTCTTCAAACGAGCCCGCTACGTAATCATCGGTATACACGATAAACAAATCCGATACCGGCTTAAAGCGCCATTGAAAGCGCGAGTTGATGTTCAGGTTATTTTCTTGGCCATTGTACTGTACAAACGTAGTCCAGAAAATATCGCGGGTGAACGTAAAATCGAAACGCGGGCCGATCAATACAATGTCTGCACTGTTGTAGGGCTTGGGCAGGCGAATGCGGTTGTAGTCAAAGTCCAGCGAGAAAAATCCCAACGGCTGATACCGATAGGTGAGGGTGCCCCCAAAGTTGACGCGGTTTCCATTGAAATACTGGCCCGACCGCGTATCCACCGAATAAAAGAAAGGCTTGCGCGCATCGGAGTTGTAGCTGGCCACCACCAGGTAGGCGTTGTAGTCCGTGAGGGCCGGCAACGCCAACCCATCAGTGCCCGTGGGGTCAAATCCTTTGAACAAGAACGTATACTCTTTTCGCAGCCGCATGTTGAAATTGGCGGTGTTCTTAAACCGGATGCGGTACATGAGGTTGATGTCGTAGTCCAACACGCCCACGTCTAACCCATCGCTCACTTTTTTGGCGAGTTCGTCCGTGGCGGTGCGGTCTGTTTGATTGAACACCAAGTCCTGATCAAACCCGGGGCCATGGCTTTGCACGCGCGATGAGTTGGGGTAGAAATTGTACCAATAGGTAGACGCTATTTGTACAATGTCGTTCCGCCTGACAAAGCCTACCTCGGGCGCATAGTTTTTGTCCACTTTGCGCGAGAAGAGGTCGATGTTCCACTCGGGCGTGGAGTAACTCAGGAAACCACCCAACGCCCCCGCATTGGCCGAGTCCGCGTGCGAGAAGTTGTAATGATAGAAGACTTTGCCGTTCCATTTGTTGTCGGCCGTGGCCAAGTTGAAATCGGCCCCCGCCAACCGATTGTAAAGCGTGGGGGAGAGTGTAAAGTCACCGCGAAGAGAATCTTGAAACGCCTGCTTGTTCACCAAGATGAAGCCAATGTTGGATCGATTGAATACTTTTTGTTGCACGGTGGCTACCGTGTAGTTGGTACTGGGTATCTGGGCCGCTTTGTCGCGCCCGGTTTGCATGTTGAGCAAGCCCACGCGCAAGTTGTTGTTGATCTTGCCGCTCAGGCGCAACCCTCCGTAAATGGTGTTGGGTACGCTACGGCCGCGCGACTTATCAAAAACGAGCCCGATCCTGCGTGAGAAAAACGGTCGCGTCCCGTCCACTCCAAAATTGGAGAAGAGGTCCGCGTTCTCCAGAAAGAACTGTCTGCGCTCGGGAAAAAACAATTCGAAGCGATCGAGGTTGGTGATTTGCTGATCGACCTCCACTTGTGAAAAATCGGGGTTCACCGTCACATCCAAGTTCAGCGCAGGCCCTACGGCAATTTTGGCATCGCCCCCAATCTGCAGGCCGTTGCCGTTATCGGCCGCGTTCTCAAAGTTGCGCTGTGTATTGGCGGCCACGTAGGGTATCAGCGATACATTGGGCCCCGGTTCGGCCAACGGTTGATCCCAAATCAGTTCGCGGTTGAAGGCCAAGCTCACGATGTCGAACTGCCGCGGAATGGGTGCCCAACTACTACGCTCGGCATAGTGGCTGTCGATGCGATAAAAGTTGACCAGCCAACTACTAAGGCCCTCTTTGAAACGCAGGGTCTTAAACGGTATCGCCATTTCGGCCACCCACTTGTCGTCATAAATCTGCGCAGCGGAGTACCACTTGTTGTCCCAGTTCAACGAAAAGTCATCCCCTCCGCTTCCACCGCCATTGGCAATAAGCCCTTCGCGCTGCACGCCAAAAGGGTTTACGCCAAAGATGAAGGCATTGGTTTTGTCTTTGAACGTGTCGAAAACTACGGAGATGCCATCGTTGGCTTCGCCCCGGAAGTCCCTGCGGAGCGAGGGGGTTACGTATTCGCGTTTTTCGTGGCTGTACACGATGGCCAGCACGTAGATAAACTGTGCATCGTAGGTGAGTCGAATTTCGGTGGGGGCTATGGCCTTTGATGAATCAAAAGGAAAGTATTGATGGAAACCCATGGCCGGATCCGCTGCCGCCCAATCCGCTTCATCGGCCACGCCATCGAGTTTAATGGGGGCGGTGGCGCGTTTGATCTGGACGCCCCCGGTCTCTCGCACCTGACCGTACACATCGGCCAAGGCCATAAACAAGATGGGGATCAGCAGCAGGCGCACAACACAAATGAATGTACAAGTATACGGGCATGCGTGCACCCCGGAGAAAACAATTTGATAAACGGTTGTCAGCTCACAAATAAAAATCGCCCGTTAGGCGCTGGTACTCACGTGAGGGCATGCCCACGGCATCGTACAGCGTTAGCGTTGTGATCGCGGGCACGTGCGGCAGGGTTGTGAATTCCAACAGAAACCGTTCGGTGGATTTGCCCGGCTTGGAATAAACCGCACACTCACGCGCCACAAAAAGACCGTGTTGTTGAGCCTGCTCCGTCAATCGACTTTTCTCAGTAGCGGGAATGACAACGCTCAGTTTTCCGCCTTCTGCCAGCAGCCGCTTGGCGTGCATCAGCAAATCCGCATGCGGCAAGGATTCAGCGTGCCGTGCCATTGCGCGTGTCGCCCGGGGTGCCTTCTGGCCCGATGAAAAAAACGGTGGGTTGCTGACGATGTGGTTGTAGGCAGGCGCCTGCCATTGTTGCAGCGCACAGAGGTGGGCATGAAGCCTTTCGGCCCAGGGCGAGTTTTGAAAGTTGGTACGCGCCAGGTCCACTTCCGTGGATTGAATATCGATGGCATCAACGGTGGCCGTTGGATTTCGCTGGGCGGTCATCAAGCCGATAATGCCCGTGCCGGTGCCCACGTCCAATATCCGCTGCGCGGGGTGCACGCCTGCCCACGCGCCCAACAGTACCGAATCGGTGCCCACGCGCATGGCCGCGCCTTTGTGCCGTACTTCAAATTGTTTAAAACGGAACGGATCGTCAGGGCGCATCCGATGGCAACGCTTGGATGACTCGGGCCACAAACGCATTCATGTCCAGTTCATTTTTTTGCGAGAGACCGAGCCGCACCACCACCAACTTTTTCGAAGGGATAACGAAAACAAACTGTCCTTCAAAGCCTTCGGCTTGAAAGCAGTCGGTGGGCAGATCGGGATAGTAACGATTGGACGGGTTTGCCTTTTCGCCCGCGTTGAGCCACCATTGCGCTCCGTACTCGCCCCGCGGGGCGGCATCGGCAGGGGTAGTAGTGTAGCGTACCCATCCTTCGGGCAGAATGCGTTTGCCCTGAAACACGCCATCGTTCAGATACAACAAGCCAAACCGCGCCCAGTCGCGGGCGGTGGCCCACGAGTATGAAGAGCCGACATACGTTCCGCCCGCATCGGGTTCAACGACCATGCTGTGCGCACCGATCTTCTCAAACAACTCGCGTTGGTAAAAGCGATAATAATCTTCTTCACCAATGACCTGGCGCGTGAGCCACGAGAGGATGTTGGTTGTGCCGCTGGAATACTCAAATACGGTATTGGGTTCGGACTCTAGGTTAGATTGTGCCGCGTAGCGCCCCATGTCAGTTTCTTTGAAAAGCATGTTGGTGGCTTTGCTCGGCCCCCCGTAGTACTCTTCCCATGCCAGCCCGCTGCTGGCCTGTAGCAAGTTGTGCCATGTGATCTGACTCCGCTTATCGTGGAGCCAGTCATCAACCCCTGCCGGTGCGCCTACTTCTACACTGCCTTGAGCGCTCAAAATGCCTACGATGGCGTTTGTGATGCTTTTGGTCATCGACCAGCCGAGGTGCTTGGAATGCGCGTCATAGCCGGGAGCATAGGCCTCGGCTATCAATGCGCCATCATACACTACTACCACCGCCCGCGTATTCATAGGCCGGGCGGTGTCTGCTTCCGTGAAAGCAAACTGGAGCGCGTCATTTAGTTTCTTTCGATCAATGGCTGGGGGAAGCGAGTCCATTCGGTTACCCAACGGCCACGCCACGGTGTCGGGCATCACGGCCTCATATTTGTGTAGATTGATTTTTTGGTTTCGCACGGTTTGTTCATCCATGCCTGCCAACAGGGTGCAGCCAAGTCCTTTACGATAGATTGCTTTGCGCGTGGCCAGCCCCAACACGCTGCCCGAAGCGCTGGAGTCTGAGAGGTTAATCGAAAAACTTCCGTACGCCAGCAGTCCGTTGCCCAGTTCTTGACTAATGACATCGCTGACGTCACGGCCCGCTACAAACACACAGGAACATAAATTTTTAGCTCCATATCCGCTAATGATGGGCAAGGCGCGCCACAGATAGCTGACGCCATAACCCAACACGACAACTAGGGCACCCAATACGATTCGAACAATGGTCTTTTTCATGCGGTGGTGGGCGATACAAGGCCCTGTTAGGCGAGGTAAACTTTTTCTTCCCAATCTTTCAGCCGGTTGTCCATCACGGCAAACCATGCTGGGGGAACCAGTGCCAACAAAATCATGGTGGGGTAGCCAAAGGGAAGTTGGGGACTTTCGTCATAATGATCCAACACTTGGTAGCGTTTGATTGCATTGGCGTGATGATCGGAATGGCGCTGCAATTGAAAAAGAAAGAAATTGCTGATGAGGTGACTGGCATTCCACGAGTGCAGCGCGTTAACGCGCTCGTAACGGCCGGTCGTTGTTTGCTTGCGCAAGATGCCGTAGTGCTCCACGTAGTTCACCAATTCCAGCAAGGTAAACGCCAATACGCTCTGGGCAAAAAAGAAAATCGGCACGGCCCAGGCGATTTCCCCCAGGGGTAGGCTGACTGCTGCCGTAAGCACTGCACAAAACAACAGCGGCAGCACAGCATACGCAATCAACGGGTTTGACAACGACCCTGCACGTTTGCCCAGTCTGTTCAGCCGATCGACCTCCAGTTTACAGGCGTGTTTCCAACCCCCAAATACCGACCGCACCCAAAAGGCGTAGAAGTTTTCGCCCTTGCGTGCCGTAGCGGGATCTTCCGGAGTGGCCACATACACGTGATGACCTCGGTTGTGTTCGATGTAGAAATGCATATAGCAGACCGTCATCAACAGGGCTTGACTATAAAACCGTTCAAGCCGTGACTTCTTATGTCCCAGTTCATGCGCCACGGTGATGCCGATGCCACCCGTGACCAAGGCCGTGCCGATCACAAAGCCGAGCCAGGCAGGGGTGCTCATGGATGCCGTGGCCAGGGAATAGGAGGCCCAACCGACAAATGCAAACTGCACAAACGTCCAAACGTAGGTAACGAAACGATAGTAAAACTCTTCGCCCACCACGGTCGCTTGATCTGCGGGCACATTTGTTTTGTCAATGCCCAACGTGTAGTCGGCCAGCGGAACCAACGCAAAAACGAATGCCAGCGCGGCAAAATTCCACCAGCCGCCCGCGTAAAACCCCACGATTACCAGCGCGGGGATGATGAAGGCTGAAAAAAAACCGATTTTGCGCAGCAGACCCATGCTCGAAAGATAACAACCCGGGGCATGATCGGCAAGCGCTACGTGGCCAAAGCATGCCGAGCGCTTACTTGAAATAGTTTGTTTTTTGCAGGCCCGATTGCGGGGCGATGTCGGGCATGAGGTCCAAATGCTCCTCAATAAAACTGTTCAATTGCCAGGCCAGCGTATCGTACGTATCGCGCGCCAGCGAACTTCGCATGTCTACGGTCTTCACCTCGTCAATCAACTGTTGCCAGTCGGGGCGGTTTAGCAATGCGGCATGGGCTTCAAACAGGGAGGTCAATTCCACAATCAAACTGGAAGAGGCAAAATCGTATTCATCTACCACATCGGGGTTGGCCAGCGTTTTGGAGGTGAAGTGGATGCGCTCCAGTTGTTCCAACCGCGTGCGCAGGCTGCTCAGCGTAGGCTCATCAAAAATCCGGGACGACTCCATGCGTCCGATGAGTTCGCCCAGGATTGCGATTTTTTGTTGCTCATCGCGCAGAATGCCATTCCAGGTAAAAAGTACCGTGTCGTGTAAATGGAGATAGGTTTCGGTGAGCGAATCCAACCGCGACATGTGCCGTGGATAGGATGAACCACCGGACGTGCAGGCCGCCCACGTAACCGCCAAACAAACAAAAACCAACAATCGCATATAAAACTAAAACGCAACGATACGCAAATGGGTTGGCATTTTACCCTACCGGCTTGAACTGTTCAAATGCCTCTTGGCAGGTGTGGCAGTAGTGGATGGAGCGGCACAACGTGGGGCCAAACGGATTTCGCAGCTCAGTGTCGGTGCCGTTGCAACGGGGGCAAGGCACGTGCTCTAAAAAGTCAATGTCATCGATCAGCGCGGCTTGCCCGGGGGGCGGTGCCAATCCAAAATTTTTGAGGGCGGCTTTTCCTTTTTCGCTGATTTTATCGGACGACCACGGTTCGCGAAAGGAAATGTGCACATTTGGCTCAAGACCTTTTTGCGTTAATACCTCCGCCACTTCTTGCTTCATGATGTCCATGGCAGGGCACCCGACAAACGTGGGGGTCATTTCCACGGTCACGCGCTTGCCGTCTACTTCCACACGCGTGATCACACCCATGTCCACCAGCGAGAGCACTGGAATCTCGGGGTCTTTCACCGCTTCGAGCCACTGCCAAATGGTTTCTGGGTCAACAGAAGGCGTAGTCGTTACCATTCGGCTGTGGGGTCTATCTTAAACACTTCGCTCATCTCATCGAGCAACGGCTGTAAATGGGGGCTGTGTTTGCCGATGCGGCCTCCCCAAACGGGTGTGATGATTTTCACATCGGGCAAGTGGAGCTGTGTTTGTGCCAACACCGATTCGATGGACGTGAGCCAGCGTGCCTGCAAGACAGCTTCACCCTCAAATACGCGGTCCGCGACCAACGCTGCCTCGAGGGGCGAAGGCTCGAAAATACCGAGCGCATAGGGCAGGAGTTCATCCAACGAATGTTGCAACCGCGAAATGCTTTCGTCTGTGGCGGAGCCCAGTTTTTTGATCCACGTGTTGGCATGTAGCGTGTGGTACCGGAGCTCGCCCCGTACCTTGGCAGCCAATTGCGCCAACGGTTCGTACGATGATTGCGTGAGCATCTGCCAGCGCAGCGCATCGGCCGTATCAAACAAAAAATGGCGCATCAGGCTGAAGTCATACTCGGCATTGGGCAACTCGGTGATGATGGCGTTGTGGAACTGGTGAGCGTTGCGCGTAAAGGCCACGGTATCGGGGTCTTGTTCGCCCAGCGCGTGGAGCAACTGGTATAACGCGAGGCTTTGGCCTACTTTGTCTTGCGCCATTGACGAAAAGGCGATGTCTTCCTCCAGCAGCGGGCCCATGCCTGTCCACTCCGAGTTGCGATGCCCCAGGATGAGCAAGTCATCGGCCATTTTGTACAAGAGTTCTTTGATCGCTTCGCTATTCATGGGTGCGTGATTTGAACCACAGTCGGTAATGGAAAAAATAATAAACCAGCAGGGGTACGATCATGTAGCCGATCGTGCGCGCCAGCGTGGCAAAATGGATGAGCCCGAGCACGAGGAGGCAAAGACAGGCGGTGATTTTGATGATCTTGCCTGTGGGATCCACCACATATACCGCTTCCGTCAGTTTGGCCACACCCGTCAACATAAAGCCCGCATAGATCACATGGTGGTGCGGATCGCGGTGCATGTACATCAATACCACGCCCACCACAATCACCCCGATGGCCACCAACTCCAGCACCCGTTGTTGCACGCGCCAGTTCATGGCTGTTGTTTTTCCAGAAAGGCTTTTAGTTTTTCACCTCCCTTGTATTCGGCCGCATCGCGGAATTTTTTTTCCGGTAGCGTCAACCACAGTTCCTTTTCCTCAGGCGTGGTAAAGCGGATGTCGGTGGTGCGCACCGCCCACAGGTTGTACACCGTTTTGCCTGCGTGCAAGTTCTGGTGGAGGCCCAGTCGCATCGCTTCTTGCGGCAACGAGGCCATTACCGTGCCGATGTGCAAGTGCTGCTTGCCGCGCTTGGGCAACATAAACAACTCAAAGCTCAGCGAATCACCCGCTTGCTCCGTCACATCGGGCAGTACCTCCGCTACGGATACGTTGCCTTCGGTTGTGGGCGACACGTACACGTGCCGGGTGTCCACTACATACAACGAAGTGCACGTAAACCTCCGCGTGAATGTTTCTTTTGCGAGTACATAGGCCAACTCCAAATCGGGGCCATGCACAATGCCTTCATGCTGAAACGGTTTTCCTTCCTTTGGCTGCACAAAAACTTCAAAGGTGCCCCATTGGTCCATTGGCACCTTCGGCACCACCGTACCGGGTGTGCCTATCAGCGGAAGCCGCCCCACGCGCGGATCAAGGGAATTCACCATAACGCAGCAGATGAACGTTAGGCCAATGGCATGACATACGCCCGTTCAGGCGATTTTAACGCTTCGCGTACCCAGCGGCCGCGTTCTTCGGCAATGCGTCTTACCTCCAACCGTTCTTTGTTGCAAGGGCCGCCACCGTTGATCACGCGCTTAAACTCCTCCCAATCAGGCTCGGTATATTCCCATTTTCCAGTGTCTTCGTTCTTTTTCAGGTTGGGGTCGGGTATGGTGAAACCCAATTCCCAAATTTTCGGCACGTACATATCCAAAAACTGATTTCGGATATCGTCATTGCTGCTCATCTTCACCTTCCAGCGCATGAGTATTTCCGTGTGGGCAGAAATTTTGTCCGAAGGGCCAAAGAAGTGCATGAGCGGAGGCCACCACCGGTTGAGCGCCTCCTGAAACATGGCCCGTTGTTTGGGCGTGCCCGTGGCCAGGTATATCACGCAATGATGACCGTACTTTAGGTGGAAGGACTCCTCCGCGCAAATGCGGTCCAGCGCGCGGCAATACGGACCGTAGCTGCCCTTGGCGTTGGCCAATTGATTCACGATGGCCCCCGCATCCACCAGCCAACTGATAAAACAGCAGTCGGCCCACGTGAACGTGGGGTAGTTGAAGATGTTGGAGTATTTGGATTTGCCGGTGATGAGGTCATCGATCATTTGCTCCCGCGATTTGCCCAACGTTTCGGCCGCACTGTAGAGCAATTGCGCGTGTCCTACCTCATCTTGTACCTTGGCCATCAGCGCCATTTTGCGCTTAAAGCCGGGCGCGCGCGTAATCCACGTGCCTTCGGGCAACGCTCCAATGATTTCGCTGTGGGCATGCTGCTCGATCATGCGGATGAGCTGCTTCCGGTACAATTGGGGCATCCAGTCGGTGGGCTCTATTTTCTCGCCCCGGGCAATGCGGGCCTCGAAGGCCGCCAATTTTACCGGGTCTTCGTGTGCCAAACCATCGTTTTTGATGCCTTCAAACGTGTTTCCTCCTCCGTACATAATCCTTTAGTGTTTGGGCCTAACAGCCGTTTGCCAAAGGTAACAAAGTCGGGGGTAATTGGTTGGCGTTTTGCCGAAAATGTGATGTTCAACAGGCGGTGCCTGTCCTCTGCGGAAACGCTATTCGGGAGTGAAATATCCGGTGCGCAACCGATCGGCCGGGCAGATGCCCAGTGCTTCAAACAGTTTTTCACAGTCCGCGCGCAACGTCTCCGCAGCCACACGCTGCGTAGCATCTTGCGCCTCCACTTCCAAAAACCACAGGTCACCGGGTTGTTGGTCCAGGTGGATTTTCAAATGCTGCAACCGGTAGATGGAACGCGTTTTGACTACTGTGCCAATGATCGGGGCTGTGGACAACAACGCTTCGACCGCGGCCGGGCCGGGGTTAACGTCATACCGGTACACAATTGTTTTTTCGATTCCCCCGTGGTTGACACGCTCGTAGTGGGTGATCAGGTTTTCAATGGTTCCCTTCCGCCACTTGAGTTTGCCCCGTTGGGTTTGAAAATACGTGTCGGTTTGTTCATCGAGCCCCACGTGTGTGGCACCCAGCCCATGAAGTTTTTGTCGAATTGCCTCTGCGTCTTGTACCCGTGCCTTTAACGTGAAGTCTTGGTAGGGCAGGGGCGAGGGCATCATCTACTTTTTCAACCCGGTCACGAGCATGTCGGCCAGCTGCTGGCCCAGCGAGGTGGGCACGATGGTGCTGTTGGGGTCATACCACATGGGCATCCAATTCAAGGATGAAAAAAGCGTCATCACGGCCAGTTTGCGGTCGATGTGTTCTTTGAACTCACCGCTTTTCACGCCCTCCTCGATGATGGCCTTGAACCGGTTGATGTAGTTTATGCGCAACAGGAGAAAATCGCGGAGATGCGGCTCGCTCAGGTGGCGGTGTTCATTCATAAACACGGCCGAGGCTGTCAGATCTTTGGCCATGACTTGGATGTGGCCGATGATGCCATTTTTTAACTTTTCGCTGGCCGGGCCTTTTTGCTTTTCCACGGCATCCAGCGATTTGCGAAACTCCGCGGCCATGTCAAAACACAAGTGGTGGAGGATTTCCTCCTTTGATTTGATGTGCGAATACAAACTGGCCGCTTCTATGCCCAGCTTCTGCGCCAAGTCGCGCATGCTCGAAGCGGCATAGCCCTTTTCGCGAAACAACTCGGCTGCTTTGCGAATTACTTGCTCTTTGCGCGATAAATTGATGACAGAATCCATACTCACCTTGCTTTCTTGAAATTTTTCAATGGGCTAAGGTAGAGAATAAATGGGCATAAAGCCCTATGGGCCGTGCGAATAAAATGCTTTCGTAAAACCTAACGAGTGTTCAGTAACGCAGGCAGTTACCGTACTTTCACTTTTTCGCGGCCGGCTTCCATAATGGCATAATCTTTCCAGGTCTTAAAGAGGCCTTCACTGAGCGAGGCCGCGGCCGGGCCGGCATTATCGGGCGCGAAAACACCTTCGCTCTCCCACCATGCCTGGGCGCGTTTGCGCGCCTCCTGCTTGTCTACTTCAAAATATCCGATGATGGAGTCGGAAACCATCCACGGTTTAGATACGCTGGCGTATTTATCAAAAATCATGGAGCGCATTTGGGTGCCGCTCGGTTGGTTCTGGAAGTGCGAAATCGTGTACGACAACGTTTCGGGTTCCGTCATGATCATGTCCCAATAGCGCTTGCTTGTCACCACCTGGTCGGTGGTGAGCATATAGCCAAAACCTTTTTCGATGGGTTCTTTAGTGATCTGGCAGGTGGCTTTCAGTTCTTTTTTCTTTTTGCCAAACAGAGAGTTCAATAATGCCATATAAAATATCAGGTAACGGTAACTATGTATTAGATACTGACGGATGCACAAATAGTTGCATCCGCATGGATAATTTTGGGAAACCGACTTTGATCCAATTGAAAATCAATCAGTTGTTTTTATTTGCCGGGGCTGCCCGTTTTGGCGTTTTCCACTTTTCGCTTCTGAAAACGTTCATAATTGGACAGGAAATCGGCCAGTTTTTCGGCCGGTAATTTTTTGGCAATGATTTTTTTGCGTTCGTCCAATACGTACAGGGTGGGGGTGGAAAAGGCATCGTACAGTTTTTGGTAATTGCCCACCAACGTTCGCGGGCCGTTCACCGTAATGAACGGGATCTTCATGTCGCGGATGTAGTCTTTCATTTTTTGCATCGAAGTATCCGAAGAAACCGCATACACCTCCACGCTCAACTTGGCTTTGTTCTGCTGATAGAAGTCCACCAGTTTGGGCGTTTCGGTTTTACAGGCCCCGCAATCCGGATCAAAAAAATACACCACTGTATATTTCTTTTTGATGTCATAAAGCGATTTCACCTGAAGCTTGTCGTCCAACATCATCAGGTTGGGGCCCGTCATGCCAATGAGGCTCATCCGCAGTTTGTCGGCATGTTCTTTCAGGTTTTTCTTCATCGTGGCATTTACCCAAAAGTCCATCTCGCCCGAGGCAAAATACGTGTCGTACAATTTTACGTACACCGCATCCAAGCCCATAATGGGATGGTTTTGGTAGTTGTACACACAATTCCAGATCAGGTACTTATAGGCTTCTTGATTTTTTTTGGCTTTGGCGGCCAGCTGGTTGATGGCCTGCATAATCGTATCGGCCTCGGGCACGAACAGTTTGTCCAGATACTCCTTGATTTTTTCCTGGTAAAACGGACGCGGCAAGCGGATCAGCGCATCATCGGCCACGTCAAAGTTGTCGAAGAAGTGCTGGCGGTAGTAGCGGAATTGGAACGTGGAGTCGATACTGCCATCGGCCTTGCGCGGGGGGTCAGGTACCTCCACCTCGCGGGTTGCCTTGAGAAAGCGGGTGGTGAGCAAGGTGGGATGTTTTTTGAAGAGCTCATCTTGATAGGCCGTTACCTCCTTGTTCAGTTTTTGCAGGGCTGCCCGGGCGTCTTTCTTTTGCTCATCGGTCAGCGTGCTGTCCATGGCTACTTTGCGGTGCGGTTCGGCCTCGGCCTGCTTGCTTTGGATGAAAGCCACGTGCTCCAGAAACACCCGGTTGTCCTCATCGCCTTTTACCCGCAGGTGTTTGGCGTAGTCCGCGGCATCGGTTTCCAAGGCAAAAAATTGATCAGCGCCCACCACAAAATCCACCAGTTTGGTTTTGCCGAGCACCAAAAAATAAACGCCTTGCGGCAGCGGCTTTTTCCCATCGAACGCAAATACGCCACCCTTCACGCGGGCGGTATCCTTTAAAAAAGTGCTTTCGCCATAGTAGTGCCCCAAATAAGCAGTGGTGTCTTTCCAGCCTTTTACTGTGACATCGATTTTATATCCCGTTTGTCCATAGAGCCAACCGGACGCCAACACCAGAATCGTTATTGTTGCTGCTTTCATGATGGATTAGATCGCAATTAATAAGCCAAACACTTGCGAAGGTAAGCAATTGTCTATTTTTAAGGCGGTCTGCCGGCCCGGTTTCACATACCCTTAACAAATCATGGCATCAACCAGACGAACCTTTATCAAAACCCTGGGTGCCGCGGCATTAACGGCCGGGCTGCCCAAGGTGGCAGCGGCCGCGCCTGTTTCCGTTTTTCCGGTGGTCATCTCCACATGGAATTTTGGATTGCAAGCCAACGCGGAGGCATGGCGCATTTTGAGCCACGGGGGTCGTGCGTTGGATGCCGTGGAGGCCGGTGCCCGCGTGCCCGAAGGCGACCCCAACGAGACCTCGGTGGCCTTGGGCGGCTTGCCCGACCGCGAGGGGCGCGTAACGTTGGATGCCTGCATCATGGATGAAAACGCGCGCTGCGGAGCAGTGGTTTGTCTGGAGCACATCGTGCATCCCATTTCCGTGGCACGCAGGGTCATGGAGAAAACACCGCATGTCATGCTGTCGGGCCAAGGGGCTTTGCAATTTGCGTTGGCGCAAGGTTTTAAAAAAGAAAACCTCCTTACGGCCGCCTCCGAAAAGGCGTGGAAAAAGTGGCTGAAAGAAGGCAAGTATAAACCCATCGCCAACATCGAAAACCATGACACGATCGGAATCCTTGCGCTGGACGCACACCAGCAGTTGTCGGGCGGCTGTACCACCAGCGGCATGGCGTACAAGATGGCGGGCCGTGTGGGCGATTCACCGATCATCGGTGCCGGTCTGTTTGTAGATAACGAAGTGGGGGCGGCCACCAGCACGGGGGTGGGCGAGGAGGTGATCCGCATCGTGGGCTCGCACCTGGTGGTGGAGCTGATGCGGCAGGGGAATACGGCACAGCAAGCATGCGAGTTGGCGGTGGCACGCATCGTCAAAAATCAACCGGTGAAATCCAAAGAGATACAAGTGGGTTTTTTGGCGCTTGCCAAGGATGGAAGCGTGGGTGCCTTTGCGCTTCAAAAGGGGTTTACGTACGCGGTGCATACGCCAGCGGGCAATGAATTAATGGAGGCTGCTTCTTTTTATCCGTAGCGGTTGCACTTCCGGGGGTGGGTGCTGTACTTTCTTGAAATTTGGTAACTTTATCGCATGTCAAAAGTGCCGATCGGTACCAGGCGGTTTCAACGATTTTCACATGTCGTTGGTTAAATCCGGTCTGTGCTTTTGAATCACACGGTGCGTTTTAACCCTTTCTTGTTTTGTGGTCATTGAAGTAGTCGTATATAACATTGAGTCTGCGCTGCGAGCGCAACAAGCCGGGGCCGACCGCATTGAATTGTGCGACAACCCGGCCGAAGGAGGCACCACGCCCTCGTTTGGCGTGCTGGAGTCGGTACGGCAAAACATCAATATCGATTTGTACGTGATGATCCGCCCACGCGGAGGCGATTTTGTGTATTCAAACTATGACTTTCACGCCATGAAGCGCGATGCCTGGAAAGCCATGAAGCAAAGTGCCGATGGGGTGGTGTTGGGTATTGTGACGCCCGAGGGCCGACTGGACGTAAAGCGATGCAAGGAATTGATCGACCGCGCACGGCCGATGAAAGTGACGTGCCACCGTGCCTTTGATGTGACACGCGACCCGATGGAAGCCTTGGAAGACGCCATCGCGGCAGGGTTTGACCGCATCCTTACCAGCGGGCATCGCGCGAAGGCCAGCGACAACATTCCCTTGATCAAATCGTTGGTGGAGGCTGCCGGAAATCGGATTTCCATCATGCCGGGCGCGGGCATCACACTGCAAAATGCGTGGGAACTCGTTTCGCAAACGGGCGTAAAAGAAATCCACCTGTCGGCCAGCGGTGTGCGTCCTTCGGCCATGGCGTTTCAACACCCTCACTTGTCTGCGGTGCCGGGCCTGGCCGATGCAAGCATCCGCACGGTGGACGTGGACGTCATCAAGCAACTACGGCATGTGCTTGGATAAGCAACGGGGGCCAGTAGTGATCGATTTGGGGATTCTTCGCTTCGCTCAGAATAGCATGGAAACCTTACGAAGTGAAAAAGACAGGTTTTTTTCAATACACAAATACACAATAAGGTTTTAGCGGGTGGCCGTGCGTGCCTCCCCTTGTTCGCAAAACTGCTGGCCTTGCCTTCGCGCAATATTAGCAGGGCCAAGAGTTCCGGTTTTCAGTTTTTCCATGCTTTCGGATCACGAGCCGTATGGAGCACGGCAAGGACCGTAACACTTTTTTTGTCGTCATCGACAGCGAAATGGATCATGTACGGAAAGGTATCCAGCAAGGCCGTTCTGACATTATTGTATCGTTGCGCAACCGCCTTGGGATTTTGTCTGATGTAATGAACCGTTTTGCGAACGTGATCAGTAAACTGTTTGCCTAATCCCGGCTGACGTTCATTGTACCAGGTGGCGGCTTCTTTGATGTCTTGCTTTGCTAAAGGGAGGATGATAGACTTATACATCACAATCCCTTTTCAATCTGATCTAGGGTAGCATCGAAATCTAATGCTTGATCGGGATTGCTTTTATGGAGCTCCATTCTTTTACGGACAACCTCTTTGTGCCACTCCGGTACTTCTAAACCTTCCTGATCAATGCCCTTGAATCTGCTTTTAAGATCATTCCATTCGTTGATTGGGATAAATACCCCGGTGGTTTGTCCGCTGCTGTCGGTGATATATTGTAAGTTCATAGGTATACAGTTTGTGATAGGTCTTTTCCGCCTTGAGACTCTCGAGAAACAGGGTTACTGGCTGATCAGTTTCAAAGATAAGATATTTCTTTCACCCTGGTTGGTGTTGTGCGTCATCAACGGTGTGTAAGGTTCACCGACAAGCAATATTGGCTCGGTAACACATGCCTTTGCAAATTCTTTTCCCGCAACGTGTTCTACTTCGGGCTTGCCTGCGGCTGGGTTTCTTTCGCGCAACACCAATAAGGCAAAGAGAAATGACTTGTGGAGATTCTTCGCTTCGCTCAGAATAGCATCGGGCCTGTGAGGGTAAAAAAAAATCCGCCCGAAAGCGGATTTTGTTGTTTCGTGGAGACAGTGGGAGTCGAACCCACGACCTCGACAATGCCATTGTCGCACTCTAGCCAGCTGAGCTATGCCCCCAAAACCGAGGCGCAAATATATTTTTAAATTCCTGATCTGCAAAAAAGACTCACACCATCACGCTCCGTGTGTCAAGAAATACCCGGATGAGGCGTTCCTCGCCCGTTGCCCGCACCTGGCCGCGCGCTCCTTCGGCCGAAAGGCCATTGGTGAAGAGTTGCCAGGCCGCTCTCTTATCCAACTGTACCTTGGCGTCAGTTCTTCCCGCAGCTTCGCGCAGCACCCAGGCATCAGGGCTTTTTTGCAGCGCCCAGTTCTTCTCTATCCCCTCTATCTCCACCCGAACAACGGTGCCCTTTTCGGCTGACACCTCTTTGTATCGGAAGGGGAGGGCTCGCAGAAACGTATCCATCAGCGGTACAAAATACCTATTGTCCAACAACGCGCCATCGTCACCCGTGGCTTCGCGTATCTGTTGCTGATGGTGCCATTTCTCCGTGTACTCGCGGGCCACATGAAACCAATTCCGTGACGATGTTTCGCCCGCCCAGGCTACACCGTAGGCGGCCTCCTGCCACGGATCAAGTTTAGCCAATAGGTCTGCGTAAATCTTTCCGGTTTCGGAAAGCCATTCCATGAGTAGGGGTGTGCTCACACGCGCCATGGCTGTTACCCAATCGGCATTGAGTTGGTTCAGGTAAGCCACCAAATCAGCATAGGTAGCAATGGGTTGGGTAGGGGCCAGGCCGTAACCATCGCGCAAAAGGGCAATGGTGCGGATGTTACCGTCCAGCAGATGGGCGGCCACGTCTTTCACCTTCCAGCGCCCGGCCCGCGTGCCCCTGTTCCAATCGGCTGGCGTCAGTTTCCGGAGCCATTGGATCAATCGCTCATCCAATTCCGGAAAGAGGTGAACGGTAGGGATCGGTACGGCAGCCATCTCTTTGGACTTACCGGCCCCCAGGCGGGCAATGTGTTCGTAGATAATTGGTGTACAGCGCAGCAAGGTGGGCAGTGGTGCCTTCTCCTTCATAGATGCCATGCGAACGGTTGGGGTACGGCATGATTTGAAACTGCTTGCCCTGTTTGATCAATTCGTTTACCAGCATTTCGGCATTGTTGTAGTGCACGTTGTCATCGCCCGTGCCGTGGATGTACAACAAATTGCCTTTTAGACTTTTTGCATACGTGATGGGCGAGCACTTCTTGTAATCGCTAAATTCGGCATCGGGCACGCCCATGTACCGTTCTTCGTAAATATTATCATACGTAGCACGGTTGGCCACGGCCGCCACGGCAATTCCTGTCTTGTAGATGTCGGGATATTGAAAGAGCAAATGCAGCGTGGTACTGCCGCCCCCGCTCCAGCCCCATACCGCCACGCGATCGGCATCGGCATAGGGCCACTTCAAAATTTCTTTGGCGCCCATTGCCTGGTCGCGAACGTTCAATAATCCTACTTTCTTGTAAATGCTTTTTCGCCATTCACGTCCCTTGGGTGCAGGCGTGCCGCGGCTGTCCAGCGAGACATATAAATAACCATCCGCGGCCATGTCGCCTTGATACAGACGGTTACGGCCCGCGCCAAACACATCGCGCACGGTTTGCGAGGCCGGTTCGGTGTATACGAAAAATACCACCGGGTACTTTTTGGTAGGGTCAAAGTTTTTGGGTTTCACCACCCAACCGTCCATTTCCACACCCTCTTCTGTTTTCACCCTGAAAAATTCGGCCAGCGGCTTTACCTGGGCTTGGGTCATGCGTACTGCGATGCTTTCCTTGTCGTTCAAGGGTTTGTGGCTGGTGATGTCCACCCATTCTTCCAGGGGGCGCGTGTAGTGGTTGGAAAAACTGTGCTCTGCCCATTTGCCATTGGGCGAAATCACGTAGTCATGCGTGCCGGGCTGGCTGGCGGGCGTTACCCGTTCCGGTTTGCCTTTGCCATCCAACCGGGTGCGGTACAGGTAGCGCTGGGTAGCGTTTTCGGGTGAAGCCAAAAAATAAATCACGTTGCTTTTTTCATTGAGCGCCAGGTAGTCGATGACATCCAAATTGCCCGGGGTGATCAGCGTTTCTTTCCCATCCACGCCAATCCGGTACAAGTGGTTCCATCCGTCTTTCTCCGATTGCCACAAAAATTCTTTTCGGTTGCTGAGCCACTGAAAGGTATGGCGGTACCCAAACGCTGAGGTGCTTCCGTTGAAGGAGAATACTTCGATCCATGCCGGGTCCGACTCGCGGTATACCACTGTGGCTGTGCCTGTTTGGCTGTTGCACGAATAGATCGTGTTGGTATTTTGGGCGCGGTTCATTTGCTGCACAAATAACTCCGTGGGTGAGCGCCATTCGGTGCGCACCAGGTAATTATTGTCCGATTCGCCAGGGATGGCCAACCACTGTGTTTGGCGGGTGGCGATGTTGATGACGCCCAGCTTGGCGGGCGAAGGCTTTTCGCCTACGGTAGGGTATTCCACCGGGATGATCCGCGAATAGACCGAATCGGTAGTGTTGATCATGTAGTAGTCGCGGATTTTGCTCCCATCGATTTGCCAGTAGGCGATGTGCTGGCTGTCCGGGCTCCAATCGAACCCATCGCGGCAACTGAATTCCTCTTCGTACACCCAATCGAACGTGCCGTTGATCAATTTTCGGTGGCCATCGGTTGTCAACGCAGTCACCTGCATGGTGGCCAGGTCTTCCAGGTAGATGTTCTGTTCGCTTACGTAAGCTACTTTTTTTCCATCGGGCGAAAACTTGGCAAACATCAAGCTGGCCTCGGGCCGACCCTTGCCGAGTTGCGCCAGTTTTCTGGTGGCGCGGTGGTACACCCAGTAGTCGCCTCTGGTTTCATACCGCCATACTCGCCTGGTATTGGTGTAGATCAACACCGCCTGTCCATCGGCCGAAAAGGAAAACCCTTTGATCGCGAGCGGTTGCGTGGCGCCCGCAGGGGTGAGCTCGGCTTTGCTGAGGACGACCGTTTTTTGAAACGCGGGCAACGTGTACTGCACCAGTTCGTTTCCTTCTGCGGTGTAGTACCCATTGCCATCGGGCGTCCAACGCAACTGCGCGGTGCAGAGGACGGCCACTAAAAGACCCAAAAAAACCAACGTGTATTTTTTCATGCGGTGCGTGTTCGTTTTTATGACAAGCCGAAAAGTACGAAACAGGCGCGAAACGAGGACGTATTTTTTTGTGGGGTGCGTCATGGCACCCGTTGCACCGGAAATAGCGTGGCATCTATTTTTTCGGTGTGCCGCAGCAGTGTCACATCCACCAGCGTCAGAATCTCTTTTCGCGTCAATTCTTTAAACAGATCGGTCAGCGTTTGTACGGGTTTGTTGTTGAACGCCACCAAGATATCGCCCTCGCGCAGGGCCGAGCGCGAGGCGGGCGAGTGAGGCTCGATGCCCGTCACGAACAACCCCCGCTGGTTGGGCAGGTGATAGAAGCGCTTTACTTTGGGGCTGATCTCTACTTCCTGCAACTGCAATCCCAGGTAGGCTTTGAACACGCGGCCGTTTTGGATCAGTTGCGTGGCAATTTCTTTGGCGGTGTTGATGTCAACCGAAAAGCTGATGCCATTCGCCCCGGGGATGATGGCGGTATTCACTCCGACTACCTCGCCCGAAGTGTTGATCATGGGCCCACCGGAATTTCCGGGGTTCAGCGCGGCATCGGATTGGATCACGTTGTCTAGCAGCATGCCGGACGGGGCGCGCATGGTGCGGCCCAGGGCGCTCACCACTCCGGTGGTTACCGTGTGTTGGTACCCCAGCGGATTACCGATGGCAATCACCCATTGCCCGATCTGCAAGTCGCGGGTGTCGCCCAGCCGGGCCACCGTGTAGCCGTGTGTGGAGATTTTCAAAATGGCCAGGTCTGTGTCGGGATCTTGCCCGACTAACGTGGCTTCGATTTCATTTTCGTTGAGCAACGAAACCATCATTTTATCCGCTCGCTGCACCACGTGGTGGTTGGTGAAGAGGAGGCCATCGGACGAGAACAGAAAACCCGACCCCGATCCTGCGCGCTGCAGCTTGCCTTGGCGGGATTGATAGACGTCAATTTTGACCACCGCATGTTTGACCTGGTTAACAGCCGTGATGATCAGTTGGGAAAAAGGATCCATGTGAAAAGGTTGGTAAAAAACGTTGACAAACGGATCAATATTCCGGCCAGGGTGTGTTTTGGCTGAAATGGCAGTGTCTAATCGGTCACCTTGTCGGTTAACCTATTGCCGATATGGGCTTTTTTTGCAAACTTTCCCTTTCTTAACCCGGGTGTGTACATGGCGAAATTGAAGAATATCATTAAGCAGCTTTCGGAAAAAGACTTTAAGCTCATTTATGATTCCTTGATCGAAAGCAATGCCGAAAAGTCAGCCTACCTGTTAAAGGCTTTGCGCGAGCGGTCGCTTTCTGATAACAAAATCATGGCCGAGATAGAGGTGAACGCCAACGCCTACTATACCATGCGCTCGCGACTGAACCAGCGCATCGAAGAACACCTCATCCAGAAAATGGAAAGCCCGCGCACGGACATTTTGCGCAAAGTGGCCAACCTGAACGAAGTGCTTTTCACCAATAAACGCACGATCTCCATCGCCACCCTGCAAAAAATGGAGCGTGAACTGATCGACCGCGACCTGGCCAGTGAGTTGACCGTGGTGTACAAGTCGCTCAAAAAAATGCACATCCACTCGCCCGAGTATTTTACCTATTCGCAACTGTACAACCGCCACGTGGCCTACATGCTGGCGGTGGACAAAGCCGAGGATTTGCTGGCCGATTATTTTAAAAAGTATGGCAATTATTTTTTGAGTGGCGAACAGGCCGAGCGCATCGGGTTGGGTTTGGTGATGAAGGAGATGCAAAACGTGGCGCGCCTGTATGAATCGCACCGCCTGTACGTTTTCAAAAGCTGTATGCTCATTTTTCACCGGCTGTTTGTGGAGCCCGATGACAACTTAGAAAGCGAAGAGGAGCCCATTGAAGACATCTTCAAAAAGGTGGAGACGATTTTCAACACCTATAATTTAGATCCGCTGTACTACCACCTGAACCTGGTATTTGAGTTTCTAAAATTGGAGTACTACAACCATTATAAAGTGTTTCGCCAGGCTGAGAAATACTACGAAGAAGTAAACGATGCCGCGGGCAACCTGTTGATCAACTATCCGTATTACACATTTTCAGCCCAGTTCCTTATTTCCAAAATCCAACGCCATGTGCGGGCCGGGCTGGCCAAAGAGTTGTATGCCGAGAACGAGGCCATCTTTGAGGATTTTGAGTTAGACCCTCACAACTTGCCCATGTACGTGATCTACACCACGTACCAGGCGCTCAGCAGCTATTATGTAGGCCGCTATGACGAGGCGGGCAAATACCTGAATGCCCTGCTGGCCAACCCCGATGTCAAGAAGTTTCCGTATCTGGTATTGGAACTGAAAGCGTTGATGGCGTTGCAGTTTGTGATGCAGCGCGAAATCGAACCCTTTAACACCACGGCCGTCAGCATTATGCGAAGCATGCGCATGCTGGACGAATCGCAATGCGAAACCATCCATTATTTTCTGAAAATATTGAAGATTGCCGTGAGCGAGGCGAAACGCGAAAAGTCGAAGAAGATACTGGCGGTGGTGCCCAAACTCCGCGATGCGAAGGTCAATCACTTTTCGCCTACGCAACTCATTCACATAGATGAAAAGCTGGTCAAGCGCCTGATCAGCATCGAGATGGCTTAGAGGTCCAGTTTGCTGATGCTGTCGCTGGTGAGCGGTTTGTTGAGGTAGCGTTGCACGGAATTGTACTTTTTGGAGCGGCTAAAATCCTGCGGGTTGATGGACGAGGTGAGCATCACGATCTTGCATTTCGTTTTGGTGTGGCTGTTCAGTTTTTCAAACTCATCCAAAAATTGAAACCCGTCCATCAAAGGCATGTCGATGTCCAAAAAAATCAGGTCGGGCAGCACTTTGTCTGCCACATCCAGCCTCTCCATGTTGCGTAAAAACTCAATCGCGCTTTTGGCCCCCGTATGCGTATAGATGTTCTCGGTGATATCCGCGGACTCGATCATCTTTTGATTGATCAAATTGTCGATCTCATTGTCGTCAATGAGCATGATGATGCGATACTTTTTACCAGCCATAGCACACACAGAGGTTAGAATCAGAAAAGTAGCCTAATCGGTGAAGAAATGCAAACCGAAACGGGCCGGATGGTCGCCCCGCCTGATCGTGCGTCACAAATCAAAGCGGATGCCTTGCGCCAACGGCAACGAACTTCCGTAATTGATCGTGTTGGTTTGCCTGCGCATATATGCTTTCCACGCATCGGAGCCTGACTCGCGGCCTCCGCCTGTCTCTTTTTCGCCCCCAAAGGCCCCACCGATCTCGGCCCCGGACGTGCCGATGTTCACATTGGCAATGCCACAGTCCGATCCGGCCGCGGACAAGAACCGCTCCATCTCGTCCACACGGGTAGTCATGATAGCCGAAGAAAGTCCTTGCTGCACACCATTTTGCAAGGCAATAGCTTCCTCCCACGTTTGGTAGCGGATCAAGTAAAGGATGGGCGCGAATGTTTCGTGTTGAACGATGGGATAGTCGTTTTTTACTTCCGCGATAGATGGTTTTACATAACATCCCGATTCATAGCCCTTGCCCTTCAATACCCCACCTTTTACTACCGCGCTGCCGCCCGCGGCCAGCACTTGCTTCCATGCAGCTTTGTAGGCTTTCACCGCTTGCACATCAATCAACGGGCCTACGTGGTTTGTTTCATCCAACGGATTGCCGATGCGCAGTTGGCCATAGGCCTTCACCAACCTGTTTTTCACTTCTTCAAAAACGGACTCGTGCACAATCAACCTGCGGGTGGTGGTGCAGCGCTGTCCGGCCGTGCCTACAGCACCAAAGACCGCACCCCTGATGGCCATGTCCAGATTGGCGTGTTCGGAAATGATGATGGCGTTGTTGCCGCCCAACTCCAGCAGGCTGCGACCCAGACGCGCGGCCACAACAGTTGCCACAGCTTTGCCCATGCGGGTGGAGCCGGTGGCCGATACCAAGGCAATATCTTTGTGGGCCGCCAGCCATTGGCCTACGCGGTAGTCGCCATTGACCAGGCATGACACACCCTCGGGCACGTTGTTTTTCTTGAACACCTGCGCCACAATGTGCTGACAGGCCACGCTGCACAACGGAGTTTTTTCCGAAGGCTTCCAAACACACGTGTCGCCACACACCCAGGCAATCATGGCATTCCACGACCACACGGCCACCGGAAAATTGAAGGCCGAAATGATTCCGACCACGCCCAACGGGTGATATTGTTCGTACATGCGGTGGTTGGGGCGCTCGCTGTGCATGGTCAGCCCGTGTAACTGCCGCGAAAGGCCCACCGCGAAATCACAGATGTCGATCATCTCCTGTACTTCGCCCAGTCCTTCCTGCAATGACTTGCCCATCTCGTACGACACCAACTGCCCCAGGGACTGTTTGTATTTGCGCAGTGCTTGGCCGATTTGGCGCACGACTTCGCCCCGCTGGGGCGCGGGCACCTGGCGCCATTGCAAAAAGGCTTGGTGTGCAGTATCGACTACTTTGCGAAACGTTTTTTCATCTGAGGTTTGCAAGGAGGCAATCTTTTTTCCGTCCACAGGCGAAAAGGAATCCAAACGCCCGCCTGAGGCGCGCAGCCAGCGGCTGCCCGTGGAAACCCCGAGGTTGGATGAATGTATGCCGAGCGAGTCGAGGACAGAGGAAATTGCTGCAGAGGCCATGCGGTAGCGGGATGATGAGCGACAAAAGTAAGGTAATCGCGCGATATAGTCTGCGCCACTGCGCGCAGGGAGGTGGCTACCAATCTACTCCATACGTGCCCTTCACCCCGTTGGCATACATGCCCTCTACCAGCATGCCTCCGGTTTTGATCTCCAAAATCTGGTTGAGCGATTCAATGTTGTCAACAGCCACTTTGTCGATGTGCGTGATGATGAATCCTTCGCTGATGCCCGATTTTTTCCATTTCCCATCGGCCAACCGGTGGATCAATACGCCCGCTTCCAGTTCGCGGTCGTTCAGCTCGTGGTAGTCAAGGTTTTTGAACGTAGCTCCTTCGATCTCGCTCGTGATTTTTTTCTTTTCGCTGGTGGAGCGCCCCTCATAGTTTTTCAAGTAGGCGGTGGCTTCGCGCGTGGTGCCGTCTCGTCTATAAGAAACCAGCACGCGCTGTCCGGGGCGGTTGCGCGCCACCATCTCCTGCAACTCCGACACGGTGTTTACTTCGTGCCGGTTGATGGCCACAATGACATCGCCTGCGGCTATGCCCGCACCCTGTGCTGCGCTGCCTTGATTGACACCACTGACCAACACCCCGCGCACCACGTCCAGACCGATTTCTTCCGCCAAGTCGGCCGTTACATCATTGATCTGCACGCCCAGCAGACCGCGCTGCACCTCGCCAAATTCGAGCAGGTCATCCATTACCTTCTTCACCAGGTTAACGGGGATGGCAAAGGAATAGCCTGAGTAGCTGCCCGTATTGGTGGCAATGGCCGAGTTGATGCCGATGAGTTCGCCCTGGAGGTTAACCAACGCGCCCCCGCTGTTGCCCGGGTTTACGGCCGCATCGGTTTGGATAAAGGATTCCACTTGCAGGCTGTTGCGGTCGCGCAAAATGCCAATGTTGCGTGCTTTGGCGCTGACGATGCCGGCCGTTACGGTGGAGTTGAGGTCGAACGGGTTGCCAATGGCCAGCACCCACTCACCGGGTGCCGTCAGGTCGGAATCCCCGTAAGGGACAAAAGGCAGCCCCTGGGCGCTCACCTTTAAAAGAGCCAAGTCAGTGGAGGGGTCAATGCCCACCCGTTTGGCGAAGAACCGTTGGTTGTTGTTCAGTACCACTTCGATGTTGGTCGCATTCTCGATCACGTGGTGGTTGGTGATGATGTACCCATCATCGGAAACGATGACACCGGAGCCGGACGATTGGGCATGGGGGTTGAAATAGTGTTCCAGCGCGTTGAGACTGAAATTGCCCGCGCCATAGGTGGTGCGGATGTGCACCACGGCCGGTGTGACCGCGCGCGCGGCCGGCTGGAAGTTTAACGTTGGGATGACTGCGGAGTAGGCGGAGTCACGCGGGCGGGCCACCAGCAGCGACTTCTGGCGTTGTTCAATGGAAGGGTAGGGCGGGCTCGTTTGCAGATACCGAAATGTAAAGAGCACTCCCAGTATCGCGCCCACAAAAGCCGATACGATCACCAAGCCAACCCACAGCACGCGTTTCATAATCCGGTCGTATTTGCCTCGTTAAGGTAGGCAATAACCATGACAAAAAAATCGGTACCGCCATTTGAAAGGCACCAAAAAAGTAAGCCCCGGACCTTGCGGTACCGGGGCTACCCCACTAAACCTAACCCTACCTAAACCTACTAACTTGTTTTAGCCCACTTTAATTGTGTGCTTCAGCGTTTTCTTTTCGTCTTTGGGCACCGTCAACTCCAATATACCGTTGTTGTACTTGGCGTTGATTTTGGTGGCGTCCACATTGTCGGGCAGGTTGAAGGAGCGGCTGAACGATCCATACTGCGTTTCGATCGAGTGGAAGTTTTTGTCCTTTTTCTCGTTGGTCAGTTTGCGCTCACCGCTGATGGTAAGGAAGTTGTCGTGCAACTCGATGTGGAAATCCTCTTTGCTCATGCCGGGCACGGCCACATGAATTTCATAGGCGGTGTCGGTTTCGGCCACATCTACCTTCGGCATGAAGGAACTGCCGCCCGTGCGGGCCAACGATTCATTGAAGAACCGGTCGATCAGGCCGCTAAACGAAGTCGGCACAAAATCATTGGTGTTATATCGGATGATGCTCATAGTGTGTGATGGTTTTGTTTGATGGTTAGCCTATTAGGGAAAACTGTACCATCCCGCTCAGAGGGATATTTTAATGACATTATGGCTATTTTTTGACACTTGACACATCAAAAAGAGACAATTTGTCTTATTTTGAATATTGTTGGTCTTCAATATTGACATAAATCACCTGATGATCATGCATTTGACAGACTGGTCGTCTGTTCTGTTTTTGGGAAAATACCATAAAAAAAGCCCCGCGGCTGTGGGGCTTTTTTTCCGCTCCTCCTCTTGCCCCGATAGCCATCGCCCCGATAGCCATCGGGGTGAACCAAGTGACGCGTCTATTGAAATCGCGTTTTTAAACGTTGGACGAGTTCCGGGTATTCTTTCAAGTTGAAAATGTATTTGGTGGACTTCATTTTTTTGATGTGCTTCTCAATGCCGTAGGCTTGGCTTTTTGTCAACCCATCAATGGCAAAAAACAGCTTCCATGGAATGCCTTTTGAGGTGAATGCGTCCCGAAAATAACCTGTGTTATGTTGAACTAATCGGTTGGTGAGGTCGCTGGTGCCCCCGACATAATAACGGTCAATTTTGGCCGAGTAGAGGATATATACCTGATGATCATTCATTTGACAGACTGGTCATCTGCTCTGTTTTTTGGAAAATGCCAAAAAAAAAGCCCCTCGGCTGTGGGGCTTTTTTTTCGCTCCTCCTCTTGGGCTTGAACCAAGGACCCCCTGATTAACAGTCAGGTGCTCTAACCAGCTGAGCTAAGGAGGATTGTCGATCCAGAACGAAACGGGCTGCAATATTAGCGCATCCGCTCAAATCGGCCAACTCTTGGCCCGCGATTTTAAAAAAAGACAAAAAAAGCAACTCGGATCGCACGTATGCCGTTTTACTTTTAAAATAAAAGTACTTTTGCATTATGCAAAACCAAACCATTCAAGACGATCTGGCCTCGGTGCGCAACCTGATGGAGCGTTCCACCAAGTTTATCTCGCTCAGCGGGCTGTCGGGCATTTTGGCGGGCGTGTATGCGCTGGCCGGTGCCGCCTATGCTTATCAGCAAATCTATCAAGGCGATTTTTCGCGCACGATCACCTTTTACATGCAACACCCTTCAGTGGTGTATCAACTGACGGCCGTGGCGATGTTGGTGCTGGTGCTATCTCTGTTCACGGGCTTTTACCTGAGCTGGCGTAAAGCCAAACGCTCGGGCGAGACCTTGTGGAACAATGCCACCCAAAAACTGATCGTGAATTTATTGATCCCGCTGGTGGCGGGCGGCTTGTTTACGGTCATCCTGCTGTCACGCGGGTACTACGGCATCATCTCCTCCTCGCTGCTCCTTTTCTATGGATTGGCCCTGATGAACGCCAGCGCCAACCTCTTTGACGAAATACGCTACCTCGCGTACTGCGAACTTCTGCTGGGCCTGCTGTCGGCTTTGTTGCCCGGTTATGGCCTGTTGTTTTGGGCCATTGGTTTTGGCGCACTGCACATTTTTTATGGATTGCTGATGTACCGCAAGTACGACCGATGAAGAATCCTTTTGATCAATTGGACAAACTGCTGGAGCACCGGACGCGCCTGCAGATCATGGGGGTATTGGTGGCCAATGACTCGTACGACTTTACCGAACTGCGCACGTTGTTGCAAACCACCGATGGCAACCTTGCCACGCACCTCAAGGCGCTGGAACGGGATAAATACATCGGTATCCACAAAAGTTTTATTGAACGAAAACCCAATACGCGTTACAAGGCCACCGACAAAGGGCGCAACGCCTTTAAAAAGCATTTGGATGCCCTGGAAGAAGTAGTAAAAACACAACGAAAATAAATACCCAATGGACCCATCGCCCTCCCTTATCGATCGTTTCAACAACTGGCTCAAAGAGTCAGTCATGATCAAGTTACTTTCTATCGGCTTTTTGATCTTGCTGCTGCTCATCCCCTCGGCCTGGATACAGTCGCTGATGGAAGAACGTCAGGCACGTTCGCGCGAAGTCATCAGCGAAATATCGTCCAAATGGTCCAACGGGCAAACGTTGGTGGGCCCCGTGTTGGTCGTGCCGTTCACGAAAATCGAGAAGACCAAGCGATGGGAGAAAAACGTGTTGGTAGAAGAAGTGTCCGAGACGGTGGAACGCGCCTTCTTTCTGCCTGACCAGCTTTTGATTTCCGGTTCGCTCCATCCACACGTGCGCCACCGAGGCATTTTCGATGCGGTGGTCTATGATGCCGAGCTGGAAATGAAAGCCACCTTTGGGCCGCCCGACTTTAGCCGCTGGAACATACCCGATGGGCAGGTGCATTGGAAAGATGCCACGTTGGTCACGGGCATCAGTGATCTGCGTGGCATCAGCGAAAACCCCCTCATCAAAAGCACGGCAAAAACGTATCTGTCCGAACCGATCAACCATATCGGGGTCAGCACGCAGTCATGGCAGTCAGCCGACCAATCCACATCGATGCAAGGAGTGAGTACCGCGCTGGGGTGGCAGTCCAAAGCTGATATGTTCGATACCCTGACGATGCAATTTCAATTAAAGGGCAGCGAAACGTTGTACATCGTGCCGGTGGGCAAAACCACCGAGGTAAACCTAAAGGGTTCATGGCCCTCGCCCAGCTTTGAAGGCTCGTTGCTGCCGTCTCAAGAGCCCGTCATCAGCGAAAGTGACTTTTCGGCCCGTTGGAAAGTGCTTTCCTTTAACCGGCCCTTTGCCCAGCAATGGCTCAACCAGGAACAACACCTGGGTGGTTCTTCGTTTGGCGTGCGTTTGGATCTGCCAGCGGACCAATACCAAAAAAGTATCCGAACGGCCAAGTATGGGCAATTGATCATTATTTTGGCGTTTACCGCCTTGTTTCTTGTTGAAATTGCAGGAAGGGTGCGTATCCATCCATTTCAATACATTTTGGTCGGCTTCGCGTTGATCATTTATTACACGCTGCTTCTTTCCATCTCCGAACACTTTGGGTTTGACCGTGCATATGGTCTGGCTTCGGTGAGCACCATTACCTTGGTGGGATTATACTCCGTTACGTTTTTGCAGAAACGCGCGTTGGTATTGCTTTTTTCGCTGCTGATGTGTGTGTTTTATGGCTTCATCTTTGTGATCGTGCAGGCACAAGACTATTCGCTGCTGATCGGCAGCGTGGGGCTCTTCCTGATCGTGGCCGCCATGATGTATTTCTCGCGCACCATCAAATGGTACCGCGATTGAGCCGCGCATACCGAAGCAGCCTGTTCGCTACGCCCTCGGTTAGATGTGTACTTGGTAGACATCGCGCTCGTTGCGGTGAATGTTACGCACTTCAAAGCCGCCCGGTTGAGGGATCTGTTCGACTAAATCGAACGTTGTGCACGACTGGGGCAGCGAGGTGAAGATCAACAAAAAGCGAAAGGGCTTGTTGTCCGGTATCCACGTCCACACGGGTGCGTACGAAATGTTTTCGGCATGTACCAGTTGGGCGCGCGCTTCCGAGTGTTGGTCAAACAGGTACGTGGTGCGCCAGATACGGATCAGCATGTCGCGCTGCGCATCGGCATAGTGGCAATGCACGTAGATGTAGTCTTCATCCAGCGACAGCGGATCGATGGAGGCCAGCACATCCGTATCGACCACGGGTTTGGGAACGACTATTGGTTGCTCAATGGCAGCCATAGATGTAGAAACGGCTTAACCTTTGGTCACTTCCGCAATGCATTCGATTTCAACCAGCGCATCCTTGGGCAAGCGGCTTACCTCCACGGTGGAGCGGGCCGGCTTGTGCTCGCCAAAGAAGGCCTCGTATGCTTTGTTCATCCGCTCGAAGTCGGCAAAGTTCTTGAGGAACACAGTGGTTTTCAGAATATGTGTGCGATCCACGCCCGCGGCTTTTAGCACGGCTTCAATATTCTCAAGTACCAAAGTGGTTTGTTCGGCCGCGGTGGCTCCTTCAATCGTCATCGTAGATGGCTGTAAGGGTGTTTGCCCCGAGCAAAAAATAAAATTGCCCGAAACATTGGCGTGGGCGTACGGTCCGATGGCCTTGGGTGCGTTATCAGCGTGTATTCGTTTCATGGTGCGGTCGGTGGGTTGCGTGTTTGTTTTATGGTATGAGTGTCTGGCCCGGCTTGATGTGTCAATGGAAGTGATACAAAAAAACCAGCAAGGCCGTGAAGGCCGGTTTCGGATTGTCCTGTATCTCGAGCGTTACATCCATTTCAAATTTGGTGATGCCCCGCAAGTTGGCGATGCTGTGCAGTTTGGTGCGCAGGCGCACCGCTTGGCCCGCCAGCACGGGTTGATTGAATTTTAATTTTTCAATTCCATAGTTCACCATCATCTTGGTGTTGCGGAACTCCACGATCTGTTCCCACAAATGCGGAACCACAGACAGCGTCAGGTACCCGTGTGCGATGGTGCTCTTAAATGGACTTTCGCTGGCTCGTTTTGGATCGATATGGATCCACTGATGGTCGAGCGTGGCATCGGCAAACTGGTTGATTTGTGCTTGAGTGATCGGCAAGTAATCCGACACGCCAATTTCTTTGCCAAGGTAACGTTGAAATTCATCAAAGCTGCTGATGACAAGCTGAGCCATGGTGGGGTGGTGTTGAATGTCCCGAAAGGTAAGTCGGTTTTGCAGAATTGACAACGGATGCCGTTTGTCCAGAAGATCAACCAATGCCACCAAAGTCGCGTGTCAATGCAATCGATTTATGTACTTTACTTCGTTTTTTAGGTACCATGGAAGAACGGAAGGAAGCAGGACAGGAGGCACTCGATCGGATCGTGCCGCGGATGTGGACAAACGAGTTGGAGCGGACGCTGTCGCGATACCACCTGACGGCCGCTTGGGTGGCGTTGATCTTTGACCCGGTATTTGCCGTCACGGACTACTTTAACTTGCCGGGCCACTGGCGTACCATGTTGGCGATCCGGCTGATTGTTTCGCTGCTGATTTTGACAACGATTTTAGTTGGCCGGAAGCGCGGCTGGCATTCCTACTTTATCGTGTCGGTGCCGTTCTTGTTGATCTCTTTGCAAAACGCGTATGTCTATCAGTTTATTGAAGCGAAAGATTTGCTGGGGCAAAACCTTAACTACATGGCCCTGTTTGTGGGTGCCGCCTTTTTCGTGGCGTGGCGGTGGACGTATTCGGCCGTGATCATCGCCCTTTCGGTCATCGCTACCGCAATCTTTATTGGTGTTAACCCAGGCTTGTCGCTACCGGAATTCTTTGTAAACGGGGGCTTGCTGTTGTTGGTTGTTCAGGTGTTTGCCGGGGTGCTCATCAACACCCGATTCAAGTTGCTCAGCCGCGAGCTGCGGGCTCGTCTGGCGCTGCGGGCGCAGGCCGAACAGATCAAGCAAATTAACGAAAACCTGGAGGCGCTGGTGCAAGCCCGCACGCAAGAACTACAAAAAAAGAACAAAGCGTTGGAAGAGTACGCATTTATCAATGCCCATAAGCTGCGTGCCCCGGTGGCCAGTATTCTGGGGTTGTATCAGGTTTTTAAAACGATGGAACTGCCGCCCGCCACGACTACCGCGTTGGAACACCTGAACAAGTCGGTGATCCGATTGGATGAGATTGTGGCGGAAATCACACGTACCGTGGAGGGGTAACGGTGGCATGGCTTTTTATTTGCCGATGCAGAACTTGGAAAAGATGTTGTCCAGCAAATCGTCCGTGGTAATGGTGCCGGTGATTTCACCGAGGTGGTAGAGGGCTTGACGGATATCCATGGCCAATAAATCGCCCGTGGTGCCGCGGTCAAGGCCGTGCAATACGCGTGTCAGCGCTTCGGATGTCCGTTGCAGTTGCTGCACATGGCGGAGGTTGGTTACTACCACATCGCCCGGCTTTACATCGGGTAGGGCAAACCGCTCCAATATTTTTTTCTGTAGAAGTTCAATATCGGCCGGATGGGAAGCAGAGATGACCAAGGCCTCATGCGCTTGGGCCCAGTGAAGATTGGCCGGCAAGGCCTTGTCTGCTTTGTTGCCAATTTTCAGGTACGGGATGTTCAGCTTTCTGATCTCTGCGTCTTCCGCCTCCATGGCAGCGGGTGTCGTGTTGCTCAAGTCAAACAGGTACAAGATCAGCGAAGCCTTTCGCAGATAGGCATGGGTTCGTTCAATGCCCATGGCTTCGATGGCATCAGTGGTGTCGCGCAAACCCGCGGTGTCCATAAAGCGGAAGTGGATCCCGCCCAGGGTCATTTCGTCTTCGATCACATCGCGCGTAGTGCCCGGAATGTCCGATACGATGGCCCGCTCTTCGTTCAGCAGTGCATTGAGCAGGGTAGACTTGCCCGCGTTGGGCTTGCCGGCAATCACCGTGGGGATTCCGTTTTTGATTACCCGTCCTTGCTCAAACGAATCGATCAACCGTTGCAGGTAGCTGAGTAATTGCTGAATCAGTTTGCGCAGGTCATCGCGCTGGGCAAATTCCACGTCCTCCTCCCCAAAGTCCAGTTCCAACTCGATGAGTGAAGCAAAGTGGATCAGTTCGTCACGCAGGCGTTGTATTTCTTTGGAGAAGCCCCCCCGCATTTGGTTCAGGGCTGCCTGCCGCGCATTGTCTGTTTCGGCATGGATGAGATCGGCCACGGCCTCGGCTTGGGCCAGGTCAAACCGGCCGTTTAGAAAAGCGCGCTGGGTAAATTCACCGGGCTGCGCCAGGCGTGCGCCTTCCTGCAAAAACGCCTGGATGATTTCTTTGATGATTAACGGAGATCCATGACACGTTATCTCGACTGAATTTTCCTTGGTAAACGAACGGCCCTCGCGGAACACCGTCACCAGGACTTCATCAATGGGATGGGCCGGTGTATGCAGGGTGCCCAGGTGTACGGTATGCGTTTTTTGTTGTGTCAGGTCTTTGCCTCGAAAGAGTTTGGACGTCAGACGGAGGCTATCGCTGCCTGAGAGGCGGATGACGGCCAGCGCGCTGGTGCCCTGCGGAGTAGCCAACGCAATGATGGTGTCTTCGCGCGGGTTCATGAAGGTTCCTTTACGATGAGTACCGGAATATCCACCCGATGGCGCACGGTGTCTACGGTGGCGCCAAAAATCAAATCGCTGAAGAAGGTGTGGCCATGCGCGCCCATCACCAGCATGTCCGCCTGAAACTCTTTGACCAACACGGGTATACTTCTGCGCGGGTTGCCGTAGCCGATTTTCATCTCTACCTCAAAGCCCTTTGCCCGGATTTGGTCAACGTATTTCAACAACGCCTGCTCATCCGCGTTGGATTCGTGATCGTCAATGGCACTGCCATACACCATGGCGCCCGCGGTTTCCACTACGTGCACCAAACAATAATTAGCTTCTTTGCCGCCCTGCGCCAATGCGCTTCCGATGGCCAGCGAATCGATGGAGCTAAAGTCGATGCAAACTGCGATTCGTCTGTACACCGGTCGGTCAATGTTGGTTAGTTGTGTAGCCGTGCCATGCGGCAGGCGCGCGGCTTTTTCGGCTGCGCGTTTTTCCAGCCAGGGTTTTAGGGCGATGTAAAACAGCAATGAAACAGCCCCTGCGCACAACGGTACTACGGTGGCCCAGAGTATCCATGCGTTGTCGCCCGCTTCAACCAGCCACGTGCGAATTTCTTCAAAGACCAAGCGAATATTAAGTGTTACGATGATGAGTGCAATTAACCAAGCCGTTGCCTTCACCCATGGTTTGATGGCAAATTCACCCATCGTCTTTTTATCGCTGGTGAAATGGATGAGCGGAATGATGGCAAACCCCAACTGCATGCTCAACACCACCTGACTGAACACGAGCAGGGCCCCGGTTTCACGTTCTCCATAAATCAAAATAACAATGTAAGCCGGGATGATGGCGATAAGCCGTGTGATTAGCCTTCGCAGCCAAGGGGCTATGCGCAAGTTCAAATATCCTTCCATGACAATTTGCCCGGCCAAGGTGCCCGTGATGGTGGAGCTTTGTCCGGCCGCCACCAAGGCGATGCCAAAGAGGAGCGGGGCCCATTCGCTGCCCAGCAACGGCTGTAATAGTTGATGGGCGTCCTGAATTTCCGCCACGGTATATAAACCGGCTTTGTAAAAAGTGGAGGCGGCTAAAATCAAGATAGCTGAGTTGACAAAAAAAGCGGCATTGAGCGCGATGGCGGAGTCGATAAAGTTGTACCGAATGGCCTGCCATACCCCTTTGGATGAGGGGTCGATCCTGCGGGTTTGCACCAGCGAGGAGTGTAAGTACAGGTTGTGGGGCATGACCGTGGCGCCAATGATGCCAATGGCTATGTACAGGGCTTCGTTGTTGGGCAATGAAGGGATAAAGCCGGTCACCACCTCGCCCATGGCCGGCTTAGCCAAAATCAGCTCCACCAAAAATGCCCCGCCAATGATGGCCACCAGCGTGATGATAAACGCTTCGATTTTGCGCATGCCGTAACTCTGCAACAGCAGCAACAACAGCGTATCCAACACGGTCAATGACACGCCCCAGATCAGCGGTAAGTCAAACAGCAGTTGCAGGCCAATGGCCATGCCCAACACTTCGGCCAGGTCGCAGGCCGCGATGGCGATTTCGGCAAACACCCACAAGATGAAGTTGACGGCTTTGGGATAGCTCTTGCGCGAGGCCTGCGCGAGGTCCAGTTGGCGTACTACGCCCAGCCGTGCGCTCAAACTTTGCAACAGCAGCGCCATGGCATTGGACATGAGCAACACCCATAGCAGCGTGTAGCCAAACTGACTTCCGCCCGCAATGTCGGTGGCCCAGTTGCCCGGATCCATGTAACCCACGCTGACCAAATAAGCCGGCCCCAAAAAAGCCAACAGCTTACGCCAGCCCCGCCCTTGGGTGGCATCCACCGAGGCATTTACCTCGCTGAGTGATTTGCTGCCGGCAGGGGTGGCTTCCATGTTCAGGGTTCGTTTACCAAAATGTTTTTGCACACGTCTTTGGAGAGGGAGATCGTTTTGCTTCCGATTTTTACTTCCATCGATTGGTCGTACTCTTCTTTGTCGGTCAGTTGCAATTTTACGCCCGGCCGCGCCCCGATTTTGTCAAGGTACTTTAACAAATTGGAATCTGAATCTTTGACGGCCATGATGATGCCTTTAAAGCCCACGGTCATTTGATCTAACGGTATCTGCGACAGACTTTTGATTTTCCCGCGGCTGTCGGGGATGGGATCACCGTGCGGGTCTACTTGGGGATGTCCCAAAAAGGCATCGAGTTTGTCGATGAGGCTAGGGGAGTGGATGTGCTCGAGTTGTTCGGCCACCTCGTGTACTTCATCCCAGGTAAAGCCCAGCGTTTGTACGAGAAAGGTTTCCCACAGGCGGTGTTTGCGGATCACCAGCAAGGCTTGGGTTTTGCCGGTGGCAGTGATGTTTACTCCGTGGTATTTTTCATAGGTGATGAGTTCCTTCTGCGACAGTTTTTTGATCATGTCGGTGGCGGAGGCAGCCTTGGTGCTCATGGCCTCGGCCAGCGCGTTGGTGAGCACGGGCTGCGTACCCCCTTCCGAGAGGTGGTAGATGGCTTTGAGGTAGTTTTCTTCCGTGAGGCTGAGCATGAGTTCTCCGCTTGCCCCGGCAAGGTAGTCAATTTTTAGACAGGTCTAAAAAATATTTTAGGGATGTTTTTTAGTTACCGGGGCTGTGTGTGCCGAGTTGCTTTTGAGACGTTGCCAAGCACTTGGTTGTGGGGTGGTCACTTCTCCTCTACCGCATCCGCCAAATCCATCACGCAGTTGAAGCGATAACTTTTGTGCGGCTGGATGCTGACGCCAATGTAGTTGATGGCGGGCTGCATGATGTTTTTGCGGTGGCCGCGGCTGGGTACGCCATCGTCAATCAATAATTGCAACACGATGGCCAACGGATCGTCAAAACCGTAGGAGCAATTTTCCCAAGGCCCATTGTAGCGCCCGGTAAACGTGCCATACCGCTGCACGCGTTGTGCGGCATTTTCGCCCGTTGTGCTCACATGTCCGGTTTTGCCCGCAGCACCCATGTCGTTGGCATGGTCTTTGGCCGCCAGCGACAACGCTTTGGACGGGAGCAACGCCTTTTGTGGTGCCCATGCCAGCAGCTCTTCATAGCATTCTTTGGCATAGGCACCTTCGCCCTGGCGATTTTCCAGGTGTTTTTTGGCAAAGGCGGCCGGTTGTGTGCGCACTTCATTCACCAACCGGATCACCTCTTTTTCTGCTTCTGTCAGGTAGTCGGCTGTCTTTGCGGTATTCACGTCTTGCGCGGTGGCCGTGCACGCCAGCAACATCGCCCACCCCAGTAGCCGCCACTTATTCATGACTCAAAAAAGGATAGCTGTAGTCGGTGGGGGTAACAAACGTTTCTTTGATGGTGCGCAGTGATACCCAACGCAAAAGATTGACCTTGGCCCCGGCCTTGTCGTTGGTGCCAGAACCGCGTGCCCCGCCAAAAGGCTGCTGACCTACCACAGCCCCCGTGGGCTTGTCGTTGATGTAAAAATTGCCTGCGCTGTTAACCAGTTTGCGCGTGGCCATTTCCACCGCATACCGATCCAGCGCAAAGATGGAACCGGTGAGCGCGTAGGGCGAGGTGGCATCGACCAATTCCAATGTTTGTTCAAAGTTTTCAGCGTGATATACGTAGATGGTCACCACCGGGCCAAATATTTCTTCGCACATGGTGAGCGAGGAAGGGTCCTTGGTCAGGATCACGGTCGGTTCGATGAAATAGCCTTTTGATTTGTCGTACGTGCCCCCGGCAATGATTTCATTCATCGGGTTTTGGCGAGCTTTTTCGATATATCCCGTGATGGAGTCAAATGCTTTTTCATCGATGACGGCATTGATGAAGTTCCCAAAATCTTCGGTGCCGCCCATCTTCATCGACTTCAGGTCGTGCAGCAGTTGCTCCTTTACTTCTTCCCAGAGATTGGAAGGGATGTAGCACCGCGAAGCGGCCGAGCATTTTTGTCCTTGAAACTCAAACGCCCCTCGGGCAATGGCCACCGCCACTTGTTTGGGGTGCGCGCTCTTGTGCGCCACAATAAAATCCTTGCCGCCCGTTTCGCCCACGATGCGCGGGTAGGAGCGGTATTTGTGGATGTTGTTGCCCACCGTTTTCCAGATGTTTTGGAAGACACCCGTGCTGCCGGTGAAGTGGATGCCCGCAAAGTCTTTGTGGTTAAAGATGACCTCGCCCGCATCCGGGCCGCCCACATAAACCAAGTTGATGACGCCATCGGGCAAACCGGCTTCTTTGAGGATGCGCATAAATACCTGGGCCGAGTAAATCTGGGTATTGGCCGGTTTCCACACCACGGTGTTACCCATCAGTGCCATGCTGGTGGGCAAGTTGCCACCTATGGCAGTAAAGTTGAAAGGTGTGAGCGCGAAGGTAAATCCTTCCAACGGTCGGTACTCCATACGGTTCCATACGCCCGGTGCCGATTCCGGTTGGTCGCGATAAATCTCGCTCATGAAGTACACGTTGAAGCGCAGGAAGTCGATCAGTTCGCAGGCCGAGTCGATCTCTGCCTGAAAGGCATTTTTGCTCTGCCCCAACATGGTGGCTGCGTTCATTTCGTACCGGTACGGACCAGCCAATAAGTCAGCGGCCTTTAGGAAAATGCTGGCGCGATTTTCCCAGCTCAGCGCGGCCCACAGTTCTTTGGCGGCCAGCGCGGCCTGTATGGCTTGCTCCACGTGGCCCTTGTCGCCTTCGTGGAAGTAGCCCAGCACGTGTTGGCGATCATGGGGTGGGTGGATTGGTTTTTTACGTTCGCTCCGTACCTCTTCGCCACCGATGTACATCGGAATGTCCAGCACGCGACCGCGCGCTTCCTTGAGCGCTTTTTGCAATTCGGCCCGCTCTTTAGAGCCGGGCGCGTAGTTGAGTACGGGTTCGTTTTTGGGGTGCGGAACGGCAAAAAATCCTATGGCCATGAACAGGTGAAGTTTAAAGTGACTTTGCGCGGGTAAAGGTAGGAAGATACGCTATAAAATGTGCATCAACTCGTGCAGGCTTTTGATCTCGTGCGTCACGGACTCGCGGTGTGCCGTTTGGTAGGGGTTGAAAAATACCGTGTCGATACGGGCTTGGCGCGCACCTGCCATATCGGTCAGCAAATTGTCGCCAATCATGATCGCTTCCGCGGAGGCGGCACCCGCATGGTTCAACGCCAATTGAAAGATTTCGGGCGAGGGCTTTTTGCAACCGGCTGTTTCGGAGGTTACCACCCGCTCAAAAAAAGAAGAAATGCCTGAAGCATTCAATTTGGTGGCCTGTATCTCATTAAACCCATTGGTAATGATGTAGAGTTTGTATTTGCCGTGCAAATAGGCCAGCACATCCTTGGCGTGCGGCATGAGGTGACTGCGCGAAGGCGATTCGGTCACGTAATCCTGAGAGAATTTCAACGAAAGTTCATAGTGGTCAATGCCCACGCGCTTGAAAACCTGATGAAATCGTTCGTAACGGATCACGTCACGCGAAATTTCACCGCGGTCGTACCGGTGCCAGATGCGCGTGTTCACATCGACAAACGAATCATAAAAATCGTCAAACCCTGACTTGGTTTTGGTTGGCAGGTGATAGCGGTGATACAAGTCGTGCAACGCCTCGCGCGAGTTGGTCTCGTAGTCCCACAGCGTGTGGTCCAAATCAAAAAGAACAGCTTGATAGGGCATGGAAAAAGCTATTGGACGCTCAGGGGTTTTATCTTCAGTTTGTTGAGGGCCAGCTCGCGGTTGCTGTACAGCGTTTGAAACAAGTGCTGGTCGTTTTGCAAGATGGGGTCTCTGCGTAGGAATTGCAGGATTTGTTTAATAATGTCGAACACTTCGTCTTTGATCTGGTAAAAAATCCATTGGTTCATCCTGCGGGTGGTGAGGATGCCCGAGTTCTTGAGGTAGATGAGGTGGCGCGAGGTTTTTGTCTGAGTGAAATCCAGAATTTGCTCCAGGTCACTGATGCACATTTCACCGTTGGTCATGATCAGGTTGAGGATGCGCAGCCGCGAGGCATCGGAACACGCCAGGAAAATCTGCGCCCCGGGCTCGATATTGAAGTGTTTTAGCCGCATGGTAGCTGCACCAGCCGCGAAGATAGCTTTTTTGCCCCTTGCCTAACTTTTGCGGTAGTGTAATTGTTAAACTGGCGTTAGGGATTGCGGGCCGCAATCAATATTTTTGGCATCGCTAAAACGCACGTGTGAAAAAGAGTGGGCTTTTAATCGTATTCTTGATCGGTTTGCTGCTGTTGGCCGGTGGCGAGGGCCGGGCGCAAAGTGGCCCCAAGCGGGTATTGCAATTATCGGGTATGATTTTGGCGCCCGACAGTGCCGCGGGGGTACCGGGGGTACACGTCTACGTGCCCAAGGCAGGATATGGGACTACCAGCAACGCGGTAGGTTTCTTTTCGATGCCCGTGGTGGTGGGCGACAGCGTGGTGATCAGCGCTGTGGGCTATGTAAAGCAACACTATATTGTGCCCAATCATAAGTCGGATTTCCTGACCATCATTGTGGAGATGGTGGAGGACATTACCTATTTGAAGGAGATTGTCTTCCGCGAGATACCGACCGAAGAAGTCTTTAAAGAGGCGGTTTTGGCATTGAACGTGCCCATGGACGACCGGGGCTATGACCCGCGCAACCTGAATGCGGAATTGATGGCCCTGATGCTGAAGACCACCCCGATGGACGGGGCCGCGAACTATAAATATTATATGGATCAGTGGTCTACCTCTGCCAGCGACAAATTTCAGCCCCGCGCCAATCCGTTTCTAAATCCCTTTAACTGGGCCCGCTTCTTCCGCGATTTGAAGCAGAATAAGAAAAAGTAAGGTTTCGTCCACTTCGTGTTTTTTTGGTAATATTGCACGCGCTTTTGAACGGTTTATGCGTTTGGAAGCGGTTTCGGGGTGTAGCGCAGCCCGGTTAGCGCATCACGTTAGGGACGTGGAGGTCGGATGTTCGAATCATCTCACCCCGACATTATCGGCAGGCCGTGGTGGTATTTTCGCCAGAGGTGAGATCACCCCACTCAAGTACGACAGAGTTATCAAAACCCCTCAGGCAGAACGGCTTGGGGGGTTTTGCGTTTGTGGCCCCGGTGTTGTTTGCGGTTGTGTTAGAGGTTCAATTTTGGTGCTATCCGCTGTTGGACGGCAACATCGCACGTTATTTAAACTTCGCGGACTTTCGTTCGACTTTACCTCCCCCGGGCTGATGCCAGCAATTCCCTTTTTTTGGAGTTTTAGTTGGTCATTGCGTCATATACACAACGAATGTCAAATGTTCTCTCCTTCGCGCTAACTCCCTCAATAGCAACTTGGATTGGATATTTATTACTCACTAATGATCGCCCCCAAATACTCTCCCCAGAGAGAACTATCGGTTGAAGAAGCGTGACTTCCGGGTTGAAGTGATATTGGCTTATCAGGCCTAAGAGAAAATGCGTTGGAAGTTCAGTTCTATCACCCATATGGGTTGTACACGTGACTTTCAAGCCAATATTTTGAGACATCAGTCGTGCTGCCCACTCGGTCGGGTCTCTCCATTCGAATAAAGGTATGAGCAGGATTTTTTTTATTTCAACAAAAGAGATAGCATCCATCAGCAAAAACTCCTTCTTCGGGTTGACATTGGTCAGGGTAAACATCAGATCGCGCTGCGTTTTCTGTACGATTTCCACGGTATAATTTGTTCCCTTTCCTACGCCATGCTTCACCAGAAGCTTTTTCGCAAGCATTTCCGTAAGGATACGTTTGACCGTTGGTAGGGGAATGTCAAGTTTTTTGGACATGTCACCCGATTGGCAGCCCGGGTGATTTTCAACGAACGTATATATTTTTTTCTCCCGTGGCGACATTTTTGAAAGACTGCTATTGGTCTGCAACTTGGCCATCAGTTGCTGCTGAATATTCGAGAGACAATCGAGGAAAAACGTGACCCAGAGATAGACATCTTCTCCCGGACGCTGGCGCTGACACTGCATCAATACAGCGTAATAGTCCCCCTTCCGGTGTTCAATCTCGTGCTCAAAACTTACGTATTGAATCCAGGAGTAACCGTTTCGGAGCATCAGTAACGTGGCCAGCAGACGGCTCAGTCTTCCATTGCCGTCCTGGAATGGATGAATGCTCAGAAAGTCATATACAAAAATGGCTGCTTTGATAATGGGAGGTGTTGTGTGATCACCGTTGTACCAATTGACTAGTTGCCGCATGGCATCTTCCGTGGCAAAACCGGGATCGGTCGTTCGGAAGACAACCTGCTTACTTCCATCTGTCTGAGTGGCCTCTACCACATTGCTATGTTGCTTGTAGTTGCCCCGATGCCAAGCATCTTTTTCATTGTGCTTCATCAAAATGTTGTGAAGCATTTTCAGGTTGTTCTCAGTGATGTCAATGTCTCTGAAGGACTCCGAGATGACATCCAGCGTTTCATAATATCCGACAACTTCTTGGGCATCGCGTTCCTCAAGTTTAGCTACCGCGATGTTTTTGATCAGTTGCTCTACTTCGTCATTGGTCATTTTTGAACCCTCAATTCGCGTTGAGGCTCCCACGCTCCGTACGGTAGCGATCGACTTAAGATGCCGTAGACTTTGGCCCTCCCGTTTTTCAATGGCTGTCCAAGCCCCCCCAAACGTATCGATCTCATTGAGCTCGTTAATCAGTTTCCAGTCAGGGATAAGGGCTACGGTATGGATATTCTTGGCCATAATGATACGTATTGAGCTGTAAATATACGAAAATAAATCTTTTTTAGATTATTTGATACGAAATGATCCGTATTTATACGAAAACGAGCCGGAGACAATTTCACGATTGCTTTCGGATAGAGGAATCCAGGGCAGATCGGATGTAATCCGGGATGTATTAGGTTATGGCGTGCAGAACGTCATTTGTCAATCGACCTAATGCGGAAAAAGCTATCTTAACCGAACAAAGAAACGTGAACATAAACCAAAAACGAAGGCCATCAATAACCGGAAAAAACATACCGCTGCGGCTTTAAAAAACGAAGGTCGGTTTGCCTGGAGCGTACACCGGATCATTGCGATATCATTTTTATGTCTGGTAGGCATTACCGCCCAGGCGCAACGCAAAACCACGCAACTGCTCAGGCAAGGCAAGTACGCTGCCGCGCGGCAAGCGGTTGACAAAGCGCTTCGCAAAGACCCTTCGCGCTGTGACGCGTGGTTTCTTTCTGCCTCGTGGTATGCCGATCAAGCAGATGAACGGACCTCGTTTGACTCGGCCGCTGTGCATTGGCATCGTGCTCGCCAACTCTTTCACATCGCCCCGCCCAAAGAGCGCGATCGGCTAAAGAAAATCCCTATCGACAGTTTGGCTTTGACCGCCCTGGGCGTTCGCATCGACAGTCTTGCATTTGCCTACGCAAAAAAAATAAACACGCCCGAAGCATATGCTTACTTCATCCAGCGTTTTCCCCAGGCTCGCCAGCAGGTAGAAGCCCGTGAATTGGAGCAAGAGGTCAGTTTTTTGGAGGCGCTCAAAGTCAATTCGCCCGAATCCTTCCGGCAGTTTCTGGATCGTTTCCCCCACGCGATGCGCACCGAGGAGGCGCAGACGCGGTACGATCGTTTGATTTTTCAACAAGCAACAAAGAACGGCACGCTGGCGGAATACGAACAATTTTCACGTCACTATCCGTCCAGTCCCTTTCGGACGTTGGCAGATCAAAAGCTGTTTGAGGCCCGGACGGCCAACGGCACGCCCGATGCTTTCGAGCAATTTATCCGAACATACCCCTCAAATCATTTCGGGCCGCGGGCCCTTCGAATTTTGGCGTTTCTCACTGACACCCTTGCGCATGCAGGATCGCCATGGGTAGATTCCCTGACATCATTGATGCGCTTGCAAGAAGAACCCTGGTTGCCTTTTCGCAAAAATGGGTTGTATGGATTTATGAACACAGCGGGCCAAGAACGCCTGCCCGCCCGCTTTCGCGGGATAGCCGAAGAATACCGGTGTGGTCCCATAGCCGATATCTTTTTGAAGACATCGGAAGGCCTGGTTGACCGCCACGGCCAGTTGGTGAGCGACAGCATCGCGGACGTGGCAGAGGTGGGGATGGGTTTTGTAAAAGTTGGGCAGGCGCAGCACTACCGACTTTTGCACAAGTCGGGGTATTGGCTGCTGCACGACAGGGTGGAGGAAGCAAAACCGATTTTCCGCCAGTTCCTGGCCATCCGGCAAGAGGGGCGTTGGAGCCTGCTGGCACTCAATGGCAAAGTACTCACGCACGGTTGGGACGACATCTCAACGGCCTCTTCGTTGCTGGTGTTTACACGTTTAGGAAAAAAGACGGTATGCCGCCCGGACGATGTGATTGCCGCCCGTGACAATACCTTTCCTCGCTCGCTGGTATTTGACGAAGTGAAGATGGTGCGCAGCAACCGCCTGTTGGTTATCAACGGAGCTTTAGAGGGTCTGCTGGATGACTCCCTTCGGTTTGTTTTGCCCTTCGCGCGGCAGGTCATCGAACTGGCACCGTTTGGCATGGTGGCGCGTGCGGAGCAACGTGTGACGCTAACGGAAGTAAGCGCGGAGCTGGACGGCAAAACATGGAATCGGATACAACACCGTGGCAAGTGGCTGCTACTTCAGGATTCATACGACACACGGCTTTATGATCTGGCCTTGCACCGATTTTTTCCGGGCACGGTCGACAGTCTCTCCTGGGAAGGGGACATCCCCCTCATCCATCGGTCCGATTCGTTGGTGATGGCGATTTCCGCCCATCAAAGAATTCGCCTGCTGCCCACCGAGCGGGTGGTTTTAATACGGCCCGATCCTGCGCGTTACTTTTACACGATGGCCAAAGGAAAGGCTACCGTGTATGAGTTGACCACCGGCAAAAGGTTGTTTACGATGGCGCTCGATGAGGTGGAGTACAGTGGCGATGGTTTGTTCTTGGTCACCCTTCGCAAGAAAAAAGGTTTGGTAACAGAAACAGGCCGATGGCAACTACCGGCCGAACACGATGCCATCGTACGAACACGCGAAGGCCACTTTTCGCTATTGAAAAACGGAAAATTTGGTGTGTTTGATCCGGCTACCCAAACACGCGTGCCGGCTCGCTTTGACCGGAACCTCCAGCCGCTGGGCGGTTCGATTTGGCTGGCGTTTGAGGCGGGCTTTTTTGGCCTGGTGGATCGGGCGGGCAAGCCGCTGGGCGCTTTTGAATACAATGAGGTGATCCCCACCGGGGCCGACCGGTGTTGGGTGAAACGACAGGGCCAGTGGCAATTGCTCAACCCCCAAACCGGGCAGCGGCTTTTGGATCGCGTGAAGCGCTTTGAACGGTTGGCAGTCTCCAAAAACGAAGCCTATTGGCTGTTTGTGCAGGACAATTATATGGGCGTGGTGGCCACCCACTCCGGTGTGCTCATTCCCTGTTCGTTTACCGACATCAAGAATGTGGGCCGTTCGGATCGGCCCGTATTTTTTACCGAAAAGTACATCGAGGAAGCCGACATCTATATCGTCATCTACTACGACCGCCACGGATCGTTTCTGAGAAAACAGGTGTATGAGAAGGACGAGTACGAACAAATCTATTGCGATGACTGACGCGCCTACCCGTTTGGTAACGGTAAAATTACATGCCGGCCAAAGAGGCCCGAAAAGGGTTTGTTATCTTGCGGCCTTTACAGCAGTTACATGAAAAAAGTTTGTTGGATTTTGTTGTTCGGTTCCTTCGCGGGTTTTGCCCAACCGGTTGAGCGGCCGCGCCTGGTGGTAGGCATCATGGTGGACCAGATGCGGATGGAGTACCTGTCGCGGTTTGAGCCCAAGTTGGGCGAGCAAGGCTTTAAGCGACTTATGCGCGAGGGGTTCACGCTGCGCAATGCACACTATAACTATATGCCCACAGTTACCGGCCCCGGTCACGCATCTGTCTATACGGGTACCACGCCCGCAGTACATGGCATCATTGGCAACGAGTTTTATGACAAGTTTTCCAAAAAAATGGTCAACTGTGTCGAGGATCCGTCCCATAAACCCATTGGCAGCGAGGCGGGCAATGGCGATGTTTCGCCCTGGCGTTTACTGTCCACCACCATTACCGATGAGCTAAAACTGTTCACGCAAAAAAGAGCCAAAGTGATCAGTATGTCTATCAAAGACCGGGGTGCCGTTTTGCCCGGAGGCCACATGGCCGATGCGGCTTATTGGTATGACAGCAAAACGGGTCGCTTCATTACCAGCACATACTACGTTGCACAGTTGCCCGCTTGGGCGGATAAATTCAATAAGCTGAACAAAGCCGATACGTACCTCAATCAGACGTGGACCACGAGCCTGCCACTGGAAAAATATGTGGAAAGTGGGCCGGATGCGTCTCCGTATGAGCGAAAGTTCAGCGGAAAGTCATCCGCTACGTTTCCCTACAACCTCAAAGAGCTTCGGGCAAAAAATGGCAACTTCGATTTGTTGGTTTATACCCCGTTTGCCAATGATTACTTGACCGAGTTCGCACTGCAAGCCGTTACAGAAGAAAGACTCGGTGCCGATGAGGTCACAGACTTTTTGTGCATTTCGTATTCCACCCCCGACATCATGGGCCATGCCGTGGGCCCCAATGCCGTGGAAATCGAAGACATGTACATGAAGCTCGACAAAAACATGGAGCAACTGCTGGCTGCCTTAGACAAACAGGTGGGCGCGGGCAACTACACCGTATTTTTGACGGCCGACCACGCGGTGGCCGATGTGCCGCAGTACTTGAAGGACCAGCGCATTCCGGCAGGGACGCTCAACGCAGAAAACCTAAAGGTACGCTTGGCTGATTTCTTGGCCGCCCACTATCCCGGAAAAAAACTGATCGAGAACATCAGCAATGAACAAATCTTTTTGAACCATCAGGCTTTTGCCGATGAGCCGCGCACGGCCGGAGTGGATCTGCTGATCGTCAAAGAACTGATCGGCAAATTCCTGATGGAGACCGAAGGCGTGCACACCTATTTCACCGAAAGCCAATTGCGGCAGTCGGATTTTGGAGAGGCGGGAATCAAGGGCATCGTGGGGCGCGGCTTTCACCATAAACGCTCGGGCGATGTTGCCGTGGTACTTGAGCCGGGCTGGTTTACCAGCGGGTGGGTGCAGGGCACTACGCATGGCGCACCGTGGACGTATGATACCCACGTGCCGATATTGTTTTTTGGAAAAGGCATCCCGCAAGGCAGTTCGGTACGGTATCACACCATCACCGACATTGCACCTACGCTATCCATGTTGTTGGGCATTAAATTCCCCAATGGTTGCAGCGGGCAACCCATTGAAGAACTGTTTGAAAAGCAGCGCTAGCCAAAAACACCAAACAGATTAAGGATCACCAGCCCAATGACCACGGGGCAAATAAATTTGAGTGCGAACACCCATAAGCGGGCGCGCGTAATGCCTCCGATCAGGGGCTTCTTAAAGTTGGGCGAGCCTTGAGCGATTTCGTCCACCAATTGGCTCGTTTGAAAGAGCCAGCCGCTATAAATGCAAGTGGCCAACACCACCAGCATCATGAACAAGGTGCCGAACACATAGTCCATCACGTCCATAAACCCTTTTTTCGTCTCGCCAAAAACGGTCAGGTTCAGTGAAGAAAAAAACTCGCTGCTGCCATTGGACAGCGCGGAAGGAACGCCAAACAAAAAGGCTGCAATGGCCACCGTCCAGGCGGCTTTTTTTCGCGACCACTTTTTGGTATCCATAAAATAGGCTGCGGGTGCTTCTAGCATGGAAATAGTGGACGTAATCGCGGCAAAAAACAACAACAGAAAGAACAAAGCACCCGCGATGTTGCCCAAGGGGATTTCCTGAAAAATATTGGCCAGTACGCTAAAGACCAGCGTGGGCCCTTGCGAGGGCGACATATTGAATGCAAATACAGCCGGAAAGACCATAAGCCCCGCCAGCAGGGCGATGGTCGTATCCATGGCACCCACCCATAAGCTGGACGACACAATGTTTTGGGTTTTGGGAAGGTATGAACCGTAGGTGATCATCATACCCCAGCCAATGCCCAACGAGAAGAAAGCCTGCGTCAGCGCTTTTAACACCACCATGCCGTTGATTTTGGAAAAGTCGGGGATCAGGTAATACGCCACACCTTTTTCAGCACCGGGCAATGTGAGGCTTCGGCCGATGACGATCAACAACAATACAAAAAGAGCCGGCATCAGAATTTTTGTTGCTTTTTCAATGCCGCCCGATACGCCACCCAATACAATCAGCACCGTGATCAGCATGACAAAAATTCCCAGCGGTATCACGTAACCAGGGTTGGCAATAAACGCGGTAAAAGATGTTTCAATGGAAAACAGGGAGGTGATGATATAGCCGACCGTCCAGCCCGCAATGATGCCATAATAACTAAGCACTACAAACGTGACCAGAAGGGGTAACACACCTGCGAGAAACACCCAGAATTTGTTGGCGCCCAATTGTTGAAAAGCCCCCACGGGATTTTTGCCCGTTAGCCGGCCCAAGGCGATCTCGTTGATCAACATGGGCGCACCGATGAGGGCCACGCAGGCGATGTACACCAGTACAAACGCAGCACCTCCGTTTTCGCCCGTCAGGTAGGGGAAGCGCCAAATGTTGCCCAGCCCCACAGCCGATCCGGCTGCCGCCATGATAAAACCAAATTTTGATGCCCACTGCCCGCGATTGGATGTTGCCATGAATGGAAATGCTTTTTTAACGCGCAAAAAGTAGCATAAAAAAGCCGTGTGGCCCAATGCTGGCGATAGTACCATGCAACGTGGGGGGTAGGGTGGAAGAAATTATGAGATACGGGAGGCCCGATGCTAAAGTGCGGCAAGTCCTTCTTCGAGCGTGTGCGGTCGGAAACCCAGTTCACGTTTCGCTTTGTCAATGACAAAACCGGTGCGGGGCGGGCGTTGAGCCGGTTGTTGAAAGCCGGTAATGTCCGTGGCCGTGATCAGATTTTTGTTCAGGTGAAAAAAAGAAGCGACCCGCATGGCCAGCGCATACGGGGTCATCATCTCTTCGCCCGAGATGTGGTAGATGCCCGTGGCCTGTTGTTGAAGGACCAACACGCACGCGGTCGCCAAGTCGTTGACAAACGTGGGCGTACGCCATTGATCGTTTACTACCCGAATGGATTTGTTGTTCTCCAGACTTTCCTTTACCCACGTAACGATGTTGGCGCGCCCGGGAAACGCAGGTTTTCCATAGACCAGCACCGTGCGCAGGATTGCCCAGGGCACAGCGCTTTTCATGATCAATTGTTCCGCTGCCCACTTGCTTTCGCCATAATAATTGATGGGGTGGGGTACCGCGCTTTCGTCCAACGGGCCGTGGGTGCCGTCAAAAATGAAATCGGTGGATAGGTGGATGACGTGCGTGCCCGTTTGGGCGGCCGCGTCCACAAGGTGTTCAACGGCAGTTACGTTGTTGAGCCAACAGGCTTCGCGGTCGGTTTCGCATTGGTCTACCTGCGTCATGGCTGCGCAGTTCACCACCGCCTGCGGTTTATGAACACGGAAAAATTCCACTACGGCCTGCCGGTCGGTGATGTCCAAGGGCTCCATGCCGGCCGGCATCGGCTGATGCGGGCGGGCCGTGGGCAGCGGTTCTATCAGGGGAAGCTGCCGCAGTTGGCGGGTCAGTTCATACCCCAACAGGCCCATCGCCCCGGTGATGGCCACCTTCATCTTACTTCTTTGTGAGGGGTGGGAATGTGTAGCCGTATTCTTTTTCGATGGCTTTGCGCGACATTTCCTTGACGGTTACTTCCATCTTCACATCGGCCACGGGCCGGTCACCGGGTTGGGTGGGCACCGCGGCAATTTTATCCAGTACCTCAAGCCCACGGATCACTTTGCCAAACACGGTATAGTCGCTGTCGAGGTGTGGAGTGCCACCAACAGTTTGGTAGGTTTCCTTCTGCTCGGGCGTAAACGCGAACGGAATGTAATTGGGGTTTTGCTTTTGGATCAGACTGTCCGAGCTCAAAAAGAATTGGTTGAGCCACGTAACATCGTTGGCGCGCTGTTTCTCGATTACTTGGTCTAGCAGCGGTTTGTTTTCCGGTTTGTACAACACTTCGCGTAGGGCCAGGTTTTTCTTGCCGTAGGCAATGTTGGTTTCGAGCTGGCTAAGTTCTTCCGCTCCGTACGTTTTGCCCTGTACGATATAAAATTGACTTCCGCTGGAGGCTTTCGTTGGATTTGCCTCGTCACCCAATCGAGCAGCCGAGAGTGCCCCTTTTTCGTGGAACAGCCCCGGCACAAACTCCGCATCCACGTTGTAGCCCGGACCTCCGTTTCCAAGGCGTTTATCGGGTGCGGCACCGCGCGATTCGGGGTCGCCCCCTTGAATCATAAAGCCGCTGATAACGCGGTGAAACAAAAGGTCATTGAAAAAACCCTCGTTTGCCAACTTGACAAAGTTGGCTTTGTGCTTGGGTGTTTGATCGTACAACACAGCCACCATGTCGCCATGGTCTGTCGAAATCGTGATGAGGTAATCCATGTCTTTTTTTTGGGCGCAGCCCGTAATGATCAACACCAGAAACAGAAGACTGCCCGCGAGTACGTTTTTCATGTGCACGTGTTTCCAAATTTTGACGCGCAAAAATAGGAAAATATAGGGTTGCGTCATCGTCAGTTTGCCGAGCGGATCACCTTTCCCAGCCGGATGGAGAGGTCGGTAAAAATCATCTTGGCGCTGCCATTTCGCTCCAGGTGAAACAAGGCCTCGTTGAGCAACCTATGGATGACATCGATTTGGAAAGGATTCAAGCGTGCGCTGAGCCGCTGAATGCGTTGTTGTTCGTTGCCCTTTACCCGGCTGATGGACCCGGCACCGCCTTGGTACAGCAGAACCTCGCGCATCATGCTCAGGGCATGGGCCACTACGTGGCGCTGGCGCTGGCGGTCTGCCTCGTGAAAATCGTCTGCCAGGCGCACCACATCGCCATATTGGGCCTGAAAGCAGGCCATCATCCAATCAAAAAAGAACGTGGTGCTGTCGTCATCGTCTTCTTCCGCCATCCCGTGAAGGGCCGCGCGGAGGCTGCCTTCTGCCCGTTGCGCGATTTTGTCGCCTTGGCTTGCCGTGATGGCGTGCTTATCGCGCAGGTAGCCCACCAGGGTTTCATCGGGCAGCAACGGTACTTGCACGATCTGTGTGCGCGAGAGGATGGTGGCCATCAGTTGGTCATAGGCGTTGGTCACCAACAAAAAAATGGTTTGGGGCGGTGGCTCCTCCAGGATTTTCAAAATGCCGTTGGCCGCTGCCGGGTGCATGTACTCGGGTTGCCAAATCAACATCACTTTGTAGCGGCTTTCAAAAGGTTTGAGCGACAGGGCCTTCACGATTTCGCGGCTTTCTTCTTTTGAGATGAGCGGCTGTTTGTCTTCAGCACCGTACGAAGCGGCCCACTCATCGGCATCGCCAAAGGGATTTTCCAACAGAAACTGACGCCAGTTTTTCAGTATGTCGGCCCGGAAACGGTCTTCGTCTTTGTCGCCTTTGACGTTGGCCAGCGGAAACACGAAGCTCACATCCGGGTGGATAAACTTCAGATTTTTGACGCAGGCAGCGCATTGGCCGCAGGCATCGTTTTCTTTTTTATCCAAACAATGGAGGTAGGTATTGAAGGCCAGCGCCAGGGGCAGGTTTAATGCCCCGGGTTTTCCGGCAAATAGTTGGGCGTGAGCGATCTTGTTTTCGCGCACTGAGCGAATGAGCTTTTCTTTGAGGTCGTCTAACCCGGGTATGTCGGCAAATCTCATGGTTACTGGCCGTTGGTCACTGGCAGGCGCCCGCAAAAAATATATTCGACAACCGTTTGCTGGTATCTCATCTTGTTTACGACTTCTTTTCCCATACCCGGTATGCTCCTGTCATATCAAAAACTTCCTTTAAAACATCTCGATCGAGCGTTGTTAAGTGCCTGCCCCTCCGCTCCATTACTTTCTCGGCCGTTTCCAGCGCCTTGCTCAATTGAAACGTGGTGAAGCCTGCGGCACCACCCCAGGCAAACGAAGGAACAAAATTACGCGGGTAACCATCGCCAAAGATATTGGCACCCACGCCCACCACCGTGCCCGTGTTGAACATGGTATTGATGCCGCACTTGCTGTGGTCGCCCATCATCAGGCCGCAAAACTGCAGGCCGGTGGAGACAAATCCCCCTTTGGCATAGCTCCACAACTTCACCGCCTCATAGTTGTTTTTCAGGTTTGAGGTGTTGGTGTCCGCGCCCAGGTTGCACCATTCGCCCAGCACCGAATTGCCGAGAAATCCGTCATGCCCTTTGTTGCTATACCCAAACAGGATGGAATTGCTCACTTCGCCACCAATCTTGCAATGCGGGCCAATGGAAGTATCGCCCCGCATTTTGGCACCCACATTGACCACCACGCCCTCGCCAAAGGCATGGTTGCCGCGGATGATAGCGCCTTCTTGCACCTGTGTGTTTTTGCCAAAATAGATCACGCTACCTTCGGCATTGAGGATGGCCGCTTTGATGTCCACGCCTTCTTCGAGAAAGATGTTTTCGCCACCGTACACGCGCGTGTGCGCATCGGTGATCGGTTGTGATTTCCGGCCGGCCGTGATCCGGTTGAAATCCATTTTGATTTGAGACGCATTCCACTGGAACAGCTTCCACGGCCGATCGATGAGTGTGACGTCCGCGCGGTATTCAATGACTGTTCCGGTAATGGCCTCTTTCCAACCGGGTGCCGCGGAACGCGCTGCCAAAACCTCGCCCTCTCTTTGGAGTACGTGGCCTGGCCGCACCTCGCGTAGGGCTTTCAACAGATCTTCATCCGGGCAAAGCGCTCCGTTGATGAAGAGATTGTCGGACGAAAGAACCGTGGGGAATTTTTGTTGCAGGTAGTTCTCAGTCTGGTGCGAGCACGGAGTGCCCAATGCCTTTTCCCATTTTTCGCGGATGAGCATGATGCCTACGCGCATTTCGGAGAGCGGCCGGGTAAAAGTAAAAGGAAGCAGTTGCTGGCGAAGGGCCGGGGTGTCAAAGAGCACTACGTTCATCGGGCGAAGGTACAAAGAGACGGGGAGTTTCCGGGATGCGGGTGGATTGTTATGTTATGTGAAAAAGGCGACCGGCCTGCACAAAAAAACAAAAGCCCCCTGGAGAGGAGGCTCTTGTACCGCAAAAAAAGAAATGCTTTTCCTGACGATGTTGACTATGCTTTTTTCTGATATTTCTTTTGGAATTTCTCCACGCGACCGGCCGTGTCCACAAACATCTTTTTGCCGGTGAAGTACGGGTGCGAAGCGGAGCTTACTTCCACTTTGATCACTGGGTATTCTTTGCCATCCGTCCATTTGGCCGTTTCCTTGGGTACGGACGTGGAGCGGCTCAAAAACTTAACATCGCTGGTGGTATCCCAGAAAATAACTTCTTTGTATTCCGGGTGAATGCCTTTTTTCATGTGAATTTACGCTTTTTTCTCTGTAAAGGACTGCAAAAATAACTAAAGCAGGTGTTTTTGCAAGGCCCAAACGGCAATAATTTGGGGCGCCCGCACGGTTGGGTTACTTTTGGTTCAAAAAGAGAATTTTTGGCGCCAGGCAGGGCGGTTTTCTTGTCAAGTGGCCAGCCCGATACCGCCCCGGCCGCCCCAGGCATATTCTTTCATTACACAACGATTAGTCGATTCGATGAGATATTTAATCACTCTGTGGATTCTCGGTTTTGCTTCCGCAAGACTCTTAGCACAAAGCACCAACATTCCGCTCAACGAAGACTACTACCACCTCATCGACCGCTACGAGACCAAAAGCGGACGTTTTTTGCCCGGCCTCTTTACGACCATCAAACCCTATCAACGCAAAGCTGTGGTGCAGGCGTTTGATTCGCTGCAACAAGCAGGGCAATTGGAGTCGCGCGCGGATGCGTTTAACCACGCCTATGTGCTCAACGACAGTTGGGAGTGGAGCCAGGCGGCCACCAGCGACAGCCGGAGACCGGTTTTGAAAAAATTCTATCGCAAAAAGTCGGATTTCGCCCACGTATCCGAACCTGATTTTGACTTGCATGTGAACCCGGTATTGCATTTGGGCGCGGGTACTGATTCGCGCTTGGACGAGCCGCTGTTTGTCAACACGCGTGGGGTGGAGATACGCGGGATGGTGGACGGCAAAATTGGTTTTTACACGTTGCTCACCGAAAATCAACTGCGCTTGCCCTCGTACGCCCGCGATATTTTCAACAACCCCATCGTGCCGCACGAGGGTTTTTGGAAAGACTTTAAGGAGACAGGCGTGGACTTTTTTCACGCACGCGGCTATCTCGACTTTAACGTGAGCAAGCATGTGGGCATGCAGTTGGGTCAGGACCGCCTCTTTGTGGGCAACGGCATGCGGTCGCTTATTTTTTCAGACTTTGCCCCACCTCATTTGTTTTGGCGCACACAGGTGCGCGTGTGGAAGTTGAACTACTTGTTTCAGGTGAACCGGATGGTGGCTGAGCCGGTGCTCTCCGTCAATGGCTCGCGGGGAAGCAAGCGCTATCCTGAAAAGTATGTGATGTTTCATCATGCCTCCATCAACATCGGCAAAAAATTCAACCTCGGTGTGTTTGAGTCGGTCATTTTCAGCCCCAAGGATTCGGTCAACAACAACACGTTTGATTTGAGCTATCTCAACCCGGTTATTTTTTTTCGTGCCATCGAAACGCAGTTTGGCAGCGCAGGCGACAATGTGATACTGGGTGCGGACTTCAAATGGTTGACGGCACGAAACATATCGGTTTACGGCCAGTTTGTGTTGGACGAATTTCTCCTGAACGAAGTGCGCGCGGGCAATGGCTGGTGGGCCAACAAGTTCGGGGCCCAACTGGGGGCCAAATACGTGGACGCCTTGGGTGTAACCAACCTTGATTTGCAGGGAGAGGTGAACATGGTGCGGCCATTTACGTATTCGCACAACTCTCAGTTTGCCAGCTACACCAACTATTTTCAACCGATTGCCCATCCGTTTGGGGCCAACTTCAACGAGTGGATTGGCGTGGCGCGCTACCAGCCCGTGCCCCAACTGAATTTGACGGCCAAGGTTATACTGGCCACCCGCGGCCGCGACCGCAGCGATACCAACTTCGGAAGTGACCCGGTGAAAAATAATCGCAGCCGCGAAAACGACTATGGGAATGAGATTGGCCAGGGACTGAAAGAAACCCTCACCATGGGCACCGTTACCGCTTCGTATCAGCTAATGCACAACCTGTTTTTGGATGTTAACTTTGTGTACCGCCAAAGTGCCGTGGCTGAGCCAACAGGCACGGTGCCCGCAGGGATTACCTATCCGGTAAGCACCAACACCACGTTGGTGTCAGGCGCCTTGCGATGGAACATCGCGCCCCGCTTATATGATTATTGATACCTTTGTAGGCTCATGAAGACTTTTTTGCGCGTACTGGGCTATGCCCGCGAGCTGCCTTTCAAACTCTTTTTCTTTTTTTTCTATTCGGTTTTGGGCATCGTGTTCGGGGCCTTCAACATTGTGTTGGTCATGCCCATGCTCAGCGTGTTGTTCAATAAAGAGCCGCAGCCCATTCCGCCACTGCCCGATTTCGCCTTTTCCATTGAGTATATCACGCAGGTTTTTGATCATTACTTTTTGAACATCATCAACAGCTATGGACGGCTGGATGCGCTGATGTTTGTGTGCGGCCTGATTGTGATGTGCGTATTGTTGGCCAATTTGTTTCGGTTTTTGGAGCGTGTGATGGCCACCAAGATCCGGGCCGATCTGGTCAAAAACATCCGTATGGATATTTTTCGAAAAGTATCCGAGCAGCACATTGGCTACTTTAACTCCGAGCGAAAGGGCGATTTGATTTCGCGGTTTACCAATGATGTGGGCGAAGTGGAGAACGCGGTGATGAACAGTCTGAAAGCTGTGCTGAAGGAGCCGCTTACTGTTTTGGCCTATTTCGTGGTGCTGTTCACCATCTCTACCAAGCTAACCTTGTTCACCTTGATTGTATTGCCGCTGACGGGCGGTGTCATTGCCGAGATCATCAAGCGGCTGAAGCGCCAGGCCAAAGACACCCAGGAATCGCTGGGGCGGATTGTTAATATTTTGGACGAAACGTTTTCGGGCATGCGCGTGGTGAAGGCTTTTAACGCCCGCGATTTTGTCATTGACAAAATGGAGGAAGAAAGCGAACGTTACCGCAGGTCGAGCAAATCCATGGCCTATAAAAACGAGTTGGCCTCACCCGTGTCGGAGATATTGGGGGTGTTGATTATTGCGGGCATCATTTTCTTTGGCGGCAGTCTGGTCATGGAAGACGAACTGCTCAAACCCGAACAGTTTCTTGGCTTTCTGGCGGTTTTCTCCATGATCATCCAACCCGCCAAGAACTTTTCCAACGGCATCACCTCCCTGCAGCGCGGCACCGCTTCGGCCAACCGCATCTTTTCGCTGATTGACCAAAAGCCGGTGATCCTGAACAAGCCGGGGGCCGTGCCGCTGCGCGAGTTTACGGAGTCCATTCAATTCAAAAACGTATCGTTTGCGTACAACAGCGACTTGGTTTTGAAAGACATCAACTTGTCGATCCCGAAAGGTAAAACCATCGCTTTGGTGGGGCCTTCGGGCGGAGGGAAATCCACACTGGCAGATTTGATTCCGCGTTTCTATGACCCAACCCAAGGCGCGGTGTGGGTAGACGGAAAACCCATCACCGACTATGAGATTGAGTCGCTGCGCAGCCACATGGGCATCGTTACGCAAGAGTCGATTTTGTTCAATGACACCATCTTCAATAACATCGCGTTTGGCTTGCGCAATGTGCGAAAGGAGGATGTGATCCAAGCCGCCCAGGTGGCCAACGCGCATCCGTTCATCATGCAAACGGAGCAGGGCTATGACACGCGTATAGGCGAGCGGGGCTCCAAACTTTCGGGTGGGCAGCGGCAGCGCATCAGCATCGCGCGGGCCGTGCTGCGCAACCCGCCCATCCTCATTTTGGACGAAGCAACGAGTGCCTTGGACTCGGAGTCAGAGAAGGCCGTGCAAGAGGCGTTGTTCAATTTGATGCGAAACCGCACGTCCATCATCATCGCCCACCGCCTCAGCACCATTCAGCATGCCGATGAAATTGTGGTGGTGCATGGGGGCGAGATTGTGGAGCGAGGCCGCCACGATGCGCTGATCGCCCAAAACGGCATTTATAAAAAACTAATTGACATCCAGAAGACTGGCCAGCCCTAATTCGTTATCTTTTGGCTATGTTTGTTGCGTAAACATTCGTGCATGAATCAGCGAAGGATTATTTTTCTTTGTCTCTTTGGTGCCTATCACCTCAGTGTCATTTTGTTCATTCTGTATGTCGAACACTTGAAAGCAAATGATAAGCTGGTGGATCTGTACGACTTGTCGGAAAAGACAGCCCTGTTCAAGTGGGGCGCCATCTTTGGGTTGCTCTTGTTTTTGATCGAAGCGGGCTGGACCTGGCTGGAGGGCAGACGCTCGCGCAAAGAATACGAGGCGTTGCGGCTGGAGAACAACACGCTTAAGGCATCGGTTTATGATTTTCAACAGGCCGAAAAAAAACGAATAGCCGAAGCCGCCATGCAATCAAAATCCTGACCTCGATGTCATCTGCGGAAGCCATAGCGGCCGAATTGCGCGAAGCCCAAAAGGTGCTGGATCAATTTGTCAATGACCCTGCACAGACGGTGAAAATTGAGCAAGCCGCAACTTTGATGGCCCGCGCCATCCAGGCCAATGGCAAGATCATCTCGTGCGGCAATGGTGGGTCGCATTGCGATGCCATGCATTTTGCCGAGGAACTGACGGGGCGCTACCGCGATAACCGCAAAGCCCTGCCCGCGATTTGTGTGAGCGACCCCAGCCACCTGTCCTGCGTGAGCAACGACTATGGCTATGAGTTTGTGTTTTCGCGCTACATCGAGGCGTTGGGCCAAAAAGGCGATGTACTTTTGGGCATCAGCACCAGTGGCAACAGCGCTAATGTGATCAAGGCCGCTCAAGTAGCCAAAGAAAAAGGAATGGCGGTGGTGATCTTGTCAGGCAAAGACGGAGGCAAACTCGCTCCGCTGGCCGATGTGGAGATACGCGTCCTGCATTTTGGCTATGCCGATCGCATCCAGGAAATACACATCAAGGTAATCCACATCTTAATCCTCCTCATCGAGAAGATGGTGGCATAGCCAGTATCTTTTGCAAACAGGCCGACACGGCCTCGGCTTGTGTAACCACCAACAAATGACCCCCGCGCAGCACAGTATCATACGGGAAGTCCGTTTTGGGTAGCAGCCGGTCGTGCGCCCCGTGCACGCAAAAAAGCGTGGCGGGTACCTGCTCGTTTCGCCATCGCAAAATCATATCCACTGCGCGCTTTAGAAAAACCGGGTCCGTGTCCGCCAAAATGGAAGACATCAGTTTTTTATGCTCGTCATGATGCACGCCCATGATCCAGTGCAGGGCGCGCCCAGGTTTTTTTGCTCTTCGCGGAGGGATGGCCCGGTGTAGCCGCAAGGCGCCCGCCCAGCGGAAGTACCGCGGAATTTGCCGGTAGGTGGGTGCCGAAGAAATCAAAATCACGCGCTCGTGCGACAGGTGTTTGCTCACTTCCACCGCCACCATGCCGCCAAAGGAAACCCCCACCAGTACGGGTTGGGTAAACGGTATCTGTTGGCACATGCGCATAGCGTAAGCCTCCAGCGTTTCGCCCGGATGGGGTTGCTCCCAGCGTACGATGAGTGTGCGGACGGGACCGAGATTCAGGAATTGAAATACGCGGTCGTTGGCACCAAGACCGCTGAAAAGAACCACCTCTTTCATCAACCCCGGGGTGTCAGTCGATGTACTTGGCGGGCAGGGGAAAACCCATGCTTTCGGCACACCAAAATATCGACACGATGGAATAACGTTGCCCATCGTGAAACAACTGGATGCTGTTGATGCCGCGGTTGGTTATGGGCCCATCTTTTTTCTCCCGGGTCTCATACGTGCTGAAGAGGTGCGTGACGGTGCCATAGGTTTCGGTTTTTCGCCCCAACTCGCGCTCAAAAAAGCCGGTTGGTATGCGCGCCTGAAACAACGCCACGTATTCGGAGGGCGTGATGGCTTGCGGATACAGCTTGCCTTCGGTATTTTTTCGTGTGGGTATCAACCGTGCATCGGCCGCAAACAAGTATTGAAACCGTGCCCAGTCGCGGGCTTGGCCCGCCTCGCCCGAAATCACTTCGTAGAGGGCGTTTACGATGGCATCAACGGATTGGACATCGGCCGCGTAAGGATTTTGCGCGGTGGCTATGTGAACGCTGAATGCCAGCGCGGCCATCGCCCCAAGGTGCTTGATTGACGTTCGCATCGAACAAGGTTACAGAATTTATGCGTTCGGTCAATCGCCAGCGTGTCATTATCTTGCGGTCGCATGTCGCCACCCCGTTTTTCTGTCATTGTGCCCGTGTACAACCGGCCTGAGGAGTTGGCCGAACTGCTTGCCAGCCTGGCAGCGCAAACGCAAAAGCCGTTCGAAGTAGTGGTGGTGGAAGATGGCAGTGTGCGCACGAGCGAAAAAGTAGTGGAAGTATTTAGCGATCGGCTGTCTGTTCAATACGCGGTAAAGCCCAACAGCGGTCCGGGGCCGAGTCGCAATTTTGGATTTACGCTGGCCCGGGGCGATTACTTCGTGCTGTTTGACAGCGATTGTATTTTGCCTCCGCAGTATTTCGAAACCGTGTCGGCCGCGTTGGAACATCAAAAGGTTGATGCGTGGGGCGGGCCCGATCGCGGCCATGAAAGTTTTTCGCTGCCGCAGCGCGCCATGGCCTATACCATGTCATCGGTGCTGACCACCGGTGGCATCCGCGGCAAAGCACAACACGTAGGGAGGTTTCAACCCCGCAGTTTCAACATGGGTATCAGTCGTGCGGTGTGGGAGAAGACGCAGGGCTTTCACTTTGACCGTCTGGCCGAAGACATCGAGTTGAGCATCCGCATGCACCGCTTGGGTTTTTCGGTGGTGCTGATCCCGGAAGCGTATGTCTTTCATAAACGGAGGGCCACTTTTCGCCAATTTTTTAGGCAGGTTTTTGGTTTCGCCCGTGGCCGTGCGCGCGTGGGGCGGGCTCACCCGGGCGAGGTTAAATGGGTACATGCCTTTCCCAGTTTATTTACGTTGGGCTTAGTTGCCTTGCCTATGGTGGCCTGGATAAGCCCACCGTTGTTTGCCATAGGGTCAAGCCTCTATGGCTTATACCTGATCGCAATTGGTGCAGATGCGTGGCGCACCACGCGCTCGGTAGGCGTGGCCGCGCTCAGCGTACCCTCCGCGTTGGTGCAACTGACCGGCTATGGAGTGGGTTTTTTGGCCGAGTGGCTGGCGCCCAAGCCGCGGGCATGATGGGCTTTGTCCTCGCGCGGCACAGACCGCGGCCAGGTGAGGGGAATGTTTTGTTTCAGGTCGGATTTCAACCTTAGCGGTTGATTGCCGTTACACACAAAAGGCTTGTGGCAGCCTGCCTTGGTTTTGTATTTTTGACCCTTTCGTTTACAACCTATGAATTTCTTCAAGACGTTTTTTGCCTCGTGTTTGGGCACGTTGGTGGCCTTGGTGGCCCTTTTTGCCTTGTTCTTTTTTGCCATGGTGGGCCTGGTGTCCAGCGCGTCCACGGATGAGAAGGTCGTGGTAAAGGACAATTCGGTGCTGCACCTTAAGCTGAATGTGCCCATTTCGCAGCAGGAAACCGAAAATCCGTTTGAGGGGCTGCCGATTCCCGGGGCGGACGAGTCGGCCATCGGCCTGCTCAATTTTAAATCGGTCATCAAAGCCGCTCAGGACGATCCCAAGATCAAAGGCATTTTTCTGGATGTGACATTCGTGATGGCCGGTTATGCCACAGCCGAAGAAATACGTCAGTCGTTACTGGATTTCCGCCAGGCAGGAAAGTGGGTGGTTGCGTACAGCGAAATTTACACCGAGCCCGCATATTATGTGGCCTCTGCGGCCGATAAGGTCTACCTTAATCCCGAAGGCGAGTTGGAATTTAACGGCCTGACCGCCAACGTAACGTTTTTCAAAAAAATGTTTGACAAGTTGGACATTGAGCCGGAAATATTCCGCGTGGGCGAATTCAAAAGTGCGGTCGAGCCCTTTTTGCTGGACAAGATGAGCGAGGCCAACCGCCTGCAACTGCAAGAGTGGATCAACACCATTCAGGACAATCTGGTCGAAAAAGTTGCCGAAGCCCGCCAGTTGGAACAAGCCCGGGTAAAGGAAATAGCCGATAAGATGTTGGTGCGCTCCGCGCAAGATGCGATGGCACTCGGGCTGGTGGACTCGCTGTACTACTACGACCAAGTGCTGGCCGACTTCCGGGCACGCCTGGGGTTGGGCGAGCAAGCAAAAATCAATTTTGTCAAATACAACAAGTACAAGAAAAACGTGGCGGCTTCCTCCGGTGCGGATGAGATAGCGGTGATTGTGGCCGATGGCGACATACTGACGGGCAAAGCGCAGCAAGGCGTGGTGGGGTCAGATACGTTTGCCGAACAGATTCGCAAGGCGAGGCTCAACGACAACGTAAAGGCCATTGTGGTGCGGGTGAACTCACCGGGGGGAAGTGCCCTCGCTTCGGATGTCATGTGGCGTGAAATCGAGTTGGCGAAGCAAGCAAAACCCGTAGTGGCTTCGCTGGGCGACTATGCCGCTTCGGGCGGATACTATCTGGCCATGGGGTGCGATACGATTGTGGCCCAGCCCAACACCATCACCGGCTCCATCGGGGTTTTTTCCATGTTGTTTGATGTGAGCAAATTCATGGACAACAAGTTGGGCATCACGTTTGACGAGGTGCGCACAGGCGAAATTGGCGACCTGAGTTTTACCCGCCCCTTGAGTGATGCCGAAAAAGCCATCTTCCAAAAACAGACCGAAGAAATTTACGAGACGTTCACGGCCAAGGCCGCTCAGGGTCGTGGCATGAGCCAGGCGGATATCAAAAAGATTGCTTCCGGCCGCGTGTGGACGGGCGAGCAGGCGAAGGCCAACGGGCTGGTGGATATATTGGGCGGCTATGACGAGGCCATTGCCCTGGCCGCCAACCTGGCCGGTACCTCCACCTACAAAACACGCTTCTATCCCAAACAGCGCAATTTCTGGGAGGAGTGGATGTCGGGCATGGAGGAAGTAAAAGCGCGGCAGGTGAAGGCGGAGTTGGGGATGTTTTACCCCCTGTATGAACAGATGAAGAAGGTGCAGCGGTTGCAGGGAGCGCAGGCGCGCATGCCCTACGAAGTCATTCTCCAGTAACGAAACGAGGTCGGGAAGAGGGTGTTTGCGAGCCTTTCTGGCGGGAGGGAGGTCAACTTTTTTGCGCAATTTGCCATGTAAGATTAACCCCCTTTTTTGCCGAATTGGCAAAAAAAAAGGAGCCGAAAGGCTCCTTTAGACCGTTTACCGGTAGCTCAGAACATCTGCTCAGAGGCAAAACCGCCTTGCGGGGTTCCGCCCTGCGAAATCTCTGATTTCTTTACCTCTGTGCTTTTTGCCGACTTGGTGCTGAAACCGAACGACAGGGTAATCAACGCGACCACAACCAGCGCGAGAATTGATAATTTTGTTTTCATAATGGTAGAATAAGATGTGACTAGAAACCAACCGCACTTCCAGATCCCCCGACAGCACCTGCTTCACCTTTTACTTTGACATCTTCATCGGCACAGCTGATCATAACTAAGGACGCAAACAATACAACGGTAAGAGTGTAAAAAAACTTTTTCATAATGGTAGAGTGGTTAATTGTGTTAGTGCTTAATTTTTTGTTTGTCTCGATTAATTTTCGATTTACATTGCAAAGGTATATAGTGCGAAACCCGTGGAAAGCCAAAGATTATTCGTTAAGGTACGTGTGTGACTAAACGTTATGAGCCGTCAGAATTTTAGAGGGTTGTTGATCGTGTTGGCCGCGATGTTCTTCGCGCCCATAGGCAGCGGTGCGCAGCAAGCCCGGATGGATTCTATCGAAAGCAGCCTGGACGCGCGCGATGACAAGGGAAGATACGAAGGCTTTTTGGAATTGGGGAGATATTATTTGCCAACTAATATTAACAAGTCGTTTGAGTATGTAAGTTTCGCCAACCGAGTGGCCTATAAACTGGCAGATAGTGCAAAGATCGTTCAGTCAGGCTACGCGTTGGGCTTTATTCTTAGACGTCAAAACAGACTAAATGAGGCAATCAGAATTCTTTCTGATGTTCTGATTATTGCTAAACGTAATGGCTTCAGTGACGATTATGTGAAATCGGCAAATCTGCTTGCACTCTCATATACTTTCTTGACGGATTACGACAAAGCGTTGGAATTACACTTTTCGTGTCTCGGGGAAAATGAAAAGATCGGGAGGGAACAGTTTTTAAGTATCACCTATAACAACATAGGTCTCGTATATTTTAAGTTGTTGGAGTTTGATGAAGCACTGAAGTATTATCGACAGTCATTAGCAATTAAAAATCAGTATGGTATCGACTTCGATCTCGATCGTTTGTATGTAAATATGGCTCTTTGCCTTAATCAACTAAAGCAATTTGATGAAGCAGAAGAAGTTATCCGGTTGGCGTTCAAGACGTGCGAAAATCAGTGCTCTAATGACCTAATAACAGAAGCTAAGTTTGCCCTTGCTACTAGTCAGTTCGAACGTGGTAAGTACGAAGAGGCGGAAAAGAACTTTTTGGCCAGTATTGAGTTCGCTAGAAAGACTGATAATCTAAGTTTTGAGGCGGATGCATTTTACATGTTGGGTCTTATTTTTGGTAAGTATGACGTCAATAAATCGCTACAGGCGCTTATGCAAGCAGAGGCAATTAACCTTCAAACTGATAATATCGAGCAGAGAATAAAAGTCGCTAAAGCCCTGGGTGATATTTATGAACGCAAAAACGATCTCACCAACTCCCTCCGATACAAAAATCGCTACATCAATTTGGCGGACAGTGCCAGTGGCGCAGAAATGCGCAGAAACCTTGTAAAAATCCAAACCAAGTATTTTGAGCGGGAGAACCTCCGCACCATTGAGGAAAAAAATCAGATCCTTTTGCTGCGCGAGGAAGCGTTGGCGCGCCAGCGCATGCTCATCTTCGCCATCTCTACGGCTGTGGCGCTGTCGTTCATACTTATTTATTTCGTGTTGCGGTCCGCCCGCCAGCAGTCTATTGCCAAACGCAAGCTGGCCGAAGCGATGGTGGTGATAGAGGGGCACAACCGCAACCTCACCACCACGGTGAAAGAAAAAACCAACGACCTGCGGCTCAGCAATATGGAGTTGCGCAAGTCGTATGGCGAGTACGACCACCTGATTTACCGTGCCTCGCACGACATCCGGGGGCCGCTGACCACGCTTCTTGGACTCACCAACCTGGCCAAGCAGGAACAGGACGATCCCGCCAAGGTAAAAGACTACCTCGCCAAAATCGAATCCACTACGGAGGGGCTCAGTGCCATGCTCAGCCAGTTGACGGACATCAACCGCATCCGTAACCAGCCCGTATGCATTGAGCCCGTGGATGTGGGCGCGCTGGCGGAAGAAGTGTTCCGGTCGTTCAGTTATATGGATCATTTCCCCCTTATTTCGTTGCGGCTACACACGGGCGAATGGAAAGAGGGGCTCCGCACCGATAAGGCCCTTTTGCGCATGATCTTGTCGCACCTCATCCATAACTCCTTCAAGTATTTTTCGCCCCACCGGCAAGAGAAGTACATTAAAGTAAGCTGGAAGCAGAAGGAGGGCCGCACCTTCATCTCGGTGGAAGACAATGGCCAGGGCATTGACGAGAAAGCAGGTGTCAAAGTGTTTCAGTTATTTTATGTGGCCAGCGACTCGCACGGCATGGGCTTGGGCTTGTTTATGGCGCAGTTGGCAGCCCGCAGGTTGGGCGGTCGCATCAAACTGAGGCGAAGCAAAGAGCCCACCACCTTTCAGCTCATCTTGCCCAACCGGCCCAAAGAAATCGAGTTTGCGCTGCTGGACGAAGATGAACGCATTGCCTTGATGATTCGAGGGCAAAATGCGTTGGCCGCGTTGAGTTCCGAGTAGATCATTTGGTTTGCGCCACGGCAGTTGGCATCTTTGCGCGTGCGTTTTACGGAGAACGCGCCTCACACTACCCATGAAGGAGAAAAAATTTAAGCGCACCACGGTTACCGCTGCGCTGCCGTATGCCAACGGCCCGCTGCACATCGGGCATATAGCAGGTGCCTATCTGCCTGCCGACACCTACGTGCGTTTTTTGCGTTTGAAGGGAGAAGATGTCGTTTTTGTTTGCGGCTCGGATGAGCACGGAGTGGCCATCACGTTGGGGGCTAAAAAAGAAGGCGTTTCCCCCAAGCAGTTTGTGGACAAGTACCATGTGTTGATGAAGAACGCGTTTGCCGAGTTTGGTATTTCGTTCGACATTTACGCGCGCACGTCCAATGCCATCCATCACCAAACGTCACAAGACTTTTTTCGTGCCATTGACGCCAAACAAGGGTTTATCGAAGAAACATCCGATCAGTACTTTGATGAACAGGAGAACATCTTTTTGGCCGACCGGTACATCGTGGGCACCTGCCCAAACTGTGGCAACCCCAACGCCTATGGCGATCAATGCGAAAAATGTGGTACGAGCCTGAGCCCCAAACAGTTGATTAATCCACGCTCCACCGTGTCGGGCGGGGCACCGGTACTCAAGCCCACCAAGCATTGGTACTTCCCGCTGGACCGATTTGAGGGGTGGCTGAAAGAGTGGTTGATAGAAGGGCACAAAGACGACTGGAAGATAAACGTGTACGGTCAGTGCAAGTCGTGGATCGATCAAGGGCTGCAACCCCGGTCCATTACCCGCGATCTGGATTGGGGCATACCCGTTCCGCGTGCGGATGCGCAGGGCAAAGTGCTGTACGTGTGGTTTGACGCGCCCATCGGCTACATTTCTGCCACCAAAGAGCTGAAGGGTGACGACTGGGAGAAATACTGGAAGGACTCGGAAACCCGTTTGATCCACTTCATCGGCAAAGACAACATCGTTTTTCATTGCATCATTTTCCCCTGCATGCTGAAGGCCGAGGGATCGTTTATCCTTCCCGACAATGTGCCGGCCAATGAATTTTTGAACTTGGAGGGTGAAAAGATATCCACTTCGCGCAACCATGCGGTGTGGCTGCACGAGTACCTGAAAGAGCTGCCCGGCAGGCGAGATGAGTTGCGGTATGTGCTCAACTCCATTTCGCCCGAGACCAAAGATGCCGACTTTACATGGAAGGACTATCAACAGAAGGTGAACAGCGAACTGGTGGCCATCCTTGGCAACTTTGTTAACCGGGTGATGGTACTGACGTGGAAGTATTTTGACGGACGCGTGCCATCGGCCCATGAACTGCCGAACACAAACGAGAAGCGAGCGAAGATAGTGAACCTGTACCACCAAACGCACCATGATTTGGAGAAGTCGGTAGGAGAGATGATTGGTGCGTTGGAGGGATTTCGCTTTCGCGAGGCACAGTTTCAACTGATCAACATGGCCCGTTTGGGCAACAAGTTTTTGGCCGACACGGAACCCTGGAAGTTGGCCAAAGATGACATGGAGGCGGTGGGCGCGATCTTGAACTACGCGCTGACCGTGGTGGGCAACATCGCCATTGCCAGCGAGCCATTTTTGCCCGATGGATCGGCCAGCATGCTTCACCAATTGAACATTGCCGCGCGGGAAGAACGGGGCCGCTTCTGGAACACCCGGAAGCTGGTGGAGCCCGTGCCCGCAGGCCATTTGCTAAACCCGGCCTCCCTGCTCTACCGCAATGTAGAGGACTCTGAAATAGACGGACAAATACAGAAACTGAAAAAACCTGTGAACAGTACCCATACGGTGGCGGCCGAGGCCAACCCACCCAAGCCCTTAAAACCCGAAATTGTGTTTGACGATTTTGGAAAGATAGACCTGCGGATTGGCACCGTGACGGCTGCCGAGAAAATGCCGAAGTCAGATAAGCTATTGAAGCTGACGGTAGACAGTGGGTTGGATGTGCGCACCATTTTGAGCGGTATTGCCAAACACTATTCGCCCGAAGATATGATTGGCAGGCAAGTCACATTTGTGGCCAACCTGGCCCCGCGCAAAATGATGGGCATCGAATCGCAAGGGATGATTTTGATGGCCGAAGACAGCGATGGCAAACTGCGGCTGCTGCAACCCCATGAGGCGGTGATGCCCGGTGCGAGTGTCAGTTGAGACCTCCTGTTACTTGGTGAGTCGGTAGTGGATTCCCGCGGAAACAAGCCGGTGCCGGACGGACAGTGAGTAGTCGATACCGTCAACGGTTCCTCCGGAGGAGTACAGTTCGGTCAAACCATGGACGTATTCAACAGCCAACGTGAGTCTGGTCTTTAGCGGAAGGGAAGCTCCGGCCACCAAGCCAATCTCCCCCCGATTGGTCAGAAAAGTTACGCTGTTGTCGTTTGGGAAATGGAATGTATAGGCGAGGCCGGCTTTGAAAGCGAGTTTTGGATGGTGCAACTTGTACACGCCCAACACCGGGATGGACAAGAAATAATGGTTGCGAGCACTGGCTACATCGTCCAGCACCAAGAAGGGTGGAGGAATGGTGTAGCCTTGAGCGGTATTCTCGGCATCACGCTTCAAACGAACTCCCAAAAGGGCACCTGACTCCAGATCGAATCGATCATTTAACCGATGCGTTACAATGGCCCCTAACCGAATATTAAGGGTAGTGAACTTGGAAGGCGCCTGAGGGGTGCACGCGAAGTATTGCGTTCCGCCTGACAGCACAATTCCCAAGCCTGTTTCGCTCGTAGTGTTCACCTGAGCCGAAGCACCCGCACCTATTGCGGCAACAAGAAAAAGCAAAATAGAACTCTTCATAGGGTGAAGATAACAAACGGCATTTACTTTCTCAAGAGATCAACGCGTAGCAGGCGAACGGTCCTGCGCGTCTCATTGATTAAACCGATTCATCGTCTGCGCGATACCGGCCGTGCAGAATGACAGGATCATGTCGCAGGCGCGGTCGATGTGGGCCGTCAGTTGGTTGAATTCTTCCTGTGTAAACGGGCTCAAAACATAGTCTACCTGCTGGCCCTTGCCAAAATCATTCCCGATGCCAAAACGCAGCCGCGGATAGTCTTGGCCCCCCGTCAATTCCTCAATGTTCTTAAGCCCATTGTGGCCAGCCGCGCTGCCGCGCGCTTTCATGCGCAGGGAGCCGAAGGGCAGTGCCAGGTCGTCCACCACCACCAGCGTGTTTTCCTTGGATACCCCCAGTTCCTTCATCCAGTAGGCCATGGCTTTGCCGCTTAGGTTCATGTACGTGTTGGGTTTGACCAGGTGCACGGCTTTGCCCCGGTGTTTGAATTCGGCTTTATCGGCCAGCCGTTGGGTCACAAACGGGGCCCGGTTCACATCGGCCAGCCGGTCCAGCACCAGAAAGCCGATATTGTGCCGCGTCAGTTCGTACTCGGCACCGGGGTTTCCCAGCCCCACGATCAAAAACTTGTTCATGTGCAAAAGTACGCAAGTGAGCAAATAGACTCGCAAGGCAACGACCGCTCGACCCAGGCCGGATATTTTTTGTGCTTCCGTTAAACCCGAACGATACCTTTACGTCCAAGAGCCAAATTTTGAAACGTATGAAAAACTGCATTTTATTCTTCGCCTTCTTTTTGATGTTTGCTGCCACGGCTGTAGCGCAGGACCGTACCCCCCGTGCTGACACACGCCAGGCAGCCCAGCGCGCGCGCATTGCCGAGGGCCGTGCCGATGGTGACCTGACCAACCGAGAGGCTGCTGCGTTGAACGCCAACCAACGCCACATCCGCAGAACGGAGCGCAGGGCGAAAGCCGATGGCGAGGTGACGGTGGACGAAAAGCGCAAAATCGAGCGCAAGCAAGACCGCGCCAGCCGCAGGATACGCAGGGCCAAGACGAATGACATTGAAAAGCCCTAACGCCACCCGGCATTCGTAAAATGAAAAGACCCCAGTTCGCACTGGGGTCTTTCTTTTTGTGAGCAACCGTACAGACGGGGTTATTTCTTCTTTTCGTCTTTCTTGGGAGCGTCTGCTTTTTTGGCATCGGCAGCGGGAGCAGCGGCACCTGCAGCCGGGGCAGCAGCACCTTCAGCGGGGGCAGCGGCAGCCGTCTCATCGGCCATCTTGGCTGCGCGGGGCACTTCCACGGAAGCAATAGCGGCCGCTTTGGGATCGAGAAATTCCAACCCCGGGATGTTGATATCACCGACTTTCACCGCGTGGTGGAAGTCAAGCTGTGAGCAATCTACATCAATGTGATCGGGCATATCTTTGGGATAGCCATACACTTTCAATGCTGCGCGCTTGCGCACCAACATGCCGCCCTTGGCCACGCCCGGAGCCTGACCAACCAGGCGGGTAGGTATTTGCATTTTGATCTTGCGGTCTTCGCTGATGCGCAGGAAGTCGCAATGCAGGATGATTTCGCTGACCGGGTGGAATTGAACTTCTTGCAGAATGGCTTGACACTCTTCGCCTTCGATGTTCAGGTGAACAAAGTGGGCTTCGTTGGTGTACACCAGATCGCGGAAAAGAATGACCGGTGCCGCGAAGTGCACTTGCTTTTCGCCCCCGTACAGCACGCAGGGAACGTATCCTTCTTCGCGCGCCTTCTGTGAACCAACCTTACCGAGATTTGCTCTTCGATACCCTATAATCTCAACAGTTTTCATGGTTGTATATGGTTTTAGTGAAACATGAATTTACAAACGGATAAAAAGCGAGCTGATGGACTCGTGGTCGTGGATTTTGCGGATCGCTTTTGCGAACAGGTCGGAAACGCTCAGCACTTTGATTTTGGGCATTTCCTGTTTCAGCGGAATCGTATCCGTCACCACAATTTCTTCCAATACGGAGTTGGCAATGTTTTCGTACGCTTTGCCCGACAGCACAGGATGCGTGCACACGGCACGTACCGTTTTGGCTCCCTTTTCTTTGAGCAGGCCCGCGGCTTTGCAGATGGTACCCGCGGTGTCCACCAGGTCATCTACCAAAATCACATCTTTTCCCTCTACTTCGCCAATCAGGCGCATGGATTCAATCTTGTTGGCTTCTTTGCGGTATTTGTCGCACACGGCCAATTCGGCATCAAAAAACTTGGCAAAACTGCGCGCCCGTTTGATGCCCCCCACATCGGGCGAAGCAAACATGATGTCTTTGAGGTTTAGGCGCTTCAGGTAGGGCACAAAGATGTAATTGCCATCGAGGTGATCCACGGGGATATCAAAAAATCCTTGTATTTGGTCGGCATGCAGGTCGCACGTCATGATGCGATCGGCCCCGGCTGCGGAAATCAGGTTGGCGATCATCTTGGCGGCTATGGCCACCCGGGGCTTGTCTTTGCGGTCCTGGCGGGCATAGCCAAAGTATGGGATCACCACGTTGATGTTGGCCGCGCTGGCACGCTTGGCAGCATCGATCATCAACAACATCTCCATAAAGTTGTCGGCCGGGGCAAAAGTGGACTGGATGATGAACACATCGTGGCCTCGCACCGAGTCGGTGATAAAGGGCGACATTTCGCCATCGCTGAATTGCTGGTATTGCACCACGCCCAATGGTTCTCCGTACGCATTGGCAATCTTGTCTGCCAGGTAATGGGTGGCCCTGCCCGAAAATAATTTTACTGCCATGCGCTATGCCCAAGGGGGCGGGTTATGAAACAAAAAATCCGCCAACGGTTGGGCAATCAGCGGAAAGTTGGTTGACCTACTAGGACTCGAACCTAGAATAACAGAATCAAAATCTGCTGTGTTGCCATTACACCATAGGTCAAAAAAGGCCTTGCAACCCCAAAAAGGAGTGCAAATGTAGGATTAATTTTCAAAAGCGAAAACGCTGCCGTCACGATTTTTCAGGGCCTGGGGGCCCTACGGCTTCGCTGTGGGGGCTATTGTTCCAACACCTTCACCTGCCCGTTAGCCTCGATAAAACCTTCTGCCCAAAAGCGGTATTTGTCCAGGATGGAAATGACGGCATTGCGCAAATGGCGGTCATTGCCAAAGTCGATGGTGCCGTACAGGGTGGTGGCATACCCCTGCCACACACATCGGTTTTGCCGCCTGTCGAAAAACTGGATGAGCAGGGTGCCGGATTTGAGGTTGTACTTCTGCTTGTCGTATACCAGATCCTCCTTTTGCGTCTTCACCCATTCTTCGATGGCGATTTGGTTGTAGCCGTTGAAGTTCAGACTGTCGCCATACATGCGGTAACTGACAATCAGGTGTGGCTTGTTGTCGGTTTGCCGGTAGCCCAGAAACTTCATGCGCGAGACGATGGAGCGGTCGATGATGTCGTTGTATGTGGCGCTGTCCGTGGCGCCCAACGCGCGCATGAGCTCGAAACTGCGGTACCGTTTGAAGTTGCCACGATAGCTGTAGTCGTACTCTACCGGTAGCTCTTTGTACCCGATGCATGACACAAAAAGCAAACCCATTATCAACATGGAAGGCCGCTGGCTCATAGGCATGAAATTTAGGTGGTAAAAGGTACACTGTTTTTGATGGAAGCGGAAAACAAAAACGGATTAATTTCGCTCTCGAATGGGAATTGAATGAATTTCGGCAGAATTTGCGCCTATGACCACGCAGTATGAACAAGCGGTTGGCGCCCGTTACCATATTTACAACAGCCTTTTCCTCAACCTGCCGTTTCATCACATCTCCCGAACGGGCACCTGGTTGCCGTTGCTGCAACAATACTGTGCGGACGGTTTTGAAAAAGGCGAGTCCGCCACGCAGATCATTGACCAATTTTTCCGTGAGTTGGCCCCCCAAGCCAACCGTGAGGAGCAGTTTGATCTGTTGTTCAAGTTTATCCAGTATGTGGAACGGCAAGTGGCGCTGTTTGACTCGGTGGAAGATTCGGCTTTTGAGACCGTGAACGATGTGCGCGGCCGCGGCACGGTGGATGCGCTGCTCTTGCGCGCGCGGCTGGAAGGAAAAGAACCCTTGCTGCTGGAGCGCCTCCGCGAGCTGAGCATCCGCATCGTACTTACGGCACACCCCACTCAGTTCTACCCCGGCCACGTGTTGGGCATCCTTACGGATTTGGAGCAGGGCATACGCACCAACGACATCCCCCAAATCAATTCCTTGTTGCGGCAGTTGGGGAAGACAGGCTTTATCAATAAAGACAAGCCCACCCCATATGATGAGGCGGTAAGCTTGTGTTGGTTCCTGGAGAATGTTTTCTACCCATCCATTGCACAGATCTTGCGCAAGCTGAGCCACGGCTTGGGCCTGGCGGTGAGCGAGTGGCCGAACCCACGGTTGCTGACCATTGGTTTTTGGCCGGGGGGCGACCGCGATGGGAATCCCTTTGTCACCACCGACATCACGCTACGCGTGGCGGCCAAACTGCGTGAGTCGATTCTGAAATGCTACCACCGCGACCTGCGGCTGCTGCGCAGGAGGCTCACCTTTCATGGCGTGCACGCCAAGATCATCGCCATTGAGCAAACGGTGTACGCGATGGCCTATGCCCAGGCCGAGGGATATGCATCGCCTGAGGAGATGGTGCGCGAGCTGACCGAAGTGAGGGCCCTGCTATTGCACGAACACGAAGGGTTGTTTTTGGAATTGCTCGATGACCTGCTGATCAAGCTTCGGGCGTTTGGTTTTCATTTTGCCAGCCTGGACATCCGGCAGGACAGCCGCAAACACGAACAGGTGTGGAAGCACGTGAACACTGCCCTGACCAAACAGAACAAAAGCATCGATTGGGCGGCCTTTGAGAAGTGGGATTCGCATCGGCAGATTGATGCCTTGTTGGGCATGACCGCCAATCCGGTCTTTTTGAGTTTGGAGGAGCCGTTGGCCGAGGAAACGATTCGGAGCATCGTTGCCATCAAGACCATCCAAGCGCAGAACGGAGCGCTGGGTTGCCACCGGTATGTGATCAGCAATTGCCAAAAGGCCGCGCATGTCATTCAGGTTTTTCAATTGGCGTCTGTCCTTATCGCGGAAAAGCAAAAACTACCGCTGGACATTGTGCCGTTGTTTGAAACCATTGATGATTTGGCTCGCGCGGCAGCGGTGATGGGAGAACTCTACCAAGTACCCGCCTACCGCGCCCATATACGCGAACGCGGCAACCAACAGACCATCATGCTGGGCTTTTCCGATGGCACCAAAGACGGTGGCTATCTGCGCGCCAACTGGTCTATCTTCCGGGCCAAGGAGCAATTGACGGCCCTCTCGCGCCAGCACGGCATCACGGTGATTTTCTTTGACGGACGGGGCGGCCCACCCGCACGTGGGGGTGGCAATACACATGACTTTTACGCCTCGTTGGGCGACACGATTGAAAACCAGGAAGTGCATATCACGATCCAAGGCCAAACCATCAGTTCCAACTTTGGCAAGATTGCGTCCTGCACATTCAATCTGGAGCAGTTGCTGTCGGCTGGGGTGGAGGGGGCCGTGTTTCCCAAAAAAGACACGCAGCTATCAGAGCAAGACAAGACGCTGTTGGATGCGCTGGCGGAAGAAGGATATAAAGCCTATTTGGATTTGAAACATCATCCGCAGTTCGTGCCGTATCTCGAAAAGGTCACGCCCCTTTCTTTTTTTGGCGACACGAACATTGGCTCCAGACCGGTAAAACGCAATGCCGGGGAGGGACTGAAGTTTGAAGATTTGCGGGCAATCCCGTTTGTGGGTTCGTGGGCGATGATGAAACAGAACATCCCGGGTTTTTATGGGGTCGGCAGTGCGCTCCAAACCTTGGCCAACCAAGGCAAAGGCGATCGGTTGAAGGCGCTGTACCGCCAATCGCTTTTCTTCCGGACGCTGTTGGGCAATAGCATGATGTCATTGACCAAGACCTACTACCCCGCCACCACCTACTTGCGCAGCGATGCCGAGTTTGGCGAATTTTGGAAAAAGATGTTTGCCGAATATGAACTTTCCTGCAAACAAGTGCTGGACGTGTCGGGCCTCTCGGAGTTGATGGGTAACAATCCCAGTATCCAAGCCAGTGTACGTTTGCGCGAGCGCATCGTGTTGCCGCTGATCGCCATCCAACAATATGCGCTGATGCACCTGCGCGGTGCCGCGGAGGCTGACAAGCCATTTGAATTGCGGTATCGCAAACTGGTTATACGGTGTATGTTTGGCATAATCAACGCAGCCCGAAATTCAGCTTAAACTTATGATTTATAGATTGTTATGAAAAAATTTTGGCGATTTTTTTGAATTACGTATAGAATTTATATTTTTGTCGTATAAAAGAATGAGTTATGGACGCCAAAATCACCTTAAGTTTCAATGCGCAAACCATTGAAAAAGCAAAACGTTTTGCTGAGGCTCATGACATTAGTTTGTCGCGTCTGACGGAGTTTTTGTACCAGCAGATTACCACCAAAAATTACCAGACGCTCGAAGAACTGCCCATCGCGGATTGGGTGACCATGGTTAGCGAAGGCAAGGCTGAATATGTCTCAAAGCCGCGCGGCCGGAAGGCGATGAAGAACGAGTTTTTTGCCAAAAAGTGAAAGTCTTTTTGGACGCCAATGTGTTGGTAACGGTGCTCAACAAAGAGTACCCGCTGTTCCCGCACGCTGCGCGGCTCGTGAGTTTTGCGGGCACCGCGCGCCTCCGCGTTTACACCTCTCCCATCTGTTTGGCGATTGCGTTCTACTTTGCCGAAAAAAAATCGGGCAGCGCCCTCGCAAAAACCAAGTTGGCACTCCTGGCCGAGCGCTTGGCCATTACCGATGTGGGGCAAGCGGTGGTGTGGCAAGCCGCCACCGATCCGCGCGTGCTAGATTTTGAAGACGGCCTTGAGTATTACGCTGCACGAAGCGCGGGATGCACGTGTTTGGTTACCGAAGATGCTTCGGACTTTTACTTTGCCGACCTCGAAATCATCGGCACCAAAGAATTTTTGCAGAAGTATCTCGTGTAATCCGGGGCGCGATTTGCCGCCACGGTGAACTTGTCGGCTCGTCTTTGTACCTTTGCGGCCTTTACCGTAAAATTATGCTGGCGGCCACCCATCTTTCGTTGCAATTTGGCAAACGTGTATTGTTTGACGAGGTGAACATCAACTTCACCGCAGGCAACTGTTATGGGGTGATCGGTGCCAATGGGGCAGGGAAATCCACCTTTTTGAAAATTCTGTCGGGCGAAATTGACCCCACGCGCGGCTCTGTTGCCATAGAACCGGGCAAGCGCATGGCGGTACTTCGCCAAAGCCATTTTGAGTTTGATGATGTGCCGGTGATCGACACGGTTATCCGTGGCCACGGTCGACTTTGGAACATCATGCAGGAGAAGGACGCGATTTACGCGAAAGCTGACTTCTCAGAGGCCGATGGCGTTCGCGCCAGCGAGTTGGAAGCGGAGTTTGCCGAAATGGATGGCTGGAATGCGCAGTCCGATGCGGCAGCCCTGCTTAGCGGCTTGGGTATAGCCGAGGCCGACCACTTTAAGCTGATGAAGGAATTGAGCGGCAATCAAAAGGTACGCGTGTTGCTGGCGCAAGCCATTTTTGGCAACCCCGACATCCTGATTTTGGACGAACCCACCAACGACCTGGACTTGCAGACCATCACCTGGCTGGAGGATTTTTTACTCGACTTCAAGAACACCGTGATTGTGGTCTCGCACGACCGCCACTTTTTGGATACGGTATGTACCCACATCGTAGACATTGATTTCAAACAGGTTCGGCTGTACACGGGCAACTATTCGTTTTGGTACCAATCGAGCCAGTTGGCCTTGCAGCAAAGAAGCGCAGCCAATAAGAAAGCCGAAGACAAGAAAAAAGAGCTTCAGGAATTTATCGCGCGCTTCAGTGCCAACGCTTCCAAATCGCGCCAAGCCACCAGCCGAAGAAAGTTGCTGGAAAAAATCAATGTCGATGACATCCAGGCGTCCACACGCAGGTATCCCGCCATCATTTTTCAGCAAAAGCGCACCGCGGGCGACCAGATTTTGCAAATCGAAAATCTTGGCTACGCACAAAATGGGGCTCCTTTATTTCACGGGCTTGATTTGTTTGTGAACAAGGGCGACAAGATTGCTTTTTTAAGCAAGGAGAGCCTTGCCATCACCACGCTGTTTCAGATTTTGGCGGGCGAGCTGCGGCAGACTTCGGGCGAATTTCGATTTGGCCAAACGATCACGACTGCGTACTTGCCGGTAAACAACGAGTCGTATTTTCAATCGGACGACAATTTGGTGGACTGGCTGCGGCAATTTGCCGAAGACGAAAACAAAGACGAAGTGTACATACGTGGTTTTTTGGGCAAAATGCTTTTTTCAGGCGAGGAGGTATTCAAGAAATGCAGTGTGCTGTCCGGTGGCGAAAAGGTGCGCTGCATGACGGCCCGCATGATGCTGGCTGGTGCCAACCTGCTCATTTTAGATGAGCCCACCAACCACCTCGATTTGGAGTCCATCCAGGCGTTTAATAACGCGCTCAAGGATTTTCCGGGCACCGTACTGTTTGCTTCGCACGATCATGAGTTTGTCAACACGGTGGCCAACCGCATTGTCGAAATTTCGGCCAATGGCTTTATTGACAAGCTGATGACGTACGATGAATACATCGAAAGCGAGAAAGTAGCGCAACAAAAGGAAGCGCTGTACGCCTAATTTTTTGGTTGGCGTAGGGGTGCGCTGGGGTTGAGTTGTCTGGAACAAAACAGACAACATGAAAACGATACTAATGGCTGGTTTCTGTGCGCTCATCGCCACCGCCAGCGTAGCTCAAGAACAACCCATCCAAACTATTTTTAAAAACGGCCACGTGGGCGGCTATGTGGCGCTCTCCAACAAGTTTACCCGCATGGCGGGCGAGTTTGCCAACATGCCGTACGTGTATGGAGGCGTGTTTATCAACCGCAGGTTTTTGCTGGGTGCGGGCGTGGCCGCCACCACCAGCTACCTGCCGGTGCCCGCTGTTCACAGCGAGCGGCCGGGTGCCCGTATGAGCTATGGCTATGCGCAGGGCGGCTTGGTAACAGAGTGGGTGATGGGTTCAAATCGTGCCGCCCATTTGGTTTTTCATCTCTTCACCGGTGCGGGGTACACGATGCAATATGACCGCGACTTTGGTGATGCCGGCAATACGCATCAATCGGTTTATGACCAGAATTGGTTTATGGTGGCTGAGCCGGGTGTGCAGTTGGAGCTGAATTTATTTCGCTGGATGCGGTTGAGCCCGGGCATCAGCTATCGGCAAACGTATGACAGCCAAGGGCGAGGGTTGGATGACCATGCGTTGAGCCATTGGACATACAGCGCCACTCTGAAGTTGGGTAAATTTTAACGGCTGTGGTTGGTAATCTGCGGGGCCGCGCGTAGGAGGAAGTGCAATCAGGCCTTTTGTTTTTTCACCCACTCGCGTGCGTTAACGAAGGCTTCGATCCACGGTCCCACTTGATCGGACTTCCGATCGGTGGGGTAATGGCCCCAGTTCCACGGAAACAAAGAACGCTCGATATGTGGCATGATGGCCAGATGCCGACCATCCGTGGAGGCCAATGCAGCTACGGAAAAATCCGAGTCGTTTGGATTGCCGGGGTACCCATCATAGGAATAGGTGGCCGCGATTTGGTAGCCGGTGTGCGACTTCAAGTCAAAGCGCCCTTCGCCATGAGCGACCCATGCGGCCAACCGCGTGCCCGCCAGCGAACCAAGCAACACCGAGTTGTTTTTGGGGATCGACAAATTGACAAAGATCGATTCGAATTTGCCGCTGCCGTTATGGTGCATTTTGGGGTGCGCCTGCATGTCCTGTTCGCGGTACACCAGGCCCAGTTCCATCATCAACTGGCACCCGTTGCACACGCCCAGGCTTAGCGTATTCTTGCGTCCGTAAAACTCATCCAGGGCTGCCTTGGCCCTGGGATTATACAAAAAGGCACCCGCCCATCCTTTGGCTGAACCCAAGACATCCGAGTTGCTAAATCCGCCCACAAACACGATCATGTTGATTTCGCGCAGGTCTTCGCGCCCCGTCATCAAATCCGTCATGTGCACATCTTTCACATCAAAGCCTGCCAGGTAAAGTGCGTAGGCCATTTCGCGGTCGCCATTCACACCCTTTTCGCGGATGATGGCCGCCCGTATGCCCGTGCGCGTCCTGCGCTGTGGGTCGATGCCATATTTGGCAAACGTGCCATCGAAAGATGCGGGGAATTGGAATTGAAGTGGTTGGCGGAAGAGATTGTCTCTGCGCAACTCGGCATGTCCTTTTGTGCGTTGCAAACGGTCCAGCAAGTAGGATGTGCGAAACCATGTATTTCGCAGCGAGTCGATGCCCCACGAGGCATCATGAACCTTGAATTGCGCATCGAGCGTCACCGTTCCGATCATTTCGAAGGCAATGCTATGCTGGGTTAACACGTCCAATGCCTTGGTATCGGCCAACTGAATTACGATGGCCGGTTGTTCGCTAAACAAGCGTTTGATGATGTCGCCCTTGGCAAAAGAAAGTGTTGCGCCTGTTTGTGGTACTGGAAAGCACATTTCCAACACGGTGGTGGCCAAGCCTCCGGAAGACACATCATGCCCGGCCCATATCAGATCCTCGTGTATCAGTTGCTGGACGGCCGCAAAAGCCTTTGAAAAATAGTCCGCGTCATGGACTGTGGGTGCCGTGGTGCCGAGTTGATTCAACACCTGCGCCAGACTGCTTCCGCCCAAGGGCCACTCGTCTTTTGAGAAACCGATGTAAACAAGGGCTGATCCCTCAATCGGCCGCAAGGCGGGGGAAATGGTTTTGCGAAGGTCGCCTACTTCCGCCACGGCCGAAATAATCACGGTGCCGGGAGAGAAAACAACTTCGCCATTGGGATATTTCTGCGTCATCGACAACGAGTCTTTGCCGGTGGGGATGTTGATGCCCAAGGCACACGCGAAATCGCTCACGGCTTGCACCGCTTCGTAGAGTCTGGCGTTTTCGCCCGCCTGTTTGGCAGGCCACATCCAGTTGGCGCTGAGCGAAATGCCCTTGAGCCCGTGTGTAAGCGGTGCCCAAATGATATTCAGCAGTGCCTCGGCTATCGCGAGCCTACTGCCCGCTTTGGCGTCCACCAGGGCGGCCCCGGGTGCGTGGCCGATGCCCGTGGCAATACCTTTGTGAGAGGTAAAGTCGAGGGCCATGACGGATACGTTGTTCAACGGCAATTGCAATGGGCCGCATGTCTGTTGCGTAGCCACGCGCCCCGTCACCGAGCGGTCCACTTTGTTGGTCAACCAATCCTTACACGCAACGGCCTCCAGTTGAAGTACGTGTTCAAGGTAGTAGGAGAGTTTTTTGGTGTCATAGCCAATTTCGCGAAAGCGGTTTGTTTCGCGGGTGTCGGTCAGCACGGTTTTGGGCGAGGATCCAAAGAGATGATTCATCGCCAATGCCACGGGCCGCGTATTTTTGGTTTGATCTACGAACGTAAACTGTTTGTCTCCCGTGGCCGTGCCCACCACATACATGGGCGCCCGCTCGCGTTCAGAGGTGCGTTTGAGCAAGTCTATGTCTTTTTCGCGCATGGCCAGCCCCATGCGTTCCTGCGATTCGTTGCTGATGATTTCCTTGTCCGACAGGGTTGGATCTCCCACGGGCAAGGCATCAATGAAAAGCGTGCCTCCGGTTTCTTCCAACAGTTCCGAAAAACAGTTGAGGTGGCCGCCCGCGCCATGGTCGTGAATGGAAACGATGGGGTTGTGGGCGGCTTCCACCAGTGCGCGTATGGCATTCATCACGCGCTTTTGCATTTCAGGGTTGGAGCGTTGGATGGCGTTTAACTCCAGGGCGTTGCCGAACTCTCCCGTGATCACGGACGAGACGGCTGCGCCCCCCATGCCGATGCGGTAGTTGTCGCCACCCATCAACACGATCTTATCGCCCGGTTGTACTTTTTCTTTTTGACTGTCTTTTTCTTTGGCATAGCCCACGCCTCCGGCCAGCATAATCACTTTATCAAAGCCAAACTTCTTGCCCGCTTCGAAGTGTTCAAATGTGAGCACGCTTCCGCCAATGAGGGGCTGGCCAAACTTATTGCCGAAGTCGCTGGCCCCATCGGATGCTTTGATGAGGATTTCGGCAGGTGTTTGGTAGAGCCACGGTCGTGCTTCCCACGTTTTTTCCCAAGTTCGTGCGTTGTCCAGCCGCGGGTAGGAGGTCATGTACACGGCCGTTCCCGCCAAGGGGAGCGAACCTTTTCCGCCTGCCAAACGGTCGCGTATTTCGCCACCGCCCCCGGTAGCGGCACCGTTGAAGGGCTCTACCGTGGTGGGGAAATTGTGCGTTTCTGCTTTGAGCGATATGACCGAGTCGAAGTCCGTCACCTCAAAAAAGTCAGGCGCATCTTGCCGCGCGGGCGCAAACTGCTCCACGCTCGGGCCCTTGATGAACGCCACGTTGTCTTTGTAAGCGGACACCAAGTAGTTGGGGTTTTCCTTTGATGTTTTTTTGATGAGTTGGAAAAGCGTGGAAGGTTTTTCTTGGCCATCGATGATAAACGTGCCGTTGAAAATCTTGTGGCGGCAATGCTCGCTGTTTACTTGGCTAAAACCAAACACCTCGCTGTCGGTCAGCTTGCGGCCCAGCTTCCAACTGACATCGTTCAGGTAATCAATTTCCTCCTGGCTCAGGGCCAATCCTTCTTTCTCGTTGTAGGCGTTGATGTCGTCAATCTCATAAATCGGCTCGGGCGCGTGGCGGATGGTGAACAACTCTTGGTCCAGCCGCTGATACAGCCGTTGCAGCATTTTGTCATGCGGTGCCTCGGGGTTTGTTACTTCCGTAAATTCCTCGATGCGCACAACTCCGGTGATGCCCATGGTTTGTGTGATTTCCACTGCGTTGGTGCTCCACGGGGTGATCATTTCTTTGCGCGGCCCGATAAAATGGCCCTCGAGCGACTTTTCCGCCAAAGGCTTGGCGTTGCCAAAAAGCCAGATGAACTTTTCAAGGTCTGCTACGGAAAAAGGCTGCGCATGCCCCACCGCGTAAATAAGGTTGGCAGCCGCGCGAAAAAATAAAATCATGGAACAGGGATGGAAAATGAAAGGCCAAAAATACAATCATTTGAGCATTTGTGCGGGCCAAAAACCCACATATCAAGCCGGGAAAAATGACTGTTTTCATCGGGCTGAGCCGATAAAATCATTTGAATGTATCGATTTGAACCTCATGAGGGAATTTTTACCACAGGGTTGATGGCGACCATCTGACGGACTTTTTATTGTAGGAACGGCAGCGCCTTTTCAATCAGCTCGGGGTGGCCACTCTCCACCTCGATAAAGGAGGCCCGCGGTAGCTGATCGCAAAACTTTTTCATGTCGCGCGGGCGAATGATTTTGTCGAAACGCCCCGCCACCACCGTTATGGGCGGCTGGTGTTCGCGGATGAGGGTCAGCAGTTGGCTGCGGCTCACGCGCATGTGCCGGAAGTACACCCACGAGTAATAGACTTGTCTGCGCTTGTCCTCGGTATTCATCTGCCGTTCCGCAAACCGCAGCACCCCTTTGTCCACCAGCCGTAGTTTGCGCAGCAGGGTAACCAGGCGGTAGAGCCGCGCGGGTTTCAAGATCATGGATCGGAACAAACTGCGGGTGGCCAGGGGGTAGGTGGCCAGGTTGTACCAAAAGCTGGTGCGTATGCCGTCCGGAGCCAGGAGCAAAAGGCGGTCTACGCGCGTGGGGAAGAGTTGAAACGTGACCATGGCAAACCGGGCACCCATGCTAAAGCCGCCTACCTGAAACCGTTCAATTTGACGCTCGTTCAAAAACGTGTCGATGATGTCGCGCCAATGCTTTTTTTCCACCGGATAGCGCATGGGCCACGTACTTTCGCCATGGAAAAAAAGGTCTACCGCATAGATGGTGTACCTACTCCCCAGTCCCTGCGCCCACGCGTCAAAAACACTTCGGTGTTGGCCAAAGCCGTGGAACAAAAGCACCACCTGCTCGCCCGTGCCATACCGGGTGAAGTGCAACGAGGCGTCCCCGTAAGGGAGAGAAAAGTCTTCCATGGTGCCTCCAAAATTGAACGTTCCATCCGCCACAATCAAACCCGGAAGCTTTTTTATTCGCGTGTCTAAAATAAAAACCACGGCAGGCGCGTCTATGGTGGCATACCATGTATATGCAGCGCGCGGTACCTTTGTCCCTGGCCATGCAGGAATCGATCAAACAAAACACCTTTTTGAAGGAGAAAGACAAACTGCTTGGCTTTATCCGCGGGCGTGTGTCCTCTTCGGAAGAGGCGGAAGACATTTTGCAGGATGTGTTTGTGCAGTTTGTGACGGGTTTTGATACCATTGAGTCGCTGGACCGGGTAACCAGTTGGCTGTATAGTGTGGCGCGCAACAAGATCATCGACCGGTATAGGCGTGATGCTGTGCGTCCGCAGCGCACGGATCTGGAAGGCACGCTGGCCCGCGATGAGGAAACGCCTTTAACATTGCAAGACATCTTGCCCGATTTGGGCAATACGCCCGAGTCCGCCCTGTTGCGCGAAGCCATTTGGGACGAGATCGTAGTGGCGTTGGAAGAGCTGCCTCCCGACCAGCGCGAAATCTTTATCCAAAATGAAATGGAGGAACGCAGCTTTCGGGAGATTGCCGAAGAGACGGGCGTGTCCATCAATACGCTGTTGTCGCGAAAGCGGTATGCCATCCTGGCCTTGCGCAAGCGCCTACAGAAATTTTATGACGAGGTGATTGGGTAGGGGTAAGGGATTAGGGGTTAGTGGTTAGGTGTTAGGTGTTAGGTGTTAGGATTAGTTTAGTGAAGAGATCAAACGGAAAATGATTATGAAAAAAGGATTGAAGATAGCCTTGATGATTGTGTTGGGCTTTTTGGCGGTGGGCGTGTTTACGTATGCCACCATGTGGCTGTGGAACTGGCTGGTGCCGGAGCTGTTCAAAGGGCCGGTGATCAGCTACTGGCAAGCCTTGGGGCTGCTGGCGTTGAGCAAAATCTTGTTCTCGGGCCTGGGCGGCAAAGGGGGTGGTGGCGGAGGACGTGCCAAGGCTTATTGGCGTGAGCGCCTGCGTGCCATGTCGCCCGAGGAGCGTGAGCATTTCAAAGCCAAAATGAAAGATAAGTGGTGCCGTTGGGAAGAAAAGGCCCAGAAGCCCGACCCCCCGGCTGGCGCAATCGGTTGAGTAAAAAAATCACCACTTTTTTTGTAAAAAGGGCAACCCCGCCACCAAAAATGCCGTTGTGGAAACCGTGGAAACTTTAGAAATTCAAAAAGTTTCCGCAGTTTTGCGGCCCATGGAAGAAAACAGCACCAAAGAAAAGATTTTAGCAGGGGTGGAGAGCCTGTTCCTGAAATACGGCATCCGCAGCGTGTCCATGGACGACATCGCGCGGCACTTGGGCATCTCCAAAAAAACGCTGTACCAACATTTTGCCGACAAAGACGAGTTGGTCATGCACATGTCGCAGATGCACTTAGACCGCGACCTGAAAGAATACAGTGAGATTGCCGCCACGTCCAAAAACGCTATTGAAGAACTGAACCGGATTTCCTTTTGTATGAGGCGTGATTTTGAGGACATGAATCCCTCGTTGCTTTTTGACCTCCAAAAGTACCATCCGCGTGCCTGGAATTTATGGACGGAGTTCAAGGAGAAGTTTATCAAAGAGTCGGTGGTGCGCAACATCAAGTTGGGGCAGGAACAGGGCTACTTCCGGCCCGAGATCAACCCTGAGGTGATTGCCGTTATGCGCGTACTGTTGATTGAGGCGTCTTTTAACGATGTGGTTTTCGCGAAAGACAAATTCAATTTCGCGGAAGTGCAGGCCCACATGTTCGATTTTTTTGTGCACGGCTTGTGTACCGATAAAGGGTTGAAGCTGTATCTGAAAAACAAAGAGAAATACAATTCCGAATCTATCCCCCAATAATCTATATGAAGCGAGTTTTATCCTTATTTGTCGTAGTCTGGTTGGCTTTATCGGCTGCGCCCGCGAAAGCGCAAACCGCGCAGTCGTTTACGTTGGAGCAATGCATCAATTATGCGCTGGAGAGTTCGGTGAACATCAAAAATGCGCAACTGGATGAAGAAATTGCCAAGGCGCGTGTCCGGGAGACCGTTGGCATCGGGTTGCCGCAAATTGACGGGTCGGTTGGGTTGCAGCACAATGAACGGTTGAGACGTCTCTTTTTAACCTACACAGGTCCCGGTGGCTTTTTGGGCGATTTGAGTGCAGTGCCCGGTATTCAAGTGGGCGATGTTGTTGCGGCCGAGAATTTTTTGCAGTTGAAAAGTGCTGGTGATGCGGGCATCAATGTGAGCCAGATACTCTTTAATGGTTCGTATTTGGTTGGGTTACAGGCTTCCAATACCTACAAAGAACTTTCGGAGAAGGCCTTGGGACAGACACGCGAGCAAACGATCAGCAATGTGTCAAAAGCCTTTTATTTGGCCCTTACCAATCAGGAGCGCGTAAAATTGTTTGACACCAATATCGCTCGGGTTGATTCGTTGCTGCGGACCACCAAGGCTCTAAACGAAAATGGCTTTGCCGAAAAAATCGATGTCGACCGGGTTCAGGTCACTTACAACAACTTGGTTACCGAGCGAAGCAAGTTTGTGAATATGCAATTGGTGGCACTCGAATTACTCAAATTTCAAATGAACTATCCGATGGGCGAGCCCATTAGCCTGTCCGGCACGTTGATGGACATACGAGTACCCGATTTGGAGTCTTATCGAGACGACTTGGACTACAATACGCGATGGGACTATCAATTGCTAAAAACGAATAAGCGCTTACAGGAACTGGATGTGAAAAACAAATATGCAACCGGGATGCCTAGTTTGGTTGCGTTTGCCAATCTGGGCTACAATACGCAGTCACCAAATGTTTCAGGGATATTTAGAACGCGGTCTGGCGTTTCTGATAATGGCCAGCTCGGCCCCGACAAATGGTATGGCTACTCACTTTTTGGTGTTACGCTGAATGTGCCCCTGTTCAGCGGCCTGCAACGCAACTACCGGGTGCAGCAGTCCAAACTGAACTTGCTCAAGCTCGAAAACTCAGCCAAGCAATTGGAGTCGGCCATTGATCTGGAGGTCAAGCAAGCGCGCATTACGCTGGACAATGCCCTGCGAACCGTGGTGGCGCAAAAGGAGAACATGGACTTGGCCGCCAACGTGGCGCGCATTACCAAGATCAAGTATGAGCAGGGCGTAGGCTCCAATTTGGAGGTAATCGATGCGGAAGCAAGCCTACGCGAAGCACAGATCAATTACTACAACGCGTTGTATGATGCCCTCGTAGCCAAAGTGGACATTGACAAAGCGTACGGAAAACTAAACCCCATCACTCAAAAATAACCTTTCGAACATCCTTACTATGAAAACAACCTATACATTCATCGGTCTGGCTTTGATCTTTGTTGTGGCCTCCTGTGGCGGTGGCGACAAGACAGCCGAGTTGGAAAAACTAAAAACACAACAAGCCGAGTTGGCCAAAAAGATTGCCGAATTGGAAGGGCAACTGCCGGCTGACACCACCAAAAAGGTAAGACGCAAAGAGGTGGCCGTCATGGATTTGGCCCCCCGCAAGTTTGATCACTTTGTACAAACCCAGGGCATGCTGGAGTCGGAAGATAACATCATGGTCAGCGCCAAATCCATGGGCGTCATCACGCGGGTATTTGTAAAAGAGGGCCAGCGCGTAGCGAAAGGGCAGGTATTGGCGCAGATTGACAATGCCATCACGGTTCGCTCCATCGAAGAGGTAAAGGCCGGTCTTGAATTGGCCAACACCGTGTTCGAACGCCAGAAAAACCTGTGGGAACAAAAGATCGGCACAGAGGTGCAATATCTGCAAGCCAAAAACAACAAGGAGAGCCTTGAAAAGCGATTGGCTACGTTGGATGAACAACTGGACATGAGCCGAATCAAATCGCCCATCGCGGGCACGGTAGATGAAGTAAACGTAAAAGTGGGTGAGAACGCGGCCCCCGGGTTACCCGTCTTTCGCGTCATCAATACCGACCAGTTGAAAGTAAAAGCCAAAGTGTCGGAAGCGTATGTGACCACCATCAAGCAAGGGAACAAGGTGTTGGTTTCGTTTCCGGATTTGAACCGGACGATCGAAGCAAAAGTGACGTTTGTGGGCCGCAACATCGATGCCTTGTCTCGCTCGTTTCCCATCGAAGTTCAGTTGCCTTCGGTGTCCGATCTTCGCCCCAACATGACGGCCGTTTTGCGTGTGATTTTCAAGTCAGAGGCGCAAGCGCTGTGCGTGCCCATTAACGTGGTGCAAGATGTAAACGGTCAGAAAGTCGTGTACGTGGCCGAAGCCGACAACGCTAACACGGTGGCGCGCAAGCGCGTAGTGGAAGTGGATGGTGTTTTTGATAACCTCGCGCAGATCAAGGGCGGCCTGAAGGCGGGCGATCAGGTGATCACCTTCGGCTATCAAGGCCTCAACGATGGCGAGTTGGTAAAGATTTAGTTCAAACGAACCCCTCATCTTTTGTTTTATGCAAGACGTTGAAAAGGAATTTAAGCCCACCAGTTGGGCCATTGACAATAAGGTCAGTATTTATGTAGCCACCGTCATCATCTGCCTGGCGGGCATCATGACGTACATCGGTCTGCCGAAGGAAAATTTTCCGGAGGTGGTGTTTCCGCAAATCTATGTGGCCACCCTGTACCCGGGTGCGGCACCCACTGACATTGAAAACCTGATCACCAAAGAAATCGAGAAAGAAGTGAAGTCGATTTCCGGTGTGAAGAAGGTACGCAGCAACTCGGTGCAGTCATTCTCCAATGTGATTGTGGAGTTTGAGACGGATATTGACGTGGACAAAGCGAAGCAGGAGGTAAAAGACGCGGTAGACCGTGCCAAGCCCAACCTGCCCACCGATCTGAAAGAAGACCCACAGGTCATTGAAATCGATATTTCGGAAGTGCCCATCATGAACGTAAACCTATCGGGCGACTATGATTTGCAAACGCTGAAAAAGTATGCCGAGCAGATGCAGGACGCGATTGAGGGGATACGTGAGATACGCAGGGTGGACATTGTGGGTGCGCTGACGCGCGAAATCCAGATCAATGTAGACATGTTTAAACTAGCTACTGCGGGTGTGGCGTTGGATGACATTTCGCAGGCGGTGGCAGGTGAGAACGTGATCATCCCCGGAGGACAGCTTTCCGTGGATGGCATGAAACGATCACTGACCGTAAACGGTGAATTTACCTCGGCCGAACAGATTGCCAACATCGTCATCGGTTCGACTACCGGTGGCAAAATTTATTTGAAAGACATCGCGGAAATTATCGACTCACACAAGGAGCAAGAGAGCTTCGCCACGTTGAATGGTCAAAATGTGATCACTCTAAACGTGATCAAACGCAGCGGGGAGAATCTGATCATCGCCTCGGACCAGATCAATGAGATTGTCAAAAATTACCAGGAGAACATTCTGCCTCCAGGCGTGGAGGTCACCATCACGGCCGATCAATCAGACAATACGCGCGTCACACTGCATGATCTGATCAATACGATCATCATCGGCTTTGTGTTGGTTACGCTGATCCTCATGTTTTTCATGGGGGCTACGAATGCCATTTTTGTGGGGTTGTCCGTTCCGATTTCGAGCTTTATCGCGTTTTTGGTTTTCCCGTCCATCGGGTTTACCCTCAACCTGATGACGCTATTTTCATTTCTGCTCGCGTTGGGTATCGTGGTGGATGACGCCATCGTGGTTATCGAAAACACGCACCGGGTGTTTGACAATGGTAAAGTGCCCATCCGCAAAGCAGCCAAAATTGCCGCGGGCGAAGTCTTCTTGCCTGTGTTGTCAGGCACACTGGTGGTGTTGGCCCCGTTTGTGCCGCTGGCGTTTTGGCCCGGTGTCATCGGGAAGTTTATGTTTTTCCTGCCCGTTACGCTGATTGTGGCCTTGCTTGCTTCGTTGCTGGTAGCCTATATCATCAACCCGGTATTTGCGGCCGATTTTATGGACACGCACGACCATGATCATAAGGAGTCCAAGTTTACCCGTGGTTTCAAGATCACGGCCATTGTATTTGGTTCACTCGCGCTGATGTCCTACATCACCGGGGCATTTGGTTTGGGCAATTTTGCGGTGTTTTTGTTTGGCATCTATGCGCTTCATCATTTTTACCTGTCGCGGTTGATCTCTCAGTTTCAGACTTCGGGCTGGCCACGCGTACAAGAGGGGTACAAAAAGATGGTGGCTTGGTGTTTGGAAGGATGGAAACCTGCTGCGGTGCTCGTGGGCGTAGTCTTTTTGTTTTTCTTCTCGATTATTTTCACCGCCATCCGTCAGCCACCGGTGGTGTTTTTCCCGCAAGGCGATCCTAACTTTATTTTCGCCTATGTGCGCATGCCTATTGGCACAGACCAGCGCGTGACGGATTCCATTACCCGACTGGTGGAGCAGCGTGTGACCGGGGTGGTGGGCAAGGACAATAAAATTGTCAAATCCATTATCACCAACGTGGCGGTGGGTGCGGCCGAAGATCAATTCTCCGGCACGCAAGCGCAGCCGCACTTGGGTAAGGTATCCGTGGCGTTTGTGACCTTTGCCGAGCGTGATGGTCAGTCCACACGCGTGTACCTGGATAGGATACGGGAATCGGTACGAGGCGTCAAAGGCGCGGAAATATCGGTTAACCAGGAAGCCAACGGCCCCCCCACAGGCAAGCCGGTGAATATTGAAGTAGCAGCCGATGACTTTGACGTGCTGGTGGCCACGGCAGACCGTGCCAAGCGCTACCTGGATTCATTGCAAGTGCCGGGCGTAGAAGAATTGAAGTCAGATTTTCAAAGCGACAAGCCGGAGATCATTGTGAGCATCGACCGTGAGAAAGCCAACCGGGAAGGTATCTCCACCGCTCAAATTGGTTTGGCCCTGAATGCGGCCATCAACGGTCGCGAAGTATCAAAGTTCCGCGATGACAACGATGACTATGAGATCACGCTGCGCGTAAACGAACGGCAGCGCAATGACATCAACACGTTGCTCAACTTGCCGCTCACCTATCGCGACATGGCCAGCGGAGGCATGGTGCGCCAGGTGCCGCTTTCGGCTATCGCCAAGATCGAGTATTCCAACAGCTATGCCGGTATCACGCGCATTGATCAAAAACGGGTTATTTCCATCTCATCAAATGTGTTGGGTGGCTACAATGCCAATGACGTGGTAGCTGAGATACAATCGCATTTGGCTGATTTTGGAGTGCCGGATGGCGTCACCATCAAGATGACCGGTGAACAAGAGGACCAAGCTGAAACCACCGCCTTTTTGGGTGTAGCTGCTTTGGTGGCCTTTGGATTGATCTTCATGATTTTGGTGACACAGTTTAACTCAACCAGCAAGCCGTTGATAATCTTGTCGGAAATCCTGTTTAGCATCATTGGGGTGTTAATAGGCTTTTCGCTCTTCAAGATGGAGATATCCATCGTGATGTCGGGTGTGGGCATCATGGCGTTGGCGGGTATTGTGGTGCGCAATGGTATCTTGCTGGTGGAATTCACTGATTTGCTGCGCTCACAAGGCGTACCTTTGAAAGAGGCCATTATTGAGGCATCCAAAACGCGTATGACCCCCGTATTGTTGACGGCTATGGCGGCTACGTTGGGTCTTATCCCGCTGGCGGTAGGTTTGAACATCGACTTTGTTACGTTGTTTACCGATCTGAACCCGCATATTTTCTTTGGCGGTGATAATGTGGCCTTTTGGGGCCCGTTGTCTTGGACCATGATCTTCGGTTTGATCTTTGGTACGTTTTTGACCTTGTTCTTGGTGCCCGTTATGTATTTAATCACCGCTCGCCTCAAGGAGCGTGTGTTTAAGACCAAACCGGAAGCACCTGCACAGGCCACCGAAGCAGCTTTGGGAAATATCTAGTACACCGCAATAAACTTAATGGGAAAGTCGTCTGTTACATGAGACGACTTTTCCTTTTTATGCTTGGCCGTATGACCACACTTGCCCTTGTATTCGCCTTTCTGTTGGTGGTGGACATTTATCTTTTTCAGGCGGTGCTCACCGTCACCCGGAACTCGTCCCACTCGCTTATTTGGCGCACGGTGTATTGGCTGCCCACAGCTTTTACCTTCCTGGTGTTGTTATGGTGGACGTTTGCCGATCCGTACACGATCAACGCCAGCGTACGCAATTGGTTGATTTCAGGTGTTTTCGGTATTTACCTGTCCAAGATGGTTGGCTTGTTGTTCCTTTTCGTAGAGGATGTCACACGCCTCTTTCGATGGGTGGCCCGGCAATTTGAGGGCAAAGCTGAGGGCGGTCTGCCAGGCGAGCCCATTTCGCGCTCGGAATTTTTATCTAAAACGGCCCTGGCCGCCACCGCCCTTCCTTTCGGTGCCATGGCTTGGGGTATTTTGAGTGGTGCGCACGACTATCGAATCCGAAAAGTGGTGGTTAAGCTTGCCAAGTTGCCGCGCGAGTGGGACGGGCTTCGGTTGGTGCACCTGAGCGATATTCACAGCGGAAGTTTTTGGAACAAGACGGCCGTGCGGGGAGGTGTAGAGATGGCGCTTCAGCAAAAACCCGATTTGATTTTCTTTACCGGGGATTTGGTCAACAACGAATCAAGCGAGGTGCGCGACTACGTGGAGGTATTCAAGCACCTGAAGGCCCCGCTGGGCGTATACTCCGTTACAGGCAATCATGACTATGGCGATTACAAATCATGGAACAGCCGGGAGGAGAAGCAACAGAATTTTGCCGACCTAATCGAGGCGCATCGCCTGTTGGGCTTTGATTTATTGATGAACGAAAATCGGGTTATTCAACAAGGGGCAGCCAAGCTGGCGATTTTGGGTAATGAAAACTGGGGTGCTGGCCGCTTTTCGAAGTACGGAAAGTTGGCCGAGGCCCACCGCGGGACGGACGAAGCGGAAGTGAAGTTATTGCTCTCGCATGATCCCAGCCATTGGGATGCCGAGGTGCGCCCCAAATTTCCCGACATCGACATCATGTTTGCGGGTCACACACATGGCTTTCAGTTTGGGGTGGAGTGGGGGGACTTTAAGTGGAGCCCCTCGCAATACGTTTACAAACAATGGGCGGGGCTATATGCCGAGGGCCAGCAACGTCTTTACGTGAACCGCGGTTTTGGCTATCTCGGCTATCCCGGTCGCGTGGGTATGCCGCCTGAGATCACCGTGATGGAGTTGAAGCGTGCGTAAGACTCCTAACTCTTGCGCAACAGGCGAACGGTGAAGTAGCCGAGTAGCGTGCCAATCGCCAGCAACGCGCCCCAGAGCCAACGCGGATCTCGAAACCAAGGTTGCACCACGCGTTTTTCCTGCTGCGCCTTTTCTTTCGCCTCCCCCAGGTATAAGAATGGAATGCTATCGTTCCACTCTTGTTCGAAGTGCGCCACATCGTACGTGGGTGCGTGTATGCGCGGGTTGCCATAGTTGAGTTGGTACTCGCCTGGCTGTAGGTAGGCGATGGCTCTAACCTGGGGAGACCAGAGCGAGGCGCTAGCCAGTTCAATCGGAGGGTTGTCATCGTTGTCAATGGTTAACTGGATTACGTGGCACCGAGTGGGGGCGAAGTAAACGGTGTCAGCTTGATAGGAGGTGAGCACGCCCGCATGCATCGGTTCGGTATAGTAGACCCAACCTTGTTCGGTACGGCTGCTGTCGGTTACGCGCTCCAGGCGATAGTTTCGATAGAATTTCTGACCCTGTCGAGGGGTCAGCGTAAACTTGGAGATCAGCGAGGGTGCCGCCAACCGTATTTTTGCGGTGCTTTGTTTTTGGTTGGTTTGGAGATGGACATGAGCATGGTGTACTTGGTAGTGGCCCGGCTTTTTTTCCTGCCAAACAAAGGCCACGTTGCGCAGGGTTACTTTGTCATCCGTGCGGATGGCAAAGCGTAAATACCGAAACTCCGACACGGGCCAGTCTACCCGCGTGGAACGATAGGAGATGGCCTGATCGGAGACGATCAGTATGCGTTTGCCGGTGGCCAGTTGAAACCAGTTTTGTTGGTCTTGGCTGCCCTCCACCGTTACGCGTGCATCCAAATTATCTTCCTCAAACGAGAGAAGGGCACTGTTGACGCGCTGGTCAGCACCGAGTTTGACGCTGAAGAAAAGGGCTCCCTCTTTTCGGGAGATATTGAATGGCACTAGCGAAACGTAATCGGTCGCGGGCGCCTCGTTATCAATTTTGATCAGATAAGGAATCTCCAGAGTATCGTGGTCAATGGCATAGATGCGGAGGTCGGAGAAATCTTCGTTTAGCTTGCCCAGAATGGTTTCGTCCAAGCCGATGGCATACCAGCCCGCGCTTTCCACGCGTTGTACCGGGCGTTGAAACGAAAACTGCCCATGCGCCTGAACGACACTGAGCAAAAGAGAGATGATCCACGCGCTGCTTTTCATGGAGTGTTTTGATTTTCGTTCTCGGTTTCGCGGGCCAGTCTTTTTCGCTTGTTGTAGATAAACGAAGCCATCAGCAAAAGTACCCCCATAATCATCAAGACAACCGTTTTGGCCATCGTGCCCATCCCCGAAAGGTCATAGAAAAACAACTTGAGGAGCGTGATGCCAAACAACACGATGCCCGCCACGCGCAGGTAGGATTGATTTTTGGCAAACCCCCAGATGATCAGGTACAGGGCATAGCTGCCCCAAAGGATACTGAGTGTCAATTTGAATCCGTTGGCGTACCCGTTCAAGTCCAGGAGCGAAAGCAATTCGCTGCTGAGCAGGGTCAATATGGTGAAGTGGCAAAACAAACGTTCCAACGGTGCAAGCCAAGAGGAACCGTTATCGCGTTTGGCAATAAAGTAGTTCACCAGCAGACCTCCGCTCACAAACGCATAGCAAACATAGCGAATGCCTACATGCCAGATGCCTTGCGTGTAGAAACGATCAGCCGGTGCCAGATACGCAAACCGCAGCGCTTCTAAGGCATTGAGCCCGACAGACAAAAACAGCAAAATCACAAACGCCAGAATGCCAAACACCAGCCGGTTCACAATTACCGAAGGGGCAATCCGATTGATCGCGTACGTGAGCACAGCGAAAAACAGAATGGTGTAGTTGATCAACCACAAGGTGCGAAACCAGCTCCAGTCATAGTTATGGGTGAACCCCCCGTTGGGATCGCGGATGGCGCTTGCCTGAAAGAGATTGGAAAAATAAAGGGCCACCTCTTGGTAAAATGTGACATAGAGCACGAGCACGCCTGTGGCGGGCACGAGGTAGGTAAGCACGGGCATCATACCGGCCAGCCATTTTGACGAAGGGGCGGCATCGGAGCGTTTGCCGATCCACCAGAAAAAACCAAAAGCCCCCGCCACAATCAATGAGGTGAGGAAGTACACATTGACTATCGGGGTGAGCGACACTGCGGCCGGATCGTCCCATCCATAGCCACCCGCATACCGGAAGCTCAGCGTTTGCCAATCGTGCAACAAGCTCAAAAATGAAAGACCCAATAGCGGATATGCCAGTAACTCATACGTAGCAAATTTTTTCTGGCGCCCGATCCAAAACAAGACGCATGCTTCCAACGCCCAAATCAAGGTTACCCAATTGCCCTCCAGTTGCACCGGCACGGCCAACGTAAGGAATACCAACACCAAGCCTGCCACAAAGTAGAAGGTGTCTTTGGCTTCGCTCAGGCGCCTATACACAAAAATGCCAACCGAAAAGTGGACGAGCGCATTGAACACCGTAAATAAGCCAAGGTAAAACTCACCGCTCGGGTATTCGTTGATGATCGCATAACCCGAGCCATAGTAGATAAAACAGTTGATCAGCACCAATGCCACATCGCCCGCTTTTAGTTTTGCCTGATGGAGTAACTTACCCACCAAAAAAGCGATGTAGAAAAGGACAAAAAACAACGTGCCAAATCCTAAGCTTAGCCAAAGGTGTTTTGTTTGGTCATACCCACTCACCATCCAGTTTCCATAGATGATCCACGTGAGTGCAAAGGCCAGCCCAAATAGCACACGCCACGTCCGCAGAAAGGAGATGACGAGTATGCCCACATTGGTGATGGTGATGTAGGAGAGCAGCACCGCCACGCGGCCCGAACCATCGCTCAATAAAAAGGGTACCGCGTACGCCCCGATCAAACCGATAATGCCGATGACTTGCAAATTGTATTGCAAGGCGGCAAAGACCGTGAAGCCGGTGAAGGCCACCATCACGATAAAAGCGACTATCTGGGGAATAAACTGATAGAAATCATAGGCCGCGAACGTGATGAAGTAGAGCGTGGCCATGCCGCCACTGAGCAGCACGGCACTAAACGCGTGGTAATCCTTTTTGAGTTTTAGGGCCACGCCCAAGATGGCGCCACCAGCCACATACCCCAGGATGATGCGCGTAAGCGGGTCTAGCATTTGGTGATCAATAGCATACTTGACGCCAAAACTGATGCCAATCACGAGTACGGCAATACCAACCTTGTTCAGCAAATTGGTGCCGATGAAATCTTCCCATGCAGTTTTTTCTTTTTTGGTCGCGGTGTACGGAGGCGACACCGCTTCTTTGGCGATGGGTTTTCGCACAGGCGGAGGTTCGGGGGCCGCCACCGAGATTTTGGTATCGATTACCTCGGGCTGTTTACCGGCCCGCAATTCAAAAATGATTTTTTGAAGTTGCTGTATTTCCGTACCCAGTCGCTGTTGCTGGCGCGATAACTCGTTGAGGCGATTTTCTAAGTCGTGGAGTGAGGGACTCACATCGGTCAGGTTTGGTCAAAAATACGACAATCAACTGACTTTGTGTTGCGCTGGTTTATGTCTGGCGGCTCAGTATCTTTGGTTTTTTGGATCTGCATGAAACCTACCTGGCAAGGCGTATACCCGGCCCTCACCACCAAGTTTACCAGCGATGATAAACTTGATCTTCCGTTGTTTGAGAAAAACCTTCGCGCGCAACTTGCCGCTGGCGTACACGGTGTTATTCTGGGGGGCACGTTGGGCGAAGCCAGCGTGCTGACCAACGAAGAAAAATTTACGTTGGTGAAATTTACGGTCGAGAAGGTGGCCGGCAAGGTGCCGGTGGTGATGAACATTGCCGAAGGCAGCACCCGCGATGCGGTGAAACTGGCGCACGAAGCCGAGAAATGCGGGGCCACCGGGTTGATGATGTTGCCGCCCATGCGCTACAAGTCCGATCATCGCGAAACGGTGGCCTACTACAAGGCCGTGGCGGAGGCCAGCCCCCTGCCGATTATGGTATACAACAATCCTGTCGACTACAAAGTAGAGGTGACACTTGATATGTTTGCCGAGTTGGCGGAGTGTCCGACCATCCAGGCGGTTAAAGAATCCACACGCGATGTGAGCAACGTTACCCGCATGATCAATCGGTTTGGCAACCGTTTTAGCATTTTGTGCGGAGTGGATACCATTGCAATGGAAGAAATCATGTTGGGCGCGCAGGGATGGGTGGCCGGTTTGGTGTGTGCTTTTCCGAAAGAGACGGTGGCTGTTTTTGAGTTGACACGGGCGGGAAAAATTCAGGAGGCGCTCACGATCTACCGTTGGTTTCTGCCATTGTTGGAGCTCGACATTCACCCCAAGCTGGTGCAATACATTAAGCTGGCCGAGCAGGAGGTAGGCCTCGGCTCGGAGCATGTGCGTGCCCCTCGCCTCACACTAACGGGTGACGAGCGCGAGCGGATTCTACAGATTATCCGACACGGCATTCAGCACCGGCCTAGCGTTTGATGGTTGCTGGTCACTTGCTACTGGCCTTTGGATCGTAAACAAGCTGTCGATGAAGTACACGTTTAAGGCAAAGATATATAAGACGGGGATCAATGGATGCGTGGACGTGCCGAGCGAGGTAACGAAACGATTGACCATCGATAAAGGACGCGTTAGAATAAAAGGAAAAATCAATGGATTTGACTTTAGCACAACACTCATGCCGGTGAAAGATGCACAACACCGACTGTTCGTCAATCACGCCATGATGAGGGGAGCGCAAACCGGCCTTGGGCAAACAGCTACTTTCAAAATAGAGCAAGACACCAAAAAAGTTCAGAAGGAGTATCCATCGCCTCCCATTTTAGCTGCGCGATTAAAAGAGCATCAATTGACGGCTGCTTTCAATCAGTTAACGACTTCCAGAAAACAAGACATTTTGAAATACCTGAACTATGTGAAAACCGAGGCCACATTATTGAAGAACATCGACAAGCTGATAAACCAACTGAAAAGTAAGGTTAAGCAGGTGAGAATACCGTAGTCCGTGTGCCGATGAAAGCTCACTACTAAAATCCAGCCACCAACAACCAGCAACTAGCAGCCAGTAACCAGTAACCAGCCTTCAGCCACATGACAGACGCCACGCCCACCGAAATACACAACTCCCTCAAAGCTGCGCAGATCGCCTTTCTATCCTACAAAAATCTGTCGGGGAAAAGGAAGGCCGAATTTCTTCGCGCTATCGCGGATGAGATCGAAGCACTCGGAGAAGCATTGGTGACAACCGCTATGCGCGAAACAAACATGCCCGAGGCGCGCATCGTTAACGAGCGCGGGCGCACCACCGGTCACTGCCGCATGTTTGCCAATTTGGTAGACGAGGGCAGTTGGGTGGATGCGCGGGTGGATACCGCACTGCCCAACCGTATGCCCGCACCGAAGCCCGACATTCGCAAGATGTTGGTGCCGATTGGCCCGGTGGTGGTGTTTGGTGCAGCTAATTTTCCACTCGCGTATTCGACAGCCGGTGGCGACACGATTTCTGCCTTGGCGGCCGGATGCCCCGTGATTGTCAAGGCACACCCTGCCCATTCGGGCACGTCCGCCCTGGTCGCGAAAGCAATTGAGCGGGCCATTGCAAAAACCGGCATGCCTAAGTCGGTCTTTCAACATTTGTTCGGGGCCGGGTTTGAGGTGGGGCAGGCATTGGTGAAGCACCCGCTTACGAAGGCGGTGGGTTTTACCGGTTCGTTGGCGGGAGGAAAGGCATTGTTCGATTTGGCGAATCAGCGTCCCGAGCCCATACCTGTTTTTGCGGAGATGAGCAGCATCAATCCGGTGGTGTTGTTGCCGCAGTCGCTGGAGGAGAATTTTGCCAAAACCGCTTTGATGCTCGCTGCGTCCATCACGTTGGGCGTGGGGCAGTTCTGTACCAGTCCGGGGTTAATCGTCACAACGGAGGGAAACGGTTTGACTTCCTTTATCAACAGCCTCGCAGAGGAAATCCGCAAAAGCGCACCGGGCACCATGTTGCATCAAGGCATTGCAGATAATTATTCAGCCAAGAGCCAACGTGCCGTACAGCAGACGGGCATTCAGGTAGAAGCACAGGCCCGCAAAGAGGCAAATGCCGCGCAGGGCCGGCCAATGATCGTGTCCGTTTCCGGGAAAGAGTTTTTGAAAAACCCGTTATTGGCAGAGGAAGTCTTTGGTCCGTTTTCGATGGTGGTGAAATGTGTTGATCGCCACGAATTGCACACCGTTGTCAACGCGCTGCACGGTCAGCTTACGTGTTCAATAATCGGCAGCGAAGTGGAGATTGCGGAACATCAGAGTATGATGAACGTACTGGTAGAAAAGGCAGGTCGACTGATTGTAAACGGAGTACCCACGGGTGTAGAGGTTTGTCCCTCCATGAACCACGGTGGCCCTTACCCCGCCACTACCGACAGCCGGTTTACGGCAGTGGGCACCGATGCGATCAAGCGCTTTGCGCGGCCCGTGGCCTTTCAAAACTTTCCGAATACTTTGCTGCCGGATGAACTGAAAGAAGGAAATCCATTGGGGATTTGGCGAATGGAGAATGGAGAGTTTAAGAGGTAGTTGCTGGTCGCTGCTGGTCGCTGGTTTCTGGCGGCTAGCGACTAGTGACCAGTAACGAGCCAGCGAAACTGTGGACTAAATTTCAACATGAAGAGTACATTCCATTGCATAGACGCTCACACCTGCGGTAATCCTGTGCGCGTGGTGGCGGAGGGTGGCCCCGAACTGCGCGGTGCCAACATGAGTGAAAAGCGCCAGCACTTTTTGCGCGAGTTCGATTGGATTCGGAAGGGGCTCATGTTCGAACCACGCGGTCACGACATGATGAGCGGCAGCATTTTGTATCCACCGGTTGATCCTGCGAATGACGTGGGCGTGTTGTTTATCGAAACAAGTGGCTGCCTGCCGATGTGCGGTCATGGCACCATCGGCACGGTAACGATTGCTATTGAAGAAGGCTTGGTGAAACCCAAAACACCCGGGATGCTGAACTTGGAAGTGCCGGCCGGATTGGTTCGAATCGAATACCGGCAGGAGGGAGGCAAAGTGAAGTCCGTCAAGATTCGAAATGTAAAGGCCTACCTGGCGGTCGAAGGCATTTCGGCTGAGTGCCCCGACCTGGGCGAGTTAGTGTTGGATGTTGCCTATGGCGGAAATTTTTATGCCATCGTGGATATACAGAAACACTTTCCAGGTTTGGAACATTTCACGGCTGACCAACTGATTGGCTGGAGTCGTGCCCTTCGAAAAAACATCAGCGCCAAGTATTCCTTCGTGCATCCCGAAAATCCCACCATTAACGGTTGCAGTCACATTTTGTGGAGTGGCTCCGTGATCGACCCTACGTCCACCGCGCGCAACGCTGTGTTCTATGGCGACAAGGCCATCGACCGGTCGCCTTGCGGCACGGGCACCAGCGCGCGCATGGCGCAGTGGTTTGCCAAAGGCAAATTGAAAAAAGGCGATGCGTTTGTTCATGAGAGCATCATCGGCAGCAAATTTATAGGCCGGATTGAGGAAGAGACTGAGCTGGCCGGCCGGCCGGCCATCATCCCCAGTGTGGAAGGGTGGGCCCGGATTTACGGCCACAACACCATTACCATCGACCCGGAAGACGATCCGTATGCCTATGGTTTTCAGGTGATTTGAGGTTGGAGGAGCTGGTTACTGGTTACTGGTTTCTGGTTACTGGCTGCTGTGACGTTGTTTTGCAACACTGTTTTTTTTGAAATTGATTCCATTGATTCCGTTTGGTCGTAACTTTGTGTCATGGAAACCACCTATCGGCTAAATACCAAGGAACTCAGCTCAGAGTTGATCCGATCCATTCAGGAAGCTTTTGGCGACAAGGATATCGAGATTACGGTAACAGAGCAGAGAGATGAAACCGAGTATCTTTTGTCCACCGAGGCCAATCGCAAAAAACTTTATCAGGCCATGGATGAACTGGAGGCCGGCAAGGGCGCATCAATGACCGTGGCGGAGTTGCAGGCAAAATATCTTAAATGAGAAAAATTGTTTTCAGCCCGTCCGCTTTGCAACAGCTTGACGAATGGAAAACAAGCCACCCCGGAATATCAAACCGAATCGTGATGTTGATCACGGCCATTTCGGAAAATCCCTTTTCAGGCATAGGCAAACCAGAACCGCTGAAGCACGCCTTAAAGGGCAAGTGGTCTCGCAGAATCAATCGCGAACATCGGTTGGTGTATGAAGTGACAGACACCGAAATCCGGATACTATCCTGCCGATTCCATTACGATTAAACCATGAAAGTCGGCATCATCGGTGGCGGAATTATCGGACTCTGCTCAGCTTACTACCTGAAGAAAGCCGGGCACGAGGTAACTATTTTTGATGAAAGTAACCTGACGGATGGTTGCTCGTTCGGCAACGCGGGCATGATCGTGCCCAGCCACATCATTCCGCTGGCGGCCCCCGGCATGATCGCCAAAGGCGTTCGCTGGATGTTTGACAGCAAGAGTCCGTTTTATGTAAAACCGCGTGCAAGTTTTGATTTGTTGAGATGGGGCTGGCATTTTTATCGTCACGCCAACGAGGCGCACGTCAGCAAGTCCATCCCTGCCCTGAAAGAACTTAGTCTGTTTAGCAAGGGGCAGTTTCAACAGATGGCACGCGAACTTCCTTTCGACTTTGGCTACCACGAACGCGGCTTGTTGATGTTGTACCGGACGGCCACAGCCGAGCATGAGGAGCGGGAGACAGCCGCGCTTGCCAACCGGCACGGTGTTGCGGCCCAGGTTTTGTCGGCAGCCGAAGTGCAGGCCATGGAGCCACACGTGCAAGTAAACGTGCGGGGAGGTGTGTTTTACCTGGGCGATGCGCACCTCACTCCACAGTTGTTGGTGCACGGATTGATCAACCATCTCAACGCGCAAGGTGTGGTATTCAAACTTTCGACCTCCGTCACGGGATTTCAGCTTCGTGGCAACAACGTGTCAATAGTCCGTACCACTCAGGGGCAGGAGTCGGTAGATGAGTTGGTTGTGGCCGCAGGCTCGTGGTCGGGCGAGGTGGCCAGGCAATTGCAGCTCACCCTGCCGATGCAGGCGGGCAAGGGCTACAGTTTTACCATGCCCGAGGTAAAGAACAACATTCGCATTCCTTCGATTTTGCTGGAGGCGCGGGTGGCCGTAACGCCCATGGGTAATACCCTCCGGTTGGGGGGCACTATGGAGATTACCGGCATCGATCACACCATCAACCTGAACCGTGTGCGCGGAATAGCGGAGGCTGTGCCGCGTTATTACGATATGAACGTTGAGATGCCTGAGTCAGGTAAGATCTGGCACGGGTTGCGGCCCTGTTCGCCCGATGGGCTTCCATACATCGGTCGATTAAAAAATCTTCCCAACGTCATCCTGGCCACGGGCCACGCCATGATGGGGCTGAGTCTGGGGCCGGGCACCGGAAAGTTGGTAGCGGAGTTGGTGGAAAACGAAAAGCCAACGGTAGACCTTTCGGTTTTTGCTGCGGGACGATTTACCAAATGAGCGGCACCAACCGCCACCGCGTTTCTAGAAACTGCCGATAGGCTCCGCCAAATTGATATTCCATCATCTTTTCCTCATCGCGGAGGCGAACGACCAACAGAATGGCAAGACCCGCCACCTGTAGTACCGCTAACACATAATTGGCCGTTAAGCACACATTGCTCACTACTCCAAGTGTCATGGCTGAGTACATGGGGTGCGCCAGCCACCGGTACGGTCCCGAAGTAACCAACTCATGTCCCGATCGGATTTGAAGCACGGGGCTCCAATTGGCGCGCAACGCGCGGTGCGTCCAAACAAAAAGCGCCAACGCCATCACTCCGGTTGCCATGCCCGCAACGGTCGTCCAGATTGGCCACGGCATTTGGGCGAAATCTATCCAAGGGGTGGCCAGCCATACAAGACTGACGGGGATTACAGTTATACCGACCGTCCACACAACCCGTTGTTCGCGTTGGGCCGCCTTCTCCAAGACCAACTGCCGATGGGTGTGTCGGTACTGCATCTGATAGATCACACGGGTCACCGCCCATCCGATCGCCAGCAAAGCAAAAGCAAGCGTTGCGCTCATCCGCGTACCCGGCTCATCAGATATTTTTTGGGCGTGATGCTAAATTTCTTTTTGAACGCGGCAATAAAGTGACTGGGGTTGGTATAGCCTACCTTGTAAGCCACTTCGTTTACATGGTATGAGCCGGTGTCGAGCATCACTTTGGCGTGATCGAGTTTGTGGTCGAGCAGATACCCAAACACCGTATTGCCGTAAATCTCTTTGAAGCCGACCTTCAATTGATATTCGTTCAGCCCCGCCAGTTTGGCCAGTTCTTTCAATCCGGGTGGCGATTCAATATTCTTTAGCAGATGTTCTTTGGCATGTTTGATTTTTCGCACCACCTCCTGGTCGTTCAGGAAGGGGCAACTTTCCGTGTTGGGAACTTTGGCGCTAAAGTACAATCCCAAAATTTCCATCGTCTTCCCCAGGTAGTACACGCCTTTCACATTGTCGCTCAACTGCTGGGTAAACAACTGGGACAAAGTGACCAACAAGGGCGAGCCAATGTCGCGCTCGTCATAAAATTTCCGTGTGCTGTTTTCGGGTTTTAAAATCGGCAACGGCTCATGGATAAATAAATCATGGAGCCGTTTCAGGGAAATGCTGAGCGCTACCATCCGGGTGGCGGGCAATACCTTCAATTCGAACGGCAGGTCTTTTTCGGGGTTATAGAAGAAATACGTTTTTGCCCCACTGATTTCGCGCGAATAATGTGGGCCAAACGAGAACGTGGCCCCGCCTTGCAAACAGAAATAGAAATGGATGACGCCCTGGTTTACCTGGTCAGGGACTGCCAGCGTGTCTTCCTCGGCATGGGCGAGTAATCCAAGGCGGAGGTCGGGCTCTTCAAAACAGATCGACCAGCTCCCGATAAGGGTATTTTTTTCTGGCGCGGCAGTGGTAAGTGGATTCATAGGATAGAAAAATGACAAAAATCAGGTTTTCTGAAATGCTTTAATCATGTTTTTGAACAACTAATACCTAAAACTTGCGGAAAGTTCTTGCCCTCTTTACAGGGGACATAATTAATACAAAAATGGGTATTTTTTGTTTAGACTGATTCTAATCTTTGCGGCCGAAATGCGGATAAAGACTTTTTTTGTTTGGTGCGTGTCCGCGCTCTTTTATTTGAAAGGCGCCCTGGCGCAAGCCCCGGTGGCCGTGGATTCGCTGACAAGCCGCGAGTTGGAGGAGGTAGTGATTACCGCCACACGCACCGAGCGCGAGGTGGGGTTGTTGCCCATGCCCGTCTCCATCATCAGCAAGTCGCAGATTCGTTCGCTGGGCTCTGTGCGGCTCAACGATGTACTGTCGGAGCAGGCAGGCTTGCTGATCGTGCCGCAAGTCAATGGGCAAGGCAACGGGCTGCAGTTGCAGGGTTTTAATCCCGACTATACGCTCATCCTCATCGATGGCGAGCCGATCATCGGCCGCAACACCGGTTCGCTCGAGCTGAGCCGCATAGCCGTGGGCAACATCCGCCAGATTGAAATTGTGAAAGGGCCGAGCTCCAGTTTGTATGGCTCGGAAGCGCTGGCTGGCGTAGTGAACATCATCACCGAACGCCCCCCGGCCGGCACGAGTGGCCAGGTATCGGCACGCTATGGCACCAACCAAACGGTGGATTTGAATGGCGACATCGGGTTCTCCAACGAAAAAGGGGGTGCCTACTTTTTTGTGAACCGCTTCCGCACCGATGGGTATGATTTGTCGCCCGAGCGCTTTGGCAATACCGTGTCGCCCTTTGCCAGCACCACGTTAACGGGAAAGGTGTCGTACCGCCTCACTCCGGCTACGGAGTTCGCCATGGCTGGACGTTACTTTCAAGAGAACCAATCCTTTCAGTTCGAAGTATTCAACAACAATGATTCGGTACGGACTTTTGGCGATGGGCGCGTGACCGATTGGAACATCAACCCGACCCTCACCACGCGCTTCAGTGACCGCTGGAAGGCGACCGCCCGGTTTTATGCCACCGGCTACCGAACCCGTTCACAACTTGACTCAAAACAACTGGACACCACCGATTACAACGACTTCTTTAACCAAACGTTTGCCCGCCCCGAAGTGACCACGGAGTATTTTTTGAACGAGAAGCACATGTTTACGGCCGGGGTTGGGCACATTGAAGAGTCGGTAGAGACATCGCGCTACGGAGAAGGCGACCGCAAAAGACAGTCGACTTCCTATGGCTTTTTCCAGTGGGAGTGGCAGGCGCTGCCCAAGTGGTCGGTCATCAGCGGGGGCCGCTTTGACTACAACTCGATCTACGGCTCGCAGTTCAGCCCCAAGTTGTCCACCCGGTATGAGTTTTCTGACCGGTTTGCCGTGAAGGCGAGTGGCGGCATCGGATTTAAGGCACCCGATTTTCGCCAGTTGTATCTTAACTTCTTCAATACGGCCGGTGGCGGGTATACCGTGTTGGGCACCGAGGTGGCGCCCGGCAGACTGGCAGAGCTAGAAGCCGCGGGCCAAATCACGAGTTATCTTTTTGATCCCGCGCTGTTGGGGCAACTCAAAGCCGAAACATCCTACGCGATCAACGCAGGGGCCACGTGGCAAGTCATGCCCCGGTTGGGCACCGAGGTCAACTTTTTTCACAACAGCATCGACAACCTTATTGAAACGCAAGCGGTGGCTGTCACAACGGCCAATCAAACGGTGTTCAGCTATCGCAATATCAGACGCGCCTTCACCCAAGGGCTGGAAGTAAACGCAAACTACCGGCTGGCGCCCGCGTGGACATTGTCGGCTGGCTACCAGTTGTTGTATGCCAAGGACAAAGACGTAGTGGCCTCGGTGAAGCGGGGAGAAGTCTTTTGGCGCGATCCGGAAACATTGGCCTCTTCTAGGTTGCGTCCACGCGAGTATTTTGGGTTGTACAACCGTTCGCGTCACATGGGCAACGTCAAACTATTTTACCGGCACCCCAGCAACGGGTGGGAGGGAACCGTGCGGGCCATTTACCGGGGCAAGTATGGCGTGGGCGATTTGATCGGTAACATCCAGGGCGAAGTGATACCGCCCTCCAACCGGACGGGCAACAGCATCCTGGATGTGCACGATGATTTTGTGTCGGGCTATGTGTTGGTCAACGTATCCATGGCCAAGTCGCTGCGCAATGGCTTTCGGTTTCAAGTTGGAATCGATAATCTGTTCAACCACACCGAGCCGGTGTTTATCCCCAACCTGCCGGGGCGACTGGCTTACATAACTGCATCGTATTCATTCAAAAAAAAGACAAGTCAGTAACCCATAAATAAAATAATACAAGTTCCTATGAGTACACATTCGTTTAGATCCCTGTGGTTAGTTAGTGCAGTTGTTTCCGTGTTGTTTTTTTCATCTTGCGAGGAAGACGAGCCTGCGGCAGCGTTGGAGGCGATTACGGTGCGAAACCTGAATGCGGATTACGCTCCCTTGGTATTCGGTTCCAATGGCCCGCCCACCCGCCCTACTGAAACCAGAAAGTATACCTTTTTCAGTTTCAAGACGGGTGACATTGTGCCCAATGCCGATAGCGCCTCGTTGAAATGGGATATTGCTTTCCGCGCCACCTCCATCATTTTCAACAGCGGCACGAGCGGTCCGGGCAACGCAGGCGCCCAGTTTTTGTCGGGTACGTTGGATGCTATTACCGAGGCGCCCGAGTCGGGCTATGCGGTGGATAACGCACCACAAGGTGCCGCACCGGTATTTGCCGTGTCCCCGAGTCCGCTGGCATCCGGTGCCACACCCACCAACCAGTGGTGGCAGAATTCGGGTTCCGCGCAATCTACCATCGTATCGCCCATTGCGGGCCGCATTTTGGTGGTGCGCCTGGCGGAAGGCGGATTTGCCAAAATGGAGATCCTCAGCTATTACGAGAACGCCCCCGCGCAACCGAATAATCTGTCGGACAAAGACCGCCACTTTACCTTCCGGTATGTGTATCAGCCCAACGGTGGCCGCACGTTCTAAAACCTACTTGATTGTTAACCAAAGCCCGGCACTGACTTGTGCCGGGTTCTTTTTTACCGATGCTTTCGCTTATTCATAAAATACCCTTGCTGACTACCGTGTTCTCGGCTTTTTTTGCCGTGCAACTGTATCGGCATTGGGCTACCCGCAGACCTTCGGCCTACCTGCTTTGGTGGCTGATCGGAGTGATTTGTTATGGGTTGGGTACGCTCACCGAAAGCCTCGTGACACTGTTTGGCTGGAGCGAACCCGTCTTCAAGGCGTGGTATATTCTGGGCGCACTGTTGGGCGGGTTTCCGTTGGCGCAGGGCTCGGTGTATTTGATTTTTTCCAAGCGAACAGCCGATGTGTTAATGAGCTGCGTTTCCATTGGGGTGGTGGCGGCTTCCGTAGCGGTGGTCTTATCACCCATTCAACATTCATTAGTGGAGCCTGCGCGCCTGACGGGGCGCGTGCTGGGCTGGAGCGAGATACGCTACGTTACGCCTTTAATCAACCTGTACGCCTTCACCTTTCTGGTGGGCGGGGCGGTGTATTCCGCCTATCGCTATAGCCGCGATCGGATGTATAAAAATCGGTTTTGGGGCAATGTGTGCATCGCGTTGGGCGGCCTGCTGCCGGGTATTGGAGGCTCCTTTACCAAGTTTGGCTATACCGAGGTGCTGTATGTGACCGAACTGTTGGGCATCCTGCTCATCTATGCGGGGTACCGGATCATGCGGCACGATGCCACCGTGTCAATTTATAAAGAGCAGACAGTGGGTCGTGGGTCGTTGGTTAGCCGCGGGAGTCAGTAAGTCAGAAAGTCGGTAAGTCCGTGAGTCAGTAAGTCAGTTCGCAATGCATGAGTAGCGTGTGTGGACGTTCGGGTGGTTGTGGCAGTCGTTGCCAAGACTGTTTCTTTTCATAAAATATCCAGATTCCTTGCCTGTCCGGATCGGGTACCGAGTAAATGGAAGGATTGTAATTTATTTCAACTCGTTTTGATTTCTCATCCGGGAAAGTGACTTTAGTCTCTACCCTATTTTGTTCCATGTGGATCACTTGCACGGCTACATAAAATCTGCGTGTGGTAATAGGTAGCGCGGGTATTTTGATAGAACAGACCTCATGTCCAAAGACTCTGACAAAAATAGGCTTGTCAGTGATTTCCTTGCCTGGCACAGGGCGACCTGGTATTGCCTCAAATACACGTATTCCGAAAACACACGTTTTGGTGCCATGCGTTACCACGCCAACATTCACCTTAGTGAGAAAGGCAAGTTCGTCATTCGGTTTGACAAACTCTTTGGCGTACAGCGGAGATGACTTTGATGTGCTGATAAAATAGTTGCGCTTGATTTTGGTTTTGCCAAGGATGAATTTGTTTTTCTTGCTTCGCACCGTCACTTCACCCAACTGGCGCTGAACTTCTTCCAGATAGATGGTATCTACCCGGGCACTGGCGGGCACCACGCGTGACCGATATCCCACATAGCTAATGCGAAGGGAGTCCGAAGGCTTGGCGCGGAGTACGGCCACTCCGGATTCATTCGTGGCAGTCCCCTCGTCAGTGTTCACCCTCCACACGGTGGCGTAGGGCAGCGGCTTCTTGGTTTGGCGGTCAGTCACCACCAGGCGGATGTCGTTTTGCGCCAAGCAGGCCAGCCCGTTGCTCAAAACAAAAGCCACCGCAAGGGCGATGGCTTTCCATAAAAAATTCGTGTGCTTGGATGCCACGCTTGTCTTGGCCTCAATCGCGGTACATCACCGCCTTAATGGCCTTTACCGTTTTGGCGACATTGGGTAAAATGGCTTCGATGAGCGTGGGCGCGTAGGGCAGGGGCACATCAAAACTGTTCACACGCTGAATGGGCGCATCCAGGTAGTCAAAGGCATGTTTCTGTACGTGGTAGGTGATTTCCGTGGCAATGGACGACAACGGCCAGGCTTCTTCGACAATGACGAGCCGGTTGGTTTTCTTCACGGACTCCACCACCGTGGCATAGTCAATCGGACGCACCGAGCGCAAGTCGATCACTTCACATGAAATACCGTCTTTCTCCATTTCGGCCGCAGCCGCCAGAGCCACTTTCATGATCTTGCCAAACGACACAATGGTCACATCGGTACCAGAGCGTTTTACATCCGCCAAACCAATCGGGATCAGGTATTCTTCCGCGGGTACTTGACCTTTATCACCATACATCAACTCCGACTCCATAAAGATGACGGGGTCGTTGTCGCGGATGGACGTTTTAAGCAGCCCTTTGGCATCATACGGGTTGGAGGGCACTACTACTTTCAGACCGGGCGTGTTGGCAAACCAGTTTTCAAAATTTTGTGAATGTTGGGCGCCCAGTTGCCCCGCGTTGCCGGTAGGCCCGCGAAACACAATGGGGCAGTTGTACTGGCCGCCCGACATAGACAACATTTTGGCGGCCGCGTTGATGACCGTATCGATGGCCACCAGCGAAAAGTTGAATGTCATAAACTCGATGATGGGGCGCAGACCGTTGGTGGCGGCCCCTACGCCCACGCCTGCAAAGCCCAGTTCGGCAATGGGCGTGTCAATGACGCGCTTGGCGCCAAACTCATCCAGCATGCCTTGGCTCACCTTGTAGGCACCATTGTATTCGGCCACTTCCTCGCCCATCAGAAACACGTTTTCGTCACGCCTCATTTCTTCGCTCATGGCTTCGCGTAGGGCTTCGCGGAATTGGATTTCTCTCATGCTGGCTGGATTGAAAGGTCGTAAAAATAGTACCCATTGTGCCACTTTAAAAGCGAACAACCCCTTTTTTGCCGCCCCTAAAACAGAAAACCCCGCCAGGGGCGGGGTTTTCCAAGTCGCTTTCGCGGAAGATTACTTCAGGGCGTTGCGGAAGGCCTCGGTGGCCGAGAACTTGGCAAATTCCAAGTCGGTCAAAGCTTTCTCTTTCAACGAGCTGTCAATGGCCACGGCCTTGGTCAGGTTGCTCACCACAGCTTCGCCATTGCTGGTTTGTGCAGCCGCCACGGCTGCGCCATAGAAGGCGAGGGCAAAATTGCTGTTCTTGGTAGAGGCATCAGCAAACGAACGCGATGCGCTGCTGGCATCTTTGTTCAGCAACTGAGCCAAGCCCTTGTTGAACAGGTTTACGTCTGTTTCGGTTGCTGCCGAGGTAGAGGCTACGGCTGCACCGTAGTTGGCCATGTAGATTTCGCAGGCACCTTTCACTCCGTTCACCCCGCGGGTCACATCGTTGTTGGCACCGGCCAATGCTTTGTTGGCATGGGCGTAGGCTTTGTAGGGATTTCCTTTCCACAGGGCGATGGTGGCCAGGTTGGCGTGTACTTCGGAAGTCTCGCGCAGGCGGGCCGCGATTTCCAATTGTGCCTGAGCTTTATCAGCCAGTTCGGCTGCCCGTGAAGGGTTTTCCATCGCCTGGAACAAATAAGCCGCGCCCAGGTTGTTGTGCGCATTCCAGTTGGTGCCCATTTTGGTGGCTGCTTCATAGATGGCTACTTTTTCCTCCAACGAAGGGGTAAGCGTGCCGGCATACATCAATTCTTCAAACGACAGGGAAGCGGCCGGAGCGGCACCTTGTGTGATCTGCTTTGCCAACACGGAAATCTCCGCATCGGTTTTCTTCACTTTCAACGTAAGGATTTCTGTTTTTGCAGTACGCAAGCCGGGGTACACATCGCGGAACACTTTGTTGTACGTGGGCACCCGCTTCATTTGCTTCTCTTGATCTTCGAACGAGCCACCCGCATTGATGATGTTGAGGTAAGCGGATTTGTCATCGGCTGTGATGCCTTCATATTTTGCCAGCGCAGCTTTGAACTCATTCCAATCGTCTACCACGGGCTTCAGGATAAATTTGATCGAATCGGCCATGCCCTTGTAGTCATACTTTTTCATTTGGGCGCGATAGTATTTTTCAATCGCCTTGGCGCGTTCTTCCGACAGTTTGCTGTTGATGCGCTCAGCACCTTCGGGTGAGTGGGTACCGGTGATGGTAACCGTGCGGGTAACGTTTTTCGAAGCGATGAAGGCATCCAACTGTTTTCCTTTGTCGCTTTTCGTTTCGGAGGTACGCAATACCGACTTACCGCGTTCGAAGATAAAGTCAGGGATTACTACCGGAACCAGTTCCTCCTGGTTGTTGTACCCGTGGTCGGCATAGGTAGCGAAGTAGGAGTTTTGCACCAACTTGGAGGTGGTGATGATGCCCGTGGCCACATCCAACCGGGGTGTGGTTTTGGTTTTGGTGCCTTTGGCGGCTACGCCTTGTACTTGTACCGTGCCCGTTTTATAGGCATCCTGGTACGGGAATGACTGGCTCTTTTTTACCGGTGTCTGCTCGGTGCCACTGTTCGGGTAATCTTCTGATTTAAATACCGCAGGCTCCAGGGCCAACTCGTTTTCGCCATACTTATAAAAAGTATTGAGCGTGTAAGACGTACCCTTTTTCAACATTTTCACCGGCAGGTTGCCCGTCATGTCAAATACCACGGTGTCTTTGTGGACTTCCAGCGGATTGGGTTTTACCTCTAGTTTTTGCTCTTTGGCAGCTTTGATCATCTGCGGAAGCGTGCAACCCGAAAAGGTCAGGGCTCCGATGATCACGAACGCGTAAACGAATTTTCTCATGGTTTTAAATTTGTGGGTTACCTCAAACGAGTCGCAAAAGTACGTTTTTAATGAAATTTTGTGCAATTATAGGGCAAAAAATTGAGATGCGGCAGGCCGGGCAAGGGCGGGTGCGGCCATATCATTGCCAAGCGGAATTTTTGTCGGTAAACAGGCTTTAAACCCGGGTAAAGTGTTTTTTTGAACCGTTTTGCGTTAGAATGGTTTTAGATTTTATTGCCGATATTCGCACCATGCTTGTCAAACGCATCCAAAATTTCTTTGAACAGTACGCTTTTGGGGTATGCACCTTCTTGGGCGAAAAACTGGGGCTGGCCAGTTCCTCCATCCGGCTTTTTTTCATTTACCTGTCGTTTTTGACACTCGGCTCGCCCATAGTGGTTTATCTGTCGCTGGCCTTTATTCTGGACATGCGCAGGCACCTGCGCAAGCGCAGCACTATTTGGGATTATTGAACCGCGCTTCGGCCAATTCGCCAAACCGCTTGATGCCGTTGAGATAGTATTCGCGCACGATGCTGCCGCGATAGATAGGCGTAACGGCATACGGCTGTGTGGCCAGCGCTTTGCGTTTGTTCCGCTCGCGCCCGAAGGATTTAACAAAATGATAATGTGCCCGCAGGACTGCCCAGGTATGCTTTGCGCCCAGGCGGGCGAACGAGAGTGCCGCCAGCCAATCCAACGCCACGCGCAGCGGCAGTTTCCACCACAGTTCCCCCGGCCGCGTATGTTTGTACAGCAGACTCAAGCCATTGCGGAAGTTGAGGTAGGTTTTCTGGCTGTTGCCCACGGCCAAGGTGCCCCCGCCTACATGGAATACGTGGCTTGCCGGCAGGCACCACACCTCGTAGCCCGAGCGGTTTAGTCGCCAGCAGAGGTCGATCTCTTCCATGTGCGCAAAGTAGTCCTCGTCCAGGCCGCCCACGGCATGAAAGACCGAGGCGCGAACGACCATGCAAGCGCCCGAGGCCCAAAACACAGGCCGCGCCTGATCGTATTGTCCCGCGTCTTCCTCGGTGTGGTGAAAAATCCGGCCACGGCAAAACGGATAGCCGAGCGCATCCACAAAACCTCCCGCGGCTCCCGCGTATTCGAAATACTTTTTTTGTTTTTGTGCTTTGATCTTGGGCTGCACGGCCGCGGTGGCGGGATGTTCGTCCAACCAATGCACCAACGGAGCAAGCCAGCCGGGCGTCACTTCCACATCGGAGTTCAGCAGCACGTAGTAGTCGGCCTTTATCTGTGCCAACGCGCGGTTGTAGCCGCCACAAAACCCCCAGTTTTGCCCCAGGTCCAAGAGGGTGATCGTTGAAAAGTGATCGCGCACCAACGCTTGGGAGCCATCGGTCGATCCATTGTCGACCACTACGATGGCCGCCTGATTGCTGTGGGCGATGACGGAGGGGAGAAAAGCGCGAAGGAAGTGCGCGCCATTGAAGTTGAGTATGACTACCGCGGTGTGCGTCATCCCATCAGGCTGCTTAAATCCATGCCCGGGATGTTGGGCAGCAGGCCTTCGGTGCTCTTGCGGATTTCTTCTTTGGCCAACACTTCGGCTTCTTCTCCGGCTTTGTTGACGGCCGCGATGATCAGGTCTTGAAGCAGTGTTTTGTCGTCAGCTTTGATCAGGGACGGGTCAATATCCAAGGCGATCAGCATTTTCTTTCCGTTCACGGTGGCTTTCACCATGCCGCCTCCGGCCTCGCCCGTGGCTTTGATGAATTTGAGATTCTCCTGGGCCTCCTTCATCTTGGTTTGCATCTCTTTCACCTTGCCCATCATTTTCATCATGTCAAACATAGCGTGTGTGTTTTCGTGCAAAGATAGGAATGTTACTGCCCGCGCAGCAGCACTTTTTATTTGCGCATCAACGCCACGGTGCCGGTTTTGGTCACCGTTTGCCCGGTCTTGTCCACCACGGTGGCGCGCCACACATAGGCCGATTCGGGCAGGGGTTGCCCGCGCAGGGTGCCGTCCCACGGTTCATTGCTGTCTGTAAAAAAAACGGTGTTGCCCCAGCGGTCAAACACATGCAGTTCCATCCGCTCGATGTATTTGCCAAACACGGCAAAGGTGTCGTTTAGCCGGTCGTTGTTGGGCGTGAAGGCCGTGGGGGTAATCAGCCGCGGCTCTTTGCGCACCGTAACGGTATTGGAGTAGGAGACGGGCAAGCCGCCTTGGATAGCCGTGGCCTGAACACGATAGGTGATCAATTGGTTTTCTTCATCGTCATCGACAAACACCGTGTCGTTGGCGGACAACGAAGGAAGGATGTCGATCACATTGCCTTGTCCATCATAACGCTCGATGCGGTAGTTTCGCACACCCGTGTTCCACCCCTTGTAGCCGCTCCAGGCCAGCCTCACTTCGGTGCCGGCTTGGGGTTGGGCACTCAGCCGGATCGGGCACACGGTTGCCCCGGGTGCAGCAGTGTTGGCGCAGGCATCAGCGTAGTCAATGCGGTAGCAAAACTGAGCTTGTGTTAAATATCCGTCATCCCGAAAATTGGACAAAGCTGTTTGCGCCAGTGGTTGAAACGCGGCCGTGCCGCTGCGCCTTGTCACGGTGTATTCTTCTGCCAACGCAGAGGGTGCCTGCCAGACCAATTCCGCACCGGTGTCTTGTACCACCGCACTGGTATTGATAACGGGCGGGAGCGTGCGCGTCACAAACGAAACGCCACAACGCGAGGCCGAAGTGCTGATACTGCCATTGGTATAGCGCGTAAGCACGCGGTAGCAGTAGTTGATGTTGCAGTCGATGTCCACGTCATTAAACGAAGACGGTACGCCTGGCAGCACGCGCACCAACGAATTGCCATTGTCCGGTTCCAATCGCTCAATGCGGGTTTGGTTACCTGCGATACCCGTGTTGGGGATCGTCCACGCCAGGTTGTTGGAGCCGTTGGCGATCGTCAGGGTAAACCGATGGCTGCAGATGATGGGCGAGTAGGCCACAACGGTATTGGCACACGGGTCCACCGTTCCAAGCCGGAAGCAGTAAAAGTTTTGCTCGGTGTTGAGGTTGTTTATAGTGGTGGTGGTCACCTGATAAATGTTTCGCACGATCTGAAATGCCGAGGTGCCATTGGTGGCGATCTCCAATCGATATTGAACGTTCGGATCCGGGTTTAGTGCCAATTCGATTTCCGAGGCACCGGTGGTGGTGAGGCCTTCAATTGTGCTGGCCGCCAACGTATTGATCGCATTGAACGGTAGCACCCGCTCGTTGCAGTTAAACGCTCCATCCACATTTCGGCCGCGCACCCGGATGGCGTAGTTGCCCGGTGTGGTATAGGTGTGCTCAATACTTTGGTTGTTGCCCGAGGGGATTTGCACGGTGTTCCCATCGCCCAGGTTAATGGAGTAGCTGTCGTAGTTCTGGTCGGTCACGTTTACACGCACGCGTCTGCCGCCACACGCATACAGTTCCACCGTAGGGGTGATGTTCGGTTCCACCGTGATCGTTATGACATCCTGAAAGTTGGGGAAGAAAACACGCACTTCGTAAATGCCGGGCGTATTGAATGTGTGGCTGAACGTAGGAGAAGGACTCTCGTTCTCATACCGCACGGTACAGGCTCCCGCGCACAATGCACCCGTGTTCAGCGTAATGGTGAGCGGGGCACAACCCCGTTTTTCGTTCACGGTGAAGTTGCCGCCCACGCTGGCATAGGGTTGCGCCAGTGCCCAAACGGGCAGGCACAGGATCACTATCGCCAACCAGGTTTTTATGCTTGCCATGCCGCTTGCTTTAACCAGCTTTCCGTTCGCGCAATGTCTTCACCCAACACGCGGTCTCGTTCTATAAACGGCACCACCTGCCTGAAAGTATCTACCTGACGTTCCAAGGCGGGCGAGGTCTTGAGGGGCCTTCGGAAGGCCAACGCCTGCGCGGCTGTCAGCCACTCAATGGTCAGGATGGAGTACACATTGTCCACTACGCGCTTGGCTTTGGTGGCCGCATTGGCGCCCATGCTCACATGATCTTCCTGTCCGTTGGACGAAACAATGCTGTCCACGGACGCGGGGGTGCACAGTTGTTTATTTTGGTTTACGATGGAGGCGGCCGTGTATTGCGGGATCATCAATCCGGAATGAATACCCGGGTTGGCCACGAGGTAATGGGGCAGGTCGCGCGCCCCGGAAATCAACTGGTAGGTTCTGCGTTCGGAAATGTTGCCCAGTTCGGCTACCGCGATGGCCAGGTAATCCAACGCCAGCGCCAGCGGTTGACCATGAAAGTTGCCGGCCGAAATGATGGTATCATCGGCAGGAAACACATTGGGGTTGTCGGTTACGCTGTTGATTTCCGTGGTGAGTATGCCGGCCACGTGGCCGATGGCATCGGCACTCGCACCGTGTACCTGCGGCAGGCAGCGGAAGGAATATGGATCTTGTACGTGTCTTTTCGGTTGGGCAACAAGTTCACTGCCCTCCAAGAGCGCGCGCACGGCCGCGGCCACCTGGCGTTGTCCCGTCTGCGGCCGCAGTTGGTGTACACGATCATCAAATGGCTCGAGGCGACCGTCAAAGACATCCAGCGAAAGCGCCCCCACCATGTTGGCCAGCGTGAGCAGCCGTTGTGCGTGCAACACACACCACGCGCCATAGGCACTCATAAACTGCGTGCCATTAAGCAGGGCCAGCCCTTCTTTGCTTTGAAGATGGATTTTTTCCCATCCTTTTTCGCGGAGCAGGTCGCTGCCTTTTAGTACGCGCTGCTGCCAACGCACCTCGCCCAAACCGATCAGCGGAAGCGACAGGTGCGCCAGCGGAGCCAAGTCGCCCGAGGCCCCGAGCGACCCCAACTCATACACGCGCGGGAGGATGTCGTCATTGAGCCAGTCCACCAGCCGCTGCACGGTGGCCAACTGCACACCGCTGTGCCCATAACTGAGCGACTGTATTTTGAGGAACAACATGAGCCGCACAATTTCTTCGGGCACCTCCGGGCCGGTGCCGCAGGCGTGCGACATGACGAGGTTCTCTTGTAAGGATTCGAGTTGGTGCGGGGGAATGTTTTTGTTGTACAAGGAACCAAAGCCCGTGTTGATGCCGTACAGCGGGGCCGTGGTGTTTTTCAATTTATTGTCCAAGTAGTCGCGGCAGGTTTGGATGCGCAGGCGACTGGCTTCGGAGAGGACTGCCCGAACCTGGCCCGCGGCAACAGCCCATAGGGATTCAAGCGGTAGCGGGTCGGGCGATATCGGGGTGTTTTTTCTTGACACGACAAATCAGCCGAGGCGTTGCATCAATTGCTCCAACGTCATCTTTTGTTGATCGCCCGTTTCCATGGTTTTTACGGTCAGTTGGCCGCTGGTCATTTCATCCGTGCCGATGACCACCGTAAAACGCACGTTCTTTTTGTCAGCAAACTCCAATTGTTTTTTGATTTTCACCAGGTCGGGATATACTTCGGTGGCAATGCCGCTGGCCCGCAGCCGGGCTGCTATGCCCAAGGCAGCCTTTCGGGTGGCTTCGTCAAAGTGCGCCAGCAACACTGTGGTTGCTTGCGTGGTTTCTTTGGGGAAGGCGGAGAGTTCCTCGAGGGCATCGTAAAGCCGATCGACACCAAACGAAAAGCCCACGCCCGATACGCCCGGCATGCCAAACACACCCGTTAAATTATCGTAGCGGCCGCCACCGCTCACGCTGCCAATGGCTACGTTGTTTATCTTCACTTCAAAAATACAACCGGTGTAGTAGGAGAGGCCGCGGGCCAACGTCAAGTCAAATTCCACGCGCTCATCCGAACTTCCATAGTGCTGAAGAAGGGCCATGACTTCCGCTGCCTCGCGCAACCCTTTTTGCCCGGTGGGCGATGACGTAAACTGCCCTTGCAAAAAAAACTGTTTCTCCGCGGTGGTGCCCTTGAAATTCAGCACAGAAAAGACGCGCTCAATGCCTTCGGCAGTAATCCCTCTCGATACGAGTTCGTCTTTGACCTTTTCTTCTCCGATTTTGTCCAGTTTGTCGATGGCTACAAAGAGCGATGACTCGTTCGCTTGTGCTTGGGCCAGTTCAGCTAAGCCCGACAGTATGCCGCGGTGGTTGATCTTAATGGTGTAGTCAAGGATGCCCAATCGCTGAAATACTTCCTTAATCATCAAGATGATTTCCGCTTCGCACAGGAGCGAGTCGGTGCCCACCACGTCAGCATCGCATTGATAGAACTCGCGGTAGCGGCCTTTCTGGGGCCGGTCGGCCCGCCACACGGGTTGTATCTGGTAGCGTTTGAACGGGAACGTGATGTCGTGACGGTTCATGACCACATAGCGCGCAAAGGGCACGGTGAGGTCATAGCGCAGGCCTTTTTCGGAGATGGAAGATGTTACGCCTTTGCTATCCCGTTTCTCCAACAGCACCGCATCTGTATCTTTCAAAAAGTCACCGGAGTTCAGGATTTTAAAAAGTAATTGATCGCCTTCTTCGCCATACTTTCCGGTGAGCGTGCTAAGGTTTTCCATGGCGGGGGTTTCCAACGGTTGGAACCCATATTTTTCGAATACCTGCCGGATGTGGTGGAGGATAAACTGGCGCTTGGCCATCTGTGCCGGGCCAAAGTCGCGGGTGCCTTTGGGTAACGTGGGTTTTTCCATACTGAAATCCATGCAAGGTACGCGCAAAACCTTGTTTTTGACCGTTTCGCAAAATAATTGGCGCGCGCAAAGCCGAAAATTGCAAAACCTGTTTATTTTTGCAGCCTTTAAAAGAGATACGTCATGTCAGTTACCCGTTTGAAGCGCAAAAACCGCAAGGACAAAGCCAAGGCTGCCCGCAGAAGGACAGACCTGAAAAACCAAAATTTCAAGCCCGTGGCCAAAGCTGTGGACATCGAAAAAATCAAAGAAGAATTCAAAGCGAAGAAGAAGTAAGCGATTCGCTGTTGCCCATACTATAAAGGCCGTGGTTTTAACCGCGGCTTTTTTATTGGCCCGTGGTGTCGCTGGGCCATTCGCCTCGTTTGCCCAGTTCTATCACCTCCATATTGTCGATTTTGCCCTGAGCGATGTCAAACCGCACGAGGGTTTTGATGCGGTGAAACCCGTGGTTGCCCGCAGCCCCGGGGTTCACAAACAAGAAACCGCGTGCCGGGTCGCGCATCACTTTCAGGATGTGTGAATGCCCGGCCACCAGCAAGTCGGGCTGCCGTTGCTGCAATACTTTTTTCACGCGGGGGTTGTAATGCGGTGGCGTGCCCGCGATGTGTGTCATCCAAACGGACACCCCATCCACCTCAAACCACACATCTTCCGGCAGGCGGATTTGCAATTCGCGGTCGTCAATGTTTCCGTACACGGCCCGCAGCGGTTTAAAGTCCTCCAGTTCGCGCAGCACCTCGGCATGGCCAATGTCACCTGCGTGCCACACCTCGTCACACGCGTGAAAATATTTTTTTACCCGGGCATCCAAAAAGCCGTGGGTGTCCGAAAGCAATCCAATCTTCATGGGCGTGTCAGTCGTTGCTCAGCTTGCGTATTTCCCATTGAAAACGCTCGCGGTCGCTCCAGTAGTTTCGGCTGTAGCACACGTGGTATTTCCATTGGTTGGCTTCCAGCAGCGCGGGCAATGTGGCATGCCGTTCCTTGGGCGAAAGCGATTGCTGGTATTCGTCATCGTCCGTGAGCAAAAGCGCATGCGGCAAGTTATTTTTCACCAGCGTCAAGTCGAGGTGGGGGAGCAGTTCCTTATCATAGCGCACATCGGCTGAAGCCCAGGCAGCAATGTGGTCTGCCAACTTTGCGGAAGATGCGGCCGCGGATAGGGGCGTAGCCGTTGGCGCGCCTACCGACAGCGAGTGGGCATAGCGCAGGTAGTCGCGCAGAAGCTTGGGACCGCGGTTCTTGGTGCCCTCCACGGGCAATTGATCGGGGAGTAGGCTGGCCACGATGACGATTTTTTTTCGGGCGCGCGTGATGGCCACGTTCAGTCGATTTTCGCCACCGGCCACATTCAAGCTGCCAAACTGCGCCTTGATTTTCCCTGCGGCATCGGGCCCATAGCCCACCGAAAACAGGATGATGTCGCGCTCATCGCCCTGCACGTTTTCGATGTTTTTGACAAAAAGTTGTTCGGGCCATGGCTGGCCAGCAGCGGTAAAGGCAGCATCCAGGTAGTCCATGATCAATTCTTGCTGGGGCGCGTTGAAGGTTACCACGCCAATGGATTGGTTGGGTTTTGTTTCCACGTACTCCACCACCAACCGGGCGATGGCCTTGGCCTCTGCTTCGTTTTGGTTATTTGCCCACAGCCCGCCCACCGGCAGGTATTCAATCGGTTTTTCGGACGAGTAAAATGTTTGCCGATGGGGCAGCAGGGTCAATCGCCCTTCGTAGAAATGGATATTGGAGAACCGTATTAGCGGGATCGACTCGCTACGGTAATGCCACCGCAAACTGGTTTGGGGCAGATAGCGGCTGCACAGATCCAAGAGCGACTCGGTCTCCAGGTCGGCATGCTCTTCATCCTCATCATGCCACCGCACATGGTACAAATCCCCCGGCTTCAACTGTTGTTTGTCGCCTGCCACCACCACCTGCCGGGCGCGGCACATGGCGGGCAGCCCATATTCGGCAAAGCACTGCGAAGCCTCATCAAAAATGACAAGGTCGAACAAGGGCTTCATCGGAAAAATGGCGGACACCGATTCGGGCGAGGCGAGCCAACAGGGCGCCAGCCGAAACACTTCGTCTTCAAACTCCTGAAACAACTTCCGCAAGGGCCATCGTTTGCGTTTTTTGGTCACTTGGTGCAGCAGGTCGCGGTAGGTGACGCGGTTGTTCAGCCGGTTGTATTCGAGGTTGTCGATGATGGCCTCGCGCACGCGCAGGTGCACAATGTCCGTGCTGCCTTGCTGTTTTTGGGTCATGTGCTGCCTCAGTTCTTGCTCCATGAAGGCGAGCTTGCCCGATGAAACGAGCGTGAGCACGGGGTGCTTGGTTTCGATGTGGTCAATCCACGCCAAGCGCAGGCTGTTCAAGAACAGTTTTTCCAGGGTCTCTCCCTGCCACGAAGGCTCTCGTTCGGCCAGCCGCGCGATGAGTTCGTGTTCATCGCTGGTCAATGACGCTTTCAGTTTGTCGTATTCCACCAGCGCGTCAAAGTCTGCCTGCAACTGCTCGTTGGCCAAGCGGCAATAGTCAGGTGTTGACAACGCTTTTTCAATTTGGCCAGACGTAAAAAATTGAGCCCACGCTTTTTTGAGTTCGCTGGTTTGGTCGATAAATGAGATCAGGGTCTCAAAGTAATGCCGCCAGTGCGGAAGCGAAGTGGGCGGTGAGCCCAGCGTGTGCCCCAGCTCGCGCAAGGTGTGGAAGAGGTTTTTTGCCTGAATGGCACGTTGTTGATCCTGCGCCCAATGCTGAAAAGAGAGCCTGTCATACGTCAGGGGCAAATCCACAAGCCATTTTTTTTCCTTGAGCTTGGAGAGGTTATGCTCCAGGTTGAGCCGGTTGTCCAGTTTGCTTTCCAGCATGGCAAAGCCGGTCTTGTTGTTTTGCAGGCCATTGGAAACCAACGTGCGCGTGATCAGGATTTTGTCTTTTGAGAACAACTCCCACCGTACCATGCCCCACAGGCTTTTGCGCGCCTTCATGCTGCGCGTGAGCGCCAATTGAAATTGCCCCAGATGGGCACCGGCTACCGAAGTTTCCGGGCCCGGCTCGCGGTAGCAGTCATTCACTACACGCTCGATGTTGGACAGCCACAGCGCGCTGGTCTCGTCCGCGGGCTCATTGAGCATCTGTTGAAAGTACGTGAACCGCGCGGGCGTATCGATCAGGGTGAGCATTTCTTCCATGGCGGCCTTTCGCGCCATCAGGTTTTCACATTCGGCCCACGTGAGGTTGATGCCAATCAGTTGGCGCACCGGTTCGTACACGCGCACAAACTCGAGCGGCACTTGCGCCATGGCCTCTTGCAGGCGCTTGCGTTGCGAGGGGGCATAGCTGGCAAACGAAAGCCGCTCGCGCCAGGGGTGGTTTTCCTGTTCCAGGCGAGCCGCAAAAAAGCAATAGCGGTGCAACGTTTGGACAAACGCGCTTTGGCGGGTTACCGGCCATTGCACGTACTGTTGCTTCACGTTGATGTGGGGCTCTTCGGGCGAGCTGGTCAAGTACAGTTGTTTGATGCTGGTGCCGCACTCGCTCTCGTCAAAGAGCGCGTCTTTAAACTCGTTCAACTCGTCCGTCAACTGCGCCATGTGGCGGCACGCCTGGTAAAATGTCCGTTCCAGCAGGATAGCGTCCGATTGGTTGTTGAGCGTTCTATATTCTTCTACCCGTTCGATCTGACTCGCCAGTTGGCCGAACAGGTCGGTGCGGTCATCGATGAAGTCGTGCACGAGACCCGCGTATGTATGCAGGCGCTGGCTTTTCAACCGTTCATAAACTACATCTAACGCAGCCCGTTTTTGACAAACGATCAGCACCCGCTTTCGGTTGGCCATGGCATCGGTGGCCAGGTTGGCAATCAGTTGCGATTTGCCCGTGCCGGGCGGGCCTTGCACCACCAGCGAGCGTCCGGCTTTTACTTGATGCAGGGCGTGCTCTTGCCAGGCATCCATGGCAAAAACGGTATGCACATCTTCGTCACGCACTTTTCGTTCGTCACCGGTGGGTGCGTGCCGCTCAAAAAGCTGCTCAACCGAGGCGTGGCCTTGTTCCAGCAAGTGCACATAGTCGGGAATGAGGTACGAGCCCGCGCGCGGAAAGATTCCCAGCGCGGCCTCGGGAAAAAGTTTTAGGCCGCCCTCGGTGGTCTGTTGATCAAACTCTTCACGGCTAAAGGAGAGAAATGAGGTCAGCTCATCGCGAAAATTGTCGGTGTTGAAGTGTACCTCGATGCGGGCCTTTTGCAGCGTTTGGTAAATGGCCGTGCGAAACACGGTGCTGTCACGGTCCACTTCGTCAAAGTCTTCTTCGAGCAGTTCTTCGCTCACCGTCACGCGGTGGTAGTGTGCATAGGCCAGCAAGAAGGTTTTGTTGAAACCCACTTTTTGGCCGGCCCTGGGTTCCAGCACCCATTCGTGGTTTCGCTGGGTCAGCATGACGGGGAAGAGCAGCAAGGGGCAACGCACCCGCGTGCCATCGGCAAACTTGCCGCGCACGAACGGCCAGCCTACATGAAGATCGTGCGAGCCGTGCTCCTCAAACAAGAATTGGCCGAGCCGCTGCAGTTGTTTTAGTTTTTGACTGGCCAGGTTGGCAGCCGGCAGGTGGGCATCGGCTACGGGACAAACCACCTTTGCCTTTTCCCCAATCAATGATTCGATGATCTTGAAGGACGTTTCCTTTTTCAGTTGGCTGAGTTCGTGCAGATCCACAAATTGGCGTGCCAGAAGCCGCGGCATAAAAAGCATACGGTTGCCAGCCGCCAGGTTGGTAAGGCGGTGGAGGTAGTGGCGCAGGACGTTGGGCGGTGGGGGTGGATGCACAGGTGTCATTCGGCCGATACCGTAAGGTAAGGTTTTATCTTGTGATATGTGGCAGAGTCAAGTTGTTTTAGTTTTAATAAATCGCTGACCGACTCAAACTTGGTATGCTGAAATCGCCAAGTGGCAATGGCCTTCGCCAAAGAGGGGCGTATGTACGGCAGCTTTTTCAACTCTTGTTCGCTGGCGGTATTGAGGTTGATGGGCACGGGCCGAAAAGATGCATCGACAAAACTGTGCTGTTGCAGCCGTTGCACGGTGGCGCTGTCCAGTCCGTACACTTCGTACAATTGCTGCGTGCTGACGAATCCGCCCAGACGGTTGCGGTAGCGGAGGATACGGGAAGAAAGCACGGGCCCAATGCCATTGATGCCGAGCAGTTGGAGGCTGTCGCACGTGTTCAGGTTGAACGGCTCGCGGGTGGTGCGGGGTCGGTTGGCCGCCACGGCATCCGATGGGGCGCGCTCGGCTTTGGCGGTTGGCGTGGCAAAGGTCATCCACGGGGCAAGCTGCGCCACGCGCTGGGTGTCAATGCCATAGATTTTTTTTACATCGGTAGACGAGCGAAACACGCCCCCTTTGGTGCGGTAGTTGACAATACGCTGGGCCACGTGCGCGGCAAAACCCAGCTGCTGCCATGTTTCGGCCGTGGCGGTGTTGGGGTCAAATATAAATGTGTCGGGCGGGGGCGCAGGGGGAGCCGCCAGGCTGTCATCAGGTGCGGAGGCGATCACCGCCAACAAGCTGTCGAGCAATCGGTGGTCGCGCGCGTCATCGGCCGGTTGGCGTACATACCACGCGCGGTAGATCGGTTCTGAAAAAAGCGCCAGCAAAATAAACGGGATGAGCAGCAGAAAACCATTGGTTTGGCCTTGCGAAAACCCGAAAAAAGCGCGGATCCAAATTCGAACTTTTCTCATAGCTGCTTACGCGTGTGCTCAAGTGCCCAGTTTTGAAATAATCAGGTCAAACACCTCCACCAGAATCAGCACAATGATGATCAACTCCAACAGGCTGCTCTCGCGTTGGTGCGAAATCTCGCGGAATACGCTCAGGTTATCTTTGATGATCCGCAGCATGTATTCAATTTCGCTAAAGCGGGTGCGCAGGTCAAAGTGTTTGATCAATCCCTTGTGCAGCTTGTCAAGATACTCATTGTCCCACACCAGCTCGGGGGCGTCAAAAATGTAGATGTTTTCGGCAATGTCGTTCTGGGTGTTGAGGGCCTTGCCGATAAACTTCATCATGTTGGTGCGGCTCATGCTGAGTTTGCCGGTGGTTTCGAGGTTGCGGGTAAAGACTTTGATCTGCGTCAGCAGGTTTTCGGACGTTTCGTGGTAGGAATCCAGTGCCACCGATTGCGCTAGGTTGAGCATGGCAATGCGGATCACCTTGTCGTCCCGGTGAGAGACGTTTACTTGATCAAATTCAAATTCGGGTTCTTCGGCCTCCACCACGCTGATGTCGTGGTCATCGCGCAGCCACTGCGTCAGCGGATTTTTCAAATAGGGTTGTGCAAGCTTTACGGCATAGCGGATTTCCTCTTCCGAGTGCCCCGAAAAAACAATCACCCCGTAGTTGAAGTAGTACTGGTATCGATCCGTCCCAAAACCATAAAACAGTTCGGCCGAACTGTCGGCCAAAGGCTTGATCTCCAGAAATGATTTCATGCCCTTGATGTCCAGTTGATTGGCCACTACGATGGCCGAAAGTCTCAATGTTTTTTCCATACCGTTCAGCCAAATTTACGGTTTATTCACACGGGGAGAAAATGGCGGATGAATCGAATTGTGTATTATTGCGGCTTCAAAAAAAGAAAGCGATGAGAAGAGTGTTCGGATGGTTGCTGGTGTGCATGCTAAGCCCGCTGTTGTGCTGGGGGTGGGGCGCTACCGGTCATCGTGCCAGTGGGCACTTGGCCGAGCAACTGCTGACGGCAAAGGCAAAGAAAAAAGTGAAGCGGTTGCTGAAAGGCCACTCCCTTGCCATGGTAAGCACCTGGCTGGATGAGGTACGCTCCGATTCGACCTACGATTATACTGGCGATTGGCATTGGACCACGATACCCGATGGAAAACGCTACGAAGACGTGGCCGCCAACCCAGACGGCAAAGCCGTGATTATGGTGGAACTGATCATCCAAAAGCTGACACAAGGTGGCTTGCCTGCCAAACAAGAAGAAGAATACGTTAAGGCTCTGATCCATCTGGTAGCCGATTTGCATCAGCCCTGCCACGTGGGCAACGGACTCGATCGCGGTGCCAATGAAGTAAAAGTAAAGTGGTTTGGCCGCGACTCCAACTTGCACCGCGTGTGGGACAGCCACATGATTGACGATACGCAGTTGAGCTACACCGAGCTGGCACAGTCGCTGGTGATGGTGGATAAGGCCACGCTGGCGCAATGGCAGAATGCCAGCGTGCGCGATTGGGCGCACGAGTCGATGAGCTACCGCCCGGCCGTCTATGCCATTGGCGATGGCAACCTCAGTTATCAATACGGCTATCGGAATTTTGCCACCGTGCAATGGCGCTTGTTGCAATCGTCCGTCCGTTTAGCCCATATCCTCAACCGGATATACGGGTAGCGGAACGTTGCTATTCCATGTGGTTTTTCCACCACTGCTGAAACACCACCAAACCCCAAATACGCGCATGCACATCGCCCGGGTTGGATGAAAACAATTGCTTTTTTAGTTTTTCAATTTCAGGGTAATGGAAGATGCCCTGTTCTTCAATTCTTTTTCGACCCAGCAGGTCTTCGGTAATCGTTGATTTCATTTCGGTGCGGAACCACCGCAGCAGCGGCACTTCAAATCCTTTCTTTGGCCGGTTATACAATTCGGGCGGCAGCACATCGCGGTAGACGTCTTGCAAAATTCGCTTTCGCAGATGCTTGTTGATTTTGTAATCGGAGGGAAGCTGAAAGGCAAAGTTGACCAGTTCCACGTCCAAAAACGGTACGCGCACTTCCAGGCTGTTGGCCATGCTCATCCAATCTACCTTGGTGAGCATGTCGTTGGCAAGTACCATGTGCATATCGGTCAGCAGCACTTTATTCATTTCATCGCCCGGTGACAACTGACTGAGCAGATCGGCCTTGCGCTGGGCGTACGTGGCCAAGTGGAGTTGCTGTCTGCTCGCGGGCGACAGCACGCGCAGGGCGTGGGGCTCATCGGCAAAAGCGGCCCAGGTCCAGTACCGATCGGGCAGTGGCTGGTTCATACCGTGGGCAAAGCGGTTCAGTTGACGAATGCGGTTGCTGAAAAATCCGTTGCGCGATTGCGGAAGGACATCCCACAGGAACGAAAAGGCCGTCACGGTTTTTTCCCGCCAACCGGGGTGCAGTGTGCGGTAGAAGGCCGCGTGCTTGTTGTATCCGCCCAGCAGTTCATCGGCTCCATCGCCCGAAAGGGCTACCGTGGCGTGCTTTCGGGTTTCTCGGCTGAGGATGTACACCGCAAGTGCCGAGGAGTCGGCAAAGGGCTCGTCCAAGTAGTTGAGCGCATCATAGAGGTGTTCGTACAAATCCGGGTTGGTCAGCGAAAAAACGGTGTGTGTGGAGCCGATTTTGGTTGCCACCAATTGCGCATACGCGGTTTCGTCAAAAAACTTTTCATCGCGGTAGCCAATGGAAAACGTGTGTAGGTCCGGTTTATGGCGTGCGGCCAAGGTAGCCACCACCGAGGAGTCAATCCCTCCGCTCAGAAACGAACCCAACGGCACATCGGCCACCAGCCTCCGCTGCACGGCTGCTTCCAACAGTTGCTGAAAGCGCGGTTGCGCCTGCGGGTAGGAGAGGGATGACGGTGCGTAAGGCGGGTAGGGAATTTGATAGTACCGTCCCGACTCCACGTGCCCGCGCGTGACCTTCAGCCAATGCCCCGGCATGAGCTTTTTGATGGACGTAAAAATGGTGTGAGGGGCCGGTGCGTAGTTCAGCTGCAGGTAAGTATAGAGTGTTTCGTAATCAAGAGTTTTTTCAATGCCGTAGTGCAGCAGCGATTTGATTTCGGAGGCAAACGCAAACCGGTTTTCATCGGATACGTACACCAGTGGTTTAATGCCGTAGCGGTCGCGGGCGAGGAGCAACGATTCCTCCTGCTGGTCGTACAGGCAAAACGCAAAAAAACCATTGAGTTGATCCAGCGCTTTTTCGCCTTCGCGGAGGCACAGGTGCAGCAGCACTTCAGTGTCTGACTCGGTGCGGAACGTTACTCCCTGCTGTAAGAGCGTTTGCTTTAACTCGCGGTAGTTGAATATCTCCCCGTTGAAAACTAAGCAATACCGGCCTGAGGGATCCCACATGGGTTGGTGGGCCACGGCCCGCGTGTCGATGATAGAGAGCCTACGGTGGCCCAGGCACACCCACTCGCTCAGAAATACGTCTTGGTGGTCGGGCCCGCGTTTCTGAAGTGCCTGCGTGGCGGCCGTCACGTGTATTTTGCTGAACTTACCAACCAGATTATAGGCAAAAATGCCGGTGATGCCGCACATTATTCGTACCGGGTGATTTGATGGTTTGACAATTCCACGAGCGAGGAAGATTCAAAGTCTTGATTTAATCGAGCGTTATGTTTTCGAAAGATGGCTGTAAAGCAAAGGGAGTTGTCAAAGCTTGCGCCAGAAAATATTTTTATACCACACCTCATTGCCGTGGTCCTGCAAAACGATGTGACCTTGGCGGTGCGTGCCATAGGCGGGAAAGTCTTTCCACTTGCTATTCGCTACCCGATTTTTCCAGTCATCGGAGTGCAGCTCGTATGTCAGCACCTGTGCGCCATTGAGCCAATGCTCCACGTGGTTTCCTTGCACCACCAACTTGCCCTGGTTCCATTCGCCCACCGGTTTTACCATTTTGTTTTGGGCGATGTGCATGTCATAATTACAAGCAACTTTGTTTTCGTCCTTTAGTTCCCCCGGATACCCCACCTCATCAATCACCTGGTACTCGGGCCCCGTGGCGAAGGGCACGTCAAATTCTTCGCTTACGCGGAACATGACTCCGCTGTTCCCCTGGGCGGATATTTTCCACTCAAACCACAGCTCAAAATCTTCAAACTGGGTCTCTGTCATCAAATCGCTGCGCAGGTTTTGTGTGCCTTCCTGGTAACCCTTGCAATGCAGCGTGCCCTCGGCCACTTCCCACGAGTTGTTGGGTTGATTTCGAAAAGGCCGCCATCCGTTCAGCGACTGCCCATCAAACAACGCAACAAATCCCTCGGGCACTGCGGGCTTCTCAGACCCGCGCGGGGTACACGCCAGTAGCAGGAGACAGACAAAAACAGATATCTTCATGGTGTAGACTTTGGTGCCGAAGGTTGAATGAGGTCCCACAGGTTTCCGTACAAGTCGGCAAAAACGGCCACGGTTCCATACGCTTCGGTACGCGGCTGCCGCACAATCGTGATTCCGTTTAACACCAGTTGTTCAAAATCGCGCGCGAAGTTGTCGGTGTGCAAAAACAGAAAAACTCGTCCCCCCGTTTGATTGCCAATACTCTTTTTCTGTTCGTCCGTAGCTGCCTTTGCCAACAGCAAGTGACAGCCGCTGCCGGAGGGTGCCACCACGACCCAGCGTTTATTTTTGTTCAACACGGTGTCTTCCACTAGTCGAAACCCCAGCCGCTGGGTGTAAAACGTGATCGCTTCATCGTAGTCCGCTACCAACAAGCTGACGAGGGCGAGCGTCACGTTAGAAAATTTTGCCTGGGTTCAGTATGCCATGGGGGTCAAACACTTTTTTGATGCCCCGCATGAGGTTTAGGTTTACTTCGCCCATGGCCAACGGCATGTAAGGGCGCTTGGCAATGCCGATGCCATGCTCACCGCTCAGGGTGCCCCCAAGGCTCACCGTCAACTTAAAGATTTCGCCAATGCCTTCGGGTATTTTGGTTTCCCAGTCGTGTGCGCTGATATTTTCTTTCAAAATGTTGACGTGCAGGTTTCCATCGCCCAAATGGCCAAAACACACGGTGTTAAATCCGTAGGCCTTGCCAATCTCTTTAATGCCGCTGATGAGCTTTGGCAAATTGGCGCGGGGCACCACCACATCGTCACTTTTGGTGAGGGTGTACCAATTGACGGCCGGAGAAATGTTCTTGCGGATTTTCCAAAGTTCTTCCTTTTGGGCCGTGCTTTCGGCAAACAGCACTTCGCCCGATTCAAATTTTTCTACTACGCCCATCACGCGCTCGGCATCGCGCATGAGCACTTCCTCGTCATTGCCATCCAGTTCGCACAGCAGATAGGCATTCATGCCCTCGGTGAGTTGCGTGGTGACGGGACTGTTCAATACTTTCTCGCAGTATTCAAAGGTTTTGGCCGCGGCTTCTTTTTCAAAAAACTCCATGCCGCTGGGGGTGATGCCCGCCACAAAGATGGCCGCTATGGCGCGGCATGCCTCCTCGTTGGTCGAGAAGGGGATCATCATGAGCACGTTTTTTTGAGGGTAGCCGCGAAGCTTGAACACGATTTTCGTGATGATGCCCAACGTACCTTCGCTGCCGCACATGAGTTGTGTCAGGTTGTAACCGGTGGAATTTTTGAGCACGTTGGCGGCCGTCCAGATGATTTCGCCCGTGGGCAGCACCACCTCCAAGTTCAAAACATAATCGCGCGTGACGCCATATTTTACCGCTTTCGGACCACCGGAATTGTTGGCCAGATTTCCACCCAAAAAGCACGAGCCTTTGCTGGCCGGATCGGGCGGATAAAAGAGTCCTTTTTCTTTTACGGCATTTTGAAACACCTCCGTAATCACCCCTGGCTCAACGGTTGCTTGCAGATTCAATTCGTCAATCTGGAGAATCTTGTTGAATCGCTCCATGGACAGCACCACGCCATGGTGGGTGGGCAGTGCGCCACCGCTCAGCCCCGTGCCCGCGCCCCGGGGCGTAACGGGTATTTTGTAGTGATGGCATATTTTTAGCAGCGCGCTCACCTCCTGGCTGGTACCCGGCTTTAGCACCACCTGTGGCATAAAGAAGTAGTCTTCGGTTTTGTCGTGGGCGTAATCCTCTTTTCGCGCCTCGTCCACGAGCACAAATGCTTCGCCCACCACGCGTTGAAATTGGTGTATGATGTCCTGCGCGATGATTTCCTGGGCAGGCGGCATTTCCAAAAGTGTGGCGTTTCCCATGTAAGTTGCTACCTTTGTAAAGACAATGATTTTTTTCGACTTCAAAAGTACGCAATTGTCACTTTCCCGGCTCCTTCTTTTTGTGGCGGTCCTCGTTTTGTTGACCGGCTGTGGGGCCTCTCGAAAGGCAAAGGTTCGCGAGCAGAAAACCGCTGCGGTGATCCAGACCGCCCGCAGCTATACGGGCACGCCCTATAAATATGGAGGCGCCACGCGGGCCGGCATGGATTGCAGTGCCCTCACTTCGGCCGCCTACCGTGCCATATCCGTGAATCTCCCCCGCACAGCCGATGCGCAAGCCAGCGTGGGCGACAAGGTTAAGAAGGAAGAACTGCGGCCCGGGGATTTGGTGTTTTTTGCCACGGGAAAGAAGCGAAAGGAAATCACGCACGTGGGCATCGTAACCGAGGTGCGCAATCCAGAGAATATCAAGTTTATCCATGCGTCCACCTCGTTGGGCGTGGTGGAAACCAACCTGTTTTCGGATTACTACGCCAAGCGCTACCGAGGAGCCCGCAGGGTGGTGGAGTAAATTTGACGTGCCTTTGCGATTACTCCTATTTTGGTTTCTCTATTTCCTATTTTTGCGCGCATGTCGCTGGAGGTAGTGAATTTGACTAAAACGTATGGGGCGCAAAAAGCCGTTGATGACGTGTCGTTTTCGCTGCGCCAAGGCGAAATAGCCGGCTTTCTGGGGCCCAACGGTGCAGGCAAATCCACCACTATGAAGATTGCCACCGGGTACGTGCCGCCCACGCGTGGGCACGTGCGCATCAACGGCTGGGACGTGGTACAACAACGACAGCGGGTTACACAAGCCATCGGCTATTTGCCCGAGCACAACCCCCTGTATACGGATATGTACGTGCATGAATATTTGCACTTCAGCGGCCGTTTGTACGGCATGAGCGGCCGCGTGCTCCGTCAACGCATCGGACAGATGATTGAGTTGTGCGGTTTGGCGCGCGAGCAGAACAAAAAAATTGAATCGCTCAGCAAAGGATATCGACAACGTGTAGGCTTGGCGCAGGCCCTCCTGCATGATCCCCGCGTGCTCATACTCGATGAACCCACCACCGGTCTGGACCCCAATCAGATTCTGGAGATTCGAAAGTTGATCAAAGAAGTCAGTCAAGACAAAACCGTTATCTTCAGCAGCCACATCATGCAAGAGGTGCAGGCGCTTTGTGACCGCGTCATCGTGATCAACCGCGGTAAGATCGTGGCCGATGATTCGCTTGCGCACTTGCTGCGCGGTGCCCACCCCGCGCAACTGTTGCAGGTAGAATGGGGCAGCGTGGTTCCGTTGCAAGACCTCCTCGAGGTGGAAGGGGTAGCCTCCGCGGTCGAAAAGGCACCGGGCGTGTATCTGATTGCCGGCCACCCGGGTGCCGATGTGCGTCAGCCGCTCATGCAGTTTACGCAGACCCGGCACCTGACGCTGTTGAGTTTACGCCAAGAAGAAAGCTCGCTGGAAACCGTATTCAAACAACTGACCAACGCGGAAGCTTAGCGTATGTGGGTGATTTTTAAAAAAGAGTTTGCGGGCTACCTCCATTCGCTCATCGCCTACATGGTCATCGGTGTGTTTCTCACCGCCATGGGCTTGCTCATGTGGGTGTTCCCAGATACCTCCGTGCTGGACTATGGGTATGCCGATATGGGAACGCTTTTTAGCACGGGGCCGTATGTGCTGCTGTTTTTGATACCAGGCATCACCATGCGTTCTTTTGCCGAAGAAAAGCGAATGGGCACCTTGGAACTGCTTTTGACCAAGCCTATCACCGATTGGCAGTTGGTGTTGGGTAAGTTTATGGCCGCGTGGGCACTGGTGGCGGTGGCCCTGCTGCCAACACTGATCTATTATTACTCAGTCTATCAGCTCGGTCGCCCCGCGGGCAATGTGGATACGGCCGGGGTGATGGGCAGCTATGTCGGTCTGTTTTTGTTGAGCGCGGTGTTTTGCAGTGCGGGCATACTAGCATCTTCGCTTACGGTCAATCAGATTGTTGCCTTTATGGTGTCCGCGTTTCTTTGCTTTTTGCTGTACACGGGTTTTGATTCACTCGCGGCTTTGCCCATGCCCACCTCCCTGGCCTGGGTGTTGAAACAAATTGGCATTGTGTATCACTATGAGTCCCTTAGCAAAGGCTTGATCGACAGCCGGGATGTCGTTTATTTTTTCTCGGCTACCTCCGTGCTTTTGGTGGCCACTAAAACCAGCATTAGCAGCCGACAATGGTAGGGCCGTGGCAACATAGTAAGCGTGTGCGCGATGGGTTGCTGTTAGCCAACGGCATTGTGCTGGCGGTGGTGCTGAATCAACTGGCGGCACTGTATTTTTTCCGCATCGACTTAACGGAAGAAAAACGCTACACCATTAAGGAACCCACCAAGCAGCTTCTGGCGCAGTTGCCCGAGGAGGTTTTTGTGGAGGTGTTTTTGGCCGGTGACTTGAATCCGGGCTTTACGCGGTTTCAAAAAGCGATTGCCGAAACGTTGGAAGAGTTCCGGATTTATTCAAACAACCGCGTGTCGTTTGTCTTTACCGATCCCACCCAGGCCCGCAGCGAACAAGACCGGCAAGAATACTTTCGCTACCTGGCCGGAAAGGGTGTATTGCCGTTGCCAGTGTTCGAAACCAAAGACGGACAACGCGTGGAGAAAATTGTTTTTCCGGGGGCCTTGGTATCGTATGGCGGGCAGGAGCGGGGCGTGATGCTCTTTAAAGCCAACCGGGCTGAGCGCCCCCAGGAAGTTTTGAACCAGGCCATCGAAGGCATCGAGTTTGAGTTGGCCAATGCCATTCAGTTGCTCTCGGCAGACATTGTACCCACCGTGGGGTGGGTAACGGGCCACGAAGAATTGGACACGCTGCGCAGCGCAGGTTTTCGCCAGGCGTTGACCGAAAAATATTTAGTGCAGGACGTTTCACTGAGCCAACCCGCCCATTTGCAAGCACCCGCGGTGTTGATTCTGGCCAAGCCCCGTACAGCCTTTTCCGAATCCGAGAAGTTTCATCTCGACCAATACCTGATGCGGGGTGGCCGTGCGCTGTTTTTGTTGGACCGCCTCGAAGCCTCGATGGACAGTGCCTCGCGCGAGGATTACTTTGCGTTTCCCTATGAATTGAATCTGGACGACCAACTGTTCCGCTATGGTGTACGGATCAATCCCGATTTGCTCCAAGACCGCATGGCGGCACCTTACCCCATTGTGACCAGCGCCCTCGGTGGCAAACCGCAGATCACCAAAATGGAATGGCCCTTTTTCCCGATGGTCAATCTGTATGCCGACCACCCCACCACACGAAATATGGATGCAGTGATTTTAAAGTTTGCCAGCAGTCTGGATACCATCCGTGTCGCGGGCGTGAAGAAGACACCTCTGCTTTTTACGTCTCCCTATGCGCGCAACTTGGGCGCACCCGTAAAAGTGAGTGTCAACGACCTGCGGAGAGAAGGGCAAGCTGAGGACTTCAACAAAGGCCCGTTCCCTGTGGGCTATTTGTTGGAAGGAACCTTTACCTCGCTGTACAAAAACCGCTTCGCCCCGAAGGATGTAAATGCTACGGGTTTTAAAGAATCGAGCGTGCCCACGCGGATCATTGTATTGGCCGATGGCGACATAGCCCGCAACGAGGTAAACTGGCGGCAGGGCCGTGCGCAACCGTTGGGCTATGACCCGGTGGCGGAATATACGTTTGCCAACAAAGACCTGCTGATGAACCTGGTGGCCTATTTGGTAGATGCCGATGGGCTCATCAACGCGCGCAATAAAGAGATCAAAATCCGGCCGCTGGATACCGAGCGGATCAAAACCGAGCGCACTTATTGGCAGGTAATAAACTTGGTTTTGCCCGTGCTCGCGCTGGTGGGTTTTGGGTTTGTCTTGGCGTTTTGGCGCAAACGAAAGTACAGCCGTTTCAGCTAACCCGTATTCTGTGAGGACCAACACCCCGTATTTAGTTTCTCTCTTGGCCTTACTGACATTGTGTGCGGTATTGGCTTTTTGGCCCACTACCCGTTCCGCCACGGTCAATCCAAACATTTATAAAGTGTCCGATCAAACCAAAATTGACCGGGTGGTGTTTGCCTCGCCAACGGACACGGTGGAAGTGGCCTATCTCGAGCAGCGATGGAAAGTAAATGGCCGCCATAAGGCCGATCGCAACCTGATCACCGCCCTGTTTGCCACGGTATATCAAGCCATCGCCAAACGCGAAGTGGCGCCCTCGTTGGCCGATTCCGTGGCCCGGTTGGTGGCCTCAGAGGGCACGTATGTAAGTCTGTTTGAACAGGGCGAGCTGCGGAAAGCATTTTGGGTGCACGGCAGCCCGGCTACCAACGAAACGTGGTTTCAACTTGATGGAGGCAAACCCCATGTTGTCACCATTCCGGGGTATCGCGTGTACATAGCCAGTGTGTTTCAATTGGGCGAAGATGTGTGGCGCGACAAGCGTGTCTTTGACATCAACTGGCAAAACTTCCGCGTGTGCGAGTCTGCTTTCCTTGCTGCGCCAGCGGATGGTTTCAGCGTGCGCCTGGTGGGTGCTGCGCTGGAGGTGCCCGATGTGCCCGCGCTGGACACCGCCCGCGTGGCCAGTTATTTGGATGCCGTGTCGTTGTTGATGGCCGAGCGGTTTGTTTCCAAACTTACGCCCCCGTGGGATAGTTTGGCACGTACCCAACCGTTCCATCGCACCGTGCTCACGGACGTGGCCGGCCGCCAACACCTGCTCGAGTTGTTCGCACCCCTGCCGGAACAACGCTCGCTGTTGGCACAGAACGGGCAAGGCGAATATATGCTGATTGCATTCCAAGATGCGCGGGCTATTTTGGTACGCAAGCCGGAATTGAACCGCGCGCGATGAGCACTCCGTGCACGGTCGCCACGCGTTTTTAGGATTCCTTTTTCTTTCTAACTTTGCCCCCCTACAACCACTAACTGATTCACTCAATGAAGTTTATCGTCAACTCAAGCTACTTGTTGAAGCAGCTTTCCAATATCAATGGCGTTATTACCACCAACCCGGTAGTGCCCATCCTTGAAAATTTCCTCTTTGAAATAGACAAGGCCAAGTTGACGGTAACGGCATCGGATTTGCAAACCTCCATGATAACGGAACTGACGGTGGAGTCAAAAGAGCGTGGCAGCATAGCCGTGCCCGCGCGCATCCTGCTCGACACCTTAAAGAACCTGCCCGATCAGCCCGTTACCTTTTCGATGGATGAAACCACGTATGCCATCGAGATCAGTTCCGACAACGGGCGATACAAATTGGCCGGAGAAAACGCGACCGATTTCCCCAAAGTACCTGCTGTGTCCAATGATTTTTCGGCCGTCATTTCCTCCGAGGTGTTGAGCCGCGCCATCAACAATACCATTTTTGCGACCAGCAATGACGAACTTCGCCCCGCCATGACGGGCGTGTATGTAAACCTGGGCGAAAAGAATACCACGTTTGTGGCCACCGATGGCCACCGGTTGGTGCGCTACCGCAGAGCGGATGTCAAATCCGACAACGGCAATGCCATCATCATCCCGCGAAAAGCGTTGAACTTATTGAAAGCCACCCTGCCCACGGAAAACACCGATGTGAGCATCGACTTCAACATGTCCAATGCCTTTTTCAAGTTTGGCCACATCCGCATGATATGCCGTTTGATTGATGAGCGCTTCCCCGACTATGAAAATGTCATCCCCGGGCAAAACCCCATCAAGATGACGATCAGCCGTGCTGACTTTCTCGGATCGCTCAAGCGTATCTCTATTTACGCCAACAAAACCACGCACCAGGTGCGGTTGAAGATCACGGGGAGCGAGCTGCAAGTGTCGGCCGAAGATTTGGACTTTAGCAATGAAGCTAACGAACGCCTTTCCTGCGAGCACGAAGGCGAGGACATCGAAATCGGTTTTAATGCACGCTTCCTAATCGAGATGCTCACCAACCTGGATGTGGACATGGTGCGCTTGAATATGTCGGCCCCCAACAAAGCGGGCGTTATCCTGCCGGCCGAAAAAGAAAAGAACGAAGATATTCTGATGCTGGTGATGCCGGTGATGCTGAACCAATACGTATAGCCCATTTTTCTCCTAAACCGGAAAAGCCATCGAACCTTGGGTTTGATGGCTTTTTTATGGGGCCATCCCTACGGATAAACCGGCTAAAAGGTTAGCCAAAAACAGCCAAATTAATTTCTTGAGCCACTCGGTTACATTGCCATTGGCAATTTCATGAATTTGCAATAACTTCAACACATCAAGTGCTATGGATAGCTTTAATCAGTGGTGGGAAGGCCTGAGTTTCGTACTAAAGGTATACTGGGGCATAGCCGTGCCCTTCACCATTTTTTTCCTGCTTCAATTGGTACTGTCGTTTATGGGGGCCGAAACACCGGACGACTTACCGGATGCCGAAATCGAGGCCGATCACGGAATCGGGTTTCAATTTTTCACACTCAAGAACCTCATTGGATTTTTTACGTTGTTTGGTTGGTCGGGCGTGGCGTCCATCCACGCGGGCCTGTCCACCGGTGCTTCCATTGTGGTGGCCGTCTTGGCGGGGTTGGTAATGATGGGCATTATGGCCAGCGTATTTTATCTGTTGATGAAAGCCAATGCCGATGGCACCATGAAGATTGAAACAGCCGTGGGTAAAATCGGGGAGGTGTACTTGACCCTGCCGGCCAGGCGTGCGGGCTTAGGCAAAGTACAGATAAACGTGGGCGGTGCGCTGCGCACGCTGGAAGCCATGACGGATGACGACCACGACATCCCCACAGGCAAACTCATTAAAGTATCATCGGTGGTGGGTACCACCCTGGTGGTTACCACTGATAATTAGAACCGTGCGAATGTTCAACTTAGTCAACGAATAGAATTATGCCTTACGTACTGCCCATCATCGTCATTGCCGGGTTATTTGTTTTTGTTGTGATCACCACCGCCCTGCGGAGGTATAAGCGCTGTCCTTCCGACCGCGTGTTGGTGGTGTATGGAAAAGTGGGCGGAGGCGGCTCGGCCAAGTGTATACATGGAGGGGCGGCCTTTATTTGGCCCGTTATACAGGATTATGCCTTTATGGACCTCACGCCCATCTCCATTGAGGTTAACCTGACCAATGCGCTGAGCAAGCAGAATATCCGGGTGGATGTGCCCTCGAAGTTTACTGTGGGTATTTCCACCGAAAGCGGGGTGATGGAAAATGCAGCCGAGCGCCTGCTGGGGTTGCAGCGGCAAGATGTGCATGCCCTGGCGCATGACATCATTGTGGGACAGATGCGCCTGGTGGTGGCCATGATGGACATCGAGGAAATCAATACCAACCGCGATAAGTTTTTGCAGAATGTGTCGCACAACGTGGAGTCGGAGTTGAAGAAGATCGGCTTGAAGCTGATCAACGTAAACATTACCGACATCAAAGACGAGAGTGGATACATAGCCGCGCTGGGCAAAGAGGCCGCGGCCAAAGCCATCAACGAAGCCAAAATACGCGTGGCGGATCAGGAACGCCTGGGCGATATCGGAAAAACGGAAGCCGAAAAAGAGCGAGACATCAAAGTGGCCGAGATGGTGCGCGACCGCGACACGCAAGTGGCCGTGACGATCAAAGACAAAGAGGTGTTGATTGCGGGCGCCAAACGCGATGAGCAAATCGGAAAGGTGGAGGCCGAGCGCGACACCCGTATCAAATCGGCCGAGGCCAACGCGCTGGCGGTGACGGGCGAAAACACATCAAAGATCGCGATTGCCAGTTCGGATGCCGAAAGACGCGAACGCGAAGCCGAGGCCTTAAAAAAGGCGATTGCCGCGGAAAAAGTGCAAGCTGCGAAGGCCCTGGAGGAAGCCTACCTGGCCGAGCAAAAAGCTGAACGCGCACGCGCAGACCGCGAACGTGCCTCTCAAAACGCCAACATTGTGGTAGCGGCAGAAATCCAAAAACAGAAGGCCATCATCGAGGCGCAGGCCTTGGCCGAGCAGTTGCGCGAAAAAGCAAAAGGCGAAGCAGATGCCATTTATGCGAAACTGGAGGCCGAAGCGCGCGGTATGTATGAGATATTGACCAAACAAGCCCAGGGGTTGCAGCAAATTGTCAAAGCTTCGGGCGATAATGCCCGCGATGCCGTGCTGCTTTTGATTGTCGATAAGTTGCCTGAGCTGGTGCGTCTGCAAACGGAAGCCATCAAGAACATCAAAATTGACAAGCTGACCGTATGGGATGGCGGCAACGGTACTTCGCCCGATGGGAAAACATCAACGGCCAACTTCATCAGCGGATTGTACAAATCGGTGCCACCGTTGCAAGAAATCTTTAACATGGCGGGTATGGAATTGCCCGAGTACCTAAAAGGCAAAACGGCAGCAGAGCTAAAAGCCATGGCCGATGAAGCTAAATCGAAACAAGGCACGGAGCCCAAAAAGACCTAACCTATTAACGGATGATGGTATCAGGCGGAGGGGTACTGCGCGACAGCAAAGATGCATTTTAACGCAACCGTGCCTTGCTGCAAAATGCGACCCGCGGTGTTTTTGATCAAAAGCGATTCCGCTATCGCGAGCCTCGCAAAAACCTACTGGAGGGTGATCCCCAACTGACCGAAGAAGACCGTTCCCTCATTGTAGCGAGGGCGAAGGCGCAAAGCAACCACCATCACCTGCTCCAGATCGGAAAAATGGTTCTGGCGTTGGCTGCGGTGATCGGCCTCTTGGCCATTATTTTGCAATAACCTCGTAGGTGCGGAAAGACGATGTCATAGGAGGTTTTTCCCCGCGCTCTTTGGCCTGGCGAATATCTTCAAAGCCGCGTTTATGCCCTTCGATAAACTCCGGTGAGCCGGTCCATTTTTTGAAGGCCTCTTCGGATTCCCAGTGGCTCACGATCAGGTATTCACCCTCGCCATTCGGACGCAGTACCTGCATATCCACAAACCCCGGCATGCGGTCAATGGCGTGTGCCCGGGTGGCAAACAATTGCTCAAAGCGGGTCCGGTAATGGTCATCGCATTGGATGTAGTTGATGGCAACAAATTTTTTTTCCATAAGCCTTTTTTAGCCGTAAACGCTGCAAAAATGCTTTGCCCGGGAATCAAATCCAAAGTTTATTAAGATTAATTCTAAATAATTTATGGCACTATAATACGATGGAAAGCGTTTTTGAGGTGATTTGCCCAATGCCCACCCGTCAATATTCTTGTACTTTTGTCCACTCCCCATGAAAATCAGGCTCCTGTTTTTTGTTTGGCTCGCCCTGTTTTGGTTGCTGTTTTTTGAGGTAGGCCGGGTTGTTTTTCTGCTCTATCACTACAGCCAAGCCATCCCATTGGGCTGGAAAGACGTAACGATGCCCTTGTGGTTGGGCTTGCGCATGGATGCTGCGATGGCGGGCTACTGGCTGTTGTTGCCCGGCCTTGTGCTGGCGGCTTCCGTATGGATAAATAACCGGTGGACGGCCCGCCTGCTGACGGTGATCACGTATGCGTTGTTGGCAATCTCTATTTTGATTGTGGTGGCTGACTTGGAGCTGTACAAACACTGGGGTTTCCGGATCAACAACACTCCTTTGATGTATCTAAGTCGCGAGGGGGCTGGCAGCATTCACACATGGGTGCTGGTGGGCCTGGTAGCCGCAGTTGTCGCTTTTGGCGTAGTGTTTGGCTGGGCCTACTACCGTTGGCTGTATCCGCGCGTGGTTGCTTTTACCCCGCTGCGCCCGCATTACGCGCTGGTATTTGTGTTGATCACCGGGGCGTTGATCATCCCCATCCGGAGCAGTTTCTCGGTGGCTCCGCTCAATACGGGCGTGGTGTACTTTCACAAAACCAAAGCATTTCCCAATCATGCGGGTATCAACCCGGTTTGGAATTTTTTCAAGAGCCTTACGATGGACGATGGGCATCGCTACCCCAGCGACCTTTACCCCCGCGAGGAAGCGCAGCGGCTGCTGTTGCAAATGACCTTTTATGCGCATGACACCACACGGGTACTAAAGATTGCACGACCCAATGTGATCCTCATTATTTTGGAAAGTTTTACCGCCAAATCGAGCCGCTGGGCGGGCGAGCCGGGATCACGCCTCAGTTGAATGCCATGTGCAACGAAGGGCTCCTTTTTGATCATTTCTATGCCAGCGGTGACCGCACCGATAAAGGCCTCGTCTCCATTTTGAGCGGGTATCCTGCCCAACCGCGCACGTCCATCATCAAGTTCCCCCAAAAAACGCAGTCGTTGCCATCGCTGCCGCGGGCCGTCCAGGAGCTGGGCTATTCCACCTCTTTTTTGTACGGGGGCGATATCGGCTTCGCCAACATGGAGTCCTACCTGAACAACTTGGGGTTTGAGACCATTACCGAAGGGGACGATTTCGACTCTTCGCTGGACGATTCAAAATGGGGCGTGCCCGATCATTATGTCTTTGAGCGATTGCTGCGCGAATGCGACACCGCCCGTGCGCCTTTTTTCAAAACCATTTTGACGTTGAGCAGCCATGAACCGTTTGAAGTACCCATGGAACACGTGTTCCCCGGCAACGATGAATCGTCCCTTTTCTTGAACTCCTGTTACTATACCGATCAAAGTTTGGGCAAGTTTATCTACGAAGCCAAAAAAACGTCTTGGTGGGATGGCACGCTCGTCATTGTCACGGCCGATCACGGCCACCGCTTCCCGTATTCGCAGGAATTGAAAGATAAAGAACGGTTTAAGATTCCCATGCTGTGGTTGGGAGGCGCGCTGCACCGCTCGGGTGTGGTGACTACGCTGGGCGGACATACCGACATCGCCAATACGCTGCTGACACAGTTGCACATGGCAGACACCCGGTTTACCTTTAGCAAAGATATGCTGGCGCGTGACGTAGAGCCCTTTGCGGTATATGTTTTTCAAAATGGCTACGGATTTCTATCGCCACGAGGCGATGACGTGTATGATTTTGATTTGAAAGGCTATTTGAAACAACGCGCGGACACCCTGGCCGGGAAATTTGGCAAGGCCTACATGCAGATGTTGTTTCATGATTTTAACAATCGATAGGAATGAAGAAATATATTTTGGCAGTTGCGTTGGGGTGCTTGCTTTCTGTCAGTGGCTTGGCCCAGGAAATGGGTTTGTCGTTCTCCTACTTTATCCCGCGCAACGGGTATTTCTCCACGCCCATCAGTCCCTTCTCCATACGCGGCTTGGGTATTGATCTGAACAAGTATGTAGCACTGGAAACGGGCTTTTCGCTTTACCGCATGAGCGGACTAAACGTGGTGGACATGCCCTGGCAGACGAAAGATCCGATCGTGGGCCCCAATTTTACCGTGTTTGTGCCGGTTGAAATGGTGTTGCAGTTCAAAGGCCAACAGGCCGAGTTCAACATCAAAGGCGGTGGTTTTTTTTTCTACGGGTTTGATCAGAAAATCCTATACGGCAACCTGGACAAAGCCCTTCGCCAGCACGAAGGGTGGGAGGTGGCCAACGCCACCGTAACCGCCACAAACAACCCGGGTTTTGGTGTTCATGCCGGTATTGAGTTTGTGTTTTACCCGGCCAAGCAATTTGGCATCTCGTTGGAGTGTAATTACTTGATGGGGCAGTCAAAATTCCCGCTCAATGGTCAATACACCGGAGGCACTGCGGCCACGGGTTTGCAAACGCTGCCGCTCGACTACCCCGATGCGAAAATTGATTTTACCGGTCTGGAGTTTTCGATCGGTATCTTGTTTTCGGGGCAGTAGCCGAGCGCGGCACAAGTCGTATGAGGAATTTGCTTCGAACTTCCGGGCCTAACTGCAGTTGCGCTTCGGTGGCTTTTTGCCACGTATGATAGGTTCCTCTACACTCAAAAAGCTGTTCGTCCATCCAGAAAAAAGAACGGCCGCTTGACGCAGGCGGTAATATCACCCAACCCCCGTCTACCTGAATGGGAGAAACCAGCGCGTAGACCAAACTGTCTGCCGACTCAGGCACCAACCGATTGTAGTTACGTAACCATTGGCGGCTATCCGTCACAAACTCCTGAAACGTTTTTCGGGCCAGACTGTCGCGTAGCAGCAGCGAATCTCCTGCGGGATGGTTCACGGGTAAGAGATGAAATTTTTTCCGTTTGTCCACATGCACATAGGCGAGGTCGTAGTTGGCGTTGTGGATGCGCGTGAAAGACGATGCCGAGTCTGCTCGAATTTTTTCCAACTCCACCCACAGCATCAATCCGCCATTTCGGTAACGCGGTCGCTGGTTGGATAAAAAGTTGCCGAGCGACCACGCGACCAATTGGTTTCGCTCCGGAAAAAACTCAACCGGCTGGATGACGTGCGGGTGCGACCCGATGACCACCTGCGCCCCCTCGCGGAAGCAAAGATTGGCCAAGCGCTTTTGAAACCGGTTGGGGCTCCGCTGGTACTCATCGCCAAAGTGAAGCAACACCAGTATCGCGTCCGGGTGCTGTGCTTTGGCTTGCTGAATGTCTTTTTTGATCAGCACGGTATCGATGAGATTGACCTGCGCGGGTGGGGGCACGGGTATCCCATTGGTTCCATACGTGTAGTTCAGCAAGGCAATCTTGAACCCATTTTTCTCCACCAGCAAAGGGTATGTGGCGGCCCGAGCCAGTGAATCTTTGAACGTGCCCGTATGGATGATTTTTGCGGAGTCCAGCATATCGAGCGTTCGATAGATCCCTTTCTTATACCGATCGACCGAATGATTGTTGGCCGTCACCAATACGTCAAAGCCTGCTTTCTTTAACTCAAAAGCCAACTCGTCTGGCCCGCTAAATTGTGGATATCCTTTGTACGGCTTTCCCGCCAGCGTAAACTCCAAATTGCCAATGGCCAAGTCGGCCGATTGAATGAGCGGCTTTATCCACTGAAACGTATGGGCATACTCGTACGTTTGGCTGATGGGATTAAAGGCGGAGGCAATCTGTGCATCGTGCTGCATGATGTCACCCACAAACAGCAAGCGCAGCCGCGTGGTGTCCTGTGCCAGGAGCTCGCCCGCGAAGAGCATAGCGAAAAAACATACGTATCTCATGCGGGTGTGGGTTCGGGCATCAATTCCATCACTTTGTTCTCGGTGACCACAAATACTTTGTCGCCTTTGCGCGGTACTATTTTCGCCAAGCCGGTAAACGAACCAAAGGCGGGTATCAAGCCCTGCTGTTGCCCCAACCAAAAACACGGCAATACCAATGATTGCTTCCCCGCCCCGGCCAACCGTACACCGGGATGAACGTGACCGGAGAGTTGGTACTCGCCCGCTGCGGGCTGCTCAGCCGGATCATGGGTCAAACACCACGTGCCAAGCGACAGCGAAGAATGGACAGAGATATCCCACCGCTCATACTGGCGCTCACTCAAAATGTCATGATTGCCGCGCACGAGTTCAAACGAGGTGCTAAGAAAATGTTTGCGTATTTGCCCAAGCACTTCCCACTCTTCGTTGTAGTGGCTGTGGAATAGGTCGCCCAAAAAAATGACGCGCTCCGGGCGGTACGATTGAATGAGTTGGATGAGCCGCTCGCTGTTGTGGTCGTTGGCACGGGTGGGCACGGCAATGCCCGCTTTGCGGAAATGATTGATTTTGCCGAGGTGCAAATCGGCCATTACGAGGGCGCGGTGGTGGGCGAAAAACAACGCTTTGTGTTCGTTCAGTTCGATCTCTTCTCCTTTCCAGTGCAGCCTCATCGCACCGCAAAATACAACTTCAACGGGCAAAGACCCAACCCTTGAACCTTGCCGTCCGAACGGTATATTTGGCGCATGAAATTTCTACTGGGATGGTTGTTGGGATGTTCTTTTCTGCCCTTGGCGGCTCAACGCGATTCATTGTTTGAGCGTCACCAGTTTGACAGCCTGCCCTATCGGTTGCTGCGGCCGCTCAAGGTCGAGCCCGGCAAGCGATACCCGCTGGTTATTTTTTTGCACGGCTCGGGCGAGCGGGGTACCGACAACGAGTTGCAGTTAAAATATGTAGCCCCCCTTTTTTTGAACGACACCGCGCGGGCCCAGTTTCCTTGTTTCGTTTTGTTGCCGCAGTGCCCGGCCACCGACCGGTGGGTAAATGTAGCTTGGAGCTCGCCCCAACATACCCAACGCCCGCAACCCACGCCCTCGTTGGCCAAGGTGATGGAGTTGATTGGCGCGTTGAAAAAAGAATTACCGATCAATCCCAAACGCGTGTACCTCGGGGGATTGTCCATGGGCGGCTTTGGTACGTGGGAGTTGCTGGCACGACAGCCCTATGTTTTTGCCGCAGCCGTGCCGATTTGTGGCGGTGCCGATGAGCGAACCGCCCCGCGCATCAAGCACACACCGTTATGGGCATTTCATGGGGCGATGGACAATGTGGTGCCGCCCGAGCGCAGCCGCAATATGATCGCGGCTTTGCGCAAAGCGAAAGGCAAACCCCGGTACACCGAGTATCCGCTGGTGGGCCATGACAGTTGGACGAACGCCTTAGCCGAGCCCGAACTGTTGCCCTGGTTGTTTGCGCAGCGGTTAAAGTAAAATTCAAAACGTAACACTGGCGTAACATCGCGGGCAGTTGTCAACCTTACCTTTGGCCCGCACCTTGTGTTATGTTCGAGCTGGAGTTTTCCTACACCGTATTACTCATCGTTTGTTTGTTGGCGGCCTGCGCCTTTGAGTTTGTCAATGGCTTCCATGATACCGCGAATGCAGTGGCCACGGTCATTTATACCAACTCGCTGAAGCCTTGGGTGGCGGTTGTTTGGTCGGGGGTATGCAATGCCATTGGTGTGTTCTTGGGGGGCATCACTGTGGCGATGGGCATTGTCAATCTGCTGCCAGTGGAGTCGCTCATTGACCAAAACATTGCGCACAGCATCGCCATGGTGATGGCGCTGTTGCTAAGTGCTATTTTCTGGAATTTATTGACCTGGTATTTTGGTATTCCTTGCTCCAGTTCGCATACGTTGATCGGTTCCATCTTAGGCGTGGGCCTGGCGTATTCCTTGTTGCCCGATGCCGCCTCGGCCGCAGTCAATTGGGGGAAGGCAAAGGAAATCGGATTATCGCTGCTCATTTCACCGCTGTTTGGTTTTTCGCTCACCATCATCCTCATGTTTTTGCTGCGCAACATGACGAAGGGTACGCATGCCGGAGACAACCTTTTCAAAGAACCCAAAAAAAATGCGCCTCCGCCCTGGTGGATACGCGGCATTCTCATCATCACGTGCACGCTGGTGAGCGGTTTTCACGGCTCGAACGATGGGCAGAAAGGAGTGGGGCTGATCATGCTTATTTTGATCGGCATCGTGCCGGCCTACTTCGCCCTCGATCACTCTGTTAATCCCACCGCACTGGCTGGTAATGCCCGGGCGTTGCAAGCCATCGTACAATCCATCGATTCCGCTCCGCTGTCGGCCAGCGATCAGGCATTGCTGGACAGTACCAAGCTGTTACAGGCCGATTTGGCGACACGCTTGTCCTCCTCGCGCACGGTCGATGACATACCCGCCTCGGAGCGATTCCTGGTTCGCAAAGACGTGATGCTCATTGCCAATAACGTCAAATACCTGATCGGCAAGGACGAAGTACGGTTGAGCGAAGCGGACAAAAAGCGAGTTGAATCGGAGATCAAGGAATTGCGCACGCTTACCGACTATTCGCCCCAGTGGGTGATTGTATTGATTGCGGGCTCGTTGGGGTTGGGTACCATGATCGGTTGGAAACGCATCGTGAAAACCATTGGTGAAAAGATTGGAAAAGAACACTTGACCTACGCACAAGGGGCCAGTGCTGAAGTGGTGGCGGCCACCACCATCGGATTGTCCACCTCGTTTGGGTTGCCCGTCAGTACCACACACGTGCTGTCGTCCGGCATTGCGGGCAGTATGGTCGCGAGCAAGGGCATCAAGAATTTGCAAGCAGATACGGTGCGAAACATCCTGATCGCCTGGTTGCTGACGTTGCCCGTGGTGATGCTGATGGCGGGCACGTTATTCCTGCTCTTCCGCTCGTTCTGAGCGTCAGTCCTGCTCGGCTTGGGTCTGTTTTTTTGGCTTGGGTGCGGCCGTGCGCTTGGGTTTTGATGCCTTTTTTGTGCTGACCTTGATGCGCGTGTGACCATCCGATCGAACAAGCATGCGGTTGGTTTTGTAGCGTGGTGCCTTGTAGCGTCTGGCGCTTTGGGCGTATGACATCTGATAAGCGGGGCAGGCGTCTTGGGCACAGGATATGCTCAACAGCCCCATCAGCAAAATGACAACAGCCCTCACGCGTTTATTTTTTCTTCACGGCCAGGAGCGGAATGTTTCCTTGGTAGGCCAGCTTGCGCGTCACGCTTCGCCCGAACAGTTTCTCTTGCAGCGTGAGGTGGTGTGTAAATGTGGTAAGCAGGTCAGATTTTGTTTCGTGGATAAACGTATCGATGGCTTGTGGGATGTCGTCATCCAGGATGATGCGAAAGTCCAGTTTGGGGTAGCCATTTTTTTGCACAAGTTGTTCGGCCTTTAGTTTTTCGGCTTCCGTTTTTTTGTCCATGACCGGTGCCACGTGGATCATGTGCACATGCGAGCCAAAGATTTCGGCAAACTCGGTAATCAGGGCCAATTCGCTTTCGGCTGTCTTCAGATCCGTGGCGTACACCAGGTGCTGAAGGTTTCGGTAGTGGGCAAACTCGGGTATGGCCAAGACAGGCACTTTGCTGGCATCAATCACCGATACCGTGGTGCCGCCCAGGCGTACCTTCTTCAGGGTGGAAGCACCCCGCGACCCCATCACCACCATGTTCACCTTATTCTTATCGATAAATTTCGTGACAGCGTCCGAAACGGTGTGCGCCCGCACCGCTTTAAAGCGAAGCGTAAAGTTTCCCTTCGCCACTTTTTTCAGTTCCTCCACCAATTTGGCGCCCTCTTCTTCCGCAATGTCCACCAGTGTCTTTTCGATGGAGCGCATTTTCAGGTTGGCTTTGGGGATACCTTCCAGCCGCACAACATTCATCACCGTGAATTCGGCATTCAATGGCCCCGCCAGTTTGATGGCGTACTCCAAGGCCACGCGGGCCAAATTGGAAAAATCGGTGAGCAGGAGGAGTTTGGGCGGTTGTTTTACGGCCATGGCGAATGCGTTACTGGCTTCGAAGGTACAAATTTGGCGCAGAAACGGACGAAGAAAATACGTTTGCCGCTATCGGCCCGGTGGGCGATCTGTGTACTTTTACCCCACTTTACGACAGAACGGTTATGAAATACATCATCTTTATCGCTTCCATTTCTGCTTTTTGCCAGGTCTGGGGCCAAGCACCCGATGCCGCGCGCATCCGGCAACACATCCGGGTATTGGCCAGCGACTCATTGCTGGGCCGGGGGTCGGGAACATCCGGGGAGGTGATGGCGGCCAGCTACATCGAGAACCACTTTAAGGCACTCAAGCTGACACCGAAGGGCGAGCAAGGGTACTATCAATCATTTCCTTTCAAAGGGGGGGCCCACGGCACGGGGCGTGAGGGCGTAGCGCGAAACATCATCGGTTTTATCGACAACAAAGCACCGTCTACCATCGTGATTGGGGCGCATTACGACCATCTGGGCCTGGGCCACGATGGCAACTCGCTGGATGCAAACGCCCAAGACAAAATTCACAATGGGGCCGATGACAACGCCAGCGGTGTAGCAGGTGTGCTGGAGCTGGCGCGTTACTACCAAACCAATAAGGTGAAGGAGAAGAACAACTTTCTTTTTATTTGCTTTAGTGCCGAAGAATTGGGTCTGTATGGGAGCAAATATTTTACTGAGCATCCTACTGTTCCGCTTACGTCCATCAACTTCATGATCAACCTGGATATGATCGGGCGATACGAGACGGCCAAAGGTCTGTCGGTAAGCGGTACGGGCACCACGGCCCTGTGGGAACCGATACTGAAAGAGACCGCGGGAACGTTGCTGGTAAAAACAGACTCGTCCGGCATGGGCCCTTCCGATCATGCTTCGTTCTATTTGAAAAGTGTTTCTGCACTTCATTTTTTCACGGGATCGCATACCGATTACCACAAGCCTTCGGACGATTGGGAAAAGATCAACTTCGAAGGCGAGCGCGAAGTGCTCAACCTGATCATCCGCGTTATCGAGAAGGCGGAAGCACAGCCTAAAGTGACTTTTCAGGCCACCAAAAACCGATCGTTGGGCGCGGCCCGGGCGTTTAAAGTAACGATGGGTGTGATGCCCAGCTATACGGCCGATGCGGAAGGCTTGGTGGTGGATGGCGTAACCGAGGGCAAACCGGCACAGAAGGGAGGCATCCAGGCAGGCGATGTGATCATTCAGATGGGCGACATCCCCGTAAAGGGCATGCAGAGCTACATGGAGGCGTTGGGCAAATTCAATAAAGGCGAGACTATTGATGTGAAGATAAAACGTGCGGGCGAAGAAAAAATCCTGAAGGTCACGTTTTAGCTTGCTGCATGGCCTGTAGCAAATCAGGTTAACCTAAAGAAAGTCGCGTACGCAGAATGGCGGTTACCGCTTCAAAAACTTAAACGAACGTTTGCCGTTGGTGTCGGCATCGCGCAACGCAAGAAAGTAATAACCGGTGGGCAGGTCTTTTACTTTTACGCGCAGTTGATGGTCATCTAAAATCTCCACTTCCGCTTCCAACGCGTTGCCGATGATGTTGTGCAAGTTGACGCGCACCCGCTTGGCTTGGGGTTCTTCAAATTTTACGTGTAAAAAGTCGGTGGTGGGGTTGGGGTACACTTCCACCTTTTTCGGATCCGTAGAGCTATACGCAACTTCGTCACGCACTTGCCCCCGGGCGGCCAGCGAGACCCCCAAGAAAAGCAACCCGAACGTGAGTAATCGTATGCGCATGGTGTATATGTACGGTAATTTCTGGTTCTTAGATGCAATTTCTGCGCCAAAAGTTTAAACAAGCCACAATTATTTCTCACGCCAACCGTTGCCACGCGGCCGCCAAAAAGTCGGGCAGGTCGCCCGCAATTAGGCCCATTTCTGTTTTTTCGCGGGCGCCCAGGTCGCCCGCCAATCCGTGCACGTAACACCCTATTAAAGCTGCATCTTCTGGAGGGTAGCCCTGCGCCAGCAAAGCCGTGAGGATGCCCGTCAGCACGTCTCCACTTCCGCCCGTGGCCATGCCCGGGTTTCCGGTAGGGTTGAAGTACACACGACCGTTGGGCAAGGCAATGGCGGACCAAGCCCCTTTGTTGATCACGATGGACTGAAGCTGCAAAGCAAGTGTCTTCTGCTTTTCCAAACGCTCAAAGTCATCTTTCCACGACCCCACTAGGCGCTCCAGTTCTTTGGGATGAGGCGTTAGGATGGTTCCCTTTGGCACGCGGGCAATCATTTCGGTATGGTCGCTCATGATATTCAACGCATCGGCATCCAGCACCAGCGGTTGGCGGGCGTTTTCAAGAACTTGCGAAAGTGCGTTTTTGGTGGAGGCGTGTTGCCCCAGGCCCGGGCCAATGCCGATGGCATCATAGCGTTCCAGCGCAGGGACGGTAGCGATATAGTCTTGCTGTGCTTCGTAGGTTACCATCGCCTCTGGCACAGCGGTTTGCACAATGACGCGACCCGATTCGCTGGTGTGAGCGGTTGCCAATCCGACCCCCGCGCGCAAAGCCGCCCGCGCGGCCAACACGGCAGCCCCTGCTTTACCGGTGCTGCCCGCGATCAGCAACGCATGGCCAAACGTACCCTTGTGGTCAAACCGGTTGCGAGGGCGCACGCGCTTGCGAATGGTTTTCAGCGTTGGTATTTGATAGGGGGTGTCCTGCAATTTTCGATAGTCCTCTTGCAGACCGATATCCAACGTGGTCCATTGGCCCACCAGGTGCGCACTTCCGGGCAACAAGAACGCCAGCTTGGGAGCTTGAAAGGTGGCTGTGTAATGGGCATGCACGGTCGTTCCGTGGGTTGCCCGGTCTGTCAATAACCCAGAGGGCACATCCACGGCCACGCGTATGGCTTTGCTCTGGTTGATGAGGTTCACCAACAAAACATCGTTTCCCTCCAGCGGCCTGGACAACCCCGTGCCGAACAGGGCATCGATGATGACGCTGTAGCCATCAAACACGGTAGGGGCAAGGGGATAGTTGAGCTCGGTGGCGGCCACGGGTAGCCGCTTCCGGTTTGCCAGATAATCCAGCGACTCGGTTTTTCCTTTTTGGATAAACACTGACATGCGGTATCCATGTTCGTGCAGCATGCGGGCGATGCCTATGCCATCGCCACCGTTGTTGCCTGTGCCGCACACCACCGCGATTTTGTGGTGACCGGGAAACACTTGTATAAACCAATCGGTAAATGCCCGGCACGCCCGCTCCATCAAATCAAGCGAGGCGATGGGTTCCTGTTGGATGGTGTGGGCATCCCACGCCCGAAATTGCTCGGCCGAAAACACCTTGATCATACACAAAGGTAAGTTGCGCTCAGCGATCTACCTCGCCCAGCACGATGTCAATCGAACCCAGTATGGCAATGAGGTCGGCCAGCAATACGCCTCGGCTGATGTGGGGCAGCACCGACAGGTTGACAAAGCTGCACGCCCGTGCTTTGCAACGGAAGGGAACATCGCTTTTGCCGTCTGCGCGGAAAAAGAATCCCAACTCGCCCTTGGGGTTTTCGGCCCGCACGTAAAGGTCTTGCGCCTTGGGGCGGATTTTTTTTGGTACCAACGCCTGGGGGTCAAAGTCACGCGTGCGTTTGTGGTCGCCCAGTAACGTGTCTAAGCACTGTTCGATCAAGCGCAGCGACTCTTCCATCTCGCGCAAGCGCACCCAAGCACGATCCCAACAGTCGCCCACAGTGCCCATTTTCCCTTCTCCTATCGGTACGTCAAATGCCAACTCGGGGTACACGGAGTAGCCATCCACCTTGCGTAGATCAAACCGCAAGCCCGAGGCACGCAACATGGGGCCGGTAACACCGCAGTTGATGGCGAGATCAAGCGGCAACACCCCAACGCGGGCCGTGCGGTCGATAAAAATTTTGTTGTTGATCAACAGGTTTTTCAGTTCGCCTAACTTGGGCCGGAAGTAGTGGACAAATTCGCGGCAGCGATCTTCAAAGCCCACGGGCAGGTCGTAGTAAAGCCCACCGATCCAAATGTAGTTGTACAACATACGCGCCCCACTGGCCCATTCGAGCAAACGCAAGATGTGTTCGCGGTCGCGCATGATCCAGAAGAAGGGCGTGAAGGCGCCCAAGTCCAGCCCGTACGTGCCCAGGGCAATCAGGTGCGATGCAATACGGTTCAGCTCGGCCACGGTCACGCGTACGTACTCTACCCGTTTGGGGATTTGGTCGGTTATGCCCAGCATTTTTTCCACGCCCATGGCGTAGGCATGTTCGCTGTTCATGGCGGCCACATAGTCCATACGATCCACAAACGGGATCACCTGGTTGTAGGGCAAGCTCTCGGCATGTTTTTCAAAACAGCGGTGCAGGTATCCGATGTGCGGTACCACTTCTTTCACGATTTCCCCATCGGTGAGTATTTCCAGGCGCAGCACTCCGTGGGTGGAAGGATGCTGTGGACCCAGGTTGAGGATCATCTCCTCCGTGCGGAGGGTGCCCACCGCCAACTTATTGGGCTCCGATACGAGCAGGTCGGGTTGGTAGCTCATAGGTCGGAGGGCGGTTGTAGGGCTTGATAGGCCACGTGCACACCGTGATAGTATTCTTCGTGCCGATAGTCTTTTCGCAGCGGGTGGCCCACCCAATCGGCCGGCAGCAATATCCTTCGCAAGTCGGGGTGATTTTTGAAACGGATGCCCAGTAAATCGTAGGCTTCGCGTTCGTGCCACTCGGCTGTTTTCCAGAGGTGGCATACACTGTCGGTTTCCGGATTTTCGCGCGGCAGCATGACCTTGATGGCCAGCGACTGGTGAAAGGGAATGGAGTAGAGGTGATAGATCACTTCCATCGTGTTGGCCTCGGGGCCATTGTCAATGCCCGTCAGGCACGAGAGCATGTCAAAGTACGTAGCGGGATTTTCGCGCAGCTCGGTGAGGAGGGGAACTAGATTTTGGGAATCCACCCGAAAGGTAGGAGGATGGGCCGAAGATTCGGGCGACAACTGATATTTCTCAAGCACCGCGTTCATTGCTACGCAAAGTATTTTGCCAGAAAATCTTTCAAAGGATTCAATTCAAAAGAATGTAGATCCCAAACCTCTGGATTCAGGTAGCTCCGGGTTGAGCCACGGGAGCTTTCAGAGCTTTGAAAAGTGCCGGGGTAGATATACATCTTGGACTTCAAGTCAATTTTTCTCACATTTTCGATTCCGATTTCTCCCACACAAGTTGCATACGCATCAATACAGTCGATGATGGGGCGATTCTTTTGTGGAATGCAATCCATCAGCAGCGATTCCAGATTACCTGAATCTTGGTTGTTTGGGAAAAGGAAAATGTCATCCAACATCAACCTCAATTTCTCCGCTTGGTTTCTGATTTCTGTCAGTGTCGAGTCTTTGCCGGGTACATCGGCATCGAAAATCAAGATGTTCAGATTGCCTTTTTTTGTGCTGAGTTCAATAGCGGATTGAGACCGATGCAATTTACTGGCATTTCCTTCTACTTTGATAAATGCTTTGTCGCTCAGTTTTGTGCTAAAATGAAATTGGACAAGGTCCTGTAAGAATCGGCTATCCTCTGCACCTTCAACAATCAGTGTTACCGGGAGCGTCATAACCGCACCTCATTTCCCGCGTTGATGGCGAATTCAAATTGGGAGAACGGAAAGGTAACAGAAGAAACCTGTCTGGTAGTGGCGTTTTCGACCATGGAAACCACTCTCGCCAGGTCTTTTAGATGTGATAAATCGTCTGCCAGCGCCTCCTTGAAGAACCGGAGGCACTCTTCGCTGTGCGTGGTCATAAAAAGCTGTACATTGTTTTCATGAGCGGTATGCAAAATCACATTCCAAAACTCTTTCATCCGGCTAAAATGAATGCCAGTGTCGATTTCGTCAATCATCAGTCGTTTTCCATTTTTGGCAATAATCTCCATGACGATTCTTAGAAACTTGACCGAACCGTCTCCAAAGAGCGCCAGAGGGAGTGTAGTATTTTTGTCAGATTGGGTAATTATCAAGTGAGGTTCTTCGTTTGGAAAAGGCGCAGAGAGTTCAATCCCATCAAACGTAGGGATGAACTTCCGCATGGATTCAATCAATCTGCCTCGGATCTTTCTGTTTTTTTGAATGGTACTTGAATAGAAATTAGTCAAACTGCGGTCGTGGCCACTCTGCAGTGTGATAAGGGGACTACTGAGTTCGTGATTGGTGGTGGCGAGCACAGTACCAAAATCATACGTTGTTGGTTTTGCTTCACCCGGGGTTGAAAACATCAGTCGCTGCAGATGTTTTTCAAATTTCAGAAAGTACTTATCCAGTTTGTCGTGTCGGCCCAGTCGAAACTCAACCACACCTTCTGCATCTTGAGAGTAGGTTTCTTGATTGCAATAGTATTCGAGATCTTTTACAGTGACTGACGTTTTGAGTTTTTTCAGGCTTAGAGCATTGGCAACATTTGATATCCATACATTGCTGTTCTCATCCACCAGCAACGCCTCCAACACACTTGTTTTTCCCACGTTGTTATCGCCCAACAGCAAATTGAACTGCCCCAAATCGGTCATCTCAAACGAATCGAACCGTTTGAAATTTTCTACTTTAAGACTGGTGATGTGCTTGGTCGTGTCGCCCATACTCAAAAGTACGATTTTCTACATTTTTGTTGCATTCATTAGTTTTTCAACCTCCACCGGTTTCACCCGGCTTTCGCCCCGTATCTTTTCATGCAGTTTGAGTATCCCACCGATCAACGCCTCGGGCCGTGGAGGGCAGCCCGGCACGTACACATCCACGGAGATAATCTTGTCCACTCCTTTCACCACATGGTAGCCGTGCTGCCAATAGGGGCCTCCGCAATTGGAACACGAACCCATGGAGATGACATACCGCGGCTCGGACATCTGCTCGTACAACCGCTTGATGCGGTCGGCCATTTTGAACGTGACCGTGCCGGACACAATCATCACGTCTGCCTGCCGCGGGGTGGCCCGCGGGGCCATACCAAAGCGATCCATGTCGTACACCGTGGTGCCCGTGCTCATAAACTCAATGGCACAACAAGCCAAACCAAACGTCATGGGAAACAAGGAAGACAAGCGTGCCCAATTCAACAGATCATCGGCTTTGGTCACCAACACACCCCCTTGCGCAAACTCCTGATCCAAAAAACCTTTCATCGGGTTGATTTGTATTTTTCGTTAATGGCTTCGTACAACGCGGGGGGCACCACCGGATTGACAACCGTGGGCTCGGGTTTTGGTTTGGTCCATTCCAGATGGCCCTTGGCCCACGCATAGGCGAGCCCAAGGGCAAGCAACCCCAGGAAAATCATCATCTCAGCAAAGGCAAACCAACCCCACTGGCCCTGGCTTGTTTGTTGCAGGGCGGCATCGTCATACACCGTGGCCCATGGAAACAGCAAAATGATCTCCACCTCGAACAACAAGAATAGGATGGCCAGCACATAAAACCGGAAGTTGAATTGCACCCACGCGGGGCCCACTGCCTGCTCACCACTTTCGTAGGGCAGTTGTTTTTCGACAGACGGCCGATCAGGCCGCAGCAATCGCGAGGCAAACAAGGCGATGCCTACAAAGGCTAAACCGCCCAGCATAAAAAACACCAACTGTCCCCAGCCCGAAAAGTCTCCTTCTGCCATAGCCCAAAGATAAGAGGTTTTAGACGGGCCTCGATGTTTTGTCGGTCAGCTCAACAGGGTGAAGGCATCATATATTTTCAAAACCTTCGTCTTTGGGCTCCCACAACTCAATCTTGTTTCCCTCGGGGTCCATGATCCACCCAAACTTTCCGTACGGGTATTCCTGCATGTCGCCCACCACTTCCACGCCCTCTGCTTTTAAGGCGGCCAACAAAGCTTCTAAGTTGGCAACCCGATAGTTGAGCATAAACGATTGGTTGCCGGGCGCGAAGTAAGTGGTGTCCATTGGGAAGGGGCTCCAGGCGGTGGAGGCCAGGGCTGGAGCGTGCGGCTGATCCGGGTCGATCCATCGGAAGGCAAATCCCCACTCATCCATTTTCATGCCGAGGTGCGTTTCATACCATTGTTTGATTGCATGAGGGTCTTTCGTTTTGAAAAGCACACCTCCCAAACCGGTTACTCGTTTCATGGTGTATTATTTTTTGATTGTTTTCTCATAAGCCGCGATCCATTCCTCGGGGCTCACCCGGGCCACCAGTTGGCCCAGGAGTTTCAGGGGTACGTCTTCCAGCTTTCGAAAGCGGATACAGGATTTGCCCATATCCAGTTTTTTGTCGGTGTGTTTTTTCCACTCGGCTGTGAACCAGTCGTGCAGTGGGCCTTGATACACCATCATGTGATAGACGGCTAGGTGATTTTTTTGTGAGGCCAGGCTGATGAAGGGCAGCGCATCTTTTGGATTGGCGTGGTAGCCTAGCGGATAGCGTGTGTGCGGCACCACGTAGCTGATCATGCCATACTGCATGGTTTCTTCAAATCCTTTCGGGAGATTTTTTTTGATCGCTTGGCGGATCTTTTCCACGGCCTTTGCGCGGTCAGGGGGCAAGGTGCTGATGTAGCCATCCACAGTTTTTGCGTTTGATTGCATTGTTAGGATGGTTGGGAGGGAAGGAACTCTTTTTTTCGTAGCAGGGCAGCGCTGACTAGTGTGATGAGCAGCCCCACGGGGAGTATTTCGGTAAGCGTGACGCCAAAACGCAGGAACGGATTTTTGTACCATTCGGCAAATTCGGCCCACTTGACCTTAGTCTGCGCTATCTTTTCCACCGAAGCACCGGCTGCCTCCAGTTTTCTCAATTCACCGTCTTGCCATTGCTGCACCAGTCTGTGCCCCGCGCGGGCGTAAGTGATCTCCCAGGCGGCCGCGTAAAACAGCGAGGCCACCACCGTAATGCCCAGGCCCAGCGCCACGCCTCTGCCAAACGTGATTTGGCCGTCCGCGTGGCGGTCGCGATGGCTTTTGATACCCACAAAAATCAGCGACAGCGAAATGACCATGCCTGCATAGCCGATCAGCGCACCATTGTCCATCGTAAGGGTGCCGTTTTCAAACAGCGGCATGGTAACCAGCATCAGCCCCCCGGTAATGATACCGGCAATGGCTCCGTACGTGAGGATCGTTTTTTTCATGTGTTATTGTTTTGGATGCCCAAAGCACGCGGTGGCCTGCACAAAACCTGTCACCCGAACGGGTGATTTTGGGAAAATTAGCGGAAATCGCCCGAACGGAGGAATGAAAAGTGTCAGGCAATCAGCCGCAATTCCTTGCCGCGCTGGATCGCTTGCGTGCGTCTGCTTACATCCAACTTTACAAACAAATGGGAAGTGTGTGTTTTTACGGTGTTGAGCGAAACAAACAGCGTGTCGGCTATCTCCTGGTTACTGAGGCCCTTGGCCATCAACTCCAACACCTCGTGTTCGCGTTTGCTGATGCCAAGCCGCTGCAGTTCGCGGGTGTTCAAAACGAATTCCGGCCCCACGGCCACCGTGACCACTTTTTTTTGCGTGAGTTTGAGGCCGGCCCACATGCCGAGGCCGGTAAAAAAGAGAGCCGCCAAACCGATGTAAAACTCCACCGACAAATCGCGCGCCCAGTACTGATACTCGACTACCTTCAGCAACGCGATTAAGAAGGCCAGGGCCAATCCATAAACGAGTGCAGTTTTATAGATCGGTTTCATGCCCCGCGTCAACGTTCATAAGCGCGCACTACCTGCCGTTGCTCACCCAGCCGCTCGATGCCCAGTTCCACCACATCGCCCGGTTGGAGATAGCGCGGGGGGTGCATGCCGTGCCCCACGCCCGAGGGCGTGCCCGTGGAAATGACATCGCCTGGCAGTAAGGTCATAAACTGGCTGATGTAATGGATCAAAAACGGCACTTCAAAAATCATGTCATCGGTGTTGTTGTCTTGCATGACTTCCCCGTTCACGTTCAGCCACATCTTCAAGTCGTTAAAGTTGGGGATTTCATCGGGCGTTACCAAATAGGGGCCCAGCGGGGCAAAGGTGTCCGCGCTTTTGCCTTTGGTCCACTGGCCGTTGCGCTCCAGTTGAAAGGCGCGTTCGCTGTAATCATTGTGCAGGCAGAAGCCTGCCACATGGTTCATTGAATCTTGTTCTTCCACGTATTGTGCCTTTTTGCCCACCACTACGGCCAGTTCAATTTCCCAATCCATTTTGGTGCTTCCTTTGGGAATGACGAGCCCATCGTGCGGGCCTGTGATGGCGGTGGTGGACTTGAAAAAGAAAATCGGCTCGGGTGGCAGGGGCATCTTCGACTCAAAGGCATGTTTGGTGTAGTTGAGCCCTACGCAGATCATTTTCGAGGGCCGCATCACGCAGGGCCCGATTCGCGCTCCGGGGGGCACGGGTGGGAGCGAAGGATTTGTGCTGAGCCAGGCTCCCAGCCGGTTTATCCCGTTGGAGTCAAAAAACGCTTCGCCATAGTCTTCGCCAAAGGCCGACACATCGTACATTTTTTCATTGAGGAGGATGCCGGGTTTTTCATGGCCAGGCGGGCCAAAGCGGAGGAGGTGCATGATTTAATAATTGGTTAACTGTTTTTCTTTTGAATTTTAAAGCCAACTTGAGTTCGGTGGCGATATTTCTCTTCCTGCTTCTCTTTTTGGAGTAAATAGTTGATTGCCTCAGACACGTCTTTGAAGCGTTTATTGAAGCGATCTTCTAATTCATGCAACCGGGCCGTTAATTCTTTATGACTCAAGGCATATTCTTTCAGCGCGATAAAAGCCCTTACAATTGCGATACTGGTCTTTCGAGCTTTTTTACTTTTGAGTACGTTGGCGAGCATGGTCACTCCGTGCTCGGTAAAAGCAAAAGGCGGAGCGATCTTAGGCCTTGTGCTTGATGTCGTCACAAATTGTGATGACATACCTTGCCACTCGGTGCGCGAAACGCGGGACATAAAGTCCCCTGGGAACAGGTCTTTATTTCGTTTCACCGCCTGATTGAGGGCTCAGGTTTCTACATCTATAAAGTATGGCCAAGTCAAAATCAAACATGACTCGCTGGCTTTTGACCTCGTAAATGCGTTTGTGGATATCTTGCGTTTGCATACGTTTTTTCACCCTGCCCAGCCATCCCTATCCAAGCTCCGGTACTGGATCGCCTCTGCCAAATGCTCTATCTTGATCTCCTCGCTGGCGGCCAGGTCGGCAATCGTGCGCGATACTTTCAAAATCCGATCATACGCGCGGGCCGAAAGCCCCAGCCGCTCCATGGCGGTCTTTAACAACTTCACCCCGGCCTCGTTGATCACGCAAATTTCCTTGACCATCTGCGAGGGCATCATGGCGTTGCAAAAAATAGAAGGCTGCTGGTTGAACCGCGCACTTTGTATTTCGCGTGCTTTTACCACGCGTGCCCGGATGTCGGCACTGGATTCACTCGGGCGTTGGGCCGTCATCTGGTCAAAGCTCACGGGCACCACCTCCACGTGCAGGTCGATTCGGTCGAGCAACGGGCCGCTTATTTTGCTCAGGTAGCGTTGCACTACGCCCGGCCCGCACACGCACTCTTTTTCCGGGTGATTGTAATAGCCACACGGGCACGGGTTCATGCTGGCCACCAGCATAAAGTTGGCGGGGTAGTCAATGGAGACTTTGGCGCGCGAGATCGTCACGCGCCTTTCTTCCATGGGCTGGCGCATAACTTCCAACACGGTGCGTTTGAATTCTGGCAGTTCATCCAAAAACAACACGCCATTATGCGAAAGCGAAATCTCACCCGGTTGTGGATGACCACCGCCACCTACCAAAGCCACATCGGATATGGTGTGATGCGGACTTCTATAGGGACGCGTAGTGAGCAGCCCCGCTTCTTTGCCGAGCTTGCCCGCCACGGAGTGTATCTTGGTGGTCTCGAGTGCTTCTTGCAAGGTAAGCGGGGGCAAGATGGAGGGCAGCCGTTTGGCCAGCATGGTCTTGCCCGCTCCGGGCGGTCCGATCATGATCACGTTGTGCCCCCCGGCCGCGGCAATCTCCAACGCGCGTTTGATGTTTTCTTGCCCTTGCACATCGCGGAAGTCAGTATCGTATGCATTGAGTTTGTTTTGGAAGATTTCGCGGGTGTCCACTCGCAGCGGTTCAATCGCCACGTTGCCTTCTACAAAGTCCAACGCCTCGCGCAGGGTTTCCACCCCAATGATGTCAATGTTGTTCACGATGGCCGCCTCGGCCGCATTGGCTTTCGGAAGGATAAAGCCCTTGAAGTTTTCTTTGCGCGCCTGGATGGCGATGGGCAATACGCCTTTGATTGGCCGCAAAATTCCATCCAACGAAAGTTCGCCCATGATCACATACTGCTCCAGGAGGTTGGCTTCCGTTTGTCCGGAGGCTTTCAAAATACACAACGCGATGGACAAGTCGTACGAGCTCCCTTCTTTGCGCAGGTCGGCCGGTGCCAGATTGACCACCACCTTGTTGCGCGGCATGTAGTAGTTCAAGCTCTTCATGGCCGATTCCACCCGGTGCTGACTTTCCTTTACGGCACTGTCGGGCAGGCCCGTGAGGAAGAAGCCCTGGCCCTGCGCCACGTTTACTTCTACTGTGATGGTTTTGGCGTCCACGCCATGTACGGCCCCGCCAAAGGTTTTTGCTACCATGCGCTATTGCTATTCAAACCGAAATCTTTTCTTGATCCTATTTTTTGAACACCCCGTTTGCGATGTCGTTGCGGCACCACTCGCGAGTTCTCATTTCCTAAAGATGCATCGCCCGGTTGGCAAATACAAACAGATGGCCCCGGGCCATCAGCGCTGTATGAATTGTGTAAACAGTTTCCCTTCTTGCGCTTATGAAAATCCTTCCGTCTCTCGTCCTCGCGATGTTGTTGTGGATGTCCGTGGACTTATGTCTTGCTCAGAAAAACGACTTTTTGCTTCACGACCTCGCGCGCAAGCACGCCATCCGTTCGTTTCCCGAATTCTATGATCTGCTCAGTTTGGCCAATGACGCCCACATGCCGGATGATATTGAAAAGAACGTCAAATGGTGCGAGGCAGCATTTAGCAAACGCGGGTTTACCACTCAACGGTTGGAAACGCCCACGGTGCCGCTGCTGCTGGCTGAACGGCCGGCCAAAAATGCGAAGAAGACCGTGCTCATCTACTTGCAAATTGACGGCCAGCCTGTAAACCCCGCGCAGTGGGAGCAAGAGAGCCCCTGGAAACCGGCACTCAAAGAAAAAGCGGAAGACGGCCGTTGGGTGGAAATACCCTATGAGCGACTGCAACAAGAACAAAATCCGGATTGGCGGATTTTTGCACGTTCCACCTCCGATGCCAAAGGCCCCGCGGCCGCCTTTCTGGCTTCGTTAGATGCCCTGGCGGAAGCAAAACGTTTTCCGAACTACCACATCAAAGTGATTATGGACTTTGAAGAAGAGTTGGGTTCGCCCCATTTGCCGGAGGCCGTGAAAGCGTACCAGCAAAAACTGAAAGCCGATATGCTCATCATTTTCGATGGGCCTCGCCACGTGAGCAACCGGCCCACGTTGAGTTTTGGCGCGCGCGGCATCTGTGAGATTACGCTGACAACTTTTGGCCCGCGCGTACCCGTGCACAGTGGCAACTATGGAAACTATACGCCCAACCCCGCCCTGCGGCTGTCACAGTTGCTGGCATCTATGAAAGATGACCGTGGCCGCGTGACGATACCCGGATTTTACGATGGCGTTCACTTGACAGACGAAGAAAAACGCGTGCTCCAACAAGTGCCCGATGACGAACATGAAATCAAAACGTTCCTCGGTATCGCCCAGCCCGATGCAGTTGGTGAAAATTTCCAGGAAGCCCTGCAATACCCCACGCTGAATATCCGTGGATTGAACTCGCTTTACATTGGCAACAAAGCGCGCACACTCATACCCGCCTGGGCCACGGCCGAGATTGACATCCGGTTGGTGCCCAGCAGCGATGCTGACCGGCTGATCGGGTTGGTGCGCAAGCATGTGGAGGATCAGGGTTACTATGTGGTAGCCACCGAACCCACCGAGGCAGAGCGCATGACCTATCCCAAGATAGCGGCCATCCAATCGAGCGTTTCGTACAAAGCCTTTCAAACCCCGTTTGATTCGGAGACCGGCATTTGGCTGAGCCAGGCGATGACGCGCGCCTTTGGCCAGGAGCCGATCAAAGTGCGCACGGCCGGTGGGTCGATACCCATTTCACCGTTTGTGACCACGCTGGGCATACCGGCCGTGGCTGTGCCCACAGTAAATGCCGATAACAACCAACATGCCGAAAACGAAAATATTCGCGTGGGTAATTACCTCGATGCGGTGAAGACGTTCTTGGCCATTTTGACGCAACCCCTACGGTAACCGAACTTGAACGATTTTGGTGTCCGGAATAAAGTCTTTGATTTTCATGGCGTTATGGACTACTGCCCACGGAGCGTTTCGGACAAGTTGTAAAAACGAGCGGCAGTGTTTTGGGGTAAGCCGATTGCCACTATCTTGCGCCTCGCAATGGATAGTTTTGTCGTATCGGCCAGAAAGTATCGCCCCTTGGGTTTTGATGAGGTAGTGGGGCAGGAGCACATCACCACCACGCTCAAGAATGCCATCGACAACAACAAACTGGCTCAGGCCTTATTGTTTTGCGGCCCCAGGGGCGTGGGCAAAACCACTTGCGCCCGCATCGTGGCGCGCATGATCAACGGCTTCGAAGAAAAGGCGGAGGTTAACTCGCTCAATATTTTTGAGTTGGATGCGGCCTCGAACAACTCCGTAGAGGATATACGCAACCTCATTGACCAAGTGCGCTACCCACCGCAGTTTGGCAAATTCAAAGTATACATCATTGACGAGGTTCACATGCTGTCCAATGCCGCCTTCAATGCGTTTTTGAAGACGTTGGAGGAGCCGCCCTCATACGCCATTTTTATTTTGGCCACTACCGAGAAACACAAAGTCATACCCACCATTCTTTCGCGGTGCCAGATTTTTGACTTCAACCGCATTCAGATATCAGACATCGCCCGGCAATTGAAAAAGATTGCAGATCGCGAAAGCATCAAAGTCGAGGAAGAGGCCCTGCACCTCATCGCCCAAAAGGCAGATGGAGCTCTGCGCGATGGCCTTTCCATCTTTGACTTAATGGTCACGTTTTCATCCGGCAAAGGGGTCACCTTTCAAGATGTACTAAACAACCTGCACATTCTTGACTACGATTATTACTTCAAAGTAGTGGACGGACTCCTTTCGCAAGATACCGCGGGGCCGTTGCTGCTGCTGGATGAAATTTTGCGCAAAGGGTTTGACGGGCACAACTTCCTGGTGGGGTTGGAGGAGCACTTGCGAAACTTGTTGGTGGCGCAAGATGCACGCACGTTGTCGCTCATGGAAGTGCCGGAAAGTACACGCAAAAAATACGAAGCCCAGGCAAAAGCGGCTTCACCTTCCTTGCTGCTCACGTGGCTAAGCATCGCCAACCAAGGCGACATCCAATACAAAGCCAGCAAGAACCAGCGGCTGACGGTGGAGCTTGCCCTTATGAAGATGGCCAGCGTACACCACCTGGTAGATACCGCTTCCGCAGATGCGGTAAAAAAAAAAGTAGCGTAGCTTCTGCCAACGAGGCCCAACCCGTTGCCGAAACACAGCCGCAAGCCCACCTGTCCGGCAGTCGGGAAAAAACTGAAACGGTTGCCGCCAACGAGAAAGGCCCGGCCAACGCAGACGAGGCGCGTCCTTTGTTTACGTCCCTATCGCCACCGGTAACCAACAAACCCAAGACCACCCCAAATATCAAAGGCATCGCCAAACCCGTGGCAGCCAAAGAACCTGCCACCGACATCCAAACCCCCGCGGAGGTAGTGCAGGAACCGGTGGAGTTTTCCGACTTGGAGCATGCTTGGAAAGAATTTGCCGAAACAAAAAAAGACCAACCGGCTGCCTACACATTACTCCAGCGGCCGATCGAGTTTGAGGCCCCGATCATCCACATCTACCTCGGCAATCCGGTGGAGGAGCCGTTGTTGGCGGCCATGCAAACCGAGTTGTTGAATTTTTTGCGTGCTCGCCTGCGCAACCACGGGTTGATGCTCAACAAACACTTCAACCAGCGCGATGAAGTGCGGGTGATCTACACCAACAAAGAAAAATTTGATCACCTCGCTTCCAAAAACCCCGTATTGCTGGAACTGAAAAAACGATGGGGGCTCGACCCGGAGTTTTAAGCAATTCCTGTCCATTTCGAAACCTTTTGCCCCTAACGCCCGTTACTGATAGCAATACTATCACGTTGCTTCAACGAAACACGGGTATGCGTAAATCGGCTGTTTTCATAGTGATTTTGAGCCTTCTTGCTCTCAGCGGTGGGAGCGAAGGGTCCTTCTCATGGATGGAAAGCGGCACCCGGGAGGCGGCCGAGGAAGTGGTGGCGTCCTGCCAGGCGTGCCCCTGCACTTCGCAAACCGTTGTCCGGAAAACGCGCGTCCAAAAGACACAATTGGTGGATGCCGCCCGGGTGCTTGTGACGTTCTCTCCCGCCAGGCAGTCATTCGCTCCACTAGGTGTTGGCAAACTCTTTCTGCGTTACCGCAGCCTGCTGATTTGAACACGGCCTGCCTGACCTAAGCCGCTGGTTCAAATTTTTCAACACACACAAAATCTATTTCGTATGGAACGGATCAAGTTTAATCTGGATGATAAAGGTGTGCGCATTTGGCTCTTTATCATCGCCTTTTTCGCAGTCATGACCTGGATTGCTGTTCGGTTACCTCAAATCATGAGTTAGCCATGGAAGCAACACGAAAAACATCGATGCTCGATTACTGCAAGTTGATTTTGAAAGCCGTGCGCTTTGACCCGCGGTTATTCCGCAAAGAGTATCGAAAATCGTTGCTGCGGCTAAACCGGCTGGAGGCCGTAGAGCTCAAGCGGTGGGTACGCTATCAATTGGCCGAGCCCACCGCTCACGCAAACCGACACGTATACTCAAACCCATAAAAACTATGAAAACACTATTTTGGCTTTTGTCGATGTCACTCCTCCTGTCCAGCTGTGCCGTGGTGCGGCAAGGCGAGGTAGGCATGAAACGCAAACTCGGAAAACTGAATCAAAAGGTGATTCAACCCGGGGCGGTAGGCTTCAATCCTTTCACCACTCGTATCATCAAGTTGCCCATCCGCACGATGAACATGGAGATCACGTCCAATCTGCCTTCAAAAGAAGGGCTGAATGTCAGTGCCGTGATTTCCATTCTATACCGCATCGATCCGGCCAAGGCGCCTTGGATTGTGGAGAACCTCGGCCTCAACTACGAGGAAGTGATCATCAGCAGTGTGTTCCGCTCGGGCGCGGCCGATGTCTGTTCGCGCTTTTATGCGAAAGACATGCACTCGGCCCAGCGCGCCACCATTGAGCGGGAAATCACCGAGCAAATGTCCAAAGTGATCAACCCGCAAGGTATCATTGTGGAGGCAGTGCTGATGAAAAACATTCAACTGCCGGCCGGCTTGGCGCGCGCGGTGGAAGAAAAGTTGGAGGCCGAACAAGATGCCCAGCGAATGGAGTTTTTGTTGGAGCGCGAGAAGCGGGAGGCCCAGCGCAAGATGATCGAGGCGCAAGGCATACGCGATTCACAAAAGATCATAGCCGAAGGACTTAGCCAACGCATCATTGAATGGCAGAGCATCGAAGCCTTCAAGGAAGTGGCCAAGTCGCCCAATGCCAAAGTGATTATTACCGATGGCAAAGCCCCGATGATGATCAACCCTACGCCCACGGGTAACTAAGTAAAAACCCGGGGTCGGCTTCGAATCGGGGCCGACCCCTTTAACAACCTATGCGCATGAAATCCTTTTTGATCCTACTGGTAGCTCTCCCCCTGGTGGCCATGGCACAATTACCCACTCATTCCAACGAAGCCCGTAGTCTGGCGGAAGCCTTAAAACAGCCCGGCACTACCTGGCTGAATCTCAGCAGGCAAAACATGGAGGCATTTCCCGATTCGATCTTTCTGTTAAAGGATTTGCGCTATTTGGATTTGAGCCACAACCGCATTGCTCAGTTGCCCCCGCGCATTGCCGAACTTCCCCAGCTTACCTATTTGGTGCTCTCCTACAACCAACTTCAGGAGTTGCCCCCCGAGATACGATCGTTACAGCAATTGCAAACCATCTATTTGGACCACAACCCTACGTTGAATGTGGGCGTGACGTTGGATAGACTTACCCCGCTGCCCAATTTGAAAGTGCTAAGTTTGGCGGGCGACAACATCAAAGCCATGCCCTCGTCATTGGCGAAACTGAAAACGCTGGAGTCGCTGGAGTTGTCAGAAAACCCGCTGACCACGCTGCCCGATAACATGGCGGAGATGAGCAACCTGTCCGTGCTCTACATCAACAACGATGCGTACTTCAACCTCGAGAACAATATCCAGGTATTGAGCCGCATCCCCAATCTATCCGAGCTGCATATTGAAAACGATGAAGTAATCAAGCTGCCGGAAAACATCAAAGAGTTGAAGCAGGTGGAGTACTTGTTTCTAGTGGGAAACAAAATTCAAGAACTGCCCACGTCCATTCGCGAAATGCCCCAACTGCGCTATCTGGACCTACGCGACAATCAAATACCCACACACTTGCAGGACGATTACATGCGTACCCTTTCCCCGCGAATCATCCTGCGCCTAAACAACAAACACACCAAACAGAAAAAGCGATAGGCCATGCGTTTCCTTGTGATCATATTTGTCTTCACCTTCTTTCACAGTCAAGCTCAACAAAATCTCTTCAACATTCCCTCGGGCGACATCACCAAGAAAAACGAATGGTTTTACCAACACCAGCTCAATTTTTACGACATCGATCAATTTGAGTCGAAGTCGCACTTTGTGTACGGCCTGGGCAAAGGCTGGGACGCGGGCGTCAACGTGGTTGACCTGCCGCTCCAAATCGGCAACGGCCGCGTGGTGTCGTTCAATGACGACAGCCGCAGAAAACCGCTCTACCCCATTGTGATGGGCACGCTGCAAAAGCAGTTTCAATTAGCCCCCGAGTGGCAATGGAACATCGGAGCGCAGGCGGGCATCAATGTGAGCGAAGCCATCGAAAATAAGCGATTTGCCTATTTCAATTACACCCTGTTGCGCTGGAAACCACAGAGTGGCAAAGGCTATCTGATCGCAGGAGCGTATGTCACCAACAACGTGTTTGTGGGCGGTCCGCCCGAAACACATCCCGGCTGGATTTTCGGGTACGAGTACAAACTGACCAAAAAGTGGTTGTTGATGGGCGACTTCATCTCGGGGAGTCACAAAAAATCGCAAACGGTAATTGGCTGCGGATACAACCTTTCCAAGCGGGTGCAGATTTTCACGGGTGCATTGCTGGCATTTCCGAACGAGGAACTGCAAGATGGCGTGGTCATTGAAATAAATATCTACGGCTGGGATTTTGCCGAAGACCATTGATCCTCGGATTTGGCCGCGTTTCGTTTTGCCGTTGCCAAATGAGCGCTGAAACCGCTACTTTGGCCAAAACATTTATTTCATGCGATTTCTTCTCCCTGTTCTTCTTGCCGCCCTTTTGCTCGCCTGTGCGCGCCATCCCGAAGCAGACGTGGTCATCCAAGGGGGTATCATCTACACCGTTAACGAAGAGCAACCCGTGGTGGAGGCCGTGGTGGTGGTGGCCGACACCATCGCGTTTGCCGGCAGCGCCAGCGGTGCCCAAAAGTGGATTGGCGATGGCACCGAGGTAATTGACCTGAAGGGTCAAACCATGACTCCCGGGTGGATTGAAGGTCATGGCCACATTATGGGACTTGGCTACAACGAGTTGAACCTAGACCTGATGGACGTGAAAAGCTACGAGGAGTTGGTGGCGCGCGTGCGCGAGGCAGTGGCCAAAGCACAGCCAGGCCAGTGGATAGTCGGCCGTGGGTGGCATCAAGACAAATGGGATACCAAGCCCGAAAAAATGGTGAAGGGCTTTCAAACACATGAGTTGCTCAGCGAAGCATCGCCCAACAATCCTGTTTTTCTTCGCCATGCCAGCGGTCATGCCGGTTTTGCCAACGCCAAGGCCATGCAACTGGCGGGCGTCAATCAACTGTCAAAGGAGAGCTTGGCGGAAAACTCCGAGGAAGGAGGAGAGATAGTGCGCGATGAGTTGGGCAACCCCACGGGCATTTTCAATGAGCGGGCCCAGCAATTGATCACGCGCTTTATTCCGGAGGCCACAGCCGAAACCGATGCACAGGCGTTGGACTTGGCCATCAAGGCCTGTCTGCGAAATGGCATCACTGGTTTTCATGATGCCGGGGCTTCGCGCGAGAACATTGAGTTGTTCAAACAATTCCGAAGTGAGGGCAAACTGAATACGCGGTTGTATGTGATGATTACCGGGTGGGACAGCCCGCTGATCTACGAGTATTTCCGCAAAGGGCCGGAGATTGACAGTGCCCATCTGTTAACGGTGCGTGCTGTAAAATTGAATTGCGATGGGGCGCTCGGTTCGCGCGGGGCGTGGCTGTTGGAAGAATATTCGGACCGCAAGGGGTTTTATGGCATGGCTACCTACCCAATGGATTCTGTTTTGAAGATGGCACGCGAAGGACTGAAATACGGTTTTCAAATCTGCGCGCACGCCATTGGCGATCGCGCCAATAAAGAGATACTTGATCGGTTTGAAGTAGCGCTGACGGAAAACCCCGCCCCCGGTGATCATCGGTTTCGTATCGAGCACGCCCAGCACCTTCACCCGAGTGACATACCCCGATTTGCCCGGTTGGGCGTAGTGCCCGCCATGCAGGCCATCCATCTTTCGTCCGATCGCCCCTGGGCTATTCAGCGGCTGGGCGCGAAGCGAATTAAAGAAGGCGCCTATATGTGGCAGTCGTTGCTCCGCTCGGGCGCCAAGATCGTGAATGGCACCGATGTGCCCGTGGAACCGATTAATCCGATTGCTTCGTTTTATGCGTCCGTGACCCGTAAGACGTTGAAAGGTGAACCGGCCGAGGGGTTTGAGCCGGAGGAAAAAATGACACGCGATCAGGCGCTGCGTTCCTACACATTGGATGCGGCCTTTGGGGCATTTGAAGAAAAGGTGAAAGGTTCTATTGAAGTGGGCAAACTGGCAGATTTCACGGTCCTTTCGAAAGATGTGATGCGCGTGGCGGACGAGGAGTTGTTATCCACGCAAGTGGAGATGACGATTGTGGGCGGCAAGGTGTTGTACCAACGCCAGTAAAAAAAAACAGGCCACGGGCGGCCTGTTTAATCAGTATGCAGTATGTCTCGGGGTGATTACTTCAAGAATTTATGGGCGCGTTCTACCAGCATTTTGCGGTCGGCCGTGATGCTGGGGTCGCTGTAAATGCGCGATGAAAGCTCCGCTACCACGCCTTTTTTGTATCCGAGGCGCTCGGCTACTTCTTCGCAGAAATTGATCTCACTTTTGAACACTTGGCCATCGCTCTTCATCAACTGGATAAGCAAGTACAGGTTTTCGAACTTTTGGTCTTCGGTAAAGGAGGACAAGTCACCGATGGGGCGCGGGTTTTTCATCATTTGCTCCACTTCATCGCGTGTGAGTCCGTTGGCCTTGCCGATGGTGTGAATGATCTTGGCTTCCTTTTCGCCCACGGTTTTGTCGCTGGCGGCCAAGTTGATCAGCACGTTCAGTTGTTCTTTTATCATAGGGGTTCAAAAAATTTGAGCTAAGGTAGGGGATTTTCAGCCGCCAAAATGCGGCAAAAAGCCGAGATTTCTTACACTGGTTGAATTTTTAGTATAATCGGGGCAACTTTTTGCGCAACCCTGCGATAAACCGATTGTCTGTAGAGCAAAACGAAAGATCATGAACCGAAAAAGGATGAGTTGGCTGGCTATGTGCCTGGGCGTGTTGGGAAGTGTGGGTGCGGTGTGGGCGCAAACGGGGGAGACCCGGAGCCTGGCCCCTTTCACTGTGCTGAAAGTTTCGCAAGGCATTGACGTGTACCTGCGCAAGGGCGACAAGGAAAGCGCCCGCGTGGTGGCCAACGGGGTCAGTGCGGAAAAGGTGCTGACAGACGTTTTCGACAAAACGTTGAAAATACACATGAGCGGCAACTCATACCGAAACATAGATGTGAAGGTGTACGTGACGTATGTGTCGCTGACCAAACTATACGCCAGTTCTGCAGGCAGTGTGTTTGCCGAGGGGGCCATCAAGAGCCCTTCGTTGACGATCAGCACCGGCAGCGCAGGCTCGGTAGAGGTATCCATCGACTCGCAAGACGTAATCCTGAGCGCCTCCAGCGCGGGTGAAATCACCGTGGAGGGAAAAACCGACCGACTGGAAGTAGACGCCAGCAGCGCGGGCGACATCGATGCCTACAACCTGGAGGCCAACCGTGTGACGGTCGATGTGTCCAGCGCAGGCTCCGCCAAGGTTACGGCCTTGAAAGAACTTGAAGCCGAAGCGAGCAGCGGGGGTGATGTGCGCTATCGCGGAAGCCCCGCCAAACTCAATACGAGCTCCAGCAGCGGTGGGTCGGTGAAGAAGACAAATTGAGCCTCCGGCCCGGGTACAGGGGCGTAGCGTTTGTTTTTATATTTGCAACTGGGTGACGGAGGCTCTTTTCTGTCGGCCCACAACCCATGTTGCCCGATAGCCCCTCTGCCATCTTTATCGCGCTGTTGATTCGCTATGTCGTTATCGCGGGTCTTGCGTTCCTTGTCTTCTACGTGTGGAAAAAACAGCGTTGGGGTGCGCGGAAGATTCAACTCCGCTTTCCTGCGTTGAGCGACTATGGGCGAGAGGTTGCTTATTCGCTGTTGACCACGTTGATTTTTGCCGGGGTGGGCACACTCGTCTTCCTTACGCCCCTGCGCGACTACACACTTGTTTACACCGACATAAAAACGTTTGGGCGAGGCTATTTTGTTGCCAGCATCGTGCTGATGTTGCTTCTGCACGACACATACTTTTATTGGACCCACCGGGCCATGCACCACCCTCGTTTGTATAAATGGTTTCACCAAGTGCACCATCGGTCGGTCAATCCTTCGCCCTGGGCTGCGTTTGCTTTTCACCCGCTGGAAGCCATCGTGGAGGCAGGCATTGTGGTGGTGATTGCGTGGGTCATTCCTGTGCACCCGCTGGCCGTGGTCTTGTTCTTGCTTCTCATGACGCTGTACAACGTGTACGGCCACTTGGGCTTTGAGTTATATCCACGCAGGTTTGCCGTCAGTGCCGTGGGCAAGTGGGTCAATACATCCGTTAATCACAACCAACATCACCGCTTTGCTAAAGGTAATTACGGTCTGTATTTTCTATGGTGGGACCGTTGGATGGGAACCCTTCGCCCTGACTATGAAAAAGAGTATGCGGATGTGGCTGCCCGCCATCAGACGGGCGCGGCTTCGGCCGCCCGCCCTTGAAAGACTTCTTTGATGGCGTACGTTTTTTTGTTTTGCGATTCGTAATACACGCGCATCACCAACTCTGCAATGAGGCCAAACGTTAAAAATTGAATGCCCGCCAGTACGAGCGAAACGCCCAACAACAACAAGGGTCGTCCCCAAATATCTTGCCCCATCAGTTTGATGGCCAGCAAATACAGGTTGATGGCCATGCCAACCAAAAACGTGAGCAGGCCCAACGGGCCGAACAGGTGAATCGGCCTGCGGAAGTATTTTTGAAAGAATGCCATCAACAGCAAGTCGCTCATGACTTTCAATGTTCTGCCCAAGCCATATTTGGACTGGCCATACAATCGCGGCCGGTGGTTTACTTCCACATCGGTGATCTTGGCACCCTGGATAACTGCCAGAATGGGAATAAAGCGATGCAACTCCCCATACAAGTCCAGGTTTTTGGCCACCGAACGTTTGAATACCTTGAGCGTACAGCCATAATCGCGAATGTGTACGCCTGACAGGTGGCGGATAAAGTAATTGGCGATTTTGCTCGGTATTTTGCGCAGCAATGCCCCGTCCTGACGGTTTTTGCGGAAGCCTGCCACCACGTCCCAACCTTCATGCTGAAGTTTTTTCAGCATTGGCAGTATGTCGGCCGGGTCGTTTTGCAGATCGCCATCCAACGTTACAATGTATTCGCCCCGGGCCATGTCAATGCCGGCCGCCATGGCCGGTGTTTGGCCGTGATTGCGCGTAAAGCAAAGCAGGGTGGTGCGCTCATCGGCCCATGACTTTATTTTTTCAACGGTGCGATCGGTCGAACCGTCATCGACCAGAATCAACTCATAGTCGCTGCCCGCCAACGCATAGCGTACCTGCGCCAACAAGGGCTCTATATTTTCTTCTTCGTTGAACAGCGTGATGACAACCGAAAGCATCATAACATGGCAAAGGACGCGTCTTTTCGGCAGTGGCGGGTGAGCGCGGTCATTAAGGTTTCGTTATCAGAGATTTACAATTCGTTAATGGCCGTTTGTAGTGGGCTTGCTCTGCGCGGTGGATTTTTGTCCGATGAAGCACCTTAAACCAATGGCCTGGGTAGCACTCCTTGCCTCGCTCACTTTTTTTTCCAATGTGGGCGGCTTTCCAATCTATATTTTGGATGAAGCAAAGAATGCGGCTTGCGCCATGGAGATGGCACAGCGCAACGACTGGATTGTGCCCACGTTTAACGGTGCCCTGCGTACGGACAAACCCACGCTGCATTATTACTTTATGCGGGCCGGGTATGCGTTGTTTGGCATCACACCGTTGGGTGCGCGTTTCTTTTCTTCGTTGATGGGGGTGCTTACCGTACTGGTGGTTTTTGGATTTGTGAGGCAGGCCGCCAGCCTGCGGGCCGCGTGGCTGGCCAGCGCTATACTCCTGTGCTCCATCCATGCAGCCGTGCAATTTCATTTGGCTGTACCTGATCCCTACTTGATTTTTTGTATGGCGGCCGCCTGGTTGACGTTTGCCGCAGCGCGCGGGGGAGGCCGCGCTTATTTGTTTTGGATTTCATATGGCTGTGTGGCGCTGGCCTTTATGGCCAAAGGGCCCGTGGCCCCGTTGCTTTTTGGGCTGACGGTTTTGGTGGGCCTGGCCCTGCAAAAGCAACTGACCTGGCGAGTGCTCATGTCTCTACAGTTGGGCTGGGGTGCCCTTATCTTTTTGGTCATCGCCCTGCCGTGGTGGGCAGCCGTCAGTGTGGCCACGGAAGGAGAGTGGATACGCGGCTTTCTGTTCGATCACAACATCAAGCGTTTTACCAATACGATGGAGGGGCACAAGGGTATGCCCGGGTTGGCACTGCTGTTTTTTATTTTGGCGCTTTTCCCGTTGTCTCCGTTTTTGCCGCAGGCACTGCGCCATGCGTGGCAACATAGGAGCCAGCCGCTCGTGAACGTGGCATTAAGCGGAGTAGTCGTAACAGTTATCTTCTTTTCGTTTTCGCGTACGTTTTTGCCCACGTATGTCGGACCGGCCATACCGCTGGGTGCCGTGCTGCTGGCACTGTATTTTGACCGGCTAATGCAACAGCGCACTGCGGGGCTTTCGGTGGCGAGCCTCGTCATCGTGTCGATCGTGTGTTGCGCCCTTCCGGTAGGGGCTTTTTTTGCGTTGCGTCAAGATGCCACCGCACATGAAACGGCCGCCTACGCGTGGTGGCTTCTACCGTTGACCATCGCAGGCATCATGCTTTGGTTTCCATTCGCCCAGCGCTCGGTGCAATGGCGCGCTGCCATTGTCTTGGCGGGTTCATTTGCCGCCATTCAGTTTCTGTTTTATCTTATTGTGCCCGCCCTGCTCAGTCATAACCCCGTCTCCGCCAGCGCAGCGTACCTCCATTCGGGTAAGCCCGTGTACATGTATCAGCGCGCCAACCCGGCCTTTGTCTTTGCGGCCAAACGACCGATACCCGTTCTCTCGCAGCCGGCCGAGTTGGAACAAGTGTTGAAACAAGCTACCAGCCCGATCGTGCTTTTGACGCGGCAGAGCGAGGCCGATACATTATCGGCTTTTGGGTTTAAAGTTGTTTTTGAAAAGCGCGATTTGTTCGAAACGCCCCGGACGGTAGTGGCCGAAAACGGTTTTTGAACAGTTTGGGTGCGCGAAGCCTGCGGTCCATCCAGGCGCGTGGATGACGGGCGAGCAGTAGCCACACTATGATTGGCACGGTGGCACCGATCACCGCGCCCGCAGCAACATCTACCACAAAGTGCTGTATCAGATAGATCCGCGAAAGCGCAACCCCCACAGCCAACAGGGTAATAACTGTGCCCACCCACGCCTTTCGACTAAGCAGAATGACCACGGTGGCGATGCAAAAGGCCGTAGCGGTATGCCCCGAGGGAAAACTATAGTGCGCATGCACCTTTACACCCTCGGTAAAATGCAACAACATCGGGTCAAGGACGGCCAAGGGCCTGGCCATGCCCGGGAACAGCAAACGCTTGACGAGAAGACACACCAAGCCATGGCCCACCCAACTAGCCGCCACCAGCACCGTAGCGCGCCCGCTTACAAAGGGCGCAGCCAAGAGCAACGGAATGAGGAAAAATCCCTCGCCCCACCATGTAACGGTTTTCATCAGCGCATCCAACGTGGGGTGGTGAAGTCCGTTTAGCCAGTATACTTCCTGTCCTTTGGGGATCAAAATGGCAGCGGCTGTCAGCAAGGCCAGCGAAAAAACGACCCAAGGCAAACTTTTGGCGGAGGAGCGGTGAAGGGACTGCGCGGGCAACATGCCGCAACCTAAAACGCTCACGTTGCCGGGGATTTCCGCCCGGTTTGCGAAACCATTAAACCTCGATTATGCAGATTTTATGCGGTTGATGCAGGGGTAACGGAAAGCTAACGATGGATAGTTTTTGGTTCGAGACCGCCCCGGCCACGCACCTGTATATTTTTTCCGAAAGGAGGGTGCCGAAAAACCCTTACTGTACAAAATTCGACTATTTTTGGCGGCAAATTGACCAAAAAACAACCACTATGGCTCATTTACGCTTTGAAGCACTGAAAAAACTGAACGAACGGGGCCGTGTGCCCGTGGACCTTCCCAAACCACTCATTTCACAATTTTTTGCCGAGAACGTGTTCGGCATGGAGCAACTGCGCGCCACCCTGGCTCCCGCTATTTTCAAAAAGGTGAGTTCGGCCATAAAAAACCACGAGAAGATTGACGACACCACGGCCGATGCTGTTGCCTCCGCGGCCAAATCGTGGGCCATTGCCAAAGGCGCCAGCCATTTCACCCACTGGTTTCAACCCATGACGGGCGGCACGGCCGAAAAACACGACTCGTTTTTTGATGCCCTTTCGGGAATTGAGAAATTCAAAGGCAGTGAACTGGTACAGCAGGAGCCGGATGCCTCTTCGTTTCCGAGTGGTGGCATCCGCAGCACGTTCGAGGCGCGCGGCTACACCGCCTGGGATCCTACCTCACCCATGTTTTTGTACGGAAAGACCCTCTGCATCCCCACCATCTTTGTTTCCTACACGGGCGAGACGTTGGACGCCAAGTCGCCACTCTTGAAAGCGCTGAAAGCCGTGGATGTGTCCGCTACGCGCGTGTGTCAGTTGTTTGACAAAGACATCAACCACGTAACGGCCTCGCTGGGCCCTGAACAGGAATATTTTGTGGTTGACAAAGCGCTGTTCATGGCGCGGCCCGATTTGGTCATGGCCGGCAAAACGGTATTTGGCCATGCCCCTGCCCGCGGCCAGCAAATGGAAGATCACTACTTCGGTTCCATCCCCGGCCGTGTGTATGACTTCATGAAAGAATTTGAGATCGAATGCTGGAAGTTGGGCATACCCGTGCGCACCCGCCACAACGAAGTAGCCCCCAGCCAGTTTGAAGTGGCTCCCCTTTTTGAGGAGGTAAACGTGGCGAACGATCACAACCAACTGTTGATGGACGTGATGAGCCGCGTGGCCGATAAACACGAGTTGAAAGTGCTGTTTCACGAAAAACCGTTTGCCGGACTCAACGGCACGGGCAAGCACAACAACTGGTCGCTGATCACCAACACGGGGGTGAATTTGTACGCGCCCACCAGCAGCGCGCGCGACAACTTGCTCTTTTTGACTTTTTTCGTAACCACCATTAAGGCTGTGCATGAGCATGCCGATTTGCTGCGCGCCAGCATTGCCACAGCCGCCAACGACTTCCGGTTGGGTGCCAACGAAGCGCCCCCCGCCATCATGTCGGTTTTCATTGGCTCACAAATGACAGCCGTGCTCGATGAACTGGAAAAGAAGGGCAATGTGAAAATTGAAAAAGGCGACAACATGTACATGAAGCTCGGCATCGATCAAATACCCGAGATCATTTTGGATGCCACCGACCGCAACCGCACATCACCTTTCGCCTTTACGGGAAACAAATTTGAATTCCGTGCAGTAGGGGGCAGCGACAACTGCGCTACCGCGATGACGGCCCTGAACCTTATTGTGGCCGATCAGTTGGACAAATTTCATGACTCGGTGGCGGCCGAGATGGAAAAAGGTACCGAAAAGCGGTTGGCTATCGTAAACGTGTTGCGCAAGTACATCAAAGAATCAAAAGCCATCCGGTTTGAAGGGGATGGGTATTCGGATGAGTGGGTAAAGGAAGCGGCCAAACGTGGGTTGGGCAACGTTAAAAATACACCGCGGGCGTTGGATGCCTACCTGTCCAAGAGATCGTTGGAGCTTTTTGAAAAACACGGTGTCCTTTCGCACAAAGAAGTGGAGGCGCGGAACGAAATCCGCTTAGAGGCCTACATCAAGCGCGTGCAGATTGAGGCCCGTGTGATCGGTGATTTGGCTATGAACCACATCATCCCCACGGCCATTGTTTATCAAAACAAATTGATCGAGAATGCCAACGGGCTGAAGGGCCTTGGCGTGGACAACAAGACCGTGGTGCAGACCATCAAGGAAATTTCCGGACATATTGATGCCATCAAGAACGGTGTGCGCGAAATGATTGAGGAGCGCAAGCGCGTGAACAAGATCACCGATACGCACAAGCGTGCCATTGCCTATTGCGAAGACATCAAGGAAGCCTATTTCGACAAGATCCGCGATGCCGTGGATAAACTTGAACTGCTGGTGGACGATGAAGATTGGCCGCTGGTGAAGTACCGCGAACTGTTGTTTTTGCGGTAACGGCCATTGCACGCCAGGACATAGGTAGCGACCTGCGGCATTTTTGGAGAAGGAATACCACTCGGTATTGTTTGTGTTGCTTCGTGATTCTTTGTGCGCTTTTGCGGAATGATTGTTCCACAGAGGTTCACAAAGGATCGCGGAGGCGCACGGAGGATTTTAAGATTTTTCTAAAGGACTCATTGCCGAAGGCAGATGTTGAGGCAATCGCTTAAAAGCAGTGTCAATACTCTTTGTGTTACTCCTTGCTTCTTTGTGTTCCTTCGCGGGATAGTCAGTTGTTCCACAGAGGGTCACAAAGGATCGCGGAGGCGCACGGATATTTTTCTAAAGGACTCGTTGCCGAAGACAGATGTTGACGTAATCGCTTAAAAAGCAGTGTCAATACTCTTTGTGTTACTCCGTGCTTCTTTGTGCGCCTTTGCGGCATAGCTCCCTTAACCGGGTTTTAAAAAGGATCGCGCGGTTGCTTCTTTTGTTTTCCACCGTTTTTTGCCACTTTAGCCTTATCAATCCTAACCCCAAAGCGTATGCGCGCTGTTTTCTTGCTTTTGCTGGCGGTGGCGACCGCCTCGGGCCAAACACCCACCGTCAATAACAACGTTCGTGCCTCCAACATCCTCACGCGCTTTGCCGCGCAGCGCGTCACCCCGGGCGACATGACCTTTGGGATCACCACCCCCCGAGCGGCCGAGATCATCGGTGACACCTATTTCGACAGTCATTGGGGGCTCTCCTCCATTCAGTTGGCCGATGACGCCAAGCTAATCGAGGGATACTACACCCGCTACGATGTGAAAAACAATGAATTTGAGTTCCTGCTTGGCAAAGAGGTGCGCGTTCTGCCGGGGAAAAAGGTAAAGAACGTCATGTGGATCGACTCGCTTTCACAAAAACCGAGGGTGGTGATCAACATGGCTGACTACCGGGTAGAGGGGGTGCCGTTTTTGGGTTTTATGGAGTTGCTGGTGGAAGGCGATTTCCCTCTCTTCAAAAGGATAGACCTGGAAGTGTTAAAACCTGACTTTAGCCCGGCCCTGAACGTGGGAAGCAAAGACTATCGCATCATCAAAAAGACGTTTTATTACTACGGCATCGGGGCAGATATCCAACGTATCAAAAATAAAAAGTCGCTTACTGCGCTGGCAGCAAAATGCCCCAAGGACTTGGCAACCTTTATGAAAGCCGAGGCCACCAACGTGAGCAAGGAAGAAGACTTGATCAAATTATTCTCGTTCGCCAATCCGGCCCAGTAGGCGAGGGGCCTGGTCCGTCAAAATGAGTAACCAATACCGATGTTGTAGATCACCGGTTCGCGGTTGGTGCCAAATGGGCGGAAGAACTTGAATTTGTTCAGCACAAACCGGTCGCCTTCTTGACGGGCGGGGTCGTACGCCTTGATGCCCACATCAAAGCGAAGCACCAGAAACGAAAAGTCAAAGCGCAACCCGAAGCCCGTGCCAATACCCAATTGTTTGAAGAACCGATTGAACTCAAATTGTGTGGTGCCCTGCCAGGTAGGCCGGCTTTCATCGTTGCGCGTGAGTGCAGTAGGGCGGAAGGACCACACGTTGCCCGCATCTACGAAGAGTGCCCCGTGCACAAAGCCAAATAGTTTTTTGCGCAGTTCCACGCTTCCTTCCAGCATGATTTCACCGGGCCGTTCAAACTGATAGTTGAATAAGCCATTATCATTGGGGTTGCCGCTCAATGGTGGAGGCGAAGTGCCAATGCCCAACCTCCGCGGCCGCCACGCGCGCACGCTGTTGCTGCCACCCACAAAAAAATACTTTTCGTATGGCAACACGCGATTGTCGGAATAAGCATACCCTACACCCGTGTTGACCCGGTAAGCCAAAATCGTGTTTTTGTTTAGGATTTTATTTCTCCGAAAGTCCACGCTCAGCCTAACAAACTGAAACAACGCCAGCCCCTCGCTGGTCACCAGCCGGGGTGTGTAAAAGTTGAATGTGGTACCCCCGGCCTCCGCCTGCGCCCGCAGAAAATAAGAACTCCGTTCCGTGTTGCCATAGTTGTTGGGGTTGTAGGTAAACGAAAAGATCATGGCACTCACAAACGAAGGGTCAAACGAGTTGCGTAAGTTATTGCCTTGGGTGGCTTGCAGGTTGGTCAATAACGAATCAAACTCCGGGCTTAAGTTGGAGCGGATGATATTCAGACTTACAGGGGTAAAGGTATACTGGCGGGTGCCTTTGGAATCCCAACTGTAGCTGCCCGACACGGTGAGGATCGATCGCGTGTATTCGGGGCGGCTGGTGTACGTGTAGCCGCCCAGCAGCCGCGTGCGCGGATTGTTTTTGGCGTAGCGATAGTCTGCTTGCGTGCTAAACGGAAACAAGAACTGGGGGATGGTGATCGTGGCGTTGATGCTCGCTTCGGTGCTTCGGTAAAAGTTGCCCTCGCTGGTGGCGGCCGCTACCCCTTCAAAACCAAAACGCCCGCTGATTTCAAGCATTTCCAACCCGCGAAACAGATTTCTCTTTTTCAAGGTTGTGGTAACATAAGGACCTGGAAAACCCTGCGTTACGGTCAGGCCGGCCTCGTTCGACCACGTGTACCGGTCAAGTGCGCTGGTGAAAATGTTGGCCACAAACCGGCCCCCGGAGGTGTCATAGTTCAGGTTCACAAACTTAAAAACGTCCAGGTTGGCCAATTGACGCTGCGTGTCAAATGTTTTGGCGCGACTGTACAAGCCTTCCTTCCGAACAAACACCCGCTGGGCCAGAATTTTTTTGTTGTATTCGTTTCGATAGTAGTTGTACACGATGCCGTTGTAGCGGGTGGCCGTCCGCTTGGTGCCCGTGCCCGCTTTCGCACCCGCGTCCGTAGTGAACGTGACACTGTCCACTACAAACTGTTTGTGGGCCGAGCGTTTGGGTGGGTTGTCGATGCTGATGCGGATCGCCAGTTCATAGGTTTCGCCATACGTGGAGTCGACTTCAAAATGGATGTACTGCCGGCTAAAGTCGAAGTAGCCGTTGTCCTTCAGCAGGAAGTCAATTCGTTCGCGTTCTTTTTCGAGTTTCTGTTGGTCAAACCGCTCGTTGCGCCTGATCATACTTTTTTGGCTCGTCACCAAGCGCAGCACGTTGCTGTCCGGAATGTGGAAGGCCAGGCTGTCATAAATAAACGCACGCCCGGGTTTTACCTGGTAAAGAACCGATACCCGTTTTTTGTATTCCGATATCTTGGTTGTTGTTTGGGCACGAAAATAACCCCGGTTGAATAAGTAGTTGTTGATGCGTTCGACCGTGAGCGCCACGTTTTGGCTGTCGTACACCGAGGCGGGTTCGCCCCATTGCATGGGCATGTTGCCGTTCTCGATCTTCGAGGTAAGTTGGTCTACCTTCCGTTGTTTGCGGTATTGGATGTTGGCTTTTTTTCGGGAGGTTTTAGCCGAGGCAATCTTGCGGTCAAACTTTTTTTCGGTGGAGTCTTTTTTGGCGATAAATTTCTGTTGGTCGTACCGCACTTCCCCCTCATGGTGCATCCACACCAGTGTGTTGATGGGGAGTCCCAACAGTCTGCGGTTGGCTTTTTGCACGAATACATCTTCCAGTTCGTCCGTTGAAAAGCCCCGCGGGGTCTTTACCTTTTGTTTATACAGCAACTTTTGATTTTCTTGGAGGTATCTTGTGCCGAGGCAACCGCTCAACACGGTGCCCAGGCATACGTACAGAATTGCGCCCCGCACACGAACGGCAAAACGGCTCGGTATGATACCCAAATCCAAAAGTAAGTTTATCAAGCAACTGCAAGTAAAGAAATACCGAAAACAGGAACAATGTTTTGTGGTAGAGGGTGCAAAAAGCGTGCAAGAGCTTTTGCAGTCGGATTTTGAGGTGGTGTGGGTGGCCGCCACGCCCGCCTTTCTGGACGCACACGCGCGGATGATCAAGAAGAAGGAAGTTGAGCATGTGGCGGCCCGCGCGGACGAACTGGCCGAGGTAGGCTCTTTTCAGACCAATGATGGCGCGCTGGCCATCGCGCGTTTCAAACCCAATCTGCCCCCAAAAGATAAGACAGGCCTTCAACTCGTACTGGACGACATCCGTGATCCGGGCAATCTGGGCACCATCATCCGCACGGCCGACTGGTACGGTATCCGCTCCATCATCGCCTCCGAAGAGACAGCCGATGTGTACAACCCCAAGGTAATCAGCGCCACCATGGGTTCGTTTTGCCGCGTGCAGGTGTTTTACACCTCCCTGGTGGAATATCTGCCCAAACAGAAGCTCCCGGTATACGGCACATTTTTGGAAGGGCACCATGTGCATCAACTCCTTTTCCCCGACAGCGCGTTGGTGGTGATCGGAAACGAAGCCCGCGGTATCTCAGCGGAGGTGGCCCACTGGGTCGCTCAAAAGATCACCATTCCCAAATGGGGCAATGCCGAGTCGTTGAATGCGGGCGTGGCCACGGGCATCATTCTCGACAACTGGAGGCGGTCACAAAAATGAGTTGCTTTGCCGGGCGGCTTCATCGCTCAACTGAGCGGCATTTTCTTTCCCCAGATACCGGTCAATAAGATAGTGGCCCGCATAAATGACGGGCGTCAGCGCTATGGCCACGGCAAACTTATACAGGTAATTGGTGATGCCGATGGCCACCAACTGTGTGTTCGGATACAAGCCATAGAAGGCGATGAACAACACCACAAAACTGTCGAGGAACTGCGATACCAAGGTAGAGCCCGTGGCGCGCAGCCACAACTTCTTTGGACCGGTTATTTTGCGCAACCGCTGAAAAACAAATACGTCCACCAACTGGCCCAGCAGAAATGCGGCCAGTGAGGCAACAATGATGCGTTGCCCTTGCCCCAGTATTTTGTTAAAGGCAAAGTTCATGTCAAAGGCATTGCCGGCTGCATCGGTATTGTTCGCATCCAGCCACCATTGTGCGGGGGGCAACTCGATGGTCAAAAAAATCACCACAAAGGCGTAGGCAATGAGGGCGGCCGTCAAAAAGCTGATGCGCCTGACACCCGGTTTGCCAAAGTATTCATTGATGAGGTCAGACGTGATAAACACAACGGGCCAAATGACCGCTCCGGCCGTCAGGTTGAAGTCCATCACAAAGCCAAACAGGTTGATGTGGGCGGGTTGCAACCCCACCGTTTGCTCGGCCGAGAAAATCTTGACTCCGATCAGTTCCGCCACGATGGCGTTGGTCAGGAATATCCCGCACAAAAAAATGAACAACCGGTTTTTCCGTTTTTCAAAGTCAGGAGTCATGTGAATCCAGTTCAATGGTGAGTCCCTCCGTGGCTAACAACGTTTCGGGGAAAATGTCTTTCGCCTCGGCTAATAATCCATCCAGTTCGCGGTACCGTGCCGAAAAGTGTCCGATCATCAGTTTTTTGACACGGGCTCCCTTGGCTACCTCGGCCGCCTGTCGCGCTGTGCTGTGCAGGGTTTCCGTGGCCTTGTCGCGGTCTGCTTCCATAAACGTGGCTTCGTGATAGAGCAAATCTGCGTCAGCCACCTGCGTCATCACCTCTTGGGCAAAGGCGGTATCCGAGCAATACGCATAGGCGAAGCTCGGCTTTGGCGGCCGCGTAAAGTCGGTGGCACGGTAGAGGATGTGGCCATCTTCCACCACATCGTGGCCTTGCTTTAGTTGGGCAATGTGCTGCAGCTTCATGCCCGCTACCAACCGCGTTTTGTCAATGCGCAAGGGCTTTGTTTTTTCACGGATCAGAAAACCGGCTGTGGGCAATTTGTGCCGCAGGGGTATGGTTGTCACTGTGATGGCCTCATCGTCCAGGATGCACTCCGCCACATCGGTGCGGAAGGGCGTATGGCAAATGTTGAAGTGGAGGGCCGAGTTGGCGTATTTCAACTGCTGCACGATAATTTCCTCCAACCCGCGCGGGCTGTACAAATGCAGGTCGGCCGTTCGTTTCTGGAGGTGCAGGGTGAACAACAGTCCCATCAACCCCAGGTAATGGTCGCCATGCAAATGGCTGATGAAGATGTGATTGATTTTGTGAACGGGCAATTGATACGCGCTCAACTGCATCTGCGCACCCTCGCCACAGTCCAGGAGCAAGCAGCGGTTTTGAACATGTACGAACTGACAGGAAGGATGGCGTCCGAAGGCCGGGACGGCCCCGCTGGACCCCACAATGGTAACGCTAAACCCCATGAAAAACGGTTCGGGGGCGGAGGGCGGCTATTCGCCCTGTTTCATGTCTTTTTCAATCTCGTGCATAAACACCGCGTCCACGCCCTCGTCTACGGTTGGCAAAATGTTCAGCACGCTGTCCAATTGCGAAATCTTGATCAGCTTCATGGTATGATCAGACAGGCGGCACAACACGAAGATGCCACCGTCTTCCTGTAGGATACGGTTGCCCACCAACAACGCACTGAGCCCTGACGAGTCGGTGTATTTTACTTCTGCCAGGTCAAGGATGATGTTCCGTACGCCCTCGGCATGCAACGTCACCATCTCTGATTTCAAGTTGGGGGCGATGCTGGAGTCCAATTTTTCTTCGTGTAAGCTGAGCAGCGTGTACTTCTCCTGTTTGTCGATGGTATACTTCATGGGGGTACGTAAAAGTCCGTTAAAAATACGTCAATTTATGGAATTAACGATACTGCGCTCAATTCGTTCCAGCATCGGGCCGGGCGGCAGCGCGGCCAGGGGCGCACCCATCATGTGGGCATATAATTCGCGGTAACGCTCGGCAATAGACGCCACCATGGCATCGTTCATTTCGGGTACCGTTTGTCCTTCTTTTCCCTGAAAGCCGTTTTCGATCAACCACTGTCGCACAAACTCCTTCGAGAGCTGTTTTTGGGGCTCTTGCCGCTGCTGGCGTTGCGCATACCCATCCGCGTAAAAGTAGCGCGATGAGTCGGGGGTATGCACCTCATCGATGAGATAGATCGTTCCGTTGTTTTTACCGAACTCATATTTGGTGTCCACCAAAATGAGATCGCGGCTGGCGGCCATCTCCGTGCCTTTGGCAAACAGCGTCAAGGCGTAGCGTTCCAGCGTTTGGTAGTCGCTTTCGTTCACCAGGCCGCGCGCTAAAATTGCTTCGCGGCTAATGTCTTCATCGTGACCCACTGCGGCTTTGGTGGTAGGTGTAATGATGGGTGCGGGCAACGGGTCATTTTCGCGCAACCCATCGGGCAGGGGCACCCCGCACAGCAGCCGTTTACCGGCCTTGTATTCGCGCCAAGCATGGCCGGCCAGATAGCCGCGCACAACCATTTCCACTTTAAAAGGTTCGCAGCGCAACCCGATCGTCACGTTGGGGTCGGGCGTGCTCAGCACCCAGTTGGGCACCCATTGTTTGGTGGCATCCAAGTTGGCGGCCGCAATCAGGTTCAGCACTCTTCCCTTGTCGGGGATGGGGCGCGGCAAGATCACATCAAAAGCTGAAATGCGGTCGGTGGCCACCATCACCATTCGCTCGCCAATGTAGTACACATCACGCACCTTGCCGCTGTAGAAGCCCGTTTGACCGGCAAAGTGAAAGTCCGTTTTGCTGATTGCCTGCATGCCCAAAAACAAAGCGCGCAAGGTAGGCACGGCCTGCCGAAGGGCAATCGATCGGGCAAGGATTTTTGGAACCGAACAGCCTGTGGCAAATTCCGCTATATTTGCGCCCTGATTTTTTAAGCACTTTTTCATGGGTTTGAAATGCGGCATCGTGGGCCTGCCCAACGTAGGGAAATCCACTCTTTTTAATGCCATCTCCAACAATAAGGCCGAGGCGGCCAATTTCCCGTTTTGTACCATCGAACCGAACGTGGGCGTGATTTCCGTGCCGGACGAGCGTCTTCGCATACTGGAAGGACTCGTCAATCCGCAAAAGGTAATCCCCACCACGTTTGAATTTGTCGATATCGCGGGGCTGGTAAAAGGCGCCAGCAAAGGCGAGGGCTTGGGCAATCAGTTTTTGGCCAACATACGCGAGGTAGATGCCATTGCCCACGTGGTGCGTTGTTTTGAAAACGACAACATCATCCATGTGGAGGGGCGCGTAAACCCCGTGGCCGATAAAGAAGTCATCGATACGGAGCTTCAATTAAAAGACCTCGAGTCGGTAGAAAAGAAGATCAGCAAAGTAGAACGCACCGCCAAAAGTGGCGATGCCAAAGCGAAGAAAGAGCTCGCTACGCTGCTGCAATACAAAGAGGTTTTGAGCGCGGGAAAAAATGCCCGCACGCTTCAACTGGATGCGGAGGACAAAAAGGCCGTGGAAGACCTGCAATTGCTGACGGACAAGCCAGTGATTTATGTGGCCAATGTGGACGAGACCTCCATCCACACCGGCAACCGGTACGTAGACGCCCTCACCGAACACGTGAAGCAGGAGGGGGCTCAAGTGGTGATGGTTTGTGCCGCCATTGAAGCGCAGATTGCCGAACTGGAAAGCGAAGACGACCGGAAGGTTTTTTTGGAAGAATATGGTCTTAAGGAGTCGGGCCTTAACCGACTGATACAGGCGGCATACGCGCTGCTGGATCTTATCACCTACTTTACCGCGGGCGAGAAAGAGGTGAGGGCGTGGACCATCCACCGTGGCTGGAAAGCCCCGCAGGCGGCAGGCGTCATCCATTCCGATTTTGAAAAAGGGTTTATCCGCGCAGAGGTGATCAAGCTGGCCGATTACCAGAAATACAAGACGGAAGCCGGGTGCCGCGAGGCCGGCAAGTTGGCCGTGGAAGGCAAGGATTACGTGGTGCACGATGGCGATATCATGCACTTCCGGTTCAATGTATAAGGATAGTGCCCCGCTGAACAGGCCTAAAATTTTTCTTTTCGGGGATTTGATATTTGTTTGATTTGTAATACTTTAGCATTCCGCACCTCAATTTTTAGCGGAAAGGTCATTTTTTAAACGAATTTCGCAGTCCCTTGAGAATCAGGATTGTTTTTGGGCTAAAGAACCGCGGGGCCTATGTGCCCTTCCACCACCAGTTTTTGTTGGCGCAAACCATCAAAGGGTTGATTATTTTGGGCGGCAAAAAAGAGTATGCCGCGTACACTGCATTTAACTTCTCGGGGCTGAAGGGGCAAATCAAAATCAGCCGCAAGGGCTTGCACTTTTTCTCCTCGAAGGTAACGCTGGTCTTTTCGGCTGCCGATAAGGTGTTCATCGATTATTTTCTGGAAGTGTTGTTTGCGCAACGCGAGTTGATGATCGGCAACCTGAACCTGGTACCGGAGGCCATGGAGGCCGAAGAGCCGGTGGTCATTGCCGACTCCATGAAGTTTTTGTGCATCTCGCCCGTGGTTCTGTTGCCGGCCACGTTCAATGACGAAACGGGCAAACGCTTCATTTCGCCCGAACAAGACGAATTTTCGGATTTGCTCTACGACAGCACGATCCAACGCCTGGAAGAAAGCGGCAAGTACACGGCCGAACAATTGGCCAGCTATTACAAGTTTCAGATCGTGCCCGACAAAGAATACATTCAGCGTATTCAAGACTCGCACAAGAAATTTGCGCGTATTTATCCCTTGTTTGATGCCGACATCAAGTACGAGGTTCGCGGCTATACTTTTCCGTTCACCCTGTATGCGCCTCAGCCCGTGCAGCAATTTATTTACGAAAATGGCTTGGGGCTGTATTGCCACAAAGGCTTTGGCATGTTGGATGTAGCGGGCCAGGATACCTCCAAGCGCGAGCAAGACTTGGAGCTCACCTACGCGTAGGGTCAGCGGCTGTTGGCGGGCAGGGAGTAATACCCGATCAGCACATCGGCAGCCGGGCGAAACGGACGGTAATACACCAAAACTTCATAGAGGTTTTCTGTCTCAAAGTGGCTCCCCTCGAAAAGATAAGGATCCGTTTTTCCCCCTGACACCAGATACAGGTAGTCATACCAGCCTTGCTTTAGCAAAAAGCTGCCCGTGTAGGCACCGGCTTTGCTATCGTACGATAGTTGATTCTCGGACGTAAATCGCCACTGGTTAAAGGCACCCGCCACATGCACCGCACCCTCCACGGGGGGCGTGGTCAGCATGAAATTCACAAAGAGGTAATTCGCGGCCAAGGCGGGGTCATCTTGGTAGTCGCGGTTGTCGATTATGTAATTCCCGTTGAAGTCGGGGTATTGGGCATAGGCATTGTTGCCCCGCGGCTTGTCCACCATCACGTTGAGCTCAAAGGGGTTGGCCCTCCGGTTTAGGCTACCGGTGTTTTGCCCCGGGAAATTGAGTGACCGAAAATCGACAAAGCGGAATTCATTGCCGCCCTTGAAATTCTGGTCGCTGTCAAAAAACCGATATTCGATTTGCTGGCGGTCTTCGCGGACAAAGCTGGGGGGCACATGAAAGCGGGCGTTGTCCCACCGCTGGTTTTGGCGTATGACTACATGCACGGTCTCCATCGGATTGATGATTTCCACGTTCTTGTAGTTGACGGTAAAGTTTAACTGCTGCTGGGAACTGCGCAGGGTGCCCAGGCCGCTGATTTGCTCGTCTCGCCCAATGGCGGTGCGGTTCTCAAAAATCATAAACCGCTTCGTCAAGATCAGATCTTTCTTGTCGCCATCGCGGTACACAACGGCCACATAGTTGCCTGGCAGCGTGACGGGAGGGATCGGGAACCGGTAATGGTAGTACACCACATTGGTGTTGTTGGAAAGCTGGTGGTCGTTGATGACAAATTCGTTGAACTCGCGCATAAAATCCATGTCTTTGAGCACGGAGGGCGTCCAGTCGTAATTGCAGTGAACCAACCGCACATAATAGTTTTGGCGATCTTCCTGCAAATCGTCAAAGGCGAGCATGAGGTTTTGCTGACGCAGACTGGCTACGGCCGGCTGAAAATGATCGCGCGGGGCACCCAATCGCGGATGTAGTTGAACGGTGCGCACTTGATCTTCATAGGTGCGGTCAGTCAGTTCCAGTTTTTTTTGGGCCAGACCGTTGGAAGCCAGCAAAAGAAGAAAGGGCAGCAGGCGAAGCATCGGGTGAAAATCGGACAAAAACGCCAAAAAACCGTGCCAAACGGAGGAATTTCTCCCGGCATTCGTTGGCCACCAAAAAAATGTACCATTGTGAATCAGTGCCTCTTTCCAACCTTTGTCGCTAGGGCGGTGTCAAACCGTTATCGAGCAAAATGATCAGCGAGCAAGCGCTCATCGAAGGCTGTTGTAATCACGACAGGGCCTGCCAACGGGCTTTGTACGACCGCTATGCCCGCAAGATGTTCACCGTTTGCCAGCGATATACGCGAACAGTGCCGGAAGCAGAAGACGTACTGCAGGAAGGATTTATCAAGGCATTTGCCAACCTGAAAAATTTCCGTGGGGAGGCAAAGCTGGAAACGTGGCTTACGCGGATTTTTATCAATGCCTCCCTGAACCACCAGCGTCAAAAACTCTATCTGTTTCCCATGGTCGATGTGGAGACCGTACCCTTGGTACAGCACGAGCATTTTTCGTTGGCCAACCTGCACCTCGAAGAATTATTGAAATTGATCAAAGCCTTGCCCGATGGCTGCCGTGTGGTGTTTAACCTCTTTGCCATGGAAGGGTATGGCCACAAAGAAATTGCCGAGATGTTGGGCATCAGCGAGGGCACGTCCAAATCGCAATACAACCGGGCCCGGCAGCTTTTGCAAGAAAAACTATTGAAATACGAACGAGACTATGAACCCTACCGAAAGACAACCCTTTGACGATGCCTGGCGCGATGCGTTGGCGGGAGCGGAGTTAGCACCGGCCCCGCATGTATGGGCCTCCGTGGAGGGTGCGTTGAACGCGGCCGAGAACCAGCGCCACAAAAAACGCGCAGTGTTCTATCAACGCATGGCGGCCGCTATCCTGCTGATGAGTTTGGCCGCGGGGGTCACCGTGTACCAACGCTGGCCTGCGGAGGAGGCAGAGGTGGCGCAACAAGTAAGCCCTGCAAGCGGCACTGGACTGGCATCGGAAAATGCGATGACCCCGATGGACGAACGCGCCACCTCGAAAAGCCCTGATGGCGCAACCGATTCTGAATCAAACGATCATGCGCGCCATGATGCACCCGGAGGCTCGACTGCCATCCGCTCAGCTCGGCAGTCCCTTACGTCCCAACGGTTCACCTCGCGTCAAAAATCTTCTGTACGTAGCGACTCGCACGCATTGATGGCCTCGAACGGTGAAACGGAACCAAACACGCGCCCGACAGAGGTGGCAACTAACGTTAACGAAACCAATGCCTCCGATACGCCAACGGCATCTCACATCATTAGCGGCTCTATAGCGTCACCTGCAGCGCCCGCGGATTCTGCCATGGCATCCAAGGGGTTGACTCCCGAAGAGGAGCAAGCCCTGGTGCGACAACTTCTGGGTGAGGAGCCGACTGAAGAAGAGCCCAAGGAGAGGAAGATAACCCGAGGAGCCTGGGCGTCAGTAGGAGCCTCGGGCGGCAGCTACTCACCGGGCGCTGCACCACCCAATACCCCCCCGGTGGCAAACATGCTCAGCCCCGGAGGTGCCGCGCTGGAAAATGAACGCGCTGCCCAAGGCACTTCCTACACCGTTGGTTTTGCGTTTGGCAAACCCGTGGGCAGCCGGTGGATGCTGCAGGCCGGTGTTTCGTATGTGAATCAGCAGATCGACTATACCTCCAACGTGACGGCTGTCGGTTTTTCCAACACCGCCATGGCTTTCGCGAGCGATGCTTCGCGTTTGGAAAACGTGGCGGCACTGCAATTGACCACACCGTACATCATCAATAGCACATCCGAGTTTGTGTCGGTGCCCGTGCAAGTGGGCTATCGTGTGGTGAGGAAAAAAATCGGAGTCCTGCTGAACACCGGAGTGGCCACTGATTTTTTTGTGCGCAATTCGTTGGTGGATCAGTCGGGCCGGGCCGAAACGGTTCGGCAGTCGGCCGGCAGCGAATCGGCCTATCGGTCCGTCACCTGGTCGGGTTTGGGCAACGTGGAAGTAAGTTACCAATTGGCCGAGCGGTATTGGCTGGCGCTGGTGCCGGGGGTGCGCTATTCACTGAGCAACGTAACGCGTGCGGAGACTACGGTGTATCAGCCCCTGGTGCTGGATGTGGGCTTCCGGTTCAGGTATCAGTTCAATTGATCTTCGGCTCTGACCACAGGTTTTGGCAAAAAGCCAATGCGCGTTCCTCTGACCAATACACGCCATCGGTGGAGAATTTTGCAAAGCCCACATGGCCGCCCCGCGCAGGCGCCTCAAACACCACACGGTTGCCCACCTCGGCCTGCGAAGGAAAACAGGCCGGACTCAAAAAAGGATCATTCTGCGCGTTTACGACCAGCGTAGGGGCAAGGATATTTTTCAACACGTACAGCGAAGAGCACCGCTCGTAGTAGTCCACCGCATGGGCAAATCCATGCAACGGGGCGGTGTAGGCATCATCAAACTCAAACAAGGTCGTTACCCGGTCCAGGCCCTGTACATCCAGCTCGGGGTGCAGGGCCGCTTTGGCGCGCACTTTTTTCTTCAGGTTGCGCAAAAACCGTTGCTCATACAGCCAGTTGGCGCGCTTGCCTATTTGCAGACAACTTGAGTGCAGGTGCAGCGGCACCGAAAAAGTCACCGCCCCGGCTATGGGTGCGTACGGGTTCTCACCGACGTATTTGAGCGTAAGATTGCCACCTAAGCTAAAACCCACCAGATAAATTTTTGAATAGCCGCGTGTGCCGGCATGTGCAATGACCCGGGCCAGATCATCGATGGCACCGCTGTGATAAAAACGGAGTTGGCGGTTTACTTCACCGCTACAGCCGCGGTAGTTCCATGCCAGCACGTCAAAGTCGTGGCGGGCAAACACCGCGGCCATGCCACGCACATAGGGGCGGTGGCTGTCGCCTTCCAGCCCGTGGCTGATGATAACGAGCCTCGAGTGTTCGTTTTGGATCCAGTCCAGATCGAGGAAGTCGTCATCAGCGGTGGTTATGCGCTCGCGCACGTAGCGGGCCGAGGGTGCCTTTCGCAGCAGCGCGGGATAGATGGTTTCCAGGTGTCCGTTGAAGAGTAGAACCGGAGGTGTGTAGCGGTCGTGTTTCTTAGCGGACGCATTCATTTCCAATGCATGCGGGCTTTCAAGCGGGTGATGTGAGCGAGGTGATGTTCTCCATGCCAGGCGTAGGTACCGGCCACATCCGCCAGCCGAAGGGTCTTGAGCGTTTGGTTATGGACAAACTGTTTCTGCCAGTCGGCCTCGTTCATCCCGCGCATCAGCGTCACCCATTTGTCGTGCAAGGCCTTGAGCAGCGCCACCGACAGTTGTGTGAGCGCTTGTGTCTCGGGTGTGTCGGCCCACTTTTTTTCGTCATAGGCTTTGATCGTGGGCACGTCTTCCGTCAGGGCCCATTTAAAGCGGATGTACGCGTGCATGTGGCTATCGGCCGTGTGGTGCACTACCTGGCGCACGGTCCAGCCGCCCTCGCGGTACGGTGTGTCTATCTGCTCTTCGGATAGCGTGCTCAACTCGTTTTCCAAGTGTGCGGGCAGCCGTTTGATGCGCTCGATAAAGCTGTCTACCTCAGCCGTTGTGTAGTGTGGTTGCGGAGTAAATTTGCCGATGGGGTAGCGGAGTTCGGTCATGAGTGGGTTGCTGGTTGCGGGTCTCTGGTTTCAGGTCGATGGTCTATAGTCTATAGTCTATAGTCTATAGTCTATAGGTACATCAACCATCGACTTCCTACTTATTCAACTCCTCTACCGCCTCTTTTAGCTCCTGGTCGTCATACGGTTTGTTCAGCTTGACGGGGTTCTTTTTCCGCTTTTTCCGCACGCGAATGTTGGTAAATTCAATCAGCAGCGAGAAGGCCACGGCAAAGTAGATATAGCCTTTCGGGATTTCCTGGTGCATGCCTTCCAACACAAGGGTAAATCCGATCAAAATCAAAAAGCCCAGCGCCAATACTTCCATGCTCGGGTGTTTTTTGATAAAGTCGGAGATCGCCCCGGAGAAAAACATCATCACAATGATGGAGACCACCACGGCAATGATCATGATGATCACTTGCTCGGGGGGAACGATGCCCACGGCTGTCAAAATGGAGTCAAAGGAGAAGATGATATCCAGCAGGATGATCTGAAAGATGGTGCTGGCAAACGTGGGGATGATGCCCTTTTTCTGTTGTTCTTCGTCTTCCTCATCGCCTTCCATTTCGTGGTTGATTTCCATGGTGCTTTTGGCGATCAGGAACAAGCCCCCAAAGAGCAGAATGAGGTCTTTGCCGCTGATGGCCATGTCATGGTCGATGACAAAGTTGGCGGGGATGGTAAAGAGGGGCTCCACAAAGCCGATGATCCACGTGATGCCGAGCAGCAGGACGATGCGCACAAACATGGCCAGCCCGAGGCCGAGGTTGCGCGCCTTTTTGCGCTGCTCATCGGGCAGCTTGTTGGACACGATGGAGATAAAGATCACGTTGTCGATGCCGAGCACTACTTCCAGGAAGCAGAGGGTGAGCAGGGCCAGCCAGGTATCGGCCTGAAGGAATATTTCCATCGTAGAGCGGTTACGAAATGCGAAACAAAATAGGGAAAGGGGGTGAGAAATGGAAATGGCCGTCCTAATAAAAAAGCCACTCCCTTATGGAATGGCTCTTGAATATCGCAGTATGGACATTTACGTCATTTATTCACGGTGCACCACCAACACCTTCTTCCTCACCGCCTCTTTTCCGCTGCCGATCTGCACAAAGTAGAGGCCACCGGCCGCGGGGCTTGTATCAATCGTCTTTTTCGCTTCACCGGGGGCCAAGCTGCCGCTGAAGGCCACACGCCCCAATTGATCCACTAACTGTAAAGCTGTCGTCTTTGAGGCGGGGGCTGGCAACTCAATCGTCAGCTCCCGGTCGGCCGGGTTGGGGTAGAGGGAGATGGCATCGGCCACATTGCGAGGTTCCACTCCCGTGATCACTCCCGGTATCTCGCTTGGTTTATAGAGCGTGGCTTGCAGCACGCTCTTATTGTTCCCCTCCACGCGTTGTACAAACACTGCGATGCGCGGTACGGACTGCATAGCCTTTCGGTTCCACCGGATGGGAGGAAATGTCAACGTACCGTTAGGTGCCAGTGAAGTTGGAATCAGTATTCCCGTGGGTGTAGGCAGGATATCGGATGCCACATAGGTGAAAGAGGTATTTCCACTTTGACCCAGCAGACCGGCCGTATTCACCACTGAGTCAAGCACCACGACAAACAGACGTGTACCAGCGGTGGGTAGCGTTAGCGAGGCGCTGATGTTCCGCAAGGTTACATTGATGTCTATATCACTGGGGCTTACCAACGTGGAACTCACTTCCAATTTGGCGGCTGAGGGAGTAAGTACGCGGTTATCAAATGCACTGGAGAGGGTACCGGCATTCAAAGGCCTAACATTCGAACCATCAATCAGAATCGTGGCGGGCTCGACCAGTCCGTAGAAGGCGGTTCGTGAATTGTGCATCATGGGGTTGAGATCATTGATCGGATCAGCGCCTGGAAAGGCCGTATGGTATTGCATGCGAACAACCTCTGCCCGGTTGAAATTGGTGAACAGATTGTTGTGGGTGTTAATGCCAGGCGCAGAGGAATTGGTGAAGCTTTCGACCAGTACGATCCGGCTGCGCTCGGCTACTTGCACGTTGTCAAACGAAAAACCCTGAAAGGTGCCTGGCGCGGCCGAGGCATAGGCGATTCGGAAAACCACCGAGGATCGTTGGGCGGCCGGAATCAAACGCGTGAGCGTATCAATCGCAAAAATTGACTTTTGCCAGTCGAAGGTGCCCGACCATCCACGGTCGCCCGCGCTTTGGTTACCCGGGCTGTTGATGATACCTGAGCGGTTGTACCAATTAATCCCTCTGTTTAGATCCCCAACGACAATCCAGTTATTTTCGTCTTCCAGGTTGCCCGTGGCATTGTATTGCAACACCGCCCCATCGGATCCCTCGGCCGTGTTTGACCACGTGTCAAACGAAAACACCGGGCGTGTAGCCTGGCTAAAGTCAAAACAACGACTCAGCACCCACGAACTTTCATTGACATTACTTCCGCCATTCAAATTCGTCTTCCACGCGCGCGTGGCGTTATTGTCATTTGCGGGGGCCCCCAAATTGCCCAATGCCCACGATGGATTTTGCCCGGCTACAAGCCATCCATCGGCATTGGCCTCAAAGCCTTGGTCGTAACCAGTTGCCTCAGTAATGGGCGTATATCGCGGAACGATAAAGATTGGTTTTTGAATCGTGTCTTTGCATCCCGCAGCGGTTTCGACAATCAATCTGGCAATTCCACTGCCATCGCTTGAATAGTTAACGGTGGGGTTGTTTGTGGTTACCCCTGTTACCCCGCTAAAGGGTAGCGTACCGGTTGTGTTGAAATTCCAGTTATACGTTTGAATGGCCAGGGGTGGAGCACTCCCCTCGGTGGCGGTGAAGACTGTTGATGACACCCCATCCCGACATGGGTTTTCCCATTTGAAGTTTATCTTGGGTTGTGCGCTTACGATAATGGAACCCGGAGGTGCTGCCACCGTACAGCCGTCTGATGTGATCATTGTGTAATTGACTGGGAATGTTCCCACACTGGTATAGCGATGCTGGGGATTTGCGTAGGTGCCTGTAGTTCGTCCGTTATTGTTGTCAGGAGCCACAATTGATCCACTTCCCGGACGAAGTATCCCTCCGTCTCCAAATGTCCAGGCTGTAGACACAATCGTGCTGGGCGATCCGGGAGGGACAATCGCGGAATTATTTTGAATACTGACTGGCACATCAACACAGGCTTGACCAATTGATAATGAGGGGACTATGTCTGGTAAGATCGTGAAATTGATTTCTCTAAAATTTGAACATCCGGCTGAATTAACATAAGTGAATCGCAAGGTATATGGGCCTGGGGTTAGTGAAGATAATGCTGGGTTCAAACCAGCCTCACCGGCACCAGGATCAGGTACGATGGCGGATACCCCAGACCAAGTACCGGCCTGAGGAGGAGTGCCATTTACCGCGGGATCACCATTGTCAAAGGCGGAAAAGGTAATCGGTTGATCCGACTTACATATGTTCAAATCGGGGGCGGAAAAACTAATGGTGAGTGAGGGTAGAGGTCTGATATTCACGGTCAGAATAGTTGGGTTGAGTAGCCCCTCGCAGCCATTGATTGTTTCTGTGATTTGAAACGTTCGAGTGGTGGGCGAGGAAGTCGTAAGCTGAAGTTGACTATTTATCTCACTGATGGTTGGCGCACTTACACCAGACAATAACGGAGTGACATTTGCTGGGTCGTACCAGTTGATGGAACCAGTGCTGACGATTTGAAAGTCACTTGCATTTATATTGCCTCCAACGCAGTACTCTCGAGAAAAATTTGTTACCGGTGCCCCGGGAATTGCTTTGACGTTGACCGAAAGCGCAAGCGGTGCGGGCGGGCTGGTGGGTTGTTTGTTGCTTTCACAGCCATTAATTGTTTGCGTTATGTACAGGTTTGTGATACCGGGTGTATTTGGGTTAACAACGCTGACTGGAGGTGTAAATGAATTACCGCTTCCTACCTGATTTGTCAGCCCAACGTCAGAATACCATTGGTATTGGTTTGGAGCCGTTAGCGGGGTTGCAGTAAAGGTTCCAATCGGGGTGCCGGCACATGTTGCAAATGATAATCCGGAGGTTAGTGCGCCCGGAAGTACTGTTGCAGGTCTAGGGTTAACAGTAAATACAACTGGCGCGGAAAAGCCTGTACATCCGGTCGATGGGTTAGTGTACTTGTAGGTTATCGTTGATGTGCCACCGCTAGGTGCTAACGCACTTGGGCTGAACGACCAAACAACCGGGTTACCGCTTGATGTAATAGGAGCTCCCGGCCCTACTTCGCTAAATTCATCGTTTGAGGTATTGTTTGAGTTTGGCGGATTGCCGACTAAGTCGATGGCGATGTCATCGGCACAAAATTCGTTTTTGGTGACAGTGATTGATGGATTTGGCGCCTGTTTAATTACCACCCATTGAAAAGTGTTAAACACCCCGATATTGGCATGAGTTCCCGATCCAGGGTAGTTGGTAAACGCAATTACTCTATCACTAAAGCAAGGTCTTGGGTTGACTGTAGCGGTAGGGTTACAGACAGCAAAGCCCACAGGTATCCTTCCTCCGAAGGCACTTACCGTGGATGCATAAGCCGGCAGGTCGGGATCAAACGCATTTTCAGCGGGGGAAGTAAGTGGCACAAAATTGCTGACCGCGATGTCATAATAAACAAAATAATCAAAAATCCACTCTCCACCTGTAACATTGGCTGGGAAGGACGAACTGCGTTCGTTTATAAATGTTTGATCAACTGTTAATCCAACCTCCGTTGGGTCGTTTGTGCAATACGAGGGGTCTAATCCATTAATACCAGAAGCAAAAACAACAAAAGTCCGTTGTCCTACAAACTGGCTACCAACGGTATTCGTATGTGTGTAGGTAATAACATGATTACCTGTCGGCAGAGAAGATGGGTTGAATCGATAATTCGGGTTCACAAATGTGATGCCGCTGCCGGTAAAAACGTTTGTGCCAGTTGTTTCGCTGCCCACCAAGTTCACCGAGTTGCTATTCTGATTGAAGTTTGTGGTATTTGCTGCAACTTCTACATCGCCAGCAAGAGCCGCCACGGTGAATGTAACAGAAGCGGGAGGTGTCGCTTGAGAGGCACTAACAGAACCAAGTATCGTTCCTGGCACTACGCCAGCTGCATTTAATGTACCTCCCGATCGGGTTATTGAGAGGGTGCTAGTAGCGGCTGGGGAAACAGTACCCGGATGGGGATGCCCTACCTGAAGGTTGGATATGGTAATAGTGTTAGTGTTGGCTGTGCCATTTAGGTTGACGCTGAATTGGGCGATGTTAACGCTTGGGTAACTATAGTTCGAGGGCGCGGAAAGATCACTACCCGACACTGAAACGCCTGATACAACAGTTTGATTAAAGACGAAGCCAGCTGGCAAGGAGATTGAAAATGTATAAGTACCGTTGGTTCCCGAGATACCGGCAGGGTCCGCTTCGGAGATCACGATACTACTCAAGGGCTGAAAGGCGATTCCATAAAAGATGGGAGGCGTAGCCCCGGTTGTGATACCCGAGGCAGGGCTAGAAATCGTAATCGTGGTAGACGCATCACCCAAATCATTGTCAAATGCATCGTCTGATACGGCAAGTGTGTAGGCTCCCGCTTGATTCAATCGTAGATCTGTCCACGGAAACTGTCCGGCCGATAGAACAGGCGTCAATGTTTGTGCACCAGGCGAGATGGCACCTGGGCCGCTTGTAACCGAAATACCTACTTGCCCGGCATAATCAAGATCAGGATTGTTTTGCGTATCACGCGCCTGCACAGTCAACGCAAAGGGCGTGGCGGTTGGTACGCTGGCAATGGAGGCAGGTACATTGAGCACCGTAGCAATCACCTCAATGTCATTAGTGCCGCTGACAGGCGTGGACGCTCCCCCGGCATTGACGGCACTAAAGCCGGAACCCGTAGTAGCCGCAGTAGCTGTAATGATAGTCACTTGAATAACGGCATTGTCAGTAACCGTATTTTGAAAAGTGGCGCGCACGTTGAAATTTTTTGTGCTATTGTCGCCAGCCGACAGATTCAGACCGGTAAATGTCACATTGGCGCCTGTAACAGCCTGCTCGGTACCACTTACCTCAGTGCCCCCATCATACAAGGCCACGCGTCTGACCATGGCAGAATTGGTCAACTGAATTTGGAGCGAAGTCAGTGTCGTAGGCTTGTCGTCAGGGTCGTTGGCAGGCGAGCCACCATCCCGGATTTGAAAACGAGCTAAACTGACGCTATTGGAACCATCGTTATTTAAGCTGTTGCCTCTGAAATTGATGTAGTTGATTTGGTTGGTGGTTTCGCCATTCAGCGCAATATCCGACTGTTGAGATGTGCCAAATGTAAACGTCCGGTTGTTGAAAGCGGGGCTGAAGGCCACTGTGTTTCCATTTATCGTTACGTTGGCCACGGAAAAGTTGGGTGTCACCGTGTCGGTTCCGCTGGTAACCGAATTGGCTACGTCTACAACCCAATAAAAATACACCGGACTGGCTCCAATGAGCACATTGACGGAGTTGTTGAAATTGCCATCGGGCGATCCATCTGTTTCGATGACAGTTCCCAAACTACCGGCCACGTTGGAGCTATACAGATACTCGTTCGGTGCAAATTGCGTACTGGAGCCATCATGGTCAAAGTCGATGGCGGTAATGGTTTGGGAACCGTTTGATGTCACTGAAAAACCGGCTAACACCTGAAGCGTTGACCCGGCTGAGAGGAGCGTACCGGAAATAACCGGTGCCGTGCCGGGTGTAATTTCTGTAAACGTAGCGGTGGCGTCTGTAAATGAGTAATTGGTACCGATGGAGGTTCCGGTTGCCGCACCGGTGGACGTGATGTTGGCACTTGCCAACGAGGCTTGGATGTTTCCAGAGGCAGCCGGCTCAATGTTGACCACCAGAAAGTAGTAACTGGGTGTGGTGGTAACATTCTCGGACAAGGCGCCCGCGATGGCGATTTGTGAGGCCGATGGGGTAATGGTGGCCGTCACCGTGCTGTTGTCCCCCGGGGTTGCGAAACTATTGTCGGTTGATTTTACTAACGAGTAGGTGTTCCACTTTCCGGAAGGATCGGAAGTAACCTGAACGTTAATGGCGGTAACCGTCTGCGTTCCGCTGGATGTCAAGGAAAATCCAAACACGGCCCGGCCATTGGTGCCACGCACGAGCGGAGAGGGGGCAACCCCGGCAGTGGCCGGGCCAATGGTCAATACCGATACAAAGTTGTAGGTGGTGCCGGTGGCCGTTCCCGATGCCGTGCCTGTGCCAACAGTGACATCAGCCCCCGTCAGCGAAGGGGTGATAGGCGATGTGGATCCGCTTACCCCCGACTCGACAGCCACAACCAAAAAGTAATGGCTCGCAGTGTTTGTAATGTTTTCGTTAAGTCCGGTAATGGCAATTTCAGTGGCCGAGGGAGTAAACGTAAGCCCACCCACGGTGGTGTTGTCGCCATCCGTGAGAAAACTAGCGTCTGTCGATTTGACAAGTGAATAGGACGTCCATTTGCCGGAAGCGTTGGCCGCTTGTATGTCAATAGCCGTTACGGTCTGTCCGCCTGTGGATGTGAGTGAAAAACCAAAAACGGCTAACCCATTGGCTCCGGCCTGAAGCGGGGAGGGTACTACCCCTGTGGCCAACAGGCCAATGGAAACATCGGGCTCGGCAAATGAGTAGGTAGTACCGGTGGCACTACCGCTCACCGTACCGGCACTCACCGCAACGCCAGCTACGGCCAACGAGGGTGTTACGGCCAACGTGGCGCCATCCACCGCAGGGTCAATATCCACCACCACAAAGAAGAATTCATCATCTGCACCGGTAGCTGCGTCAAAGTTGGTCAATGGCGACCCGGTGAATGAAACATCCCCCGCGTTGATGGTTCCATTGGCCACAAAGGTCTCAGATCCAATGCCCGAAAATGAGTTGTCGGATGATTCGTAAAGCCGGGCATTTGTGAACTTACCCACCGGAGTGGGAGCCACGGCAAAGGTAAGGGTGGTAACGGTATTGGCTGCCGGGCCGGCTTTGGCGAGCTGAACTCCCAAGACCGCCACGTTCGTTCTTCCGCCCACTAATGGCGAGGCGGCTACCCCACCTGTGATTCCACTAATCGTTACGTTTTGTGCCGCAGAAAAAGACACTGTCCCTAGCAAGGCAAAAAATACAAGATGTAGTTGTATTGATTTCTTCATAAACCCTATAGTTTAGGAATACCTATATTCCCTTTTTAGTTTTCCAAATTTCCATTCTCGTCCAGTTTCATCAGGAAAACAGACGAATAATCGCCAATCGTGTTGGTTCCGCAAACGATTAGACCTCCGTCCTTGGCGAGTCGTACGGCAGTCACCTCTTCATCACCGATCCCTCCCAAGGTCTTCATCCAAATGGGGCTTCCGAAGGTGTTCACCTTCACCAAAAAAATGTCTTTGCCACCGTTGCCTTTTTGAGGATTGGTAACCAGCGTCCCCGCGACCAAAAAGCCCCCGTCTTTGGTTGAGCAAATGGCCTTGCCTTGGTCGAGAATGGATGACTGGGCGGCATCAACAGCCACGGTGCCGTTGAACGAGTCAATGCCGTCAAAGTATCGTATGGTATTAGGGTCAATCAATCCATTTGCGCGAACCCGGACGAAAAACATATTTCCAGCCGATCCATCCGTTTGGCTGCTATACGTGCCCACCACACCAAATCCCAAACTAGGGTTGAAAGCTGGCTGTATATCGGAAGGAACCATAAACTGGGTAGTGGTTTGACCGAAGTGGCTAAAGTTCGAATAGATAGCAGAATCCTGTACGGCTGGAATGGCAAGCCACGACCGGTTGAACGCCCCTTGAATATCGGCTATGGCTGTCGCCCAAACTACTTGTCCTGATGGGGATAGATGCACCGATTTGGCATTTTGATAGGTATTGTCCGCCAAGTCAAAATCATTCGACCAATTGGGCGATAAATCCGGATTTCGAACAAACAAGAGTTGTTTTTCAGGGGCAGACGCCTGATTGACAACTCCCTCTTTAAACGTGCCGAGAATAAAGATGCGTCCGTCAGCGGCCACTGTCACGGCCCCCCCAAAAAAATCTTCTTTAATGGCGTTGACGTTGGGATTGCTGTCGGTCAGGGTGAATGATCGAATCAAATCAAAAGACTCGTTGACAATCAGCGTGCGGAGGGACGATACCGTAACGTTGGCCGCCTGTTCGGCATCGGCTTGCACGCTGATGCTGTCACCCACGATCACGTATCCCCCGTTGGAAAGCGACTTAATGCTTTTTCCGGTACCATTGGGAAAGGAAAAGAAATTCCCCAACCGGTGCCCCTGATCGTCCACCTCAAAGACCACCGTGAAAAACAAGGTGTTTGCGTCAACGGTTTGTTCGACATTGGCCAAAATAATGTAGCCTTTCTCGGTCGGTTCTATGGAGGCCGCAGTCATGCTGGACGCACCCTCATAAAATTTCACGAAGGTTTTCCGTTGCGCAGGGTCAGCATTTTCCAAGTTCGTACAGGAACTGATGAGAAGGACGGAGCAAAAAAGTGCTGAGTAGAGTCGCTTCATTTTCGGGGAGTGATTTTTTTGGGCTTGAAAACATCCACTACATAGGAGAGGGACAGTGAGAACGAACTGACCTTAAATTGGGAGTCGGCATATCCATAGTTCCAAAGCAACTGTTGATTTTCAAAGGCCGTTTCCTGACTTGTGAGTGGATTAAGGCCATGGGCATACCTGACTTCGACCACGAACAGACCGGACCCCATTTTCATTTTCACCCCGGAAGCGATTAACAAGCTGATGTTGATGGGTTCGCGTGCAATGTCTACATCGGCTTCGGGAATAGAGGAGGCGTCATCGCGTTGGCGTTCGGCCGAGATGGATGAACTTATCAAGTATCCCACGCTGGCGCCCCCTGCCACATACGGACGGAACTTGCGATGAAGATTAGAACGAACATCCAGGATGGAGTACTCCAACGTGATCGGCATCGAAACCCAATTTTGGGTTTCGATCACAGTGAGTTCGTGGCGAAGATCCTCCGGTGCGATGGGGTCTTGGCGCAGAACCGTTTGCGTAAGCCCAAACCGGTGCTGTTGATACAAAAGATCGCCATGAAGGGTCAATTTGGCATTGATGGGCAAATCTGCCGCGGCACCAAACTGAATTCCGAACAAGGCGTTGTAGTTGCTGGTGGCATCAAAAGACACGGCTCCCACTTGGTCTGAAATGTTGGGCCGGCTAAAGTTGCCGCCTAATTTCACGCCCGCGCGAAACACCGGCTCCTTGCGAAAGGTGTTAAACAAGGCCACAAATTCGGCTGGGTCTATTTGTGGGTTGGGCTCATAATACGGATCCACCTTCTTTAGGTTGATCATCGCCTCGTCTGCTTTCTCGGGCTCCTCCAAGTAGATATACGTAAGGGTAAGGAGGCGATAGGCTTCTACCTTTTCGGTTTTGGTCAGTCCCCCGACTGTGGGCGCATTGGAAAAGCACTCGTTTTTACCTTCAAACAATTGCGAGACTTCATGAAGTCGACCTTGCTCGTATGTGGCGCGCGCGAGGCGCAATATCTGGGAGCAACTGGGGTTTTGTGCGATCGCTTGGCCACCGCCCCACAGCATCAAAAAAATGACAAATCCTTTTCTCATGTCGGGTAAACTATTTTAGCGGTAGGGACTCGCAGGTTTTTTCGCGCTTGATCTCTTTCACGGGCCCAACAAAATTCTCCCATTGTTCCACGGTCATATTTTCTTTCAGGTAACCGCACAGCAGGCCGCTCATGGTTTTCATATTGGTTGGCCACGCGTGGATCGTTTCGTACACCACATTTGAAACATTGTTGTCGACATCGCGCTTGACATCGTCCTTCTTGCTGTGAATCCCTGCAACCAATTGTTCATCATCCGGGGTAAAGGCCATGCTCCAAATCCAATCGTGATCGCTCATGGTGATGGGATTGTCATTGAGGCGCTTGATATTCCACATGCGAATCGAAAAGTCTTTGCTTGCTGTGGCCATAAAGGTGCCCGCGTGGTTGAATTTGATCTGCTCAATAGCTGCTTTGTGCCCCGATAACACCCGCACAGGAATGCCATTGTCGAAAATGCGAACCACCCCACGTGCGTCACCGACAATAATTCTTCGCCCTTCCGGAGCAAACGCTACTGCGGTTAATTCCGCTGTGCCGACTTTGGTGACCGTTTCCTTGAAGTTATTCCGCGCATCCCATTGATAAAGGTTGCCATCCCTCCCCGCTCCGATCAAGAGGTTGCCATCCGGGCTTACATCCAAGAAGTTGATTTTGACACTTGGCTTGATTATTTCGCGCACGGTTTTGAGATCCGAGTATCGGATACTTCGTCCTGCGTTGTCGCGCGCATAGAACCCCTTTCCGTCAGGCGCGAAATGAATATTTTCCACGTCTCCGACAAAGCCGAGCACTTTTGTTTTTAGCGTTTTATCCTGAAGCGAATAGATTTCTACGTAGTTCGCATCTCGATTGGGGCTATACAATCCTCCAGCCGCCAGTATTGACTCATCAGGCGAGATATCCAACGAATAAATCTGAAAATCAGAGAAGTTCTTTCCGTTGTTCTCCGGTTGGCGCAACAATTCCGGTTGCCACTTGCCGGCTACAAAGCTCCAGATAACGATGCGACCGTCCGATCCGCCCGAGTAGATATGCCCACTTTTCACCCGTGTTTCCAAAGCGCGGGCGGCTCCTCCATCATGCCCCGCCAGACTTTTCGTCAGCGGATCATCATTGGAATCCAGCGCACGAAACAAGCCGTTGTAGATGTCATTGTCGTATTCGCCTTCCTCTTTGTTGTAGCGCGTATTGTAGTTGTACGCTTGTTGGGCCAACAACGCGATGGTTTGCCTGTCGTCTTTGTAGTCAATGGTTTTGAGGGCCATGGCTTTCGCAATGGCTACCAGGCGCCTGCGGTCGGATTCCTGTTTGGCGGCTACGGCTTCCCGTTCTTTTTCTTCAGCGAGTTTTTGTGCTCTCACGGCCCGATCTGCATTGGCTATCGCCAACGCTTCCTGCCGCTGAGCTTCCTGCCGCTGTTTCTCAGCTTCGATGCGTTGTTGTTCGGCCAATTCAAAGTTCTTTTGGGCTAGCTCCTTGGCTTCGACCGCCTCATTTCGCGCTTTCTCGGCCTTTTCCTTTTCGGCTAATGCTTCTTTTGCTGAAGTCTCAGCTTTTTTCGCGTTCTCAACAGCCAACTTCTCCTGTTCCTTGGCTCGGGCTTCCTGCTCTTTCGCATACGTCTGCTGCACGAAGGCATACACCATCGCTACCAACGCCAGCAGCAAGAACCCACCCAGCACCAACGCGGTGGTACGCGCGCGCTGCAGCTTGCGTTTGGCCTCCAATTCCTTTATGCGCTGCTCCGTTTCAAACTCTTTTTTGGAGTACTCCAAAAAGATCATCGTACGCTCAAAGGCCGGGTTGTAGCGCTGCCCCCATATCAAGGTGGGCTTGTGCTTGGCCTGCCAGTTTAGCGCCAACTGCAAATCGGGTGGCCGCCACAGGCCGGCCTTGCCCACTTGGTATTGCGCTGCGGCTTCGCTCAGGCGCATGTACATCTGCACGGCCTCGGACTCATCGTCCACCCAGTTTTTCAGGCGCACCCAAATGCGCATCAAACTTTCGTGGCTGATGTCCACCATGCTGCGCGAAGTGAGTGGCGTGCCATGGGCGGGGGTGAGCAGCGAACGGCCGGGTTCGCGGAATTTTTCGATCACCGCAATAACTTCGTCCTCGCTCACATCGGCAATGGCCGCTATTTCATTCAGGCGCGTAGGCCTGCGGATACCAAAGTTCTCCCCGCGTTTTTCAGTGATGGCCTTGAACAACGCCTCGCACACGTGCTTTTGGTCGTCTTCCAGTTCGTCATACGCTTCGTTGGCGTGCATGGAGAGCGCCTCGGACATGGTGCCGATGGCCTCGTAGTGTTTGAGATCCAGCGGCTCGTCCTCCACATCGCGGTAGTTGGCCCAGTAGCTCCACGTGCGCATCAGCGCGTGTTGCAAAATGGGCAACTGGTCGGGGTTGTCGCCCAAGTCGTTGAGCAACTGCTGGGTGAGGCGGGGGGATATTTTCGCTCCGCCCACGGCTACCGGCCCCTCGATGGCCCTGCGCTTCTGGTCGCGCGTCATCTGCGGGATGAGGTAGTGGCTGTCGTTTATTTTGCGCGTCAGTTCCGGAAACTGCGCACAGTCGCCAATGAAGTCCGAGCGCATGGTGATGGCCACGTAGATGGGCGCATCCTCGTAGTTGATGGCCTCCATCAACAGGTTTACAAAGGCGAGCGTTTCGTTTACCGAGTTGGGGTCGGTGCTGTCTTTGAAACGGAACAGTTCTTCAAACTGATCCACCAAAATCAAGTAGTTGATGTCTTCCGCCCTGCGCGACTGCTGGATGGCTTCCACCAAGCCCAGCGAGCTGCTGCGCAGCAAGGTGGACACAATGGTGCGTTTGATCTTTTTGTCCTCCGTGTCGGCCGCGTTGTAATCTTTGGCCGTCTTCAACAAGGCTTCCGCCAGGTTGTCGATGGGGCCGGAACCTGGGCGCGTTACCACCACCTCCCAGTTGGGGGATGCATCGGTGAGAAAGCCACCGTACAAAATGGGCAGCACCCCGCAGTAGATGAATGAAGACTTACCCGAACCGGAGGGACCGATAACACCCACAAACCGGTTTTTGGACAGCTTCAATAGCACTTCATCGCTCTGGCCCTCGCGGCCAAAAAAGAGGTGACTTTCCTCAATCTTAAAAGGGCGCAACCCGGGAAACGGGTTATCGGTCACTTTCGTGGAGGGCATGCCGGAATAATCGTCAACGAGTGTGCTCATAGGCATTAGGCGTTAAGTTCTTGTAAAAATGATTGGAGCGACTCCGCAGGCCGGGCGGGGTCGATGAGGCGCATATTTTGTGTGCGGTAGGTCTCTGCGTTGGGCGCGATGATGGCTTTCCCGCTAATAGGTTTTTTGCGGCCAAAGCCGGGGGCCTTCATCAGATCCAGCACTTTCATGCGCACCCATTGTTCGTTTACTTTCCCTTTAAAGATGACGGCCACATCAAAGTTTTTGAGGTTGTCGATGTGGCGCTTGCGCACGTCTAACAGCTCGCCCTCGAAGGCGGGCGTGAGTACGCGGTAGCCCGACTTCTCTATCATATCGATCAGCGGGCGCACTTCGTGGTGGTCAATGCGGTCGTGGAGCAAATAGACGCTGCGCCCGTGCTGGTCTTCCACTTGCTTGCGCTCTTGCGCTTCCAGCAGTTCTTCGCGCATGATGTTTTTGAAATCCTCCAGCGGGTTTTGAAGAATCTCGGCTCCCTCTTGCGCTTCGGTGTCGCGTTTGAGCGAGTCGATAAAGTTCTTTTGCTTTTCGCTGGCGTTTCGAAGATTCGGGGCGATCCAGATCAGGCGGGCAAATTCGTCTTTGCGTTGGTGTTTGGCGGTGGTTGTCTCGGCCGCCAGTCGGTTTTGCATGTCCACGATGGAGCGTTCGCTGCCTTCGGGTATTTCACCGTAGGCGCTGCCGATCAGGTGGATGGAAAACTGACTTTCTTCCAGGTCTTTGCGCACAGTGCGTTCCAGTTCACTGGCCGTGGTGGGCAAGGTGTTTTTGGGCAGCACCACATAGCCGTGGCGTTGCAGCTCGCGTTTGATGATGTTGCGTTGTACCGACAGGTCGTGGGCGGTTTCGGCCAAAAATATCGTTTTGCGTTTGTAGATGTTGCGCACCTCGGCTTTGGCTTCGCCTTCGTTAAGGATGACTAACGCCTCGTGGATGTCATACGCCAAATCCACCATTTTCATCCAATACTGTTTTTCGGCTTCCTGGCTGAAAAAATCCACATACTCTTTCATCTGGCCCGTTTCGGTATCGAGCTGATACATGTCATAGCCGAGCAGGTCGCGCAGGCGGGGAGGCTGTTCGGCCAGCGTCAGCGGGGCTTTTAGCACTTTAAAGATGCGGTTGATCTTGGAGGAAGCCGCGGCTTTGTAGAACGTCTCTACTTGATCGAGGCACCGGCCCGATTGCACGAACTCTTTGGTGAGCACGCTGACGAGCACGGCTGCATTGTCTAAGTTGGGCGAGGTGGCGGTGTCAAACTCAGATTTGAGCACCACGCGTGGCTTGTGGCCCAGTACCTGGATGAGCATCAGTTCCAGGAACTTTTTAAACTGTGTGACCCAGCCCAGATCAGATTTTTTTGCGGTTTCGTTGTCCTTTTCGGCAAAGGTGATGAGAATGTCTATTTCATGCGCCATAGCATTATGCAGGTTGAGGTTCGGTTTGTTTTTCGGTCATGTTTCGGATCAGTCCTTGCACCAGTTCGTGGTGTTTGGCCATCACAAAGTAGAAGTCGATAAGATTGATGCGGAAAAGGACGGATCGTTCGGTTGCTTCGATCTGCGAGTAGCGCACGTTGGCATCGGTTTCAAACAAATCGCCTGAAACCTGCCCTTGGCGCAACCTGCCCACTTCCGCGTTTTCGTGTGTCAGTTTCACTTCACCTGTAGCCACAATCAGCACGGGGGGCACTTCATCAATCGTGCCGATGGTCATTTTTTCGCGGGCATTCAGCGTGACGGGCGAAATTTTGTCGCAAAGGTCGCAGAGCAATTTACCGGGTATGTTTTTGAACGGTGGCAGCTTTTTGATCAGCATGATCATCTCAATCCACAGGTAGAAGCCATCGTCCAATCCGTCCAGCAGTTGGTTGTTTTCGATGGACGAGTCCAGATAGCGTTTGTCGCGTGCCGGCAAACGGTCGGAGATAACCTGATAGATGTGTTTGTCCTTGTTGTAGATGGCCCAGGCAGCGGTTTCCTGCAGCAGGCGATCCTGGTTGAACATTTGCCCAATCAACCCACGGCTCACGCGGAAGTCGGGCAAGTAGGGGGTAAGGTGAATGGCGCAGGCTTTGGTCCAGCGGTTGCTCAGGTTAAAATCGCGGTTGAAGATGTAGTTGATAACTTGTACGGGATTATAGCTCTCGCGCGGGAAGTAGACCTGGAGCTTGGCCAGCTTGTCGGCCGTGGAGGTGTCATCCAGCAGCGGCACCAGTTTGGGTTTCAAATCATTGTCAACAAACAGGTCAAGGAGTTCCAGGGCATACTGAACGCTGTCGGGTGTCCCCAATTCAATGTTTTCTTTGACCAACTGTACCGATTCCGGATCGTACAGCAGCGAGAGCAAGAGTGTAATCTGGTCATAGTTGTCGCGAATCTCCTCGCGCAATGCCTCGCGCAAGAATCCAAATTTTTCCTCTTCGGGCAATTCGTCTAAGGCGGCCAGGTTCCATAGCGTTTTGCTCATCTCAATATCGAGCAGGTCTTTGATAGCCAGCACCTCGCGCCCCTGTGCCCGGTAGTTGATGAACCGCAGGGAGTAAAAGATCTGCTTTACGATACGCTTGTCAGGGTAATCGGCTTTTTTCCACAGCAGTTCCAGGGCGTTTTTGCCTCCGATGTAGCCCATGATCTGCACCGACTTCAACATCACTTGCTCGCTCTGCCCCGATTTGTGAAAAGCCGTTTCCAAGTAGGGTAACACCAGCTCCCCGGCTTCCTTCAATGCGGAGGCGGCCAGGTGGCTGTACAGCGGTGAGTTGAGCATCTCAATCAACACCGACCACGTTTCCTGCCGTCTCACTTTGCGGGCCGTTACCAACGCCTCGGTGCGCACACGCGGGTCGGCATCGCGCAGCAACTCCAGCAGCATAAAAATAGTTTTGTTGTTGGTCAACTGCCGCAGCATCTTGGCCGCCAGTTGCCGGTCGCTGTACTTGACCGATTTGGCCAACCGCTGCAGTTTATCCGGGGCGATGGCGAGGTAGTCACTGTCTTCGGCTGCCCCTGCGGCCTTTAATGCCAACCCCTTCATTTCCGTTTCGCGCTCGCCCAGCCCCAACTCTTGTATTTTGGCCAGCGCAAACTGACGGATAGGCTTTTCGCTCGAATTGGCCAACCGGATGATGGAGGACTCAAACAAAGCCGGCTCCAACTTCTCCATCAGGCGCAGGCCATAGATGACCTTGTTGACGGTTGCGCTGTTTACTTCTTTTTGAAGCACGCTGTCAAGCGTGTACTCGCGCACCACATCTTTTTCCACGGTGGATTTGTTTTTCACCAACGAACCTTGCAGGGTTTCCTTGTACCCGTGGTACATGCGGTTGGTGACCCAGTACCAAATGCCCAGCATGGGCAGCGTAAAGGCGCAAATCCAGATGGGCCCAGAGAAGGCCGTGGTGTTGATCAGCACAATCAGTCCCCCGGCTATGGCACTCCCCAAAGCCGTAACAATACCCTCGATTTTCGTTTGAGCATCGATCTTGATGGCTGTATCCAACGGCACGTAGTAAAACTTGAAAATGGGGTTGTCTAAGGCCTCGCGCAGCGAGTTCACGAACAGCTTGCTCATGGCAATGGAGATAAAGAAGAAAATCACCATGCTGGATTCCCCGCTGGATGTATCGTACCCCAGGGTGTTGCCCACGATCAAGGCAATGATGGTAAAGGCGATCAGCAACAAGGGATTGATGATGAGTGCCACCCGCAGCCCATATTCCTGTTGGATGCGGTCGGTGGCCAAGCTGGTAAACAAGAAACTGAAGATCACCACGGCCCCTTCAAACAAGGCCAAAAAGTTGGGGATGCTGTTCACATCCTGGCTGTTTTGGAATTGGATCACCGTGGCGTTGAAGAAGGAATAGTCGATAAAACGCAGGGCCACAAACGAGGCCACGATGAACAACGACATCTGCACAATGTATTTGTTGCCCAAAAACTGCGCGAGCGAGAGTTTTTTGATGTCTTTTTCCGAACGGATGGCCGCCCGCCCCTTGGCCAGGTGGCGGTTGGACAAAATCCCGAAAAGGATCACATAGCCAATGATGGCAAAGAGGCTGACCGTATATAGCTGTTTGGGCTCCACGCCATTGGACAGCAAGACGGGGATCGTAAAGAAGCCGATGATTTGGGCGATCATGGTGCCCAAGTCCACGCTGCCGATGATGCGCTTGGACTGGCGCACGTTGAACATCCGGTTAAAGGCACCCCAAAAAACCAGTTGCGTCACAAAGGTGAAGGGCAGCACGAGCGTAAAGCCAAAAAAGTAAATCAGGTTGTCGTCTTCTAAGTATTGGACGGCATAGGTGTCGCCAAACTCGATAAATGCGGTGAGGGCCACCACCACCACCAGGTTGGTAACGGCCAAAAAGGAAAATGACAGCCTGCCTTGAAAGAAGTTGAATAGGAGGGTGGTGATCACACCAAAGCCCCCGGATACGGCCAAGGCCACGGGCAGGTCGGCCTTCTCATCATAGTGTTCCAGGAAAAAGGTCTGCGAAGCAACGGTGAACGTGGCCATGAACACACCCATCAAAAAGCTGATGGCCAACAGCAGTGAAACGGGGCCTGATTCATCGGGCTCCACGTCCAGCATTTTCATGAGGCGTCTAAGCATAGTCATCCATTTAACTTCGAAATCTGATACAATTCATCGAAAAATCCTATTAAATCAGTAGTTCGTTTTGTTAACGCTATTGATTGGCTGTTAACAAGTTGGTTACGATACCCATAAAAATGCGCAGCCGTTTGTCGGAAAATCCTTGATCGGGACAAAGCGAAAAACCGCCTCCATACCGCTGGCACCGGCAGTTCAAATCACTCACAATGAGATAGTTGTATTCTGGCCGAAGAAAATTCGGTGCGAGATATTTTGCTTCAATAAAATGATATTAATCAACAATTTAGAGGTCTCTTAGTGAAGTGATGATGGAATTAGAAGGGAGCTATCGCCATAACTCAAAAATCGGTAGTCGTGGCCCAGCGCCTCGGCATAGACCTTCCGCCAGTCTTCCCCGATCAGGGCCGCCACCAGCAGCATCAGCGTGGAGGCGGGCTGGTGAAAATTTGTGATCAGGCCGCGCACCACCCGGTAGCGATAGCCCGGCACCAAATAGATCGATGTCTCTCCCGTCAGCGTGTCCAATCCATCGCGTTCCATCTTGGCGAGCACCTGTTGCATTGCCTCCGTTACGGACAGATCGAGGGCGGCTTCGTAGGGCTGGCGCTGGCCCACCACAAAATCTGCCTCCGGCCGCTCGGCCAGTTGCACCCCGTACCAATAAAGGCTTTCCAGCGTGCGGGCCGAGGTGGTGCCCACGGCAATGACTGCGGGGTGGCGGATCAGGTTTTCGATGTTCTGGCGGCTCACGGCCATCTGCTCGGCATGCATGGCATGGTCCAGGGCGTTCTCCGCCTTTACCGGCAAAAACGTGCCCGCACTCACATGCAGCGTCAGGTAGTCCAGCCCAAATCCTTTTTTTCGCAGGTTTTGCAACACGGCCTCGGTAAAATGGAGCCCTGCCGTGGGGGCGGCCACGGCTCCCGCGTGTTTGGAGTACACGGTTTGGTAGCGGGTGGTGTCCTCCGGCACAGGCGTGCGCTTTAGGTAGGGAGGCAACGGAACCTGACCCGCCAAGGCCACCATTTCGGCAAAAGTGACTTCTTGCGGCCACCGAAAGGCCACCAGTCCTTTTTCTTTGTCCACCAGTGTGGCCTCCAGCCAATGGCTGCCCACAGACGCGGTGAGCGTAGGCGTGTTCCACCGCTTGGCGTTGCCGATCGTACAATGCCACAAACCGCTGCCCCGCGCTTCCATGGCCTGCGAGATCACGTTGATATCCTGCGGATGCAGCAAGAATATTTCGATGACGGCCCCGGTGTCCTTGCGGAACAGCAGTCGCGCGGGGATGACCTTGGTATCGTTAAAGAATAAGAAACTGTCCGCAGGCAGCAGGTCGGGCAGGGCATGGAAGCGGTGATGGCTGATAGTCCCCGCTCGGTACACCAGCAGCTTGGAGGCATCGCGTTCGGCCAATGGGTGTTTGGCAATGCGGTCTTCGGGCAATGTGTAGGAGTAGTCCTGGATGCGGAGGGGTTCGGGCTGGCTCATGGGCGGCAAAGATACTTGGGATTGGTCATGCGTTGTTGCATCTTCGCCTCATGGCTCTGACCCTACGCCTGCAGCGCTATGCCTTGCAGTTTGACTTTGAAGCGCGCACTTCGCGCGGCATCATGCGCGACCGCACCGTGTGGTTTTTGTGGGCCCACGACACCACCGACCCCGCCCGGCAGGGCGTGGGCGAATGTGCCCCACTGCCGGGCCTCAGTCCGGAGCTGACACCCGCATTTGAAGGGCAACTGGCGGCCCACGTGGAGCGGCTCAATGCCCAAAAACTGCCCATGCCCGCGGCAGAAGACATAGAGGGATTCATCGAAAGGCACGCAGGTTCCGCGGAAGCGGTGGGATCATCGGTGTTGTTTGCCTTGGAGATGGCCCTGCGCGATTGGCAGCACGGGGGCCAGCGCTTGGTGTTTCCCGGTCCCTTTGCGTCCGGGGCGCCCATCCCCATCAATGGGTTGATTTGGATGGGCGGTTTGGATTTCATGCTTCAGCAAATCGAAATCAAGATCCGTCAGGGGTTCCGGTGCATTAAACTGAAGGTGGGCGGCCTGGACTTTGAAAAAGAGTGCGATGTGCTGCAATATGTGCGCAGAAAGTACTTCCGCGAAAACATCGTCATCCGCTTAGATGCCAACGGTGCCTTTAAGCCCGATGAGGCCCTATACAAGTTGAAAGAGCTGTCACGCTTCGATATCCACTCCATCGAGCAGCCGTTGAAGACGGGCGCGGCCGAACTACCGGATCTATGCGCGCAGTCGCCCATCCCTGTTGCACTGGACGAAGAGTTGATTGGCGTGCATCAACGGGCGAAGAAAGAGGAACTATTGAAGCGCATCCGACCGCAGTTTGTGATTTTGAAACCCAGTTTGCACGGGGGTTTTTCCGGCACGGCTGAGTGGATCGCGTTGGCACAGCAGCACGGAGCAGGGTGGTGGGTCACCTCCGCGCTCGAGTCTTCGCTGGGGCTCAATGCCATTGCCCAATTTACTTCGCAGTACCCGCTGGCGATACCGCAGGGGTTGGGTACAGGCATGATTTATTCCAATAATATAGGGTCGCCTTTGGAAGTGGAACGGGGTGTGTTGCGCGTAGGCACGTCACCCTGGGACCTGGCGGAACTAACAGAACGTCCGGAGGAATAAGACGCCTGGACGAAGGCCTCGCCTACGAGCGCAGAAACTTTACCTCACCTTCGCCAGCGAAGACCAGAAAGAAGGCATGAGAACATTTGTGGAAAAGCGGAAGGCCACGTATGTGGGGAGGTGACTGTGAGGAGTAATGAAACCGGCACCTGATACAGGCACACAGCTACTACATCCCGGCTTTTCACTTCCATCAATTGGAATATATCCTGAGCCGCAACTACCTATAAAGTCAGACTTTCCGCTTCTTATACGTCAATTCAATCCCCAAACGCACCTGAATCCGGTTGACGTAGGGGCTTTGCTTATCAGGATCATAAACATTATAAAGTAATTGCGTATTGCCCCGAACACTGGGAGAATAGTTAAAAGACTGTTTCACTCCGGCAAAATAACTGGTGACCCAAAGCGGACCCGTGATGTCCGGTGAATTTAAAAGTGGTCTGCGTATAAATGCGTAAACACGTTCAGTCTCTGCCCGCAAATGAAATCCCTTTTTGACTTTCATTTCAGCATAGAGTCTTACCCCATAGGCGCGCTCATCCGGGTGCCATTCCCATTTATCAAAGTTATAGGACAAACGCTCCACCCAACCTGCTCCTGCGGTAAAGCGACCGCTGATGCGGTAGCCGAGATAGAGATTGAAATCAAACCATTGGTTGGTTGAATTTTGAAACTGAAGGGAAAGGCCCGGAACAAGGCGCTCTCTGAACGGTCTGCCTTTAAGGTCATTTTGTTTTGGTTTGAACAAATCAATCACACCTTCTGCATCCGGTTTTTTGGCTTTTAGTTTGGCCAACTGCTCCATGGCTGCTTTAAGTTCTTCTTCATGACCTGCAAAATGACTCATGGCTCCCTCCTTGGCTTTGTTCAGGGCAAGTTCCTTTGCTACAGCCGGATCGCTGTTCCACTTTTTCATCATCCCGGCATAGTCCATGCTTTCAGTCAGCTCCTTTTGTGCATCTTTGAGAACATCCAATTCCGATACATTTTCTTCTAGTTTCTGAGGTAATTGCTCCAGTTTATCTCCGTTGCCGGAGGCAAGCGCCTGCGCATCTTTTGCATAACCGTTTATCTCAGTAGATACACCCGTGATTGATCCCAGCTTTTTGTTTGACTCACCCAATCTTGGTAATGAAGTCTCAGGTGTATGTATGTTTGGTAAACCTGAATTGCCAGGAATTTCTCCTTTTGGAAGATTTGTTCCTGGCAGGGTTACACCCAGATCAGTGTGAATACCGGTGGAGGGAAGCGAAAGAGTGGACGGTACGTCTGGAATATTAAGTTCAGCGGCAGGCAGGTAAACCGCTGGCAGAACAACGCCCTCTGTATTGACCCCGTTCTCCTGAAGCGGGCTTAGCTTAGCCTGTATCTTTTGCTGCCAGGTGTTGAGTCTCTCACTTACTTTTGTCTGAGCCTGTGCACCCTTTTGTTTTACATTATGCAATTCTTCCACCAGGCCAGATGCCTTTAAACTGTCTAGCCCGCTGCGAAGGCTATCTAAATTTTTTATGAGCATCTGATCCGGATTGGGTAAGCGGGTAAGGCTGTCTCTTTTGAAGGTAAGCCTTCCGTGTAAAGAATCCAATTGGTGTTCATAGCGACTAATCTTTTTCCCAGGATTAAGGCTATCCTTACGAGCTGTGATCCCGTTCATTTTAGTGACCGGATTAAGGCTATCCAGTTTGTGCTGCGCACGTTGATTAAGTTCGGTGGCTTTGAGCTGGGGGTTGAGTCTCGCCAGTTTTGCCTCTTCTTTACTTCTCTTGGCCTGCAAGCGGGCAAGCTTTCTTTCCGCCTTCTTTGTAAGGCTATCGGTTGCCAATACTGAGCAGCTGTCTGTCGATATTTCAAATTTCGAAAATTTGTTTTGGGCAGAGAGGGCAGCATGCTGCGGTACCCACAATGGTAAGGTAAAATACAGGAAGAAAGATACCGAAAATAACTGGCGCACAATTTAGTGTTATATTTTTGACCTTGATAAATTTGTTTTTAAAGGCGTTCTGCCATGAGACATTTAATTAAGTTTCCTTTAGCTTCTTTTGTAAAGAACTATCTTTATTAACGCGCACCAGTAATATCAATGAAGCCATAATTTTATTTATTTTTTTTCTTGAGCCGTTCCAGTCCGAGGTCTACTAAAGACTTCAATGGTGTTGCAAGGTCATTGTGAATTGATGATATCTCATAGTATCTTTTAGATAAAGAGTGATATCCAGCCTGTTCAAAGTATAATCCCAATACGAACATATTAGCCGGATGATTCATCTGATCGTTTAGTGAATGAATTCTTTTGAAAGAGAAGGTAAGAAGTTGCTTACTGGAAAGCGGGATGCATTTCTTAGAATAAGAAATCAATAACTCTTCACTATTAGCCAATTTCTTAAGAACAAGAACCGCGACAGTATCTTTTGAAAAAGAGACACTCTCAATCAATTTCTGATCTTCGTTATAAATTTTAACCTCTGAATTATAAGCTTGGTAAAAAAAATATAACGAGTCCAAGTCCTTAATTTGAAAAGAAGTACTATAAGGAAAAATGTTATAGACTAGGCTTTCACATCGAGAGGGATCCATGACTGTTTGACGCCTGGGTATAACGCTATGAAAGAAATTCGTGTCTGGGCGAATTGTAGCAAACAGGGAGTGTCCTCTGAGGGAGTCTAATCTAATCGCCTTTGGCCCAACATATTCAAAAATATTCCATTTCTCATCCATCAACAACAGATAACCTTTATCCCTGAGAATCAAATGACTATTCCTTGGGAGCACATGGTTTTGCGAGACCAGTAACTCTGCATTATGGCTGACCAGAAAAGAATTCTCTGCGGCAATAGCAAAGAACTGCCCCTTAACTTGCGTAAGTTTTAGAATGAGCAATGACAGAAAAACTATGCGCAATAGATTCATATCAAAAACCAAATGGGTTCCTAACTAAGTGATAGTTTGTGAGTCCTAGTATACTTGAATTACCATTGTGATCCATATGATAAATGGACGTACCATTTAGCATAAATTGATGATGCAGATTCCAATCTTTCAAAACACCTAAATCGCCATTTATGTCGCTGAATGCCGTATTTCCAACACCCCGGTGGGTATGAACCAGTGCCAGAGTGTTCTTATCTCCGCCCTTGTTGGTGTTCTTCACCAACAAGCCTGCAAACTCTCCAGTACTACTCAGCCCTGATAATGGGTTAAAAATAGCCAATCATTTTCATTCCTTTCGTAAAACTTCGCACTTGAATATTTGTACTCTTCCGGTAGTCTGCAAAGACCTGCCGTTACCGGGTTGTAGTGTATATACTCCAACTTTTGCTCAAACACTTGGGCTGTCCATAACGGTACACCTAACGAATTGCGCTCCCACACTTGGTGATTGCGGTCTTTGGCGTGCACCAACAACTCTTTCAGCATTGGCGAATCATCGTTGCGCAACTGTTTCAATATCTGCTGGCCTGTGTACTTCAAAAAATCCCGTTGCACATCATCCCGTTTGTGGTCGCCAAGCATTTGCCAAATTAAATGGAAATGGTTGGACATAATAACAAAACCATTTACTGTGATACGTTGGTCTTTGACAAGGAAACTCAAACTGTCGGTGATGATGTCTTTGAACTTGTCTTTTTTAAGTACATGCTTCCACTCCAGGCAGGTGACGGTGAGAAACTCCGCATGTTGTTTGGCGTAAACCATTTTACGAAGGTAAGAAATACAAGCTTATCTGTTAGCTGCTTTCATCTCGCTCGTTGGTGAAGAACACCAACGAGGGCGGAGCAAGCAGTAGTAATGACGTTCTCATAGTTCGATGCGGTTATCCGGTATTTTGATATTATCGATCTGTTTGTTTTTATAAACTTCACTTTCTAATCATCCCTTATCCATGTTCACCAGTTTGTTGGTCAAGAAGACCAACAAAGGCGGAGAGAACACCAACGAGGGCGGAGTCGCCTTGCCCCACAAAAATATGAACAGAAACCCTGTTAGCCTTGGATATCAACACAGAATCTGCGGGGAATTAAAAGAAGACCAACAAAGGCGGAGGATTATATCACGAGTGAAAGGGTCAATGTTATTTCTCTCGAATCCAACACTCATAGCGCGAACAGTACGATAGATCATAAGCAAAAAAAACAAATCCCTTGTTCCTACTTATGCCATAGTAGGCAGGTATTGGTACGTGTGAAATCCGTGTCAATGTGGAGGAAATTGAGTAAAACTGAATTCTTTCATTACCAACTAACAAGCTATCGCTGCCTAAAAAGCGTATTATATATCCCCGATAAGGTCCTGTCTCGAATTTCCACTTTGCTTCTGCCGTAAGAGAAAAGTCGGCAACTAAATACTCAAAAGTACCATCCGATAAGTAGACCAAACTATCACTTTGTCGTAAATAATTTAGTCCAGAAAAAAAATTTAATCCAATATCAAAATGACTGTATACCCGATCATTGAAAGTCGTATCTTGATTTTTGTAAAGTATCCTCGATGAAAAGTGTGATTTTTTGAACTCATTGACACACTCACATTTCAGCAATTGCTGATTTCTGGAAGATATCTGACCTATAACGTCAAAATGGCTGAATAAAGCGCACATCAAAAAAAAATTAAATCTCATAACAGTTTTAATGTCTAAATCTTGGGGTTCTTATTATTGGTCTGCCCAACATACTCTTTATGGTCATGACCCTTGAACCAATCAAAGAAAGCCCTAATCGAAGAGCCTGATTGTTAAGAATTTGATTTCCAAAAGAGCCTGCGGGTGTAGAAAGCTCTAGATTGCGGAAATCCAAAGACGAGTCAGTTCCCCATATTTTATGCTGTAGCATCTCATTTAGAGCCATGTCCGCAACAGCGTGGGCACCGAGTTCGTGTCCGAAAGTATCCAACATGTCTAGTCCAGGCTTGCTTTTATTTGGGTCGAGCACCACAAAATCAAGCCTTTCTGTATCACGCCAAAAAGTGTTTCTATCTGCTTCAAGTAAATCACAATCAAACACATCTTTATGGTAATTCATACTCTCAGCGCTTCTCAAGTTAATAGTTAAATCTTGATCTATGGCATTTTCAATATCGTTGGTGGAGAATGTTACACCTTTAACTACTCTATTTGGGATTTTATTTCCAAAAGATTTTGCATCCACTATTCTGCCGTACTTAACAATGACATGATGTGTCGGGTTATCTAGCACCTTTTCCAATATTTTATTTCCGATATCAGTACTATATATGCGCACCAAATAATCAAATATCTGTTTTCTATTGCCGCCAAGTATGTATACATATCCTCCATTGATGTCGACTGACGAATTGGGATTGTTAGCCATCCCTAGATAATCTGAAAAAAACTGTCCATACGGATCCGGGCTGATCCACCGTCCAAACCGCGCGTCATACATACGCAGGTCAAACTCATTCCAGCCCGTGACATCGCTTTCTTCACTGTACTGCCCCTGGTAGCCATAACGGTACGCTTCCTGCGTCACTTGCCGGTCGGCCATGGGCAGGCCATAGGGGTAGTAGTCGCCCCCCGCCACAAAGGGCGAGTGCAGGTGGGTAACGCTCAGGTCGTCAAACGTGACCCAGTTGGCGCTGTTGCTGTTGTTGCTCAGGTAGATGTACACGATGCCAGGGGCGGGTATGTCAATGGGTCCGATGGTGAGCTTTTGCCTGGCAAAGTTGGCGGTGGCATTCACCTTGATGGCCGCAATAGGCAAGGTGACCGGATCGGTGAGTAGGTTTTGATCAAACATGACTAGGTTCAGGTAGGCCGCAGGCTCGGTATCGGCCCCCGTGCCGCCTGCCCCGGGAAAGGGCCCGGTGTAGGCCTGGCTAAAGGCATTGTAAATCTTGCCGGGGTCGCCCGGCGCGCCACTCACCCCGCCAAAGGCGGTGGCTACCGCCCCCGCCACCGTGGCGATGGGCAATTGATTCGTGTAGCCGGTGCCTCCTTCATAGTAGGCATACACTTCGGCTGTGATCACATCGCCCGGGGCCACGCGCAAACTGATGCCCGGCCCGGCCGGGCGTGTCTGGTTGAGCCGCACGGCCTCGTTGCCGGGAACGGCCGGTGGTGTTACTGCGGCATTTACCCAGGGCGTGCGCGGAGCAATGTTTTTGAACTGCGTATCTTCCGCCACGGCCGTCTCCGTTTCAAAGGTAGCCGAGAATGTTTCCGTACGGGGCGCGCCAATAACGGCACGCACATTGCCGAGGTGGTCGTTTAGCTCGTACAGGTAGCTGTTGTTTGCGGGCTTGTGCGTACCCAGGCGCCCCGCCCCATAGATGGGCACTTCCAGGAGGGTAGCGGCACCGCCCGGCAGTGTGCGCGTATATATGGCCACCACGTTGCCGGCCGCATCGTGCACATAAAAGACCTCGTCCGTGGCGTTGCTGCCACTGACGCTGTAGTTGATCTTGCGGATGCGGTTGTTGCGGTCATCGTACCGGTAGATCTGGCGCCAGGCGCCATTTACTTTTACCCAACTCACCAGGCCATAGGCAGTATAATCCACGGTGATGGTTTTGCCTCCCTCGGCCCAGCTTGTCATCTGGCCAATTTGGTCATAGCTATAGTCGGCCAGCAGCGTGCCGTTGTGGTTCACCCGGTCCAGCCGGTTGGTGTTGGGCTCGTATACATAGTTGTAGTTCGCCAGCGTGTTGCCCGTTTTTCCTTTGCGGGTCAGGCTTTGGATGTTTCCGTTTTTGTCATAGGCGGGCACACCCTCCCGGTAGGCCTCGGTGGGTGAAAAGGCTGCGGTGTACGTACCCGCCACGTTGGGGCCCACGGTGCCCCACTGCGCGTTTTGAAATTGATAGACGTTATCGTATGTGTAGCCATATACTTTTTTGGTCGCAGGGTAATCCACCGGGGTAAACCAGCTTTGCGATTTGATAGCACCGTTGTAGCTGTCGGTGAGGCCGGGTGTTACCAACGTACCGGCCGAGTAACCCGCCCCCTGGTAGTCGTTGGCATGGTAGTTCAGTGTCATGCCAAATACATCGGGTGCAAAACTGCTGTGCTCCCCGCTGCCATCATGGCCCGGGTCATTGGCTGCATCCATGTGGTTGATGGATTTGAGTTGCCCGGTAATGGTGTACACATAGTCAACGCCTTGTAGGTTATTGGCCAGTTCCATCCGTTTCAGGGGGCCATGGAGGTAGTATTCATACCGGGCATGGAGTGTTTTGGTTGTCCCGTCTTTGCTTGTTTCTACGCGTAAGAGCCGTTGGTTCTGGTCATAGGTATAGTGGTGATAAAAGGCATCGGGTTGTCCCGCCTGATAGGCTACCTGAGTGACGTTTCCATAGTAGTCGTAGGTGTAGTCAATCGCCTTGGTGCCCAGGTCGCGCAGGTATTGGCGTGTCCACAGCAGTTGCCCAAATTCGTCATAGCTGTACCAGGTGGTGGCGTATTCATTTTGCGTTTTACTGACCTGGCCCGCCAGGTATTTTTGCGCGGCTGGCGAAGACGAGCCGGGCAAGTCATACGTAATGTAAATTTCACCCGTGCATCGCGTGGCGTCCAATCTGCGAGAAACCCCCGTATAATTGCCGGCCGTGATGCTCTCAATGGGCACCGTCATATTGTTGTCAACGATCGTAAGCACACTCATGGCCGCAGGCGAGGTGGTAGTGTGGGGTTCAAAGACATAGCCCCCGGTGGTAAAGGTATAGAGCCCGGATTCAACCGGCCGCCCGAGGTAGTCATAGTTGGTGTAGGAAAATCTGTTTTCGGCTCGTTGTTTCGCATTTTGGGAGAAGCGTATCTTACCATCCATGCTATACACGTATTGTGTCATGCCTTCGTCAATCGAAGTGCTTTCAATCATGCGACCCAGGTGGTCATACCTGAACTCCGTAGCGATGGGTTTGGCGGTGCTGGCCGTGTTCACGTCTTTGGGGGCCACGGTGGCCGTCACCTGGCCGATATCGTTGTAGTACGTGTAGCTCCAATAGTCATACGTAAACGTAGGTGGATTAACGGAGGTGTTGGATGACACAACAAGGGCAGAGGCGAGATCCCGCCCATCCGCATCCACAAACGACACGGATTGTGTACCGTTGGGGTCGGTGGACACATACTTATACCCTTGGCCGGTAGTGGTACTGGTGGAGAAATACGGGCGGAGTGAATAATAGTGCGTCAGCTCACCGGCAGCAATAAGGTAGCGGTTTGACTTCGGGTTATGGCCCGCCCCCATCCGGTAGGCATCGCCCGGGCCGGCCGAAGCAGACGTGACAGGATCGGGTCCTTCGGGTACAAAGCTTCGGTTATAGGGAAACTGGGTGGTGGGCGTCAGCGGCTCCAGATTATTGGCCGCGCTGTAATACCATCCCAGCGTGCCGGGCTGCGCCCCTACCGGCTTGGGACTATTGACATCACCCGGGGCAGCGGGCGTGCGCAGATCAAAGTCAGCGGCAGCATAGGGTAAATTGGAGGCGTTCGTAACAAAATAGGGGTTGTAATAAAACTCCTTCTCTTTTACGGGGGCAGCGAGGGTGCTGCCCACGGCTACCTCGCGGCTGTTGTACAACGGTTGCGATACCCAGACTTTGTCGGTTAATAGGTCTTTGGCTTGTGTTTGCAATGGGTTGCCAAAGCCATCGGTGTAGGTACGGCTTTTGGAGATTACGTTTCCCTGTTCATCGTAGGCGATGGTCTCCGACCAATTGAAGAGGTTGTTGCATTCTGTAGGTGGTACAATTTTCGCGACAAACGTATTACCGGCCGTTACGGTAAAACCAGGTGCAAGCCGGATACTGGCACTGGCTTGCGCCAGGTTTACGTCAAACGTATTTAGTTCAATATTTTCTTCGGCATCTGGCGTGTTAAAGGTAAAACCGAATGATGTAGGGCTCCAAAGGTCTGCACCTGCCGCGCGTGCACGCACATAGTGTTTTTCCGTGGAGTTGCTGTTGACATAGTAGAAATAGTCGCTGGCGACCGGGCTGGAGCTGTCCGTGCCATTGGGGTTGGTACCTTGCCAAAAGTAATCGATATTAGAGAACATCGACCACGGCATCGTAGCATACTTACGCCCGCATTCCTGCGGTGTAATGATCACTTCCGTGGGAGGAGGAACCGATAGTGTAACGGTTTGATTGGTGGTGGGGCCCAAACACCACGTAACCGTATTAAACTTTCTAACCTGGTATACAAAACTTGTTCGATTGATGAGATAATCTGTCAAATAAGTTAACCCGGTTCCTACCACGCTGCCGTCCAACAACCATTGATAGGTTTCGTTGGCACCTGCACCTGAGGCTGTGAGGGTCACTTGATTGCCGTATTGCGCGGTCGTGTTTTGTACAACCGGGACTGTGGTAGGCGATGCGCTAAGCACCACCGTACGTTGATTGGAGTTTGCTGTCAAGGGCGAAATGCATGTACCTCCGCTGCTATTCAAACGAACGGTGACGTCAGAGGTAGATGTTATATTTCGTACCCATACATTGGCTGAGGTAGTTGCAATTAAGGTACCGTTAACAAACCAAGAAAAGGTGGGCGAGGTACCTCCGTAAGAAGAACTTGCGGTAAAGGTCACATTGCCCGGTTGGCAAAGACTGGAGGCAGAAGCGACCAACGAGGTATTCATTCCAGAATTAAGGACGGCTGTGCCAATTTCTGGGTAAGAATTTTGGGCAATTGCTACGGTATCTATTAAAGCAAGAATTATATAGATTACACTCTTCATGACTAATTTTTGTTTTCAAGGTTCGAAACTTTTTCATTGAGTTTTGAAATGATTTTATTCTGCTCAATTAAATGCAACGTCAACTCCTCTATCTTCTTTAACAACAACATATTCATCTCTCCCAATTGCACCCCGTTTTTCTCCATCTCTTTAGCAGAGGGTACCTCGGGCAGGTGTTTGTTGGCTTTTAAATACACTTTTAGTTCGTCCAGTGGCATGAGTTTATAGTCTTTTTCAAAGACATAATCCGGGGCTACCGCTCCGTTCAGATCGACACGAACTTCTTGGGCATGGATCGCTCCTTTCACGGTAAGTTTGGAATCGGGATTTTCAGTGCCTATACCTACGTTACCGTTCTCCCGCCACGTCATGTAAACGAGAGAAGCATTGTTATTATAAAGGTAAAGATTATCCCGATTGATTTCCTGTGCAAATCGAACGGTTCCGGTTCCCCTACTGAACCGAAGTTGCTCTCCACCATCTCCGTCCGCAATATGTAACTTGGAGATGGGAGCGGTGGTGCCGACACCTACATTGCCATTAACGTCAATCCGCATCCGTTCCGAAAGCATGGCAGTAGAAATGCTGGTGAATAAACCCGTTTGGTTCGACTGTGCGAAAATAATAGGACTACCATTGTCAGAAGCAATGACCGGGTAATATCCATGCTTTTTTACGATGCCCAGGCGCGGATTAGCTTGAGCATCCACTCCAAACCCCGCATTCTCGCCATTCTGCAATATGTTTCCATTGACTTCAAGTTTTTGCGATGGCACTGTCGTGCCAATTCCTACATTGCCATCTATCAAGGTCATGAAATTTGAATACAGCCCGCCTAAATTCTTTAGTGTCAAGTTGTACCCAACCGACCAAGGAGTATTGCGCAGAAAAGGCGTGAAATCCAAATAGTACGTGCCATACGGGTAGGCTCCCTGGATTCGCAGGCCTGAAGAGCCAACATCGCCCTGTATATCCAACTTGCTACCAGGGGTTTGGGTGCCGATTCCCACATTGCCGGAATTCTGGTTGTAAATATGAGATCCACTGGTTGTCCACTGTGCTGTCGCCCGCAAGGCAAAGGCGAACATCAACACAGAAAACACCCAAAAGGCAACCGTGAAATGCCTGTTTGTGCGCAGAGAAAAAAAAGTACGGTTCATTTTGAATGGGTTATAGAGTATCATGGATTTTTTAGTTTGAATACAAGACCCCGGCTTTCATCGGAATTGAGCGTGACTAACGCTTGGGGTGGAAACCGATTTTTATTGTGTGCCCTAACGCCCACCGAAATCAAGAAAATACCGAGGATGTTTTTTACGTTGAAGAAGGAAAACATATAGAAAGCGGAGGATTTAACGGCTCAATTAACAGGGACATGGCATACACAAATCCATACTCCTTCCTCCGGACAAACAAACTTCCTGATGGAAATGCTGTAACGAAGATAATAGCATACCGCGTCAGCCAGCAATATCTTCCCATCAGATAACCTTACATTTCATAAAAAACCGACCGATTAATTATTTTGACCTCTCACACACTCCCTGAGTGACTATATAATGCGGCCGGTTTCAGTACAACCAGCAAACCAGTCGGGTATATAGATTCAATTCTTGTTTTACAGCAGAAACGACAAAAAGAGAGAAAAACTTACAGCGCACTTGGAGAAGTCGTTGGTTTTACTACCTTGTAAAACTGCCGAGCATCAAAAGACAAATTGTTAAGGAATTGAGGTCGGTTTGTTAAACAAGATACCCTGCGCTGCCACAACAACTAACGAACGTACCACAGATGGGGTGAGTGATGAACTTCCGAACAGCCGATTTCTTATGAGCCGTCATCCTTTTTTGCTTAAAACATAACACGTACTAGAGACATAAAACATGCGCGTCCGACCACACAGCATCTACCAACCAGACCGGAGTAATAGACGCGCCACTGCCCCGACATTATTCTGATCCGAGTTGCACCCCATTGAAATTAGCTTTTGTTTTGCGGGCCCATGTCCGATCGCTCCCGTCACCGGTTTTTTCTGAGTATCTATTTCTTTTTGTCGGGCGTGTGTTTTTCCACGTGGGCATCGCGCATACCGAGTATCAAAACACATTTTGGGTATACCGATGCCGAACTGGGCACGGTGCTGTTGGCCATGCCGTTGAGCTCGCTGGCCGGATTGCCTTTTTCCAGTTGGCTGGTTTCGCGTTATGACAGCCGCATACCGGCTGTGTTCTCATTCGTTTCGCTGGCCGTGGGTTTGCTGCTCATCGGATTTGCACCTACCACGTTCACGCTCGTGGTGTCCGTCTGTTTATTTTCATTTAGCCTTCGCATTGCCAACATCGCCATCAACACACAATCCGTATCGGTGCAGCGCATGTTTGACCGGAAAATAACAGGCGCGCTCCACGGCTTGTGGAGCACGGGGGGCATTGTGGGGGTGGGCATCTGCACCTGGTTGGTGGCCTGGAACGTACCCATGGGTGTTCACCTGGCGTTGGTTGCGCTGACCGTGATGGCCGTGGCGGGATACTCGTATTCTCACCTGCTGGCGGGCGACCGCGCCACCGCTGGCAACAAATTCAAGTTGGGCAAGCCGGACCCCTATATTGTTTACTTGGGGCTGATCGTGTTTTTCGCGCTGGTCTGCGAAGGGGGCATGTTCGATTGGAGCGGTGTATTTTTTCGCGAGGTGGTCGGGGAGGATTTGTTCACGCTTGGCTACCTCATTTTTATGGTATGCATGGCGGTATCGCGTTTCACGTCCGATTGGCTCATGGAACAGTTGGGCATGCCACGCACCTTTGTGCTGAGTGCGCTACTGGTGGTTTCAGGCATCGGGCTGGCCGTGGGGTGGCCTCTTTTTTGGCCGTGCATCATCGGATTTTGTTTCGTGGGCGTGGGCACCGCGGCCGTCATCCCCATGGTTTTTCTGTTGGCAGGCCAATCCAAAAAGTATGCTCCCGGCATGGTCATCTCCATTATTTCCACCTATGGTACGGCCGGCATGTTGCTGGCTCCGCCCTTGATTGGCTATCTGGCGCAAGCCATCGGGTTAAGGTATGCCTTTATCACGTTTGGCCTTGCGGGCATGGTGGTCATCCCATTGTCGCGCTTGTTTTTTCATCACCGCCAACAAGAGGCGGGTCGCTAACTTGGTTTCGGGGCATTTTGCCCATTTGCTTTTTTTGGTAAGTTCACTTGCTATTTGTCGGTGACACCTTCGATTTTGCCGCCCAATCGCACATTTCTTTTCGGTTTGGTTGTTTGTATGTTCCACTTTTAACCCTCTACCCATGAATTTCAGACCCGAGATGAAGTCAAAAGAGCAGCTTGCCGCAGGGCAGGTGCCCGTGTATGAGTCCGTTACCCAGTACATGGTGAAAGCCAGCGAACTGATCTCGTTCAGCCCCGACCAAAGCATTGAATCGGTGATTGATGTGATCATCGAAAAGGGCATCTCCGGTGCGCCCGTGCTGGACGAAAAGCGTAAACTGGTGGGCATCATTTCCGAAAAAGATTGCTTGCGAATAATCGTGGATCAGGCGTATCACAACCTTCCCTCGTCTTCGCGCAAGGTGGCGGATTATATGACCGTGAATGTAAAAACCCTGCCGGCTTCCTGCGATGTTGTGGAGGCCGCCAATGAGTTTTTGAATAGCCCGGTGAGGCGGTTGCCGATTGTCGACAACGGCATACTGATCGGTCAGATCAGCCGAAGGGATGTGTTACGAGCTTCCAAAAATATCCGTGTAACCACTTGGTAATGAGGGTTTATTGGCCTTTTTCCGGCTGACAGGCAGGACGAGTTTGTTTACCAACCACACAAAATATCTAAAAAATTTAGCTAAACTGTTGCTTTTCCGAGATAAGGCCATTTAATTTACTAAAAATATTAGTTTATGGGTGGTCAATTGAGGATTTCCAGCAAAAAACTGCGTTCGGGGCGTTTTCAGGTCAATTTCTCCACGCACGGGCCCGATGGCTTCTACGGCTACTTGTTGGTAGAACCGCACACGTCCGTGCGCGATATTGTGATGAAGATTGAAGAACACCTGCGGGCGGCCCAGCAGACCGATCGGTATCTCCAGCCGTCCCTTTTTTCTCTCGGCAAGCGCGGCACGCCCGCGGTGGAGCCGATCCTGTTGTTTAAAAACAAAGCCGCATGAACCTAAACGACCGCATCCGTCACGAACGGAAGAAAAAAGGCTGGACGCAAGACCAGTTTGCCCAGCAACTCGGCATCAAGCGCTCGCTCGTGGGCGCGTATGAAGAGGGGCGGGCCGAACCTCGCCTGGAGCTGATACAGAAAATGGCCCAGCTTTTCGATGTCTCCGTGGATGGCTTCTTGGGCGACCGTGAATTGGCGGCCGCCTACAAACGCGGCAGCGAAGTATTGGTGGTTACCGTGGACGAACACCAGCGCGATAACATTGAGTTTGTGCCCGCCAAGGCCGCGGCAGGCTACCTGAATGGCTATGCCGATACCGAATATGTGAAAGAACTGCCCAAGTTTAAGCTGCCCGTGCTGCCCCGCGGCACCTACCGCGCCTTTGAGATCAATGGCGACTCCATGCTGCCCATTTTGCCCGGCACGGTGGTGATCGGGGAGTATGTGGAAGACCTGCGCCACCTGAAAAATGGCAAAACCTATGTGTTGGTGACCAAGCGCGAGGGCATCGTGTACAAGCGCGTGTTCAACTACCTCGATGAAAACGGCAAACTGTTTCTGGTGTCCGACAACCGCCAGTATGCGCCTTTTCAGTTGGATGGGGACGAAGTACTGGAGGCGTGGGCCGCGAAAGCGTACATCAGCGTGCAGTTTCCCGATGTGGAGAGCAAGCATGAGTTTAGCAAAGAACAACTCACCGAAATGATCCTCGACTTGCGTCAGGAGATTCAACAACTGCGCGAGGAGAAAAAGAAAAGCCCATAGCGGATACCAACCCTGACCCTCGCCCTGTAAGGCGGGGAGGGGTGGTTGAAATCATTCTGAGCGCAGCGAAGAATCCCCCGGAAAAGCGGTAGCCGAAACTTACGCCATCTGGGCTTACTTAATCGAGCGATACAACATTTTGATCTTGGCCTGCAATGCGGGCGAGGGCGGCACCACCGGCAGACGGGTGTGAGGCTCGCAAATACCCATCAGGCTAAGTAAAAATTTGATGCCGGTAGGATTTCCCTCCTCATACATAGGCCCGTTGATGTCGAGCAGTTTGAATGCCTCCGTCTGCGCTTTGCGATAGTCGCCATGGGCGGCCGCTATAGTCATGCGCTGAAAAATACGGGGGTAGGCATTGGCCAATACGGAGATGACGCCCGCGCCCCCGATGGCATAGAGCGGCACGGTGAGCAAGTCATCGCCCGAGATCAGCAGGAAGTCGCTGGGTTTGTGGCGCGCGATGGCCATGCACTGTTCCAGGTTGCCCGAGGCTTCTTTGATGCCGATGATGTTTGCGTGGCGGGCCAGCCGCAGCGTGGTGGCGGCCGTCAGGTTGCTGGCGGTGCGGCCGGGTACGTTGTACAAAATGATCGGTACCGGACTAAACTCGGCCACGGCTTCAAAGTGTTGGGCGATCCCTTCTTGTGAAGGTTTGTTGTAATAGGGACTCACCGAAAGAAGTGCCGTGACGCGTTTTAGGTTGGTCGCATCTATTTCTTCCAATACGCCATGGGTATGATTGCCCCCAATGCCGTAGACGATGGGCAGCCCCTGGCGGTTGTTTTTGATCACAAAGTCGAGCACTTCTTTTTTCTCGTCTTGCGAGCAGGTGGCCGCTTCGCCCGTGGTGCCCATCACCACGTAGTAATCCACCCCTTTGGCGGTGTGGTTTAGCAGTTTTTTTAGCGAAACAAAATCGATCTCCCCGTCTTCCAAAAAGGGCGTTACCAACGCCACGCCCGTGCCACGCAGTGATTTCATTTCTTTTATCGCAGGTTTTGAGTGTATTTCAGCATATTGTCGATCAACGTTTTGACAGACCCTTTTTGTTCAATCATAAGTTCAAAAAACGCTTCGCCTTCGGGTCGGTAGGAGCCGATGCGGCAGTGGGCTTTGCTTTTGGCCAGCAGATGCAACACGAGGGGATTGTGTTCGTGATCGATGTAATAGAGATAATCAAACGGCAGGTTGGCGAATTTTTGGGCCGGTTGGGATTCGATGTTTCCCCAAAAGGAAAGATCCTGCGTAGTAAAAAAATCGAAGAGAAATTCATAGTTCTCTTTTTTACGCGGCAGAAACTCCAATACGCTCACGCGTTTGCCGTCCAGTTCCAGTTGCTTGATAAAGTGTTTGATTTCTTCGTGTTTGGCTTTGTCTTCCACGCTAAAGATAATGCCCACGGCTTGTGCCTGGCGGTACGGAATGCTGGCCCGTAGGTTTTTGTTTTTTTTGAGGGCTGATTGCGTGCGCCACTGCAAAAAGGTGTGCTTGAACATGGCCGCAAGATAATGGCTTTTTTTGGTGTGGCGGTGGGGTTATTTACCTGTGGATGTTGGCTCATACTTCGGCTATCGGACTTTTCCGCGATTGCGTACGAATAGGCCACCAGGCCCGAAGGCACGAAGCGCTCGGGGAGTTGCGATGGGTACTCGATATCTCAAAAGTTATTGGGTTTCGTTGTCGCATTGGTGAAGCAACTGTCTGTGTTTGTGAAACTGCGGCTCAAATGGAGCCAAGCAACCTGATAGGGATGGATATACGCAACGGAGTTGCGTATATTTGGGGGTTGGCAGTAACAGGGCCCGGACAAATTTGTGTTTCAAAACAAACGGTGGACACTCTACTAACAAAGACTTCCCACGGGGACAAGTAAAGCGCTTCGAGACAACGCGGACGTAGAAAAAAGAGAAAACTGGGACAGACTAAGAAATAGTACAGCCGACCCTTCGCATTTTTAAGGAGATTGTGCTTCGACTTGCCCCACGCATTTGGCACATGCATTAGCCACACAAACCCACCACAACACCAAAGCCATGGCAAGAGCCAAATCCGCTAGACACCGCAAACAGTTTTGCAATAAGTGAAGGAACTTAAAATACTGAGGAACAAGGGGGTAACGTAATGACAAGTTCCCAAAGTCAACCCAATGTTTTTCGCTAAATTTGTTACTAAATATTTATGGACTAAGGATGAAGAATATCATATCGGACAAGGCAATAAAAAGAAGAGCATATTGGGTTGAGGAAATAAGAAAATTAAGTGGAAATTTTGGTGACGATTCAGACCGACTAGAAAAGGAACTTGAATCGGAAATAAAGAAGGCAGGAATTACAGCACTAATTGACCACCTACAACTTTGCGGTAATATCCCAGAATCTTACAGACATGACACGAGTGAAGAAAAGTTATACTCAAAGTATACCGATACTCTTCTTTGCTTGTCATACAAAGCTCTGGGTCTCAAGAGTATTGTTTTAAAGGAAAGAGCAGATGCTGCTGACGTTGAAACGGTTACTAAAGACTACAGCTTTGTAGCCGATGCCAAAGCATTTAGATTAAGCCGGACAGCAAAAAATCAAAAGGATTTCAAGGTTCAGGCAATGGACGGATGGAAGCGTGGAAAGCCCTACGCTATGGTTGTTTGTCCTATTTATCAGCTTCCAAATACATCAAGTCAAATTTATCAGCAAGCTACATCTCGAAATGTTTGCATCTTTACATATTCGCATCTTGCATTGCTCTTGACGTACTCAGAAGTTGAAGGCAAAGCAAAGGCACAAAAACTTTTAGAAACTATTTTCAAAACGATTCCAGCACTTAATCCATCGAAAAGTGCCAATGACTATTGGTTAGCCATCAACAAAACAATGCTGGCATTTTCAAAGAGCATTGAAAACCTCTGGAACAACGAAAAGCATGCGGCCACTGAATCAATAAATATTGCCAAGGCTGAAGCTCTTACTTTCTTGGCTAAAGAGCGAGAGAAAATCATGAAAATGTCTCATCAACAGGCATTAAATGAGCTAATCAAAGTCCACAAGATTGAAAGTAAGATTAAGACAATTAATGCAATCTCAGACAACGGGTTGTTCACCATTAGATGATATGAATTATGAAAGATTACATTAACAAAATTCTTGAAGGCAATAGCGTTGAGGTTATGAAGTCATTTGGTGACAACGTAATTGACCTTACTGTCACTTCCCCGCCATATGATGATCTAAGAAATTACAAAGGCTACGTTTTTCCATTTGAGGAAATGGCTAAAGAGTTATATCGCGTTACAAAGCCGGGAGGAGTTGTAGTTTGGGTTGTTGCTGATGCCACGATAGATGCCACCGAAACGGGGACTAGCTTTAAACACGCACTCTTCTTCAAGGAAATTGGTTTCAATATTCACGATACGATGATTTTTAAAAAGAAGAATCCAATTCCACAGATATATAGGAAACGTTACAACAATGAGTTTGAGTACATGTTTGTTTTCAGCAAAGGAGTTGTAAAAACACACAATCCTATAATGGTGGACTGTATGCACGCTGGTCTAGAACTCAATGGGACAACGTACAAGAACTATTCAAAGAATGAGCAGACCCGAGAAAAGTTAGCCAAACCTGTTAAAGAGAAAAAGGTCAAGGGCAATATTTGGGACTACGTTGTTGGCAAAAAACAAGAAGACCAAGAAGCCAAAGGACACCCAGCACCGTTTCCATGTCAGTTGGTTCGTGACCACATTACTTCGTGGACTAATCCTGGTGATTTAGTTTTAGACCCAATGAGCGGCAGCGGGACAACAGCTCGTGTTGCCTGCGAGATGGGGAGAAATTATATTGGAATAGATATTAGCCCAGAATATTGCGAAATAGCAAGAGAACGAGTTCGACTTATTGAAATTCAACCGCGACTAATGTTCACGGAACCAAGCGAGACGTATGAATTTAAAGAATTGGAGTAATCTAATAGCACACACATTGTCTGGCATACGTACAGCCCATAGCCAAAGCAGTTAATGAGTGTGCTTAGTTTAGTGCAATCCGAAAATGCTATAATAAAAAATGCCCCACCACACGACCGAAATATTGTACTAACCCCCTAAAAACAGGACAGTTTTGAAGTAAACTTACATCGCCAACATCCGTTCAAACTCCTCCTCCGAGATAATCTTCACACCCAGCTTCTCGGCCTTTTCGCGCTTGGAAGGGCCCATGTTGTCGCCTGCCAGTAGATAATCCAGCTTGCCCGATACACCGGAGAGGATGCGGCCCCCGTGGGCCCGTACCAGTTCTTGCAGTTGGTCGCGTTCGTAGTTTTTGAAAACCCCGGAGATGACAAACGACTTGCCTCCCAAAACGTTGCTCACCGGGGCACTTACGTGGGTATCGGCTTCCAGGCGCAGGCCCGCAGCCGCCAGGCGCTGCACTTCGCGTTGGTTTTCGGGCAAACGGAAAAAGGCAACCACGCTTTCGGCAATTTTTTCGCCCACTTCGGGGGCTGCCATCAATTCATCATAGGTGGCATGGGCCAGTTTTTCCATGCTACCAAAATGGCGGGCCAGTTTTTCGGCCACCGTTTTGCCCACGTAGCGGATGCCAATGGCAAACAACACGCTTTCAAACGGGATCTGCTTGGAGGCGTCAATGCCCTTGAGCAGGTTGGAGGCGGATTTGTCTTTGAAACCGTCCAACCGCAGCAAGTCTTCTTTGGTGAGCGCATACAAATCCGCAGGGCTTTTTACCAACCCCAGTTCATACAACTGGGCAATGGTGCGCTCGCCCAGCGAGTCGATGTCCATGGCTTTGCGCTGGATAAAGTGCTCGATGCGCCCTTTGATCTGGGGCGGGCAGCCGTTGGTGTTGGGGCAGTAGTGTGCTGCTTCGCCCTCCACGCGGATCAAGGGTGTTTGACACTCGGGGCAATGCGCGATGTAGTCAATGGGTTTGGCGTTTGGCTTTCGTTTGGACAAATCCACGCCCGTTACTTTGGGGATGATCTCTCCGCCTTTTTCCACAAACACGTAGTCGCCCAGGCGCAAGTCGAGGCGGGCAATCTCGTTGGCGTTGTGCAGCGAAGCGCGCTTGACGGTGGTGCCCGCCAGGAAGACCGGCTCCAATTCAGCCACAGGCGTGATGGCCCCCGTGCGCCCCACCTGGTAGGTAATGCCGTTGAGCCGGGTGCTCAGGCTCTCGGCCTTGTACTTGAAGGCAATGGCCCAGCGCGGGCTTTTGGCGGTGAAACCCAACTGCTCTTGCTGCGCCAGCCGGTTCACTTTGATGACCACGCCATCGGTATCGAGTGGCAGGTCTTGGCGTTTTTGCTCCCAAGCGCGGAGGTAGTTCAACACATCATCGATGGTCGGGCAGGGTTGGTAGGTGGGTGACACGTTAAAGCCCCATTCCTCCAACCAATGGATGCTTTGCGCGTGCGTATCGTTGCCGTGGTTTTCGCCCAGCAAGTAGTACACAAAGCAATCGAGCTTTCTGCGCGCTACTTCGCGCGAGTCTTGCAGCTTCATGGTGCCCGAGGTGGTGTTGCGCGCATTGGCATAGGTTTCTTCGCCTACGTCTTCGCGTTCTTGGTTTAATTGCCGGAACACTTCGCGCGGCATGAATATCTCCCCGCGCACCTCAAACGAAGGCGGAATGTTTTTGCCCGTCACCCGCAAGGGGATGGAGCGTATCGTTTTAACGTTGGCCGTCACATCATCGCCCCGTACGCCATCACCCCGGGTAACGCCCCGCGCCAACACGCCATTTTCATAAATCAAACTGATGGATACGCCATCAAACTTCAGTTCGCAAAAATACTCGTACGGTTCGCCCTCCAGGCCTTTGGCCACGCGCTGGTCAAAGTCGCGCAATTCCTGTTCGGAATAGGTATTGCCCAATGAAAGCATGGGGTAGCGGTGCACCACGGTTTGAAACTCTTTGGTGATGGTGCCACCTACGCGTTGCGTGGGGGAGTCGGGCTGCAGGAATTGGGGGAATTGTTTTTCCAGTTGTTGAAGCTCGGCCAAAAGCTGGTCGAATGCCAGATCCGAAATTTCCGGCTTGCTTTTCTGGTAATATAGCTCGTTGTGGCGATGGACTTGTTGCGTCAGTTCTGCGATCCGTTGGCGTGCTTCTTCGGCTTTCATCGATCAAAAATAAGCATCCGGAATCAGGTGTTGACAAAGGTAAGGGTTTGACAGGCCACCCAACCGGCAGTTTCGGTGCGCAACCGGGTGGGCCCCAAACTGACGGGCGTGAACCCTGTCTTTTGCGCTGCGTCCACTTCGGCATCGGTGAAGTCGCCCTCGGGGCCGATCAAAATCAAATAGGAAGAACCGGGCTTGGCCACGTGCTTCAGGTGTGCACGGTTCTGGGCATCCACATAGGCAATGAATTTCTGGTCACATTCAACGGTCAGTAGTTTGTCAACGTCCACCAGCCCGTCTATGCGCGGCAAGAATACCTGTTGCGATTGTTTCAGCGCGCCCACGGCCACTTTCTGAAAACGCTCCAGGTTGATCTTGTCGCGCTCGCTGCGCTGCGTGCGCATCAAGGTCACTTGCTCCACGCCCGTCTCGGTAAGTTTTTCCAACATCCACTCGGTGCGGTCGTTGTTTTTGGTGGGGGCAATGGCCAAATGGATACGGTAGGGGCGGGGCGTTTGTGTCTCGGCCGACAGGACATCAAAGTGGCACCGCTTTTCCGCGGTTTCGCGGAGGCGCGCGTGGATGAGCAGACCTGCCCCGTTGGTAATGGCCAGTTCATCGCCCGGTTGCAGGCGCAGCACACGCACCGCGTGGTGCGATTCATCGACTGAGAGAGTGGTGCTTTGAGGAGTTATGTCGGCTTGGAAAAAGAATGGCGTTGTGAAGGACATGACGCCTACGCATAGTTTTCCTTAAGTGTGCCCACCAATGCCACGTATTTTTCCATGGCCAGCTCTTTGGCCATACCCTTTTTGTCTTCCCATGCCTGATATTTGGCTATGCCCTTGAAGTCAAAGCCTCCCGGGCGCTCACCCGTTACATCCCCTTCGGATGCTTGTTTGTACAGCGCATACAACTCGAGCAATTCTTCGTTGGAGGGGCGTTTTGTCAGCAATTGAGATTGCGCAACGGCCGTTTGAAAATCGTCAACCAATGCCATGGTTTGGAATTAAATGGTGAAGGATGTGAGCGCCAACAACTGCGTGCTTATTTTCTATTTGCCAGCGGAACATACGGGCGCTGTGTGGCACCGGTATAGATTTGACGCGGGCGGCCGATGGGCTCTTTGTTTTCGCGCATTTCTTTCCATTGGGCAATCCATCCGGGCAAGCGGCCCATGGCGAACATCACGGTAAACAAATCCACGGGGATGCCGAGTGCGCGGTAGATGATGCCCGAATAGAAATCTACGTTGGGGTATAATTTACGCTCTACAAAATAAGGGTCTTTCAACGCGGCCTCTTCCAGTTTTTGGGCGATTTCCAACACAGGGTCGTTCACGCCCAGTTTTTTCAACACATCGTCAGCCGCTTTTTTGATGATCTTGGCGCGGGGGTCAAAGTTCTTGTACACGCGGTGGCCGAAGCCCATCAGCCGGAAGCCGCTGTTTTTGTCTTTTGCTTTGTTGATCCACTTTTCGGTATCGCCTCCATCTTTCTTGATGTTCTCCAACATCACAATCACTTCTTGATTGGCGCCCCCATGTAGCGGGCCCCACAGGGCGTTGATCCCTGCCGAAATGGACGAGTAGATGCTGGCTTTGGAGGAACCCACGATCCGCACGGTGGAGGTGGAACAGTTCTGTTCGTGGTCGGCATGTAGGATCAACAGTTTGTCCAACGCATCGGCCACCACCGGGTCCACATGGTATTGTTCGGCCGGCAGCGCGAACATCATTTTCAAAAAGCGCGAGCAATAGTCCAACGAGTTGTCGGGGTAGTTTACGGGATGGCCCACGGCATTTTTATATGCCCACGCGGCAAACGTGGGCATCTTGGCCAAGGAGCGCACGATGGAGAGATACACACCTTCGGCCGAGCGGTTCGGATCGAGCGATTCAGGGTAGAAAGCCGTTTGCGCACAGAACAATGAGGCCAGCACGCCCATCGGGTGAGAGGTGGAAGGGAAGCCGTCCAGGATTTTCTTGATGTCCTCATGCACCAGCGTGTGGGTCTTGATGTCGTTGGTGAACTTGTCCAATTGGGGCTTGGTGGGCAGCTCGCCAAAAATCAGCAGGTAGGCCACTTCAATAAAGCTTGATTTTTCGGCCAGTTCTTCAATGCCATATCCGCGGTAGCGCAGGATGCCCTTGTCGCCATCCAAAAAGGTGATGGCGCTTTTGGTGGCCCCGGTGTTTTTGTATCCAAAATCGAGTGTGACGGCCCCCGTCTCCTCCAACAGGTTGCCGATGTCGATGCCGATCTCCTTTTCAGATCCTTCCACGATGGGGAACGTGTACGACTTGCCGTCAATGATGAGTTCTGCGGTCTTGGACATAAAATATGGATTATTAGTTAGCCTCTAAAGTATGATGAACAGTTGTCAGTAAAAAATGATTGACGCCAAAAAATCAACCAGCCGGGTGGATTTAATTATTTCCTAAAATGAGCGGCATGCCGTCTTTGCCGCTGCCAACCACCACCACTTTTGTGTTGGGCGATTTGGACAGTTCCAGCGTAGCTTCAATCCCCCTCATTTTCAATAGCTTGTCGGTCAAGCTGTTGTTGATGATGTTGTTGGCCCGCGACTCGCCCTCGGCCGCGATGCGCTTGCGCTCGGCTTCGCTCTTTTCCTTGTCCAGACGAAACTGGTAGGCCAGTGCCTCTTGTTCCTGCTGCAATTTGTTTTCAATGGCCTGCTTGATCTGCTCAGGCAGGGCAATGGAGCGGATGAGCACCGCTGTGGCGTGCACGTTGTTTTTGTTCAGGATGTTCTCGGTTTCCGTCTTAATGGATGTTTCCACCTCGGCCCGCTTGGTGGAGTAGATTTCTTCGGCCGTAAACCGGCCCATGACCTGGCGCACCGTGGAGCGTACCTCGGGGATAACCAAGCCGGCTTCGTATGACTGCGTGAACTGCTCGTGGATATAGCCGATTTTGTCGGGTATGGGGTAGTAGCGCACCGTTATGTCCACATGGATGGAAAGACCGTTTTTGTCCAGGATGTCCATGTTTTCGTCAGACGACATCTCATTCACCTTGTAGATGTACACATCGTTCCAGGGCGCTTTCAGGTGCGTGCCGGGCCCAATCACGTTGTCTTTGTCAAGGCCCTTGCCAAAGGGATAAAAAATGACTGCGCGCTCCGTGGCGGAGATATTGTAAAACAAGCTGGACGATAAGGCCAACAAGACAATCAACGCGATAATGCCCAGAATGATAAATGGAAGTCTGCGGTTATTCATAAGTAAATGATTTTTCGGTCGGCCAAATTAGCCAAAAGAACCCCGGGGCAAGGGGGCGGCCCCAAAAAAATTTGGTTTGGTTGAAAGTCCCCACAAAATAGGGGTGGGGCAAAAAACGAAGGGCCGTCTGGTCAAGACGGCCCCCGTGTTTTGGCTGCGCGGTTTTAGCTGCTCAGGTCGGACTTGATGTCCTCGATCTTGTTTTCCACGGCCTCTTTAGCTGCCTCGAAGTTTTCGGCCACGGTGGCCTTCACTTCTTCGGCCTTGTTTTTTACGGCTGCGCTTACCGCGGCTGCCTTTTCCACCACGGCTTTTTTGGCGATGGTGGCCCGTTTGGCCACGGCCTTTTTCGCGGAGACGGCCTTTTTGACCACCTTCTTTTTTACCGCGGCTGCTTTCTTTTTTACCGCCTTTTTTGCTTTCGCGATGGCGCGCCCGGCCGATTTGGCCTTGGCTTTTACGTTGCGTACGAGCGACTTCTTAGCTGATTTTTTTGCGGCTTTCTTTGCGGTTTTTTTTGCCGTCTTGCGGAGGGCCGACTTCTTTACGGCCTTCTTTGCTTTTTTTGCCTTCTTTGCCATAGCTGTGGTTCGGTTAGTTTTTTGTTTGTGGTTACCAAATGTAAAAAAACGGGCGCGACACACGCCATGCTTTGCTGCAAAAATTTTTGCAAAAAACAACCCCGGTATCTGACCGACACCGGGGTTGCGCTGGCGGGGCTGTGACCCACCTTCAGGATTCTTCCTTCACGGACAGGAGTGAACTATGGTAACGGGCCTCGCGCCACTCGCCCGCCTCCAGTTTCCACACAATGGTGGCGATCACGGCAAAGCGCAGGCGTTTTCCGCCCGCAATGAAAATTTGGTCAAAATCCACCACGGTGTAGCCCATGTCACTGCCTCTCACCGCTTCATACCGTGTGATCTCTGACCACGTTTCGGCCCCCATCGCCCGAAGTTTTTCGAACAGCGACCGAAACCAGTGTTCCCAGCCCGCGCGGTCGCGGATGACTTCCGAACCGCCTTCGGTGTTGATGTCGATGATGCCAAAGTCATCATCGCAAATGGTCGCCAACTGGTCGAAGTCATGCCGGTGCACGCAATCGAACATGGTGCGTGTCAACGCATAGAACGGTTTGTCGGCAAAGGCCAACTCCCGTTCGGGAATGGCGAGCGTGGCTGTCATTTGCCCGGCTTGCTGCTGACCGCAATGTTGTACACCACCAAGCCAAAGCCGATCTTATTGATGGCATCGGCAATGTTGTAGAACAGGTCCACATTGGCCGAACTCCAGCCCAACCCGGTATTCAACCAACCACCTGGCATGCACATGTAGCCGATCGGGTAAATAGCCCAACCTACCAACACAAACCACGCCAACGTGCGGATACCGCGGATCACTACAGGATCGCCCGATTGCTTGGCCAACTGCGCCACTTCGCCCGCCCAAGCGGTGTACAGCACATACACGTAACCGATCGTGGAAAGCACACCCCACAGCACGCTATGGCCGGTGGAGCCGTCCGTAAAGGCTTCGCCAATGTAGCCGGTCACCAGCATCCACACCGATGCCACAATGAGCTTCCACATCAACCCAACTTTAGCCCCTGCCGGGCGCGTGAGTAGGTAGAATTCCACGCACATCAACGGCACAGTCAACGTCCAGTCGATGTACCGCAACGCGGTCGGGTTTTGGCCCGTGGCCAGGTAGTAATCGCGCATGTAGAAATAGTGTACGGCTGCAATACCCGTGATTAACCCGGATACAAGCATCGACAACTTCCACTTGCCTTCTACACTGCCACGCTCCACGAAGAAGAATACCGAGGCGGCCAACATGGCCATGTACCCGGTGAAGAACGTAAATGCGATCGGGTCATCCACTGGAATGGCCACGACATCTGCTAAAATAGTCTTCATAAAATTTGTTTAAGGGTTTTATTGAAATCTTAAACATAGCCTTTCCTGCCTTGTTCAACCGTTTGCAAGCGGGGTTTAGGGCACGTTAATCAAAACGAAAACTTTGTTGGGACTTTCATCCGCATCCATTCGGTTTGTTCAAAACAAAACGCACTTGTCGCACGTGTTTTGTTTGGCCGATGGGGGTGAAATAAATCGTTGATCTTTTACTGAAGGGCGCGCAGCCGTTGCAGTAGCGGTGGGTGCGAATAGCGGAAAAAGACGTACAACGGGTGTGGGTGTAAGTTGCTGAATGTATCTACCGACAGTTTTTTCAACGCGCGCGCCAACGCTTCGCCCGAGTAGGTCGTTCGGGCGTAGGCATCGGCTTCGAATTCGTTTTTCCGGCTGAGCATATTTACCAACAGGCCGATGGCACCGGAAATGGGCGCGAACAAAAGGCCAAAGGCAACCAGGTTCAGGTGGATGGCGTGTTGCTGACCACCCAACGCCAGCGAAAGACTTTCATCAAAGGCCAAGCGGGACAGCACAAAGAGCACAAACACGATTTGGAGCACGGAAAGTAAATAGCCCCATACGATATGCTTTTTCTTGTAGTGACCTACTTCGTGCGCCAGCACTGCCACGAGTTCGTCCGTGGTGTGGTTGGCGATCAGCGTGTCGTATAGGACAATCTTTTTGCGCGCGCCCAGCCCCGCAAAGAAAGCATTGGCTTTGGCCGATCGTTTGGAGCCATCCATGACCAGCACCTGATCCAACGGGAAGTGTACCTTCCGGGCAAACGCTTCAATGGCCGATTTCAAGTCGCCCTCGGGAAGTGGTGTGAGTTTATTGAAAAGCGGCAAGAGCCAAGATGTGTAAAACAGGTTCAACAGCAGCATCACGGTGGCAGCAATCAGCGCGAACCAAACCCAAAACGAAGGGCCCCACTGCTCCATGAGAAAAATCAGGCACGCCAGCAGCGCACCGCCCACGATGCCTCCCAGCAGATAGCCTTTTACCTTATCAAGGACGAACGTCTGCACCGTGGTTTTGTTGAAGCCGTACTTTTCCTCCAACACAAATGTATGATACCATTGAAAAGGCAGCGACAGCGCGTCCGAAACTAAGGTAATTGCGCCAAAGAAGAGCAAGGCCAAGGCGATGGGATGAACCGTTACCTCACGCAGTGCCCCGTCTAACCACCCAAAGCCGCCCGCGGCCAGAAAAGCCATGGACAAAAGAAAGGAAAAGCCACCCGACACGAATTCAAACCGGGCCTGTGCGCGCTGGTAGGCCAATGAGCGCTGGTACTTTTCGGTGTCGTAGTAGGGGGCCACTTCCGTGGGAATGTCCGTCCGCAGGGCGTTCATGTTAAGCCACTCCAACCCCTGCGCGAACAAAAAACCCGCCACCGACAGGCCGATGAGGAGGTAAAGAATGCCTTGTGCTGTCATTTGCGTACGCTACTTTTGCAGGGCAAAAATACGGCATGCCCTTCTCCATCCATACACCGGCCTTGCTTTTTCCGGCCATTACCCTGCTGATGCTAGCCTACACCAACCGTTTTTTGGCACTGGCCACGCTGATCCGTAACCTTCATGCCAAGTACAAACAGTTGCCGGAGGAGCGCGAGTTGATCCGCGACCAGATCAACAACTTGAAGCGAAGACTGGTGCTGATCAAACAGATGCAGGGGAGTGGCATACTTAGTTTTTTTCTGTGCGTACTGTGTATGCTTTTTGTGTATGCGGAGCATGAACCGTGGGCCTTTGCCACGTTTGGACTAAGCCTCGGTTTTCTCTTGCTGTCGCTGGCCCTTTCGCTCAACGAGGTGTTCATCAGCACACGGGCGCTGGAGATCGAACTCAAAGACATGGAAGAAAACCGCTAAGCCAGCAAGCGCGCAATGGCCTCGTCTATCTGCGCAAACGAGAATGGACGGAGCTGCGCTTCCATCAGCTCCCGGATATTATCCGTGCACAGATTGCCGATGCTCCCTTCATGGGTGTGGTGAACGCGGGGCGTGTGCGCAAATGTGCCCGCTGCAATGGACTGGCCAACGGTTCGGTAGGCATCGCGAAACGGAACCCCTTGCAGAACCAGTCGATTTACCTCTTCCACACTAAACACGTAGCGATACTGAGGGTCATCTAAAATGTTTTCGCGCACGTTAATAGAGGAGAGCATAAGCGAAGTCATGCGCAAACAGTCGCGCAGCGTGCCGATGGCCGGAAATACCTTTTCCTTTAGCAATTGCCAATCGCGATGATAGCCCGAAGGCAGGTTGCTGGTGAGCAGTGCCAGATCGTTGGGCAGCGCCTGCAGCAGATTGCATTGGGCGCGGATCAGCTCAAACACATCCGGATTTTTTTTATGGGGCATGATGCTGCTGCCGGTGGTCAGCTCATCGGGGAAAGAAATAAAAGCAAAGTTTTGGTTGAGGTAGAGGGTCACGTCCATGGCCAACTTAGCCAACGTGGCTGCGGTGTTGGCCATAGCCTGCGCAAACATGCGTTCTGTCTTGCCGCGGCTCATCTGCGCATACACCACGTTGTAGTGCAATGTGTCAAAACCGAGCAGTTGCGTGGTGAGCGTGCGGTTGAGCGGAAAAGACGAACCGTAGCCGGCTGCGGAGCCCAGCGGATTTTTATTGACGATCGTGTAGGCGGCACGCCACGAGGCCACATCATCGACCAGGCTTTCGGCATAGGCTCCAAACCACAGCCCAAAAGAAGAAGGCATGGCCAGTTGCAGGTGTGTGTAGCCGGGCAGGAGAACGTGCTTGTGTTGCTCGCTTTTTTCTTGCAGGACTGCGAAAAGCGATTGAATGTCCGCCAAGATGTGCCGTACCTGGTCGCGCAAGAAGAGTTTGGTGTCTACCAGCACCTGGTCGTTGCGGCTTCGGCCGCTGTGGATTTTTTTGCCTGTGTCGCCCAGGACACGCGTCAGCATCAGCTCGATTTGGGAGTGTACATCTTCCACGCCCTCTTCCAGTTGAAACTGGCCGGCCTCCATGTGGCGGTAGATTTTTTTTAACTCGCTGGCCAACGCGTGGCGATCTTCACGGCTCAGCAGGCCGATAGACTCCAGCATGGCGATGTGCGCCAACGAGCCCAACACATCGTACGGGGCCAAAAACAAATCCATGGTGCGGTCTTGCCCCACGGTGAAAGCCTCCACTTCTTTTTGTGTAGTCGTGTCTTTTTGCCAGAGTTTCATGACGCAAAGGACGCACTATTTCTGAACGTTTGGACAACGAAAGGGCAAACAAAATTGTGGGAATGGGCGATGGCCCAGCCGCTGATTTTCCACAATGCCGTCCGTTATGCACGGGCCAGGTTTTCGATGAGCGCGACATAGCTTGCTATCCCTTCGCGGATTTCGTCCAGATAGATAAACTCATCGGCACTGTGCGAGCGGGCCGAATCGCCCGGACCCATTTTGATGGAGGGCACGGAAATGAGGGCTTGATCGGATGTAGTAGGGGAGCCATACAGTTTTTTGCCCAACGCTGCACCAGCTTTTACCAACGGGTGTGCAGGCGAAATACCGGACGGCTGCAGGCGCAACGAGCGGGGCACCACCTGGCATCGCACGTGGGCACGGATAACAGCCAGCACTTCGTCCAGCGTGTAGGCGTCTGTCACGCGCACGTCCACCGTGAATTGGCATTCGGGCGGCACCTGGTTGTGCGCTTGGCCCGCGTGGATGACCGTGACCGACATCTTCACCCGGCCCAGCGTATCGGACACCTTGGGAAATGTATAAGAACGAAACCACTCGATATCACGCAGGGCCTCGTAGATGGCGTTGATCCCTTCCTCGCGTGCCGCGTGGCCCGCCTTGCCCACGGCCGTGCAATCCAGTACCAACAATCCTTTTTCGGCAATGGCTATGTCTGTCAAGGTGGGCTCACCGACTATCGCAAAGTCGACTGTGGGCAGATCAGGCCAGATCAGTTCAATGCCCCCCGTACCCGATATCTCTTCTTCGGATGTGGCTGCCAACACCAGGTTGAACGGCAAAACCTGATCATAAAAATGCAAAAACGCAGCGATCAAGCTCACTAATGGCCCACCCGCATCATTGCTGCCCAGGCCAAACAGTCTGCCATCTTCAATGCTCGCCTGAAAAGGGTTGCGGGTGTATGCGGGGTTGGGTTTTACGGTATCGTGATGCGAGTTGAGCAGCAGCGTGGGCTTGGCGCCCTCAAAGGTTTTGCTGCGCGCCCATACGTTGTTGCCTTTTTGGTGTGAAGGAATGCCATGCGCAGCCAAGAAATTTTTCAGCACTGCGGCCGTTTTTTCTTCTTCGCGGCTGAACGAAGGCGTTTCGATCAACTGGATCAGTAGGTTGACGGCTTCTTGGGTGCGTATGTCCAGCGAGTAACTCATGGGGTGATCAGGGTGCCCACGGTTTCTTCGCGCGTGTTCTGAATCAGATCTTCCGCCTCGCCAATCAACACTTCTCGTACGCCTGCGCGAATGGCGCCAAATGCGTTTTCCAACTTGGGCAATATGCCATCCGCGAAAGCGCCCGCGGCAAGCAGTTGCTCGTACATGGGTTGGTTCAAGGTGCGGATCACCGAAGTTGTGTCATTCACGTCTTTCAGTACACCCTTCTTTTCAAAACAAAAGATGAGGCGCACATCGAAATGTTTACTCAGCGAAATGGCCAGCACCGAAGCAATCGTATCGGCATTGGTGTTCAGCATGGTCGAGTCTGCGTACGTGAGAGGCGCAAACACGGGCGTCACGTTCTGTTTTAGCAAAAAGTACAACAGCGTGGAGTTGACGCTTTGCGGAGTGATGTCTCCCACATAGCCATAGTCAATTTCCTTAACGGGTCGTTTCACGGCCTTGATCAAGTTGCCGTCCGCGCCCGTCACCCCCAATGCGTTGCACCCCCAACCTTGTAGGGCGGCTACCAGTTGTTTGTTGATCAACCCCCCGTATACCATGGTTACCAGATCGCGCGTGGGTTCATCGGTGATGCGCCTTCCGTTCACATAGTTTGAGACGATACCCAATTGATCACCCAACCTGGTCGCAGTCTTGCCTCCGCCATGAACAAGGATTTTAGGTGCTTGAATAGAGGAAAATTTTTTCAAAAAATCGCTAAGCGCGTGCGCATCGTCCAACACGTTTCCACCAATTTTAATGACGTATAGTTTGTTCATGGTTACAACGATTTCAATATCTGCGCCAATACGGCCTGCGCGGCCCATACCCGGTTGGCAGCTTGTGCAGTTACCACGCTGTGCGGGCTGTCTAACACCTCATCGCTCAGCTCTACATTTCGTCTTACGGGCAGGCAGTGCATGACACGCGCGTTGTTGGTGGACTGCAATTTTTTTTGCGTGAGCATCCATTCCGGGTCGTTGCAATAGATTTTGCCATAGTCCGCAAAGGTGCTCCAATTTTTCACATACACGATGTCGGCATTTTGCAGGGCTTCGTCCTGGTTATGCGTGATCGTGGCGCCCCGGGTGAAGGCGGTGTCCAGTTCATAATCCTCCGGGTGCGCAATCACAAAATCGGCTTGGCCCCAGCCGTTGATCCATTGGGCAAAACTGTTGGCCACGCACTGGGGCAAGGGCTTTACATGCGGTGCCCAGGTGAGTACCACTTTGGGTTTGCGCGGTGCTATAAAGACTTCCTGGATGGTGAGTATGTCGGTGAGGCTTTGCAAGGGGTGGAGTGTGGCGCTTTCCAGACTAACCACCGGTATGCCTGCATATTTTATGAACTGACGGATGTACAACTCGCTGTAGTCGTCTTCCTTATTTTTCAATGAGGGAAATGTGCGGATGCCCAGAATGTCAAAGTATTTACCCAAAATGGGTGCGGCATCCTTCACGTGTTCCACGGTGTTTCCGCTCATGATGGCTTCGTCTTCAAACTCCAGCGCCCAGCCATCCTGGCCCACGTTGAAAACCAGAGGCTCCATTCCCAGATTTTGTGCGGCTACTTGGGTGCTCAACCGGGTGCGCATGCTCGGGTTGAGAAACAGCATGCCAAGGCGTTTTCCCTTCCCCAAGGCGTTGTCGTGTAGCGGGTGTTGTTTGTAGCGAAGGGCTTCCGCGATCAATGTGTCCAACCGGGCCACATCATTAAATGAGATAAACTGTTTCACGAATGCACGTTTTGATGAATGACGGCCTGTATGGCTTCCAGCAGCAGGTCCGCTTCGGGCTTCGTCAAAGCGAGTGATGGAAGCAAGCGCACGGTATGGGGTTTGGCCTCACCGGTAAAAATGTGGTGCTGGAAAAGCAACTCCTGGCGCAGATGTGCGAATGCCGGTGGCAAGTCAAAGCCGATCATCAGCCCGCGGCCGCGCACGTCAGTCACCGCGGCTATTTTGCGCAGCTCGTCCATCCAATACAAGCCTAACTCCCTTGCGTTGGCCATCAGGTTTTCTTGCTCGATTACATCTAAGACAGCCAGCGCAGCGGCACAGGCCAGGTAATTGCCCCCAAACGTAGTGCCCAACATGCCGTGCCAAGGCGCGATGGCCGGATGAATCAATACGCCTCCCACGGGAAAACCATTGCCCATGCCTTTGGCGATGGTGATCAGGTCAGGTACGATGTTGGCATACTGATGCGCGAAGAATTTTCCTGTACGGCCGTAGCCTGATTGCACTTCGTCTAAAATGAGAAGGGCCCCGTTTTTTTTGCATTCTTCGGATAGGAAAGACAAAAACGAATCGTCCGGCACGTGGATGCCACCTACGCCTTGGATGCCCTCGATGATGACGGCCGCGATGCGATCATCGAGATGTTGGCGGATGGCCTCGCGATCGTTGAGCGGCAGAAAAAGAATTTCGTGACCGGCATTGAAAGGCGCCACGATTTTTGGATTGTCCGTGGCGGCCACAGCACCGGAGGTGCGGCCATGAAAGGCTTTTTTGAACGCTATGACTTTTTTTCGTCCGGTGACAAACGAGGCGAGCTTTAACGCATTTTCATTTGCTTCCGCGCCCGAGTTGCATAAAAACAGGGTATGATTTAGGTAGCCCGATAAGCGCCCCAGTTTTTCGGACAACTTCTCCTGAAGCGGGTTTTGTACGCTGTTGGAGTAAAAGCCAATGCGATCGAGTTGTTGCTTTAATGCCTGCACATAGTGCGGGTGACCATGCCCGATCGAGATGACCGCATGTCCTCCGTACAAGTCTAAGTACTTTTTTCCTCCGGCATCCCACAGCCACGAACCTTGTGCGCGCACCGGTTCGATGGGGAAGAGCGGGTAAACGTCAAAGAGTTTCATGTCAAAATATGCTCGCTTTCAGTCGAAGCCCCTCCGTTTCCTCAAAGCCAAACAACAAGTTCATGTTCTGCACCGCTTGGCCGCTGGCACCTTTTATCAGGTTGTCCAATGCGGTGTGGATCGCCAGTTTTTTCCCAACCACCTCCAAATGGATCATGCATTTGTTGGTGTTGATCACTTGTTTTAAGTCGATCATCACATCCGTTACGTGCGTAAAGGGATGATGCGCATAGTATTCGCGATAGCGTTGGTAAGCCTGCGCGGGCGATCCATTAAAACCCACGACAGCCGTGGTATAAATTCCCCGTGTGAAATCGCCCCGCCACGGAATAAAGTGGACAGGCTCATCGAAGCCGGGCTGCAAGGCCTGAAGCGTCTGTCTGATTTCGCCCAGGTGCTGATGCGTGAGCGTTTTGTAAGCCGATATGTTATTGGCTCGCCACGTAAAGTGCGTAGAGTCTTGCAGTTTTTGGCCCGCGCCCGTGCTGCCGGTTATGCCCGTCACGTGCACCTCGCTTAGTTGCCCTGCCTGCGCCAGCGGCAACAGACCGAGTTGGATAGCGGTGGCAAAACAACCGGGATTGGCCACGTGCTGGGCACGTTGGATGGCTTCGCGCTGAAACTCCGGAAGCCCATAGACAAAATTCATCCCGGCCACGGAGTCGCCCAAGCGAAAGTCATTGCCCAGGTCGATGACATGTGCGCGTCCAAACGAGGTCTCGCCCAATAACTTTTTGCTTTCGCCATGACCCAAGCAGAGAAAGACCACGTCCGCCTCTTCTGCACCTTCGGCAAAGATGAGATCGGTTTCGCCTATCAAGTCGGGGTGGGTGCTTGTTACCGGCTTGCCCGCCTGGCTGCGACTTTGGACAAATGCCACTTCGACACGGGGATGGCGCAGCAACAGGCGCAGCGTTTCGCCCCCGGTGTACCCAGCACCGCCTACAATACCCGCACGAATAGAGCGCGTCATGAACGTTGTTCGTTTTTAATTTGATGATGGATGGCCACCTGATTTCCAAAAATTTTGGTGAACCCCTTCACGTCATCGCCTGTCCAGCCTAAGTTCATTTCACCGTATTTCCCAAATTTAGCTGACATCAGGTCGTAAGGCGATTCGATGCCATTGATCACAAACCGGTAGGGATGAAGCGTGATGGATACTTCGCCCGTCACGTGCTGCTGGGTGCTGGTCAGAAAGGCCTCCAAGTCGCGCATGACCGGGTCGAGGTATTGCCCCTCGTGCAACCAGTTGCCATAAAACTGGGCAAGCTGATCCTTCCAACTCAGTTGCCATTTGGTGAGCACGTGTTTTTCCAAGGCGTGGTGTGCTTTGATGATGAGCAGCGGGGCGGCCGCCTCAAACCCCACGCGCCCTTTGATGCCGATGATCGTGTCGCCTACGTGAATGTCGCGCCCAATGCCAAACGGCCCCGCGATGGCCTGCAGTGCATGGATCGCTTCCACGGGATGATCAAACGTTTTTCCATTTATGGCCGTGAGTTCGCCTGCTTCAAAGTGGACGCTAACCGGCTCCCGTTGTGTTTTCGTGACCGGTGTAGGCCAGGCCTCCTCGGGCAGCATACCCATCGATTGCAGCGTTTCCTTTCCACCCACGGAAGTTCCCCAAAGACCTTTGTTGATGGAGTACTTGGCTTTTTCGGCACTGAAGGCCACGCCATGTTGGTGCAGGTAGGCAACTTCTTCTTCGCGGCTCAGCCGCTGGTCGCGGATGGGGGTGATGATGGGAAGCCCGGGCGCCAAAATCTGGATTACCATGTCGAACCGAACCTGATCGTTGCCCGCCCCGGTGCTGCCGTGGGCCACGGCAGCGGCTTTGATTTCATTGGCATACCGGGCTGCGGCCAACGCTTGCGACATGCGCTCGGCACTCACGCTGAGCGGATAGGTTCCGTTTTTGAGCACATTGCCATATACCAAAAAGCGAATCACCTTCTCATAATAGTGGCGTGTTTCGTCAATTGTTTTGTGCGAAGCCACCCCCAAACTCACCGCCCGTTTTTCGATGGCCGCGACTTCGGCTGGACCAAAACCACCCGTGTTTACGGTGAGCGTGTGCACTTCGTATCCCAATTCCCGGGCGAGGTAAAGCGCGCAATACGAGGTGTCCAATCCTCCGCTAAAGGCCAATACGATTTTTTTCTTCATCACGAAAAGAACAAAAAGCTCAGGATGGAATTTTTCTTCGGCTCTGGCGCGCCCTCTTCGGGTTTTTTGCGCCAGCTTTTCAGCAGCACAAATTGTTTGAACCGCACCCACCGCTCGAACAGTTTGAAGTTCCCTTTAAACTGCCTGCGCTGGTGCACGGGTCCGGGCACGGGGCCTCGGTTGGCTTCTGCCAGTCGCGCTTTTTCTTCGGCTTCCCGGGCTTTTTCTTCGGGATCGTACAGCATGGCCGTGCACATGCAGTTTTTGCGCTGCTTGCTCATCAGTATTTCGTAGTTCACGCAACTGCGGCATCCTTTCCAGAATTCCTCATCGGTGGTCAGCTCGGAATAGGTGACGGGCTCATAGCCTAAGTCGCTGTTGATCTTCATCACGGCCAAGCCCGTGGTGAGTCCAAAAATTTTGGCGTTGGGAAACTTCTGGCGCGAGAGCTCAAAGACCTTCCGTTTGATCTCAGTAGCCACGCCTGTCTTGCGGTAGGCCGGTGCCACAATGAGGCCGGAGTTGGCTACATACTTTTCGTGCTGCCACGCTTCGATGTAACAAAAACCGACCCACTCGCCTTTGGGGGTCAGGGCAATAACAGCTTTGCCTTCGTCCATCTTTTGGCAGATGTACTCGGGCGAACGCTTGGCAATGCCGGTGCCGCGCGCTTTGGCCGATTCCTCCATTTCGGTGGTAATGGTCTCGGCATAGGGTTTATCGGCAGGTGTTGCCACCCGCACCATGATCGTATGATTCAATTCACTCAGTGGTTTGAAATAAAAAATAAAGAAAGAGGCGCTAACGCGCGACAGCCAATTACCGTCCTGGCAATTGGCACACAAACGATAGTTTGCGCGGTATCAAATACGGATTTGCCTTCGGAAGCTGTGGATCACCGGGGAGAGGGAGCGGAGTTGGCTGGAGAGGAGGGCTTCATGAAGCCCGGCCAGCGTGGTGATGAGGGGTGTTTTCAATTTCGTTGTTCTCAGTTAAGAGTTAGCAGTCACTTAAAAGGCATTATGTTTTGTTTTATGATGCAAAAGTAAATGAATATTTTTTCACTTAGTCAATAGCTACATCACGAAATTTTTATCAAAAGGTTACATCGCGCATGCCAAGCCGCCAGTGCCGCGCTTTTTTGTCACCTTTGGGCAGAGCATTTGCGCATGGAAGAATTTTTGGATCACTACGGTTACATCGCGCTTACGGTGGGCACGTTTTTCGAAGGGGAGACGGCCATCTTGTTGGCTTCGTCATTAATCCACCGCGGGATTTTTTCAGGCGTACCCACCGTGCTTTTTGCCTTTGCGGGATCGTTCATCAGCGACTGGATTTATTTCCTGATCGGGCGCTTCAACGGAAAAGTGTTTGTTGCGCGCAGGCCTTCGCTGCAAAAGCGTATGGAGCCGATGCAGCGTTTTTTTCGCACGCACCAAATGCCAATCTTGTTTTCGTACCGCTTTTTGTACGGGTTTCGGGTGGTCATCCCGCTCATGGTGGGCATGAGCGGCCTCTCGCCCCGAAAGTACCTGTTCTACTCGGTGGTCACGGGCCTACTGTGGGCAGGTACGGTCAGCATGTTGGGTTATTGGGTGGGGCGCTGGCTGGATTTGACGGCCGCGCGCTTGGAAGCCAACTTCATCTGGGTCGTGTTGGGCTTTACCTCGCTGGGGCTGCTCATCGGCTTAGTCATCCGCCAGGTGGCCATGCGGCAGTTGGGAAAGTAAGCGGTGCCGGCTATCAGGCACTAGTCGTCATCGCGGTATAAATCGGAGTAGGTGAGTTTGCCCGCAGGGCGCGCTTTGCTTTTCATGATGCGGAGGTGCACCAACAAACCAAACCCGACCAAGATAAACAGCACCGTGTAGCCTACGCTGAAGATCAGGTCATGGTAGGCAAACAGCCCTTCGTAGGTGACAATATCATACGCGAACAGAAGCACCCCCAGCAGCAACGATACACTAAGGAACCCCGAGCCGATGCGATCGTTGATCAAGGCGCGAACGACCACGATGCCCATGTACAGCAGCATAATGGCGGCCACGGATAAGTACACGCCCAACCACCGGGTAAAATCCAGCGGAGCGGTGAATAGCGTAAACGCCACAAACGTCAAATTGAGCACAATCAGTCCCACGCCCAAAAAGGCATTTACCTCTTCCTTGAACAGTTTGCTGATGTAAAGGATGGCCACGATCACCATCAGGTAGATAGTCAGGTATTCGATGCGCACGGCCCACGTCCAGTCAAAGTCCGGAAAGAAATGGATGGCAACATACCGGTTGGAAAAGACCGCGCGGATGCCCCACGTAAATGCCAAGGCGGCAAACCACAGTGCCACCCGCTTGCGCTGCCGCGAAAAGAACACCCATATACTTACTGCACCCAAGAGCATCATCAGGACAAACTGCACGATCACGGCTGAGCGGGCAATCATTACCTTTTTCTCCAACATGTTTTTTTCGCCCAGATACACCACGTCTTTTGTGCCTCCTTTAAAGTGATAAAAATTGCTGATCTGCAATACCAGTTTCACGTGGCCTCCAGCCGTGAAAGCCGCCACCTGCGGCCGCCATTGCGGCACGGTGGTCTCCCGGGTTTGGCCGGGCGTTCCATTGGAGGCGAGCAACTGGCCATTGAGAAACAAACGGTAGCTGCAATAGAACATTGGCAAATCCAGTGCATACTGTTGCGGTTCCGGAGGCAGGAGTACGGTCAGCGTGTAGGTGGCAAATCCATCGCCCCCGCCATAGGGGCGCACGTCATTCCACACTTTTGGAAACGCCACCTTTTGCCCTACGGATTGCTCGGTATCCAGCGGACTCAGCAATTCATAGTCATACCATTGCCATGTGCCATTGAGCGGCAGCGGTCTGGCCGCGAAATTCCAGGTGCGGGCATCCAACGTACCGTTTTCCGCCTCGGGCGCTTGGCTCATCGCTGGCCGGTTTACGCCCAGCCACCCAATCAAAAAGAGAAGAAGGTATCTCATGCGTGCAACTCATTCATCAGTGAGGCCAGGTCCAGGGGCCGTGTGTACATGTGCAGGCTGCCATCTTCGTGGCGCGGCCATTGCTCGGGCGGGCGATCGGTGTATAATTCCACCCCGTTTTGGTCGGGGTCGTTCAGGTAAATGGCTTCCGATACGCCATGGTCGCTGGCGCCCGTGATCGGGTGGTTAGCCTTGCGCAACCGGTGTACGGCCACGGCCAAATCATGGCGGGTAGGGTAGAGGATGGCAGTGTGAAAAAGCCCCACTCCGCGCACGGGTGCGGGTGCTGCGTCTTTGCTGTACCACGTATTCAGGCCGATATGGTGGTGGTAGCCCCCGGCCGAAATAAAGGCTGCCTCCTGCCCGTAGGTGGTAATCAACTCAAAGCCGAGAAGGCCGCAATAAAAATCCAATGCCCGCGGCAGGTTGGCAACTTTTAAATGTACATGACCAATGCGCGTGGTGGCGGGTAGGCGATAACTGTCCATCGTTGTGGGTAGGCAAGTTATCAAAATATTAAACAAAAATGCGGGGCGATGTCGGGGCAAAATGCCCGAGCGCTCCCGCATGCCCTCCTAAACGGTATTTTTACCGGATCGGGCCCGTTTTCAGTGTCGCGTCACATCCGTTTCGCCCACCACAATGCCGCGGTGAATGAGCGGGTTGCCATCCAGCACCAGGCGCGGCTCGCCAAACGAGTTCAGCCGCACCTCCTCGGTGGCCCTCAAACGGAGTTTTCCCTCGCCATAGAACCGGGTAAACGCGGTGCGGCTTTCCACGCCCAACGCGTCAATCTTGTTTTCGCCAAACATGCGGTACACCTGGTGGTTGGCCCGGCCGGATAAAATGCGCACGGTGTTTTCCCCAAAAGATGACAGCTTTAACTTGTCCGTATCCACATGGCCGATGGAAAGCGTGGCTTCGCCATAGAGCGTGATTTTCAATTTTGACGATACGGGAATACTGTCAACCGATACGTTTTGCGCCCCGCGTATCTCCAACCGGTTCAGTTCGCGGTAGGTGACGTAGGCCGTCACCTCTGCGTCTTGATAGAGGCTTTGCTTCCAGCGGTTGCCGTTTTCCTGGTACCGGGTTTGGGGCGGCCAGATGCGTGCCTCGTCCAGAAAAAGGCGTAGCGCGCCATCCATCACCTGGGCGTTGATTTTGCGCTCGTCAATATTTTCCCCTACGATGCGGATGTCTTCGGCCGGGCCGTGGGTCAGCACCAAATTTATATGTGGCGACACCGTCACGCGGTCGAAGGCGGGCAGTTTGCGCGTTTCTTGCGCCCAGAGGGCCGAGATGGCCATGGTACAAGCGAGGGTAAATACGTTTTTCATTGGGGTACCTTTGGTGCTGAGACAATCAACCCGCGCCATACCCCTACACAAGCGGACGTTTTTTGGCTCAAAGAGCCAAGACTTCAGCCGCTTCACGCACGGCCACGGTACCCGAAGCAGTTATCTCGACCAATTCCACTTTTTTTAGCTCGTTGATGAGCACCGGGTCGTATTGGGCGCTTACGCGGATGTAGTTTTCGGTAAAACCGTGCATCATGCCTTTGTCCACATCGTTTTCAAACAATACCGTACGCACCGAACCCAGGTGTTGTTGGTAAAAAGCCCTGCGCTTTTTGTCGGATAAACTATGAAGCATAGTCGACCGCTCTTGACGCTCGCGGATAGCCACCGAACCGGGCATTTGCGCGGCCGGTGTGTTGGCCCGTTCGGAGTAGGTAAACACGTGCAGGTACGAAATGTCGAGCCCATTGAGGAACTCGTATGTTTCCAAAAAGTCGGCTCGGGTCTCGCCCGGAAAGCCCACGATCACATCCACGCCAATGCAGGCATCCGGCATTTGTGTGCGTATGTAACTCACCCGGTCGGCATATAGTTGGCGCAGGTATCGCCTGCGCATCAGCTTCAATATTTTGTCTGACCCTGACTGGAGCGGCACGTGGAAGTGAGGCACAAACCGTTGGGATTGCGTCACAAAGTCGATGATCTCGTTGGTCAAAAGATTCGGTTCGATGGACGAAATGCGAAACCGTTCAATGCCCTCCACGCGGTCAAGCGCCTGGATCAACTCGACAAAACGTTCTTTGCGCACACCTTCTTGCAGTCCAAAGTCGCCCGTGTTGACACCCGTGAGCACGATTTCTTTGACCTCCGTCTGGGCGATGTCGTGAGCATGCGCCACAATGTTGAGGATGCTGTCGCTGCGGCTGCTGCCGCGCGCCAGCGGAATGGTGCAAAACGTGCACGAATAGTCGCAGCCGTCCTGTACTTTTAGGAAGGTGCGCGTGCGGTCGTGCAACGAGTAGCTCGTGGCGAATGTGTTTGCTTTTTCGATGGGCGAAGCGAGCACCACGGGTTTTTCCGAGGGCACAAACCCGTCCAACAATTCCATCAGCCGGAATTTTTCAGCCGCGCCCAGCACTGCGTCCACTCCGGGTATGTCGGCAATCTCGCGTGGCTTCAGTTGGGCGTAGCATCCGATGATGGCCACATAGCTCTTCGGTGAAATGGCTTTCGCCTCGCGCACAATCTTGCGGCATTTTTTGTCGGCATTTTCGGTGACCGAGCACGTGTTGATGATAAAAATGTCGGGCTGGTCTGAAAAATCCACCTTTTGATAGCCCTTCTGCTCAAACTGCCGTGCGATCGTGGACGTCTCAGAGTAGTTGAGCTTGCAGCCCAGCGTATAAAAAGCAATTTTTCTCATGATTGGCGCGCAAATATACGCAGGATCGGCCGCCCTTTTTGACAGTCACTACAACGAAAACAACTCGTCTTCGAGAGCTTTTAGTTTGGCATCCAAACGTCTTTCTGCATCCGCGTATTCTGAGATCGATCGTATCCGGGTTTTCACACTCAGGTAAAATTTGATTTTGGGCTCCGTGCCCGAAGGGCGCACCGAAATTTTGGAACCGTCCGCCAGATAAAACTGAATCACATCGGAGGTTGGCAATAAAATGGGTACTTCTTGTCCACTGACGAGGTGTTTGTCGAGCCGCGTTTTGTAGTCCAACACGCGCACCACCGCTTCCCCGGCCAGGTGGGCTGGGGGCTGTTCGCGAAAGCGTTGCATCATGGCTTTGATCTGTTGCTCGCCCTCGGCCCCTTTCTTCACTACGTTGATGAGCCGTTCTTTGTAAAACCCATGGTCGATGTACATTTGAACCAACCAGTCGTACAGCGACCGGCCTGCATCTTTGGAGGCCGCAGCCATGGCCGCAAAAAAGGCACAAGCCGACACGGCATCTTTGTCGCGGATGAAGTCGCCCACCATGTAGCCATAACTTTCTTCGCCTGCGGCAATGAAAGAAGCCTTGCCTTCCATTTGGTTCATCAGTTCCGCAATGTACTTGAAGCCCGTAAGCGTATTGAAGCAGGTGATTTTCAAATCGCGCGCCATGTCGTCTACCAGTTCGCTGGTCACAATGGTTTTGGCGATGTAGCTGTTGGGCTGCCGGTTGTTTTTTAGGATGAACCACATCATCAGGCTAAAGGCTTGGTTTCCGTTTAGGAGGAAATAGCCCTGCGGGCCACGGATGCCGATCCCCACGCGGTCAGTATCGGGGTCGGTGGCCATCACCAGTTCCGCATTTGTCTGTTCGGCCTTTTGCATAGCCATTTTCATGGCCGATGGCTCTTCCGGATTGGGTGATTCAACGGTTGGAAAATCGCCATTGGGCTCCCGCTGTTCATCCACAACGATGATGTTGGTAAAGCCCATGCGTGTCAGGCACTCGGGCACCATTGTGATGCCCGCCCCGTGCAGGCTGGTATATACCAGGGGTATGGACGCTTGCCGCGCCACCGCCTCTTTCTGGGGTATCCGCGCCAGCACCTCACGGTAATAGGCTTCCTCTACCTCGCTGCCAATCCTGGAGATGAGGGCGGGATTGGCCTCATAGCGGATGGCCCCGATGCCGTTTATCGCATTTACCTCTGCAATCACGTTTTTGTCGTGCGGGGGTACCAACTGCGCGCCATCGTTCCAATACGCTTTGTAGCCGTTGTATTCTTTGGGGTTGTGCGAGGCCGTGATGACCACGCCCGATTGGCAGCCGAGGTAGCGGATGGCAAACGAAAGCAAGGGCGTGGGGCGGAGCTCCGGAAACAGGAAGACATGGATGCCGTTGGCCGAAAATACATCGGCCGTGATTCGGGCAAATGTGCGGCTATGGTTGCGGCTGTCGTACGCGATAGCCACTTTTATAGGCTGATTCGGAAACGACTTCAACAGGTAATTGGCTAACCCTTGTGTGGCCATGCCCACGGTGTAGCGATTCATGCAGTTGGAGCCGGTGCCCATAAGGCCGCGCAGACCTCCGGTGCCAAACTCCAGGTCTTTGTAAAAACAATCGACCAATTCCTTAGGGTCGGGCTGTGCCAGCATACGTTCAATGTCTGCGCGGGTGGTTTTGTCGAGGGGGCTGGCAAGCCACTGGTTGGCGCGGTCGATAGCCTGTTGGTGGAGTGTTTTCATGATAGCGGGGCAAAAATAAGGGATTTGCCGTGCTTGGTGGCGGTATTTGCGCCAGTGGTGGGGCGTCCGCAAAACTTTGGCCTGCGAATTGCGTTAACCCAGCACATTAACCCAATTTCCCCTTTATGAAACCATTCCTTTTTGCTGCCGGAATTCTGTTTTCGGCAGCCGTTGCTTCGGCACAAGAGTACAAAGTCATCACTACGGTGGAGTCCATCGTGCCGGGCGGTGTGGGCCGTTCGCGCATGACGGAAGCCAAAGAGAACGCGGACTATAAGGCACTGACCACCTCGCGCGTAAAAGGCACCAAGAGTGACCAAGGCGATGTGAAGCGCGATGACGTGAAAATCGATGCGTTTGATGAAACCAAGTTGTTGAACTTTTACAGCATCGTGGGTATCAACTTTCAGAACATCGCTTCGAACGATGCGGTGATCACTTCCAAGCTGAACGAGATGGCGAAGGAAGGTTGGACCCTGATTTTTGTAACGAGTGGTGTGGAGAGCGATGCGGGCAAGGCGGATGGAGATGGTATCTTCATCACGCGCTACATTTTTAAGCGATAAGGACGCTCGCTTTTTTCATTTTCCCGCGGATCCAGCGAATAGGCGCAAAGTTGATTTGTGTTTACCCGCTGGATCCGCGGGATTTTTTTTGGTTGGCTTCCTGTCGATTGGTTTTCGTTCGTCTGTTTATAAATTTCCCCGCAGTTCCTGCTCGCGCTCAATCGCCTCAAACAGTGCCTTGAAGTTGCCCTTGCCAAACGACTTGGCGCCATTTCGCTCGATGATCTCAAAAAATAGGGTGGGCCGGTCTTGCACCGGCTTGGTAAATATCTGCAACAGATATCCCTCTTCATCGCGGTCGATCAGGATATTGAGTTTCTTCAGTTCTTTCAGGTCTTCGTTGATGTGGCCCACCCGGTCCAGGATGTCTTCGTAGTACGTTTCGGGCACGTACAGAAACTCTACCCCGCGCTTCCGCAGCTCGCCCACGGTGTGGATGATGTCGTCCGTGGCGATGGCAATGTGTTGCACGCCCGGGCCGTTGTAAAACTCCAGGTATTCATCAATCTGCGACTTCTTTTTCCCTTCGGCCGGTTCGTTGATCGGGAACTTGATATAGCCGTTGCCGTTGGAGACCACCTTGGACATCAAGGCGCTGTACTCAGTGGAAATGTCTTTGTCGTCAAACGTAACGAGCAGGTTGAAGCCCATCACTTTTTCGTAGAACTCCACCCAATGGTTCATGCGCCCCAGTTCCACATTGCCCACGCAATGGTCCACGTATTGTAGTCCGATGGGAGCGGGCATTAAGGTATTCTTCACGGCTTTATAGCCGGGCAAAAAAGGGCCGCGGTAATTTTTCCGTTCCACAAAGGTATGAAGGGTGTCGCCATAGGTTTTGATGGACGCTACCACCACCTCCCCGTGCGTGTCTTTTAGTCGCTGCGGACGGGCGGCCTCTTCGGCTCCGCGCAAGGTTGTTTCCATGAACGACTTCTCGGCATCGTCCACCCATAGGGCCAGCACTTTCACACCATCGCCATGTTTGTGAATGTGTTGCGCGAGGGGCGAGTCGCTGCGAAGGGGCGAGGTGAGCACCAGGCGTATCTTGTTTTGCTTGAGCACATACGAGGCGCGGTCGCGCATACCCGTTTCGGGCCCTGCGTACGCTATGCATTCAAAACCAAAGCAGTGTTGATAAAACAGCGATGCCTGTTTGGCATTGCCCACATACATTTCAATGTGATCGGTTCCGTTGATGGGGAGAAAATCCGTGCTCATAAAGTGCCTTGTTTGAGTGGATCAAAAGTAACGATTCCGTTTGTTTTTTGGTTTTGAAAATCCTTTGGGCAATCTTTGGAAAAAATTTCTCAATGGACATCAGCGCCTTAGACAAAGCCCTTCAGCAAATTGCCGTCAAACGCACCGAACTGGCCAAAGTGGATTACAACAATCCCAAATATGACGACCTGGAAGAGGAACTCCACGATTTGGAAGATGCGTTTCAGGTAACCTATGGCGATTACCTCGAAGAAGTGCTGCAAGAGGTGCACGACAAGTATTGTCCGGAGAGTGAAGTGCTGTACCCGGTTGCCTATCTGGCCAAGGCCTACCAAATCAACGGCAAGGAATTTAACGTGGCGCCTACGGACGGAGTGTTTGTGGAGGTGGAGAAGTTCAACGGGAAAGACACCAAGTTGGTCATTGTGCCCGCCCCGGTGCGCATCCTGCTGAACATCGGTAAGGACAAGCAGGAAGTACTTTGGGAGGCGAAGTAATTCTTACGCTCGGTTGCTTACTTGCAGATCTTGCGCAAAGTCCTTGCGCCAATTCTGAGCGCGAGCGAAAAATCCACTAAAGCGGGCCAAAAAAATATTCGTTCCTGCCTGCGCTGCCGCTTCGCTTAGGGAGGGGTTGTGCCGCTGTGTCTTCGTGGCGAAATACAACCTACGCAAAACCCAACTTTTTCCTGACCCTTCCCAGTACTTCGCGGGCAATTGACGCAGCTCGCTTTTCACCGGTCTGAAGTTTTTCTTCCAACGCAGCCGGATTTGATAGGTAAAAGTCAAACGCTTCGCGTTCGGATTTGTATTTCGTCACGATCAGATCAAACAGTGCCTGTTTGGCGTGGCCATAACCAAAATTACCGGCCAGGTAGCGCGCGCGCAGGTCGGCTGTTTGCTCGGGCGTGGCGATGAGTTGGTAGATGGCAAACGTAGTGTCCGTATCGGGGTTCTTGGGTTCCTCCAGAGGTGTGGAGTCGGTTTTGATGGATTTGATTTGCTTGAGCAGTTCTTTGTCGGGCAGGAAAATATCCACGATGTTTCCATACGACTTGCTCATTTTCTGACCGTCCGTGCCGGGGATGGTCATCACCGCCTCCTCGATTTTTGCCTCGGGCACCACAAAGGTTTCACCATATTGGTTGTTGAACGCGGAAGCGATGTCGCGGGCCATTTCCAAGTGCTGTTTCTGATCCTTGCCCACCGGCACGTAATGGGCATCGTACAAAATGATGTCGGCCGTCATCAGCACCGGGTACGTAAAGAGCCCCGCGTTCACATCGGAAAGCCGGTCGGCTTTGTCCTTGAACGAGTGGGCATTTGCCAACATCGGGAAGGGCGTGAAGCAATTGAGGTACCAGGCCAATTCGCACACGTCCGGTATGCGGCTTTGGCGGTACAGCAGATTTTTTTCCGTGTCAAAACCAAATGCCAGCCAGGCTGCGGCTACGGCATTCACGTTGCTGACGCGCGTGGCGGCTTCTTTGATGGTAGTGAGCGAGTGCAAGTCGGCAATAAAGAAAAAGGATTCATTGCCGGGTTGCTGGGAAAGTTGAATAGCCGGGATGATGGCGCCCAACAAATTGCCCAAGTGGGGGCGGCCACTGCTTTGAATGCCGGTGAGGATACGTGCCATAGGGCTGCAAAGAAAACAAATTGACTGCGAAAATTTTCAATGTAATTTTGAGCGCATGCAATCAACGATAAAAAGCCTGTGTTTTGGGATGTGGATGGCGGGCAGTGCGGCAGCCCAACAACTGGAGCCCCTCCAATTCCAAGAGAAGATCCATGACTTTGGCGAGGTGACCGAAGCGGAGGGCGCGGTGGCGTACGATTTTGTGTTCACCAACATCAGTTCGCGGGCGGTAAAAATTGTGTCGGTAAATGCCTCGTGCGGCTGTACCACCCCCGATTGGACCCGGGAAGCCGTGGCTGTGGGCAAGACAGGATATATCCGCGTCAGCTTTGACCCGGCCGGCAAGCCCGGCTATTTCAACAAGAGCCTTACTGTTGTCACAGATGTGCAGCCCGCGCCTGTCACCCTTCAGATAAAAGGTCATGTGACGAGCGGACAAGTCGTGCTGGAGAAAGCGTTTCCGGCTGCCAACGGGCACCTTCGAATGCGGCATGCCTCATTCAACCTCGGTAAAATCTATGTAAACAAAGCCAACGCGGTAGCGGAGTTTGACGTGGTGAACAAAGGAACGGCCACCATGCAAATTACGGACGTGAAACACCCCGGCTACTTGAAAACAGAAATCCCTCCAACGATCGCTCCTGGCGAGAAGGTCACATTTAAGATTTGGATGGATGCCAAGGCCCGCAATCAATGGGGGTTTGTGTCTGAGAGCATCCACCTTTCTACGGATGATCCGTTGCTGCCCGAAAAATACTTCTCGGTGTACGCGACCATCGAAGAGTTTTTCCCCGTGCTCACGCCCGAGCAGGCGGCCAAGGCCCCTGCCTTGAAACTCTCGTTTTTATCGTTTGATTTGGGCCGGCTCAGACAAGGCGCCACGGTGAGCCGCCAGGTAGTTTTGCGGAACTCGGGCAAAACAGAATTGACCATCCGCGAGGTGCAACCCAATTGCCCGTGTGTGTCCGTTGCGCTGGAAGACAAGACAATCAAACCCGGGCAAGAGACTGCGCTGACGATCACGTTTGATACGCAAGGGCGAAGCGCCAACCAACAGAAGGCCGTCACCATCTACTCCAACGATCCGAAAATGCCCGTTCAGCGCGTGACGCTCACAGCTTTCGTAGAAGACTAAGCACGAACCCTAACCCTAACCCTAACCCCTAATCCCTAACCCCTAATCCCTAACCCCTAATATCCCCCATGCCCAATCCTATTTCATCCCTGTAGCGACTTCCGTCTGTCTTCCAGCATTTTGATTTTCGCTTCGGCATCCGCTTTTTTCTTCCGCTCGGCCTCGATCACTGCGGGCGGTGCACCCGCCATAAATTTTTCATTGGTGAGTTTGCTGTTTACCGATTTCAGAAACCCGGTGTAGTACTCGATTTCTTTGTCGACTTCTGCGCGTTCTTTGTCGAGATCGATTTTGCCATTTACCGGGATAAAAAATTCATGCGATTTCACCAACACGCTGATGGCACCGTCTACCGGGGTTTTAACAAAGCCCACTTCGCTCAGGCCTGCCAACTTGTGCACCACCGGCCAAAAGGATCCGATCCACGTCCGTGTCTCCTCTTTGGCAAAGAAGGGGAGTACTTCTTTGGGCGAAAGTCCTTTGGCGTTTCGCAGGTTGCGTACTTCGCTCACAATCTCAAACGCATCGGCACCCTGCTGCAATAGGGCGTTGTCCACGGCTCCGGGGGTGGGCCAAGCGGCTACGATCACGTTGTTGCGCTCGCTTCGCTCGCGCAACTCCTCCCACAGTTCTTCGGTAATAAACGGCATGAAAGGGTGCAACAGCTTCAACAGGGTTTCAAAAAAGTCCACTGTCTTCTCGTAGGTCGCGCGGTCAATCGGTTTGCCGTAGTCGGGTTTGATGATCTCCAGGTACCAGGCGCAGAAATCGTCCCACGTAAGTTTATAGGCCGTCAAAAGGGCATCGCTCATCCGGAACTTGGCAAAGTGGTCGTCCAACTCCGTCAGGCCTTGATTCACCCGCGACTCAAACCACTGCGTGGCAACCCGACTTGCGTCTGGTTGCGGCAGATCGGCCACGTCCCATCCCTTCACCAGGCGGAAGGCATTCCAGATTTTGTTGGCAAAGTTGCGCCCTTGCTCGCATAGCTTTTCGTCAAATAGCAAGTCGTTGCCCGCGGGCGAGCTAAACAGCATACCCGTGCGCACGCCATCGGCACCGTATTTGGCGATCAACTCTAACGGGTCGGGTGAGTTGCCGAGGCTTTTGGACATTTTGCGGCCGAGTTTGTCGCGCACGATGCCGGTGAGGTACACATCTTCAAAGGGCTTTTCACCCATGTATTCATACCCCGCGATGATCATGCGTGCCACCCAAAAGAATAAAATCTCGGGTGCCGTCACCAGCACCTGAGTAGGGTAGTAGTAGCGCAGTGTTGGGTTTTTGGCGTGCATGATTTTGCCCGATGCCTGGTCAAAACAGTGATCTTCGAATCCGTGAAACACCGCCATCGGCCACAGCCAGCTTGAGGCCCATGTGTCCAGCACATCTTCGTCTTGACGCAGGTCGCTGGCCGATAGGGGGCGGCCCGCTTTGGACGTGGCAAACGCCACCGCTTCCTCGGGGGTTTCGGCCACCACAAAGTCGTCTTCGCCCGGGCCATAGTAATAGGCAGGGATGCGGTGCCCCCACCAGAGTTGGCGCGAGATGCACCAGTCGCGCACGTTCTCCATCCAATGGCGGTACGTGTTTTTGAACTTGGCGGGGTGCAGTTTTACCTCGTCTTTCTCCACGGCTTCCTTGGCGCGTACTGAAATCTCCTTCATTTTGATAAACCACTGGAGCGAGAGTTTGGGTTCAATCACGCTGTTGGTGCGTTCGGAGCGACCGATGCGCGTGATAAATTCTTCCTCTTTCACCAGGTGGCCCGCTTCGCGCAAGTCTATCACAATTTCTTTGCGCACCTTAAACCGATCTTTGCCCACAAACTTGGGCAGCTCACATTTTTCGTTGAGGGTGCCATCGTCATTGATCGTATCAATGATAAGCAACTGGTGGCGCAGCCCGATTTCGTAGTCGTTTATGTCGTGTGCAGGCGTTACTTTCAAACAGCCTGTGCCAAATGTTTTGTCCACGTAGTCATCGGCAATGACGGGGATGGCCCGCTCAATGAAGGGCACCAATACCTTTTTGCCGATAAGTTTCTGATAACGTTCATCAGTCGGGTTGACGGCAATGGCCACATCGCCCATAATCGTCTCGGGCCGCTGCGTGGCGATGGTCACCCATTCATCGCTACTTCCTTGTACACGGTAGCGGATCGAATACAAGACCGACTTTTCGCCCTCTTCTTTGTAGATGACCTCTTCGTTTGATACGGTAGTACGGGCTTCGGTATCCCAGTTTACCATGCGAAGGCCGCGGTAGATGTATCCTTTTTTGTGCAGGTCTACAAAGACGCGGATGACGGCCCGGTAGTAGTCGGGGTCCATGGTGAAGGAAGTACGCTCCCAGTCGCATGAGGCCCCCAGTTTTTTCAATTGCTCCAGAATGATGCCCCCGTATTTTTCTTTCCATTCCCAGGCATAGCCCAGAAACGCATCGCGCGTAAGCGAAGATTTTTTGATGCCTTTTTCGCGCAGCATGGCCACTACCTTGGCTTCGGTGGCAATGGACGCATGGTCGGTGCCCGGCACCCAGCACGCCTGCTTGCCCTGCATGCGGGCCCTTCGCACCAGCACATCTTGTATCGTGTTATTGAGCATGTGCCCCATGTGCAGTACGCCTGTTACGTTGGGAGGGGGTATGACAATGCAAAAAGAAGGCTTGGACGGATCGGGTTCGGAATGAAAAAATCCGTTGTCCTTCCAATAGCGGTACCTTTTGTCTTCTACCTCGGCCGGGCTATACTTGGTGGCTAATGACATATTGTTCAAAAGATCGCAAAAGTAAGAAAATCACCCTTAAAAAGAGCGTGTGTCCGCAATCCAAACAGGCGTTTGCCCTCGTATTTTATGTTATATATTTGGCTTTATGGAAAAGGTAGCAGCGTTAGAGAATTACCAAAGCGAAAACATTGAATGGCGTCAGCTCATCAGCCTGGCCGCCCTTTACAGTTTTGTCATCATCGGGTGGATTGCCTATCACAACTACCAGCCCAAGTTGCTGGTGAAGTTTGATTTCGTGCAGTTTACATCTGCCTTGCTCATTGCCCAGGGCATCATACTCGTGCTCACCCCGCCCATTGCCGGGCGTTTGGGCGACCGCTTCCGGTTTCAGCGCGGGCACCGCATCCCCATCATCAGCTCGGGCATCAGCTTTGCCGCCATGATTTTTATGGCCGTGGCGTTTACCTTGTTTAGTTCCCCGGGCGATACATTCAAATGGATTTTGCCCATTCTGATTATCCTCTGGCTGGTAGCCATGAGCATTTTCACCAGCCCCGCCCTTTCTACGTTGGAGCTCTTTACGCCCATTGAAAAGCTGCCTCGCGCCATGGCCTTGCTCACGATCGTTTCCAATCTGATTTATTCATTGGAGCCGGTGATCGTGGACATCATCGACTACGTTGGGGCACCGCTGACGTTTGTTGCAGGTGGGGCCGGGGTTTTTTTATCAGGGTATGCATTGCGAAAAAATTCCTTGAGTCTGTTTGGTACGAAAGGGGGCCAGCGGCCGCAGGCCTCGTTCACATTTGACACCAAGCGTTCGCAATATGGACTGATCTTGTTGTTCGGTTTAGGCTTGGGGGTTGTCACTACGTTGCTGTTTGACTTTATACCCGAAATGCTGGAGGCGAGTTTGGGCGGATGGTTTAGCCTATCGGGCAAGCAGATGCTGGTGGCCATTTTGGTTTTGTCTGCGGTGTTTTCGTTGCCCGCCAGCAATTGGATCAGCAAACAAGGGTTGGCAAAGGCTTACCGGGCCAGTTTGGTAACGGCTTTGGCGATGGGATTGGTTTTGATGATGGTATCCATCGCTCCCATGGCATTAGTGGCTGCGTTGGTCTATACGGTGGCGTTCACGGTGTTATCGGTATCCGGCTTGCCATTGGCGATTGAAAAGGCCAACTACTTTGAGAAAGTCTATTGTGTGGGTTTCTTCTTCAGCGGGGTGGCCATCCCCGAAGCGATCTTGAAGATTGCGGAGAGTTTGTGAGTTGTTGCTGCGCATTGAGTAGCCCCATTGCATTATCTTTTATCTCGTCTCATGATCCCATCCGTATCCGCCACTCGGCCGGGTAGAGGTTGTTGATGCGGTTGCCCAGCCGGTTTATCCAACCCAGCGGCACGTGTTGATAGGAAACCAACGCAAAGCCTTTTTCGCCTTCGGCTACATTCAGTACATCTTTCCGCAAGTAGGCGATGGCCTCCTCATACGAGAGGTTGAGCGTAGGGTGGGTGTCCTGGTTCAACTCTACCGACAACGCCACGGCATGTTCGGGTATCAGTTTATCGTGCTTGAGCCGGCCCACCGCCAACCCGCGTTGAATAGTCTTTACGCGATGCGACAAAACGTCAATTAGCTTGTGGTGCGATTCCGGAATGGCCAGAAGCAATTCGCCTTGCTCCTGAATCAAGAACCGCTGTGGGTCGCGCAGCCACGCGGATGCCTTTTCGGCTGCCGCTTTGTTTACCTTTTGCACCTTGGCGTACACCGATGTTGGCGCGGTAGCTTCGGTCTTTCGCAGCACGGCAAAATAAAAACCTTCACCTTGCACCCGGTGCGGATAGCATTGATATCCGATTTCCCGTTCTTCCACGCCCCAGGCTGCGTTCAACACGAGGGGCACCACTTCGGCCCCGTGCGATTGCACGAAGCGTGCCAACAGGTTTTCGTTTTCTTCGGGATTGTAGGTGCAAGTCGAGTAAATCAATACACCGCCCTCCGCCAGGGCTTGCCATACTGATTGCACGATTCGTTGTTGCCGCAGCGAACACAGCCGCGCGTGGTCTACCGACCATTCGGAGGCAGCCTCGGCATCTTTCCGAAACAGCCCCTCGCCCGAACACGGGGCATCCACCACGATGACATCGAACAATCCCGTTAGTGCCGCGAAATGCTCGGGGTCACTTTGTGTCACCACCGCATGGGCATGCCCCCATTTCTGAATATTCTCGGCCAAGATGCCCGCGCGACCACGGATGACCTCGTTGCTGACCAGCAAGCTGCTGCGCGAGAGAAGACTGAGTAGGTGTGTGGACTTGCCCCCGGGCGCGGCACAAACGTCCAAGGCCACCAAGGGTTGGCTAAGGTCCATGGATTGGATGAGGGCTTGTTCCAGCAGCATGGAACTGGCTTCTTGCACATAATAGGTGCCTGCGTGCCATAGCGGATCGAGCGTAAAAACGGGGCGGGTGTCCAGGTAGTAGCCCTGCTCGCACCACGGTATTTTTTGACCTACCGGGTGGTACTGCTTTAATGGATTAAGGCGGATGCTGGTGGGTGACGTGGTGTCAAGTGCTTTGACAAACGCTTCGTAGAAGGCGCCCAGTTGCGTTCGCATACGCTGTTCAAAGGCGGCCGGCAGAGACGTCATCCCTGCGAAGGTACGGGATACCTTTGACTTTCGTCAGATCGGTTCCGCATCTAAATGCGCCCGCTGAGGTTTTGCCAGCGGGTCGTTGCGTGGCGTGTGGTTTGGCCGTAGCTTTGAACTGATGATCCTTGCCAATGATCCTTCCTTGAAAAGTTGGGTGCCGGTGCCCACCGGCTCGGATTTTCCGATTCAAAATCTGCCCTTCGGAATTTTTAAGACGAAGTATCTTCCGCCCGTAGCAGGGGTGGCCATTGGCAACCACGTGCTCGATCTGGTGTACCTTCATGAAAATGGCTATTTGGAAGGGCTCGGTCTGCCCGCGGCTGTTTTTAATCAGCCCCAGCTCAACGGCTTTTTTTCTTTGGGCCGGCCCCTTATCGGGGATGTGCGCAACCGACTATCTGCTTTGCTGCGCCACGGTAACGAAGAGTTGCCCGCGGCCGCGCGTGAGATCGCGCTGGTGCCGATGAGCGAAGTGCAAATGTTGTTGCCCGTTCGAATTCCCAACTATACCGACTTTTACAGCAGCGAAGAACATGCCACCAATGTGGGCTCCATGTTTCGCGACCCCAGAAACGCCTTGTTACCCAACTGGAAACATTTGCCGGTGGGCTATCATGGAAGGGCCTCCTCCATTGTGGTGTCGGGCACCGGCATTCATCGCCCGAAAGGGCAGATCAAGCCGGCCCACTCTGAAATGCCCATGTATTGCCCCAGTCAAAAATTGGATTTCGAGCTGGAGGTTGCCTTCATTACGTGCAGCGATACCGCCCTGGGCACCTCCCTTTCCACGCGCGCGGCCGAAAAGCACATCGCAGGATTGGTGCTGTTCAACGATTGGTCGGCCCGCGATATTCAACAATGGGAGTACGTGCCGCTCGGTCCGTTCTTGGGCAAGAATTTTGGTTCCACCATAAGCCCGTGGGTGGTGACCTTGGACGCATTAGAACCCTTTCGCGTAGAGGGACCTCCGCAGCACCCGCACGTGCTTCCGTATTTGGTTTTTGAAGGCCCCCAAAATCTCGACTTGGCATTGGAAGTGTCGCTGCACACGGCCCTGGGCAACGAGGCCATCATATGCCGCTCGAACGTAAAGTATTTGTACTGGAACATGGCCCAACAGTTGGCACACCATACGGTAAATGGATGCAATATCCAGGTGGGTGATGTGTATGCCTCCGGAACGATCAGCGGCCCCTCGCCCGGCTCGTTTGGTTCGCTGCTGGAGTTGTCGTGGAATGGGCAGCGATCGTTGCATGTGGGCAACGAAGCGCGATCATTTTTGGAAGATGGCGACACCGTGGTAATGAGGGGTTATGGCGAAAAAGGGGGCGTGCGCGTGGGCTTTGGCGAATGCCGCGGCACTATTTTACCTGCGCGATGAAGAGCAGAGCACTTTTCTATTTGGGTATCGCTGCCTTGGTGGTGGTGGACGGCTACTTGATTTCCAAGCCCAACCTGCTGGGCAAGTTGGGGTTCATCATTTACAAGTATCATTACTTGCGCACGTTTCCAAAAGCGGTGCTCACGGTGGCTCTGGTTGCGGGCAGCGTGGTGCTGGTGGCCGAATTACTCATCTACCTCGCGAAGAAAAACCTGGTCAAAAGGAGGACGGCTTCCCTGCTGGCGGCATTTATTTCGCTGCTGCTTGTGGGCGTATTTGTGAAAACATCAATCGACTTTCAAGGCTGGGCTTACAGCCACAGCGGCACGCGGTTGTGGTATGGCGCGCATTTGCTGCCGTTGATTTTGTTGGCGGTGTTTGTACGGTGCTGGCTGCTTTGCTTATTTTTTCTTCCCGTTGACAAGAACCCTCCTCATGCCTAGCTTGTACATTATTGCGGGGTGTAATGGGGCGGGCAAAACAACAGCCAGCAATACGCTTTTGCCGACTATTTTCAATTGCCGGGAATTTGTGAATGCAGACAATATTGCGAAAGGTCTTTCACCCTTTGATGCGGACAGGTACGCATTTGAAGCTGGTCGGCTGATGCTTAAGCGAATGGATCAACTCATGCATGGGCGAGAGGATTTCGCGATCGAAACCACGTTGGCATCGCGCAGTTACCTTGGCAAAATTCAATTTGCCAAGCAAAATGGCTACCACGTGGTAATCATTTTTTTTTGGCTGCGGGACATCCAGTTGGCCATCGAGCGCGTGGCCGCGCGCGTACAGAAGGGTGGGCATCACATCCCGAGTGATGTCATTGCAAGGCGCTATCAAAGAGGGATAAAAAATTTCTTTGAGCTATATTTGTCTCTTGCCGATTACTGGGTGGTGATCGACAACTCGGTCGGAGCCGCCAACGTTTTGGCTGAGGGGGAATCAACAAAAAAAGAGTACATCGTAAATAAGGGTTTATGGAAAACAGTAAAAGCGAGTTACGACCCGAAAACAAAGTGATCCGAAGACAGTTGAACCGAGGATTACGTCTTTCATATAAGCGTTTGGTTACGTCTACCGCCAAAGACAATGGCTTTTTGGTGTTGGCCGTGAATGGAAAGATCAAGAAGGTGAAGGCTAGCACAATAAAAGTCTGAGTTTGCTACTGCACCCCCACAACCTGACCACGCCAGCGCTTCAGGGTTATCTACAAAGCATCGTGGTGCCGCGGCCCATCGCTTTTGCCAGCACGGTAGATGCCCACGGACGCGTAAATCTCAGCCCTTTTAGTTTTTTCAACCTCTTTAGCGCCAACCCGCCCATCCTTGTTTTTTCGCCCTCGCGAAGGGTGCGCAACAATACGGTCAAACACACGCTCGAAAACGTGCGCGAGGTGCCCGAGGTGACCATCAACATTGTGGATTTTTCCATGGTGGAGCAAGCCTCGTTGGCAAGTTGTGATTTCCCCAGAGATGCCAATGAGTTTATCAAAGCGGGCTTTACAGAAGAACCCTCGGAGAAAGTACAACCACCGCGCGTGAAAGAGTCGCCCGTGGCGATCGAGTGCCAAGTCAATCAAGTCGTTCCCTTGGGCGAGGAGGGAGGCGCGGGCAACCTGGTCATCTGCGAAGTGCTCCTGATCCGCGTACACGACCGGGTGCTGGATGAAAGCGGACGCATCGATCCGCGGAAGCTGGATGCCGTAGCCCGGCTGGGCCAAGACTTCTACACGCGTGCACGTGAAGGTCTCTTTACCGTGCCCAAGCCCAACGAGCGGTTGGGGGTAGGTATCGATCAACTGCCGCGCGAAATCCGCGACAGCGAACATTTTACATTGGGTGATTTGGCACGACTGGCCAATATTGAGGTAATTCCCGCGGGCAAATTGCGTGTGCCCATTCCCCATCAGGAGGTTAAGTCTTTGCTGGCGACCGGAGAAATTGCCGAGGCTTGGAGCAAATTGATGGAGGGCTAAAACAAAGAACCCTTTCGTTGTGGTGAAAGGGCTTGTCTTAAGTTGATGCCGTTGCTTAGTTCGTGCTATCGCCTTCAGTGGAAGAAGGCAGTTGCACTGCGGGCGCGGTGGTCTGTTGACCTTGCGCGTTTTCGATCAACTCGCTGGCAGGGGTAGAAAGGGTGGACTTGCCCACGAAACTGGTGGAAAGTGACAACACCATCACGGCAATAGCAAAGCCCCACGTGAGTCTCTCCAGCAAATCGCCTGTTTTCTTCACCCCGATCAGATTGCTGGCACCGGAACCTCCAAACTGGCTGGTGAGACCGCCCCCTTTGGAGTTTTGCGCCAATACCACCAACACCAACAAAATCGAAAAGAAAATGGCCAAGCCGATCAAAATACCCATGATTACCTCTTTAAATCGTCAATTTGAGCCGCAAAGTAAGCCTTTTTCTGAGGATATTTCCAAATCAGCTTTTTGAGCACCTCGATGGCCTTGTCCTTTTTTCCCTGTCGCAAAAGTATTTCCACCAACGTTTCGGACACGATGTGATCGCCAAACTCTCCCTGGCTGGCTGCCAAATCCGCTGACTCTTTGGCCTGCTGTGCCGCGCGCGGAATAGTCGGTTGGTTTTTAATAAACTGGTCGATGATTTCCTGCTGCTCTTTGTGGTTGCTCCCCTCGGGTTTGATTTTCTTTTTGGTGGCTTTGATTTCGTCCAGTATGGCTTCGGGCTCGCTTTCGGATTTTACCGTAATGGGTGGCTCTTTTTTAGCGGCACTTTTAGAAGCCAACGTGTCTGCCTGCACGGCTTTGCCCTGCGACAAAAGACTGACTACCTCTTCGTATTTGCGCATCGACTCGTGCATCTGCGATATGTCGGAGAGCACCTGTTCCAGACCAATGCCCGCCCGTATCGCTTCCATCACGTGTTCGGAGGCATCGGACTGTTGGTTGAGGTGAGTCGGCTTTTCGGAAGAGAGGTTAGGCTGGGTAGCGGAGGGTTCAGTGACCACGGCCGCGCTCGTTTCCGTCATGGGCTGGCGAGGTTGTGGCAACTGGGTCATCACCGTTTTGAGCACAGCCCTGTCGGTACTGTACACCGCGCTCAGTTGCAGCAAACTTTCGTTGTCGGGCAACTGGAAATCGTGGGCCCCGCGTGCGGCCAATGTACGTACCACCTGGCTGTACGGGTATTGGTGCTGCGCAGCCACCAACGCCTCGGCTTCGTCTTTCGAGAGGGCCGTGTAGTTGGTCAGCAAATCTGAAAAGCGGGCTGGATTCACGCGGTTTGAAGTAGGTAAAAGTAGGAAATAATCTACACACTCCAACTGGGCGCAACCAACTGATTATTACCAGTTAGCCACCGTAGCGTTAAAGATGTCTATCAGTATTTGATCGAAAATCCTTCGTTCCAGTTGTTCTTGCACCGTGGCCAGGTCTTGGTCATTGTTGAAATCAGCATAAAAGCTAAAGGTCTTGTCCTTAAAACTGTTTTTGGGCACCAGTGTGTCCACAAAGTTTACACGCACTGCTATGGTCAGGCGTGTTTGGGCTGCCGAGCTGAGGTTTTGACTGCCACCCACCGCCACCGGGGCCACAGGGCTGATCATGTAGTTGGACATGATGCCTTCAATCTGCAGTTCCCCATTGTCGGCCACAATGCTCAATTGCGAGTTTTGTTGAAAATAATCTTTGAGCCGGTTGGTGAAGTTTTGACCCAGGTTGGCAGGCCCTAGGTCGGTGTTGTTGAAAAACTCATCCACTTGAATGGTTTTGGCGGCTGTGGCCGAACCGGTGAAGGAATACGTGATACAGCCGCTGGCCAGCAATAGGGTGCCTAGCAGCACGAGCGAAACAAACGTACGGGCCTTACTCCTCCAACTCATATTCTTTGATTTTGCGGTATAGCGTCCGCTCGGAGATACCCAAATCGCGTGCCGCATATTTTCGCTTGTTGTTGTTTTTGCGCAGCGCGCGCACGATCAGCTCTTTTTCCTTTTTTTCAATTGACAACGAGTCATCTTCCATGGTGTGGGCGATGTCCTGCACGTCTTCTTCCGCATCCACCGTAGGGCCGTTGTGGCCCGCGCTGGGTATCGTCAGCACAACCGGATCGGCATGGGTCTCTTTGTCTACGTGAATGCCCTCAAACAATGTTGGATTTTCCTTCAAGACTTGCGCAGCCCCGTGCGAACCCACGCCTTCCAGCACAATTTTTTTCAAGTCGTTAACATCCTTGCGCATGTCGAAAAGGACTTTATACAAAATCTCCCGCTCGCTCAGGCTTTCTTTGGTGGCCGTATCGTACAGAGCGGGTAAGGTAGGCTGTTTGGGCAGATAGCGTTGCAGGGTTTCGGCATCCACTTCGCGTTCATCCGTGGTCAGCACCGAAATCTGATCAACCAGGTTCTTCAGTTGGCGTATGTTTCCGGGAAACCGGTAGTGCAGCAAAATAGCCTTTGCCTCTTCCGTGAGCGAAATGGGTTTTACCCGGTAGCGCTCGGCAAAATCGCCCGCAAACTTGCGGAACAACAGTTCTACATCCTTGCCGCGCTCGCGCAGGGGCGGCACAAATATCGGTACGGTATTCAGGCGGTAGTACAGATCTTCGCGAAACTTGCCTTGTTCTACTTTCAGCAACAGATTTACGTTGGTGGCGGCCACTACGCGCACATCCGTTTTCTGTACTTTCGAGGAGCCTACTTTGATAAACTCACCATACTCCAGCACGCGCAACAGGCGGGCTTGCGTGCCCATGGGCATTTCCCCAATCTCGTCCAAAAAAATGGTGCCCCCGTTTGTCACCTCAAAATAGCCTTTGCGCGCCTCGTGGGCACTGGTAAACGATCCCTTCTCGTGCCCAAACAATTCCGAGTCGATGGTGCCCTCGGGAATGGCGCCACAGTTGATGGGCGTAAACTGCCCGTGCTTGCGGCTGCTCAGGTTATGGATGATTTTGGAGAACGATTCCTTCCCGCTGCCGCTCTCGCCCGTTATCAATACCGACATATCCGTGGGGGCCACCTGGATGGCCACCTTGACGGCATGGTTTAGCGCGGGCGAGGTGCCGATGATGCCAAACCGTTGCTTTACACTTTGTATCTCCGATTCCGTCACTGCCATACGCTTCAACTTTAGCGTACCGCGCGGCCGATCAGCGTGGCCCCGGTACATTCATCCACCCAAACATTTACGTAGTCGCCTTTCGCAAAGTTTTCTTTTGGAAATACCACCACTTTGTTGGCGCTGTTTCGCCCTTGCCAAAAATCGGCCGAGCGCTTGGACTCGCCCTCAATCAGCACCTGATGCACCTTGCCCACATCGCGTTGGTTGCGCAGCCGGGAGTGCTCATTTTGTTTTTTGATGATCTCATTCAGCCTGTGTTTCTTGGTCTCTTCGGGGATATCATCGGGCCACTTCTTGGCGGCCAGTGTACCGGGGCGCTCTGAGTAGTAGAACATGTAGGAAAAGTCAAACGTCACCGCGTCCATCAACGTGAGCGTGTCCTGGTGTTCGTCCTCTGTCTCGGTGCAAAACCCCGTAATCATATCGGAAGACAGCCCGCAATCCTCGCCCAGCACTTCGCGTATCTTTTGCACTTTGCCCAGGTACCATTCGCGCGTGTAGCCCCGGTTCATCAGTTCCAGGATACGGCTATTGCCGCTCTGCACGGGCAGGTGGATGTACTTGCAAATGTTGTTGTACCGCGCCATGGTGTACAGCACCTCGTCTGTGATGTCTTTGGGGTGCGAAGTGGAAAACCGTACGCGCAGCAGGGGGCTTACCTGCGCCACCATCTCCAGCAGGTGGGCGAAGGTCACCACGGAGGTAATGCCCTTCTTTTCCAGCCATGCCTTGTTGTTTTCCTCAGGACTCCATTTGTACGAGTCCACATTCTGCCCCAGCAGGGTTACCTCGCGATAGCCCTGGTCGAATAGCTGTTGGGCTTCCCGCACAATAGATTGCGGATCGCGGCTGCGCTCGCGCCCCCGGGTAAAGGGAACCACGCAAAACGTGCACATGTTGTCGCACCCGCGCATGATGGAGATAAAAGCCGTTACCCCGTTGGAGTGGAGCCGCACAGGGGCCACATCGGCATAGGTTTCTTCGCGCGAAAGGAAGGTGTTTACGGCCTTTTGGCCCTCGTCCACTTGATTTATTAACCCGGGTAAATCGCGGTAGGCATCGGGTCCGGCCACCAAGTCCACCATCTTTTCTTCTTCCAGCAGCTTGGTTTTTAGCCGTTCGGCCATGCAACCGAGCACGCCTACCATCAGGTCGGGCTTCTTCTTTTTGAGTCCGTTGATTTGGGTGAGCCGATGCCGCACGGTTTGCTCTGCTTTGTCGCGGATGGAGCACGTGTTCAAAAACACCAAGTCTGCTTCCGCGATGTTGGAGGTTGTGTCAAACCCTTCTTTTTGCAAGATGGACGCCACAATTTCGCTGTCGGCAAAGTTCATCTGGCAGCCATAGCTTTCGATGTACAACTTGCGCGCCTTGCCCGTGTTTTGGTCGCCCAGCACGCGGGTGCTTTCGGCTTCTTTTTCCTCCACAAAACCGATATCTGAAATTAAATCCTGCATCGAATCCTCATTAAACCGCAAATTTAAGATATTTTGCTCCAAGAAATGACAACTTGTCAGTAAAACTCAGAAGCGACTAAAAAGTTCCAAACAATGGCAATCGTGAGGGCATTGCGCGGCCATGAGCCGCGTTTCGGGGCCGACTGCTTTTTGGCCGAGACGGCCGTGGTAGTGGGAGAGGTAACGATGGGCGACCGGTGCACGGTATGGTACAATGCGGTGGTGCGGGGCGATGTACACTCGATTACCATCGGTGATGACACCAACATCCAGGACGGGGCGATCATCCACTGCACCTATCAAAAAGCGAAGACCGTCATCGGCAACAAGGTGTCGATTGCGCACCAGGCGGTGGTACATGGCTGTACGGTGGAAGACGAGGTATTGATCGGAATGGGTGCCATCATCATGGATGATGCCGTGATCGGGCGTGGGTCGGTCATCGCGGCTGGTGCCATTGTGCTGCCGGGCACGCGTGTGGAGCCAGGCAGCATCTATGCGGGCATCCCCGCCAAAAAAGTGAAAGACGTGGGCGAGGAGATGAAGGCGGTGATCGAACGCACCGCCCGCAACTACCCGATGTATGCGAAGTGGTATACAGAGTAATATCCTCCGAGATGTACCGATTGGGGCGAATTGGTTTTGCGTTTTTATTGACAGCGGGGTACTTTGTCTGGATGCGGGTAGGGGAATTTCAAGTCTACCAAAGGCTGAAAGAGCATGGGCAAATCGTTAAAGCCAGCAGCCGCTATTCCGAGTCTTTTTGGGGTAGTTACGGAACCTATTCGTACATAGTCAACAACCGAGACACCGTTACAAGGTCTGAGAAATGCTCCGGAGTGGATGATTTCAAACATCGGTTCTCGGACATTCAACTCGTCTATAACATGAATAAGCCCGAAGAGCATTGGACCCACGATCGCTTTTCAAATTTTGAAATTACCACAGCCTCTGTGGTCATGGACATCATTCAAGTTGCCATCATTACGTGGGTGATCCAATATATCTTTTGGGGGGCAAGCTTTCTTTTCAAGGGCGTTATCCTGAAAGATCCTGCTTAGTCTCCCGATTGGTGCGTTGGTCGGAAAAAGATGAGCGCATCTTGCTGTTTTCGAAATTTGGTTTTACCTTGAACTGTCATGTCCAACAATACCGGTTTTGACCCCGCCACCATTGCCGAGTACCGCGCCAAAATGCAGGCGCGCGGGCTTGCTTACCTCACCGTGCCGGAAGACGATACCAGCGATGAGTACGCCCACGTGCAGTTCATCGGCACCTACGAGGGGCGCGAGGTAATCTACGATGCGGTGCTTTATACCCTGCGCCTGCAACACGAAAGCGAACTTTTTGAGTTGGCCGAACACAAGGCCGCGCAGCACTTTCCGCAATACAAAAAAATCACCTATCAGGAAGACGAAAACGGCAACATGGAGCCGCTGGACACGCTGGAAGAGGAAATTGGTCTGTTTATGGCCGAGGTGATGGTGGAATTGGAAGAAGAGGGCGAGGTAAAAGTGAAAGAACACGTAGACATAGATGTGAACGCGGAATTTGGCATCGGGTTAGACGTGGGCCTGAAAGTGGAGGCCATCACCCAGGCCGTCATCGAAAAGTTCATCCGCGAATTCAATGACGATGCCCTTGTGCTGGACGAAGCCCTGTATTCTTTTCAGACACACGAGCCACAGGCAGGCTAATCTGCTGATTTTCAGGCATCTTTTCAATACCGCAATCCTGCTCTATATTTGCGGCCTCAAATTCAAGCACTTCACGAATGAAAAACCTTTCCTTAGTCCTGAATGCCGTGCTGCTCGTAGCCGTTGCCATCCTGTATTACTTTCAATTTTCGTCTCCTAAGTCGGTGGCCGTGGCCACGGACGGAAAGGCCGCCAATCTGAAAATTGCCTACATCAACTCCGACACGGTGTTGAAGTACTACGATTACTATAAAGTGACCGTGGCCGAACTGGAAAAAAAGAGCAAAACGCTGGATCAAGACTACCGCAACCGCGCTCAAAGCCTGCAAAACGACATCAACAATTACCAGCGCAGCCTGGGCAACATGACCATTGGCCAAGCCAAAGCAGCCGAAGAACAACTGGCCATGAAACAACAAAACCTGCGCGTGCACCAGGAGCGGCTGGCCCAGGAAATGATGGGCGAGGAGGCGCGCGTGACCGAAGAACTGTACAAGAAAGTGACGGGCTATCTCAAAAAATATGGCGATGCCAACGGGCTGGAAATCGTGATGAAGTTCAGCCCCACCAGCGATGTGCTGTACGGAACGTCTTCGCTTGACATTAGCCAAGAAGTGATCAAAGGGTTGAACGAGGAGTTCAAAGCGGAACAAGCCAACCCGACCACAAAAGCCGACACCACCGCGGTGAAGAAATAACGCTGCCGACACAGGTCGGGCAACCGTACCCCTTCCGCCCTCTTCACGTTTCAAAACACAAACCAGTCTTCGCAGGCTGGTTTTTTTATTTACCTTGCCTCATATTTTTTGCGTGTGCTCCGCTCGTTATTGACACGTTTGCAAGTTCGCCCCGAGGAACAACCCCAGGTGGTGCTGATGCTCGCCATGGGCTTTTGTCTGGGGATTTTTGTGGCCACCTACCAAGTAACGGCCGAGTCGTTGTTTATCAGTGAACTAAGCGATCAACTGGACCGGGCGTTTCTCATCTCCGGTTCGCTGGGTATCCTGGTCACCCTGCTGTTCTCCTTTTTTCAAAACCGCATTCGCTTTATCGCGCTGGCCATTGCGTCCTTTTTGCTCATCGTGGCGGTAACCACCTTCCTTTACATTGCCTATCACACAGGCGAGGGGCAGGCTGAAGGGGATGTGCACGATTCGATTTTGTACGGCATGTATTGCCTCACGGGCCCCATGACGGCCATCCTGCTGCTGTGCTACTGGGGGGTGTTTAGCCGCCTGTTTGATTTCCGGCAGTCCAAGCGCATTATCGGTTGGATTGACACCGGCCAATTGCTGGCCATCATCTTGGCCAACTTTGTTATTCCGTTCACCTCGTCCTTTTTCCCGGATACATCCAATTATCTGTTGGTGTGCAACGTAAGCATCATTGGCGCACTGATCTGTCTGGTGTCGATATCGGCCCGTTTTGACCTGAGCAGCACGGGACTTTCGTCCGATTTGGAGATGCGCAAGCAAACCCGTTTTGCCACCATCTTCAAAGACCGGTACATTGTGTTGTTGAGTTTGTTTTTGGTGGTGAGCATGGTGGTGTACATGTTCAATCAGTTTTCATTTCAAACGCTGCTGAACCAACAGTATCCGCAACAGCGCGACCTGACCAACTTTTTGGCTTTTTTCAACGGTACCATTTATGCCCTGAGTTTGATCATGCAGGCCTACATCAATGACCGCATACTCAGCACCTATGGCCTGCGCGTCTCGTTGTTCCTGTTGCCGGTGGTGGTGGGGGCCTTGAGTTTGATTGCGTTGGCCATCGGGTTGGTGTTTGGCTATGTGCCCGAGGCGGGTTCTGCCACGTTTATCTTTTTCTTTCTGGCCATCGCCCTCACGCGCTTGTTCAACAGCATGCTGCGCGAGTCGCTCGAAAACCCCGTGTTTAAATTGTTTTTTATTCCCCTGGATGCGCGGTATCGGTTTAACATTCAGTCAAAGGTTGAGGGTGTGATCAACGAATCGGGAAGGTTTATTGCCGGTCTGTTCATCTTTGCCTTTTCGCTGATTCCCTTTTTCGAAATCATCTGGATTTGTGCCATCGTGCTCGTTTTGGCGGGCCTGTATTTCCTGGTCATCCAGCGCTTGTACACCGGCTACCGGTCAAAAATCCGATTGAAACTGGAAACCAGCGACAACAAGCAAGACAAACTTGATATTGGCTTTACCCGCATTACGCAGCGGTTGGAGCGCTATCTCACAGGTGAAACCTCACGGGCCGTGTTTTCCATCAAGCTGTTGGAAAAGATCAACCCCGCCAACCTGGCCACTTGGGTAAACGCCCTGATGCGTAGCCCGCAGGAAGAAGTGCGTGAATATGCCCAGAAGCGGTTGAACGAACTGAAGGGTTTGTCCGTCAGCGACAGCTATGTGATCCGCCTGGACCAGACGCGTGCCCAGGACAACGGCAAGCGGCTCCTGTCGAAGACCGATTTGGAGCTGATCATCAACAGCGGAGGCGACATCACCAAGGCGCGCATCCAACGCCTGTCGCGTTCGGCCGATGTCAATGACCGGCACTATGCGGCCGAACTGTTGCTCCATACCGAATCGGATGACAGCATCTCTTTTTTGATGGAGCTCTTGCACGACCCCGAACCCAAAGTGAGGAGCACGGCCATCAAAACGGCCAGTAAAAAACACAATGGCGAGGTCATTTTTTCGCTCATCGACAACCTGAACAGCCCGCTGTATAGCAACCAGGCAGTCAATGCGCTGGTGCTCATTGGCGCCCACGCGATACCTTATCTGGACAATGCCTTTTACCGCTCCGGCCAAAATACGCAAACGATGTTGCGCATCGTGCAAGTCATGGGGCGCATCGGAGGGCAGCGGGCAAAGGACTCGTTGTGGAACAAGATTGACTACCCCGATAAGGTCATCGTTTCGCAAGTACTGCTGTCGTTGGGCGAGGCGGGCTTCAAGGCGGGCATCGCCCAGATTACGCGCATCAAGTATGCCATCGAGTCGGACATTGGTGACATTGCCTGGAACCTGACGGCCATCCACGAGTTGCAGGGCAATGCGCGCAACGAACGGGTGGTGAAGGCGCTTCATCGTGAGATTCAAAACGACATCGAGCACATTTACATGCTGTTGGCCATGTTGTACGATACGCGCTCCATTCAGTTGGTAAAAGAGAATATCGAAAGTGGTACCACCGAGGGCACCACCTATGCCGTGGAACTTTTGGATGTTTTCTTGTCCGATCAGCTAAAGCAGCGTGTGATACCTGTATTGGACGACCTGACGGTGCGCGAGAAAATAAACCGGCTGGAAGTTTTCTTCCCCACCATGCAATTGGACGAACAACTGTACCTGAAGTTTTTGATCAACCGGGATTTTACCCAGTCCAATCGATGGACGAAAGCCTGTGTGTTGAACCAGATTGGCGAACGCGGACTGGGTGCGTTTTCGCTCGACCTGATTGCCCAGCTTTTCAATCCGGATGCGCTGATCCGGCAAACGGCCGCCAAGGCCCTGTATCAGATAAACCCGGGCATGTACCACGAAAATGTGAGTCGTTTAGGGGACGAGGAGAAGCGCAAACTCGATCGGTTTCTGCTCGCCCCGGGGGAGGGGCGTATCCTCCTGTTTGACAAGGTCACGTTCCTGCAGTCGGTTTCGGTTTTTGAAGGCATACCGGGCATTGGACTGTCTTACCTGGCGGATATCTCGCGCGAGGTGGTGTTGCCAAAAGATCAGTCCCTGCCTATTGACGAGAAAGTGAACAACGACTTTTTGATTGTATACCGTGGGGCCGTGCAATACTACAACCGCGGAAAATACATGCAGGATTTTGTGCCCGGCCAGTTTATCGGGGAGATGGTGGCCTCGGCCGGTTTCGCCAATGCCAATCATATACTGGCCAAAAAAGACACGCTTTTGCTCAAATTCAACAAGGATCAGTTCTATGAGCTGCTGTCCGACAATGTAAAGTTGGCCGACAAGGTGTTGGAGTATATCTAAAATAGACCTACTTTTCAGGAATTTTTTGCTGTTAGAAGAACCTGTAGAGGTATTTTTTTGGCTCGGTGACCATGGCAAACCTTGAATTCTTCGGCAGTTTGTGTACTTTTCAGATTGCTTTATAAAGCTTAATGCTCAATTATTCCGTCCAAGTTGGCCAAGAGGAGGATGATTTGACCAATCCCGTTGCTCTCACGGGCATAGGGGCTAACCCATTTCCGGGGCTTCGTCCGTTTTCGATTGACGAATCGCATCTGTTTTTTGGGCGCGAGGGTCAAGTCGATGAAATCCTTTTGAAACTTTCGCAACACCGTTGCGTAACCGTGATGGGCTATTCGGGCAGCGGTAAGTCCAGCTTGATGCATTGCGGTCTGGTGCCGGTGTTGTACGGTGGATTTATGACCGAGCGGGGCCCCAACTGGACCGTGCTGATCGTGCGCCCCGGCAGTTCGCCCATCCATAATCTTACCGAGGCTGCTATCAACCTGTTGATCGCTCAGGAGCGTATTTCCGCTGATGATGTCGTCATCCATCGGGCCATTATCAATTCCGTACTTCGCAACGGGGCCAACGGTCTGGTCGAACTGGCCAAGCATTTACAGACGCAGTATGACGAGAATGTCTTTTTTCTCGTGGATCAGTTTGAGGAATTGTTCCGCTTCAAGCAAACGGGCGCGGAAGACGCTTCCAATGAAGCTTCGCTGTATGTAAACCTGGTTATCCACGCTGTTCATCAGCGGCACGTGCCGGTATATGTGGCCCTGAACATGCGCTCGGATTTTATTGGCGAGTGTGCGGCTTTTGCCGGGCTGGCGCAAATGGTGAACAAAAGCAATTACCTGGTGCCACAGATGACCCGCGACCAAAAGCGAATGGCCATAGAGGGGCCGGTGGCCGTGGGCGGGGGTCGGATATCTCAACGCCTCGTCAAAAAGTTGCTCAGCGATATGGGCGACAACCAGGATCAATTGCCGATCATGCAACATGCGCTCATGCGCACGTGGGATTACTGGGTGGTCAATCGCGAGGAGTCGGAACCGATTGACATACGCCACTACAACGCCATCGGGAGGGTGGCCCAGGCGCTGTCTCTTCACGCAAACGAAGCGTATGACGAGCTCACCACCCGCGAGAAAGAAATTGCGGAAATACTCTTTAAGGGCATCACTGAAAAAAACCAGGAAAACCAGGGGCTCCGAAGGCCTGCCAAGATTGGCGTAGTGGCCGAACTGGCCAGCGCACAGGAGGCGGAAGTGATCAAAGTGGTGGAAACGTTCCGAAAGCCGGGGCGCTCGTTTTTGATGCCGGGCGGCAATACGCAGTTGAACGCCAACTCCGTGGTGGAACTGTCGCACGAAAGTTTGATGCGTATCTGGACGCGCCTGAGCACCTGGGTGGACGAAGAACACGAGTCTGCCCACATGTACAAGCGCATTTCCGATGCCGCGGCCATGTATCAAATCGGGAAGACCGGCTTGTGGCGCCCGCCCGATCTGCAGTTGGCACTCAACTGGCAGAAAAAACAACGCCCCACCCGCACGTGGGCCCAACGCTATGATGTGGCCTTTGAACGTGCCATTGTTTTTTTGGACACCAGCCGCATTACCTACGAAGCCGAGTTAAAAAACCAAGAGCTATTGCAGCGCAGGTTGTTGCGCAGGTCGCGCATTACCTCGGTCATTTTGGCGATTTTGCTGTTGGTGGCCATCGGTTTCTTTTTGTACGGGTTTACCCAACAGATCGAGGCTAAGAAAAATGAGGCACGCGCGGTAGAAAGCCAAAAGTTGGCGGAACAGGAAGCAGAATCGGCCAAGTTGGCTAAGGAGCGTGCCGAGAAGCAAACAGAATTGGCCGAAGCCCGAGGACGGGAAATCGACAAGCAACGGCAAGAACTGGTCAAAGCCTATGGCAAACTGACGGAGGCTTTGCGACTGGCCAAGCAGCAAACGGAGCGCGCGATGGCGAGTGAGGAGATTGCGGAGATACAACGCGACAGCGCCATTGCCAATAAGATCAAGGCAGACCAGGCCCTGCAATTGGCCCAAGAACGGGCCATCGAAAACAAACAGTTGCTCATGCTGTCGATTGCCCAGCAATTGAGCGCGAAGGCCGAAGGGATACAGGACAAAGAAATGTCGGGCTTGGCCGCGATGCAAGGCTATCTCTTCCATACTGGTAACGGGGGGCGCGAATACGATGCGTACATTTTCCGCGGCCTGTACTACGCACTTACCAAGCTGAACGGGCTTAGCTACAATGCGCTGAAGGTGCCCGGCAACTTGCGCAACCGCATGTACGCACTCGCAGTGGCCAAAAACCGGGGTACATTTTACACTACGGGCAATGATGGGCGCATCATTGAAGGCGATCTCAATCGGCTCAGTGCCTCCAAAGTCATTGCGGCTAATCCGTTCCCCAACCGCGTGTTGGCTCTCAGCCCGGACGAGCGTTATCTGGTGGTGGGCAGTGATTCCACGTTTATGCAGATCATCAACCTCTCGGCATCGGGTCGGGAGAAAATCAAAATCGTGGAGGGCCACAAAGGCTTTGTGAACGACATCAAATTTCTGCCGCTCAATGGCGGTTTCTTGTCCGTGTCGGCTGACCGGAGCATACGCCTGACCCAAATCTCGGGCGAGTCAAAGGTGCTGGCTACCGTTTCTACGCCCATCAAGGCATTGGACATCAACCCGGCCGGCACGGAGGCTGTAGGAGTTGCGGCCTCAGGCGAAGTATTCCGCATCGATTTGCGAACCAACCAAGTATCGAAGTTGCTGACAGAAGCGCCCAACCGCGTTTTGGCGGTGGCGTATCATCCCAACCGACCCGTCATTGCGTACGGGGTGGAAGTGTTGGATGCCAAGGGACAAACCCAACGCGGCATAGTCAAGCTTTTTGATCTTCGCCAAAATAAAGTAGTAAAAGAGCTGGAAGGCCATTTGTCGGCCATATCCGATATCGATTATAGCCCGGATGGAAAATTGCTGGCTAGTGCCGGCTTAGACAACAAGTTACAGATGTGGGTGGTGGATCGCGAGGAAGACTTGCCGGTGTTGATGGATAACAACAATCAAAATGTGTGGGACATCGCGTTTGCCAACGGATCGGATTACTTGATCGCGACTTCCAACAACGGTGAGATACGCATTTGGCCCACCGACCCGCGCAAACTGGCGGAGCAGATCTGCCCGCGCCTGACGCGCAACATGACACCCGAAGAGTGGGACGCGTACGTGGGCAACAAAAATGCGCAATACGAGACCACTTGCCGGAGTCTTCTCATCAAGGACTTCTGAGATCATGAGGATTCTTTACGTTACCTGTATTGCATGCATGATCAGTGCCTCCCTGAGCGCACAAGAAACAACGGTTGATGACGTTTTGAACCGTGCGAACGAGGCTTTTTCCGTGGGGCACTTTTCCACCGTCCGCTTGATCTTGTCCGACTCACTCACCCGCAAAATGAGCAACGAGCAAAAGCAACGTGCGTTCATGATGCTGTCGCAAGTCTATTTGATTTTGGATAAGCCCCGCACGGCCGATTCGTGTTATCTGCTGTTGCTGCGCGCCAATCCGGAGTTTGTGCCCACGCCCGAAACCGACCCGATCGATATCGTGTACCTGAGCCAGAAGTTTACTACGCGGCCATTGTTTACACCGCACGTGCGGTTGGGCATGCCGCTGTCGTGGGCCACCAATCTGTTTACCACCAATACGAGCTCGCTGCCCACCACTACATCGCAATCGTTGCGACCAAATGTGGAATTTGGTGCGGGCATCGAATGGAACTACAACGACCATTTCAGCATAGGCACCGAAGGTATTTTGTCGTTTCGGTCGCACCGCAAACGGGTGACGGGGATTTCGCAACATGACGAGGTCAGCATCATCGACAAACAAACCTGGGCCGATGTGCCGCTGTATGTAAAATATTCCGACAGCAAAGGCAAGTGGCGTCCATATGGCTATGCAGGGGCCGCGCTAAATCTTTTGCTTTCCTCGCGGGCCACCGTGGGATTTATCAATCGGAGTCCCAGCTTGGGTGTGGAAACACCCGAAGAAGGTGTGGACATCAATACAACAGAAAGCCGCTATCGAATCAACCGGTCGCTTCTTTTGGGTGCCGGTGTCAAGTATAAGTACGGCAAGGATTTCTTTTTTGCCGAGGTGCGCTACATGGCCGGTCTGAACAATCAAACAAAACCGGATAAGATATATGTGCGGGGCGATGACGGTGCCTTGGTGCCCGAAGCGACCAAGTACCAATATGTATTTGGGCTGTTTCGGCTCAATGCCGTCTCAGTCAGTGTGGGATACATCCGGCCCATTTATCAACCGCGTGTCATCAAGCGGGCGTCAACCAAACAAGTGATGAGAAAAATCAACAAGAAGCAATGAGGTGGTTGGTGGTTTTGTTGGTCTGCCTGGCGGCTTGCGATACCGCGGATGACTTTGATACCGGGTCTACCTATTTCCTCAAATACTTTGGGGGCGAAGGAAGTCAGGAAGCGGTGGATGTGGAAGTGGATGCTCAAGGCCACTTTTACGTTTTGGGCACGTCTACGCTGGATCCTGTGCGGCAAATCAGTAAGCTCTATTTGGCCAAGGCGGATGCACGCGGCAATCTGATCAAGGAACACCTCTTCTTTGACGAACCCGGCAATAACACACGGTACGTGGCCAAAGATCTTCTCCTCACGACAGCGGGCGAGTTGATTGTGTTGGGGATCAAGATTAACCCCACTACGGCCGAAGATGTCTTCGTGATGAAGGTGGATATCAACAGTTTTTCGGTTCTACAGGAGAACACGATTACCTTTACACAAGGCCCGGCAAACTCTACTGAAATTCCCAACTCCATTCGCGAAACATTGGATGGTTTTTTGGTAGTCGGCTCCACCAACAACATTTTTCTCAAACAAAGTGCGGTGCCCAACGACCAATTGGACATTTTGATTGTACGATTGGATGTCAACTTGCAGCGTTTTCCGGAAAATGTTTGGACGCAGGCCTACGGCCCCGGCACGGACGATGAAGGCATTGGTGGTTATCAAGTCGCCCCAAATCAGTTTCATTTTTTTGCACACAACAATAAGCAGGTAGCAGCTGGGAACGACACAACTAACTTTTTTATTTTTCAATTGAACGCTACAGCCGTGCCGGTGGGATCCGACTTTCGTGCACGGCCACGGCCGCCAGCGGAACCCAATGCGCGGGTTCAACGGCTCGAAGACGTTGCTTTTCGAAATGTAGGCCTGGGGCAGGGTTATTTGCTGGCTGGTGTAAGTGGCACTCCCGGGGCCGATGGTCAGTTGATCACTGCGAAACTCTCCAGCAGTTTGTCCTCAGCGGACATCGACTACAACCTGCCCGTTATCAAGTTGACCGATCGATGGGACATTGACGAGACAAACGTGCGCGTAGCCAACAGCAGCGCAGGGTTTATGGTGTTGGCCAACCTGAACCAAGACAACATTGCCCAACGCGATGTGTGGCTCGCGCGATTGGACCGCGATGGGAATTTGAGTCCCGCCATGGAGCCGGTACTATTTGGAGGGGAGTTTGACGACACCCTGGGAAACGTGCGGGAACTGAGTGACGGCTCCATTGTTTTGCTGTGCACCTTTGGGGTGGGCGGCAACCAGAAGAAAATCGCCCTCATCAAAGTGAATGCACAGGGCAAATTCAGCGATTGAATAGCGTTTTGAGCCATAAATTTGGTTACTTTTATGGGTCTGTAGTCATCAATTGATCGCATCGGCTGATTATGCCCCCTAAACCCTGGAGTACTCGACTCTACCTTCTTATTGGCTTCTTCGGGGCATTGTTGGGCACGCCCGTTAAGTCAAGCGCCCAGTGCGGGTTCACCAATTTAAACGCGTCTTACTGCCTCGATGCCGCGGCAGTTAGTCCCCTCACCGGGTCGGGCGGGGCCAATCAGTTTTTTGGTCCCGGAATAACCGGATCAGGCCCCTACACATTTACGCCTGCTACGGCTGGGGTTGGTACTCACACCGTTTATGCGACCAACGGCACAGCATCCGCTTATAACACGGTGACCAGTGGCACTTACAACTTTGTCACTACCGGGTTTGTTTTGGGCAACACGTTCACACTGGGCAAGGACTCGGAAACGGGAGAGTTGGGCATCGGTTTTACTTTTAATTTTTTTGGTACCGATTACACCACCTTCCGACTGGGCTCCAATGGGCTTCTGGGGTTTGGCGCTGGCCCTGCAGTCACCACCTCCAGTAATCCTACGTACCCTAATTCATTTGATCCGGATAATCTGATTGCGGCCGCGTGGGATGATATGACACTTGGATCGATTGTTCGGTACCAAGTGGTGGGCATGGCCCCGCTTCGCAAATTGATTGCTGATTTTGATATGACGCGTACCGGAGGCGCCTATCCCGTACGCACGCAGATTCATCTGTACGAGTCCATCAACCTGATCGAGATACATACCCAGACAGCCCCGTTTCAATCAAATTCAAATTTTGCCACCCAGGCCATTGAAGGGCCCGATCCGCTTAACACCGGTTCAGCGTACTACGCAATATCGGGGCGCAACAATGAGTCATGGAATGCCACAAATGACTATGTAGCTTTTGTACCTACCTGCTTGGAAACGAAAACAGTTTCGGTAACCGGTTTGCCTGCGAACGGCCTTACGGTATTGCCGGCCGCGACAGCGGTTTGCCCTAATCAACCCGTGAACGTGACCATCACGGGGGATGAGGCGGGCGTTGAGTATCAATTGCAGAACGTGAGCGGGAGCACTCCATTCAGCGGATTTTTCCCGGGCGATGGAGTTGGGAATCTCGTGATCACAAGCAACCCGATAGCAGCGAATTTAACGCTCAAAGTTGCGGCCAGAAGAGTTGCCACCGGGTGTGATGTTGATTTGACGAATCAGGTAACTGTAACGGTGAACCCGATCCCGGGCGTACCTGCGATCACGAGTCCGGCCGGTCCGGTAGTCCAGTGCGAAGGCACGGGCAATGTGATTTTGACCAGCGACACACCGG